>JAESGW010000014.1_pt1 | contig 700313 bp, 678 predicted proteins | sample 9269791 | NCBI WGS metagenome assembly JAESGW01 (sample SAMN16773120, study PRJNA677053) | algae metagenome | isolation source: Aphanocapsa lilacina HA4352-LM1 and co-occurring heterotrophs from near cave... | place: USA: Maniniholo cave, near Haena, Kauai, HI | collected 2009-07-28 | reverse complement strand
CGATCCACGCGTGATGACTGTGAGCCGCGTTGGCTGAGATGCCCATCGGGAACAACCCGTGTTTGGGCTCAGGCATTTCCCGGAGCGCACGACTACGCACTAGCGAACAGCAGGAACGCGAGCGACACGAGCGCGACATGGCTGCCCATGAAGATCAAGCCGTATTTCAATAGCGCGATTGCCATGGATTGGCCTGTTGAAGTCGCGCAACAAGGGCAGGACGATGCTCGGATGCGAGCACCGTCCTGCCAGCTTGGCTATTGCTTGGGTGCGGGAATGTTCTCGAACTGCGGCGCGGTCTGAAGCGTCTCTTTCGCGAGATCGATGACGAGCCTGCGCTCTCCTTCGCGCTGCTCGAAATTCAATGCATGGAAGGGTACGGCCACGACCTTGTCGCCGATGCCGAGATAGCGGCCGACACTGATGACAGCCGCCTGCGGCTTGCTGTCAGGCCCCATAAGGACGTCCCGGATCGTGCCAAGGGCGTCGCCGCGCGAACTGTAGATGACGCGGTTGACGTACTCATTGCTCGACGCGCCGATCGATGTCCAGTTTCCGTTGGGTCGGACGATGTAGACCACCGTGCCTTTTGCGGCCTGCGGAAGCATCGAGCGCTCCTGCGGGGGGCCGGTGACGGAGGCGGTCTGGCTGACCCCGTCGTCGTCGCGCGGCAGGAGTGCCCACAGTAGGCCGCCGAGCACCGCAACGGCGAGCGCCCAGTACGGCCAAGCCACACCCTTTTCAGCTGATGGCTCCTGACGAGTCCTGGTCGTTGCGGATGATGTGACACGGGGAAGATCGGTCCGGGTAGAGGGCCGGATGGCGGCTCCGTCTACGAGGCCGCTCTTGCGGAGAAAGCCGACGAGGCCCGCCGGAATGGCATCGGTGATGTTCTCCTTCTGCTCGCTGAGCATTCGTGCGAGGCCGTCGGCATCCAGGCCGCGCGCGTTCTGTACGCGCCTAAGACCACCCAGAACGAGCGGCGTAACGAGGCCCAGAATGGTCTGTACGGCGTTCGTGCTCACGCCGAGCATGTTCGCAATGCCGGATGCAATGGTGCTGGGCGTGGAGCCGCCTATGAGAGTTGAGAGTATGCTATTGCCCGTCGCTGCCGATTGGGATGGGGCGATCAAGCTGCTCGCAAAACTCTGCAGATCGCCGGTTTGCTCTGATATCACGCTCATCAGTCGCCGTGCCCCGCCGGGCTGTGTAACGAGCTCTGCGAGACTGTTCAGGATCGTTGGGACGGCGGCGCTGACAGCCTCTCCGGCCATTGAGCGATCCAACCCCGATGCGGTGGCGAGCTTGCCGATGATGTCGGGCGTCAAATATTCCGAGATCGTTGCCACAATGTTGTCCGTCATGGAGTCGTCCCCTGAATTCGTGCCAATCTGCGATTGGGCTGTGCGGTGAGCTGTTGATCGCTTGCGGATTGGGTTGTGCACTGCGTCAACAATGGACGTTCACACGTGCACGGAGGGGCGTGATATCGGGACGAGTGCCCAAATCCCGCCTTGGTAACCCTGACGAGATCTCACGGCCTAAGGGGCGCATGGAGACGCGACGTTCAAGCCAAGGCCCCTCTGAACGCGGCGCATGCCGCGGCCTCGCTGCGTCGGTCGGTGCGTGCATCCCGAGAGCGCTAAATCTGGTGATGACGCTCTCGTACGTGCGTCGGACGACGTGATAGCTGCGGGCCGACGCTCTCTATTCGCTTGGCGTGGATTGAGATTGTATCTTCGCGCCGGCGATCCGACGCAGCAGACGTATCGATGCTATTCTTGTTTGCGGGTGCGGTCAGCGACTTGAACTGAATGGGAAGCGAGGCGTGCACGATCGTGCCGCTTGATCGGCTGCGTACCACAAGACGCCCCCCTAGCTGCTGCGCCCGGGCGGTCATTCCCGGAATACCAACGCCGGAAGGAAGAATCGAGTTCTCCTGGTCATGCTCACGCGGCAGGTATCGCAAGCCGACGCCATCGTCTGCAATCAGCAAATGTATCCAGCCGGCCCGGCGCTGCAGCTTGACCGTAATCTGGCTCGCGGATGCGTGCCGGTGTACGTTGGCTAGAGATTCCTGCACGATACGCAACAGAGAGTGTTGCAGATCTTGTGCAAAGCCATCGAGCTCACTTGTTGCTCGTAGCGTGACGTGCAAGCCGGTGCGCTGACTGAAACCTTGGATGTACTTTGCCAACGCCTCGCGCAATTCACCGTGAACCAGTTCCTGAGGATACAGGAGATACGTGAAGGTCCTCATCTCGTTCATCGCCGACACCAGCGAGTCCTGAATATCCTTGAAGACGGGCGCACTTGGTTCGGCAGAATAGCGGCTGCCACGCAGAGCCATGAGATTGAGATTGATCGCCGCCAGATGCTGCGCTGTGGAATCGTGAAGTTCCTGGGCAATGCGCTGCCGCTCTTCATCCTGGATGGCCAGGATGCGCTGCGAAAGTTCCCGGGCTTCCTTCTGAGCGGCCCGATAGGGCGTAAGATCGCGGAAGATGCCGCTGATGCTGGTGGTATTGCCTTTGTCATCCAAAGTGCTGTGGCCGCGCGCTTGAATGGAGCAGACTTTGCCATCCGGCCGAACGGCACGAAACTCGAGCAAGTTGTCCTTGTGAGGCCCGTATGTGGCCGCGCGGATGGCCGCAGCAGCAATGCTCCGATCTTCGGGGTGCACGCGACGCAGAAGTGTATCCGGCGTCAGTTGGCAATCGCGCGACAATCCAAAAATGGCGCGGCAATGCTCGGAGGCCCAGAGGTTACCGGTCTTGATATCGTACTGCCACAAGCCAATACCGCTGGACGCTGCCGCAAAATTCAATCGCTCATCGCTTTCTCTGAGATGCGTTTCCGCTCTGACGCGTCTTCGAACTTGGATCAGCAATATCGCCAGTGCGAGCATCACGATGCCGAACGCAGCCAGCGTCGCGGTCGTCTCGTTCCGATGTGTCTCCCACACGGCGGGCTTGTCGAACAGCACCGTTGCATCTGACGGCAGTCGATTTCGAGGGAGGTTCCAGCGCTCGAGCTGCCGGGCATCCACAAGGATGCTGTGGGCGGAGCGCAAGCGTATCGGGTTACCGATCGCAACGGTTCCCGCCAGCACTTGAATAGCGAGATCGGCAGTGGCAATGCCAACTCTCTCAAATGTATCCATGTGGCCACCGACGATGCCGCCCCCGAGCATCGTGTCGAACATGGCATACGTCGGTGCAGACGCTGCTTTGGCGACCTCCTCCGCGACGTCACGCGGTACCAACTGCCGGCCATTCCGATCCATGAAGTACGTGAGCACTAGAATGATCGTATCGCGAGGCACGCTCGAGACGACTTTCAAGAGTTCGTCGCGTGGCAGGCCGCTCAGATACTCAATGCTTAAGCGAGAACCGAATGCTCTGAGCGCATTCTGCGCTTCCGCCTCGAAGCGTCGGTCCAACTCCGACGCCCCCGCAATTACGATCAGCCTCCGGGCTTTCGGCTGGAGCCGTGAAGCGAGGGCCGCCGTCTTGCCCACGTCGTAGTCGCTCACGATGCCGAAGACATTCGAAGGGGGCGCCAGTGCTGTCACGGAGTCGAGGTTGGCACAGCAGAATACGATCGGCGTGCCGGAGTCGAAGGCGTACCGATGACGGAGGACGAAGCCGAGCGCATCGGAGCCTAACGTAACGATCAGCGACAGCCCGACGGTCGCATACTTCGCCGCGAGATAGTCGGCGGCCAGGCGCCGTTGATGGGCCTCTTGATATCGCGTGAGCTCCAAATACTCGGTATGGATATCGAGATTTCCGCCATACCGTTCGGCGAGACGAGACCTGATGGCCGTACCAGCCTCTACACTCGCCGGCAGTGTCTCGTTCTGTGGATGCAGAATAAGAACACGCGTCTTCTCGGCTGGCGATGCCGCAAGAGGCGAAATCCATAGCCCAGCGAGGAATGAGCTAAGTATCAACACGTATAGCATGGCCTGGACTCCCCTCAGGGCCTGCCTCGTACATCTGCTGAGAACTTTTGGCGCCCTCGCCGGTATTGAGGCCGCCACGCCTCCTGGTTACTCCGCAAGTCGACAGCATATTATTCGTATGAGTGCGAATCGAAACTCCGCATAAACCCTGACAATCGACTCGGTTATGGTTAAAAGGCGAGTTCATTGATTATGATTAATGAACAGTAGTCTTTTGTCGCCAGTTGTCGCCTGCGCACCCGGTATTTATCAATCAGCGATACGCGGAATGTGAATATTGCGAGGGTCACCGATCATCAGGAGTGATCCCAATTGCATTGATATGGGGTTCTTACTGATGCCTACACCGGTATCGAGATGGGGTTTGGAAGGCCGCTGCTGAAGCGCTTCGGCAGGGCTACCTACCGTCTCGTGACGTCGCGTCGCTGAGCTTCACCGTGAAGCATGGTGAGTGCAATTGGGGCACTGGGGCTGATGACCGCGGGTTTTCACCGATTGCGGCTCGGCCGGCGCTTGATAAGTCGGTATCAGCACTCGGGGACGGCACGGTTGCGGCCGGCGCTCAATTGAGCTTCAGCCGCGGCTTCTAGCGAAATCGAATGCGGAAAAACCGGAAGCGCATTAAGTAAAGATGCGGTCCGATGGCGAATAGTCGGAGTTTACGCATTGCGCAAGCGATGTACGCTGACTTACAACTGAGAATAATTTCCGCCTTCGACGCTGCGTGCCTTGATTAATAGAGATACGGGTGCCGGCGGAATGGAGCTAGCATGGTGCGCCTGTTGATCGCCGATGATCATGATGTTGTCCGCGCCGGATTGCGGAGAATTCTAGAATCACGGGCAGACTGGTCAGTTGTCGCCGAAGCCGCCGATGGGAGACGGGCGATTGCTCAGGCGATCACTCACAAGCCAGATATTGCCATCGTCGATTATTCTCTGCCGCTGATAAACGGCGTGGAGGCCACTCGCCAGATACGAATGCGTGCACCAACCGTCGAAGTCCTCATTTTTACTATGCACGACAACGAGACCATATTGCAGGATCTATTGCAGGCTGGTGCACGCGGTTATCTGCTCAAGTCGGATGTCGAGCAGCACTTGTACTCGGCCGTCGAAGCTCTCGCGGTTGGGCGCTCATTCTTCACGGGCAGGGCTTCGGACCGCATACTGGATGCCTATCTGACAAAGTCCAAGGCCGATGGCGTGCTAACGAGCCGTGAGCGCGGCATCGTGCAGCTGATCGCCGAGGGGCATAGCAATAAGGCCATTGCGGGTGTGCTCAACATCAGCATCAAAACGGTCGAGACGCACCGATCGAATATCATGCATAAGCTCAATTTCGATTCGACCGCGGCCCTTGTGAGATACGCAATCCGCAACAAGCTCGTCGAGCCCTAGTGTGATGATCGAGAAATTCGCCAGATCAAGCGGCAGGTGTCGAGCGAATGTCTCGATCTGAATCACACTAGCGAGATTACGGTTCTAGTGTCCCTTTTTGATTCCGAAGTTCGCGCCGGACGCTAGCATCGAGGTCAAGCGAACTTCGGAATCGGGACACTAGCGTCGTCGAGATCGCTCAACGCGATTGCGCATCCGGAAAGGCGGCCTCCACTATTGTCGAGCCGCCGATACTGCAGATATTCAATCGGCCGCCGATCGTGTCAATTCGCTCGGCCATTGCCGCAGTGCCGAGGCCACTCACTGCTGACGACGGCGCCAAGCTCCTGATCCAGGACAATGCACTCGTTCTTCGTGGCGTGCTGGGCGCGGGATCCTCTATCCGCAGCTTGAGCAATCCGCCGCCAGATGCTCCGGCGCGCGACAGGGTCACTTGAGCGGTCCCGCTGATTGAATGTTTCTCGATGTTGGTCAATGCCTCCTCGACGATGCGAAAGGCGACGTTCTCCGCATCGGAAGTCAGCCGGCCGATGTCGGACGATAGCCGCAGAGTTACGGTAATCCCTGTCCGCTCGGAGTAGGTGTGAAGAAAACTCCGGAGCGCTGGTTCAAGCCCTCCCTCGACCAGCAGGGGTGGATACATGCCATAAGCAGCGTCACGCAGCGCCCCGATCGCCTGCAGCAGGTCCTCCTCTATAGCTGCGGCCTCCGACTTTGTTTCGGGCGGAAGTAATTTGAAGAGTTGACGGGCTCGGAGATATGTCGCCACCAGGTCCTGGCACACGCCTTCATGAAGATCGCCTGCCACCTTGCGCTGGTTCTGCTCATTCGACCGTAGGATCATTTGCGAAAGTGCACGACTTCGGCGCTCTTTGCGCTTGGCGCCATCAATGTGGGCGCCGAACAGGAGAACGGGAACTGCCAGACCGCTGAGGAAGATCTGCAGAGCCAGGACATTGTCTTCCGCGGTGGAAGCAGAAAACGTGGTCGGTCCGCTCAGGTTGACCCATATGGAAGTAAGCGTGAGGACGAGAAGAGCCAGGGAGGCTCCACGAACGCCAAATCGTACTGTTCCCCAGAACACAAACAGCAACGGAAGGTAGAGGAGCGTGGGCAGCAAGCCCGTGTGGCCGGAGTAGAATGATGCCCGAGCTGCGATAGCGCAGGAGATCAGTACGCCAACGGAGATAATGGCCTTCTCGACCCAGCGGAGGCGAGGCCGGATTACGTGAGTGTCTTCTCTGCCGGCCGAGATGAATGACAGGAAAAAAGGAGCGAGCGTGAGGTTGCCAAGCGCATTGGCCATGTACCACTGCATCCAGAACAGCCAATAGTAAGCCTGCTGTTCGCCGCCGTATATTCGAACGTAGGCACCGAAAAATGCAACGGCGGCGGGACCAACGCCTGCGGCGATGACGACGAAGATGAGCGCCCGGCGGAAAGTGTTGAGCCAGGGGCCCCCACCAAGAACCCATTTGATTGCAGACGCATTGAGCAAGGCGACAGCGCAATTCGTCAGAAACGCGACGAGCAACTGCGGCCAGTCCATGCCGACCTGCAGCTCAGCAAAGATGTGAGCAGGCAGCACCGCGAGCACGTATCTCCACCAGTCTTCGTATCGGGCGCCGAGAAGTGCACAGAACAGGATGATGTTCGGCGGCCAGAACGGAGCGAAGATCTGGTCGGAGAGCGTGCCGATGAGGAATGCTGCTTCGGCGCCGAGGAAGTAGGCGATCGACGTCAGGAGCGGCCTGCGTACGGTGTCCGGGACAAGCTCCAGACTATAATACTGACTGAGTGCGATCGGTTGTCTCATTCAGTCCCCCCAACCCTGTAAACTGCGCGAACACCGCATTCTTAATGCTCCCATGCATTAGCGCAGCTGTTCGTTCCGACAGGAAATTCTATCCCACCATTCTCCCGCCGAAAATCCTCGAATCGGAATAGCAATCGATACAGTCAGTCCTCGCAATGCAATTTAGGCCACGCGAAAGGAAAGTTCAGCGGCCTATTCGACTAATTGCTGAGGCTAGGCATATGTTCCTATCTGGGTATTTCATTTTCCAGATCGCGGAATGCCATAAAACGTGCGCTCTAATCGGGGCTAGAGAGATCCGCGATAGAGGAGGAATGCCGGTAGTTCTGGATGCCTTTACGGCGCAAAGAACACGCTGGCCACCCAGGCGGATGCCGTGACTGTTGCGAGGCTTACGACCGACAGCAAGAGTGCGGCGAAAATCGCGTTGAGAATTTCGGTCACAATGGCTGGTTCCCCCGGTCCCATATTCATTCCCCCAATCACTGAGCGAGCAACGCTTAGCTCCAACTCGGAATCTGAAGTAGTCGGGGAAAATACCCATTTTTCGGCAGTGGCTACCCCGAGCGACGAAGCCTTGGGGAGACAACGCGGAGGCGGCCATCCGTTGCACTGGAAGTGCGTGCACAGCGCTGGATTTAGGGCAGACCACGACCGCCTTTCAGGTCAATCCCCGATAGTTGGTCACTTGCCATCGATGCGACGGTCTTCATGAGCCGCTGATGCAGTGCGCGTCGTCCATGATGCGCTGACGGGAGGTGCTCATGACGGTCATCGACGCACCCCGTTCTGTCCCGCCCGGGTCTGCTACTGCGCATCCTCCAGAGATGATCTGGATTCCCGGCGGCACGTTCCGCATGGGATCCGACAAGCATTATGCCGAAGAGGCACCGGTTCATCGCGCTGCTGTCGATGGCTTCTGGATCGACAGCACGCCGGTGACCAATCGGGAGTTCCGTCGGTTCGTGAATGCTACGGGCTACGTGACATTCGCAGAGTTGAAGCCCAAGGCGGAAGACTACCCCGGCGCGCTTCCCGAGATGCTCAAGGCCGGATCTCTCGTCTTCACACCTCCGAAGCAGCAGACCGATCTCGGGGACTGGAGGCAGTGGTGGCGCTTCAAGTTCGGTGCGAACTGGCGCCGGCCATACGGACCACGCTCGACGAACAGCGGCCTCGACGCGCATCCGGTCGTGCACATCGCCTACTGCGACGCAGTGGCCTATGCGACATGGGCCGGGAAGGAACTGCCGACCGAAGCCGAATGGGAATTCGCCGCACGCGGTGGCCTCGAGGAGGCGGAATTCGCCTGGGGTGATGAATTCACGCCTGGTGGTCGGCCGATGGCGAACACCTGGCAAGGGGAATTCCCACACCAGAACCTCGAGTTGGATGGCTATGCCGGCACATCACCCGTGACTGCATTTCCGCCGAATGACTATGGTATTCACGACATGATCGGCAACGTCTGGGAATGGACCGCCGACTGGTGGTCCACTGGTCATCCGTCCGACGCGCCGAAGGCCTGCTGTATTCCGCGCAATCCACGAGGCGGAGCCGAAGCGGCGAGCTACGACCCGTGCCAGCCCGAGATCAAGATCCCGCGCAAGGTTCTCAAAGGTGGCTCGCACCTCTGCGCGCCGAACTATTGCCGGCGCTATCGCCCGGCCGCGCGTCACGCTGAGGCCGTCGATACCTCAACGTGCCATGTCGGCTTCCGCTGCGTCGTGCGCAAGCGGTTTTCATAAATGCACCTCAATGATGCCTCCAAGCACCGCGCAGGCGAGCATGTCGGACGCCACAGTCTCCAAGAGCACGCAGATCCTGGCCTCGGTCGCAGGCCTCCTGCTGATCGTGCTGGGGCTTTGGGGGTTCTTGAAGCACGGAGCGTCCTTCGATGTGCAGAAGCGCATCTGGCAACATGTTGTGGAGCGCCCCGGTGGGCCGATGTCCTTCCGCTTCATTCTCCAGCCCATCATGGCATTCCTCGCCGCGTTGCACGACGGCATCAAGGACGCACGGATGGGCCGGACGCCCTATCTCCTCAGACTATTCACGCGGCCGCGACATCTCGGCGAGAACTTGAGCGAGGCACTGCGAGCAACAGCGCGCATCATCCTCCTCGCGCTTGGCATGGACGCCATCTATCAGGCCGTCGTGCTGAAGACCTTCTATCCCGGCGAGATGGTCGTGGTGGCACTGCTGCTCGCCATGCTGCCCTACGTTCTGCTGCGCGGGCCCATATCCCGCATCGCGCGCCGATGGCTCGCGGCGAGGAACTCATCGAGAGCGGCAGGAGGTTGATGTGAAAGCGGCCGCGCTCGAACTCACAGCTCACTCGGACGCACGAGCACTACCTGATCGCGTGCGTGAGCTAGAAGCGGCGGACCGACAGCATGTTCATGGCGCGGGCAATCGACACAAACGGCTTGCTGCACGTCGCATGGTACAGCCCGCTCAGTCCGCGGAATCCATGCGGGTCATGCGGGAAGTCGACGCGCACGCTTTTCTGCTCGGAAGTGATCGGTCGATTGCAGTGCTTACACCACGGATCGTTCGAACCATCCCCCCACCTGGGATCGAAGTCCAAGAAAGCCTCCAGCTTGGTCAAAGGTCACGTCACGGTCGCATGGAGGCGCGGCTGGTCAAAGAAATTTCGGCACTACGATGGGTTGAGAGAAAGCGTTTGGAATCAATGAGAAAGTAGGAGTGAGACATGGCGACTTCGCGAAAAGGCGGCCAGAATGGGGCCGGAGGTCAGAAGCCCAACATTCTGGTTATGTGGGGAGACGACATCGGTCAGTCGAACCTCAGTTGTTATTCCAAGGGAATGATGGGCTACAAGACGCCCAACATCGACCGTGTTGCCAATGAAGGCATGATTTTCACGGATTCATACGCGGAGCAGAGCTGCACCGCCGGCCGCGCGTCGTTCATCACCGGGCAATGTGGTCTGCGGACGGGTCTCACCAAGGTGGGGCTGCCCGGCGCGGAGCTTGGCCTCCAGGCCGGGGACATCACCATCGCCGAAGCGCTCAAGCCGCTCGGCTACCGGACCGGCCAGTTCGGCAAGAACCATCTCGGCGACCGCGACGAACACCTGCCGACAATGCACGGCTTTGATGAGTTCTTCGGCAACCTCTACCACCTCAACGCCGAGGAGGAGCCCGAGGAGGTCGACTATCCGAACGCCAAGGACTTTCCCGAGTTTAAGAAGAAGTATGGGCCGCGCGGCGTGCTGCACTGCTGGGCGGACGGCAAGGGCGGACAGAAGATCGAGAACACCGGACCGCTGACCAAAAAGCGGATGGAAACGATTGACGAGGATTTCCTCGCGGCGGCAAAGAAATTCATCAAGGCCGCCCACGATGCCGGCGAGCCGTTCTTCGTCTGGTTCAACACGACGCACATGCACGCCTGGACGCATGTGAAGCCGGAGAGCCGTGGCCAGTCCGGCCGCTGGCAATCCGAGTACCACGATGTGATGATCGATCACGACAAGCACATTGGCGAGATGCTCGACTTCCTCGACGAACTCGGCATCGCAGACAACACCTTCGTTCAGTACAGCACCGACAACGGGCCGCACATGAACACCTGGCCTGATGGTGGCATGACCCCGTTTAGATCCGAAAAGAACACAAGTTGGGAGGGCGCCTATCGGGTGCCTTGCATGGTGCGATTTCCGGGCAGGATCAAAGCCGGGTCGGTGTCGAACGAGATCGTCGCCCATCTCGACTGGTTTCCGACCATCTTGGCGATCGCTGGCGAACCCGACATCAAGGATAAACTTAAGAAGGGCCACAAGGTCGGCAACAAGACCTTCAAGGTACATCTAGACGGTCACAACCTGCTTCCGTATCTGACCGGTAAGGAAGCCGAGAGCCCGCGAAAGGGCTTCATTTACTTCACCGACGACGGCGACGTCGCTGCTCTGCGTTACGACAATTGGAAAATGATGTTCTTGGAACAGCGCGTCGAAACCACGCTTAAAATCTGGCTGGAACCGTTCGTCGTGCTCCGTACGCCGTACATCTTTAATCTGCGCATGGATCCGTACGAGCGGGGGATACAAACCTCGAACACGTTCTACGACTGGATGTTCCGGCACATTTATCTACTCGTGCCTGCGCAGGCCGGCGTCGCGGAGTTCCTGGCGACGTTCAAGGAGTTCCCGCCACGGCAGAAGGCGGCGAGCTTCAGCATCGACCAGGTGGTCGAAAAGATGACGGACGCCGCCTCAGGCGGAATGCACTAGTCATCCGAAAGGCATCGCGCGGCGAGATCAACTTGCTCTCGCCGCCGAGCATCCCTGTCAAGGAGCGTGCCAATGCGTATGTGGCGCCGTGCGATCGTCGGACTAGTTGCGGTCCTTCTCTCCGGAAGCGCCGCCCTCGCCCAGATCGACTCGCTTCCATCCTGGAACGAGGGCGCCGCCAAGAAATCAATTACTGATTTCGTTGCGCGCGTGACGACGCAAGGATCGGAATTCGTACCCGTGCCCGAGCGCATCGCTGTCTTCGACAATGACGGCACGCTGTGGACGGAGCAGCCGATCTATTTCCAGCTCGCGTTTGCATTCGACCGCATCAAGGCCTTGGCGCCCAACCATCCGGAATGGAAGGACAGGCAGCCGTACAAGGGCCTCATTGAGGGTGATGTCAAAGCTGCGCTCTCAGCTGGCAAAAAAGGGCTGCTCGAGGTGCTGGCTGTCACCCATGCCGGCATGACGACGGATGCCTATGCTCAGACCGTATACGACTGGACCCAGGGCGCGACCCATCCGCGGTTCCAGCGGGCGTATATCGAACTCGTCTATCAGCCGATGCTCGAGCTCATGGGCTATCTGCGCGCCAATGGCTTCAAGACATTCATCGTATCGGGTGGTGGTGTGGAGTTCATGCGCGTCTTCGCCGAGAAAGTGTACGGCATTCCGCCTGAGCAGGTGGTCGGCTCATCCGGTGTGGTGAGATTTCAGCGCGCAGAAGACGGCACGATTTCTTTGATCAAGGAAGCGAAGGTCGAATTCGTCGACGACAAGGAAGGCAAGCCCGTCGGCATCAATCGCTTCATCGGCCGCCGCCCGATCCTGGCGTTCGGCAATTCGGATGGCGACCAGGCCATGCTGCAATACACGGCAGCGGGTCCGGGGCCGCGCTTCCTGGGTCTCGTCCACCACACGGACGCCGAGCGCGAGTATGCCTACGACCGCCAGTCCCATGTGGGCAAGCTCGACAAGGCGCTCGACGAGGCCAGGGAGCGCGGCTGGACGGTCGTCGACATGAAGCGCGATTGGCAAGTGGTGTTTCCGCATGAGCGGTTGGCCATCCAGCCGGCGAGATGACGAGGCGGTCTATGATCGACATCTTCGCCTGGATCGTCCTGATCGTTCTTATCGCGGTTGCCGCCGCTGTCTTTATCGCTCTGGGTGCGCTTCCTGGCCACATCGCGCACAAGCGCGGGCACCCATGGCCCGAGGCCGTGCAGGTCGGAGGTTGGGCGACGCTCATCTGCGGCTTTGTTCTGTGGCCGCTCGTTCTCATTTGGGCATATGTCGACGTGCCCTCAAAGAGTAGAGCGGCTCCATGATCATCTTCCTCGTCGTATGCTACATCGCCGTCCTCGCGCTGTTCGTCTGGCTCAAGTTCATCCAGCTCAATACGTTCTGGAAGATCTCACCGCTCATCGTCCTTCTGCTTCTGAATATCGGCCTGTTCATCCCGATGACTTGGGGCGCCCCACAGGGACCGGCTCTGGTCATTCGGCATTCTGTTGCGATCGTCCCGGACGTCGCTGGCGAAGTTCTGGAGGTTCCTGTCGAACCCAACCAGCCGCTGAGAGCTGGTGACGTACTCTTCCGCATCGATCCACGGCCGTTCGACGCACAGGTTCGCGCAATCACGGCTCAGCTCGAGCTGCAGGAAACACGCCTCGAGCAAATGACCAAATTGCAGAGCACCGGGACGGGTCGCGGTTTCGATGTCGAGCAGCGGCAAGCCGAGGTTGATCAGCTGAAAGCACAACTCGATGGCGCCAAGTGGAACTTGGAAAAGACCGTCGTGCGCGCCCCAGCGGATGGGTTTGTCACTAATGTTGCCTTGCGCAAGGGCGCGCGTGTTGCCAACCTTCCGCTCGCGCCGGCAATGGCCTTCATCGACACTTCCGAGACCATTATTGGTGTCGAGGTCCAGCAGATAAACGGGCGCTACGTCCGCGTCGGCCAGCCCGTTGAGCTGACGTTCAAACTAAGACCTGGAGAAATCTTTGCAGGAAAGGTGGATGTGATCCTGCCGGCTATCGCCACAGGGCAAACCCAAGTATCAGGCTCAGCGGCGATGCCGAAGCAGATAGAGGCTGCGCCCTTTGCGGTGCGCGTGCGCCTCGACGATGCAGATTTCGCAAAAAGCCTGCCGGCTGGCGCAAGCGGCACGGCCGCGATTTACACCGACCACATCAAGGTGGCTCACGTCATCCGCAAAGTGATCCTGCGTCAGATCGCGATCATCAACTACATCAAACCATTCTAGAGACGGCAGTCGGCGCGTCAGAAGCGGAGCGTTCCCGTCGCCATCGTCATGCTCCCGTCCCAACGGTTCTCGATGTTGAATTCGCGATAGTGTCGAAGCGTGAGGATGAGTGGCGTTTTGTCGATCAGGGTCGTATAGCTCAAGCCCGCGCCAACGGCATCGACGGTGCCTTTGAACGGGCCCCTTGCCGATCCTGAGTCGGCGGTCAGCTGCCGATAGTCATAGCCGACAAGTCCGAGCACAAGTCCCGGGGAGCACTCGATGCCGAGCGCCCACTCGAAGTGGAATTCATCGCCAGTTTTGTAGTCGGTCTCGGTGTTCTCGAAATTGAAGGTAAAGCCAAGCACACCGTTCGCCTGGATCTTTGTCTGTGGTTCCACCCAGGTGAAGGCCCAACCGACGTCAACACCAGGGCGATGCAGACCGATGTTCGGCGCGAAGCCCGAATCCCAGCGGCCTGTCGGCGCAACGGCCTGCACATAGAACGTATGTGCGAAGGTGCCTTGCTGCCATCCGAGCTGCATCCTGGTGATGATGTCGCCCAGTCCCCACCCATCGACGTCGCGTGAGCCCGGAATGGGACTACTGATGGTCGCGTCGAGATCGATGTGGCCGGCTGGAACGGTGACGCCGAAACCAAGATTGCCGCCGAACAGCTTTCGCTCGGGCACGTAGAGTAAGTTCACAGCGTTGTTGAAGAAGTGGACCTTCGCACCAGCGTCGAGCGTGAAATTGTCGAAGTCGACGCTTACGCCGATCTTGCCGGTGTAGTAGGCGGTCACATTCGTCACGTAGGTGCCGGGCGGTGGCGTGGCGCCTGCGCCAAAGGCCGCGCCGCCAAGAGGATAGCTGGAGAAAGCATATTCGGCAGCCTGTGCCCCCACCGGAGCGGCGCCGAGCGTCAGAAGCATCGCAAGCAAACGCGGAGAGAGCTTAGAGATGCGCATGGTCTGCCTCGCAACAAAATGCAAGAACGACGTGCGCGGAAGCTAGCTGATTCGTAGGCGTTGAAAGTTGCAGAATTGCATTCGCCGTTTTAGTTGCGTGTTTTGTTCGAAGTAATCCAAAGTCGATTGGGAAAAATGCCTGGGCTATTCGACGCCACGTCCAATGCCATGGACTACGACACCACACGGTTTTAATTCCGATGCGGTGCCGCGAAGTCCGTGTCAGAGATGAGGCGAGACCAGTACGGCCAAGCCAGTGGCTAGGCCTATGAGTCCGATCGCCAGCCGCCATGGAGGGACGATCAAGTGGTTCGTGAACCTGATGCGCATGACAACACCTAGAGGCTCTGGCTGTCGCTCGCGTGGGTATACTTGCGCAAGCGCATTGCAAGCACGGCGAGTATGATCCCGTACGCGATGGCGTAGGCTGAAATTACGACGACGAGTGCCAGCGCGCCGGTCCCGGGGCGCGTCAGGAGAAGGCCGCCGAAGATCACGGAAAGCGCACCGCTCGCGATCAACATCCACTCGTCATTGATCTGGTGGCGCATTGAGATCGCGCCCGCGATCTGCATGATGCCGGTTGCAATCGCCCAGATCGCGATGCACCACAGAAGGACCACGCCAGAGATGCCAGGCCACAGGAGCGTGACTGCGCCGGCAGCAATGCCAAGCAGCCCGACGATCGCAAGCCACCATCGCGAGGTATGCTCGCTGCCGCGAATGGCGCCCATGATCGCGAACACACCATCCGCCAGCGCGAAGATGCCATAGAGCAAGACCAGGGTCATAAGCGTCACGCCGGGCCACATGAGTGCGAGCACGCCGAAGATGATGGATGCGACACCTCTCAGCAGGAAGACCCACCAGCGATCGGCCAGTGTGCGCAAAATCGGATGCGGGAGTTCGTCGGCGTGACTGTACGTGGGGCTGCTACGCATGGTCTATCTCCATTCGTCGAACTGGATTCCTTCGAGCCTCGTCCTCACTCGTTGCGCCCACTCTTTCGTCGGATTGCTGCTGGCGCTCGCGAACTTCCTGCAGGTCACGCTCGAGGAAGTAATTCAGGAATGTACGAATGAGCGCGATGATGCCGAGGCGAGCAATATCGTCCCATGTGGGAGCAATGGATGTCTCGATGACGTCGGCGGCGAGCTGAAACGTCAGACCCGCAACCAGCCAGCGCGCGTACCGCAGCCAGACATCGCGGGTTTCGTGTCCCGTCGACGATGATAGAACCGCGTGCACGCCTCGGACGAAGGCTTCCACCGTCCCGTACACAATGACAAGCAGCGCCATCGTGTCGATGACGGTGACGGAGAAGTGCGTGGCGACGGCCAGCCACTCTTTCATGGTGCTCTCTTATGTCTGCCAGCCCGCAACAGCCTCAACCGAATGGGCCGATCTGAAGTGTCATGCTGACGATTGCGAAGATGCCGATCAGCAGAAGGACAACGGCGATGATGAGGGTCATGGACGTAGGGAAGTGGCTCTCAGCGTGAATGAGCCCCTCCTCCTTCATTGCCTCGCGCATAGAACGCAGGCCGAGCATGAACTGCACGTGATAGACGATCCCCAGAACGAGCATCCCGATGCCAAGCGCGACCAGCGCCGTCCCGAAGTTGCGCGCGGGGGTCGCATGGGTAAGGACGTTGTGTTCGCGCAGCTTCTCGAACACCTGGTAGATCGTGAACCCGAAGGAGATGAGCGACAGGGATGTGCGGATCACCGACATGAGCGTGCGGTCTGCACTCATGCGCGTGCGCTGGAAGGACATGCCCGTCCGGCGCATCGACATCTCGGTCCGGTCGGTCGACATGTCCGTCCGCTGCGTCGAGAGGTCGGTGCGATACTCCGAGAGCGATGTGCGATGCTCCGACAGGCCGGTGCGATGGTTTGACAGCCTGGTCTGATACGCCGAGTATTGGGCGGAGGCCTGAGCCGGTTTCTCGGGGTCGACTGTCGGGACGGGTGGCACGGGCGACTCCGGAAAGCGCTCGGGCCGCACCACGTGCGTTCTGATTTTCTCTATCGCCACGTGCCGATGTTCCTCCTTACCTGTGGTGAATGCAGTCGACGGCCCGTCGGGCTCACGCGCCGCCGGACAGCCGCAAGCTACCGAGACGCTATTGGATGAGCACCGAGGCTGACATCGGTGTGAACCCTGGATGTCGGCGAGGCAGCACGGAGACTGTGGGCGACCAACCCGGCAGCGAGCCCGTTCTGTGGCAGAGGGGAGGGAACCGGGGTTTTACCTGATGCACGAGTTGCAGGGTGATAGAGCATCCTCTACTGGCCGAGCGGGTGCGTTCAGAACGAGCCGGTGTGCGTCGGCATCCGCATTATGGATGGGTCATGGAGTTCGTTGCCGACATTGCCGCATGGGGCCTGTTACTATTCGGCACCCTGCTATTCATCGGTCAGATACTCGCATACGCCGTGGGCCATAAGCTGGGGACCTGGAGGCGCACGACGCGAGGCGCAGGTGACGCAGAAGGCGTCGGCCTCGTCGTGAGCAGTCTTGTTGCCTTACTCGCGTTCACGTTGGCACTAACGCTCTCGTACAGCAGTGCGCGGATCTACGAGAGACGGGCGGGGGCACTTGCAGAGGCGACAGCGATCGGCACGTCGTTTCAGCGAGCGATTGCAATAGGTCATCCTCTTGGACAGGAGATCGGTCAACTCCTTAGGCACTACGTCAGTTCGCGTCGGGACTACGTCCTGGCGCCACGCGACTTGGCTGCGCTCGACGACATTGATCGCAGGAGTTCGGCCTTGCAGTCGAAGATATGGGAGCATCTGTCCACGATCGTGCGCGAGCGACCGGATGACGTGACGGCCTCGTTTATGGAGTCGCTCAATGCCACGTTCGACGCAACGACAGCAGAGCGCTTCGCATTCGAAACCAAGTTTCCTTACCAGCTGTTTTGGTTGCTGTGCGGGATGATCCTGGTCGCTGTGGCAAGTATCGGCTTCCAGTTCGGGCTGAAGGGGCACGATATGCGCTGGCTCATCGCGCTGCTCATCGGCGTCTGGACAGCCGTACTCTTTGTCATCATCGAGTTGAGTTCTCCGCGCATCGGTGCCGTGCGTACCAATGTCGCCGTTTACGATTGGACCATCCAAATGATGACCGCGACGCCGTCGGGGGTATCGTCGTCTGCAAGCCGATGAGCCGACGCGGGTTGTCCTCCTGACAGATGAGGGATTTACCGCCTCTCGTTTGCGGGTTCGGACGGATAGGAATTTCCCTCATAGCGATGCCTAAGATTGAGCAGGCAGTGACGATCTCCTCGTCGCACGGGGGAAGGCGTGACCGCCTGAAGAAGCCTTGACCCCAAAATGCAGGAAACTCCCATGTCAGCACGCAACCTCACCTACCTCGCCATAGGCGCCGCGACACTTGCGGTCATCGCATCCGCGCCGAAGCTCGCAATCTCAGCGCAAGATCGCATGGAGATGGGCGCTCTTGGCGTCAACCAGGGCATCTACGTCGATCGCACCAAGTTCGGCGTTGTAAAAGGAACAGCGAAGACGGAACCGACGCAGGCACAACTTACGAAGCTTGGCGCACAAGAAGTGAAGGAAGGCGCCATCATCGTCCGTGTCGGGGACAAGCTGTTCCTCGTTGACACCGATCCGAACGCCAAGAGCATGTTCTCTGGTTGGGCGGCGGAAGCCTTCACAGGCGGTGGCGGCGGCTGATCGGAACCTTGGAGAGCGGCTACGGGCGCGTGGTTCCGTGGCTCCGTAGCCGCGATCCGGCTGGAGGTTGGCGAATGCGCCTGACCAGAGCTCTCGCTCTCGCCGCGATGCTTGGCACATCGCCTATTGCAGCCGCTTTGCCAGCAGCCGCTGACGCGCAGCCGAACAGGATACGCATCGAGTACGTCGCACCGAAGTCTCCTGAGCATCAGGCGATCTTCGAGATGGCCAAGGAGCGTCGCGTACTCGAGAAGCTGCAGGAAATGTATGGAGCTTTCAAGCTGCCAGTGGATTTAATGCTGCGTACGGTGAGTTGCGATGGCGTCTCGAATGCCTGGTACGCGCAAGGACGCGTGAGTGTTTGCTACGAGTATCTCGAAGACGTGAAGAACATGATGCCGGCTGAGACGACCTCACACGGCATCACACCAGCCGATGCCGTTGCTGGACAATTCTTCTATGTGATGTCCCACGAGATGGGGCACGCCATTTTCGATCTGTTGAGCATACCTGTGTTCGGTCGTGGCGAGGATGCCGCGGACCAGTTTGCGACATACATAATGCTGCAGTTCGGCAAGGATCAGGCTCGCAGGCTCATCCTGGGCGCTGCCCATTCATACAAGAATTTCATTGATCGACCCAAGGTTACGGCGCCGCTGAAAGCATTTTCAGACACGCATAGCCCGCCGCCCGTGCGTTTCTTCAACCTGCTCTGTCTTGCGTACGGCGCTGACCGAAATGTATTTGGCGATCTCGTCACCGAGGGATTTCTTCCAGAGCAACGCGCGAGCGCCTGCCGTAGGGAGTATCGCGAGGTCGCTTATGCCTTCAAGACGCTCATTGGGCCGCACCTCGACAAGCAAATCGCGCAAAGGGTTCTGCAGACGAACTGGCTACCCGACGAGACGACACGACCTGCAAAGCAATAGCTCTCTCTTCATGCTATCGGCGTGTCCATCAATGTCCAGGTGGCAGCAATCTTCCGGGCTCATTGATGAACGTGCGTCGGCCGCGCTTGATCCCGAGCGTGGGGCGCGCGATCTCGGCAACGGCGTCCTCGCCGCGTCGGCACGGCACGGCAATGAGATCCGCCGCGTGGCCGACCTCGAGGCCGTAACCATCAAGCCTCAGCATCCGGGCAGCCGACCCCGTGATCATCTCCAGGCAGTTCTGCAGATCCTCCGGTCGGCCGAGCTGGGCGACATTGGCGTAGAGGTTCGCCATCCGGATCAACGAAGCATCGCCGAAAGGCGTGAAGGGATTGAGCACGTTGTTCGTCGCGAGCGAGCAAGTCACGCCGTGATCGTGAAAGCGATCGGCGCGCGTCACGCCGCGAGGCACGTTGTGCGTCACGTCGCGCCCCGTGAGGAAGAGGTCGGTCGCCGGCAGGACCGTGATCGCGACGCCGGCATCGGCGAGGTGCCGCGCGATTGCCGTCTGCTCGTCTGGTGGGACGGCGGAGAGCTTCGTGACATGCCCCACCGCGACTCGACCGCCATAGCCGTGCGCCTTGGTCTGCCGCAACACGTCATCGAGATGCATCCATGATGGATCGAGATCGAAGTCGAGATGGAAGTCGATGTCGAGATCGAAGTCGCGCGCGATGCGAAAGATGCGGGTGATGTGCGTCGAGGGATCACTGTCCGTGTAGGGGCATCCGCCGATCAGATCCGCACCCTGGCTGCAAGCTTCGATAAGCAACGCCTCGGTGCCGGGGTCGTTGGTCAGGCCTTCCTGCGGAAAGACGCAGATCTGCATATCGAGCGCCCAGGCATATTCGCGCTTCAGTCGGCTCAGCACATTGAAGCTCTTGAGACCGATGCGGGGATCGACCTCGACGTGCGTGCGCATGAACTGCGTGCCGGCGAGAATGGCTTTCTCGAGCGTGCGCCGCGCCCGTGCTTCGATGTCGGCTTCCGTGAAGGCAGCCTTTGCGCGGGCCGCCTCTGAGATCGCCTCCTTGAGTGTGCCCTCGATGTTTCGGCAACGATCGATGATGCAGGACTTGTCGAGATGGATGTGTGTCTCGACAAGACCCGGCAGCACGAGCTGGCCGTTGATATCCTCAACGTCGCCGCTCACCGCAAGACCCGGCCCGATCATCGTGATCGATCCGCCGGTAATGCCTATGTCTACGATCTCAGCAGGATTCCCGGCGAGACGTGCGTTCTGAAGAACGAGATCGAAGGCCATGCGCTTACTCGACTGTTTCGAGGCCGCCCAGGTAGGCGGCTTCGAGCGCGGGATCCTCGCGCAGTACCGCGGCCTGATCTGCGCGCACGACGCGACCTGACTCGAGCACATAGCCGCGGTCGGCCGCCGCAAGCGCCTGCGCCGCCATCTGATCCACGAGCAGGAGCGTGACACCGCGATCGCGCAGCCCGGCAATGACATCAAACAGCTCGTCGATGATCGCCGGTGCGAGCCCGAGCGATGGCTCGTCGAGCAGGACAATGCGCGGGCGCGCCATGAGGCCGCGTGCGATGGCGAGCATCTGTTGCTCGCCGCCCGACAGTAGTCCGGCGCGCGCGTCGGCGCGCTCGAGGAGCCGCGGGAAGCGGGCGAACATGGCGTCAAGGTCCTCCTGCAGGGCGCTGTCCGTGCGGACGTAGGCACCAAGCATGAGATTGTCACGCACGCTGAGCTCGGCAAAGACCTGCCGCCCCTCTGGCACGAGCGCAAGACCGCTCGCTGCAATAAGGTGTGCCGGAAGTTCCTCGATGCACTCGCCGCCGAGACGGATCGTGCCTGAGACAGGTCGCAGCAGTCCGCTCAGCGCGCGCATGACCGTCGACTTGCCGGCGCCGTTTGCGCCAAGCAATGCCACGAGCTCGCCCTGACGCACTTCGAGACCGACGTTCTTCAGGACGGGCACGGCGCCATAGCCGGCTTCGAGGGCAACGGCGTCGAGCTCCAGCGGGCGCCCCGCAGCCAGCGGCTCGGCGCGCGGGCGCACAGCCATGGTGCCGCTGCCGAGATAGGCTTCCTTGACTTTCGGATCGGCGCTGACAGCCGCGGGCGCACCTGCCGCAATGGGGCGGCCGGCATCCAACACGACCACATGATCGGATGTGCCCATGACGAGCGCCATGTCGTGCTCGACGAGAATGACCGCGATGCCGGCATCCGCGATATTTCGCAAAACGCTGCCGAGCGCCAATTTGTCGGCGCGCATGAGGCCGGCTGCCGGCTCGTCGAGCAGCACGACTTTCGGCCGCGTCGCGAGTGCCCGCGCAATCTCGACAAGGCGGCGATCGACGTGCGGCAGATCCTCTGCGGGTGCATCGAGTGCGCCCCGATAGCCGACGAAGCTCAGGAGGCCCTCAGCCGTGGTGCGATCCGCACTCGATGCCGGAGAAGCCAGCGGATGCCCTGCGTCACCACGTCCGAGACCGATAAGCACGTTGTCGAGGACACTGAGCGAGCCGAAGAGCTGTGTCGTCTGGTAAGTGCGGGCTATGCCTGCGCGCGCGACCCTCCAGGCGGGAAGCGCGGCGAGTTCGCGTCCGCCGAGATCGATGCTGCCGGCATCGGGACGATAGAAGCCGCTGATCATATTGAGGACGGTCGTCTTGCCGGCGCCGTTCGGGCCGATCAGGGCCGTCACACGGCCGGGCTCTGCCGTGAGCGCGACATTGGTCGCCGCCTTCACACCGCCGAAGGCGATGGTGAGATCGCGCACGATCAGCGGCGCACGAGCGCTGTCTCCGAGGAAGCCTGCAAGGTCGAACGCTGAGCCTTCCGGTGTCCGGCGCGCTGGCTGCGGTAGGTATCGCGTCAGCGTTCCGAGAATACCTTCCGGCGCCAACCATAGAACAACGAGCAGCAGCACGCCGAAGAGCAGCAGGCGATATTCCGCGAGCGAGGCGATCATCTCGGGCATGAGCACGATGACGATCGCGCCGATGACAGGACCGAGCGTGAAGCCGGCACCGCCGACGATCACAGCCAGCAGAAAGAGGATCGACTGCGTGAACGGGAAGGAGCTCGGCGCGACGAAGGACATCAGCGAGGCAAATACGCCGCCGGCCACCCCCGTGACGCCCGCCGAAAGCGCGAAGGCCACGGTCTTGATAACGACGGGATTCGCGCCGACGGCCTGGGCGGCCGTCTCGCTGTCACGCACGGCGATCATGGCTTTGCCAAGTGGTGCCTCGGCGAGCCGATGGAAGAAGACGAGCGCCGCGCCTGCGAGGACGACGGCCAGTACGGCGAGACCGCGTTCGCCGTCGATGCCGAAGCCGAAAGAGGGCTGCGCGATGTTCATCAGGCCGTTCTGACCGCCCGTGACCGTGCGCCACTCGATGAGCACGTGCTCGACGATGAAAGAGAAGGCGATCGTCATCATGGCGAGATAGGGACCGCTCACGCGCAGCGCCGGCACGGCGAGGAGCGCGCCTACAACTCCTGCAACGACAGCGGCAGCAACGAGCGCCACCCAGAAATTCACGACCCCGGTTATTGCGGTGCCGGTCGTCAGCACGCCCACGACGTACGCGCCAATGGCATAGAAACCGACGTGTCCGATGGAGATCTGACCCGTCAGCCCGACAAGGATGTTGAGGCCCGCGCCAACGACGGTCGCAAGTGCCACGAGTGCGAGCAGGAATGGCGTATAGCCCTGTCCCGTGAGGGCAACGGCGAGGCCCGCGAGCGTGAGCGCGAGAACGGCAACGGGCATGGCAAGAGCATGACGCGCCATGGCGTCAGACTTTCTTAATGGCCGCGCGGCCAAGCAGGCCATGCGGCATCAGGGCAAGCGCGCCGATCACTGCGGCGAACATTGCGATGTGTGTGTAGCTCGAACCGAAGAGCGCGGTGATGAGGGCTTCGCTGGCGCCATAGATGAGGCCGGCCATCATCACACCGGCTGCCGAGCCGATGCCGCCAAGGATGGCGACGGCGAAGGCCTTGAGCCCGAACAGCGTGCCCATGTCCGAGTGCACGCTGAAGAGCGGCGCGATGAGCATACCGGCGAGGCCGGCGAGAGCCGTGGATACGGCGAACGATGCCGCGATGGCCGCCTTGACGTCGATGCCCATGAGGCGCGCGGCATCAGCGTTCTGCACGACGGCGAGGAGGGATTTTCCATAGCGCGTGCGCCGCAGGAAGAGCGCGAGCCCCAGTGCTACGCCAAGCCCGACGAGAGGAATGATGAGCTGGAGGGGATAGACGCCCGTGCCGAAGATCTGGATCGGCGTCGTTGAAAGCACCGGCGGGAAACTGCGCGGCTCCTTGCCGAAGGTGAACAGCACGGCGTTATCGAGCACGATGCCGCCGGCAACGGTGGCCATGAGCCAGGCATTCGAACCACGGGAAGCAAAGGGGCGCACCAGCACGCGCTCGACCAGAAGGCCGAACGCAGCGCACGCGAGCAGGGCTGCGGCAAAGGCGAGCGGCAGAGGCACCCCTACGCGCACGGCGAAAACATAACCGAGCACGGCGCCGAGCATGACGGCGCTGCCCTGCGAGAAGTTGACCGTGCTCGAGACCACGTAGGTGACGTGGAAGCCGAGCGCGATCAGCCCATACATGCTGCCGAGACAGATCCCAGAAATGAGTGCGGACGTGACGAGCATGGTGCCGCGGCTCTCTCTCGTGCCGGCGGCCCCGGCGGTACGACCGCCGGGGATAACGCCATCACTGCGTCAGGGGGAGGATCTCCCCATCCACGAAGTGCGTGAAGATGTAGTCCGAGGCACCGATGGCATCATGGTTCTCGGCCGTGAAGGGCTTCTTGTAAGACTTGATCAGGCCGTCATAGTTATCGATCTCATAGAAGGCCTGGCGGATCTTGGGGCCATCGAGTGTGCCCGCCTTTGCAATCGCCAGCGCGGTGAGCTGCAGCGCGTCATAGGCATTGGCGATGCCGACAGCCGGCGTCACGTCCGCGAGCGACTTGATCTCGGGATACTTCTTCTTGAGTGCGTCGAGCACAGCCGTACCCTTGGCCGAGAGCTTTCCAGTGAAGGTGTAGGTCTGAATGAAGTGCACCTTGGCGGCGCTCGGTCCGGCAAGCTCAGTGAAGCGACCACCGGCCGGCCCCCAGTGCGAGACGATCGGCACGTCCCAGCCCATGCGGTCGAGAGACTTCACGACTTGTGCCGAGGGCGCGACGTTCGCAACGAGAAAGAGCGCGTCGGCGCCAGCTGCCTTGAGGCGCGTGAGCTGCGGCACGACGTCGACATCGTTGGTCTCGAACTTCTCGATGCCGGCGAATGGCATCGTACGCGTCTCGAGTGCCTTCCTGAGGCCCTTCTCGTTAGACTCGCCCCAGGGATTGTTGATCAGGATCATGCCCGGCTTCTTGGCGCCGTACTTCTTGATCGCATAGGCGACGAGCGCCTCGTCGACGATCTCGTCGACTGCAGAGACTCGGAATACGTAGTTCTCGGGTGCACCATTGCGCGTGATCGGCGTGCCAGCAGCCCACACGCCCATGAACGGCACCTTGCTGCTGTTTGCGAACGGCACGATGGCAAGCGAGACAGGCGTGTCGAGACCACCGAACAGGGCCGCGACTTTCTCACGTTGCACGAGCTCGCGCGCCGCGATCGCGCCCTTGGCCGGGTTGCTCTCGTCGTCGCGCACGATGATCTCGATCTTCTTGCCGAGCACGCCGCCCTTGGCGTTGATCTCGTCGGCGGCGATGGTGAGGCCGCGCACGATGGCCTCGCCCGATTTGGCGGACTGGCCGGACATGGCCGCGACGAGCCCGAGCTTGATGCTTTCTTGCGCCGAAGCCGGGAAGGCACCGAGGGAGGCAATAACGGTCGCACCGGCGAGGACCGCGCGGCGCGTCAGGCGGCGGGCTGGAAATCGGGAGCGCATGAGGGTCACCTTTCTCGATGTGAGAGGACCAAATGTTTCACGCAAGTCATGCGTCAGATTGCATACACTTTATGGCACGTCATAGACCAAGAATCTTCCCGCATTCATGGCACGAATTTCGGGCACTTGCGGCATTAACAGGCAAAGTTGCTCAAACAGAGTGGATACGATATATGACGGATCGTGCATGCGATTTCGCCCGCGAGGCCGCCCGCACCACAGCCAGCCCATGGAGCGATCATGACCGCACTTGGCAGTACCGCCGTCACGCCTGGCGAGGAGACCGCGCGCGCCGCCGACATCGTGGAGCGCTTCCTCGTCGCGTCGATGGTACCAGATCCGGAGACGGCGGCGCGCTACATCAGTCCTGAGCTGAAGATCACCTTCACCGGCGGGCGGAAGTACGGCCACCCGAGCGAGACCGCAGCTTTCAATGCACGGCGCTACAGGTGGGTGAAAAAGAAGATGGAGCGTACGGACGTGGTGCCGGGTAGCGGCGAGACGATCGTCTACAATCTCGGCACGCTCTACGGGGAATGGCCGGACGGCACGCCCTTCGAGGGCAATCGCTATGTCGACCGCTTCGTCGTGCGCGGCGGGAAAATCGTCCAGATGGATGTGTGGAACGACAGCGCCGAGCGGTTGCTCACGCGCAACGGCATCGACGCTTAACGACCGTCGCGACCGTTCGCGCGCTTGGAGCGGGTGCTCGCGGGAGGCTTTCCCGCTTGCGCGACGGACACGTAGGCGTCCAGCACATCGCGCAGCTCGCGGCGCTTCTGCGTAGTGGTCTGGATCAAGGCCCGATCCGCTACTGCTTCGAGATGACGGTCCATGACGTCGATGGCAGCGGCCGTATCGCCCTTGACGAGCGCTTTGATGACCGCCCGGTGCTCGCTGACCGCGCACTCGGATGAATGGGGACGTCCGTAAAGTGCGAGAATGAGCCCGGAGCGAGATGACACCTCGCTCACGTAGCGCGTAAGGAGTGCACTGCCGGTCATCTCCGCCAGCAGGATATGGAACTCGCCGGCGAGCCGAATGGAGAGCGGCTCGTTCTTGCCCTGGGCCGCTTCCTCGCTGTCGACGTGCTGATTGAGCCGTACGATCTGCTCGCGTGTGAGCTGGCCGGAAAGACGCGTCACGACGAGCCGTTCGAGGCCTCGGCGGACATCGAAGATGTCGCGCGCCTCGTCCCAGCTCGGCTTGGCGACGGCGGCGCCGCGATTGCGCCGCATCTCGACGAGGCCCTCCGCCGCCAGCTGGCCGAGCGCATAGCGCACGAGCGTCCGGCTGACGCCAAAACGCTCACCGATGGCATCCTCGGGCAGTTTGGCGCCGGGCTCGAGCGCCTGCTCGATGATGGCGTGACGGAGCGCGCGGTAGACTGCCGATGCGCGGGCACTGCCGATCTTCGAAGAGTCTTTGGACATGACTTCAGGGCATCCGGCAGCACGACATTTTAGTGTAGAGTCTAAGCTATACGGCATTGTCTTTATAGCACCAAAACAGCGCGCTCGTGGCCCGTGTCCTTTTATGGTGACCTTGCCGTCCGGATAGAGCGTCGCCACTTTGGTGTCAGGCATTGCGATCCCGGAGAGAAGATCATGAGCGTCAGCCTGCCACCTGCCATCGAGAACTATTTCGCCGGCAAGAACAAGCGAGATTTTGCGACGGCCGTCTCCGGCTTTGCACCGTCCGCAATTGTGAAGGATGAAAGCCAGGACCATAGAGGGCCGGACGCAATCCGAGCTTGGATCGAGGCGACGGCGGCCAAATACGACGACATAACGGAAGTGAAGAGCGTTGTAGCGAAGGACGGCGAAGTCGAGGTCGCCGCCGAGGTCTCGGGAACATTTCCCGGAAGTCCGATCCTGCTGCAATTTAAGTTCACGCTCGATGGCGATCAGATCCGCAGCTTGTCGATCGCGCCGTGACGAACGTGCCTGGGATAGAGTGACGGAGCGCGCTGGGCATAGCAGCTACACTACGCGGACGCGTGCTCGCGCGAGGGAAACTTCAGGGTCGCCTTTACACCGTCGCCTGCGTAAGCGACTTCGGCCGTACCGCCGAGCTGCGACGCGCTCGCAGTAATGAGGCGGCTCCCGAACCCCTTGCGAGCAGGTTTGTCAACACGCGGGCCGCCCACCTCCGACCAGCGAAGGGTGATCGACGTCCCGTCGTCGACCCAGGAAATGGCGACCTTACCCGATGTCGTGCTGAGTGCGCCGTACTTCGCGGCGTTCGTCGCGAGTTCGTGCAGGACCAGCGCCAAAGTGACAGCGCCATTCGGCCTTATGACAATGGACGAGCCGTGGACCGTCACCTGGCCCTTGAAGTTCTCGAAGGGGCTCAGCGCGACCTCGACGAGGGCGGCGAGATCGACGCCTTCCCACAACGCGGTTGTGAGGAGCGAGTGCGCGCGGGCCAGTGCGTCGAGGCGGCCCGTAAAGGCCGTCCTGAAGGCCTTGGGCTCGTCAGTCCGTCGGAGCGTCTGCGCGGCGATGGACTGGACGATGGCAAGGGTGTTCTTCACGCGATGATTGAGCTCGTCGATGAAGAGGTTTTTTTGCCGTTCCGATTGCTTGCGCTCGGTGATGTCGACGAAGACGGCGACGCATCCTCTTACTTTGCCGTTGACGTCGAAAAGGGGTGATACGGACTCGTGCAGCGTCACCGTTCGCCCGTCCGTAAAAACGACGTCGACTTCCTCACCATGGATGGGGGTGCCGAGGCGCGCGCATCTCTGCATCGGCAGTTCGGACGTCGAAAGCTCTTTGCCGCCCGAATACACTTTGAACGGCAGGGCGCTGCCGTTGGGTCCGCTCTTCGAGGCATTGGCTCCTTCCGGAAGCGAAAGCAATTCGGCGCCGGCTTTGTTGGCTATTATCTCCCGGCATTCAGGATCGCGGGCGATGAAGACGCCGACCGGGAGCGCGGCGAGAAGTGCATCCTGCTCTTCGAGCCTGTTCTTCAAGTTCTCATTAAGAACGGCAATTCTGATCTCTGCGGCCTTGTGATCGGTTACGTCGATGGCGACGCCGCCGGTCAGGGTGCCGCTGCCGTCGGGGGCGGGAATGCCAAATTTGCTGACGATGGACTGATGCAGCATTCCATCCGGCTGCATGAGCGTCTCGATCACCCGCGCGCCGCCGGGCTCCCTTTGCGCGCGCGCATCGTTCTCTCGGAACTGGCGGGCGGTCTCGGGCGGAAATAGGTCATCATCAGTGCGGCCGATGAGCTCGCCTTGCGATGCCCCGAACGCACGGGTCGCAGCTTCATTGGCGAAGATATAACGACCGTCTCCATCCTTTATCCAGGCGAGACCCGGCAGATGATGCATGAAGCGGGCAAATCTCTCCTCGCTGCGGCGCAGCGCCTGGTTGGCTCTCGCCTCCTCGGTCATGTCGATGTTCACACCGACGAGGCCAAGAAAGTCGCCCGATGGCGAGAAGTGCGGCTGAGCGTCTGTCCTGATGATGCGATACTCACCACCATGATTGCGAAGGCGCATTTGGATGGTGAAGCCCGTTTTGTTCGTCAGAGCCTTCTCCACCGCAGCGCCGACGTGTGCAGCATCGTCGGGATGCAGGGACGATGACCAGTCGAAGTCCGGAAGTGTATCGTCCGCGAGACCCCAGAACTGTCTAAGGCGGTGATTGATATGCACGCACTTGCCCGCGTCATCGCTCAGCCAGATCATAGCCGGCGCGCGCTCGGAGAGCAGCCTGAAGCGGTCCTCGCTTTCGCGCAGCGCCGCCTGACCGAGCTTCTGCTCGGTGATGTCGGTGCAAGAGCCGATATAGCCGCTGAATGAGCCCTCGGGCGAAACGAGAGGTACACCCGTGCCGAGCATCCAGCGATAGACGCCGTCATGACGGCGAAGGCGGAACTCGATCGAAAATTCCTCGCGCCTGTCGAAGCTCCTCTTGTACTGACTGATGCCCTTCTCGAGATCCTCGGGATGAATGTTATCGGCCCATCCGAAGCCGAGCTCCTGGGCCATGGATCTCCCCACGAAATCGGTCCACCGCTTGTTGAGCCAGCGGCATTCCTTGTCAGGCCCGCTGGCCCACATCAGAACTGGTGCGGCATCGGCCATGCGGCGGAAGGAGGGACTGTCGAGTTCAAGGAGCTTACTGCTCAGCATTGCGCGCCTCCAGCACCGCGCCCACCAGTGGCCAGAGGGCCTCCTGACTGCAGGGCTTGTCGAGGACAGGCGCGGTAACGCCGGGAGGCAGCGTGCGCTGGCCGTAGCCCGTCACGAAGATGATGGGGATGCCGCGTTCGGCAATACGCCGCGCTACGGGGTCGATGCGGGCTCCGCCGATGTTCATGTCGAGGAGCGCGAGGTCGAATTCGGTCTCGGCCAGGACGAGTGCCTCCTCCAGCCGTCCAGCGGTGCCGACGACGAGGCAGCCCATGTCCTCCAGCATGTCCTGTAGATCGAGTGCGAGAAGTGCTTCATCCTCGACGAGGATCAGGCGCGCGCCCCGTACCCCCATATAACGGATCCTCCAAAAATGGCCCTGCCAGACTAATGGTACCAAGCCATCCCCAATACGACGAGGGCTGCTGAAACTTTCGGCAAGGCTCGGCCAACCCAATTAAACGCTGGACGCGCTCGTTGGTTCCATTTTGTTTCTTCGGGCTGCGGTGTCGCCCCGGCGCGGCAAAACCCGTAGGGGCGAGAGGTTAGCGCCTCAGCCGATCATGAACTGCTTGGCGTGGGCGTCGTACTCCTGGTAACCGACAGTCGAGCGGAATTCGGCCGGTGTTAGTGCGCTTTCGGCCTCTGCCTTGCCCGCGCTGAGGGCAGCAAGTCCCGCCTTCATACCCGCTAGGGCGGGGGAGAGCATTCCTGTCGGATAAGTGCCGATTTTGAGGCCGAGCTCGGCCGCACGGGATTGGCTCGGCGTCTCGCGTGGTGCACCGGGCGAGAGCACGGCAAAGGACGGACGGCCTGCTGCTGCTGCAACTGCACGGCGAACCTCGCCTTCGTCAGCCGGCGAGTCAAGGAAGAGGATGTCCGCGCCCTCGGCGACGAACATTTCGATGCGCGCCACAGCCTCGTCCATGCCGGCCGTCGGGCGGCAGTCGGTGCGGGCCATGATGAGGATGCCGGACTCCTTCGCTGCCTGGACGGCGGCGCGGATTTTCATGCGCGCTTCTTCGCGGGGTAGGCAGGGTTTGCCGGCGGCCGTGAGTGCGCGTGGTGTGATCTTGTCCTCGATGAGGATGGCGGCGGCACCGGCACGGCCATAAGCGCGCACGGTGCGCTGCACATTCATGGCATTGCCGTAGCCATGATCACCGTCGGCAAGCACGAGCAGATCGGGCGCCGCACCGCGTACCATGTTGAAGGAGTCGTACATCTCAGCGAACGAGATGAGATCGAGATCGGGGCCTCCGAGGCGACTTGCGGCGACGCAGGAGCCCGATAGGAACGCCGTCTGAAATCCGGCGCCGAAGGCGAGCTTTGCGCTCATGCCATCCCAGACCGCGGGCATGACGACGAACTCGGGCTTGGCGAGGAGGGCGCGCATGCGGGCAGGTGCGTTCATGGGAGTCGCCTTCTGGAGAAGCTGTTTGGGGTTCCGTAAGGGATGATGGCCGTCCCGCATACACGGGCGAATTGGTTGATTGTGGCCGGCAGTGCAGTGCAGCAGCAAGCAGGAAGTCATCGGGGCAGGCATGAGCCCGCGGACGGACGCGCCTATGGATGAGGGGCCTCGCGGATGGCAGGATAGGGAAGAGGCGGACGCGAGACCCGCCAATTATTCAGGGAGGAACAAGCATGGATCTCAAGGATCAGATCGCCATTGTGACGGGCGCCGGGCAGGGTATTGGCCGCGCCTCTGCACTAGCACTTGCGGATGTGGGGGCGGACCTCGTCGTCGTCGATATCAACGAGCGCACGCTCGCCGAGACCGCGGATGCCGTGAAGGCCAAAGGGCGCCGTGTCCACGCCATCCGCGCGGATCTCGGCAGCGTGGCCGACATCGATCGCATGGTGGCCGAGAGCGTGGCCGCCTTCGGCCGGATCGACATTCTCGTCAACAATGCCGCCGTCACCCGCCGCGCGTACATCATGGACCTGACGGAAGATGACTGGGATCGCATTCACCGCGTGAATGCCAAGGGTGTCTTCTTCTGCCTGCAGCGGGTCGCGCGCGAGATGATCCCACTCCGGAGCGGCCGCATCATCAATATCGCGTCGGTTGCGGGCAAAGGATTTCCTGGCACATCGAACGCGATCTACGCGGCGAGCAAGGGCGCCGTCATCAGCCTCACCAAGACGGCAGCGCAGCAGCTTGGGCCGCACAACATCAACGTCAATTCCGTCTGCCCGGGCATCGTGCGCACGGCGCTCTACGAGGAAATCGTGAAGGTCATGTCGAAGACCGAAGGCCTCAGCATAGAAGCTGTCGAAGAACGCGCGGTCGCTGGTGTGCCGCTGCGGCGTGCCAACGAGCCCGAGGATATTGCCGATATGGTGGTGTTTCTCTCCTCGCCGCGCGCGCGCAACATCACCGGCCAGTCCTACAACGTGGATGGCGGCCTCATTCCGGATTGAGACGCGCGGCCTTAGCCGACGACTTTGATGTAGGTATCCTTGCGCACGATCTTGTCGCCGCGGAAGGTATAGAGGTCGCAGCCGAGCCACTCCTGCTTCTGGCCGTTGGGCAGCGTCGCGGTGCGGAGCCATTCGGTCACCGCGCGATTGCCGACGACGTACTCGGCTGTGTGCAGCCACCGCACGTCCGGGCTGTTCGCGAACAAGGGCACGAAGTAGCTGCGGATCTGCTCCTTGCCCTTGTACGACTGGCCCCAGACATCGGGCCCCTTGGCATTGCGGAACTCGCCATCATCAGCAAAGCAATCAACGATCGCATCGACGTCGCGGCGGGCGAAAGCTTCGCCGATCTCGCGGACGCGCTCCAAGGTGACAGGCTCGTCGACGATCTTCTGCATGACGGTTCTCCCGACTGATAGTCAGATTAGGCGATTGCGGCCATGAGGCGCTCGAAAAAGCCATTGGCCTTGGACTTGTCGATCCAGCGGACAACCGCGACCAGCTCTTGTGACGGCGCGACCCAGATCAGGTTGGTGCCGGCGCCGAGCGCGAACCAGCTGTCTGCAGGTGCGCTAGGATAATTGCGACCACCGATGTTAAGCCACCAGAGAAATCCGTAGCCGGCGTTCGTGGCCGAGGGTGTGAGCGACTGCGCCATCCAGCCTTCGGGCAGCAGCTGGCGCGCGCCCCAGCGCCCGTTGTTGGCGACGAGAAGGCCGACACGCGCATGATCGCGTGTCGGGATGAAGAGCCCGCCGCCCCAGTGGCTGCCGCCCGAGACGGACTGCACGCGCTTGCCGCCGACCTCTATCCAGGAGGTCGAGTAGCCATGCCACTCCCAGTCCCGCGAGGCGCCGATGGGATCCATGATCCGCTCGCGCAGCACGTCGGGAAGCGACTTGCCGAAGCGCTGCAGCAGGGCGAAGGCGAGCACGTTCACGCGCACGTCGTTGTATTCGTAATACGTGCCGGGTGTCTGCCTCTGGCGCAGCTCGCCCTTGTGCTTGTTGTTCTCGGCGCCGCCGACCTGGCGGAAATGATCGACCTGATCTGACTTCTCCCACAGCACGCCATCCCACTCTGAGGACTGCGTCAGAAGATGCCGCCACGTGATCTGTCCGTTGTGCGGACCATCGAAGTGGCCGGTCTTCACGCTGGCACTGACGCGATCGTCGACGCTGGAAATCAGGCCGTCGCCTAAAGCGATGCCAGTGAGCATCGAGAGATAGCTCTTGGCGACGCTGAACGTGACATCGGCGCGGCGCGTATCGCCCCACTCGGCGACGATGCGGCCGCGCTTCATGATCATGCCGGCTGGTCCGCCGCGCGGGCGCACGATGCCGGTGATGTCGCTCCAAGGACCGCTCTCGTTCCACTCGACATTCCCGACATAGCGACCGTCCGGGTAGTAGAGCGAGCGCGGCCAGGAGCTTTCGGAAGCCTCTGCCCAGGCTATGGCCGCTTCGAGCTTGCCAGCATCAAAGCCTGCGGCGGATGGGACCGTAGCCTCCCAAGCAGAGCCGTCGGGTGGGGGCGTGTAGGAAATCTCTGGCACGTGGCGCATTCCTGTTTTGGGGGCCTCGGACGGTCCGGCTTCTAAGCAATGCTCGGATAAGCCCGCACCGAAGGCAAGGGCGCTTGCAGGCATGGCTCATTTGCCCGCCGGCGCAGGGTGGGCGTTCCGCCCTCAGTGTCCGGTATGGACGAAGCCTGCCCAGTAGTATGGATGGGCAAAGGGGCGGGCGACAGCCGGCGCTGGCTGGGCATCCTTGGTCGGGCTGTCACCGCGCGAGGCTGGGGCCGCAAGCCATTCGACGGCCGAGCTGTTGCGGTCTTTTTTCAGGCTCTCTGGGCTCATGGCCTCGCTGGTCGCCGTGGCGAAGCCGCGCGCAACCCGACCGGCGCCCGCGGCGCCCTGGACGTAAGCCGAAAGCTCCTCGTTCGTTGCCTCGCGCAGCCAGACCTGAGCGCGCTGAAGGGCCGTTGCCGGGCGCAAGCGTTCGCCGATATGCAACTCGTAGAAGCGCGCGATCAGCAGTGCCGAGGCGATATCGGAAACCGGCCATAACGTACCGAGCACGCCGGCGGCGCCGAGCGCCATGAAGGCACCGGGAAGGCCGACGAACTCATCGGGATTGCGCGTGATCTCAGAGAGACCTGTCTCGCAGGCGGAGAGCACCACCAGACGCGGCCGGCCGAGTCCGTCGACCTCGAGCAGCCGGCCGACGCTGAGGCGTTCGGCATTGTGCATGATGAGCGCCGACTGACGCACGTCGGACCAGGTGAACGTGCCATGCGAGGCAAAGTGCCAGTAGCTTCGTCCCTTGAGCGCATCGAGTACGGAACCGAGCGTTGCGTTCTCGCCGGCAAGAACGGCGCGTCCGCTCTCCGGGAATTGTGCCGCGATGAATGCGCCTTCCATATCCGATCCCGGCAAGTCGCCCGTCGGATTGATGATCGCGGCAAGGCTGGCCGCATCGGCCGATGCTGCTCGGTCGCGCACGGCAGCGAGCGTGGCGAGGCTCGGCGTTACGGTGATCTCGTAGGCATCGCCAAGCCGCCGCTTGCTGACAGGATCCTGAGCGAGCGCGACCGGCAGTACGCCGAGCCATCCCGAGGGAACCCACACGAGCTGGGCGCCGGGTTTGAGACCCTGTGCCTTGAGTGCGGCATCGAGCTCGCCGCCGAAGATGCGCCAGAGCTCGGGGCCGAGATCCACAATCGCGGCCATCCACTGCGGCCAGCGCTTCTGCTTCTCTTCGCCCTCGAAGTAGTTGGCGAAATAGGCACCAATCCAGCCGCCGCCGGTCGTGCCATCCGGACCGGCAAGCAGCGTCGAGAGGCGTGCGGGCGTGAGCTCCGGAAGATCGATGACCGTGGCCTTGGTATCCTCGGCGCCGCTCAGCACGATGAGCCTGCCGCCGAGGGCCGTGACGATCGGGATGGCGACGGCGCCGCCCGCAGATGCAATGCGGCGTGCTTCGGCGAAGGCTACAGCGCTGCGATCGTCGCTGGCACCGCTCGCAGTGACGAATTGGAGAAGCTCTCGCCGCAGAGAGCCCAATTGATCGATGGCGACCGCGCGGTCTGGCCCCGTGGCGGTCTCGACAGCATCCTGTGCTTTACGAATGGCGGCGCGAAGTGCATCGAGGCGCGCGCGGCTCTCGGATGACAGCTCCAGCATCTGCAATCTGAGCGAGACGGCGAGAAGACGCGCCCGGCTTTCGTCGGAGAGGGCAACAGCAGCTTCGACGGCACCGCGCTCGAGCGCGCCCAGTGCGGCTTCGGCAAAGAGCGGTCCGGCATCGGCGATCAGCGAGCGCGCCTCGGTCTCATCGAAACCCTGACCGAAGAGCAGGAGGAAAGCTTCGCGTGCGCTCTGGTGCACGGCGCTGGCCTCGTTCCAGTCGCGCGCCTGGAGTAGAACATGGCCGAGCGCCCGCCCTGTGCGCAGATGCTCGTGCGGATAGGCATCACGCGTGAAGACCGAGAGCGCCGCCTCGTAAGCAGCGATCGCGATCTCCCGGTTCACGCCTGGGAGGCCGCGAATGCGATCCGAATATGCATTGCCGAGCGAGTTCTGCGCGCGCGCCCACTCCATGGGAAAACCGGAGCGGGTAAAGACGGTGAGGGCGGCATCGAGGTGGGCGATCGCCTGTTCCTGGTTGTCGGCGCGTTCGCCATTGATGCGTGCCTGATAGATCGACGCGAGATTATAGTGTGCCGAGGCCCATTCTCGAGGCACGGTCTCGCGCGTGAAGACGGTCAGGGCGTCGCCGATATGCCCGATGGCTTTCTCATAGTTCTCGGCGCGCACGCCGATGACGCGATTGCGATAACTCGATCCGAGGTTGTTCTTGGCCATGGCCCAGAGCAAGGGAGCCGCTTCACGCGTGAAGATGCTCAGCGCGGCCTCCGTGTGCGTGATGGAAGCTTCGAGATTTTCGGCGGGTGTGCCGCGGATGCGGCTCTGATAGACGACCGCGAGATTGTTCTGCAGGCGCCCCCATTGCTCCGGTGCGCTCTCGCGCGTGAACACACGCAGCGCAGACTCGAAATGGGCAATAGCACGATCCTGGTTGTCGGCCCGCTCGCCGCGAATGCGTGCCCAGTAGGCGATGCCGACATTGTTCTGCAGCGTCGCCCAGTTCTGGGGATCGCGCTCGAAGGTCCAGGCGGGGAGGGCGGCCTCGAAAAGCGTGATCGCGGTCTCGATGTTGTCGGCGCGCACGCCGGTCGGACGATTGATGTAAGCGCTGGCGGTACCGAACTGCAGCTCGGCGATGACCAGCGCGCGCTCGGCGGCAATCGGCCAGGGCGTCAGTACGGGCGCCTCGGCGAGCAAGGTCTGGCCAAGGTATATGCGCTCCTCGATATCCTGTTCCTGCTGCCAGCGCGCGAAGAGGGTCGAGAAATCACCTCCAGTCGCTTGAGACCATGCCGGCGCGAGCGCGCTTGCCGCGAGCAAGAAGGCGGCCACAAGCCCCACCAGTACGCGCTGCATCGCGTTCCTCCCGTCGCCGGATCTTCTCGCCACTTACCGAGAATGTGACGGGCTCGTGGCGCGACAAAGGCTCATGTTTCCGGCGGCGGGACTTTCCATTCTCATGCTGCGCGCGGGCAACATGGGCTCAGCGATCGGAGCGGCTGAGCACTTCCATGAGCTCGGCCACCTTCTGCTCCTGCTCGGCCTTGTCGCCACTCGCGATGGCATGGCGGACGCAATGGTCGATATGGTCGCGCAAAACCGACTCCTCGACGCGTCGGAGTGCGGCGCGCACGGCCGCGATTTGCGTGACGATATCGATGCAGTAGCGGTCCTCCTCGATCATGCGAGCGAGGCCGCGCACCTGACCCTCAATGCGGTTGAGGCGTTTGAGGCGAGACGATTTGGCGTCGTGGGTCATGCCTTGACGGATACCCTATGGGGGTATATCTGTCAATCGATACCCCTGTAGGGTACCCAATCAAATGCGGAAGGTCGCCATGAGCGAGCACCATCACCACGGATCGCACGGGCACCACGACCATCCTGGCCATGGCGCCCACGAGACGGCTGGGCACAAGGTCAAGGACCCCGTCTGCGGCATGAGCGTGGACCCGCACACGGCCAAGCACCACCATACGCACGAAGGCCGCACGTACTTTTTCTGCAATCCGCGCTGCCGCGAGAAGTTCATCGCCGATCCCATGAAGTATCTCGCTCCGGAGAAGGCACCACCGGTGCCCGTGCCGGCCGGTGCGATCTACACTTGCCCCATGCATCCCGAGATACGGCAGGAGGGGCCGGGTTCGTGCCCGATTTGCGGCATGGCTCTCGAGCCGGAAATTGCGACGGCCGACACCGGACCCAATCCCGAACTCATCGACATGACGCGTCGGTTCTGGATCGGCCTCGCGCTGACGCTCCCTGTCTTCGCGCTCGAGATGGGCGGACACCTCGTCGATCTCCACGCTTGGCTCGGCCAGCAGACATCGAACTGGATACAGCTCGTGCTGGCGACGCCGGTCGTGCTGTGGGCCGGTTGGCCCTTCTTCGAGCGCGGCTGGGCGTCGATCAGGACGGGTTACCTCAACATGTTCACGCTGATCGCCATTGGTACGGGCGTGGCGTGGCTCTACAGTATCGTCGGCACGATCTGGCCCGAGCTGTTTCCGGCATCCATGCGCGGCCACGACGGCTCGGTTGCCATCTACTTCGAGGCGGCCGCCGTCATCACCGTGCTGGTACTGCTCGGTCAGGTGCTGGAGCTCAGGGCGCGCGAGCAGACAAGCGGCGCCATCCGCGCGCTGCTCGATCTTTCGCCGAAGATGGCACGGCGCATTCGCGCTGATGGCTCGGATGAGGATGTGAGCCTGGAGGAGGTGCACGCCGGCGACCGCCTGCGCGTGCGTCCTGGCGAGCGTGTTCCTGTCGACGGCGAGATCGTCGAAGGGCGAAGTGCGCTGGATGAGTCCATGGTGACAGGTGAGTCTATGCCCGTTACCAAGACTGCCGGCGATAAGGTCATCGGCGGCACCATGAACCAGTCTGGCGCCTTCGTCATGCGCGCAGACAAGGTCGGCCGCGACACCGTGCTCGCGCGCATCGTGCAGATGGTGGCGGAAGCCCAGCGCAGCCGCGCGCCCATCCAGCGGTTGGCCGATCAGGTCTCCGCGTGGTTCGTGCCGGCGGTGATCGGCGTCGCGCTGCTGGCCTTCATCACTTGGTCGATCTGGGGGCCGGAGCCGCGGCTGACGTTTGGTCTCATTGCTGCGGTGTCGGTGCTCATCATTGCGTGCCCGTGCGCGCTGGGTCTCGCCACGCCCATGTCGATCATGGTCGGTGTCGGGCGCGGCGCTCAGTCGGGCGTGCTCATCAAGAATGCCGAGGCCCTCGAGCGCATGGAGAAGGTGGACACGCTCGTCGTCGACAAGACGGGCACGCTCACCGAGGGGCGGCCAAGCGTGGTCGCACTCGAATCCGTGCAAGGTATACATGAGGACGAGGTGCTGCGCCTTGCGGCGAGCCTCGAACGGCAAAGCGAGCATCCGCTTGCCGATGCTATCGTGCGCGCGGCCCTGGAGAGGAATATCGCGCTCGCCGATGCCGCGAATTTCGACTCGCCGATCGGCAAGGGTGTCGTCGGTACGGTGGAGGGCCGTGCGCTGGTGATCGGCAATCGCCGTATCATGACCGACGAAGGTATCGAGACGGCGAAACTCGACGCCCGCGCCGAGGACATGCGCCGCGACGGCGCCACGGCTATCTATGTGGCCGTCGACGGCAAGGCTGCGGGTCTCGTTGCTATCGCCGACCCGGTCAAGGCGACGACGCCGGCCGCGATCGCTGCGCTCAGGGAGGCCGGCGTCCGCGTCGTCATGCTGACGGGCGACAACAAGACCACGGCGGAGGCTGTCGCCCGTAAGCTCGGCATTCCAGAGGTCGAAGCCGAGGTCCTGCCTGAGGACAAGAGCAAGGTCGTCGCGCGTCTTCGGCAGGAGGGCCGCGTCGTCGCCATGGCGGGCGATGGCATCAATGATGCGCCCGCGCTCGCGGCCGCCGATGTCGGCATCGCCATGGGCACGGGCACGGATGTCGCCATGGAGAGCGCCGGCGTGACGCTGCTGAAAGGAGATCTCGGCGGCATTGTTCGCGCGCGGCACCTTTCGGCGGCAACCATGAGCAATATTCGCCAGAATCTGTTCTTCGCCTTCATCTATAACGCAGCAGGTGTCCCGGTGGCAGCCGGTGCTCTCTATCCGGTGTTCGGCCTGCTGCTCTCGCCCGTCATCGCGGCCGCGGCCATGGCGCTATCCTCAGCGAGCGTCATCATGAACGCGCTCCGGCTTCGGCACGTGAAGCTGTGAAGCCGTAGTTAGAAGGCGATCGACAGAGCGAAAAGCACTGCGGCGAGTAGAGCGGCGATTGTGCGGACGTGGTTCCACCACGTCCAGGCTGAGAGGTAGTGCGCCCATGTCTCGGCGAGGCCATTGTCGGGCCTCGCCGCAGCCAGGCGATCGTTCAGCGGTACGTTGAACAACATGGTCACGCCGAGCGTGCCGAAGAGATAGAGAAGCGCGGCCGCCCGCCCCATCACGGCGCCGGGCGCATTCCAGACATTGGGCGTTACGACGACGATGACGAGCGCGACCAAACCAGTGCCGAAGAAGACGGCGAAGAAGGACGCGTTCAGCACCGTCACGTTGATGTTCTGCATGGCGCGGGCGCCCTCTTCTGCAGGGGCGAGCGCCAGCGCCTTCATCACGAAATTCGAGAAGGCGAAGAAGATGCCGCCGACGAGGCCTGCACCCGCTGCCGCTGTCACCAGGAGAAAAATCTCCATCCATTCCGACATTGGCGCCTCATGATCTCGCGATGCTGCTAAGGGGTGAGTTGCCACCCTGCGCCCTGTCTCCAGAGGTCGCAATCGCCCACCTTAAGCGCTGCTTGGCATGGCGCCTCATCCTTCCTATCATTTCATGCAGTCCCGTCCCGTCACCGAGGTGCCTTATGCCGACTTCTGCCAGCTCTCCCATGCGCCTGCGTCGCGAGCTTGCCGCCGCCTTCCGCCTTGCGGAGAAGTTCGGCTACTCCGAAGGCATCTGCAATCATTTCTCGGTCGTGGTCCCCGGGCCCGAGGAGCGTTACCTGATCAATCCCTATGGCCTGCACTGGTCGGAAATGCGTCCCGAGCATCTGCTGCTGATCGACGGCGATGGTCAGGTCGTCGAGGGCGATGGCGAAGTCGAGGCGACCGCGCGGCACATCCACGTGCAGGGCCATCGGGCCAATCCGCGCCACCAGTGCATCCTGCACGTGCACATGCCCTGGGCGACGTCACTGACCATGGTGCAGGGCGGGCGGCTGGAGATGGCGCACCAGACGGCGGCGCGCTACTACGATCGTGTCGCCTATCAGTCGTTCGGCGGTATCGCGCTCGACGAGTCCGAAGGCAAGCGCATCGCCGAGGCCCAGAAGAGCAATCCCAACGCCGACGTCTTCTTCCTCGCCCACCATGGGGTCTCGATCGGCGGGCCGTCGATCGCCTTTGCCTTCGACGATCTCTACTATCTGGAGCGTGCGGCGAAGCAGCAGGTGCTCGCTATGTCGACGGGACTGCCATTGCAAATCATGACCGAGGAGCAAGCCAAGGATACCGCGCGCCAGTACATGCAAGTCATTGATTTCCAGGCGAAGCAGCACTTCGACGCGCTCATGCGGATCAACGGATTGTGACCTCTCCCGCCTCCGTGGCGGCTCCTGGGAAATATCGACACACGCTACGCTGCACCGAGCGCTGTAACCGGCGCCAAGAAAAAGCACAGGGAGAAGACCATCATGGCCCGCGCCCCGTTCCCGACAACGATTGCCGGCAGTCTGCCGAAGCCCGCCTGGCTCGCGGAGCCCGAGAAGCTCTGGGGCGCGTGGCGGCACGAGGGCGAGGCGCTGCGCCGTGCCCAGGAAGATGCCGTGCTCGTATGGCTCAAGCTGCAGGAGGATGCCGGCATCGACATCATCTCCGACGGCGAGCAGTTCCGAATCCATTTCGTGCATGGATTTCTGGAGCACGTGAGCGGGATCGACTGGCAAAAGAAAACGCGGATGGGCATTCGCGACAATCGCTACGTCGTGGAGGTGCCGACCGTCACGGGGCCGATCACGCGCAAGCGTTCCGTACACAGCGAGGATGTCCGCTTCGTCCGCGCCAATACCAGGCGCAAGATGAAGTTCACGCTGCCGGGGCCGATGACGATCTGCGATACGATCGCGGATGCGCACTATGGTCGCCGCGCGGATATGGCCATGGCCTTCGCCAAGGTGCTCAATGCCGAGGCGCGTGAGCTCGAGGCACTCGGTGCCGATGTCATCCAGTTCGATGAGCCCGCCTTCAACGTGTTCATGAATGATGTGAAGGACTGGGGCATCGCTGCGCTCGAAGCGGCCGCGGCAGGGCTCAAGTGCACGACGGCCGTCCATATCTGCTATGGCTACGGCATCGAGGCCAATCTCAAGTGGAAGGAAACGCTCGGCGGCGAGTGGCGGCAGTACGAGGAAATTTTTCCGGCCCTCAACCGCTCGAAGATCCAGCAGGTCTCACTCGAATGTGCGGGCTCGAAGGTGCCGATCTCGCTCATTTCGCACCTTCGCGACAAGACAATCCTCGTCGGTGCCATCGATGTCGCGACCAGCCGGGTCGAGACGCCGGAGCAGGTCGCCGAGAAGCTCAAGGAAGCGCTGAAGTACGCAGATGCGCAGCGCATTCAGGGTTGTACGAACTGTGGCATGGCACCCCTGCCGCGGGCGGTTGCGGTCGGCAAGCTGCGCGCGCTGGGAGCAGGTGCGGCGCTGCTCAGGAACTGAGGCCCGCTCGCGAGTTGTGCTTCAATTGGCCTTGATGAACTGGGCAATGCGCGAGACGACCTCGGATTCGATCCCGAAGAAACCGTGCTGAGACATGGCTTCACACGGATCTGACCGCGGTGGGCTGCCGCCGTCGACCAGGACGACATCGACCTTGCGGGCCTTGGTGAGCGCCTTCGTGAGCTTGGGCGCGTCCGCAGCCGGCGTGATGTCGCAGCCATCCTGGCGGTGCGAGAGGATCAACGTTGGTACGCCGACAGCGGAAAGCCTCATGCTTGCGACGCCGTTCGGATGATTGGCGGCGATGTTCCAATTCGGTTTGGAACGCGTAATCGAAGACGTGAGGACGAGGCCGTCGACGCTCTTGAGAACCACCGCACCGCCGGCGGCCGAGAAGGTGCCCATGCTGGTGCCGACGAGCCAGACAGGAACGGGGGCCTGCTTCTTGAGGTAGTCGACGATGGCGCCGATGTCGGCGGCGTGCCCTGCGCTCATGCGGAATACGGCATTCATGCCGCGCTCGCCCTGGTGGTCGGAGGGCGCATCGGCGACGGCGACCATGAAGCCTTGTGCGGCGAATTGGTCACGAACGCGCACGAGAAAATTGCCTTTGCCCCAGGCCATGCTGGACGCGCTCTTGAGTCCGAGCCTGCCGTGCCCACCGGCGAATAGAATGACGGCCGCCGTCGGCTTCGCGGGTTTGATCAGGATGAAGGCCTGCTTGGCGCCCCGCGGTGTCTGCACGGAGACGAGGCTCGCATCCTGGGCTGAAACCGGATCGGCTGAGAGAGGCGCGAAAAAGGCTGCGATTGCGAGCCATATCGAGCGAAACAGCATGGTCCTCACTCCCCTGAGAGGCCCCGCCGTGAGCCGGCGTCGAACCATTGGGCGTCCAAAGGCGCCGGCCGTCAATCCATCGGGTGAATATCCCGGAATCCTCGGCAATTAGGCGAGGGGCACGTGAAACCGAATTCAAAAGCAAGGATCGGAGTGCAGGGGCGGGACAAGGCGCCTATCTTCCTCATCATGGAAACGAGAAAGACCACGACCATGCTCGCCAAGATCAAACAGCCGAGCGCCCGGCGTTCCTCGATGCGCGACGAGGACAGTCTCTACGCGGCGGTCGTGGCGCGGGACAAGAGCATGGACGGCACATTCGTCTATTCGGTCGCGACGACCGGGGTGTATTGCCGTCCGTCCTGTCCTTCGCGCCACGCGCGACGCGAGAACATGACTTTCCATGCCTCGGGTGCAGAAGCACAGGCAGCGGGTTTCCGTGCCTGCAAACGCTGCAAGCCCGATGAGCCTTCGCTCGAGGTCGAGCACGCGCGTCTGGTCGCGAACGCCTGCCGCCTGATCGAAGAGGCTGAGGAGCCGCCGACTCTCGACGCGCTCGCGGCGGATGTCGGTCTCAGCCCCTATCACTTCCACCGCGTGTTCAAGAGCATCACGGGCGTGACGCCCAAGGCTTATGCCATCGCGCATCGCCAGAAGCGTGTGCGCGATAACCTGAAAAGGAGCACGAGCGTGACCGAAGCCATCCATGAGGCCGGTTTCAATTCGAGCGGCCGCTTCTATGCCAATGCCGACGAGGTTCTCGGCATGACACCCTCCACCTTCCGCGCGGGAGGCAAGGACATGCAACTCCGCTTTGCCATCGGGAAGTCTTCGCTCGGCGCGGTCCTGGTGGCCGCAAGCAGCAAGGGCATCGCGGCCATCCTGCTCGGCGATGATCCCGAGGAGCTGGTCCACGATCTCGAGGTCCGTTTTCCTAAGTCGGAGCTGATCGGCGGCGATCGGGAGTTCGAGGAGGTCGTCGCCAGGACAATCGCGCTCATCGAGGCTCCCGGTGCGCGCTTCGATCTGCCGCTCGATGTGCGTGGTACGGCCTTCCAGCATCGCGTGTGGCAGGCGTTGCGTGAGATCCCTGCCGGCACGACCGTGAGCTACGCCGAGCTTGCCGAACGGATTGGCCTGCCGAAAGCGATACGTGCCGTCGCGGCTGCGTGCGCGGCGAACAGACTCGCCGTCGCCATCCCATGTCACCGTGTCGTGCGGAATGACGGGGCGCTCTCCGGATATCGCTGGGGTGTCGAGCGCAAGCGCAAGCTTCTGGCGCGGGAGGCACGCTCGTGAGCAAGGCTCTTGTGCGCGAGCGGCCTGCAAGAGCGGCGCAGACACCGGCAGTTGACTGGACGGCCATCGGGGCCAGCCTCGATACACGCGGTTTCGCGATCATCCCGCAGCTATTGCCGGAAGGTCAGTGCCACGCGGTGTCTGCCATGTATCCCGACGGCAGCCACTTCCGTAGTCACATCCACATGGCGCGGCATGGCTTCGGGCGGGGCGAATACAAGTACTTCACCTACCCGCTCCCCAAGCCGATCGCCCGATTGCGCACGTCGCTCTATCCTCAGCTCGCCGAAGTCGCCAATCGCTGGAATGCAGCCATGGGCGTCGACGTGCGCTTTCCCTCGGATCACGCAGCCTTCCTGCAGCGATGTCACGAAGCGGGACAGGCGCGAGCGACGCCTCTGCTGCTGCAATACGTTGCGGGCGATTACAACTGCCTGCACCAGGATCTCTATGGCGCGCACGTCTTCCCGCTGCAGGTTGCGATCCTGCTGTCGGAGCCGTCGCGCGATTTCACGGGTGGCGAGTTCGTCATCACGGAGCAGCGGCCCCGGATGCAATCACGCGCGTCCGTCGCTCCACTCGGCCAGGGCGATGCGGTGGTCTTCGCCGTCCATCATCGGCCGGTGGCGGGCACCCGCGGGACGTACCGTGTGAACCTCCGCCATGGCGTGAGCGAGGTGCTGACGGGCCGCCGGCACACGCTCGGCATCATCTTTCATGATGCGGCATAGTTGCGCCGATCGGCACACGCGGAAGTCTTGCCTTCAAACCGCTACAATTCGGGCAGAGCCGGATGTGTCGGTTTGATGACGGGGGGCTTCCATGAGAATTGAGCCGGTTCTGCAGCGGCAGCGCATTCATATTCTACAGGCGGGCGCGCTTGCTGCCCTGCCCGTCTTCCTCCTCTCGCAGCCGTCCTGGGATGGCCAGGCGCACGAGTTTATCGAGATCGCGGGGATTGTCCTCGTGTTCGCCTGCATTTTCGGGCGGATGTGGAGCATCCTCTATGTCGGCTCGAAGAAGAACAAGGAGCTTGCGACGTCGGGGCCGTACTCGATGACGCGGAACCCGCTTTACTTCTTCTCATGCATCGGGGCGGTCGGCGTCGGCCTAATGTACGGCTCTGTCGTCGTCGCACTCGCGCTGGGCCTGATCGCGTATGGCGTTCTCGCGGCAACGGCGGCGAAGGAAGCGGACTATTTGCGGACTTTGTTCGGTCCGGCCTATGAGGGCTATAGCCGTCGCACGCCGATCTTCTGGCCGAAAGCTCAGCTCTACGAAGACGCGCAGGAGGTCTACTTCTCACCGAAGGCTTTGAGGAAGACACTGCTCGACGGCATTCTCTTCCTCGCAGCATTCCCGATCATCGAGACGCTCGAGTACCTGCACGCCAGCGGCAAGCTGCCGATTCTCTTCCACTTGATCTGAGAACCGGCAGCATCTGCTGTCTCACTTCTTCTGACTGCCGTAGTTGAGTAGTCCCGAGTTGTTTTTCGGCGGATGCGCGGCGAGGCCGGCTTCGTTCGGCTCCGTGCCCCAACCGGGGCGGTCGGGCAGCACGAGATGACCGTCCTTGAATTCCGGGACGTGCGTGAAGAGTTCGTGGTCCCACGCGAGACGGTCGATGTCCGTCTCCATGATGCGCAGGTTCGGCACCGCAGCCGAGAAGTGCGCGTTCATCATCGTGCAGAGGTGGCCGTAGAAGTTATGCGGCGCGACGTTGACCTCGTGCGCCTCGGCGAGATTGGCGATCTTCATGGACTGCCATACGCCATTCCAGGGCGTGTCGATGATCGCCACGTCCATGGCCTGTTCGCGGAAATACGGCAGGAACTCGCGCACGCCGAGCAAGGTCTCGCACGAGGAGATCGGATGCGGGCTCTGGCGGCGGATATAGCCGAGCGCTTCGGGGCTGTAGCTGTCGATCTCGATCCAGAACATGTCGAGATCGGCGATCTCGCGCAGGAACTTGAGATAGCCCTCGGTCTTGGCGTTGAAGTTGAGATCCAGGAGGATATCGACATCGGGGCCGACGCCGTCGCGTAGCGCTTCCAGATGCATGCGCAGATTGCGCAGCACGTTGCGCTCGACGTTGAGCGCCGGCTGGTTGGGTGAGCCGAAACCGGGCCGATAGCCCTTCGGGTTCTGCTGACCCTCATAGATGAAGATGTTTGTCTTGCAGGCGGTGAAGCCCTTCTCGCGCACCTCGCGGCCGAGGCTCTTGACGCCGTCGAGGTCCGTGATCGCGGGCTTGTAGTAGGTCGGATGGTTGATGCGCCACGTCGCGCAGTGCGACCAGTACACGCGAATGCGGTCGCGCACCTTGCCGCCAAGCAGCTCGTAGCAGGGCACGCCGAGGCTCTTGGCCTTGGCATCGAGAAGGGCATTCTCGATCGCGCCGAGCGCGAGCGCCACGACGCCACCGGCAGCTGGCCGCGTGATGGCATAGAGTTCCTGGTAGATGCGCTCGTGGTCGTTCGCGTCCTGGCCGACGACGCGCGGCGCGAGGCGCTGGATTGCGGCGCTGAGGCCCGGCGCGCCAAAACCCTCGTCGAACTCGCTCCAGCCGACGATGCCTGTGTCCGTGGTGATCTTGACGAAGTGGTAGTTGCGCCAGCCGGCATCGCAGGAGAGCGTTTCGAGCTTCGCGACTTTCGTAGCGGCCATGGGGCTTCCTCCGGGACTTGGTTATTGGTTGGATGGGAGCTTAGACCAGAACGTGCGCGATGAGCCATGCGCTCTCAGTCGAAGGCCTTGACCGGCGTGGTGTTGCCGACCGTGCCGGCCATGGAGCCCGCGTCGATCGAGAGAATGATGCCGGAAACCCAGCGCGCCTGCTCGGAGGCCAAATAGACGACGCCTTTGCCAACGTCCCAGCCCGTGCCTTCAGTCTGAAGGAGCGTGTTCTTGCGGCGTGCGTCGCGCAGTTCGGGCTCCATGCCCTGGGCGAAGACCATGGGCGTGTAGACATAACCGGGAGCGATGCAGTTCACGCGAATGCCTTCAGGTCCATGGTGCGCCGCCATGGAGCGCGTCATGTTCACGACCGCGCCCTTGGAGGCGGAATAGAAGAGGCTCGGATTGCCGCCCTTGAGGCCGTCGATCGATGAGATGTTGATGATCGAGCCACCGCCCTGCTTGCGCATTTCAGGGATTGCGTACTTGGCCATCAGCATCATCGACGTGACGTTGATGCGCATGGCTGCGTCCCATGCCTCAGCGTTCGTCTCGACGGCATTGCCCATGGGACCGCCGATGCCGACGTTATTGACGAGCACGTCGACGCGACCCCAGGTGTCGACGATCTGCCTCACGGCGGCTGCGCACGACGCCTGATCCGCGACGTTGCCGACGACGACCATCGACGTGCCGCCCTCGGCGTCGATCATCTCCTTCGTCGCATCGCCGAGTTCCTTGGTCGCATCGAGAAGCGCGACCTTGCAGCCTTCGCGCGCGAGCAGGATGGCGGCGGCGCGCCCATTGCCGATGCCCGGCGCGCGCGAACCTGCGCCCGTCACGATCGCGACTTTTCCCTCAAGCCCCATTTCCGGCATGTGCACTTCCTCCGCCTGAGTTTGTTGGCGCCAGACTGCACATGAGCGCTGATCTCAACAAGCCCGCTCCCTTCATCCCTTGAATTCGTCTCGTTCCAGCTCGACGGCTGGAATGTAATAGTATAACGTTACATTTAAATGGGTCAGGCAGGAGACAAGAAAAAATTATGGATCAGCAACTTATGCAGCATCTCGTGCGGGGCGAGGCTCGGCGGGACGGTCGATTGCCGGTCACCGTGCTGTCGGGCTTTCTGGGCGCGGGCAAGACGACGCTGCTCAATCATGTCTTGAACAATCGGGAGGGGCGGAAGGTCGCGGTCATCGTCAATGACATGAGCGAGGTGAACATCGATGCCGACCTGGTGCGCGATGGCGGCGCCAACCTCTCGCGAACAGACGAAGCACTCGTCGAGATGTCGAACGGCTGCATTTGCTGCACGCTGCGCGACGATCTGCTGAATGAAGTGCGCCGCCTCGCGGAGGAGGGGAGGTTCGACTACCTGCTCATCGAGTCGACGGGGATCTCCGAGCCGCTGCCGGTCGCTGCAACATTCGATTTCCGCGACGAGAGCGGCGTGAGCCTCGGGGATGTTGCGCGCCTCGATACGATGGTCACGGTCGTCGATGCTGCCAACCTGCTCAAGGACTATGCCTCGACGGACTTCCTGGCCGATCGCGGCCAATCCCTCGGCGAGGGCGACGAGCGTCCGCTCGTGAACCTGCTCGTCGAGCAGATCGAGTTCGCAGATGTCGTGGTGCTCAACAAGCTGGATGTCGCGACACCGCAGCAAGTCGAAGCTGCCCGCATGATCGTCCGTGCGCTCAATGCGAGCGCACGCATCGTCGAGACGGTCGAGGGGCAGGCGCCGCTCGATGAGATCCTCGACACGGGCCGCTTCGATTTCGAGAACGCACATCGCCATCCGCTCTGGTTCAAGGAGCTGAATGGCTTCAAGGACCACGTGCCCGAGACGGAAGAGTACGGTATTCGCAGCTTCGTCTATCGGGCGCGCGCACCGTTCGAACCCGCAAAGCTGCTCGCTTTTCTCAACCAGGCGTGGCCCAATGTCGTGCGCGCCAAGGGCTTCTTCTGGATCGCGTCGCGGCCCCAATGGTGTGGCGAGATCAGCATGGCCGGTGCACTTGTCCGCCACAACGCCGCCGGCCATTGGTGGGCGGCCATGCCCAAAGAGCGCTGGCCGCAAGAGCCGGAGCACGTGGCCATGATCCGTCGGCGCTGGAGCGAGCCCTTTGGCGACCGCAAGCAGGAGATCGTCTTCATCGGGACGCGCGACATGGACGAGGCCGCGATCAGGGCATCATTGGATCGCTGCCTGCTTCCCTTGCCGAAATCCGGACGCGTCGACACCAAACCCTGGCGACAGCTTCCTGATCCATTTCCAGCATGGGGCCGAACCGATGAACATGAGTGAGGACGAGGCCGCAGCGATTGCGGAGATCCACGAGCGGGATGTGGCGGAAGTGCGGGCGCTCCTGCAGGAGGCCATTCGCACTGCCGGCGCGCGGTGGCTGCCGATGAATGCCATCGTGGATGCGATGGTGGGCGAGCTTGTCGTCATACGAGGGCGCACGCCGTGCGTGCTGAAGCCCGGACAGGCGCCTCAGACGTGGGCGGTGCGTCGTACAGTGAAACGCTCGTAGAGCCAGAGCAGGAGAAAGCAGGCGAGCAGCATACCCACACCGAAATCGAAGGCGGCTCGCGACGTGCCGGCAAATACGGCGAGGCGTCCAGCGATGATCGGCCCGATCACGATCATCAGATAGAACATCGAGAAATAAAGACCCATGCCCGTCGCCCGCGTGCCCGCAGTCAGCACGCGGCTCGGCAAGCTCATGATCGGCCCTGCGGGCAAGCCGGCAACAAGCCCGAGGGCGATGAACCAGAAGACCACCGCCTCGGCGCGGCTACTGATGAAGAGCATGAGAGCGGACAGCCCCAAGCCAGCAAATATGACTTCCGTGGAGCGGCCCGTGCGATCGGCGATGATGCCGCCCAGAGGAACCGACAGGGCCGCCATCCACAGCACGAGGCTCGTGGCCAAACCCGCGGCCTGAAGACTCCAGCCGCGTTCCGTGAGCAGCGCGGTGCCATATCCGAACACCATGCCGAGAGCGGTATTATAGAGACCCCAAATGCAGCCCGCCGTGATCACCGCCTTCAGGACGGTGCCGGCCGGCCATTCACCTTTGGGCGTGGCTGCGTCCTGTCCTGGTGGCGGTTGATAGAAGAGGGTGAGCAGCGCGAGACCAACTGCGGCAAAGACAACAGTGACTGCAGACACAGCGGAAACGCCGCCAGCGCTCGCCAGAGTCGGCAGGACGATAAGCGCGAGTGCGATACCTGCGGGCCACGAGTTGACGAAGATGCCCATGGCGGTCGCGATCTCCCGACCCGCGAACCAGTCCGTGATCATCTTCGACATCAGCACGTTGAGCAGAACGCCACCGATCCCGGCCACCAGGCGCCCGAGGAGCTGCCAGTGCCAGCCCGCGGCAAGTGCCATGACCAGGCCGCCGGCGATCATGAGTGCAAGGCCGAACAGAACCACAGACTTATCACCAAAGCGCCGACCGATCTCGCCACCCGGCACGGCAAAGACAATGCCCGGAGCGAGATAGAGGCTTATCAGCAGACCGATATCGGCAAGGGCGACGCCGAACGTCTGCATGAAAGTCGGCGAGACAGCACCGACAGCCTGGAACTGGAAGGCCATGGCGAGGCGCACGGTGAAAAGGAGCGCCAATACGGTCCAACGATTCTGCATGAATAAGTCTCGGAGTGAGAAAGTCAGCATAGCTTACGTGCAATTTCGTCAATCTACGATCATTGCAGTGTGCCCCACCAGACGGCAATAGTGCAGAGCCAAGCAAAGCCGGATCCAACGCGGCCGATATGCAGGAGGAAAACACATGAGCGCATCATTGCCGCCGCTTCAGGAAAATGCCACGGCTGATCTCGCGGCCTTTGCAAGTGCGCTGAGCTTCGAGCAGATCCCACTGGCAGTCATCGCGCGCGTGCGACTGAGCCTGCTCGATGGCATCGGTGTTTGTCTTTATGGGGCCACGCTGCCATGGACGCGGCACGTGCAGGATATGGTGCGTGCTCAGGAGGCTAAGCCTGTCGCGACGATCCTCGCGACACGCCACAAGAGCTCGTGGTCGCAGGTGGCGCTCGCCAATGCGACGGCTGGGCACGCCTTCGAAATGGATGACATTCACACGGAGTCCGTCGTCCACCCGAACTCGCTGACGACGCCGATCGCGATTGGCTATGCCGAAGCGCATCCCGATGTGAGCGGTCGCGATCTGATGACCGCGATTGTCGCGGGCTGTGAGGTCGGCACGCGCATCGGCAATGCCGCGACGACGAAGCTCTTCCTCAATGGCTTTCATCCCCAGGGCACGAGCGGCGCATTTGTCGCGACGGCGACGGCGGGACGCCTGCTCGGACTCGATGCGTGCGCCATGCAGAACGCGCTGGGCATTGGCGGCTCCATGGCGGCAGGCCTGATGGCTGCGCAGGAAGGCGCGATGGTCAAGCGGCTGCACGCGGGAAGGGCCGCCGAGGGCGGCGTCTATGCAGCAGAGCTGGCGAGACGAGGCTTCACCGGTATCTCCGATGTGGTCGAGGCGGGCTATGGCGGGTTCCTCAGTTCGTATTCGCGCGAGCCGAATGTGAAGCGGCTGACCGAAGGCTTGGGAAGCGTGTGGGAGACTGAGCGCGTCGGCTTCAAGCTTTATCCTAATGTCACGAGCATCCACACATCGCTCGACGCGCTCCGACATATCATGAGTGCGCACGGGCTCGTCGCGAGCGATATCCGCGCCGTCGAGGTCGGCTGCGGACACATGACGTTTGTCCACACGGCCTGGACGTATCGTGATGCCGGTGTCACCGCCGCGCAGATGAACATGTTCTACGGTCTTGCGGCCATGGCGACCGGTGGTGACGTGACGGTGGCGGATTACACGCCGGCCCGAATGCAGGATCCGGCGCTGATCGGCTTCATCCCGCGCATTACGATCCATGAGGATGCTGAGCTCGAGGCCATGGGACATCGCTTCCGTCACGCCTGCCGCATGAAGGTCGCCACCACGGACGGGCGCACATTCAGCCACGAAATTCTCTATCGGCGTGGAAGCGCGGATAGCGATGTCGGCGGGGAAGAGGTCCGCCGCAAGTTCGCGGGCAATGTGCGCGGTTTGCTGAGCGATGGAGATCGGGACCGCGTCGTTGAACTGGTCGGGATGTTGGACACTGCGGCGCACGTGCAGGACCTTTGCGATATTCTCGCAAACCGCGTGCGCGTCGGCAGAGACTGAACAGCTCGAAGTCGCGAAGGCGAAGGTGTGACGCGCCTGCCCTGCGCCTTTCGCGCCACGAGCGTCCTCACGCTTTCGCGATTTCACACTTTGGCCCTTTCATTCTCCGCCGATCTGCCTAAAAAGGCGCCATGTCCCTTCACGACCGAACATTCCCGGCGGACGCGCCTGCGTCCGGCCACAGCCTCTGGCGCGCCGAGCTGACCGAAACGGTTCGGCTCGCGACACCTATTGCGCTTACGCAGCTCGGCCAGATCGCCATGATGACGACCGATCTCATGCTGCTTGGGCGGCTCGGTGCAGATGTCGTCGCGGCGGCGGCGCTCGCGCATACGGTGCTTTTCGCAGCCTTCACGCTCGGCATGGGCCTCGTTGCAGCGGTGGCGCCGCTTGCGGCGCAGGCTTTCGGTGCGCGCGATCCTCGCGGCGTGCGCCGCGCGTTGCGCGTCGGTATGTGGGCCTCGGTCTTGGCGGGCGTGCCGCTGACGGCGCTCCAGTTCTGGGGCACGGACATCCTCCAGGCGCTCGGCCAGACACCGGAGAATGCGGCGCTCGCGGGCCGGTATCTCCTTGGTCTCGGCTGGTGCCTCATTCCGGCATGGATATTCATGGCCATTCGCGGTTTCATGGGTGCTGTGAACCGCCCTGAGCCGGCGCTCTGGATCACGCTGGTCGCGATCCCCACGAATCTAGTGCTGGCGTGGGCGCTCATCTATGGCGAGCTCGGCCTGCCGCGTCTCGACCTGCTCGGTGCCGGCATTGCGACGACGTTCGTGAACGTTGCCATGTGCGCCGTGGCACTCATCGTTTGCGTCACGCGGCGGCCCTTCAAGAAGTACCACGTGCTCGGACGCTTCTGGCGCTTCGACGGGCCGCTTTTCCGCAAGCTGCTCGTCGTCGGCTTGCCGATCGCTGGCGCCTATCTCCTCGAGTTCGGCGTGTTCGCGGCAGCGGCACTTCTGATGGGCACGATCAGCACGACCGCGCTCGCCGCGCATCAGATTGCGCTGCAGATCGCGGCCGTTCTGTTCATGGTACCGTTCGGCATTTCCATTGCGGCCACGGTGCGGGTCGGACATGCCGTTGGCCGGCGTGACGCGGCGGCCACGCGACGCGCAGGCCTCGCTGCACTCGCCCTCGGTGCGGGGTTCATGGTCATCATGACGGGGCTCGTCGCGCTCGCGCGCGATGTGCTGCCTGTGATGTTCCTCGGCAGCCAGACTCCGGAGACGGCAGCGACGTTCGCGCTCACGGCGACGCTGCTTCTGGTCGGCATGTTCTTCTTCATTGCCGATGGTCTGCAGACGGTTGCGGCGGGTGCACTCAGAGGCTTGAACGACACGCGCATGCCGCTGGTGTTTGCGACGATCAGCTTCTGGGTGATCGGCTTTACGGCTTGCTGGTGGTTTGGCTTCAGGGCGGATCTCGGCGCCATCGGCGTGTGGATCGGCCTGACGATCGGCATCCTGGTCTATGCGGTGCTGCTGGTGACGCGCTTCCACGTGCTGACTGCGCGTGGGTACATGCCGGAGGTCGGCCACGCCGTAAGTGCAGCCTCCCACTAAGGTGGCTGGTGTCCGCGCAGCCGGCCAACTAACATCTGCCGTGCGCCATCAGGCGGGAGAGATGTCAGGAGGACGCGTAATGGCATACCGCGGCATGACCGTGGAGCTCATCAAGCTCAAAGGCGACAAGGGCGATCAGATCACTGCATACACGGCACGCCCCGAAGGGCCAGGGCCGTTCCCCGGCGTGGTGCTCGTCCATCACCTTCCGGGATGGAGTGAGCTCTATATCGAGATGACGCGCAAGTTCGCGCACTACGGCTATCTCGCGATCTGCGCGAACCTTTACGAGCGCAACGGCCAGGGCGATCCGGACGACGTTGCTGCCAAGGTGCGCGCGGAAGGCGGCGTGGCCGATGCGCAGGTCGTCGGCGACACCGAAGCGGCTGTTAAGTGGATGCGCGCGCAGTCAGGACACAACGGCAAGGTTGGCATCTTCGGCTCCTGCTCCGGTGGCCGGCACGCCTTTCTGTATGCCTGCCAGAAGAAGGACGTCGATGCGTGCGTCGATCTCTGGGGCGGTCGCGTCGTGATGCCCAAAGAGGATCTCAACGCGAAGACACCGGTCGCGCCGATCGATCTCACGAAGGATCTTTCCTGCCCGCTGCTCGGCCTGTTCGGCAACGAGGATCGCGCGCCGAGCCCCGAGCAGGTGGACCAGCACGAGGCCGAGCTGAAGAAATACGGCAAGGACTACGAGTTCCACCGCTATGAGGGCGCGGGCCACGGGTTCTTCTACTACCATCGTCCGCTCTATCGGGTGGATCAGGCGCTCGACGGCTGGAAGAAGGTCTTCGCATTCTTCGGCAAGCATCTCGCGAGGTAATGAGCCATGTGCACATCGATCGTTGAAATTGCACCGGCAGAAGGCATGGCCAAGGCCGATGGTGAGTGGTTCGAGGTGACGCACTCGGTCGTGGCATACGATCACGCGCGCCACGCACTGCTCGGGGACGTCATCACGCTCGATTTCATCAATACCGATCTGCCGCCAGGCGCGCGGGCTGCCGTCGAGCTTTCGCTGGACTCGGCCAAGGCTCTGCACGCAGCGCTCGCGAAGGCCATTGTTGAAGCCGATATCGAAGAAGCCGAGCGGGCGGAGAGCATTGCCGAGCAGGCGCGCGCCAGGATGCCTGTGCTCGTGGCGGCCGAGTAGAGGAGCAGACTCGCGCGGATCTATGGCCCATGCATGGAGGGTTGCGAGACGATAGCGCCGAGCCCTCGGTCGCGGCTGCCGTTAAAGATTCAGCCCCTCGTGAGTACCTTTGCGACGAGCTCGGCTAGGTTCCGCGCGCCGAATTTACGCAGGATATTGGCACGATGGAATTCGATCGTGCGATAGCTGACGCCGAGCTCGCGCGCGGTCTCCTTGCTCGAGGCGCCCTTGACGACATAGGCGAGTGAGATGCGCTCGCTGGGTGTAAGTGCTTCGAGACCCGGCATGCGCCCGGAGAGAATCTCGACATATGTACCCCGAGGCTTTGCGCCCACCGGCTGCATGACTGACGGGCGACGCACTTTATTTGGTTTGGCACCACGATGTTTGCTGGCGCGTCGCGGCATTGCATCCCTAGCGCTATTGCGAAGTGCGATGTTCTACAGAGCGCTGAATCACGAGCCGCGCCAGTCCGATCGAGATAGCCGCTATCGTCCTAGGTGAGCTACTCGTAGAAATACCGGCACGCCCCGAAGGGCCAGAGCCGATTACCGATGCGGGACACGGTTTTAAGAGCATTAACGGGGCTAGCGCCGCTGGATCGGCCGCTGGTGCAGCGTCAGCACCTCGGCAGCATCTTCGCGACGAGTTCGGCCAGATTGCGCGCGCCGGACTTGCGCAGGATACTGGCACGATGGAGTTCGATCGTGCGATGACTGATGCCGAGCTCCCGCGCGGTCTCCTTGCTCGATGCGCCCTTGACGACATAGGCGAGTGAGATGCGCTCGCTGAGCGTAAGTGCCTCGATACCCGGCATTGACGTGGCGAGAATATGTGTGCCCCAAGGCATCACGCTCACCGGCTGCATGATTGATGGGCGACGCTCTGTATCTGGTCTGGCACCACGAAGTTTGCGGTCGCGTCGCGACATTGCATCCCCAGCACTATTCCGAAGTGTGAAGTTCTGCAGAGCGCTGAACCAAGAGGCGCGCCAGTCGGATCGAGATTGCCGCTATCGTCCGAGGTGAGCTACTCGTAGAAATACCGGCACGCGACGAGTGACCAGGGCCCACGCCCGATCCCGAACGCGGCAGTAGGTGCTTCGAAGGGAATTGGCGCCGCTGGATCAGCCGCTCGTGCAGCTTCAGCTTCTGGTGAGTATCTTGGCGACGAGCTCGGTGAGGTTGCGTGCGCCAAACTTGCGCAGGACATTGGCACGGTGGAACTCGATCGTACGATGACTGACGCCGAGCGCCCGCGCGGTCTCCTTGCTCGAGGCGCCCTTGACGACATAGGCGAGTGAGATGCGCTCGCTGGGTGTAAGTGCTTCGTCGAGATCCGGCATTGGCGTAGAGAGAACATCTATGGCGCCGTTGAGGCGGCCGATTTCCCGCCGCGCCTCAGCCAACTCCGGCGTTGCGAGAAATTCCCAGCGACCGTTGCGCCGGGCGAGCGAGAAATTGTGGCTGCGTGCCACGTCGAGCAGATCCACAGCGCGGCCGGCCTTCAGACAATACGTGCAAAGGACAATCATTCTGTGTCCGGCCAGAGAATTGTCGAGCTCCTGCTCATATTCACAGAAGGCCTTCCATTGGTTTTCTTCGAACCAGAATGCATTGCCGCTCACGCGCATGCCGGCGAAGCCTCTGGACTTAGCCTCAGCAAGCTTCGCGTGCCAGCCAGCCGTTATGCGAAGGGAGTCGAAGTTGCCCCCCTTCAGATACCAGTCATAACCAGGGATAAGTTCGATGCGGCCCGCCGCAAGGTGCTTCGCGAAGCCCTTGATCGCTTTTGTCAGGCCCTTGATCGCAGCAGTGCGAGAAACCGGCGCGGAGAGGGCCCAGATGCAAAACTCGTTATTCTCGAGGCCAGCGGCGAAGTAGCCCGCATTTGCATCAATGAGATCCTGCGGCGTCTCATAGAAGAGGCAAATATGCGCCCCCCAGGGTATTGAGCCTACGGGACGAATGCCTGATGGGCGACGCTCTAAATCCGGTTCGGCACCAATATGTCTGCGTATTGGTTGCGGCATGGCAGCCCTCGCGCCCATACGAGCCAGACGGCGCTATCGGACTAATCTGCGGCGTCCAAGTACTACTACGAGTAGATCGCCCCGGACGATAGTGGCTAATTCGATCCCAGTGGCGCGATGCGTGGTTCGGCGCCTTCCTGTTGGAAATCAGACTTCGGCAATTCTGCGGGGGATGCCATGCGGATGCAGGACCCGGACCATACCATTGAGCTTCGTCGTGTCAACGGCGTGAATTCGGCGGCGGGGGGCCCGGCCGAGGCGGGAAGCATTCCGGTGGCCTTTGCATGAAAAAGTCCATTGGATGCTTCCTGCCCGAGTTTCCCACCGACGGAAATCCAAAGCGATCGAAAGAGCTCAAAGCCAAGCTCGCGGACGCCCTGAGCTTGACGACAAATGAGATCGATCAGGCTGTCGTTATAGCGGATGCCCGGGATAGCGATCTCCGCGTGGTCTACGCAAATCGCGCCTTCGAGGCGATCACAGGGTACGCGAGCAGCTATGCGGTCGGACGAAACTGTCGCTTTCTTCAGCGCGACGAGCGCGATCAGCCCGAGATCCACAAGATCCGCCAGGCGATCGCAGCTCGCGCATCCGTATCTGTGACGATACGGAACTATCGGAAGGATGGCACGCCGTTCTGGAATGGATTGCGCCTTCTGCCAGTGTTCTCGGAGTCTCGTGAGCTTACTTACTACGTCGGGCTGATGCGTGATGTGTCCGTTGCAGCCTCGCTATCGGATCTGAATTGCAGCGAGCGTCACATCGATCCGCTGACCGGGCTGCGCGACCGATATGACCTAGTCCGCCACCTCGATAGCCTCACGGCATCTGGTCAAACGTGCTATCTGCTCATGGTGAAGCTGGATGTCGGAGGATTCCGGGAGGTCAACAGCCGCTTTGGTGCCGCGCTCGGGGATGCACTCCTTCAGCAGATCGCACGACGTTTGGCTTGTCTGCAGGCGGAAGCCATAGCGCGCGTGGGCGCCGACGAGTTCGTCGTCGCCCAATGTTTGGATCGGCGCGAGGCCGTTGACGGCTGGCTGAGCAAGATTTGTAGCAGCCTAGAGCAGAAGTACTTTCTTGCTGGCATCGAAACCAAAGTGGATTTCTCCGTAGGGTTTCTCGTTGTCAACTTGAACTCTGGACAGAGATCGATGGAAGCGGGGCTCTTCTCCCTTTGAGGGAGCCGGCCGCGTCGCGGACCACGCACGTGCGCTCATGGCCCATATCGGCGCTATTGTGCTTGGTGCTGGATCGCAACCATGCTCGCCCCGAGTGCCGAAGCGATGCACACGGCTTTGGCGAGGGCTGATCGCTGATTGGTGGGACGTCTCAGGTCGCGCGCGCGGCCCAGTCACGGATGTGCGCCGCGATCGCGTCGAGGGCCGTCAGTAAGCGCCGCCGGACCTGGTTGAAGGATGATCGGCGACTTGATTTCAAAGACGGCATTGGTACGCATGGCCGGTATGGTTTCGAATCCCGGCCGTGCGCGCACCTGCTCGGGACGGAATTTCTTGCCGCACCACGAGCCGAGGATGATGTCGGGCGCGGCGGCGATCACGCGCTCTGGTGTGATGATGCGATCCTTGGCTGACTTGCGCTCGGCGAGATCGCTGCAGATGTCGACCCCTCCGGCGATCTCGATCAGCTCGGATACCCAACCGATGCCGCTGATCATGGGCTCGTTCCATTCCTCGAAGTAGACCTTCGGTCGACGCGGCCGCGCGGCTGCCTCTCCTGCGACGTGCTCGAGGCGTGCTTCGAGCCGCCTGGCAAGCTCATCGCCTTTCGCGGGCACACCGACCATGGCGCTGAGCAGGCGGATCATGTCGAGAATGCCGTCGACCGTGCGCTGATTGAAAGCGTGCACGGCTACGCCTTCGCGGATCAGGCTCGCGACGATGTCTGCCTGGAGATCTGAGAAGGTGAGCACGAGGTCTGGTTTCAGTGCGAGGATCTTCGGGATGTCGGCGCTGATGAAGGCGGAGACGCGCTGCTTATCCTGCCTGACGCGCGCGGGCCGCACGGCATAGCCCGATACACCGACGATGCGCGCATCCTCGCCGAGGAGATAGAGCGTCTCGACCGTCTCCTCGGTCAGGCAGACTATGCGCTCGGGCGGAAAGGGCATGAGTTGCTTGCCAGGATCTACTGATACTTCTCCGCGCGACGTGTGAATTCGGCATAGCCGAGGCGCGCTTCGAAGGCGGCCTCGCTCTCGAGGTGCGGAGGTCCGAAGGCTTCGGACTTGCGCTCCATGGCGAGCTTCAAGCTCGTTTGCAGCGCCTTGGTCGCGGCTCTCAGGCAGAAACCGTAGTCGATCACCAGATCGGCAGCGCCGTCCCAATCCGATGGATTGGGCACGCTCGGCAGATTGATCGTGATGATTTTCGTCCGCACATGCCGTCGGATCTGGCGCAGCATCTCCGGCGTTGCCCCCGTCGGGAAAAGATAGTCGACGCCGACATCCTCGAAGGCCTTGAGACGCAGAATGGCCTCGTCGAGGTTCTTGGTCGCCCAGATGGCATCCGTGCGGGCAATAATGGCGAGATCTTTCGAGCGACGCGCGTCGAGGGCCGCGCGCAGTTTCTGCTTCATGGCATCGAGCGGGATGAGATGCTGTGGCAGTGTCGTATGTTTGCCGCCGGCATGATCCTCGATGTGGATTGCGGCGACGCCCGCGCGCTCGAAGGCATCGATCGTGCGCCAGATACTGCCGGGCTCGAAGAAGCCGCCTTCCGCGTCCGCGACGACGGGCACCTTCACGGCATCGACGACAGCCTTCGTATGCCGAACGATCTCGTCGAGGGTCAGCGCACCGACATCCGGCAGTCCATAGCCGGCGGCGGCAGCAGCGTAGCTGCCCACATAGACGAGGCCGAATCCGGCTTCCTCGACCAGCTTGGCGCTCAGGGGATCATAGGCACCCGGCAGCACGACGGCCCTCCAACCATCGAGCGCCTTGTCCAGCGCCGCGGCATTGCGTGTCATTTCGCGCAGCTCTCCTCAATGCAGTCGTATCTACCCGCATTGAGCACTTCGGCGAGGCAATCCGCAAGGACGTGCGGGACTGCCTCACCGATGAACGGCTAGTGTGATGATTCCGAAGTCCGCCACCACTTCGCGGCAGGTGTCGAAGTTCGTTCTAAAGCCCGCCGCAGATGGTGACGAACTTCGCGATCGGGACACTAGCGCGATTTGATCGCATTGGCGCTCTGCTTGTTGAAGCGGATGCCAACGCCGACCACGAACTTCGTGAAGGGCTTGCCGTCTCCGCAGACCTGCCAGCGCGCCGACACATTCTTGCAGTGCAGTTTCGCGTCGGCGGTCGTGCTGGCGCCGATTGAGAGAATGCTTGCCCCCAATGCCAGGAGCGTTGCCGTCAGTATGGAAGTCTTGGCGATGGTCATAACAGGTACTCCTCTCACATGCAGGGACGGGCATAGGCTGTGCAGTGCCAGACGAAGCTGTGGTGGCAGTAGTAGCTGCGGCTCTGGGCATTACCCCAGTTGGCCCGCGAGGACCCCATGAGGGACTGCGCCTTGCTGTTCCAGGCGCCACGCGCCTTCTTCTGCGCATTGCCCTTGGTGACGGCGCTCTTGTTGCCTCCGGCAACGATGTGCGAGCCGTTGACGCCCTGCTGGCCCTGGTAGCAGATCGCTGCCTGCGCCGCCGAGAAGTGTGCGAACGTGAGGATGGCGCCTGTCGCGGCGACTTGGGCGATGCGCTTGAGGCTGAACGAGTTGAGCATTGGTTCTCTCCCTTGCTGTGAGGCGCGGGGTCGAGCCGGCCTTCACACTCTCTGTCGCGGGGAGGCGCGGAAAGGTTCAAACCTGCTTAAGGGGGAGGGCCTTGCCGAGGGCCCGGCTCGCAAGATTTCCAGTCAGTCCGGGCTTGTCGTTTGGGCAGGTTCCGGCTTTTCGTGCCGGCTCGTTTCAGACATGCTTGGGGTAACCGGAACAGGAGCCGCAGCAATGCAACTGGGCGTATTCATCCCCATCGGGAACAACGGCTGGCTGATTAGCACGACCTCGCCGCAATACATGCCATCCTTCGATCTCAACAAGACGATCGTCGAGAAGGCCGAGAGATTTGGCTTCGACTTCGCGCTGTCGATGATCAAGCTGCACGGTTTTGGCGGGCCATCGCAGTTCTGGGATCACAACCTGGAATCGTTCACGCTCATGGCGGGGCTGGCGGCGGTCACGAACCGCATTCAGCTCTTTGCGACATGCGCCGTCCTGACCATGCCCCCGCCGATCGCGGCGCGCATGGCCGTCACGATCGACAGCATCTCGCACGGGCGCTTCGGCATAAACATCGTTTCCGGCTGGCAGCGGCGCGAATATACGCAGATGGGACTGTGGCCCGGCAGCGAGCACTACAAGCGCCGCTATGAGTACTGCGCGGAATACGTCACCGTCATGCGCGAGCTCTGGGAGACGGGACATTCGGACTTCAAGGGCGACTTCTTCACCATGGACGACTGCCGGTGCAGTCCACTCCCGAGCACCCGCATTCCTATCATCTGTGCCGCCCAGAGCGATGCCGGCACGCGCTATGCGGCCCAGTATGCCGACTACAATTTCTGCAACAGCTTCGGCGTGAACAAGCCGACGTCGGTCGCGCCGAGCGTGGCGCGGCTTGTCGCGGCGACCAAGGAGACCGGTCGCGACTGCGGCGCCCTGATCCTGGTGATGATCATCGCCGACGAAACGGATGAAGCGGCGTTCGCCAAATGGGAGCACTACAAGGCGGGCATCGATCTCGTAGCCATTGCGCATCGCAATGAGCAGGCGAAGGACGACCCGAGCAAGGATATCTACTCGCAGGCCAACAAGCGCTCGATTGAGGGGGGCGACAGTCTTCCCACGAACCAGGGTGTTCTTTGTGGCTCTTATGCGTCGATCGCGCGTATGCTCGACGAGATGGCGGCCGTCCCGGGCGTGCAGGGCGTCATGATGACATTCGATGATTTCGTCATCGGCATGGAGCAGTTCGGCACGCGCATTCTGCCGCTCATGCGCTGCCGCGAGAAGGTGCAGATGGCATCGTAAATGCCGAAGGGGGTTGCCTGGCCCGGCCTGCGGCGCTAGCCATGCCCCGCATGAACGCCCGAGCGCACCGCTTCTGCATCGCCCCTATGATGGACTGGACGGACCGGCATTGCCGGTTCTTCCACCGTCAGCTGTCGACGCACGCGCGGCTGTACACGGAGATGCTGACCGTGCCGGCCGTGATTCACGGCAAGTGGGAGCAGCTCCTCGGCTTCGACCCGACCGAGCATCCGATCGCGCTGCAACTCGGCGGCTCGGATCCGGCGGGGCTCGCGCAGGCTGCGCGGATCGGCGAGGACTGGGGCTACGACGAGATCAATCTGAATGTGGGCTGCCCGTCGGATCGGGTGCAGGTCGGCAGCTTCGGTGCCTGCCTCATGGCCGAGCCGGCGCTGGTCGCCGACTGCGTCGCGGCGATGAGGGCGGTCGTTCGCGTGCCGGTGACGGTCAAGTGCCGGATCGGCATCGATGATCAGGACAGCGAGGCCGATCTCGACCGCTTCATCGACACGGTCGCGAGCGCGGGCTGCGACACGTTCATGGTGCACGCGCGCAAGGCCTGGCTGAAGGGGCTGTCGCCGAAGGAGAACCGCGAGATCCCGCCGCTCGACTATAGGCGGGTCGCCCGTCTCAAGGCGCGACGACCGGAGCTGACGATCGTTTTGAATGGTGGGATCAGCTCGATTGACGAGGCCGAGCGGCATCTCGAAATCTTCGATGGCGTCATGCTTGGCCGAGCTGCCTATCACACGCCGTACATTCTGGCCGAGGTGGACCGGCGCCTGTTCGGCGATGCGCGCCCCGAGATGAGCCGTGGGGACGTTCTGCGGACGATCGTTCCTTACATGGATCGCCATGCTGCCGAGGGTGGGCGGGCCTACGCCATTCTTCGGCATATCCTCGGGCTCTATCACGGCCAGCCGCGCGCCCGGGCCTTCCGCCGGCTGCTCTCGGAGCAGGGGCCGCGCGCGACGGACGGTGGTGCGCTAATCCGCATGGCGCTGGCACTGGTCGAGGGGCAGGAATTTCCTGCCGCTGCCGAGTAATGCAAGGCTGAACTGCGGCAGATCAGCCCTCGCCTCACAGCGTTCAGGCTGCTAGAACGTCTCCAGATTCCGCAGTGCCCGCACGGGGCCGCCGAAGACGCACGAGGACCTGATGCTCGCCGACAAAGACCGCATCTTCACGAACCTCTACGGCTTCCACGACTGGCGCCTGGCCGGCGCAAAGTCCCGCGGCGCCTGGGATAATACCAAGGCCCTGATCGACATGGGGCAGGATGCCATCATCAACGAGATGAAGGCTTCGGGCCTGCGCGGGCGCGGCGGCGCCGGCTTTCCGACCGGGCTCAAGTGGTCGTTCATGCCGAAGAACGATCCGCGGCCCTCCTACTTGGTCGTCAATGCGGACGAGTCCGAGCCCGGCTCGTGCAAGGACCGCGAGATCATGCGCCACGACCCGCACCTGCTGGTCGAGGGCTGCCTCGTCGCTTCCTTCGCGATGCGTGCGCACACTTGCTACATCTACGTGCGCGGCGAATTCATCCGCGAGCGCGAGCGCCTGCAGGCGGCCATCGACGAGGCCTACGAGGCCAAGCTGATCGGCAAGAACAATATCAACGGCTGGGATTTCGACTGCTACGTTCACCACGGCGCCGGCGCCTACATCTGCGGCGAGGAGACGGCGCTCCTCGAAAGCCTCGAGGGTAAGAAGGGCCAGCCGCGTCTGAAGCCGCCATTCCCAGCGAACTCAGGCCTCTACGGCGCGCCGACCACCGTCAACAACGTCGAATCGATCGCGGTGGCGCCGACCATCCTGCGCCGCGGCGCCACGTGGTTCGCAGGCCTCGGCAAGCCGAACAACACCGGGACGAAGCTTTTTCAGATCTCGGGCCACGTCGAGAAGCCCTGCGTGGTCGAGGAGGAGATGGGCATTCCCCTACGCGAGCTGCTGGAGAAGCACGCGGGTGGGGTGCGCGGGGGCTGGGATAACCTGCTTGCCGTGATCCCCGGCGGCTCGTCCATGCCCTGCCTGCCCAAGGAGACGTGCGACGACCTGACGTTGGATTTCGATACGCTGTCGAAGCTCAAGAGCGGCATGGGTACGGCCGCCATCATCGTCATGGACAAGTCGACGGACATCATCGCCGCGATCCGGCGCATTGCCTACTTCTACAAGCACGAGAGCTGTGGCCAGTGCACGCCGTGCCGCGAGGGCACGGGCTGGATGTGGCGTATGCTCGAGCGCCTGGAGCGCGGCGAGGCGGACTTCAAGGAAATAGACCTGCTGTTCGACGTCTCGAAGCAGGTCGAGGGCCACACCATCTGCGCGCTGGGTGATGCCGCGGCGTGGCCGGTGCAGGGCCTGCTGCGCAACTTCCGCCCTGTTATCGAGCAGCGCATCAGGGACCGTAAGGGCGCACTTGCCGTCGCGGCGGAGTAAGCAAAAATGCCGCCGGATGGTTCCGGCGGCGCTGATGTTGTCTTCTTGCAGATGTAAGATCGAGCAGGACGGCTCCTAGCGCCGGTTGGACGACTTGTCGTCATCGTCCTCGTCTTCCTCGCCGTCCTCGTCTTCATCCTCTTCTTCGTCGTCTTCGTCCTTGTCCTCGTCATCCTCGTCGCTGGCGCCGAGCTCGCGGACGGTCTCGAGAAGCTGCTCCTCGCCTTCTTCCTGCGAGTCGACCAACCACTCGGCGAGGATTTCGTCACCACGCATGAAGACGACCTTGAAGGGCTGCTCGTCGTCATCGCTCGGAACAACATCTGCAGTGATGAATGCCATGACCAGTCTCCTGCTGCACTGAGAAGAGGGTGGGTGAGGTGCGCCATCCCGCCGGAGAAGTCAATCCCGCGGGAGATTGAAGATGTGATGACAGATGATCATCCGCCTTCGGCAACCTTCGCGAGTTCTTGGACGAGCCCGCGCACTCCCTTGAGCCGCGACGAAGGCACATCCCACTCAGCCTTGAAGAGGAGCTTCTGGTCGGGCGTGAGGCGTAGAAGACCCTTCGATGCCTGAATGAAGGCGACGAGCCCCTGCGCATTGGCGAACTGGCCCTTGCGAAAGAGGATCGAGGCGCCCTTCGGCCCGGCGTCGATCTCGGCGATGCCGGCGCGGCGGCACAAGGCCTTGATCTCCATGACATCGAGCAGATGCTCCACCTCGGCGGGGAGGGGGCCGAAGCGGTCGATCAGCTCCTCGGCAAAGGCGTCGATGTCCTCGCGCGACTTGAGGCTTGCGAGGCGGCGGTAGAGGCCAAGACGCACCTGCAGATCGGCGACATAGGTCTCAGGCAGCAGCATGGGCGTCCCGAGGGTGATCTGCGGGCTCCATTGCTCGTCGATCTCGCCGAGATCGCCGCCACGGATGGCTTCGATCGCCTCTTCCAACATCGACTGATACAACTCGAAGCCGACCTCGCGTATATGGCCGGACTGCTCATCGCCGAGCAGGTTGCCGGCGCCGCGGATATCGAGATCGTGCGAGGCGAGCGAGAAGCCGGCCCCGAGCGTGTCGAGGGAGTGCAGCACCTTGAGCCGCTTCTCGGCGCCTTCGGTGAGGCGCTTGCCGGGTGGCGTCGTGAGGTAGGCATAGGCGCGCGTCTTGGAGCGGCCGACGCGACCACGAAGCTGATAGAGCTGGGCGAGGCCGAACATGTCGGCACGGTGCACGATCAGCGTGTTCGCGTTTGGAATGTCGAGACCGGATTCGACGATCGCCGTCGAGAGCAGCACATCGTACTGGCCGTCATAGAAGGCGCTCATGACATCTTCGAGCTGCGACGGCGACAGCTGGCCATGCGCGCGCACGACTCGCAGCTCCGGCACTTCCTCGGTGAGGAACTCGGCGACATCGTCGAGATCGGCAATGCGGGGCACCACATAGAAAGACTGCCCGCCGCGGTGACGCTCGCGGCGCAGGGCCTCGCGGATGATGATCGGATCAAAGGGCGAGATGTACGTCCTGACGGCGAGACGGTCGATCGGCGGTGTCGTGATGAGGGAAAGCTCGCGGACGCCCGAGAGAGCAAGCTGCAAGGTGCGCGGGATGGGAGTCGCCGTGAGCGTGAGGACGTGCACATCCTCCTTGAGCTGCTTCAGACGCTCCTTGTGGCCGACGCCGAAGTGCTGCTCCTCATCGACGATCAGCAGGCCGAGGCGGGCGAACTGGATCTGCTTGCCGAGCAGGGCGTGCGTACCGACGACGATATCGATGGTGCCGTCCTTGAGGCCGGCCTTGACCTCGGCGAGCTCTTTTGTGTTCACGAGCCGCGAGGCGCGGCCGATGCGAATGGGGAGCCCTTTGAAGCGGTCGACGAAGGTCTTGTAGTGCTGGCGAGCGAGCAGCGTCGTCGGCACGACAACGGCAACCTGCAATCCTGCCATGGCTGCGATGAATGCCGCGCGCAGACCGACTTCGGTCTTGCCGAAGCCGACATCGCCGCACACGAGGCGGTCCATCGGTCGGCCCGAAGCGAGATCGCCGAGCACGGCGTCGATGCTCTGAGCCTGATCCTCGGTCTCCTGGTGGGGAAAGCGTGCGACGAACTCGGCGTAGGCGCCTTCGGGTGCTTCCAGCACGGGCGCGGATTTGAGCTGGCGCAAGGCCGCAACCTTGATCAACTCGCCGGCGATCTCGCGCAGGCGCTGGCGCAGCTTGGCCTTGCGCGTCTGCCAACCGACACCACCAAGGCGGTCGAGCTGTGCGTTCGTCTCGTCCGAACCGTAGCGCGAGAGCAGCTCGATGTTCTGGACGGGCAGGTAGAGCTTATCGCCGCCGGCATAGTCGAGCTCGAGACAGTCGTACGGTGCGCCGAGTGCCTCGATCGTCTTGAGGCCAACGAAGCGACCGATGCCGTGATCGGCGTGCACGACGAGGTCGCCTACCGTGAGACTGGTTGCCTCCGTGATGACGTCAGCGGCGCGGCGCGAGCGCTTCTTCGGCCGGATGAGGCGATCGCCGAGTACGTCCTGCTCGGCAATGACGGCGAGATCGCTCGCCTCGAAGCCGCGCTCAAGGCCAAGCGTTGCGAGCAGTGGCGTCGTCTGCGGAAGGACGAGACCCTCGGCGAGATTGGCAATGCGTGCGGGCTTTGCCAGACCGTGTTCGGCAAGCAAGCTGGCGAGGCGCTCGCCGGCACCGGTCGTCCATGCGGCCAGGACGACGCGCTTGCCGCCGGCTTGCAGCGACTTCACGTGCCCGACGACGGCGTCAAAAATATTGACGCTCTCGCTGTTGCGCTCGGCGGCGAACGTGCGGCCCGGCCGGCCGCCGAAATCGCGCTGGCGAATAGCCTCGGAGGGCACTGCGCCGAAGGCAGTGAAGCGCAGCAGAAAGCGCTTCGCCAGCGCAGCACGCCATTCCTTATCGCTCAAATACGTCCGATCGGGCGGGAGCGGCTTGTAGGGCGCTGCGCCAAAGGCCGTTGTCTCGAGACCGTTGACGCGCGCTTCGTAGTGCTCGCGGATCTGTTCGAGGCGATCGGCAATCGTCTCGTCCATCATGGGGTCGAAGCTCAGCAGCGCGTCGGGCGCGTAGTCGAAAAGCGTGTCCAAGTGATCGTGGAAGAGCGCGAGCCAGTGCTCCATGCCGGGATAGCGTTGGCCGCTGCTCACGGCCTCATAGAGCGGATCGTCACCTTTCACGGCGCCGAATGCCGCGACATAGCCCTGGCGGAAGCGGCTCTCGGCCTCGGGCCCGTAAGCGAGCTCGCTCACCGGCATGAGCACGAGCTTCTGGACGATCTTGCCTGTGCGCTGGGTTTCGGGATCGAACGCCTTGATGCTCTCGATGGTGTCGCCGAAGAAATCGAGGCGGACGGGCGTGGATCGACCGGGCGGAAACAGATCGATGAGACTGCCGCGCACGGCGAACTCGCCGGGCTCCATGACGGTACCCGTGCGCACGAAGCCCGCGCGTGTCAGGCGCTCGATGAGGCGCGTGCGGTCGACGCGCTGGCCGGGCGCTAGGGGGCGGAGTGCGCGGCGCAGGAAATCTCGCGACGGCACGCGCTGGAGAACTGCGTTGGCCGTCGTGAGGACGATGGTCGGGGCCTTCGAGCTGCCCGCAATAAGGCGCGCGAGCCCGGCAATGCGGCGCGCAACGATCTCGGCTTCGGGGCCTACGCGATCATAGGGAACGGTATCCCAGGCGGGAATGGAAATGATGCGTGTCTTGGGAGCGAAGAACGTGAGGCCAGCTTCGAGCTGCTCCAGACGGCGATCGTCGGCGGCGACGTGCAGCAGCGTCTGCGACGTGCCGTGGACAGCGCTCGCCTCATCCACGAGGCGGGCCAGCACGGCAGCGTCATAGCCCTCGGGCGCGCCGACGACGATTTCCTCGCCGGGGAGAATGGCGGGAGCGGCTGGGGGCTGTTTTGCGATCTGAGCTTGGGCCATCAATCTTGCTTAGTGAGACGTCGCGCCGATGCCGTGAAAGGCCTGAATGTCGCGCAGCAGAACGGCAACTGCGCTGCCTTCGTAAGACTGACCCATCATGAGCCAGGACTGGAGTTGCGGATCGGGCAGTGCCAGCAGTTCCTCGAATGTCGTGAGATCGGGTGCCGTCATGTCGGCAAGCCGGGCCTCGGCGTAACGCCCGAGGAGAAAATCCATTTCCTTGGTACCGCGGTGCTGGGCGCGGTAGAGGGCGCGGCGGCGGCGCGTTTCGTCGGTGGTCATTAAACGTGCGCTCCTTGGCCGGCGAAGAATCCCAACCGGCCCGCACGCCCGAAAGCGGCAGGTTCCGTGGATGACTGAGATCGAAGGGGGCCGGAGGCCACCGAATATCACAGGCTGTGATATAGCCCTTTGAAGGCGCCCGTCCAAGGGGCCACCCTGCGTCCAATAGAGCAGCCGACGAATGCGTATGCGGCCAGATCAGCTTGCCCCCCTTTTTGGCTCGGCCCGCGCCCTGACGGGGGTCGGCCCGCGCCTGGAGCAGCTGCTCAAGAAGGCCGTGCGCCTGCCGCCGGGGATAGCGGCGCCACGGATTGTGGATCTTCTCTGGCACCTGCCGACCGGCGTCATCGACCGCCGTACCGCGCCGACCATCTCCGCCGCCGTTCCCGGAACGATCGCGACGCTCGAGGTGCGCGTACTGAAGCATCGCCCGAGCCCGCGCAACAACAACAAGGCGCCGTACAAAGTGGCGTGCGAGGACGATACGGGGCAGATCGATCTTGTGTTCTTCCATGCCGATCGCGGCTTCATCGAGCGCCAGCTGCCGGTAGGTTCGGTGCGCTTCATCTCGGGGCGGATCGAGCACTACAACGATCGTGTTCAGATGACGCATCCCGACTACATCGTCGCGCCGGAAGCCCGCGATGACCTGCCTCTGCTGGAGCCGGTCTACCCGCTGACGGCGGGGCTCTCGGGGAAGGTGCTCGGCAAGGCTTTGCGCCAGGCTATGGAGCGTCTGCCAACGCTGGCGGAGTGGCAGGAGACGGAATGGCTCGCCAAGAAGCAGTGGCCACCGCTCGGCGAGGCCTTGGTGCGATTGCACCGGCCGACGGACGCCGGCGATGTGTCGCCGGGTGGGGTGCCATGGCAGCGGCTTGCCTACGACGAGTTGCTGGCCGGGCAGATCGCGCTTGGTCTCGTGCGCCAGAGCCTCAAGGCGCGGCCGGGTCGTTCAGTCATCGGCAATGGTGCCGTCCGCACGCGTATCGCGGGGGCACTCCCTTTTGCACTCACGAACTCGCAGCAGAAGGCCATCGTCGATATTGCAAAGGACATGGCGGCGCCGCATCGAATGCTTCGGCTGCTGCAGGGCGATGTCGGCTCGGGCAAGACGGTCGTCGCGCTCATGGCCATGGCCAATGCTGTGGAGGCAGGCGCACAGGCGGCACTCATGGCGCCGACGGAAGTGCTCGCGCGCCAGCATCTGGAGACCATCGAGCCGCTGGCGACTGCCTCGGGTTTGCGCGTCGGCTTGTTGACGGGACGCGAGAAGGGCAAGCCGCGGCGCGAGCTGTTGGAGCGTCTGGCTACCGGCGAGATCGACATACTCATCGGCACGCACGCGCTCTTCCAGGATGACGTGGCATTTCACGATCTCGCCTTTGCCGTCATCGACGAGCAGCACCGCTTTGGCGTGCATCAGCGTCTTGCCCTGCAGGCCAAGGGAAAGGATGGCGGAACGGACGTGCTCGTGATGACGGCGACGCCGATCCCGCGCACGCTCCTCATGACGCACTACGGCGACCTCGATGTCTCGCGCCTGACAGAGAAACCGGCGGGGCGTAAGCCCGTCGATACGCGTCTCGCCAGTGTGGAGCGTATCGAGGAGATCATCGACGGCTTGAAGCGCGCGGTGAACGAGGGCGCGCAGATCTACTGGGTGTGCCCGCTGATCGAGAGCACGGAAACGTCAGAGCTTGCCGCAGCCGAGGCGCGCGCCGCTCACCTTGCGCAGGTGCTGGGGCCCGGCAAGGTGGGTCTCCTGCACGGCGCGATGTCCGGTGCAGCCAAGGACGAGACCATGGCCGCGTTCTCGTCAGGAAAGCTTGCCGTGCTGGTCGCGACGACGGTCATCGAGGTCGGCGTGAACGTGCCCAATGCCTCGATCATGGTGATCGAGCACGCTGAGCGTTTCGGCCTTGCGCAGCTCCACCAGTTGCGCGGACGCGTCGGGCGCGGCTCGCGGCAATCCTTCTGCATCCTGCTCTACAAGGGGCCGCTCGGCGAGACGGCACAGGCGCGGCTCGAGATGATGCGCGCGACGGAGGATGGTTTTCTCATTGCCGAGAAGGATCTGGAGCTGCGGGGCGGCGGCGAAGTGCTGGGCGCTCGGCAGAGCGGGGCGCCGGAGTTCCGCGTGGCGGAAGTGCCGGGCTTTCCGGAGCTGCTGGCTGCGGCGCGCGACGATGCGACACTACTGTTACAGCGTGATCCCAGGCTCACAAGCCCGCGCGGGGCGGCGATCCGCGTCCTTCTGTATCTCTTCGAGTGCGATGAGGCCGTGCGCCTCTTCCATGCGGCCTGAGCTCAGGCTGAGCGCACGAGACGCGCGGCGTAGAAGCCGTCCATGCCCGATTTGAAGGGTGATGCAACCTGCAACTGGTTCGGTAGCGTGCGTAGATCGCCTGTTGGCGTGACCCATTCGGCGACGCCACCGACATCAAGGGCCGTGATCGGCTGGCGCGCGAAGCCGGAATTTGTAGCGAGGAATTGGGCGACCTGCTCTTTGCCCTCCTCGTGTTCCAGCGAGCACGTGCAGTAAACGAGTGTGCCACCAGGCGCGACCATCGCTGCTGCCGAGGTGAGAAAGCGCGCCTGCAACTTGGCCAAGCGCGCGATATCGGCCTCGGTCTTGAGGTGCATGAGATCGGGGTGGCGGCGGATGGTGCCGGTGGCTGAGCAGGGCGCGTCAAGGAGCACGGCATCGAAGGCTTCGGCGGGCTTCCAGTCGAGGATATCGGCCTGCACTGTGCTCACGCGATCGGAGAGGCCGAGACGCTGCATGTTGGCGTCGAGGCGATTGAGGCGGATGGCCGAATGATCGACGGCGAATACGCGCGCGCCGAGGTTCGCGAGCTGGGCTGTCTTGCCGCCGGGCGCTGCGCAGAGATCGGCGACGCGCTTCCCCGCGACGTCACCCATGAGACGCGCCGGCAAGGCCGCTGCGGCATCCTGAACCCACCACGCGCCGTCGGCGAAGCCTTCGAGTTCCTCGACGGGCGCGTGCTCGCCAAGGCGGATGCTACCTTGGGGAAGCGCGAAGCCCTTGAGACGCTCGGCCCATGTCGAGACATCGCCAGAATTCTTGAGCGTTAGATCAAGCGCCGCTTCGTCGAGACTTGCTTCGGCAATCTTCCGCGCGAGGTCCGCGCCATAAATCTTCGACCAGCGCGCGAGAAACCAAGCCGGCATGTCGGCCGTAACGCCGTCGAGAGTCTTGAAAATGGCGGGGCCTTGCGCGGCGACTTTGCGCAGAACGGCATTGGCGAGCTTGCCGTAGCGCTCGGCCTTCGGATCGCGTTGCGCCTGCTCGACGGCGAGGTAGATCGCTGCGTGCCCCGGTGTGCCGAGCAGAAGAAGCTGGGCAGCAGCGGAAAGTAGGATCAACTCGGCGCGGCGGGCTTCGCGCGGCAGCGGCCGCTCGATGAAGCGATTGACCACGGCTGCGAGGCGTCCGTGGTGACGGAGGACGGTCGTCGCCAGCAGGCGCGCTAGTCCACGATCCCGGACATCGAGCTCACGCTGGCGAGCACCAGATTGCGTCGCTCCCAGCGCCTCGTCGAGCGTCTTGCCGCGCCCGAGGATATTCTCGAGGATGTCCACTGCCATCACGCGCGCATCGAGCCCGGCAGCGGGTGGCGGCTCGGCGCGCGCTGGTTTCTTGCTCCTGTCGCCGGGGCCGCGGGAGACGGGCTGACCCGGTCGAATGGCCGTCTCGATGTCCGGGCGGCGGTAGCGCCGTTTGGGCGGCGCTTTTGTGCGATCTCGCTCCACGATCAATCCCAGGGGCCGCGGCTGCCCGAAGTGCCTCCGCTCCACGGACCGGCCGAAGGGGGGGGCGCCGAGATCGGGGCGCTACGATAGCTTGTGATGCCCATCTCGCGGGCGAGCGCTTCGAGCTCAGCGACGCGGTTCTCGGTATTGGGGTGAGTCGAGAAGAAATTGTCGATGCCGTGCCCCGAGAGCGGGTTGATGATGAAGATGTGCGCCGTCGCTGGCGCAGCCTCGGCCGTAGGGTTCTCGATGCGCTGGGCAAAGCCAGCTATCTTGTGGAGCGCCGACGAGAGCCAAAGCGGGTTACCGCAGATCAGCGCGCCGAGCTTGTCCGCCTGATACTCGCGCGAGCGGCTGATGGCCATCTGCACGAGCATGGCCGCCATGGGCGCGAGAATGATCGCGGCAAGCGTCGCAATGATTCCGGCGCCGCCGCTGTTGTTGCGGTTGCCGCCGAATAGGGCATGGAACTGCAGCCACTGTGCGATCATGGAAATGGCGCCGCCGATGGTCGCGGCGATGGTCATGATCAGCGTGTCGCGGTTCTTGATGTGCGCCAGCTCGTGCGCCATCACGCCGGCGACTTCCTCGTGGGAGAGCGACTCAAGCAGGCCCGTCGTGGCAGCAACGGCGGCATTCTGCGGATTGCGGCCCGTCGCGAAGGCATTGGGCTGCGGGTTATGCAGCACGTAGACCTTCGGCATGGGCAGTTCGGCCCGGGCGGCGAGTTCCCGCACCATGTTGTAGTATTCGGGCGCCGAGTGCTCGTCGACTTCCTCGGCGTCGTGCATGCGCAGGACCATCTTGTCCGAGCGCCAGAAGCTGAAGGCATTCATTGCGAGCGCGATCAGGAACGCGATCACCATGCCTGTCTGGCCGCCGGCGATCCCGCCGATGGCCACGAAGATCGCGGTCAGCAGTGAGAGAAGGATGGCGGTCTTGGCGTAGGACATCGAACACTCCTTGAATTCCGGCCGCCCGACCTCAAATCGGGATTACGGAACATGCGCATGGTATATGGTAAGTATTCGCTCAAATGCCAGATGGATCTGGCTATCAGGATACGGACGTGAGCAGCAAAGATACAGATGCCGTGGCTACCGGGGCCAGGGTTGGCGACGCAGAGGCGCCGAGGAAGCCACTAAGCCCCGAGGCCCAGAGGGCTCTCGCCGAGGCCGAGGAGCGCCGCCGGCAGCGGGATGCCGCATCAAACGCTCCGCCGGCTGAGAAGGGCGGTCAAGCCGGCCCCGACCCCGTTCGCTACGGGGATTGGGAGAAGGGCGGCATTGTCTCGGACTTCTGAGGCGCCGTGCTCCGCTCCCTTCAGCATTAATACCTAGTTTCAGATCGGCACGAGTAAACCCGTCGCTCGATGAGCATCCAAGCACGGCCGGTGAGCCAGCGACTCCCGGCAAGTCCTGTTCAGAGCTGCTACAGCGGCAATCCCGCGACCTTCGCGGATTGAATTAAGGGATCATCAACCTTACAAATGCGTTACGCCCGCTAGCCCGGTCCTAGACCGGCCGCTTTAACCAGGCACGGCACGCGCGCTGCACTCATCCGGCAATCGTTGATGATTGTTTCAGGATGAAACTTATGCGCACGCAGATCCAGCAACTGATCGCGCGGTTCGGCAAGGCCGAAGAGGGCTCGATCGCCATCATGTTCGCGCTGACGTCCTTTGTTATAGTGATTGCCACCGGCCTCGCGATCGACGCCGGGCGCACCTATCACGCCGCGAGCAAGATGACGAGCGCGCTAGATGCAGCAGCACTGGCGGCTGCCAAGTCCATGCGCGAGGACGCCAGCATGACGGACGACGAGCTGATCGCCGTCGCCGATCGCTATTTCCGGATCAATGTGGCCGGCACGGGCGGCAACTACGCCGTCATCGAAAACATTCAGGTCGCGATCGATCGTAACTTCGACACGATCTCGCTCACCCTGGCGAGCCATGTGCCGACGGTGTTCGGTCGCCTTGCGGGCGTCGACCGCATCAATATTCCCGTCGTATCGACTGCGGTCTATCAGAGCAGCGACATCGAGCTCGCACTTCAGCTCGATGTGACGGGTTCCATGGCTGGCAGCCGCCTCTCCGACCTCAAGTCCGCCGTAAACGAACTCCTAGACATCATGCTCCCCGACGGTGGGACCACGAACAAGGTTCGCATCGGGCTCGCGCCGTTCTCGGCCGGCGTCAATGCTGGTACATATGCATCAGCCGTCAGCGAAGGCCGCTCGCGCGATGGATGCGTGTATGAGCGCCGAAATCTTGTTGATCAGACGAGCGAGGCGCCTGCGATCGGCTCGAAATCCTTCAAGGTGCGCGAGGACCTGTCCGGCCGCAGCATCCAGTCCTGCCCGCGCAATGCCGCCATCGTTCCGTTGAGTAAAAGCAAGGCGGACCTCCGCACGACTGTCGAGAGCTACAGGGACGGCGGCACCACGGCCGGACACCTTGGCACAGCCTGGGGCTGGTATCTCCTGTCGCCGGAGTGGGCCAATGTCTGGCCGGCGGATTCGACGCCGGCGCCGTATCGAGATGGCAAGACCATCAAGGCGATCGTCGTGATGACCGATGGGGTCTACAACACCATCGGTGGCGTCAGCGGCGGCGACGCCTCCGCCACGGCCCGCCAGGCCGCGACTTTGGCAGAGGACACCTGCGAAGCTATGAAGGCGCAGGACATTCGTGTGTATGCCATCGGTTTTCAGGCACCCACTGCGGCGCTCGATATGCTGCGGGCATGCGCCAGCGCGTCCGGGGGCTTCTTCGAAGCGACTGACGGCGAAAAGCTTCGCGCCGCTTTCCGTGCGATCGCCACCGAGCTCAACAACCTGCGCCTCAGCTCCTGAGCCAGCCCTCAGGCAGGCTCATCGACGAGCCGGCTCAGGCGCACGGCCGCCAGGAATTCGATCTTGCGGTTCTCCTGGCGCTGCGTGGCCTCGGCATCCGCACCCCATTTCGTGACCTGCCAATCCTCGTCGATATGTGCAGCCTTCCAGGCGTCTTCGGGCGTCAGGTGGCCGGCCTGTATTGCCAGCATGAGAACGACCGAGCCGAGCAGCGTCGTCATCACATGCGCCGAGGCAAGCTGGAACGACTCGAACGGCGCCACGGCCGCTCCGACGGCGGCACGCGATGCGTCTGACTGACCGACAGGCATGAGACCCGCACAGACCGCGAGATCCGCGCCGATACTCTCTCTCGCCCAATCGAGAACGGGATCCCATGCCGCAGCCTGGGCAGCGGCGAGCTCCGAAGGACCGTCAGCGCGATAGCAGAGCAGATCGCTGCCAGCATACTTCACGATATCCGCGCGGACTTGCGGCTCGCGCCCTTCGACTTGGTCGCGCACGCTGTTGGCGAGGCGAGTAAGCGGCATGCTCATCGGATCGATGTGCTCGCGCTGGGCGTCCCATTCCTCCGCAATTGCCGTTGCCATTCTTGAAGTCGGCAGGACGAGCACGAGCTTGTTGGGTGTCCTGAGCGGGCGGCCGTCGAGATGCACAGCGTAGCCGCCACCGCGCGCTTCGACGGTCACGTCCTTATAGAAGCGCTTCGGCAACGGACGCGCCTGCCCGCCGCGGGCGAGGTCGCTGGGATTGGATCTGCGGATCGGCTCATCGCTCATGGAACGGTCTCGCGCTGCAGGGCGAGGCGCTGTTCGATGGCATCGAGCAAATGGCTGCCCTCGTTTATGATCGCATGAGCGCCGGCGCCTCGCAGTCGATCACCCGTATGATAACCCCACGATACACCGATTGCACCGACGCCTGCATTGAGCGCCATCTCCATGTCGTACGTCGTGTCGCCGATCATGACGGTCTGGCGCGCAGCGGCTCCCGTCTCGGCCATCGCCTGCAGGATCATGGACGGATGCGGCTTGGAGGGATGATCGTCGGCCGTCTGAATGGTCACGAAATGACCTTCCCACTTCTCCTGCGCGAGCAGACGCGCGACGCCACGCTTGGATTTCCCGGTGGCGATGCCGAGGACCGTATCCGTGCGCGCAGCAAGAGCCAAAACCGCAGCGGATATGCCGTCGTACAAAGTCTCCTGGTGATCCGGCTGCGATCTGACGCCGACAAAGCCATTCCGATAGGCGTCGATGATCTGGTGGCGCACGGCTTCGCTCTCGGTCGGTGCGAGAACGGCAAGCGCCTGAGGCAAGGACAGGCCAACCACGCCGAGCACCTCGGCACGACTTGGCGATGGCAATCCGATCGAGCCGAAAGCCAGCGACATGCTGCCGTAGATGGCGTGCTGGCTGTCGATCAGCGTGCCGTCGCAGTCGAAAATGACCAGTCTCATGGAGGTCCCGGGAAGCCCTGAAAGTTGAACGCCGTTCGTGCAGCGGATTGCTGCGCCAACCTACTTAGAAGAGAGCCATTTGGCTATCCTGGCGGTGGCCCTGTGTAGGGAAGCCGGCGGGCGTATCCGGTTGTGCCCGCTTGGAGCTGGGAGGACATCGGCTGCCAGGAGCGAGCCCCATCTTGAGCGGCCCGCCAGCGGTGCCGTTTGTAAATCGTCTGGCAGATCACGATCGCGCAACAGAGCGTGTTGATCGAGCTGACGAGGCATAGTACGCGGTCTCCGATAATCACACCGGCATAGGCGGCGGTGCTTCCATTGGCGCAGACCCAGAGTGTCCATGTGAGGAAGGAAACGGCCGTTGCGCCGTTCGTGTCTCGGGCTATGCGCACCATTTGCGGTACGTATGAAACGACACGGATCGTGTTGAAGAAGCTGAAGGCCGCGACAATCAATGGTTCGATCATTGGCGCGCTCGCGCTCCCGCATTCGTAGAATGATATGCGTCAAGGCTCGCTTGCGCGCGTCAATGTGCCGTCAGACCGGCGCAATCCGCGAATTGACGGGGGGGAGGCGCTCGTCTCAGCCCGCGAGCTTCGCGCGAGTTGCGTGGCGATAGACCAGACCAGCCGCCGCCAGATCGGCGAGCGCATGGCCTGCGAAGACGAAGAGCGTCCGCTGCTCGGATGATGTTCGGAGCGTGTGCGCGGCACTGGAGAGTCGACTCAGATCTGCATCGAATTTGCCGGTGAACTTCATCCGACCTTGCTGCACCAGGTATTCGCTCTGACGCACGTCGTCGGTGGCGACGAGTTCAAAAGCGTCGAGGCTTTCGGCCTGCCAGGGATTTGCAAGATCGACCGCTGCGAGGAACGCCCCAGGCTGCAGCCAGCGCGCATCGATAAATGGTTGTCCAGGTGCCCCAATCGGTACGGCACTTACGACGACATCGGCGCGCGCGATGGCGGCGCGAGGATCGTCCGTCGCCTCGGCTGCGAATCCTGCCTGTCGCGCCTCATCGGCAAAGCTCGAAGCCGTCGAGACACGCCGGCTATAGGCTGATACGTGTTCGAGTTCAGGAAGAACGCGCCTCAGGGCGGCGAGATGGCTTCTGGCCTGCGTGCCGCAACCGATGAAGGCGATGGATCGGCTGTCCGGGCGAGCCAGGCGCTGTGCTGCGATGGCGGACATGGCGGCGGTGCGGGCGGCAGTGATGGGCGCGGCATCCATCGTGGCGAGCAGCTCGCCGGTCGAGCGGCGGCTCAGCATCATGCTCGTGTGGATCGCGTTCGTGCCATCGTGTGGCACGACGCCCACCCATTTCACGGCGGCGAGGTCGCTGCGTCGATCGGCGGCCACCATGGCCTGGAAGAAGTGGCCGAGTGCAATGTTCAGCGCGGCTTTGGGGAGGGCGTCGGCTTCGCCTGCGGCGAGGCTCGAGAAAGCTTCGCGGATGGCCTCCCTCAACTCATCCAGGTATGCGCAGGCTTCGTCCACGGCCTCGCGGTCGAGGTGCAGCACGCCGCTGGCAGGGCCTTCAGATGCCATGGAAATTTTGACCCGTGCTCTGTTGATCTAGCTGCATTCGCGACCTTACAGCGGACGCATCTCCTTGAACTTGCTTCCCTTATGAATGACGAGAAGCTTCGGGTGTGTATAACAAGGATCAACGGGGCGCGAAACGGACGCGCCTTGCGGCCGGCGCGTGCGGGGAGCCGGAAGGGGAGAGCCGCGATTAGGCGCTGCATTCAATGATGATCGAGCATTTGGCCGGCTGGGTGCGGGCGCGCGCCGGGTGGCAGCGTATGGCACTAGCCGTGACGGCTGGCGCCGTCTCCGTCCTCGCCATGGCGCCTTTTCATTTCTGGCCAGTGCTCATGGCCACGCTGGCCGTGCTCGTATGGCAGATCGACTGGGCGGTCGCGCAGGCATCGAGCGGCTCGTGGCGCCGTGGGCCGGCAATGCGCTCAGCAGTTGTCGGCTGGGGCTTCGGCTTTGGCTATTTCTTTGCCGGGCTCTTCTGGATCGGCGAGGCCTTTCTCGTCGAAGCGGACAAGTTCGCGCTGCTCATTCCATTTGCAGTGACGCTCATGCCGGCGGGTCTCGCTCTGTTCTGGGCCGGCGCTGCCGCTTTGGCTTCACTGGCATGGCGGCCGGGAATGACACGCGTGCTAGCGCTGGCGCTCGCGTTCGGTACCGCGGAGTGGCTGCGCGGTCATGTGCTCACGGGATTTCCCTGGAACGTGCTGGGCTATGCGCTGACGTATCCGGAAAGTCTCATGCAGGCAGCGGGGCTGATCGGCATTTATGGGCTCACTGTCGTCGCCGTACTGGTGCTGGCGGCGCCGCTGGTGGCATGGGCGGATGGCGCGGCGGCGCGCGGCGTTGGCCTCCCGCTCGGGGCGATCGTTGTCCTCATGACCTATGGCCACTGGCAACTGGCGGGGCCGACGGCCCCGGAGGGTGCACGCGTGCGTCTCGTGCAGCCGAGCGTGCTCCAGCGCGAGAAGTGGCTGGCCGAGCATCAGCGCCGTATTTTTGACCTGCATCTCTCCCTGACGGCTCGCAATGCCGCGGGCGTGGAGGACGGTGCCGCCGGTGTCGATTTCATCATCTGGCCCGAGGCGGCCATGCCCTTCCTGCCGCTCGATGCGCCGCAGGCTCTCGATCTCATCGCGAAAGTGCTGCCCGCGGGCGCGCATCTCATCTCTGGCGCCCTGCGTGCTGATCCGCCGGACCCGAGCCGGCCGGGTTTGCAGCGCCGCATTTACAACAGCCTCATCGCCTTTAGTCCTGGGGGGCAGGCCGTCGCCATTTATGACAAGATCCACCTCGTTCCCTTCGGTGAGTATCTGCCGCTCAATGATTGGCTCGATGCGATCGGCCTCGAGCCCCTGACCCGTCGCCGCGGTGGTTTCACACCGGGGCCGACACCACGCCCATTGATGAGCCTGCCTCGCGCGCCCACCTTCGCGCCACTCATTTGCTATGAGGCGATCTTCCCGCGCGCCATTATCCAGGGGAGCGAGCGCCCGGCCTTCCTGCTGAATGTCACAAACGATGGCTGGTTCGGGAATACGACAGGCCCCCGCCAGCATCTTCATCAGGCCCGCGTGCGCGCCGTGGAGGAGGGGCTGCCATTGCTAAGGGTCGCGAATAACGGAATTTCCGCTGTCATGGACGCGCGCGGGCGGGTGCTCCACCGCCTCGATCTGGATGTTGTCGGCGTGATCGATGCGCGCCTGCCGCCCCCCATGGCGCCGACCATCTACAGCCGCCTTGGTGATTTGTCGTTCGCCCTGTTGCTTCTATGCGGCGTGATCGTCGTTTTTGGCGGACGACTGTTCACGGGGCGCACAGCCGGTATTTCGTGATCGGGGGAACACGGCTACATTCGCGCGTTTGCGATCGGGTGTGCCGATCGAAGAGGGGTTGGGGAATCTCGGTTGCGGCACGGATACGGAATAGATGTGACCCCGGTGGGGGGAGTTGCGACGCGAGCGGCGCTGTTTATGGCGCTCGCTCTGTCACTTGCTGTGCCCGCAGCCGGCCAGGAGCCGGGCTGCACGCGCGAGGCCTTCGAATCGGTCGTCGGGCAATCCGCGGCTGCGCTGCGGGATCTCACCAGTAAGAATCGGCCGCACTTCCAATCTCGGCTGCGTGACCTCAAGGATAAGCGCGGCTGGTCGCACGATCAGTTCCTCAAGTTGGGCGCGCCGATCGTTCAGGACGAGCGGACGGAGGCCTTCGACAAGCAGTCGAGCGCGCTGCTCGCCGATATCGAGCGCATGGGTGCGGAGGGCTCGGCCGCGCCGAAGCCAGATTGCGCAGCGCTCGCCCGATTGCGGGACCGCATGGAAGCGCTTGTCGATGCCCAGCGCCAGAAATGGGCCTACCTCATCGAAAAGGTGGAGCGGGAGCTCGCGAGATGAGCGATCCCGCGGCGGCCGCTCCGCCGCAGGCAGATAGCGCCGCCGGCTGGCCGGCTTGGCGCCGGGTCGCGCTCGGTGGCGGCGGCGGCATGTTCGTCGGCATTGGCCTCGGACGTTTCTCCTACACGGCCATGGTGCCGGCGCTGATCTCCTCAGGCGAGCTGACGGCGCTCGAAGCCGGACGCGTCGGTGGGTTCAATTTCGCAGGCTTCGCGCTCGGCGCGATTCTTTCCGTGTCCCTCAGTACGCGCTGGGGCGCCACGCGCGTGCTGACCCTGGCAGTCGTACTTTCTGTGCTTGCGCTCGCCGCGTCGGCCGTACCGTTCGGATTTGCCTGGCTCGCGTTCTGGCGCGGACTTGTCGGCATCACGGCCGGCATCATCATGGTCATGAGCCTCGCGCTCATCGCAGCAACGGCACCTGCTACGCGCCGCCCCGTGGCTGGTGGGTTCGTCTTTGCGGGTGTCGGTCTTGCCATCTTCATGACGGGCATTCTCGTGCCGCGCCTGCTCGCGTATGGACTCGAGACGGCGTGGCTGGGTCTCGCCGCCTGCGGATTTGCAGCCATGTGCCTCGCCATCTGGGGTTGGCGGGCCGCGCCGGAGCCAGCGACGCCGACACACGCGCGCCCTGTCTCGACGGTCGCGAGCCCGTGGACCTTGCCACTTTGGCTGCTTCTCGCGGGTCATTTCTTCTTCTCGATCGCGATCGTCCCGCACACACTCTACTGGGTCGACTATCTCGCGCGCGGTCTTGGTTTAGGCATCGCCGAGGGTGGTTTTCATTGGAGTGTGGTCGGTGTCGCGTCCGTCGCCGGACCGTGGTCCATGGCGGCGCTCGGACTGCTGCTCGGGACGGCCGTAGCGCTTCCGCTCTCGTTCATCACGCTCGGGCTCGGGATTGGCGCACCGATTCTGAGCAGTACCGGCAGCGTCCTGTTCCTGTCCTCCGTGCTGTTCGGTGCGCAGCCCGGTCTCTCGGCGCTCATGGCAGCGCGCGTGCGCGATCTCGCAGATGCCGAGCACATGCCACGGCTCATGCGCGCGATGATCCTGGCCAGCGCGGCCGGCGCCGTGGTCGCGGGAGCAGTATTGCCGCAGCTCTACGAGATGACGCAGAGCCACGTGCTGATCTTCGCCATAGGCGGCGTCGCCATGATCATCGGCGGGATACTCGTCGCCCCTTGGGCTGTAGTTCGTCGTTAGACGCTGCTGATCTTGAGGTCCGTGAACTTCACTTCGGGCGAGCGCTCCTCGATCCAGTTCAGCGTGAACGACGATTGCGCCATGAAGACCGGATCACCATCGAGATCGCGGGCGATCTGCAACCGGTTGCGCTCGATGAACTTGTCGAGATCGGCACGGTTCTCCGCCGAGATCCAGCGCACGGTGTCGCACGGCGCCGGATCGAAGCCCACGGGCAGACCGTACTCGTTGTGCAGCCGATCGGAGAGCACATCGAGCTGCAGCGCACCGATGACGCCCACGACCGGCGGCGAGCCATCGATCGGCGAGAAGAGCTGGACGGCGCCTTCTTCGGCCATCTCCTGCAAAGCCTCGCGCAGCTTCTTGGCGCGAATGGCGTCCTCGAGCCGTATGCGGCGCAGGATTTCCGGCGCGAAGCTCGGGATGCCCAGGAATTTCAGATCCTCGCCCTCTGTCAATGCGTCGCCAATGCGGAGCGTGCCACGGTTCGGAATGCCGACGACGTCTCCGGCAAAGGCTTCCTCCGCGATGGAGCGGTCCTGCGCGAAAAAGAACTGCGGCGAGGAGAGCGCCATGGTCTTGCCCGTGCGCACGATCTTGACGCGCATGTTGCGCGTGAGCTTGCCCGAACACACACGCATGAAGGCAATGCGGTCGCGATGGTTGGGATCCATGTTCGCCTGGATCTTGAAGACGACACCGGACATGGTCGGCTCGGTCGCCTCGACCAACCGCGTTGCCGCCTTTTGCGCGCGCGGCGGCGGCGCATGCGCGACGAGCGCATCGAGCAGATTGCGCACGCCGAAATTCTTGAGCGCGCTGCCGAAGTATACGGGCGTCAAGGTGCCGTGGCGGAAGGCTTCGAGATCGAACTGGCCGGCAGCACTCGTGACGAGCTCCATCTCGTCGCGCCAGCGCTGCGCATCGTCTTCCGACAGCAGCGTGTCGATGACGGGATCATCGGGACCCGAGGCCTCGATACCTTCCACATCCTCGTCGAGGCGCGTGATGTGGCGGCTCTGAAGATCGTACGTGCCGCGGAAATCGCGGCCGCGACCGATCGGCCAAACCATGGGCGCAGTGTCGAGTGCCAGCGTCTTCTCGATCTCGTCGAGGAGTTCCAGCGGTTCCTGGCTCTCGCGGTCCATCTTGTTGATGAATGTGATGATCGGAATATCGCGCAGGCGGCAGATCTCGAAGAGCTTGCGCGTACGCGCCTCGATGCCGCGCGCAGCGTCGATCACCATGATCGCGGCATCGACCGCCGTCAGCGTGCGGTAGGTGTGATCCGAGAAGTCCTCGTGGCCCGGCGTGTCGAGCAGGTTGAAGACCGTGTCGCGATACTCGAAGGTCATGACCGAGGTCACGACGGAGATGCCGCGTGCGCGCTCGATGGCCAGCCAGTCCGAGCGCGTACGGCGCCGATCGCCTTTCGCGCGGACCTGGCCGGCGAGCTGAATCGCACCGCCGAACAGCAGCAGCTTCTCGGTCAGGGTCGTCTTGCCCGCGTCAGGATGCGAGATGATCGCGAACGTGCGTCGGCGAGCAACCTCGCGCGCGATCTCGCCACCGGGGCGGGCGCGGGGCTCGGGCTGTGCCGCGACCGCGGTCGGGCTTTCGTCGTTCACGGAATTTGGCCTCCAGGTACCTGAATCGTGCGTGCGTATACCACTATATGGGGGCCGGGGTCACGGTGTGGCAGCCGTGCTGGTCTGCAGATCCTTTGGCTCTGGTGTCGAAGGTTGGTGCGCCCGCTTAGGGGGCCCTGAGCGAAAATATGTACTCGGCAAGCTGGCGCAGCTCCCGATCACCGAGCGCGGGGGTCGTCATCGGATGCGCCGGCATCGTGATGAGTGCCTGCAAGCGCTCCGGTGTCTGGTTTGGCCGATTGGCGACTTCGCTGAAGCTCGGCACGTAGACGCCCTGAATCGTCACGCCTTTTGCCGTGTGGATGCCATGGCAGCCGGCACATTGGCGGGCTGCGAGTTCCTCGCCGAGAGCACGTTGTGCATTGTCTGCGAGAGCGGGCATGTGCGCTGCGCATGCGGCGAGGAGTGTGATGCCTGCGAGGCCAGCCATTACCCGCTGCTTCATAGGGTCCTCCTGAGCCGAGTTCCGCAATGAGTTTCGCGCGCAATTTAACCGTGAGCAGGGTGCTGCCTTTAGGCTTCGGTGGGACCTTTGGACCTTGAGCGCTCACATTTTGCGCAATGGCGCAAAGTAGTCCTTCGCTACTGATCCGGCTTGATGCGAATCAATACTCAATTGCCTCTCGCTGCCCGAACATCCCCGACGGAGAACGGAATGCGGGTTCAATCCGTCCGATCACGTGGCACATCGCGCATGAGGAATGCGACCGGCACCGAGAGCGCTGCGGTGATCGCGAACAGATAGAATGCGTTGATATAGCCGATCATGGCGGCCTGCCGCTGCAACTCGTTGGCAAGCGCGAGAAGTCCGCCCTGGCTGTCGAGATTCCAGAGACCCACGACACCTGGATAGCCGAGCACCTTGTTGAAAGGCGAGATGTGCTCGGTGAAGGTCGAATAGCTCGCCGCGGTCGAACGCACGAGCAGGACGATCGAGAGCGAGATGAAGAGGCTCGATCCGAAGTTGCGCACGAGATGGAAGACAGACATGCCGTCCGTGATGCGGCCCTTGTCGAGCGTTGCGAAGGCGAGCACGGACATGGGCGTGAAAGCGAGGCCGAAGCCGAAGCCCTGGAGTGCGTTCGTCCACGCGACGTCGAAGTTCGTGAGGTTGATGTCGAGATTGGCCATGCCCCAGCCGGCAAGGGCCTGACAGGCGAGGCCGAGCGCGAGCGTCGTGCGCGGATAGAGCCGGGTCATGGGCACGATAATGAGGAAGGAGGCCCAGTTGCCGAGTCCGCGCGCGGCAAGCAGCAGGCCGATCGAGCTGTCGGGATAGCCGCGCAGATCGTGCAGGAGGCCAGGGAACAGCGCGATCGCGGTGAAGCTCAGCGCACCCATGACGAAGGCTACGATCAGGCCCAGCGCGAAGTTGCGGTCGAGCAGCAGGGTTGGATCGAGGAATGGCTTCTTGGCGCTGAAGGTGTGAATGAGAAAAACCCAGAACGCGCCGATCGCGATCAGCAGCTCGATCCAGATCTCGGTCGACTCGAACCAGTCGAGCCGATTGCCGCGGTCCATGATGAGCTGCGCGGCCGCGATGGCGACGGAGAGCGCAATGAAGCCCGTCCAGTCGAAATGCCGGTTCTCGCGTGAGGTGTGTTCAGAGAGCGCGAACCATGCGCATGTACCGGCGATAATGCCGGGCGGCACGATCATGAGAAACGCCGCGCGCCAGCCGTAGTGCTCGCTGATGAAGCTGCCGACGAGCGGGCCCGATACCGGGCCGATGACCCCGCCGATACCCCAGATCATCATCATGAGGGCGTGCTGGTGGCGGGGAAATGTCGCGAGGATGATCGCCTGCCCCATGGGCATGATGGGGGCGCCGAACAGACCCTGGCCGATCCGAAAGAGGACAAGGGTCTCGAGGCTGGTCGCGAAGGCGCAAAGAAGCGACGAGATCGTGAAGCCCAGCGTCGAGCCGAACATGACCGTGCGCCAGCCGAGCCGGCTCGCCAGCCAGCCGACCAGCGGCGTTCCTATGGCCGTGGCGATGAGGTTGAAGGTGATCACCCAGGCGATCTGGTCCTGGGTCGCCGACATCGATCCCTTGATCTGCGGCAGGACCACATTGGCCATCGTGATCGTCATGCCGAAGAGCAGCGTGCAGAGCTGCACCATCAGCAGGATGAGCCATTGGCGGGCTGTGACGCTACCGAGTCCAGACGATGCGGTCTGCGTGGTCATGTCTATCGATGAGTGGGTGAGTGCCCGCACGGCAAGGGTGGGGCGTGCGGCGGCATAAGATCAGCTAACCGGGTGGCTGTCATCCATGGGGCTTCGCACGTGCGCTCGGAACAGGAAACCTCGCCCTGGCGTTGCATACCTGCCAGTATCTAGCCGACAGAGAGCGCTCGCGGGAGTTGTCACGATGAACATCGAGAGGCTCGATTTCGCGCCGGACGGGTTCATTCCAAACAACCCGGCGCTCGCCTTCGTCTGCTATCGCGGGGCGCTCGATATCGCCGGCCGAGAAGCAGAGCAGCGCATCATCCGCCATTTTGCGAAGAATGGGTGGGGCGATGCGTGGATCAACGGCATTTATCCCTTTCAGCACTACCACGCGACGGCTCACGAGGTGTTGGGCATTGCCAGGGGACGGGCGCTCGTCCAGTTCGGTGGTCCCCATGGGCCTCACCTCGAGGTGACCGCAGGGGATGTCGTTCTGATCCCGGCAGGCATCGGCCATTGTCGTCTCGACATGAGCGGTGACCTCTCCGTCGTTGGCGCCTATCCCGAGGGGCAGGAGGCCGATCTGCGCCGCGCCACGGCCGGCGACTTCCAGGGTGCTGCCGAGCGGATCGCCAAGGTTCCGCCGCCACGGCTCGATCCGGTGACCGGCGCGGCATTTACTGTGGCACCGGCATCCGGCCGCTGAGCGCGGGGCCCTCGGCCGCTTTACGGTTTTCATCCTCTGGGCACTCGACTATGTATCTGCCCCGGCGGTGGGCCTCCCGCCGGCCCTTCCTGGAGTGCGCGACATGACTGCCAATGCCCCCGTGCCGAAGCCGGGCATCCTCGACATTCAGGCCTATGTTCCCGGCGAAAGCTCGGTGCCGGGTAGTCTGAAGCCGATCAAGCTATCGTCCAACGAAACGCCGCTCGGCGCGAGCCCGAAAGCCGTTGCCGCGTACCAGGCGCTCGCGCACGAGCTGGCACTCTATCCGGACGGTGCCGCGACGGCGCTGCGCAACGCCATCGGCAAGGCGTATGGCCTCAATCCCGCGCACATCGTCTGTGGCACCGGCTCCGACGAGCTGTTGAACTTCCTGGCGCACGCCTATGCCGGTCCGGGCGACGAGGTACTGTTCACCGAGCACGGCTTCCTCGTCTACAAGATCGTGACGCTCGGCAATGGCGCGACCCCCGTCATTGCGCCGGAGAAGGACTACCGCACGGACGTCGACGCGCTCATCGCACGTTTGACGCCGCGTACGAAGATCGTCTTCCTCGCCAATCCCAACAATCCGACGGGGACGTACATTCCGTTCGACGAAGTGCGTCGCCTGCACGCGGCGCTCCGGCCGGACACCCTGCTCGTGCTCGACTCGGCCTATGCCGAGTACGTGCGCCGCAATGACTACGAGGCCGGCATCGAGCTCGTCGCGACAACGCAGAACACCGTGATGACGCGGACGTTCTCGAAGATCTACGGCCTTGCCGGGCTGCGGCTCGGCTGGGCGTACTGCCCGGCAGGCATTGCCGACGTGCTCAACCGCATTCGCGGACCGTTCAACGTCACATCCGCCGCGATTGCTGCCGGCGTCGCTGCCATCGAGGACGCAGGACACATCGAGCGCTCCGTAGCGCACAACGACAGGTGGCTGCCCTGGGTAACGGAGGAGATCGGCAAGCTCGGCCTCAAGGTGACGCCGAGCGTCGGCAACTTCATCCTCATTCACTTCGATGCGGAAGGACCTCGCTCAGCGGTTGCCGCCGACGAGTTCCTGAAGAAGCGCGGCATCATTATGCGCCGGGTTGCAGGCTACGGTCTCCCGAACGCCTTGCGCATGACGATCGGCACAGAGGCGGACAATCAAGCCGTCGTCGCGGCCCTGTCGGAATTCGTGAAGGGCGGCCCGCGATGAGCCAGCAATTCGATACAGTCGCGTTGATCGGTATCGGCCTCATCGGATCGTCGATCAGCCACGCGATCCGGCGCGGCGGCCTTGCGCGGCGCATTGTCGGCTCGGCCAAGACCGAAGCGACGCGTGCGACGGCGCTGCGACTCGGGCTCGTGGATGCTGCTTACGCCGACTCGGCCGATGCGGTGAAAGAGGCGGACCTCGTCATCCTGTGCGTCCCTGTGCGGGCTTGCGGACCGGTGGCGGCGGAAATCGCAGGTAGCCTGAAGCCAGGAGCCATCCTGACGGACGTCGGCTCGGTGAAGGGCTCGGTGCTTGCCGATGTCGCGCCGCATGTGCCCGCGGGCGTTCATTTCATTCCCGGCCACCCGATTGCCGGCACAGAGCACTCAGGTCCCGAGTCGGGCTTCGCCGAGCTGTTCGATGGACGTTGGTGCGTTTTGACGCCTCCGCCCGGTGCCGACAGCGCGGCTGTCGAGAGCCTGAATGCCTTCTGGCAGGCGCTTGGCAGCAATGTCGAGATCATGGCCCCCGATCACCACGACATGGTGCTTGCGATCACGAGCCACGTTCCGCACCTCATTGCCTTCAACATCGTCAATACGGCCGCCCACCTCGAGCGCGTCACGGAGAGCGAGGTGATCAAGTTCTCGGCCGGCGGTTTTCGCGATTTCACGCGCATCGCGGCATCCGATCCGACCATGTGGCGAGATGTATTCCTGACCAACCGGACCGCCATGATCGAGATGCTCGGTCGGTTCACCGAGGATCTGCTGCACCTTCAGCGCGCCATGCGCTTCGGCGACGGCGAAACCATCTTCCGCATGATCACGGAAGCGCGCCACATCCGGCGCGACATCATTCAGGCCGGACAAGATACGGCGGCGCCGGACTTCGGTCGGAACCAAGCCGCGGCGGGCGGCGTCAAAAAAACTGATTGATCGATGCCAGTGACTGGCAATGACGAAGATGCGTTCGCTATTACTTCGCCGACTTATGCTTCGAGCCCTGCTTTTCCCAGAGATCGAGATCCTCTCGGCGCCCGTCGCTGTGCGTGATGCTGATGCCCCACCACTTACGGCGCACGTCACTGTAATGGACGTCGGGGTCATACACGAGCTTCGTCAGGCTCAGATTTTCGGAGCTGAGCCGTCCGACGGACTGGAGGACGAGGTAGGAATTTACGACGAGGTTGCGACGCGTCGTCTCAAGCTGAACCTGGCTCGACAGGTACTCCTGTTCGGCGTTTAGAACGTCGAGAATGGTGCGCTGCCCGACCTTCTGCTCTTCGCGAACACCGGTCAAAGCTGTGCGGGCCGCGGTAACTGCGGCCTGATCCGACTCGAGCTGTGCGCGCGATGCCGTGAGCTGAGCCCAGGCGGAGAGCACACTCTCGCGTGCGGACGTGCGGGCTGTCTCGATATCCTGGAGCGTCGCGAGGTGATCGTGCTTCGCTTGACGCACGCGAGCATGAACAGCACCACCCTGGTATATCGGGATGTTTACGCGTCCTGATAAGGAGGCACCCTCGCGCTCATCGACTGATTGGGACGGATCGAAGCGCTGGGTATAGCCGGCATCAAGGGTCACTGACGGCAGAAGCTCACCCCAGATCCGATCGACCGTAAAGCGAGCTGCCTGCTCTGAATAGAGCGCAGCCACCACCTGCGGGCTCTCCCTGGTCGCGACGGCGATCGCCTCATCCTGCGATCTTGGGAGGCGCGCGTAGGGAGATGGCTCGACGAGCCGGGACGGCGGATGACCGATGACGCGCTCGAAGGTTGCGCGGCTGATCTTGAGATTCGAGCGCGCAACGTCGAGCGCCGAGATGGATGCGGCGCGGCGGGCTTCGGCCTGGGCCACGTCCGTCCGCGTCACTTCGCCGACCGCGAAGCGATCGCGTGTCGCTTGGAGTTCGCGCGACAGAACGTTGACGTTGTTTTCGCGGAGACGAACGATGGCTTGATCACGGATGACATCCATGAAAGCCGTGACCGCCTGAAAGAGGATGCTTTGTTCGGTGGCGCGCAGAGTCTCACGGCCCGCACGAACGCCCGCCTCGGCCACGTTGACCGAGTTTATGGTCTGGAAGCCATTGAAGATCGGTTGCGACAGGCTGACGGAGTAGCCCTTGGACGTGTTGCCGCCATCGCCGACACTCGGCGGGCGCGTGCGCTGCCAATCACGAGTGACGTCCGCCGAGGCCCCGATGTTCGGACGGAAGCCCGAATTGGCGATGGAGACATTTTCGTCCGTGCTGCGCAGGCGGGCGCGCTCGGCGTCGATCTGGGGGTTATATTTGTAGGCGGCTGCGAGGGCTTGATGCAGGGTCTCGGCCCGCGCGGGCACGGCAGCGACAACGCAGCCGACGGCAATCAGGCTTGCCGCTAGGCTCCCCCTCATGCGCGCCCTGTACTTCGGGGCCAAAGACTTTTTACAATTCAGGGTCACTGCCATTCGCTCTGCCGCTCGGAGTCGCAAGTTGATGTGACGTTCTGCGCTACCCGCAAACTGATACACACTCACGACCCGCTCGAAGCTACTCGTACTCGGCCCTGCTTCGCTCGGAGGCCGACTCACCCTCATGGGGGTCATTAGGGGTTCGACCGGCGACAAAGGAAAGTTAAAAAGGAACGATTTGTTAGGAACTCCTGGACGGCGTGGCCGCAAGTCAACACCGGCCGTGTCACACGGTCGCGCCACACGTAGCAGCCGTAAGCGACCGCTGTTCACCCCGGGACGCGCGATTGCCGCTGCACCGCCAAGCCCTTGGGCGGGCTCTTGGCCATGATTGCGCTCCGGCTGCCGGATCGCTATAAGCGGCGCATCTCAACGATTGAGAGTCCACGCGGCACCCTTGGAGGCCGGTGGGAAAAGCGAGCGCCCCGGTCATGCTTGGTCGGGGCCGGTTTTGTTTGGAGACTGCAAAATGGCCCAGGCCAATGTGATCAAGGCTTCGGCGCGCGCAGCAGGCGGCAAGGGGGCCGCTCGTGCTGTACGGCGCACCGGCAGTGTTCCCGGCGTCGTCTATGGCGGCGACGAGGGAAACGCTGATACCATCCAGATCGATGCTAACGATCTGTTTATCCTCATAAAAAAGGGTCGTTTCCTTTCCACGGTGTTCGACATCGACGTCGATGGGCGCAAGCTTAAGGCGATCCCCCGGGACGTCCAACTCGACCCCGTCAAGGACTTCCCCCTGCATGTCGACTTCCAGCGTATCGGATCGGACAACCGTGTCCGCGTCGGCGTTCCCGTGCGCTTTATCAATGAGGCGCTCTCGCCCGGCCTCAAGCGGGGCGGCGTGCTGAACATCGTGCGCCATGAAGTCGAGGTCTGGTGCCCGGCCGACAAGATCCCGGATCACTTCGAGATCGATCTGACAGGCCTCGCCATCGGCCGCTCCATCCATATTTCGGCCGTGGCACTGCCCGAGGGCGTCAAGCCGACGATCGCTGACCGTGATTTCACGATCGCGACGATCGCCGGCACCGGTGGCAAGGACGACGAGGATGCCGTGGCGGCGTCCGCGGCGGCTCCGGCCGGCGATGCCAAGGCCGCGCCGGCAGCGGGGGCCCCAGCTGCCAAGGGGGGCGCACCAGCTGCGGCTGCACCTGCCGCCAAGGCTGCCCCGAAAGGCAAGAAGTAGTCGGTACGTCCCCGGGGCGGCCAGCACGCGAGTGAGCCATGAAGCTCTTCGTCGGTCTCGGGAATCCCGGGGCGAAATACGCCCGACATCGCCACAACGTCGGCTTCATGGCCGTCGATCGGATCGCCGAGCGCCACGGGTTTGGCCCCTGGCGACGGCGCTTCCAGGGTCATGCGGCCGATGGCGAGCTCGACGGCAGCAAGGTGCTGCTGCTCAAGCCCGATACCTATATGAACGAGAGCGGGCGCTCCGTCGGTGAGGCAGCGCGCTTCCTCAAGCTTGCGACGAGCGACATCGTGGTCTTCCATGACGAGCTCGATCTTCTGCCGGGAAAGCTCAAGGTCAAATCGGGCGGCGGCAATGCCGGCCACAATGGCCTGCGCTCGATCACGGCCCACCTCGACAACGAGTATGCGCGTGTTCGCATCGGCATCGGCCATCCCGGCGCGAAGGAACTCGTCCAGTCTTGGGTACTGCATGACTTTGCCCGCGCCGATGAGGTCTGGCTCGATCCACTGCTCGATGCCATCGCCGATGCCGCGCCGCGCCTCGCGGCGGACGATGCGGGCCGTTTTCTCACGGACGTCGCGCGTCAGCTTGCCAGTGAGGGTGACGACAAAGTGCCGCCGAAGCCGCGGCGGAGCTCCGAGGATCGCGCGCCCGCCGAGCAGCGGGCTGGGCGTGCGGCCCATCCAACGGGGGACCGGGCTGCGAAGCGAGCAACGGCTTTGGCCGACAACCTGAAGAATTGGCTGGCCAAGCGCCGTCCGAAAGACGAATCCAAGGACTGAATTCATGGGCTTCAAATGCGGTATCGTCGGCTTGCCCAATGTCGGCAAGTCCACGCTTTTCAATGCACTGACGCAGACGGCGGCAGCGGAAGCCGCGAACTATCCTTTCTGCACCATCGAGCCGAACGTCGGGGAGGTGGGCGTGCCGGATACGCGCCTCGATGAGCTTGCGGCCATCGCCAAGTCCGCCGAGACCATTCCGACGCGGCTGACCTTCGTCGACATCGCGGGCCTCGTGAAGGGTGCCTCGCGCGGCGAAGGACTCGGCAACAAGTTTCTCGCGCACATCCGCGAGGTCGATGCCATCGCCTACGTCTTGCGCTGCTTCGACGATGACGATGTCACGCACGTCGCCAACCGGATCGATCCGCTGGCCGATGCCGAGGTCGTCGAGACCGAGCTCATGCTCGCCGATATGGAGAGCCTGGAGCGTCGCCTCGCCACGGTGGAGAAGAAGGCCAAGAGCGGCGACAAGGAGGCCATCGCGCAAGTTGCGCTCATGCAACTTGCCCTGGTACCGCTGCGTGAGGGAAAGCCTGCGCGCACCGCTGTCGTTCCCGAGGAGGACCGAGCAGCTTTCCGCGCACTGCAGCTCTTGACCGCCAAGCCCGTTCTCTACGTTTGCAATGTCGACGAGGCCTCGGCAGGCTCGGGCAACGCATACTCTGCCGTCGTCGCCGAGCAGGCCAAGGCCGAAGGCGCGGCAGTCGTCATTATCTCCGCCAAGATCGAAGCGGAGCTTGCGGGCCTCGCCGCCGACGAGCGGCAGGCCTTTCTCGCCGAGATGGGGCTCGAGGAGCCGGGCCTCAATCGCCTCATTCGCGCTGGTTACAACCTGTTGGGGCTCGTGACGTTCTTCACGGTAGGGCCAAAGGAGGCGCGCGCCTGGACGGTCGAGCGCGGCACCAAGGCACCGCAATCCGCCGGCGTCATCCATACGGACTTCGAGAAGGGCTTCATTCGCGCCGAGACGATCGCTTACGCTGATTACATTGCCTTCAAAGGAGAGGCAGGATCCCGCGATGCCGGCAAGATGCGGCTCGAGGGCAAGGAGTACGTCGTCCAGGACGGCGACGTAATGCACTTCCGCTTCGCGAATTGAGCGACTTCTCCCCGCCACGCGAAATTTCTCGCCAAATCAAAACCCCTCGCACCGGCTGGTGCGAGGGGTTTTTCATGTCGCGAATGAAGCGAGGTGCGCGAGCGCGCCTACTTCTTCTGAGCCGGGGGCGCGGGCGCAGCGGCTGGCGGTGCGGCCTTTCCGTCCTTGCCCGCTGCGGCGGCTTCGGCCTGGCGCTTGCGCGCTTCCTCCGCCAACTGCTGCTGGCGCTGCGCGATCTGCATCATGAGGGCCTTGCGCGCCTCGGAGTACTTTTGGTTGTCGATCGGCTGCCCATCGAGGGCCTCTTTGAAGCCGGTGAGCGGGATCGGGAAGGCCACGACCTGTCCCTGGGCATTGATCGCGAGCACCATGAGGCCGGCACCGGCCCTGAGCCCATCGATGAGCGGCTTGCTGGCCTCGATCTCGGCGGTGCAGCCGGCTGGATGGCAGAGCGTGTAGTTGAACTTCACCGGCTCGAGCTTGGTGTCGTCGAACTTCTCGTTCTTCTGGATCTTGTCCCAAAGCTCGGCGTTATAAACCGTCGCGCGCAAGCCCGGACCGATGGCCATGCCAAGCGGCACCATGATCATGATGTGGTGCTTTTCCTCGCCCTCGACCTGACGGAATGCGGCAGACACGAGAACCATGCCGGTATTGCCGTCAAGACGCTCGTGGTGCGTGAGGCAGATATTCCGCTGCTCACGCGAGGGCTTGCCCTCCTTGTCACGCAGCACGATGGGCGCCTTCTCACAGAGCTTGACCCATGCGCTCTGCGCGGCTTCGCCGCCCTGCGCCGGCTGCTTTGCAGCAGCGGCGGGAGGGGCCTTACCCTTCGTATCCTTCTGATCCTTCTTCGGCGGCTGCTGCGCCAGCGCCACGCCCGTCGCGAGTGCGAGCGCGCAGGCGGCGACAGTCACGGCGCGTGCGCCGCAGGACAGCCACCCGATAACCCGAGTCGTATCGATCATTGTCCTCCAACCCTCGTCCTGCAAAGCGGCCGCACGGCCGGCATACCTTTGAAATTCGGGCCTCGCTGGCCCGCGAAATTCTGCGGCGCTTCGGCACCGCGTCTTTGTCCGCCGTTGCCCCGGCACTAAGGGCCCGAATGCGGCATTCCCGTGACCTGGAGTTGAGCTTGGTTCATCGTACACAGGCGATGTGGACCAACCGTGGCGTTCCGGCCACGCGAGGGCGCGCCACGAGCGCGCAGGGCTCTCGCAGACTGTAGCCATTCCAATGAAAGGGGCGGCGGAAGGACCGCCAGACTTGATCCCGCCGCGATCGGCGTGCATGTGTCGCGGCATGGGTTGGAGGGCAACGGAAGGTCGAGCCAATACCGCACGCTTGACGCGTCTCAGCGCATGGACTGAGGCGTGTACGCTGTTTCTCGTCGCGCTGATGTTCGCGGGGCTCATCGGCGATCGCGCCGCGGCGGGAGCGCAACCTCGGCATGGCATTGCCATGCACGGCACGCCCGCGCTGCCGGCGGACTTCCAGCATCTTCCCTATGTCAATCCGGACGCGCCCAAGGGCGGACGCATCGTGCTCGGCCAGCACGGCACGTTCGATAGCCTCACGCCCTTCATCATCCGTGGCGTCGCCGCGGCTGGCCTGCGCGACTACGTCTATGAAAGCCTGCTGGCGCGATCACTCGACGAGCCTTTTTCGCTCTATGGCCTCGTGGCGAAGTCCATCGAGGTGCCGCCGGATCGCAGCTCCATCACCTTTCACATCGATGCGCGCGCGCGCTTCTCCGACGGCCAGCCGATCACGCCCGAGGACGTGCTCTTTTCCTGGGAGCAGCTCAAGGACAAAGGCCCACCCTACATGCGGGCCCACTATCGGACGGTCGCCAAGGTGACGATCCTGCCACCTGGCGCCATCCGCTTCGACTTCGAGGGCTACGGCAACCGCGAAGCGCCTCTGCTGCTGGGGCTCATGCCCATTCTGCCCAAACATCGTCTGGATGCCGAGACCTTCGAGCAGACGTCGCTCGACATCCCGATCGGCAGCGGGCCTTATGTCATCGGATCGCTCGAGGCGGGCCGGACCATCACCTATCGGCGAAATCTCGAGTGGTGGGGACGCGACCTGCCGATCAATCGCGGACGCTTCAACTTCGACGAGGTACGCTTCGACTACTACCGCGATGCGACCGCGCTCTTCGAGGCCTTCAAGAGCGGCCAGATCTCATTCAGACCCGAGGAAGATCCGGCGCGGTGGGTCGAAGGCCGCGCACTTCCCGCCGTCGCCGATGGACGCATAAAGATTGCCGAGTTCGATGTCGGCGTGCCGGCGGGCATGGCAGCCTTTGCCTTCAACACGCGGCGCTGGCCATTCAGCGACGTCCGCGTGCGCCAAGCTCTGATCCAGATGTTCGACTTCGAGTGGATCAACAGCAATCTTTACCACGGTGGCTTCACGCGCACGCAAAGCTACTTCGAGCGCTCCGCTCTTGCGTCGACGGGCCGGCCAGCGGATACGCGCGAGCGCGCCTTGCTCGCCCCCTATGCTAAACTGATCAAGCCGGAGGTGCTGGAAGGAACCTGGCAGCTCCCCGTGAGCGACGGCTCCGGTCATAATCGCGAGAACCTCTCGCGCGGCATCGCACTACTCAAGGAGGCGGGATTTGCCCTCCAGCGCGGGCGCATGCAGGCCGCCGACGGGCGACCTCTTAGCTTCGAGATCCTCGCCGCCACGCGGGCGCAGGAGCGCCTCATGCTGAGCCTCACCAACACGCTCCAGCGGATCGGTATCGAGGTGCGCGTCCGGCAGGTGGACAGCACCCAGTACCAGGAACGCCTTCGCACATTCGATTTCGATATGATCCAGGCGAACTGGCCGGCGTCGCTTTCTCCCGGCAACGAGCAGGTCAACCGCTGGGGCAGCGGCGCCGCGGATATCGAACGCTCGCTCAACTACCCCGGTGTGAAGAACCCAGCCGTTGACGCCATGATCGAGGCGCTGCTGAAGGCCGAAGAGCGCGAGGACTTCGAGGCCGGCGTACGTGCACTCGACCGCGCACTCATCTCGGGCGACTACGTGATCCCGCTTTTCCATGCAAGGCGGCAGTGGGTCGGCCATTGGGCCTATCTCGTGCCGGCCCCACGTCCGACGCTCTTCGGCTTCAATGTCGATACGTGGTGGTACGCGCCACGCTGATCGAGCGATAGGCGCACCCGCCAACGAATGCTCCGCTAACGCTCCGTTACAGGCCTTACCGTCGCGCGCCAATGGAGTATCATTGGTGAGAGGCTGAACTGGCCCAAACGTATGGCGGAGGAAGCGACATGATGAAGGCTGTGGTCGTCGGCTCGTCCGGCGTCGAAGTCCACGAGGTGCCGAAGCCCACGCCCGGGCCGACGCAGGTTCTGGTGCGGGTGCGGGCCAGCGGACTCAATCGCGCCGATCTCATCATGGCCTCTGGCCGACCGCATGGTGCGCACGGTGGCGCCGGCGCGATCCTCGGACTCGAGTTTGCCGGCGAGGTCGTGGACGTCGGAAGCCAGGTGAGTGGCATCAAGGCGGGTGACCGCGTCATGTGCTCGGGCAATGCGGGCTATGCCGAGTACGCCGTCACCGACTACGGCCGCGTCGCGAAGATTCCCGCGAACAACATGACATTTACGCAGGCTGCGACGCTGCCCGTCGCGCTACAGACCATGCACAACGCTGTGGTAACCGCGGGTCGTCTCAGGAAAGGCGAGAGCATTCTCATCCAGGGTGCGAGCTCTGGCGTCGGTCTCATGGGGATGCAGATTGCGAAGCATATGGGTGCGAGCCTCGTGCTCGGCTCGTCGACGAATGCCAGCCGGCGCGCGCGTCTCAAGGAATTCGGCGCGGATATTGCTATCGACACGACGGATCCCGCGTGGCCGGACGCCGTCATCAAGGCAACGGACGGCAAGGGTGTCGATGTCATCGTGGACCAGATCTCGGCGCCGGTCGCCAATGGCAATCTCAAGGCCGCGAAGGTGCTCGGTCGCATCGTCAATGTCGGCCGTCTCGGCGGCTTCACCGGCGAGTTCGACTTCGATCTCCATGCCGCGAAGCGCATCGACTACATCGGCGTCACGTTCCGCACGCGCTCCGTCGAGGAAGTGCGCGAGATCAACCGCCTCATGCGCGTCGATCTCTGGGATGCCGTCGAGAGCGGCAAGCTCGCGCTTCCGATCGACAAGACCTATCCACTCGAGCAGGCCGCGGAAGCGCTCGGCCACATGAAGGCGAACGAGCACTTCGGCAAGATCGTGCTGACTCAGTAGGGCGGATGGCATCATGAAATTCGGGAACTACAACCTCGATATTCTCATCACCGGCTATCCGGGAAAGTCCGTCTGCCACGGTAGCCTCGGCTGGAGCACGATCGCGCTCCTGCGCGGGGAAGGCCGCATCGCCCTTATCGATGTCGGCTCGTTCAACCAGCGCACGCTCATCCAGAAGCAGCTCGCTGCGCATGGCCTCGCACCGGCCGACGTCACCGATGTGATCCTCACGCATTCCCATCACGATCACTCGGTGAACTGGCTCATGTTCCCGAAGGCGCGCGTGCACATCGGTGCGGGCGAGCTCGAATGGTCGCTGAAGGAGCCCTGGGGTACGTCGCCTGTGCCGGAGCTATACGTGCGAGAGCTCGCGGGCTCGCCGCAGCTCGTGCGCGTCGCGGCTGGTAGCGAGGTGCTGCCGGGGATCATGAGCCATCACGCGCCGGGCCACACACCGGGCCATCTCATCTTCACGATCGAAGGCGCAGAACGCGACGTCATCTTCACCGGCGATGCCGCGAAGAACCGCGTCGAGCTGACCACCCTCGAAGCGGACATGACGTACGACCCAGCCGTCACGCGCGCTTCAATCGAGCTGATGTGGCAGCTCTGGCGTAAGAAGCCGAACACGCTCCTCGTGCCGGGCCATGACGTGCCAATGGTGCTGAGGGATGGCAAGCCGACCTACATCGGCAAGCGCGAAGCCGCGATCACGGCGTGGTTCGGCGATACGCTGGAGCAGACGACACTGATTTCGCTGGTGACGTGAGCAGTCGCGCCTCCGGCGCGAGCGAGGCCGCGGCCTCGCGCTCCGCCCGGGGGACACCCCCGGTCCCCCGTCCTTTGCAGATTTACTGTTTGGAAGCCGCCGTCGTCCCGCCCTGCGTCGAGCGCCAGTCCTTCGCATAGAGCGGCAGCGTGCCGTTGTTGAAGGCGCGCGCATCATAGAAGCGAAGTTCGCGCTCGAAGCTCACGGAGACGGGACCGGAGGCGAGCCACTGATCCATAACGCCGAGATCGTCGGCGACCGCCTGCTCGAGCGTCAGCTTGAACTGATAGGGGCCGGTCGCCTGAATGAGCTGAGGTGGCTGCTGGTCATCGCCGCGCGTGTAGAAGAGCACAGTTTCCGTGCGTGATGTGCGACCCGCCAGCGAGATCGGAGCAAAAGGCTGGTAGGCCCCGGCGCGCGTCTTCTCCATGGTCCAGCGGCCGAAGTCCGCCGCGTAGAAGAGCTTCGTCTGGCTCGTACGCGGATCGGTGACCGCAAGCTCCATCGAGAGGACCGTGCCCGTGCGTGCGCCCTCGTTGGCGAACGTCAGCGGGATCGCGATTATCTCGAGGTTGGAGTTGTTGTACGGCGCCGCGAACTGAATGACCGGCGGCACGAAAATGCGCACATCCGGCTGCTTCAGTGACGTTTCCCAGAGACTGTAAGCCGAGAAAAGCAGCGCGATGAGCGCCACGATTGTCGCGACGCGCCCGCCGTCACGCTTCACGACCGTATCAATCGCAACACCACTCGCGTCGCTCGGCACTTGCCGCGGCACCATACCCATGACTATTCCCCGATCCCCGTGTGTGGGCGGATCAAGGGGGCTCAATTGGGCGGGGATGAGGCGCCTCGGCGACGGCGCGCTATGCTCAAACGGACCACTTCCCTCGCAAGATTTCTCCGCGCTAGACTTGACCCATGGCCAAAGCTCCAAACGTCGACATTACCTACTGCCGCCTCTGCAACTGGGGTTTGCGCGCGACATGGATGGCGCAAGAGCTCCTGTCGACGTTCGCCGAGGAAATCGGATCGGTCACGCTCACGCCCGACGCAACGGGTGGCGTATTTGAAGTTCGCATCAACGACGATCTTGTCTGGTCTCGCAAGGAGACGGGCCGCTTTCCCGACATCGGCGAGCTGAAGCGCCTGACGCGCGACCACATCGCACCCGAGCGGTCGCTGGGGCACGTGGATAAGAAGTAGGCGGGCTGAAGCCCGATACCTACCTCTCAAACCGCTTGAACTTGATGCGGTGCGGCTCGACGGCGGCGTCGCCGAGGCGGCGTTTCTTGTCCTCCTCGTAGTCGGCGAAGTTTCCCTCGAACCATTCGACGTGGCTGTCGCCCTCGAAGGCGAGGATGTGGGTCGCGATACGATCGAGGAAGAAGCGATCATGGCTGATGACGACCGCACAGCCAGCAAAATCTTCGAGTGCAGCTTCGAGTCCCGACAGCGTTTCGGTGTCGAGGTCGTTAGTCGGCTCGTCGAGCAGGAGAAGGTTGCCACCTTCCTTGAGCAGCTTGGCGAGATGCACGCGGTTGCGCTCACCGCCCGAAAGCATCCCGACCTTCTTCTGCTGATCGGCGCCTTTGAAGTTGAACCAGCCGCAATAGGCGCGCGAGTTCACCTCGCGCTTACCGCCGAGATTGATCTGATCGAGACCGCCCGAGAGTTCCTCCCACACCGTCTTCTTGTCATCGAGGTGCGCGCGCGACTGATCGACGTAGGAGATCTTCACCGTGTCGCCGACGCGAATGTCGCCCTTGTCGGGCTTTTCCTGACCGATGAGCATCTTGAACAGCGTCGTCTTGCCCGCGCCGTTCGGGCCGATCACGCCGACGATGCCGCCGGGCGGCAGCTTGAACGAAAGGCCATCGACGAGCAGGCGATCGCCGAAGCCTTTGGTCAGGCCCTCCGCCTCGATTACCATGTCACCGAGGCGCGGCCCCTGCGCGATCTGGATCGTCGCGCGACCGACGTCCTCGCGGCCTGCTTCCTCGGCGAGCTTCTCATAGGCCTGAATACGCGCCTTGGATTTCGCCTGGCGCGCTTTGGGCGAGGCCTGGATCCATTCAAGCTCGCGCTTGAGTGCGCGCTGGCGGCCTTCTTCCTGGCCCTTCTCGACTTCGAGTCGCTTCGCCTTCTGCGCGAGCCAGCTCGAGTAGTTGCCCTTATAAGGCACGCCCTGCCCGCGATCGAGCTCGAGCGTCCACTCGGTGATGTTGTCGAGGAAATAGCGATCGTGCGTGACGAGGATGACGCAGCCCGCATACTCCTTGAGGAAGCGTTCGAGCCACGCCACGCTTTCGGCGTCGAGATGGTTGGTCGGCTCGTCGAGCAGCAGGATGTCGGGCTTCGCCAGCAGCAGCTTGGTCAGCGCTACGCGGCGGCGCTCACCGCCCGAGAGCTTGGTGACGTCGGCGTCGCCGGGAGGACATCGGAGCGCATCGAGCGCCTGCTCGACCTGGGCGTCGAGATCCCAAAGGTTTTGCGAGTCGATCTGATCCTGGAGGGCCGTCATCTCATCGGCCGTCTCCTCGGAGTAGTTGGCCGCGATCTCGTTGTAGCGATCGATGATCGCCTTCTTCTCCGCGACGCCTTCCATGGCATTGCCGAGCACATCCTTCTCCGGATCGAGCTCGGGCTCCTGTGGGAGATATCCGACAGTGACGCCCTCGGCCGCCCAGGCCTCACCCGTGAAATCCTCGAGCTGACCGGCCATGATCTTCAGCAGCGTGGACTTGCCCGCGCCGTTGAGGCCGACGACGCCGATCTTGGCGCCCGGGTAGAACGAGAGGTTGATGTCCTTGAGCACCTGCTTGCCGCCCGGATAGGTCTTCGAGAGGCGGTGCATGTGATAGACGAATTGCGGGTTGGCCATCGGGGGCAGATCCTCGTCACGGGCATGTGGGGGTTGGTGCGCCTTGTAGCGGAAGAGGCGCGCGCGGGCAACGCGGACCGCTGCGTCCCCTCTCCCCGCAAGCGGGGAGAGGGTAAGGGTGAGGGGCGGCGGCAAACGTTGAGGACTGCAGCTGTGGCTGCCCCTCATCCCAACCTTCTCCCCGTAAGGACGGGGAGAAGGGGAAGTGGAGTCCCGCTGGAGGCGCGAGCTAAGCGGTCGCCATCAGCGCTTGGAGCGTAGCGAGGGTCGAGCGGTCGACACGACCATCGGGCCGTGCGGGGCGGAAGTGGAGCTGGAAGGAGCGCACGACCTTGCTGCTCGGATCGTCGAGCATATCGGCTGGCGTAATGCCGTAGCCGTATTGCGCCAGCAAGGACGTCGTGGTGCCGACCAGGGGATCGCAATCGCCGATGCCATAGCCAAGCTCGGCGGGGTCGACTGGCGCCGGCGGCACCCAATGCCCTACGCCGGCAGCGTGCAGCCTTGCCCAGTCGAATTTCTCGCCGGGATCGATTTTGCGGCCCGGAGAAACGTCGGAATGTGCGAGCACGCGCGTCGTGGGGATCTCGTTCCGCGCAACAATATCCTGGCAGAGCGCGACCACGGCCGCCATCTGTGCGTCGGGAAAATCGTGATAGCCGAGATCTTGGCCAGGATTCTGAATCTCGATCCCGATGGAGGCGGAATTGATGTCGGTCTCCTCGAACCAGGAGCCGACACCCGCGTGCCACGCACGCTCGCTCTCCGGCACCATCTGCGTGATACGACCAACTTCGTCTATGACGTAGTGACTGGAAACTTTCGACTGAGGCGCTGCAAGCCATTCAATGGCGCGGTCCGCCCTCATCATGCCGGTATAGTGGAGGATGAGCATGTCGGCGCGCGTCTTACCGCGTCGCGGCTCGAAGTTCGGCGAAGGATGGATCGCGTGCACCAGCGGAGAGCAGGCGCGGTCCATCAGAAACCGCGCTCCTTGCGCAGCGTGTCGAAGGCCGCATTGATGGCTGCGAGCTTGCGATTGGCGGCGGCGATGAGATCCGTGCCTTCGCCCAGTCCGGAGAGCCTGTCCGGGTGATACTGTACCGCGAGCTTGCGATGGCGGGCCTTGATCTCGGTTTCGCTCGCGTTTGGTGATAGGCCAAGGATCTCGTAGGGATTGCCGGCATCGCGCACGAAAAGCGCTCGGATATAGCGATAGTCGCTCTCCGAAATGGCGAAGATGTCGGAGACCTCGCGTAGATAGCTCTCCTCGCGCTCGTGCAGCACGCCGTCCGCTGCAGCGACCACGAACAACCCCTCGAGCACCTGCAGCAGGAGCGCACGATCCCCCGCGAGCACATCCGCGATCTGACGCGCGTAGACGTCGAATCCAGCGACATCCTGCTTGGCGAGATCGAAGACCTGCCGCACGCGCTCGGTCTCGTCCGGGGGCACGTGCATGAGGCGGGAGAATGCCGCGACCTCATCGGATGTCACGACGCCGTCGGACTTCGCCATCTTGGCGGAGAGGGCAATGAGCCCGATCGTGAAGGCAATGGTGCCGCGGGGATCGGCGGAGCGGTTTCCGCCCGTAAGCCCGCGCAGAAATGTGACGACCGAGCCAGCTTTGGCCAGTCCTGCCGCAACATTGGGAAATCGCTGCCAGATGGTCATGGGAGGCGCATACTAGTGGGTGTTTGTCGCGCGCAGAAGCGGCGGTTTGCCTCGGTGGCAAGTTGCCAAGCACAAAGTGATCGGGCGTGATCTTGGTGTGGCGCGTCACTGCGAGGACAGTTGCTTATTTTTTGCGCGCTTCCAGTACGACACCTTATGGCGTGCTCGGGAACAACCCCGAGCCCTGCCTTTGTGACAGTCAGATTGCGGCCGTCGCCTGAGTGAGCCACGTTCTGTCGGCTTCGTTGAGATGCGGGCCGACCACAGCCGCGACGCGTGCGTGATAGGCATTGAGCCATTGGCGCTCGCCGGGGCTCAGCAGCGCCACATCGACGAGCCGCCGGTCGATCGGCACGAGCGTCAGCGTCTCGAAGCCGAGCATTGGTCGGTCGCCACCTGGAATAGGCGCGGCGGCCCCAACGAGCAGCAGGTTCTCGATGCGAATGCCGTACGCACCGGTCTTGTAGTAGCCGGGCTCGTTCGAGAGGATCATGCCTGGCTCGAGCGTGACGTGCCCGCGTTTCGAAATCGACTGCGGGCCTTCGTGCACGGAAAGATAGCTGCCGACGCCATGGCCCGTGCCGTGGTCGAAATCGAAGCCGGCCTGCCACAGTGCGTGGCGCGCGAGCACGTCGATGTGCGCGCCGGTCGTGCCCGCGGGAAAGCGCAGCTCCGAGATCGCGATGTGCCCTTTGAGGACGCGTGTGAAGCGGTCGCGCATTTCTGCTGTCGGCGTGCCAATTGCGACTGTGCGTGTGATGTCGGTCGTGCCGTCGATGTACTGCCCGCCGGAGTCGACGAGAAAGAGCTCGCCAGGGCGGAGCTTACGGTTGGTGGCCTCCGTCACGCGATAGTGCACGATCGCGCCGTTGGGGCCGGAACCTGAGATCGTATCGAAGCTGATCTCCTTCAGCGCCTGGGTTTCCGCGCGCATGGCTTCGAGCGTGCGCACGGCGGTGATCTCATCGATGCCGCCCTTCGGTGCTTCGCGGTCGAGCCAGGCGAGGAAGCGGGTCACGGCAATGCCGTCGCGCTCGTGGGCGATACGCGCCCCGCGGATCTCGGCGTCGTTCTTGCGCGCCTTGGGCAGAATGCAGGGATCGGAGGCATCGCTGATGTTACCGCGCGCGCCGCCGAGGCGCTGCCAGATCCACATGGCAGCCGTCGCCGTATCGAGGCGCACGCGCTTCTTCTCGTTGCGGAGCGCGGTCAGCCGATCGGCGACGGCGTCAGGCGCTCGGATATGCACGACGCCGCTCAGATGTTTCCGGACTTCGGGGCCAATCTTCGCCTTGTCGATGTACAACTCGGGCTTGCTGCCGGCGGGGACGATGGCAAACGCGAGCGGTGTCGGATTGTGCTTTACGTCCGAGCCGCGGACATTGAAGAGCCATGCGATCGACTCGGGGAGCGTCAGCACGACGGCGTCCTCGCCCGCCGCCTTGAGCTGCTTCTGCAGAGCCTTGATCTTGTCGGCGGCAGTGACACCGGCCAATTCTATTGGCTGGACCGAGAGAGGGCCTTTGGGAGGAGCCGGTCGTTCGGCACCCCATACGAGATCAACGGGATTGCGTAATAGTGGCTTGAGCACGAGCTCCGTCTTGGCGAGCCCGTCCTCGAAGCGCGCGATTGCGGCGCGGGTGTGCAGCCATGGATCGAAGCCGATCCGCGCACCCTTGGGCAGGTTCTCCGCAAACCACTGGCGCGGTTCGGTTTCCGGGATCTGGATGATGTCGAAAGTGCCTGTATCGACCTGGTCGGCGGCTTGAAGCGTATAGCGGCCGTCGACAAACAGGGCTGCCTTCTTCGCCCCGATGATCGCAAGGCCGGCCGAGCCAGTGAAGCCCGTCAGCCATGCGAGGCGCTCGGCGGAGGGCGGGACATACTCGCCCATGTGCTCGTCGGAGCGGGGGATGAGTACCGCATCCACGCCTAACGAAGCGAGCCGCTTGCGCAGCCGCGCGACCCGCTCAGCCCCGAGCGCGGGATCTGCCGATGAGGAAAAATCCTGGAACATGATCACCTTACTAGTCGGGGTTGATTATCGTGCGAAGCGCCTCTTTGTTGTGCGTCGCACCATTTGAAGCTGATATATAACTCATTGTAACGCTTTCCTTAAGTCCATGCATAGAACGCATATCTGCTTCTGGAAGGCGGAGGTACTGCAACTGCGAAGGACTCACTATGTTCGCCATATCGCAGTGCACAAAGATCCTCCGAAGAGAGGGTCGGCCCTGCAGACCTAACAAATGAGCACTCCCGGTTCTCCGGGACACTAAGAGATGAGAGCGATCATGGCCACGACCACCACACCCGCCAGTTTTGCGGCTGATACCGTACGCGGCGAAGCTACTCCTGCGAAGCAGGGCTTCTTTGCGCGCTTCTTCGAGAGCCTTATCCAGGCGCGGATCCAGCGTGCAGAGCGCGAGATTCAGCCGTACCTCGCCAAGATGAGCGACGACCGTCTCAAGGACCTCGGGTTCACCAGCAGCGACATTGAGAAGCTGCGCGAGCGCCACTACGTGCAGGCCGTCTACTGGAGCTGAATTCAGTCCCAGGCACTGGCATTCGCGGCCGGCGCCTTGAGGGGCCGGCCGCCTCTTGTTTGCGGAGGCGCCAGCGAACTGAAGACCACCCAACGAGAACGACCATGACTATTCCCGCAATATCAGACACAAATCCCTCTTCCCGGATCGACACCAGCGCGCTCGCGGTCCTGCGCCGCCTGATCGGCGGCGGGCGCATGAGCGGCCTGCGCGGGCTGGATGACTTCCAGTTGCGCGATATCGGCGCCTCCAACGACGACATCTGGCGCGTACACAAACTGCGCAACGGCGAGCGCCCGACCCTTCTGGTCGGCTAAGACCATCGGCGCGGACGCGCTATGCGTCGAGCGCGCTGATAGACCACTTGCCCGCACGAGCGGCCGCTGCATACTCCGCGCAACAACAGCAGTTTGCGGAGAGGAAGCGGCATGGCCGAGGATGAGGCCGACTATGTCATCGTCGGCGCGGGATCGGCGGGCTGTGTGCTCGCGAACCGTCTGAGCGCCGATGGCGCGCGCGTCGTGCTGCTCGAAGCCGGTCCACGCGACTGGCATCCGATGATCCATATCCCGGCGGGCGTTCTCAAGCTCCTCTACAACCCGCGCGTCAACTGGATGTACAAGAGCGAGCCGGAGCCCGCGACGGGCAACCGCTCCATCCATTGGCCGCGTGGGCGCGTGCTCGGCGGCTCGAGCTCCATCAACGGGATGCTGTTCGTGCGGGGCAATACTGCCGACTACGACGGCTGGGCGCAGGCCGGCTGCCGCGGCTGGTCGTACGAGGACGTGCTCCCATATTTCAAGAGTATCGAGCGCTATGAGCCCGGCGACAGCGCGCATCGCGGCAAGAGCGGGCCGCTGCTGATCGAGGACTACCGCACGATCCTACCACTCACCCATCTCTTCGTGAAAGCGGCGCAGGAAGCGGGCTTTCCCTACACGCCCGACCTGAGTGGCGCTCAGATGGAAGGTGTCGGCTACTCGCAGATGTCGCGCAACGGGCGTTTCCGCGGCTCGACGGCACAGACATTTCTCGCCGAGGCGCGCGGCCGCCCGAACCTGAGGATCGAGACCAACGCGCAGGCCACCGGCCTCATTCTCGACGGCCGCCGCTGCACGGGCGTCACGTTCCGCCAGGGCAGCAGCGATCGCACTGTGCGAGCTCGCCGCGAGGTCATCGTCTCCGGCGGCACGATCAACTCACCGCATTTGCTGCAGGTCTCAGGAATCGGTCCGGCCGCGCATCTGAAGTCGATCGGCGTTGAGGTGCGTCACGATCTATCGGGCGTCGGCGCCAACCTCTCCGATCACTACGCCGTGCGCATTTCCCAGCGCGTACGCGATACTGTCTCCATCAACCAGCTCGCGCGTGGCGTACGCCTTGCCGGCGAAGTCGCGCGCTGGGTGACGACAGGGCGCGGCGCGCTGACGTTCGGCGTATCGAGCGCGCAGGTCTTCTGTAGAAGCCGCGAAGGCCTCGCGAGCCCGGACATACAACTTCTCTTTTCGCCCGCCAGCTATGACGAGCAGAAGTTCGGCACGCTCGAGAAGCCGCCCGGCATGACGATCGCCGTCTCCGTGGCGCGTCCCGAAAGCCGTGGCACGATCATGGCGACGTCGCCCCATCCGCTCGCGCGACCGGCCATCCGGCCAAACTATCTCGCTGTCGAGAACGATCTCGCTGTCTCCATCGCCGGGCTCAAGCACGCAAGAAGTATCTTCGCCGCGCCTTCCTTCGCGCCCTACGTCGTCGGCGAGATTGTGCCGGGCAAAGACGTAGCGACCGACGCCGACCTCGCCGCCTTCGCGCGCAAGGTGGGCGGCACGCTCTATCATCCCGTGGGGACCTGCCGCATGGGCGAGGATCCACAGGCCGTCGTCGACTCACGCCTGCGCGTACGCGGGCTCAGCGGATTGCGCGTGATCGATGCTTCGATCATGCCGATCGTGACGACCGGCAATACCAATGCCCCGACCATCATGATCGCCGAGAAGGGCGCGGCCATGATCCGCGAGGATGCGCGGGCGGCGTAACGCTTCGCGCCTGCGGCGCGTGTCGTCGAGACGGCGAGACCCGAACCCCCTTCTTTTTGATGCGTGGAGGTCGCGGCCGGCGTTCAGCAAATACATAAAGGCGGGAGGGTCCGGGAGGGTGCCCCTCCCGGCAGGGGTTCGGGGACTGGTCCCCGTCGCGCCGGAGGCGCGAGTGAGCAGCCCATCCGACATACCGATTGACTTCCCGCCTTCCGGCCCGTTTGCATGGGCACCGAACGAGAATGACCGCGCGCTTGCGCTGGAGACGATACGCCCATGGCTCTCAAGATTGCCTGTCAGATGGATCCGATCGACCGCATCGATATTCGCGGCGATTCCACTTTTGCGATGCTGCTCGAAGCCCAGAAGCGCGGGCATGAGCTGTTCTACTACACGCCGCAGAATATCGCGCTCGATGGCGACAAGCTCATCGCGCGCGGCGAGACGCTGACGGTCGAGGACAAGATCGGCGATCACTACAGACTGTCGAACCCACGCAAGATCGATCTCGGCACGTGGGACGTGGTGCTGCTGCGCCAGGATCCGCCGTTCGATATGGCCTACATCACGACGACGCATCTCCTGGAGCGCATTCACCCGCGTACGCTCGTCGTCAACGATCCAGCGCACGTGCGCAATGCGCCCGAGAAGGTGTGGGTGCTCGAATTCCAGGATCTCATGCCGCCGACGCTCGTCACGCGCAATCCGGAGGACGTGAAGGAGTTCCGCGCGCGCTACAAGGACATCATCCTAAAGCCGCTGTACGGCAACGGCGGCGCGGGCGTGTTCCGCGTGCGCGAGGACGACACGAATCTGAACTCGCTCATCGAGCTGTTCCAGACGGTCTTCCGCGAACCTTTCATGGTGCAGGAGTTCCGCCCTGAAGTACGCGCGGGCGACAAGCGCATCATCCTCGTCGACGGCGAGGTGGCAGGCGCCATCAATCGCGTGCCGGCGGCAGACGAAACGCGCTCGAACATGCATGTCGGCGGACAGGCGACGCCGACCGATCTTACGCCGCGCGACCTCGAGATCTGCGCTCGGCTCGGCCCGCACCTCAAGGCCCGCGGCCTCATCTTTACTGGGATCGACGTGATCGGGCCCTATCTGACGGAAATCAACGTCACCTCGCCAACCGGCATCCGTCAGGTGAAAAACTTCGGCGGCAACGATATCGCGGCCATGATCTGGGATGCAGTGGAGCGCAAGGCGAAGGCATTCAGAGGCGTGTGAGTTGCGGAACCTCCAATGCGGGGCAGGCGTTCTCCAGATGACAAACATGGAGGTCGTTATGCCCGTCGTTCTCTGGTTGCTTGGAGTTCCCTTGTCGGTCGTTCTGGTTCTGATGCTGGTGGGCGCGGTCTGACCGAGCCGTCCAGAAGATATCTAAGGCCCGGCTACGCCCGTAGTCGGGCCTTCGCGCATCTGACCGGGCTCTGAACAGGTGCCCGTCAATGCCGCAATCGGCTTGAAAACCCTGTAACTCCGCGAATTCGCCATACAGCCCTTTTGCGGTGCAGAAGGCGATGCTATCTAGCGCGCCATGACCAACACCGATTTGATCCGCAACTTCTCCATCATCGCCCACATCGACCATGGTAAATCGACCCTGGCCGACCGGCTGATCCAGCTCTGCGGTAACGTCTCCGACCGCGAAATGCAGGATCAGATCCTCGATTCGATGGACATCGAGCGCGAGCGCGGCATCACCATCAAAGCGCAGACCGTACGCCTCGACTACAAGGCCAAGGACGGCAAGACCTATCAGCTCAACCTGATGGACACGCCCGGCCACGTGGACTTCGCCTATGAGGTCTCGCGCTCGCTCGCGGCTTGCGAGGGGGCGTTGCTCGTCGTCGATGCCTCCCAGGGCGTCGAGGCGCAGACCCTGGCCAACGTCTATCAGGCGATCGACCATAACCTCGAGATCGTCCCGGTCCTCAACAAGATCGACCTGCCCGCGGCCGATCCGGATCGCGTGAAGCAGCAGATCGAGGACGTGATCGGCATCGATGCCTCCGAGGCTGTCCCCATTTCGGCGAAGACGGGCATGGGTGTCGCCGATGTGCTCGAAGCCATCGTCACGCGCCTGCCGCCGCCCAAGGGCGACAAGAAGAAGCCGCTCAAGGCGCTGCTGGTCGACAGCTGGTACGACGCCTATCTGGGCGTGGTCGTGCTCGTGCGCGTCATCGACGGTGTCTTGAAGAAGGGCCAGCGCGTCAAGCTGATGGCCACCGATACAAGCTATCAGGCCGATCGCGTCGGCATCTTCCGCCCGAAGCAGGAGATGTTGTCCGAGCTCTCGACGGGCGAGGTCGGTTTCTTCACTGCCGCGATCAAGCAGGTCGCCGATACGCGCGTCGGCGATACAATTACGGACGAGAAAAATCCCACCACGGATCCATTGCCGGGCTTCAAGCCTGCGCAGCCCGTCGTTTTCTGCGGCCTCTTTCCAGTCGACGCAGCCGACTTCGAAGATTTGCGCGAGGCAATGGGCAAGCTTCGTCTGAATGACGCGAGCTTCTCGTTTGAAACTGAAAGCTCGGCGGCGCTGGGCTTTGGCTTCCGTTGCGGATTTCTCGGACTGCTGCATCTCGAGATCATCACCGAGCGGCTGGAGCGCGAGTTCAACCTCGATCTCATCACGACCGCGCCGTCAGTCATCTATCACTTGCACATGAACGACGGCTCGATGATCGAGATGCACAACCCGGCCGACATGCCGGATCCCGTGCGCATCGATCACATCGAGGAGCCGTGGATCGAGGCGACGATCCTCGTGCCGGACGAGTACCTCGGCGCGGTGCTCAAGCTTTGCCAGGACCGCCGTGGCCGCCAGAAGAACCTGACGTATGTCGGCACGCGCGCAATGCTCGTGTACGAACTGCCGCTCAACGAGGTGGTGTTTGATTTCTACGATCGGCTGAAGTCCGTCTCGCGCGGCTATGCGTCGTTCGACTACCACATCGTGGGCTACGAGGAGGGCGATCTCGTCAAGCTCTCGATCCTGGTCAATGGCGATGCGGTGGATGCCCTCTCGATCATCGTCCACAAGAGCCGGGCCGAGCAGCGCGGGCGCGCCATGTGCGAGAAGCTCAAGGAGCTGATCCCGCCGCATCTATTCCAGATCCCGATCCAGGCCGCGATCGGCGCCAAGGTGATCGCGCGCGAGACCATCCGGGCGCTTCGGAAGGACGTGCTCGCCAAATGCTATGGCGGCGACATCACGCGTAAGCGCAAGCTTCTCGAGAAGCAGAAGAAGGGTAAGAAGAAAATGCGCGAGTTTGGCTCCGTGGAGATCCCGCAGGAGGCCTTCATCGCGGCGCTCAAGATGGAAGAAAACTGAACATCTTCAACCTGCTCCGCGGGCAGAATTCTTGTGCTGGATGTTTTCGTTAGGCTGTCATAAAACTCCAATAAGAGCATCCGCATCCAAGCGGTGACCGATGGGAGGTCCTAATATGTTGCGACGTGTGAAGCACGCCCTCGTGGGCGTGGCGGCTGGCCTTGTATTTGCGAACCCGGCCTCTGCTCAGACCGAAATTCAGTGGTGGCACGCCATGGGCGGCGAACTCGGCCAGAAGGTCGATGCGATCGCGGCCGGCTTCAATGCCACGCAGAAGGACTACAAGATCGTTCCCATCTACAAGGGCAACTACACCGAGACGATGACTGGCGCGATTGCGGCCTTCCGCGCCAAGCAGCATCCCCACATCGTCCAGGTCTTCGAGGTCGGCACGGCGACGCTGATGGCGGCAAAGGGCGCCGTCTATCCCGTCTACCAGCTCATGAAGGATCAGAACCTTCCGTTCGATCCGAAAAACTATCTGCCGAGCGTCACCGGCTACTACAGCGACAGCGCCGGCAACATGCTGTCGATGCCATTCAATAGCTCGACGCCGGTCATATTCTACAACAAGACCCTCTTCAAAAAGGCCGGCCTCGATCCTGAGAGCCCGCCGAAGACTTGGCCCGAGATCGAAGCAGCGTCCAAGAAGCTGCAGGCTTCAGGCGTGAAGTGCGGCTTCACGATTGGCTGGCCGTCATGGGTGTTGATCGAGAATTTCTCGGCGCTTCACAATGTGCCGATCGCAACGAAGTCGAACGGCTTCGACGGTCTCGACACCGAGTTCCAGATCAACTCGCCGCTGCACGTCAAGCATATCACGGCCATGGGCGAGTGGCAGAAGTCGAAGATCTTCGACTACGGCGGACGCCGCGCAGACAGCGCGCCGAAGTTTTATACGCAGGAATGCGCGATGTACATGAACTCATCGGCTTCGCAGGCGGGTGTCCGAGCCAATGCGAAGGACTTCGAGTTTGGCGTCGGCATGCTGCCGTATTGGCCCGACGTGAAGGGTGCGCCGCAGAATTCCATCATCGGCGGCGCCACGCTCTGGGTTCTCGCCGGTCATCCGAAGGAGACCTACAAGGGCGTCGGCCAGTTCTTCAACTATCTCTCGCAGCCCGATGTTCAGGCGAAGTGGCACCAGGAGACGGGCTACCTGCCGATCACGACGGCGTCGTATGAGCTCAGCCAGCAGCAGGGCTACTACACGAAGAATCCCGGCACCGACGTCTCGATCAAGCAGATGACGTTGAACCCGCCGACGGCCAACTCGAAGGGCCTGCGCTTCGGCAACTTCGTCCAGATCCGCGACATCATCGACGAGGAGCTGGAAGGCGTATGGTCGGGCAAGAAGTCGGCCAAGGAAGCCCTCGACGCCGCGGTTTCGCGCGGCAACGAGCTGCTCCGCCGCTTCGAAGCTGCCAACAAATAATGAAACATGAGGGCGGGTGCTTCGCGGCATCCGCCCTTATTCCATACCCTATCCTGTCCGCTCCGGTCGCTTGTGGCCGGAGCTTCTTAATGGCGGAACTACACACGTATGGAGAAGCGCGCGGTTTTCCGATCCTCGTGGTTGCCGCTCGCGCTCGTCACGCCGCAGCTCATCATAACGTTCGTGTTCTTCGTCTGGCCTGCAAGTCAGGCGCTCTATCAGTCGGTCCTCCTGGAGGATCCCTTCGGTCTCAAGAGCCAGTTTGTCTGGTTCGACAACTTCACGCATCTCTTCCGTAATCGCGACTATCTCGATGCCTTCGGGCGCACGGCCATCTTCAGCGCGCTCGTCGCGGGCTTCGCCATGGGCCTCGCACTCCTCCTTGCCGTGATGGCCGACCGCATCATCAAGGGCGCGACCGGCTACAAGACCATGCTGGTCTGGCCTTATGCCGTGGCGCCGGCGGTGGCCGGCGCCCTCTGGGTGTTCTTGTTCAATCCCCGCATCGGCACGGTCGCCTACATGCTGCACAGCCTCGGATACGACTGGAACCACCAGATCCGCGGCCACGACGCTTTCACGCTGATTACCGTCGCTGCCGTGTGGAAGCAGATCAGCTACAACTTCGTGTTCTTCCTTGCCGGCCTGCAGGCGATTCCGCGATCGCTCATAGAGGCCGCGGCTATCGACGGCGCCGGCCCGACTAAGCGATTCTGGACCATCGTCTTCCCGCTACTCTCGCCCACCACCTTCTTCCTGCTCGTCGTGAATATCGTTTATGCCTTCTTCGATACGTTCGGCATCGTGCACGCGACGACGAGTGGCGGCCCTGCCAAGGCTACGGAGATCCTCGTCTACAAGGTCTTCAACGATGGCTTCATCGGGCTCGATCTCGGCAGCTCAGCGGCGCAGTCGGTGATCCTGATGTTCATCGTGATCGTTCTCACGGTCGTGCAGTTCCGCTACATCGAGCGCAGGGTGTCGTACTGATGGTCGAGCGGCGCCCTCTCGCAACTTTTCTCGCGCACCTGGTGCTGATCCTCGGCATCGTCGTCGTCGCCTTCCCGATCTGGGTAACGTTCGTCGCTTCGACTCACCACGCCAAGGACATCATGACGGCGCCGATTCCGCTCTGGCCCGGCACGCAGTTCTTCCAGAACTACCGCACGCTTCTCTTCGACGGCCTGATCAATCCGACGGCGGGTGGCGTGCCGCTCTGGCGCATGATGGCGAACAGCTTCATCATGGCCATGATCATCGCGCTCGGAAAAATCTTCGTCTCCTTCATCGCCGCATTCGCGATCGTCTACTTCCGCTTTCCCTTCCGCATGGCCGTCTTCTGGATCATCTTCATGACCCTGATGCTGCCCGTGGAAGTGCGCATCGTCCCGACCTTCAAGGTCGTCGCTGATCTCGGCATGTTGAATTCCTATGCCGGCCTCACCATCCCGCTCATTGCCTCGGCGACTGCGACCTTCCTCTTTCGGCAGTTCTTCCTGACGGTGCCGGACGAATTGGCGGAAGCCGCGCGCATCGATGGTGCCGGGCCAATCAAGTTCATGAAGGACATTCTCCTTCCACTCTCGCGCACCAGTCTCGCGGCGCTCTTCGTGATCATGTTCACGTTCGGTTGGAACCAGTATCTCTGGCCGCTCCTCATGACGACGGATCGTCAGTATCTGACGGTGGTCATGGGCATTCAGCGCATGATCAACGTCGCCGACACCGATCCGCAATGGCCGCTCGTCATGGCGGCCGTGATTCTCGCAATGCTGCCGCCCGTGGCGGTCGTCCTCCTCATGCAGCGCTGGTTCATCAAGGGACTGGTGGATACGGAGAAGTAGCCGCATGGCCTCGGTAGTTCTGGATAACGTCAAGAAGGTCTACCCGGGCGGCGTAGAGGCCGTGAAAGGCATCTCGCTCAACGTGCCGAACGGCTCGTTCACCGTTCTGCTCGGCCCTTCGGGCTGCGGCAAGTCCACGCTGCTGCGCATGATCGCCGGCCTCGAGACCATCACCAGTGGCGACTGCAAGATCGCCGATCGGGTCGTCAACGAGGTCGAGCCGGCCGAGCGCGACATCGCCATGGTCTTCCAGAACTACGCGCTCTATCCGCACATGAGCGTCTACGACAACATGGCCTATGGTCTGCGCAATCGCGGCACGCCTAAGCCCGAGATCGAGCGGCGTGTGCTCGAAGCCGCGAAAATGCTCGCCATCGAGGACTTTCTCGATCGGCGCCCGCGTGCGCTCTCCGGCGGCCAGCGACAGCGCGTTGCCATGGGCCGCGCGATCGTGCGCGAGCCGCAGGCCTTTCTCTTCGATGAGCCGCTCTCCAATCTCGACGCCAAGCTGCGCGTGCAGATGCGCATCGAGATCCGCCGCCTGCACAACCGCCTCAAGGCCACATCGATCTTCGTCACGCACGACCAGGTCGAGGCCATGACGCTCGCCGACATCGTCGTCGTCATGAACCAAGGTCGCATCGAGCAGGTCGGCAAACCGACGGAGGTTTACAACCGGCCGGCCACGCGCTTCGTCGCGACCTTCATCGGCTCGCCGGCCATGAATCTCGCGCCGGGCCGTGTGATCGGGCGCGGCAAGGTCGAGATCCCGGGATCGGGCACGCTGGATTTCGATCCAGACACGTTCGAGGTTGCGGAGGGGACGGCGGTCGAAGTCGGCATCCGTCCTGAGGATATGACCGTCGCGACGCCGGACGAAAACACGGGCTTCGTCATCAAGCCGGAGTTCGTCGAGGAACTCGGGCCGAACCGGCTCGTGCATGGGACCGCGGGCGGCGAGCCGCTCGTGCTGTCGGTGCCGTCCTCGATGCGTGATCTTGGAACGCGCGCGCTAGGTCTCCACGTGCCGGCGAACCGCGTGCACGTATTCGACACGACCACAGGCCGCGCGCTCCGGCGAGGGTAAATCGCGCCTGCGGCGCGACTGCGCGCAGTCGCGCCGCAGGCGCGAACTCTCAGCCGCGCCCCTCGAAGGGCATGTTCGTCGCCTTGATCGTCATAGTGAACACATTCGTGTCGAGCGGCAGGCTCGCCATGTAGCGGATGGCCGAGCCGCAATGTTCGACATCCATGACCGGCTCCGGCTGGATGTCGCCGCGCGCCTGCGGCACGCCCGCCTTCATGCGTCCACCCATGGCGGTGTCGGCATTGCCGACATCGAGCTGGCCGCAAGCGATGTTGAAGGGACGCCCATCGAGCGCGATGCACTTCGTGAGGCCCGTAATGGCGTGCTTCGTCGCCGTGTAGCCGACCGACATGGGCCGCGGCGTATGGGCGGAAATCGAGCCGTTGTTGACGATGCGGCCGCCTTGCGGTGATTGCGCCTTGAACTGGCGGATGGCTTCCTGCGCGCAGAGGAAGCTGGCGGTCAGATTGACGTTCACGATGCTCTGCCAGTCTTCGAGCTTGATGTCCTCCATGGGACCGGCTGGCAGCCCGCGGCCGGCATTATTGAAGAGGAAGTCGAGACGACCGAAGCTCTTCACCGTCTCGGCGAAGAGCTTCTTCACCTCGTCCTGCTTGGTGACGTCGGCGGGAACCGCCAGCATCCGCCCGCCGCCCTTCTTGGCGAGAGCGACGGTGCCATCCAACTCGGCCTTGCGCCGGCCGGTCACGACCACGTCCCAGCCGTCGGCCTGGAGATGGAGCGCTGCAGCCCGGCCGATGCCGGTGCCACCGCCGGTGATGATCGCGACCCTGTTCGTTGCCATGCCGGCGTTCCTCTCCTGATTGTTGTGATGGGACGCCCCGGAAAGGGACGTTCTGCGGACTTCATCCGATCATGAAAGCCATTGGTGGATCAAGGGAGCCCGTAGATTGCTGTGCTCTGAGACGCCGGCGTGTGATGCCAGATTGGCCAGTGCTAAGCGCCCTTTGCCCGCTGATTGTGCAGTGCAACCAATTGCTGCGGCGCAGCAGAATTGATATGCTGAACATGAGCATGCACGTGGGCGCGTGGGCAAGGCACATGCCACGCCATTTGCCCGTTAGCGAGGTGTGTTGCGAGAAGGTCTCAGTAAGGCACACGCTGCAACGGCCACAGCGGAGCGACTTCCGCGCGCGGAGGCAGCTAAGAAGGTTGGCACCGCGGTCGGGCGTGGTTACCGCTGGAATTTGCTCAACTTTGGGGTTTCGCAAGGCGCGAGCACCCTGATCTTCATAGTTCTGTCATATGCCCTGACGCCGGCCACCTTCGGCGTGTTTGCGCTTGCCGCCATATTAGTCGACCTCTTCGGTGAATGGGGACGATGGGCTGCGATCGACGCCATTGTGCAGCGCCGCAACTATTCAACGGTGGCGCTCTCCACTGCCTTTTTCAGCCTTTTGGGCGTCGCGGTCCTCGTCGCGGGCATACTCGTCATTGCGGCCGGGCATGCGGCATCTCTTCTTGAGCAGCCCACCGTTGCCAGCATCCTGCCGTGCCTCGCAGCGACGCTACTGATCATGCCGGCGGCGGCGGTCATGGAAGCGATCGTTCTGCGGCAGCTCAATTTTCGTGCCCAGGCCATCAGATCCATGATCGGCACGATTGCTGGCGGGGCTTTTGGTCTCGCCGTTGCTTTCAGTCCTGCGTTCGAGTGGGCGCTCGTTGCCCAGCGACTGGCGCAGTCCGTCGCCACACTTGGCGCGCTGTTCGTCTTCACGCGATGGCTGCCCACCCGAGAGTTCGACTGGGATCTGGCGCGCGACTTCCTCGCCCGCGCTGGCAAGCTTTGGATAGCGACCGTTCTTGCGACGATGCACAACCGCGTGACCCAAGCTGCGGTTGGGCTGCGGGGGGGAGCCGAGGCCTTGGGCCTGCTCATCGTCGCCCAGCGATTCGAGGCCGCACTTCATGGTCCGCTGACGGGACCTGTTCAGGGACTGTGGTTGCCAGCCTTGTCGGCCCTACGCTCCGACAAAACAGAGAGCTGGCGGCTGTACCTTCGTCTCTCCCGCCTCATGGCTCTGCTCGCCGTTCCGGCGTTCGTTGGGCTTGGGCTTGTCGGGCGGGACCTCGCAGCGGTAGTTCTCGATGCGCGCTATCACTTGGTCGGCGATATCTTGCTCGTTATTTGCTTGCGGGGCCTTACCGTGCCCGTCGGCTACTTCAGTAATCTCATATTTGCGGGGCTCGATCGAACCGATCTATCGCTCAAGTTTTCCGTCACTCAGTTGTGCCTCATGATCCCTGCCGTCTGGGTGGCCGCATCCTTCGGGCCGGTCTGGGCGGTGGCTGTAGCGGTAATCTTGGCGGCAACGACTGATCTCATTGCGACTGGCGTCCAAGTGAGGATGCTCGGTGGCCGGATTTCCGAGCTCGCCGCCGCGCTCATGCCAGCCTACCTGTCCGGGCTGGCGATGGTTTCGGTCGTACTTTCGCTGAGTTGGGCGCTCGAATTCCAGCCGAGTCTCTACCGCCTGATCTGCCTCGTTGGTGCGGGCGGAGCCGCGTACCTGGGCTGGATGGTGATTTTCCATCGCCAGGAAGTCATGGACGCATGGCGATTGATGACCCCCGGCGATGAGCGCCAGGCTAGATCGCGGACGGACGAGCGAACGGCCTGATGTGCACGTTCCGAGCGTCATGCATGCAGATCCCAAATAGGCCGAATCCGGCTGCCATGCGCGGATCGCATATCGGCATCGCGGCGCACCATTCTTGTTGCGACGCACAATAGGCGGTATATGGCATACCAGAGCATACGCGCCGGAAACAGGGGCGATGCCGAGATGAGCAAAGGACAAGATCATGAGCACGAAGTCCTATGATGTCGCCCTGGACTACATGCCAGGCGAAGCCAAGAAGCCGAGCCTCTATGCCCGCTTCAAGGAGTACATGTCGGCCCTCAATGCCGGTCTCGAGGCCTGGCGCGAGTACGAGCGCCTGCGCACGAGCGGCGTCGAGCACAGCGTGGCCGCTTCCAAGGCCTTCGAGAAGCACTACGAGTAAGCCCACAAGGCAGCTCGACGGACGCGGCTCCCTCAGAGGGCATTGAGGTCGCGTCCGCCGACGAATTTCGCGCGGAGCAACGGTGAAGATGGTACCGGCAGACCCGGTACCGCTCGTAGTTCCACGCCGTGCCAGCATCCGGGCAATGTGGTCACCGCGCCGGGGGGCAGACGGAGTTTGCCGAGGTTCGGCAGCTCCGCTTTCAGCTTGCGCCACGTCGATGCATCCAGCGGCCTGACCTCGATGGGGTCATGCAACTCAGCCGTCGCGCTGATCTCGAACCGGCGATCCCAAACGATTGAATTCGCGCCCGGCATGAAATTAAGCGTGGGAAGTCCCGCGCGACCTGCTTCCCTCCATACCCGCAGATTTCCTCCTGGGCGCCAGTCGAGCCGGCAGCCGCCGAGCGTCGCGGCGCGCGCGGGCCATGGGCGCTCGGACGTCGCGCGGATGCGCTCGGCCAGGGCTTCGATTTCCGACAGCCGCGGGGCTGGCGACTCTCCGCCGTAGGCTGCAATCAGATACCTCAGAACCCGGATCGAGATCTCCTCCGAGAGATTGTTGAGCGTATCGAGCGCGATCGAGCCGAACTGGCCGCCGTGCCAATCCACGTGTCGTTCGGAGGTTTCGATGGCTTGGCGCACGATTGACGCGCGTGCACGTGACAAACGTCTTGCACTCCGCGCGATGGCTTCGCTCGTGATGCCCAGCTCCGTTAGGGAAGCGAGTGCCTTGCGCACGCGCACGCGCTCGAAATCATCGCGATCGTTGCTCGGGTCCTCGCGCCACGTAATACCCGCCTCACGCAGTGTCGCGACCAGCCGCGACTTCGGCATGTCGAGAAGGGGACGGATAACTTCGAGTCGAGCGTCAACGGCGCCTTGAGGCATCGGCGTAGTGGGAACAAATGCCACGCGCTGCATCGCGCTCAATCCATCGATGCCACTGCCGCGTACGAGGCGCATGAGGAAGGTCTCGGCCTGATCCTCGTAGTGGTGGGCCGTGAGCAGATTGCGCTCCAGGCGTTCGTAGGGGCGTGCTTCGTCGATCAGGGCCTCGTGCATGAGCCGATAACGCGCGGTGCGCGCTGCCGCCTGGATGCCCTGCGCGGGCTTCTCGCCCTCCCAGCGCAGAACGTGGCAGGGAAGACCCGCAGCCTCAGCTTGAGATGCAACCCAAGCCGCGTCTTCCGCCGATCCGGTGCGCAATCCGTGATCTACCGTCAGCACGATGAGCCGTGGACGTCCCGGCTGCTCCATGGACTTGAGCAGCGGCGGCACGAGCGCAAGCGCGCGCTGGGCGATGTGCATGAGCGCCATGCTGTCGGCACCACCGGATACGGCGACCGCCATCGGCGCGCCGAGCATTGGCTCGAACAGCGCGCGAATTTCGTCATCAGTGATGGGGGCGTCGGGATCCATGGCTCGTTCCCGCACTTTGGAGTGCGAGGTATGGGCGGTGCGCGAGATGGGTTGAAGGCCCGACGCGGTGACTGATCAGCCGCGGCGCAGCCACTTCGTCCAGCGGCTCTTCTTCTCCTCGGGGGCGGCAGCTTCCTCGCTCTCGCCGTTCAGCTCCTTGACGAAGGCGCCGAAGAATTCACCGGCAAGCTTGTTCGACGTTGCCTGTATAAGGCGCCCGCCGAGCGTTGCGAGCTTTCCGCCTACTTCCGCCTTGGCGGTGTAGCTGAGCTTCGTCGTATCGGCATCGATCTCAGTGAGTTCGACACGCGCGCGGCCCTTGGCAAAACCGGCAGCGCCGCCCTGGCCCTGACCGACGATGTCGTAGGACGACGGCGGGTCGAGATTCTCGAGCGTCACATTGCCGTTGAAGGTCGCCGAGATCGGCCCGATCTTGAGCGAAACCTTGGCGGCGAGATCGGTCGGCGAGCGCTGCTCCAGCTCTTTGCAGCCGGGTATGGTCCGCTTCAGCACCTCGGGATCGTTGAGCGCGTGCCAGACGACTTCGCGCGGTGCGTTGATGGTGTATTCGCCGGTGATATCCATGGCTTGTTGTCCTTGGTCTCAGGAGACGTTGTCGCTGTCCGCGCCGATATCGGCGAGGCGGCGCGCACGCCACTTCGTTCCGGTGCGCTCGAAGAGGAGCGGCGTCGCGTTGGCAAGGTGGTGCGTCTCGAGATCGATGCCTAGCGCCGGTCCGAGCACATACAGAATGCCGCCATGCGCCACCAGCGTCGAATGCTTGGTATCGGCAAGGTTGAGCCCACGTTCGATGCCCTGGCGCGCGCGCCGCACGAAGAAATCGAGCGCCTCGCCATTCGGCGGCGCATCCCGCCAGTCATGATCAGCCGAGGATGTGCCGACGAGGTCGCCGAACCAGCGCTCGCGCAGGCCATCCTCAGGTTCGGGCGCAACGCCGTGCGGCCGTCCGACCATCTCGGCAGTGACCCACGCGCGCGGCATGGTGCTCGAGACAACGCGCTCGATCCGCTCGCCCTTGAGGGCCTCGGACGCGGCCTCTGCCTGGGCAAGCCCGCGCGCATTGAGTGGCTGCTCGGCGGTCTGGAAGATGCGCGCGTGATTGCCGTCCGTCTCGCCGTGGCGCACGAAAAAGAAGCGCGTACATCGCGGCGTCAGCGGATCCTCGCGCGCCATGCGGAAGAGCTCATCGAGTCCGCGATGCAGGTAGCCGGGCGTGGTGAGAGACATTGGTCGCCCCGCCTCAGACGATCTCGAAGAGACCGGCCGCGCCCTGGCCGCCGCCGATGCACATGGTCACGACGGCATACTTTTCACCGCGGCGTTTGCCTTCGATGAGCGCGTGCCCCGTCAGCCGCGCGCCGCTCATGCCATAGGGATGTCCGATCGAGACGGCGCCACCATCCACGTTGAGGCGCTCCCAGGGAATGCCGAGCTTGTCGCGGCAGTAGATGACCTGCACCGCGAAGGCCTCGTTGAGCTCCCAGATACCGATGTCCTCGACCTTGAGACCATGCTTCTTGAGAAGCTTCGGCACTGCGAACACGGGTCCAATACCCATTTCGTCCGGTTCGCAGCCGACAACTTCGAAACCGCGGTAGATGCCGAGCGGCTTCAACCCGCGCTTCTGCGCTTCCTTGTCGCTCATGACGACGGTGGCAGAGGCGCCATCGGAAAGCTGGCTCGCATTGCCGGCTGTGATGAAGTTGCCTTCGCCCATGACAGGCTTGAGCTTGGCGAGACCTTCCATGTTCGTATCGGGCCTGTTGCCCTCGTCGCGCGTCAGTGTGACCATCTCCGTGGCGACAGCCTTGCCTTCCTTATCGTAGATGATTTTCTCCGCCGGCAGCGGCACGATCTCGGCGTTGAACTTGCCGGCCTGTTGGGCGGCGGCCGTGCGGCGCTGGCTCTCGAGGGCATACTCGTCCTGGGCCTCGCGGCTGATGCCATAGCGCTTGGCTACGTTATCGGCCGTCTGGATCATGGACCAGTAGAGTTCGGGCTTGTGCTCGACGATCCATTCGTCGCGGGTGCGGAACTTGTTGGCATTCTCGTTCTGCACGAGGCTGATGGATTCGAGACCGCCCGCGACGATGATGCCGGCATCATCCGAGCGCACGCGCTGAGCAGCCATGGCAATCGTCTGGAGGCCCGACGAGCAGAAGCGGTTGACCGTCACGCCGGCGACCGAGACGGGCAGTCCCGCGCGGATGGCGATCTGGCGCGCGATGTTGCCGCCGGTCGCGCCCTCGGGCATGGCGCAGCCCATCATCACGTCGGAGACGTCGTCGGGCGCCACGCCGGCACGCTTTACGGCCTCTGCCACGACGTGCCCCCCAAGGCTCGCTCCGTGGAGATTGTTGAAGGCGCCGCGGTAGGCCCGCCCGATCGGGGTGCGGGCAGTCGAAACGATGACGGCATCGGCCATTGGGCGTCTCCTCTGGTTTTGCGTTGGGTAAACTCTAAAGCAACGGGCTTGAAATTCACCTCAATTCGCGGCTAGGCGGGGAGTGAATTTCAAGTCCAAAGTTGCTTTAGAACACTATGCCTCTAAAGCGTCTTTGGACCTTAGATGCGACTTTGAGACCGGCCCAGGCGTGGGTCGCATTTAAGGTCCGACGCTTTAGCTCATTACGCTGCCATATGGCAGCGACAAGCTCTGGTCCTGTGGGGGGCCGTGTCGACTTCGACGGATGCCGGCAGCGTCTGCATTGCTCATATGTTCTGTCCTCATCTTGACGACCGTGACCCGGGTGATAATAACTGCGATTACTATTATTGCCTGGGGAGGCAGCGCCAAGTGCCCGATAGGGACCATCTGCAATTCGGCTGGCTGACAGCGGATACCGCCCGTCTGTTGCGTACCGTCTTCGCGCGCCGGGTGCGGGAGGTGGGGCTGACGCGTGCGCAGTGGCTGGCGCTGACTCGCATCCACCGGCGTCCCGGCGTGAGCCAGTCCGAACTCGCCGATATGATGGAAATCGAGAAGGCGCCGGCGGGGCGGATCGTCGACCGGCTCGAGGAAAAGAACTGGGTCGAGCGGCGCCCCGAGCCAAGCGATCGCCGGGTCAACCGCATCTACCTGACCGAGCTTGGCGCGCGGGTGCACGCCGCGATTGCACCGCTCGCTGATACAACTGTCCGCGACGCGCTTGCGGGCCTGACGCCGGCCGAGCAGTCGCGCCTGGTCGGGCTGATGAGTAAAGTGAAGGCGCAGCTTATGATACTCGCGGCCTCTGACCCGCGCGCAGATTCTTCCGAAATTGATGGCATCGAGGACGCCGACGACGACGTCGCGGCCTCAACACGAGTGGTAAGACCATGACAGCTAAGCGTCTGACTCGCCCCATTCTGCTCGTGGTGGTCCCCTTGCTCCTCGTCGGTGGCGCTGGCCTGTGGTGGCTGTGGAGCGGCCGCTTCGTTTCGACGGAGAATGCCTACGTCAAGGCCGACATCGTCCAGGTTTCCTCCGAGGTGCCGGGGCGCATCATCGACGTGCGTGTGCGCGAGCATCAGCAGGTCAAGGCCGGTGACGTTCTTTTGACCGTCGATCCCGAGTCCTATGCCATCGCGCTTGCCAAGGCTGAGGCCGAGCTCGACCAGACGCGCTCGCGCGTCGCGGGCTTCCGCGCCGAGTATGCCGAAGCGCAGATGGAGCTCGCCGAGGCCAAGAGCCGGATTGCCTTCTTCGAGGCACAGCACAGTCGCCAGAAACAGCTGAGCGACAAGGGTGTCGGCTTTGCATTCCGCGCCGAGGAGGCCGAGAGCAATCTCACGGTCGCCCGCGCCCGCGTGAGTGTCATCGAGCAGAAGATCACGCGCATTCTGACCCAGCTCGGCGGCAACCCCGAGAAGCTGACCGAAGAGCACGCCATGGTGCGCGAGATGCTGGCTCAGCGTGACCGTGCCCGCCTCGAGCTTGAACGCACGCGCATCGTGGCACCGGTGAGCGGTCGCGTCGTCAACGCAAAGCTCCTGCCCGGCGAGCAGATCCGCGCCGCGACGCCATTGTTCGCGATCGTCAGCGATACCGAGCCTTGGGTCGAAGCAAACTTCAAAGAGACCGAGCTTACGCACGTGCGTCCCGGCATGAGGGCGACGGTGATCCTGGACATCTACCCGGACGTGACCTGGAAGGCGCGCGTCGAGAGCATCAGCCCCGCGACGGGAGCGGAATTCGCGCTCCTGCCGCCACAGAACGCCTCGGGCAACTGGGTCAAGGTCGTGCAGCGGCTTCCCGTGCGCGTGCGCATCGAGGCAAACGGAACGGACCTGCCGCTGCGCGCCGGCATGACGGCGACGGTCAGTGTCGATACCGAGCGCGAGCGCAAGCTCAGCCAGATCCTCGGCTGGGGCACGGCCGCCGCGACCGACAAGGGCAGTCGCGAGAAGCGTGCCGAGAAGTAATCATCGCCCTTCACGAATGCTGCGGGCAATGGCGACGGCATCGACCAATGATGTCGCCGGCCGCCACGCGATGACGCCTTCCGTGCGTGCGCGCACTTCCGGCGAAGCCAGACAGGTTGCGACGGCTTCGTAGCCAGGCGAACCGGGATAGGGCGCGACCAGGATGGGCGGACTGTGGTTTGCGGGGCAGAGAATGATCGCCTCGTCGATGCGTGCGCACTCCAGATCGAGCATGGCATCCGAGCGCGCGACCAAGAAGATCACACCGCCCTTGGAAGCACGCCGCCGCAGGTAGCTCATAAGGGCCTCCTGCGTCGCCCCATCAAGTCCTTGCTCAGGCGTATCGATCACGATGTTTGCGATTGGCTGCGCCTCGAGCACAGTCAACGACGCGAGCAGGTTATCGGAGCTGGTGCCGCCGGCCTCGATGATGGTGGCCAAGGCCTCTTCGACGCGTGAGCCCAACGCAGGATCGGCGTCACGGATGCGCACCGCGGCAGCACCCTTCTCTGCAAATCGTTCGAGCCCGATGAAATGCCCATTGGGTAGGGCCTCCGCAATCCGCATCGCGAGGCGGGTCTTGCCGCTGCCGAGCGGTCCCACGATGAAGTTGATGGCTTTGATGTCATGAAGCGCGAAAGCTTCGCCGCCCCATGGCCATGGCAAATCGAAGGCGATACCGAGAGTTGGGTGCGGGCGCACGGCGGCGGCGATTTCTGAAATGATCGGACGCGTGCCGTGCATGAGATCTGCGCGGAGGCGCCGGACTTTATCGACCGTCGCCATCAACTCGCGAAGGCGCGTTTCGAGTGCCGCTTCGTGATCGGCAAGTGCGCGCGGCAGCACGCCGGCATCGCCGCTGAGCACCTTCCCGATTTCACCGAGGCTGAGGCCCAGCGCGCGTAGCGCGACGATTTCTGCAGCACGCGCCATGTGCGTGTTATCGTACGCGCGCCAACCAGCGGCCGTACGCGCCGGCGCAAGAAGGCCGCGCTCTTCGTAGATGCGGAGTGTTTTTGCAGAGATGCCGAGCTGCGCTGCAGCCTCGGAGGCATTCAGGAGTTTGGCGGTAGCGTTCACGACTCACCTCGTCGTTGTTGGAACGCCAGTTTCATGAGGGATGCCGCAGGGGCCGGGTCAAGCCGGAAGTTCGCGAGTACGGCGCATCGCGGTCAGTACGTCATCCGGAACTGCGCCTCTTCGCCGTCACCTCGATCTCGATGAGGATTTCGGGCGTCAGCAGGCCAGCCTGGATCATGGTCGCAGCAGGACGAACTTCGCCGAAATATTTCTTCAGCGTCGGCCAGCAGACTGGGAAATCGTCGCGGTTCGGCAGGATGTACGTCACGCGCACGACATCGGCCATAGAGGCGCCGGCCTGCTTGAGCGCGGCCTCGATATTCTTCAGCGTCTGCTCGCATTGAGCGACGACGCCGGAGGCCAGCTCCATCTTCTCATAGTCGAAGCCCGTGGTCCCCGACACGAAGATCATGTCGCCATCGACGACCGCGCGCGAGTAGCCGATCTCGGCCTCGAACTTCGATCCGGATGTCAGAAGCTGTCGCGTCATCTGGTGGCTCCTCGGGCGTGCGCTCAATCCACTTCAATGGGCAGGCTGGGATCGTTCGCCCATTCCTGCAAGGAGTGAATATAGACCTCGACATCCTCTTTCCCGAGTGCAGCGAGCGCCAGAGCGGTCAGTGACGCGGCAATGCCACCGCCGCAATAGGCAATGACACGCTCGTTGCCAAGCAGACCCGCTTCGGCGAAGCGGCGACGCAGCTCGGGCAGGGGCAGCAGTGCATTCGTGTCGGGATCGACGATGCCGCGCGAGGCAACGTTGCAGCTTCCGGGAATGCGGCCGGCGCGGCCGTAGTGCACGCCGCCCTTGCCTGCGTGCTGCTGGGGCGTCAAGGCATTGACGATGCGTATGTCGGTTGCGCCGATCGCGCCGGCGACACGCGTCTTGTCGGCGAAGTACCCGGGCCGCGGCGTCACCGTGAAGCGGGACGCCGGGTACGCCGTTGGATCCGTCGAAAGCGGCCGCCCCTCCTTGCGCCACTTGATGAGGCCGCCATCGAGGACCTGCGCATTGTCGAAGCCGTATGCCCTTAGCATCCACCACACGCGCGCCGCCCAGGCATTGTAGCCGCCGTCATAGAGGACGACCCTGCTATCGTTGCCGATCCCGAGCCGGCTGACGGCAGCGGCAAATGCCTCGGGGCCGAGGGCGGAGAAGCGGTGCGGACTAGCGGTATCCGAGAGGTCTCGGGAGAGATCGATGTAGGCGGCGCCGGGAATATGGCCCTTGTGGTAGTCCGCTTCGCCGCTCGTCACTTGCTGTCCGGAGTTGTCGGCCAGCGGCGCGAGGTGCATCGTGCAGTCGTAGATGCGGATCGTCGGGTCGCCCAGGAGCCCCGCGAGCGCTTCCGTCGCGATCAGGGGTCCCTTTGGTGCTTCAACCGACGTGGAAGTCATGACGAACCCCCAATGTTTTGATGATCTTGGGTCAAGCGCCGTTGAAAGGCGGCCCTTGGGTCGCCATCCTAGAAGAGGATAGGTGCGCAGCAAAGCGCAGGGTGCGGCCCAGCGCGAAAGGTGGCGGACCATGAGCAGCGACAAGAAGGGAGCGCGCACGGGGACACGCAGCAGCGTTCCAGCCGACAAGATGTCCTCTGGGTCGGTGCCGAGTCCCGCGCCGTCCGGGAAGACGCCGGCGCCTTCGAGCGCGACCGATGTCGATGCCTTTCTCGCGCAGGTCAAAGCACTTGCCCCCAGGGCGACGACCGGGCGCGGGCGACTGGTGTTCGCAATGGACGCCACCATGAGCCGCCAACCCACATGGGATATGGCGCTCGCCCTGCAGGCGGAAATGTTCCATGCCGTCGCCGAAGTCGGCGGGCTGGACGTACAACTTGTGTTCTTTCGTGGTGCCGGCGAGTGTCGTGCCTCGAAGTGGGTTTCCGATCCCGATGCGCTGGCGCAGCTCATGACGACAGTCGATTGCCGGGGCGGCTACACCCAGATCGGCAAAGTGCTCTCCCATGCGCGGCAGGAGACGGAGAAGCGCAAGATCAGTGGGCTCGTGTATGTCGGAGATTGCATGGAGGAGGCGGTCGACGATCTCTGCGGCCGCGCGGGCGAGCTGGCGCTGCATGGCGTGCCGGTTTTCCTGTTTCAGGAAGGGCGTGACCAGGCCGCCGAAAGCGCCTTCCGGGAGATTGCGCGGCTGACCAAGGGCGCGTGGTGCGCCTTCGATAAGGGATCGGCCGATCAGCTCCGCGCCCTGTTGAGGGCGGTCGCGGTCTATGCCTCCGGAGGACACGCCGCCCTCCGGCAGCTCAGCACGACCAAGGAGGGTGCCGGCGCGCGCCTATTGCTGACCCAGATGAAGCGGGACTGAGGTAGCGGGACTGAGATCGGATGCAGTATTTCCTGCTCGGGCTGCTCACGCTTGGGTTAGCTCTTCTGGCGGTCCGCCTGTTCAATCAGGCGAACCCCGCAGCCCTGGCGCACCATATCCGGATCGCGACCGCGGTCGCAGCCTTCGCCGCCGCGCTCTTTTTCCTGGTTCGTGGGGCGATCTTCTATGCCTTCCCTCTGGCGGCGCTCGGCTGGTGGCTGCTCGGAGGGCAGGGCGTGATTCCCTGGGGGAACATGGGATCGATTCGGCGCCCGTCCTCCGGCCAGACCTCTCGTGTCGTCACAGAGCACCTGGAGATGGAGCTCGATCACACAAGCGGCGCCATGCGCGGCCGCATCCTCAAGGGCTTCTTCAAAGGCCGCGACATCGAGGATCTGAGACCCGTCGAGCTTGCCCATCTCTGGCAGGACTGCCGGTACACGGACCCCGCATCGGCGCAGCTCGTCGAGGCATTTCTGGACCGCATTCACCCGACATGGCGCGAGGACATGGCACGGGCGGAGCATGAGCAGCCTCGCGGGCCGGATGGGCGGATGAGTATCGAGGAGGCGCTGGACATCCTGGGCCTCGCTCCGGGCGCGGATGAAGCCGCCATCCGGCAGGCGCACCGTGAACTAATGCTTAAGCTCCATCCCGACCGGGGTGGTTCCACATATCTCGCCGCCAAGATCAATGAGGCAAAAGACACATTGCTTGGAGACGGTTAGGCCGCCCGCCGGATTAATGTGTTGATATTGTGTTATTATATTGGCCCTAAATTGCGATGCCGGCGCTATTGCATTTGCACCACACTCGTCTCGCGAAAATGACAGTTTCGCGATGTAGCGGTGGAAACATCCTTGTGTTCGAGGGGGCCTCCCGCCAGATTGTCTGGACTGGAATCGGGACTTTCGGGGAAGTCATGCGGATACGCCTTGGACTGCCGGCACTGATGGGCGCGCTTATGCTCGCAGCCCCGTCGGCATTCGCCTTCGAAGAGACGCGCGGTGGTACCGGAGCGTCGCAAGCTGCACCTCCGGCGGCAGCAGCTCCTGCGGGCAAGGGCTCGTCGCTCGAGCTCGGCGGCACGGGCACGTCGGCGGCGCCATCGGCCGGCACCGAGGTGCGCATTCCCGGTCTCGGCAAACTCGGGATCTTGCCGAAGCTCGATTTCGGCCTTGAGCTGCTCTACGGTGTCAACGAGCAGAGCTTTGATGACCGCCGCCTCCGGCCCGAGCAGAGCGACGACAGCTTGGGCGTTCGTGGCACTGTGCGCCATCGCTTCTGAGCGCTGGCTGCTGTGAGCGGAAGTGGACTCGATTGAGGGGCGCGCAGGCGCTCCTTTTTTTGTTCTGGTTCTTGGGAGAGCCATGTCCGGTGATCCTCACCGCTTCGAGGTCCCTGAGCCCGAGGGGTGGCGCTGGCTTGCCGCATCCGTCCATCTTTTCACGGCGCTCGGTATCATCTGCGCACTTTTGGCAGTTCATGCGCTGCTGGATCGCGCCTTCGAGACCGCCTTCATCTGGCTCGGCGTGGCGCTGATCGTCGATGGCATCGACGGCACGTTCGCCCGGGCAGTCGACGTGAAGCGGCGGCTGCCACGCTTCTCCGGCGAGAAACTCGACCAAGTCGTGGACTACGTTACGTACGTCTTCGTACCCGTGCTGGCGCTGCAACTCGGGGGCTACTTGCAGGGGGTCTGGGGAGGGATACTGGCGAGCCTGATCCTGTTGTCGTCGCTCTACCACTTCTGCGATTACGATAACAAAGCCGACGACCACTGCTTCGTCGGCTTCCCCGCGATCTGGAATATCGTGGCTTTCTATATCTTTGCCTTTGCACTGCCAGTCTGGGCCGTCGGTCTGCTCGTACTTGTCTGCGTCGCGCTGACCTTCGTGCCTATGCGCTGGCTGCATCCCCTCCGGGTACGCGCGCTACGGCCGATCAACCTCGCAATGAGCGCTCTCTGGGCGATCGCGGCGATCTGGGTCGTCGCGGCCGGCTTCCCGGCCAATGCGGCGGTGCTAGCGGCGCTGGGCATTGTTGCCGTCTACGGGGTGGGGCTCTCCGTGCTTTGGCCGCTCCTGAGCGCTGAAACTGACGCCTAAACCGGCAGCGAAGGAGTTATCCACAGTTCCATTGGTGTGCCTGCGCGCGATAGCCGCACGCGCCATCGGGATATTCAGTGAGCTGCGCGCCGCTTAAAATGGTTATTTCTCCAAGCTGTTAACCTATTGGCAAGTTCGATTTAGCCTCGCCCCCTTGTTACGGGGCATTCTCTTTGCATGGCAGCCGTTGCCTCGAAGTAGCTCCGCCGCCGTCCAATTGCGGCCTACAAGACAGAGGTACAAGCGAACCAGTCAGCGGTAATCACGGGGACGTTGTATGAGTTCGAGTTTTGCACTTGCGGGGGTCATTGTTGTCGCCGCCATGGGTACGGCCATCGCCCAAGGGGCGAGCAACCGAGTCGATCTTCACGAGATCGTCGCCAACCGGACGGTGACGCTTCACACGCCCGCCGGGGCGCTTCCCATCAGCTATTCTGGCAACGGCACCATGATTGGCCGTGCCAAGGATCTGGAATTCTACACGGGCTCAGCTTTCGACAGGGGCACCTGGTGGGTCGCCGCCGATCGCATCTGCCATCGCTGGCGGAGCTGGCTCGGCGGGAAGGATCACTGCGTGAGCCTGCGCCTGGAGGGCGACAAGGTCCATTGGCGCAGCACCGACGGCTACTCGGGCACGGCCACGCTCGGCGCAAAGAGCCGCGTTTACGAAGCAGGCATGTCTTACTAAGGCCGGGGGGACGCGGCGCGGCTCAGCTACCGCGCTCCTTGGTCTTTGCCTCGACCCAAAGGGCGTCCATTTCTTCCAGCGTCGCGCTGTCGGGTGATTTCCCCTGCTCGGCGAGGCGGCGCTCTATGTAGGCGAAGCGGCGCACGAACTTGGCATTGGCCGTTCGCAGCGCCGTCTCCGGGTCGACGTCCAGGTGTCGGGCGACGTTCGCCATCACGAACAGCACGTCGCCGAATTCGTCCACGATGCGCGGATCGGTTGGCCCGTTCGGGGGACTGGTGCCGCGCGGGTCGGCCGGCACCGCGATCTCTTCGAGCTCGGCCAGCTCTTCCTGCATCTTGGAGAACACCGGTGCCAGTGACGGCCAGTCGAAGCCGACACGCGCCGCCTTGGCTTGAAGCTTTATCGCGCGCGTCATGCCCGGCAACCCGACGGGCACGTCGGCGAGCAGCGAAGGCTCCGATGGGGCGGCAGATCGACCTTCCGCCTGCTTGGCGGCCCGCTCCTCGGCCTTGATGTTCTCCCACCATCCCTTGGCGAGCGGAGCTGACCTCGCCTGTTCATCGCCGAAGACGTGCGGGTGACGACGGATCATCTTCTCCGTAACGCCGTGCACGACATCCGCGAACGCGAAGGCGCCTTCCTCCTCCGCCATGCGCGCGTGGTAGGCGACCTGCAACAGCAGATCGCCGAGCTCTTCCTTGAGATCGACGCGGTTCCCGCGCTCGATCGCGTCCGCGACCTCGTAAGCCTCCTCGATCGTGTAGGGCGCGATCGTTGCGAAGGTCTGCTCGAGATCCCACGGGCAACCCGACCCCGGCGTTCTGAGCGCGGCCATCACGGCAAGGAGGTCGGCAATCGTGCGGCGCGAGCCTGGCTGGTCGGGCGGAGCCATCATTCGTTCCTGATTGCGCGCACTTACATGCGCTCAATAACTTCGGTACGCTCTTTGGAAACGACCGGGGCCGCCGCTGCAATGGCCGGCAGGATATCCTCCGCGTTATCCACGACCGTATAGGGCACATTGAGGCCAGCGCGGATGAACGTCTCCGCGCGCATGTGATCGAGCAGCGCGCAGAGTGAATCCCAGTACCCCGCGATATTCGCGATCACGACCGGTTTGGTATGGCGGCCGAGCTGCGCCCAGGTGAGTTGCTCGACGAGTTCCTCGAGCGTGCCGATACCACCCGGCAGGGCCACGAAGGCGTCGGAGCGCTCGAACATCAGGCGCTTGCGCTGATGCATGTCCTCGGTGACGATCAGCTCGTCCACCTCGCGCAGCATCTGCTCCTTCTCCGACAGGAACGAAGGAATGATGCCGGTCACATGGCCATTGTGCTTGAGCACGGACTTGGCGACCTCGCCCATGAGACCGAGACTGCCGCCGCCATAGACGAGGCCGATTCCGGTCTCGGCGAGCTGCTGCCCGAGAATACGCGCGCCGGCGACAAACGCTGGATCGCGGCCGCTTCCCGAACCGCAGAATACGCATACGTTCGCGATGCCCGAGAGGCCCTCAAGCCGCTGTACCGAGTTCTTCTCGCTAATGTTCTTCTTGGTCATTTTCGTGTGAATTCCTTTAGGTGCCGATGGCAACCACCGGCATTGCTTAACATCATCATATGGTGACGAAGCAGGCAAATTGCCGGATCACACGAACGTCGCTTGAGGCGGCTATCCGTTCGTCGGGCCGGGGCGCACCCGAGGAATAGACCCCTCCTGCGCCCCCCCCGCCGCACCTGATGCGGGAAGTTGCGTGGACGAAAGCCCGATTCTATGCATGGTTGCGCGCCAGAAACGCAGCCTGAAAAGCGCGGTACCTGGAACCCATCATGCGGCTCAAATTCTATACGTTGGACGTCTTCACTGAAGTGCGCTTTGGCGGTAACCCGCTCGGCGTGGTGATGAACGCCGATGCGCTGCCGACCGGCCTCATGCAGGACATCGCGCGCGAGCTCAATCTCTCCGAGACCGTCTTCGTCCAGAAGGCGACGAACCCTATGGCATCCGCCCGCGTGCGCATCTTCACGCCCGCCGTGGAGCTGCCTTTTGCCGGGCATCCGACCATCGGCACCGGCATTCTGCTTGCCCAGCTTCAGGCAGGTGATCCCACCACCGATCAGGACGCCCTCGTCGTGCTCGAAGAGACGATCGGCGCCGTCCGTGTCGGCGTCCGCATGCGCGCCGGCAAGGCTGCCCATGCCGAGTTCGATGCGCCCAAGTTGCCCGAGCCCGCAGGCGATCCTCCAAGCAGCGAGCGACTGGCCGCAGCGCTTGGGCTGACGCCGTCGGAGATCGGCTTTGCCAATCACCGTCCCTCGCAGTGGTCGGCGGGCGTGCCCTTCACCTTCGTACCTGTCGCATCGTTGGCGGCTATCGGCCGCGCGGAGATCGTCTCGACGCACTGGGCGACCGCGTTCGGCAGCGCGCGTGCTGGCAAGGCCTTCCTCTACACAGGTGAGACAGTGCACACGACCTCGTCGTACCACGCCCGCATGTTCGGGCCGGGCGCAGGAATCGTCGAGGACCCGGCTACGGGCGGTGCAGCCGCCGCTTTCGCAGGCGTCGTCAATGCCTTCGACCAGCTGCCGGCGGGCACGCACAAACGAATGATCGAGCAAGGCTTCGAGATGAGCCGCCCGAGCCTCATCGCGCTCTCGTTCGAGGTCGCGTCACGCGGCAAGCTCGAGACCGTGCGCATCGGCGGCAGTGCCGTCCGTGTCAGCGAAGGCATGATCGAGATCTGATCGGGGAGTGGTCGCGTCAGCGCTCCGGGTAGGGCGTGCCGTCCTTGTGCACGAACCTGCCGTCGGCATTCGAGCTCATAATGTCGATGTCGGAGCAGGTCGTAAGGTCGTCCCACTGGCGTGAGCCGACTTCGAGATAGACGGCCATCGCATTTGATCTGTTGATCATGTGGTGGCCGTTGCCGGTGCCCTTCGGAAAGGTCGCGCAGTCTCCCGCGCGCAGCAGAGTTTCGCCGCCATCCTCGACCAGGACGAGTTCGCCTTCGAGCACGTAGACGAACTCGTCTTCATGCGAATGCCAGTGGCGCTGGCTCGACCAGTTGCCCGGTGGAAGGTGCATGAGGTTGACGCCGAAATCCGTAAGGCCGCCTGCATCTCCAAGCCGCTGCCGCACGCGCTCGGCACAGGGCGCGTCGAATGGCGGCGGATAGGGCGCGCCCTTGCGCTTCGGCACGGCATCGATGTCGATCTTGGGCATGTGCTCTCCCGACGATCAGCGAGACAATTCGCGCTTTCAGCGCGAGCGAGGCTGCCGCCTCGCGCTCCGCCCGGGGGACACCCCCGGAGCCCCCGTCTTTTATGATTCTGCGATACCGAGCGCCTTTTGCAAGTCGCCGAGCGTCGCGAGTGCATCACAACCGGCGAAGATGAAGGTATCGACACCAGCAGCTTGCAGTGCCGCTTCAAGATCCTTCGGTCGCCCGGCCAAGTACACGCGCTTGGCACCCGCAGACTTCAATGCCGTGGCAGCAGGTGCGCCAAGGTCGGTGTAGGTCGCGTCCGCACCGCAGATACAGGCGATCGTTGTGCCGCTGTCCTTGAAGGCCGCGGCGATGGCAGCAGCATCGCTCAAAGGCGCCGACTGGATCGCACCGACGCCACCCGCCGCGAGGAAGTTCGTGATCCACGTCGCGCGCGCGCCATATGAGGCGAGATCGCCGATGCACGCGAGAAACACCTTCGAGGGCGTCTCCGAAGTGACCGCGTGTGCTTCGGCGGCCGCGCGCAGTTCCTCGAATGGCTCGGCGAGGCGACGAACGGCGAGCGGTTTGATGCGGACCGCGCCGCCGGTGGCAGAGCCGGATGTTGCGGGCCAGGGCACGACCTTCACGCCGTCGTCGCCGAGTTTCGGGAATGCAGACACGCCTGTCATTTCAATGCGCCCCGTAGCGAGCTGCTTGGCGCGCATCTCTGCAACCTTGGAAATGTCGTCCTGAATGCGGCCACTGGTGAGGACTGCTGCCATGCCGCCCGCCGCTTCGATTTCCTGGAAGAGCTTCCACGCGGTCGCGGCGAGTTCGGAGGTGAGTGTTTCGATGGCGAAACTACCGCCGGCCGGGTCGAGAACGCGGCCGAGCCCGCTTTCCTCCTGCAGGACGAGATGAGTGTTGCGCGCCATGCGCCGCGCGAACCCGTCCGGCTGCCCAAGCGCCCATGTGAAGGGGAGGACGGTGATCGATTGCGCGCCGCCCATGGCTGCCGTCGCGCACGCGATCGTGGTGCGCAGCATGTTCACCCACGGGTCATACTTGGCCATCATGCGCAGCGACGTCTCGGCGCCGAACGACATCTGCGCGACGGCGTCACCCGAGCCACAGGCATCTGCAACCTGCCAGACCAACCGGCGCGCGGCGCGCAGCTTGGCGAGGCCAAGGATCTGGTCGGCATCGACGGCAAGGTTGATGGCGATCTTCGGAAGCGCCTGGTCAGGGGCGATTCCTGCCGCTTCGAGGGCGCGAAGGTATGCAGCGAGCGTCGCCAGCACGATCGCGAGTTCCTGCGCCTCGCTGGCGCCAGCGGCATGATAAGGGTGGCCGTCCGCCACGAGCGCCGTCAGGTGGGGAGCCCCCAGCGCGCTCTTCGCCAGAGCCGCGGCTTCGCTCAACGCTGCATCGAGCGGCTGTCTCAGTGTTCCGGTCAAGGCAAGGGCAGCGAGCGGATCGGCATTGAAGGCGCCGAGCCGGGCTTTCTCGCTAATGCCGGCGGCCCGCCACAGCTCTCCAAGGCTCTCCGCCGCAACAACAACATCCTCTCCGGTCTCTAGCGACATCGGGCACACGTCAAGCATGACGCCTTTCAGGGCCGCCGCGAGCGTCTCGGTGTCCGGCGTCAGGCCGAGCCTGCCCGGCGCGGAAATCAGGAGTTTCAGTGAGGTAGCCCCACCTTCGAGGTCCTCCAGAATGGCGGCGTTGGCTGTCGCCGCGTCAGGTCCAGCATGGATCTGGCGGATGTCCCAGACGGGAGAAATGGTGGCAGCACTAGCTCCGCGCAGATAGGGGGCTGCACCCGGCTGCTGTCCGGCAAGGCCGTCCGGCGCCTCCTCGCGTCCGTACAGCGGGGCGATCCGAAGGCCGTCCGCGGTCCGCGCGACCAGCCGGCGCTCGAAATCGGCGCCTTTGAGCGCCTTTTCGACCAGCGCCAGCCATTGCGCCCGCTCGGGGACGGAAAACCCTTCCATCAAGCTCAATTCGGTCATCGCTGGGTAATCCTGTGTCGCCGTTTCGTCATCCCTAGCGCGTTTATTGCGCTGCGTTAATCCTTTGCATGGAGATGCCGCACCCGTGCGCGGCATGACATCTGGCCCCGGCTGTGCTAGGCACCCGCAACCCTTTTTTGCGCCGCACAATGCGGCCCGCACCGGGACCCCAAAATGAATATCCGCAATATTGCGATCATCGCCCACGTCGACCATGGCAAAACGACGCTCGTCGATGCGCTCCTGAAGCAGTCCGGCGTCTTCCGCGAGAACCAAAAAGTCGCGGAGATGGTCATGGATTCCGACGACCAAGAGCGCGAGCGCGGGATCACGATCCTAGCGAAGTGCACGTCGATCCTGTGGAACGGCACGCGCATCAATATCGTCGACACGCCGGGCCACGCCGACTTTGGCGGCGAGGTCGAGCGCATCCTCAACATGGTCGATGGTGCTGTGTTGCTCGTCGATGCTTCGGAAGGTCCGCTGCCGCAGACCAAGTTCGTCGTTTCGAAGGCGCTGCGCCAGGGCATCCGGCCGATCGTTGTGATCAACAAGATCGATCGTCCGGACGAGCGCCACAACGAGGTCCTCAACGAGATCTTCGATCTTTTTGCTGGTCTCGATGCGACCGACGAACAGCTCGATTTCCCCGTCCTCTATGGGTCCGGTCGCGATGGCTGGATGGCGGTCGATCCAGCGGGGCCGAAAGAGGATCTGAAACCTCTGTTCGAGCTGGTCCTGAAGCACGTTCCGCCGCCGGTCGCCGAGGAAGGGCCCTTCCGGATGCTGGCGACGACGCTCGAAGCCGATGCCTACCTCGGCCGTATCCTGACGGGCCGCATCATTTCCGGCACGCTCAAGCCGAACCAGACGATCAAGGCAATCTCGCGCGAGGGTAAGCTCATCGAGACGACCCGCGTGACGAAGGTGCTCGCCTTCCGCGGGCTTGAGCGCACCGCCGTCGATCTCGTTGAGGCCGGCGACATCGTGGCCATAGCCGGCGTCACCGAGGCCACAGTCGCGGATACGCTGTGCGATCCTTCCGTCGATACGCCGATCCCGGCCCAGCCGATCGATCCGCCGACGCTGACCATGACCTTCCGCATCAATGACGGCCCGTTCGCCGGCCTCGAGGGCGACAAAGTCCAGAGCCGTGTCATCCGCGATCGCCTGATGAAGGAAACGGAGCGCAATGTTGCGATCAAGATCGTCGAGAATCCCGACAAAGATTCCTTCGACGTCTCGGGGCGCGGTGAATTGCAGCTCGGCGTACTGATCGAGAACATGCGCCGCGAGGGTTTCGAACTCACCGTGTCGCGCCCGCGAGTCGTCTACAAAACGGACGAAGCGACCGGCCAGCGCCTCGAGCCGATCGAGGAAGTTATCGTCGACGTCGACGAGCAGCATTCCGGCGTCGTCGTGCAGAAGCTCTCCGAGCGCAAGGGCGAGCTCCAGGAAATGCGCCCGTCCGGCGGCGGACGCACGCGTCTCGTGTTCTTCGTTCCGACGCGCGGCCTGATTGGCTACCAGGGCGAGTTGCTGACCGATACGCGCGGCACCGCGGTTATGAACCGCCTGTTCCATGCCTATGCGCCGCACAAGGGCGAGGTCGCCGGCCGCCGTCAGGGCGTCCTAATCTCCAATGCCATGGGTGAAGCGACGGCGTACTCGCTGTTCTATCTCCAGGAGCGCGGATCGATGATGATCGACCCGCAGACGCGCGTCTATGAGGGCATGATCGTCGGCGAGCACAGCCGCGAGAACGATCTCGTCGTCAATATCATCCAGGGCAAGAAGCTCTCCAACGTCCGCGCCTCGGGCAAGGACGAAGCGATGATCCTGACGCCGCCGCTGCGCATGACGCTCGAGCGCGCAATGAGCTACATCACCGACGACGAGCTCGTCGAGGTGACGCCGAAGTCGATCCGCCTGAGAAAGCGCTGGCTCGATCCGAACGTGCGCAAGCGCATGGAGCGCTCGAAAGAGGCGGTTTAGGTCGCTTCGCGAGTGGGGCTTTCTCCCCACACCCCAACCGGGAGGGACACCCTCCCGGCCCCACCCGTTTTTATTGAGCTGGAGCGTGCGGCAGGCGCCCACATGTCCTTTCTCCCCGTCCTCCATGGGGAGAAGGTTAGGATGAGGGGCGGGAGCTTGCTCGACGTCGGCGTATGCCGCTGCCCCTCACCCTAACCCTCTCCCCGCAAGAGCGGGGAGAGGGGATTGCGTCGCGCCTGCCGCACGCTCCAAGTCCAAAAAAGACGGGGGTTCGGGGGTGTCCCCCGAGCGGGTGATAGGGCGGCAGCCCTGTTCGCGCCGCAGGCGCGACCTACAACCCCTCGATGCAATAGACGCGCGCGGGTGCGCCGTCACCGCCGGGAATTTTCAGCGGCGCTGCCGACAAGAAAACCTCCAGCTCTCGGATGTCCGCGGTATTCGCCACATACTCGACCATGTGCACGCCGGCGCGGAGCAGCACGTCGTGCGTAACCTGCTCGGCGAGCGGGCGTACCTCGCCCTTGAGCATGAGACGGATCGGATAGTCCTGCGGGAATGAGTATCCGATAGTGCGGATGCCGGTCGCGAGCAGCCACTCGGCGCCGTCGCGCGTGATGTAGGGGCTGTCGAGCCAGAACTCCTTGGTCGTGGGTGAGCGCTGGAGATCCCAGTTTGATTTCAGCAGCACCATGCCGCCGCGTTTTATGTGCTTTCCGCGTGCGGCGAGCTTCTCCGCGCCGACGGCTTCGTTCGGCTGCACGTCCATGAGATCGACGACCGCGCAGCGTCCGACGAGATCATCGAGCTTCGTCGCCTCGATCGTCGCCCCGTCGATGAACATGTGGCGGCGCGCATCGACGTGCGTGAAGGCGTGGCAGGAAACCTTGAGCCATGTCACCTGCGCGAGATCGCCCTTGGAGAGGTCGCCGGTGGCGGTGACCTCGGTTGGCCAGCGCGGATGACCACCGGCAATGGGCATGGAAAGATCGATGACACGCATGGCGCTCTCCCTGTGAAAGCGCGGCTATTTCGGCCGGATCTGGCCGCTCCCGCGCACTTTGTATTTGAAGGTCGTGAGCTGCTCGACGCCGACGGGGCCGCGCGCGTGCAGGCGTCCGGTGGCAATGCCGATCTCGGCGCCGAAACCGAACTCGCCGCCGTCGGCGAACTGCGTCGAGGCATTGTGGAGCACGATGGCGCTGTCGACGCGGCTGAGGAATTTCTCGGCGGTGTCGCCGTCTCTGGTGATGATGCTGTCGGTGTGCTGCGAGCCGTAGCGCGCGATGTGTGCGATGGCTTCGTCAATGCCGTCTACTACTTTCACGGCGATGATCGCATCGAGGAACTCGCGGCCGTAGTCGTCAGGCTTCGCCGCTACGACGCGAAAATCGACCCTCTGCGTCGTTGCGTCACCGCGCACCTCGCAGCCCGCATCGAGCAGCGCCCTCACGAGCGGCGAGAGATGATCGGTCTTGGCGTTGCGATCGACGAGCAGACACTCCGTTGCGCCACAGACGCCCGTGCGCCTGAGCTTGCCGTTGATGACCAGGGGAATCGCGATGTCGAGATCGGCGTCGCGGTCGATGAATGTGTGGCAGATGCCCTCGAGATGCGCGAAGACCGGCACGCGCGCTTCCTGCTGCACGCGGGCGACGAGACCCTTGCCGCCGCGTGGCACGATGACGTCGATGGCACCATTGAGCCCTGCGAGCATGTGACCGACAGCAGCACGATCGGTCGTCGGCACAAGAGTGATAGCCGCTTCGGGAAGGCCTGCCTCGCTGAACCCGGCGACGAGACATTCATGGATGGCCATCGCCGAGCGCTGGGCGTCGGAGCCCGTGCGCAGGATCGCGGCGTTACCCGACTTCAGCGTGAGCCCGCCCGCATCGGCCGTCACGTTCGGCCGGCTTTCGTAGATGATGCCGATCACGCCGATCGGCACGCGCACCCGCTCGAAGTGCAGGCCGTTCGGTTGCGTCCAGTCGGCGATGACGGCACCGACGGGATCATCGAGTGCGGCGATATCTTCGAGACCCTTGGCTATGCCCTCGATGCGATCGGGCGTGAGCGTCAGGCGATCCACGAATGACGATGCCTGGCCGGCGGCCTTCACGTCGGCGACATCGAGCGCATTCACGTCGAGAATGGCATTGGCCGAGCGACGGAGCGCCGCCGCCATGGCACGCAGCGCCTTGTTCTTCTGCTCGGTTGGGGCGAGCGCCAGATCGGCTGCTGCAGCACGCGCGCGGGCGCCAAGATCGAGCATGAGACGCTCGATGTCGGCTGCCTTCGGCTGATCAACACGTTCGGGACGGCTCATGTCCGCTCCTTCTCAGGCCCTGCCTTGGACAGGGCCTTGCTCAGGGCCATGTCGTCGCGGTGAATGAGCTCGGTGCGTCCGGCGTGACCCAGGATCGCCGCGATCTCGTTCGACCGCTTGCCCAGGATAGCCGCAGCCTGGTCATGAGGATAGGCAATGAGGCCACGTCCCAGATCGCGACCGTCGAGTGCGCGGATCGTCACGGCGTCGCCCCGGTCGAATGTGCCCTCGACACGGACCACGCCGGCGGGAAGCAGGCTCTTGCCTTGCCCCAGCGCTTTCTCCGCGCCGGCATCGACGACGATCGACCCGCGCGGCTCGAGATTGCCGGCAATCCAGCGCTTGCGCGCCGCGACCGGATCGGATGGCGCGAGGAACCACGTACAAGGCGCGCCTTCGGCAAGCCGGCGCAGGGGATTGAGCCCGCCGCCTTCGGTGATCACCATGTCGGTGCCCGAACCCATGGCAATGCGGGCGGCTTCGAGCTTCGTGACCATGCCGCCCTTGGAGAGCTCGGTTCCTGCGTCGCCGGCCATCGCCAGGATCTCGTGCGTGATCGCGTGCACGACGTCGAGGCGCTGGGCGTTCGGGTCCTTGGCGGGCGGCGCGGTGTAGAGCCCGTCGATGTCCGAGAGCAGCACGAGGCAATCGGCGCTCATCATGGAGGCGACGCGTGCGGAGAGACGATCGTTGTCGCCGTAGCGGATCTCCGCCGTCGCGACCGTATCGTTCTCATTGACGACTGGAACTGCACCGCGCGCGAGCAGTGTCGCCATGGTCTGGCGCGCATTGAGATAGCGGCGGCGCTCCTCCGTGTCCTGGAGCGTCAGCAGGATCTGCGCCGCTATCAGGTTACGGGTCTTGAAAGCGTCCTGATAAGCGCTCGAAAGACTGATCTGGCCGACGGAGGCTGCTGCCTGCGAGTGCTCCAGCGCCAGCGGTCCCCGCGGTAACTTGAGCACGTGCCGACCAAGGGCAATGGCGCCTGACGAGACGAGAATGATCTCACGCCCCTCAGCGGCGAGCGACTGAACATCGTCGGCGATGGAATTGAGCCAGGCCGTCCTCAGAAGGCCCGTCGCATGATCGACAAGCAGGGCCGAGCCGATCTTGACCACGATGCGGCGGGCATCGCGCCACTCGGGCCGGACGGCGGCAGTCGATGTTTCTTTCCGGGCGGCGGGCATGGCACGGCTTCAGATCCTCTGGGAGGCGCTCACATAGCAGAAGCCGGAAGGTTTTGTTAGTGCCGCGGGCTGCTGGGAAGGGGTGCTGCCGCCTTCTGGAGTGGTGCTATGCCCGCGGCGGCCATCCGGACAGGTCTCAATTGAGGCACCAAGCCCATAAAAGACGGGGCTTCGGGGGGTGTCCTTCGTGTCGAAGATGCGCGCCTTCGACACGATGCGGGCACAGGGCGGCAGTCTTGCTCGCGCGGCAGGCCTGCCCCGTCGCAGAGTGGTGTATCGTGAGCGGAAGAAACTCTGGGAGGGCACGGCTTATGTACCTGGACCCAACGCCGGCAAGCTTCAGGCCGCCAGCCGGGGGCTGCGACTGCCACACGCACGTCTTCGGCCCGTTCGATCGCTACCCGCTTGCGCGTGAGCGCAGCTACACGCCGCCGCCGGCACCCGTCGAGGATCTCATCGCGCGGCTCGATGCGACGGGCCTTGGCCGCGCCGTGATCGTGCAGCCCAGCGGCTACGGCACGGACAATCGCCGGACGCTCGATGCCGTGGCAGCGTATCCGGACCGCCTGCGCGCCGTCGTCGTCATAGATGGCACGGAGAGCGATACGGCGCTTCTTGCGATGCACGGGAAGGGCGCGCGGGGCGTCCGCCTCAATCTGATCAGTGCCGGCGGGCCGCGAGGGACGACGGTCGCGGAGCTGCTGACGCGGGTCGCCACGCGCATTCGCCCGCTCGGCTGGCACATCCAGATCTACACGGACCTCGACGTGATCGCGGAGAATGCCGCGCTGCTGCAGGGGCTCGGCGTCGATATCGTGCTCGACCACATGGCCAAGGTGGATGCAACAAGAGGCGCCGCGCATCCGCAGTTCCCGGTCCTGGGTCGGCTTGTCGAAACCGGGCGCTTCTGGGTCAAGCTCTCTGGGACCTATCGCGTTTCGCCGGACTACTATGACAATACCGATGTGACGACGCTCGCGCGGGCGCTGATCGCGCTCAACGCGGAGCGCATGGTCTGGGGTACGGACTGGCCGCATCTCGCCAATCACAATCGGATTGCTTCCGCCGAGCCGCCGCCGATCGACTACCACCCAATTGATTATGGCCGTCTGCTGAGCCTTGTCCCGGAGTGGACTGAGGGCGGGCGGGTGACCGCGCAAATCCTTTCGCACAACCCAGCGCGCCTCTATGACTTCCCGAAAGCCGCCATAAGCTGAGACCCACCGCGATGCCTGAAGCCCTCAAGCGACCGGAGTGGCCGCGCCCTGCCGCGAGCGCCATCATCTTCCGTGGTGCAGGCGTGCTGATCGTCGAGCGGGGGAAGGGGGCACTGCCCGGCACGTGGAGTCTGCCCGGCGGCCACATCGAGCCGGGGGAGAAGGCGCGCGATGCGGCGGCGCGGGAACTCTTAGAGGAGACGGGATTGGCGGTGACGCTCGTGGGGCTCGTCGACGTCCACGATGCGATCTTCCGGGACGGCGAAGGTGCGCTCAGGGCGCACTACGTGCTCTCGGTGTTCTGGGGTCGCTCGGAGGAGGGGGAGCCGGTCGCTGCGACAGACGTGCGTGACGCGCGTTTCGTGCCGGTCAGCGAGGTCGACGACTACCGCATGACGCCGGGAGCCCAGGACATCATCCGGCGCGCCTACAAGCTGAGCGTCGGGGGCGGTTGAGAAGTCCAGATCGGACGTGGCGCGAGCCGATTTCCCAGGCTTGTCTGCAGCCTCAGATTATTCGCATAATATATATTATGGAATGTGTAGACCCGAGGAAATCGACTTAAATGGCCTAAACTAGACCGAAATGGCGGCCGGCCAGTCCGACAGTTCCTCACGATCAAGCGTGGGCAAATTCACGCCGGCAGCGCCACCCGCGTTGCCAGGACGGCCTCCGCAACCGTATGTCTCTTCAATGACCACCGACGCTCCGGCAGCGCCTGCAACACAAGCCTCACCCGATGACGTGGGCGACCTCGTCGCGCGGATGCGTGCCGGCGAGCGACGAGCCATTGCCGAGGTCGCGACCGAATGCGAACGGGCCGGCGTCCGACCGAGCGCCCGCCTCGGCGCGCTGATGCAAGCCATGCAGCCGTACCTCGGTCAGGCTCGGCTCATCGGCATCACGGGGCCGCCAGGCGCCGGCAAGTCGACGCTGGTGAATGCGCTCATCGCTCACATGCGCTCGCTCGATCTGAGGGTCGGCGTCATTGCCGTCGATCCATCGAGCCCGATCTCGGGCGGCGCCATCCTGGGCGATCGCGTGCGCATGACCGCCGCGCTGGACGACGACGGCGTGTTCGTACGCTCGGTCGCAAGCCGTGGCGCGCTCGGCGGCCTCTCCCCCGCAGCCGTCCGGGTTGTGGATGCGCTCGATGCGGCCGGCTTCGACGTGATCCTGGTCGAGACAGTCGGCACCGGTCAGAGCGAGATTGACATCGCCGAGGTCGCCGACGTCCGTATCGTCGTCAACGCGCCCGGCCTCGGCGACGACATCCAGGCCATGAAATCGGGTCTGCTCGAAATTGCCGACATCCTGGTCGTCAACAAGGGCGATCGGCCCGATGCCGACGCAACGCTCGCGCAGCTCAAGAGCGTGGCCGCGATCCGCTCGTCGCGCGTACCTGTCCTCAAGTGCACCGCGACGACGGGCCACGGCATCAAGGCGCTCTGGGACATCGCATCCCCTCTCGCCGAAGCGGCCTTGGAGGTCCCGTCGGAAACTCGACGCCGGCGCCGCGCCCGGACGCTCATTGCTCGCGCCGCCGCCGAGATGCTGGCGCGGCGCGTGCGTTCCGGCGAGATCGACCGCCTGGGGCCGCTCGCGGACGATCTCATGGAAGGCCGGCTCAGCCTCGATGAGGCTGCAAAGCGCCTGCTCGAGGGAACATAAGCGGGATGCCCAGGGTTGTGTCACCAAGTGACAAGCCAGGAGGACTTCCCCATGGCCAGCAGTGACTACGACCGTCCAGTGACCGAGCGCCCGGTGGACACTACCGCGCCGCCGTATAGAGAACAGACGCGCACGACCTGGACCGGTCCGATCGGCATGGTGCTGGGCATTATTTTCGTCGTGCTACTGCTGATGGCTCTTTTGGGCTAATCGCCCATCCGGGCATCGGCGACACCACTGATGAGGTTCGCATCGTAGAGCGAGGCCTCGCGAAGTCCCTTGCCCGCCGTCGCAAGCTCGAGCTCGTCACGCCAGCCAGCCTCGATGCGGGCCTGAGCACGTCTCAGATCCTCCGCGACGTCGATGCTGACAGCCTCGAAGCGCAGCTTGGCGCCGGGGCCGACACGGCCAAGGGCCGGCAGATCGACGCTCGCGATCGTGGCGATCTTCGGATAGCCGCCGGTGGTCTGTCGGTCGGCGAGAAGAATGATGGGCTGGCCATCGCCCGGGACCTGGATCGAGCCGGAGGCAATGCCGTCAGAGACGATGTTGAAACCTTTGGCGTGTGCGAGCGGCGTTCCTGTGAGCCGCATCCCCATGCGATCGGCGGCGCTTGTGACTTCGTAAGATCCTGAGAGGAACGTCTCGATGGCTTCGGCTGTGAAATAGTCGTCCTGCGGTCCGAGCACGAGGCGGAAGCGCTCAGGTACGGCAAGATCGAGGCCCGAGAGTCTCAATTCGTCGCGCGGATCGGTGTCTTCGCGCGCCAGCGGCAGAAGATCGCCGTCGGCAAGGGCCCTCCCCTCCACACCGCCGATACGGGCGCGGACAAACGTCGACAAGCTGCCCATGACGGCAGGCAGCGCAATGCCACCCTCGATGGCGAGCACACAGGACAGGGCACCGCGGCCGACAAGCACGCGCACGCGGGCGCCTCGCTGGAGGCGAACGCTCTCCGCGCCTGCAATATTCCGCGTGGTGCCTTCTTCCGTCACCTCGAGGCTCGCACCGAGGCCGACGCACGCGACGCGGACGCTCTCCGCCGCGATCTCGAGTGTCGCGCCGAGGTACAGCATTTCGAGGACGGCCGTATCCGGGGCATTGCCGACGATCGTGTTGGCCGCCGCCATGGAGACGCGATCGAGCACGCCGGCCGTCGGCACGCCGAAGCGTTGATAGCCGAAGCGGCCCGCATCCTGGACCGACGTGCCGAGACCGGCAACGATAACACGCAGATACGCGCTCATTCCGGAGCCCTGAGCGTGTCGATGTCGAAAACCCCTTCGGCGCTGGCGGCAATCATGTCGTCATAGACCGCGCGGCCGACGGCGACAAAGCGCACGGTATCGCCCGGCGAGAGAAGCGCGGGTTGGTCGCGGTCCGGCACGAACAGAGGCACGGCCGAGCGGCCGATGATATGCCAGCCTCCGGGACTGTCGAAGGTGTAGACAGTGGTCTGGCCGATGGCGATGGCGACGGAGCCGGCCGTCACTTTTATGCGCGGGCTCGTGCGCCGCGGCAGATTGAGCGCGCTCGGCAGATCGCCCATGTAGGCCTGTCCCGGCAAAAATCCGATCACATAGACGAGATGCTCGACCGAGGCGTGCATGGCGACGACCTCCGCCGTGCTGAGGCCGGTCGCCGACGCGACATCGGCGAGATCGGGCGCGTAATCGTCGCCCTCGTAGCAGGTCGGGAAGAGCCAGCGCTGGCCGACAAGCGCCTCGGCCTCGAGGCCATCGATGAGGGGCATCAGGCGCGCTTCGAGCTCGCGCGCGCGCACGACCAGCGGGTCGTAGTGCACCATCAGAGACCGGAAGGTCGGCACGGCCTCGCTGATGCCGGCGATATTCGCCTCCTGCACGCGGCGGCGCAGATTGAGCACCAGCGCCGAGATGTGGCGGTCCAAGCGGTCACCGAATTCCACGACGAGCGCGGTATCGCCGCTCGGCAGGAAGCGCGGCGCGACCGCAAGCCCTGACTTTGACATCACGAACTCTTTCTCAGCATCCGTAGAGGCGCCAACACTCTCCATGGCTCCCATGTCGCCATGGATGCTTGGCGGGCCAGCCCGTCGCTGCTACCAATCCAGCTCCCCGCAGGATCTCGCGTCGCCCGGTCCTGCGCCCCGATTCCCCGAAGCCCTTGAGGAAGCGAACAATGGCCACCAAAGTCAACCTCAATGCGGACATTGCCGAAGGTTGGGGCGCCTACGACATCGGCAACGATGCCGCGATGATGGACATCGTCAAGTCGGCGAACGTCGCATGTGGCCTGCACGCAGGCGACGCCAACACCATGCACCGCCTCGTCATGCTGGCCCGCGACAAGGGCGTGAGCATCGGCGCGCATCCGGGCTTCAACGATCTCTGGGGCTTCGGCCGTCGCCAGATCCGCATGTCGCCGACCGAGCTCGAATACCTCGTCGCCTACCAGATCGGCGCCCTGCAGGGCATTGCAGCCTACGGCGGGCTCAAGGTCACGCACCTCAAGACGCACGGCGCATTGAGCAACATGGCGAGCGTGGAAGCGGACTACGCCATGGCCATAGGGCGCGCCATCAAGACGATCGACTCGGACATGATCTACGTCGTGCTGTTCGGCTCCGAGCTCGAGAAGGCAGCGCGGAAACTCGAATTGCCCATCGCCCTCGAAGGCTTCTGCGACCGCGTCTATGCCGATGACGGCATGCTCGCGTCACGCTCGCTGCCGGGCACCGTTCTCAAGGATCCGGCGAAAGCAGCTACCCAGGCCCTGCGCTTCGTCCAGGAGGGCGAGGTCGTCTCCATCAATGGCAAGGTGATCAAGGCGAAGATCGACACGCTCTGCGTCCACGGAGACGAGGCAACAGGCGTCGTGGTGGCCCGCGGCGTTCGAGACACCCTCGAGAATGCTGGCGTCGAGATCGTTCCGCTTACCGAGATGGGCCTGACACGCTGAGCTGAAGTTGCATCACCAGAAGCCATCACAGCAGTACGGGGGGAAGACATGCGCACAGCGGCACTCTATGCGGGACTACTCGGCCTCATCCTGATCGCGCTCTCCATGAGCGTTTCAATGGCGCGGCGTAGTGTGAGGGCTTCGATTGGGGATGGCGGCGATGAGATTCTCCGTCGGCGTATTCGCGCACACGGTAACTTTGCTGAATTCGTGCCGCTGACGGTGCTGCTGCTCGCCCTCAGCGAACACCTCGGCCTCGGCACACTGTTCATCCATATCCTTGGGCTGATCCTGCTCGCAGCGCGTATTGCGCACGCCTACGGCATCAGCCAACCGAACGAGATCTTGGCGTTCAGGATGTTCGGGACGATCGGGACGCTCACGGTCCTCGGGATCACCTCGCTCTACTGCATCATCGCGTTCTTCTGAGCCGGCAACACGGCCCGCCACTCGACGACAGTAGGAATTCCGCATGCCCTATTCTACGTTTCGCCCCGAGCTTATGGGCAGCGCCACGTTGTCTCCATCCGGAAGGTTCGAGGCAGGTTCCTGGCAGTCCTTCACTCTGGTCTACACGGCAGGCGCATTCGGCATCGACGACACAGGCAGCCTGAAGATCGCCTTCCGCTTCGCGACGGATCTCGGACCCGTGCAGTTCGACGACCCGAAGGCGCCCGGCTACACCACGCTCGAAGCCTCGAACGGCGCGACGCTCGAAGCGCGCTGGGAGTTCAAGCGCAATATCCGCCCTTGGAGCCGCTCGCTCTACATCGGCGTGATGAAGCATTTCCTGAAACCCGGCGACACGATCACCGTGCGCTTCGGCGACCAGCGCTCTGGATCACCGGGCGTGCGCCTGCAGACCTATTGCGAGAAAATCTTCGAGTTCCACGTTCTCGTCGACGCGATCGCGACCTACGACTACGTCGCGCTGCCCGTGAGCCCGACCATCGAGATCGGACCGGGTCCGGGCATCACCTGGCAGGCGCTGCTGCCGACCATGGTGCGCGCCGGCGCGCCTTTCCGCTTCGGCATCAAGATCGACGATGCCTGGGGCAATCCATCGGATCGGGTGGCGCGGGCAGTTCGCCTCGTTTCGAGCCGGCCAATCGCCGGACTGCCTCAGACTGTCGAGTTGAAGAGCGGCCAATTTGGCGCCACGCTCGAAGACCTCGCCGTGCTCGAACCCGGCGATCTCACCGTTGATGTGCTGGACGAGAACGGCACCCTGCTCGCGCGCAGCAATCCGCTGCGCATAACCGCGAGCGATGCGCCGACTGTCCACTTCTGGGCCGACACGCACGGCCAGTCCGACGAGACGCTCGGCACGAACTCGGCGAGGGAGTACTTCGCGTTCGGCCGCGACCGCGCACTCATCGATATCATGAGCCACCAGGGCAATGACTTTCAGATCACCGGTGCCTTCTGGCGCGACCTCAACGTCGCGACCGCCGAATTCGACGAGACGGGCCGCTTCGTCTGTATTCCGGGCTACGAGTGGAGCGCCAATACAGCCGTCGGCGGCGATCGCAATGTCATGTACCGCCGCGAAGGTGAGATCATCCATCGCTCGAGCCATGCACAGATCACCGAAGGCGGCGACATGGCCGATGAGGCCAGCGACGCGCACGAGGCGGGCGCCCTCTTCGAGAAGCTCGCCGGCAAGGACTGTGTGGTGATGGCCCATGTCGGCGGCCGCTATGCCGACATCACCTACGCACACGACGGCAAGCTGGAGACGGCCGTCGAGGTGCACTCCGACTGGGGTACGTTCGAGTGGATCCTGCACGATGCCTTCGCCAAGAACTATCGCGTCGGAGTTGTGTGCAATTCGGACGGCCACAAGGGGCGGCCTGGTGCGTCGTACCCAGGCGCGTCATTCTTCGGCGCACAAGGTGGCCTCACCTGTTATCTCGCACCGCGCCTCGATCGCGACGCGATCTTCGAGGCCATGCGCCGACGCCATCACTACGGTACGACGGGCAATCGAATCCTGCTCTCGGTCGAAGCCACAACAAAAAGCGATGCGACGCTCTTCGTCCGCGATCCCGCAGTCTTCGAGAACGCCACGACCGAGACGACGCGCCGCGCCATCATGGGCGACATCGCGCGCATTGCCGATGAGGACGTCGAGTTGCATATCGAGGTCGTTGCTTCGGCGCCGATCGAGCGTCTCGATATCTTCGACGGCCCGAACCTCATCGAAACTGTCCGCACGTACGGGCCGGCGGATCTCGGCCGTCGGGCGCGCCTGACCTATGCGGGCGCCGAGTATCGCGGCCGTGCGCGGACAACCGTCTGGGACGGCAGCCTTACCGTCAGCGGCAATGCCATTGCCGAGGCGCGCATGTTCAACAACTGGAACCTCGACCGCGGCATCCGCGATCAGACGGCGGCAAGCCTTTCATGGAAAGCGGTCACCACCGGCAACTTCGGCGGCATCGATCTATGGCTCGAGGAAGCAAATGCCGGCGCCATCAGCTTCGAGACGAAGCATTGCCGCGGCGCCTGCGATATCGGAAAACTCGGCGTGGAGGCCGATATCTTTCCCGGTGGCGGGCTTGCGCGCGAGGTGACACTCGCGCGCCTACCTGAGCGGATGAGCGAGACGCGTCTCCGCCTTAGTCGCCGCATCGCCGTCGCGAAAGGACGCGACACACGTCTCCTGGTCCGCGTGACTCAGGAGGACGGCCACCGCGCGTGGTCGAGCCCGATCTACCTGTTCCGCTGAGCGGACCGCCCTCAGGAAGCCAGGGCTTGTCCGCCGTAGACTTCACCTTCCATGCGGTTCAGGAGGGCAATCAGACAGTCCCAGTCGATGGGCTTGGCCAGATGGTCGTTCATGCCCGCTTCGAGGCAGCGCTGGCGATCACCGTCCATGACACTCGCCGTCAGGCCGATGATCGGCAGCGCGCGCCCCGCATCCGTCTGGCGAATGATCTGCGTTGCCTCAAGCCCGTCCATGGCCGGCATGTTCACGTCCATGAGCACGACGTCATAGGGCTTCTGGCCGACGAGCTCGATGGCCTTGTGGCCATTGCCGGCAATGTCGATCGAGTAACCCGCGCCGCGCAGGATGGCTCGTGCCACGCGCTGATTGGGCTCGTTGTCCTCGGCGAGCAGAACGCGCAGATGGCGCGGGGGAATGGCTGCCGCGGCGATAGTTGCCCGTGCACCACCGCTCGATGTTGGGCGGCGCAATCGGTTGCAGATGCGCTCGAAAGACTGGCTCCCGAATGGTCGCGAGAGAAGAAGATCGGGCTCGATGTCGATGCCACCGGCGTCGGAGATCGAATCCGCGATCACGAAGAACGGCATGGACTGGCCGCCCGACCCCGCTGCAATCTGGCGGATGATCTCTTCCCGGCCTGACTTCGGTGTGCTGCAGTCGATGACGACGGCCGTACAGTTCGTCGATCCCAGGCGCTGAAGGACATTGGGGCCGCAGGCGAGCACCTCCATCGTCGCGCCGCAGCTTACCGCATAGGCCCGCATGACATTGGCGAGCGGCCCTTCGCGACCGATGAGCGCGATCCGCCAGCCCGCGAGCTGGCGCGCGCGATTGCGATCCTGCGTTTCTACGCCCATTTCGACGAGCGGCAGCAGCACCACAAATGTGCTCCCAGCGCCGGGCGTGCTCTCGCAATCGATGAAACCATTCATGAGCGAGACGAATTCGCGGCAGAGCGCCAGGCCGAGCCCGGTGCCGCCGTGCGTGCGCGTGGTCGACGCATCGACCTGGGAGAAACGCTTGAACAGGCGCTCGCGCTTGCTCTCCGGAATGCCCATGCCGGTGTCGCTGACGCGAATGCGCAGGTGCGGGCGACCTTCGCTCTCGACCCTGTCGATCCACAGGGAAACGCCACCCTCCTCGGTGAACTTGATGGCGTTGCCGATGAGGTTCGTAAGGATCTGGCGCACGCGAAGTGAATCGCCACGCATGGTGCTTGCCAACTGCGGATCGACGAAGGCCGCGAGGTCGATACCCTTGGCGCGCGCTGTTGGTGCGAGCAGCGCCGTCACTTCGTGGGCGAGGTCCGAGATCCGGTACTCAACATTCTCGATTTCCATGCGCCCGGCCTCGATCTTTGAGAGGTCGAGCACATCGTTGATGATGCCGAGCAGGCTCTCGCCCGAGACGCGGATCGTGTCGAGATAAGCACCCTGCTCGTTGTCGAGCGGCGTATTCGAAAGCACGCGCGCCATCCCGAGAATGCCGTTCATCGGCGTGCGCAGCTCATGGCTCATCGTCGCGAGGAAGCTCGACTTGGCCATATTGGCCGCCTCGGCCTCGATGACCGACTTGCGCAGCAGCTCCTCGGCGCGGATACGGTGGGTGATTTCGTGGAAGACGATGACCTCACCGTCGCTCGGCACGCTGCCGATGCCCGTCTCGAAGACCTCTCCCGAAGGGGCGGCGAACTGCTGGGGCAGGCGGCCCCCGGTGCGGATCTGTGCGAGCCCGGCGCTGACAACCTCGGCGGTCACAGCGCTTGCGACATCGCCGTCAATGGCAAGCGCGCGCAGGGCTTGCTTGTTCCAGAGGATCGGAACGCCCGACCGGTCCAAGGCTACGATGCCCGCTGCCGAATTCGAAAGCACGGCGTCCAAAATGGCGCGTCGGCGCGTGTGTTTGATAGCGTAGCGGATGGAGCGGTCGAGAAGCTCAGGCGTTATGGCGCCCTTCTCGAGGAAATCGGCAGCGCCTGCTTCCTCGGCCTCGCGGTCGATATGCGGATCGATGACGCCCGTGAGGAGGATCATGGGCGTGTCGGGAAAGCGCCGGCCGGCCTCGCGGATGAATTCGAGCCCGGTCCGCTCGCCGATGCGATAGTCGACGAGGGCTACGTCGTACGAGCGCTCGAGAAGCTCGAATGTCGCGCGCTCGTAGGAGCCGGCCCATACCACCGAATATTTGTGGTTCGGCACGCACTGCAGAACATCCTGCGTCAGGAAGAAATCATCGCGGTCATCCTCGACGAGAAGGACGACAGTCTCATTCTGTGCAGTAGGAAGCGTCATCGAAAGGCCGCCTTAACGCAAAATCACTCAATCAGGCGGCCTCGCTGGCCGGCAGTTCGACAATCTCGATCCAGTAATGATTGAGCGTACGAACGACATCGACCAGGCCTTCGAAACTGACGGGCTTGGTAATGAAAGAGCTGACGCCCAGGTCGTAGGTCCGCAGAATGTCTTCCTCGGCCTTCGACGTCGTCAGTACGATCACGGGGATCCGGCGGAGCTCGGGATCGTCCTTGATGTGCTTGAGTACGGTGCGGCCGTCCATGCGGGGCATGTTGAGATCCAGCAGGATCAGCCCCGGCAGGCGGCGCGGTTGGCCCGCGAACTTGCCTTCTCCGCGCAGATACGCGAGCAGCTCCTCGCCATCCTCCACGTAGACCCGCGGATTAGCGAGGCGGCTCTCCATGAACGCATCTTCGACCAACATCCTGTCGTCGGCGTCGTCGTCTGCGATCACGATGGTCAAGGTTGCTTTACTCGACATGACGGAACTCTCCCCCTACGCCACAGCACTTTGCTCGACACCGCTCCCCCGGCGTCCAGCAGGCTCCCACTCGCCATGCTCAAAATGGCAGAGAAGACTGAAAGTCCCGTTTAATTCTACAGGACATCTATCCGACCTTCTTAATGACCTGTTTGCCGCTTGATCGGGCGAAAGCCGGAAGCCAGTCCGTGACGTGTCCCCCTTCCAATATTCACGACTACTTTTTCATCATTGGACTGAGCGCTGGACGGCCGGGTTGGCTTCGCCTATAGCCTTGGACGTCATTCAAATTGACGCGCTGCATTGCGTCCGGCTGCTATTGTTGATGATAGTGAGCCGTTTGGCGGAAGGGATTTGTTTTGTCGGAACGCACCCCTCTGCTACCCCGCGATCGGACGGCGGCCGCTTACGGATCGCTGCTGACCTCGCCCATTCTGCCAACCCTGGCCGCGCTCTCGCTCCCGAACCTTCTCGCCCTCGGTACGCAATCGCTCGTCGCGATCGCAGAGACCTCCTACATCGGCATCCTGGGGACTGAATCGCTCGCCGCCATGGCGCTCGTGTTTCCGATGATCATGCTAACTCAGATGATGTCGTCGGGAGCCATGGGCGGCGGCGTTTCCTCGGCCATCAGCCGCGCCATCGGCGCTCGCGATGAGCGGCGCGCTAGGGCGCTGGCCTTCCATGCTCTTATCGTCGCCGCGCTCGCCGGTGCCCTGTTCACGGTCGTCTTCCTTATTGCCGGCCCCGCCATCTACACGGTTCTCGGCGGTGATGCCGCCGTATTACCGCTTGCTCTGCAATACTCGGGGACGTTTTTCGCGGGAGCTTCGATCATCTGGTTCTTCAATATTCTGGCCTCGATTACTCGCGGGACCGGCAACATGCGCGTGCCATCCTCGACGGTTATCGTTGTCGCTTTACTGCAGATCATCCTCGGAGGGCTGATGGGCCTTGGATTTGGTCCTATTCCCCGCTTCGGTCTCACCGGCATCGCGGCCGGCCAGATACTCGCATTCCTCGCAGGGACGATCGCCCTTCTCTGCTATCTCCGTTCCCGTCACACGCGCCTGCGCCTTGACTTTACGGTGATCCGCCTCGACCGTGCTCTCTTCTGGGATATTCTCAAAGTCGGCGCCGTTTCCTGCCTCTCCCCCCTTCAGTCGATTCTGACCGTCATCATCCTCGCCAAGTTCGTTGCGGCCTTCGGAACGACCGCACTGGCCGGCTACGGCATCGGCGTACGTCTCGAGTTGCTGCTCGTGCCCATCGCCTTTTCCATAGGATCGGCCTCGGTACCCATGGTCGGCATGGCCATCGGCGCCGGCGATGTCGCGCGCGCACGCCGGGTTGCGTGGATCGCGGCGACGGCCTCGGCTGTCATCATCGGCGGCATCGGGTGCCTCGCGGCTCTCAATCCCGCGCTTTGGGCCACGATCTTCACGACCGATCCGGCAGTGGAACTGTCCGCCGACGACTATCTGAGCATCGCCGGCTTCGGTTTTGCCGCTTATGGCTTCGGGCTATGCCTCTATTTCGCGTCGCAGGGCTCGGGGCGCATCGTCGGGCCGGTGCTTGGTGGCACGGTTCGACTGCTGGTCGTGCTTGTCGGCGGCATCCTGCTGATGCAGCAAGGTGGCGACTTCCGAGCTTTCGCGCTCCTCGTCACCATCGCCATGGCAGCGTACGGCGTATCGACGGGATTGTTCGTGTGGCGCACGCGCTGGGGCGAAGCGGGCTGAGCGCGTTCGGTGCCTCCCAGCGGCGGACAACTTGGCGGCTTACTTTAGGACAATAGGGTTTACGATGGCCGCGCCCCACGGCGACCCTTGGAAGGGCGGCCAGGACGAAGATCATGCGGCCATGAGGCCGGTAACGGCTCAGCATGCTGCATGCTGCCGTCAGCTAACGGCAGTTCTCGCAGGCGTCCACGAGGCGTAGTGACTAATTCCGGTAATCCTTGAGGCGGGTCGCGCGCAGGCCCTGCAGGCCGTGCTTGTCGATGGTCCGCTGCCAGGACAGGAACTCGTCAACGGTCAGCTTGTAGCGCTCGCAGGCCTCCTCGAGGCTCAGCAGGCCACCACGCACGGCGGCAACTACCTCTGCCTTGCGGCGGATGACCCAGCGCTTGGTGTCCCGCGGCGGAAGGTCAGCTACCGTGAGGGGACTACCGTCCGGCCCGATGACGTAGCGCGAGCGCGTTCTGAATTGCTGGTCGGTCATGATGCGCGTTACTCTCTCTGAACTTCGGACACACTAACCGAGCCGTCTTAATATCGATCTAAGGCGCGCGGTGAACGTGCCAATACTTTCATGTTCCATTTTTATCACGCCTTAACAATATTTTGGCGATAGATGCTAATTCTGGTTAACACTTGCCGTGTCCAGCACGAAGCCATGCCACCCCGCGCTGCGAGCGGGCGTAATCGAGCGAAAGGCACACGGGCACCCGCTCGCCTGAAATGTCATGATTAGAGTATTTTAGGGCGCCAGGCGCTCAGTCGCTCTCCGCCTCGGCTTGCTTGGCGGCAGCGTCCTTCTCGATGCGATCGACGATCAAGATGGAGGCTTCGTAAAGCAAGATGGTCGGCATCATCATAGCCAGCATGCTGAACGGATCTGGCGGCGAAAGAACCGCGGAGGCGCCGGCAATCCCCACGATGGCATAGCGTCGGGCGGAGCGCATCCCGGCCGCACCGAAGACCCCTGCCCTCGCCAACAGCGTCACGATGACCGGGAGCTGGAAGATGATGCCGAACCCCAGGATCAGCGTCATGACCAGCGACAGATATTCCGAGACCTTGGGCAGCAGCTCGATCGTCGCTTTGCCGTCACCACCCAATTGAGGCGTGATATCGAGCGAGAACTGAATGAGCAGCGGCAGGACAATGAAGTAGACGACCAGCGATCCAAGGATAAAGAGCACCGGCGTCGCAATGAGATATGGGACGAACGCGCCGCGCTCGTTCTTGTAGAGCCCCGGCGCCACGAACTTGTAAATCTGCACGGCCACCACGGGAAACGAGAGGAACGCGGCGCCGAACATGGCGAGCTTGATGTTCGTGAAGAGCTGCTCGAGGAAGTGCGTTGCGATGAGCTTGGCGTTCTCGGCACCGACGATGCGCACGAACGGCCACACCAGAACGTTGTAGATCGGCTTCGCGAAGAAGAAGCAGACGACGAAGGTCCCGAAGAAAGCGAGCAGCGAATAGATAAGGCGCTGGCGCAGCTCGGTCAGGTGCTCGATTAGCGGCGCCCGCGACGCGTCGATCTCCGATTGGCCGTTGTCTTCGGTGCCGACCTTCACCGCCGGCACGTCCACGCCCTTGTCCGGATTTTGCAGTGTATCGGTCACGACGCCTTAGGCCCCGCTCTTCGGTGAGGTCTCTGCGCCCGAACCACCCGGCGCCGCATGGGCTCCCGTACCGTTCAGGCTTGCGCGATCGCTCTGGGGAACCGGCACCGGCTCGGCAATAATGGGCATCCCGGGCGCAACCAGAGGCGACTCCGCCAACTGCTGCGCGGGAACGCCATTGGCGTCGTGCGCGTCGTGATCGGGACTGGCCGGCTCTGTAGCCGCCGTTACACCGCTCGCACCCTCGCGGATCTCCTCCGGGGTATAACCGGTCGTGTGTGGGGTCGGCCGCAAGGGATCGTTGAGCTGAGCCTCAACGTCGGACTTGAGGCCGTCGATATCCTTCGTGACGCTGCCAAGGTCGCTCGCGATCGACTGCTGGGTCTCGCGCATGGACTGATCGAGATCCTGGCCGAGCCCCTCGACATCTTTCTTAATCTGGTCGAGCTCGCTCTCCCGCATGGCCTCGTCGAACTGGGCGCGGAACTCGTCAGCTTGCTTCTTGATGATGCCCATGTACTTCCCGATAGTCCTCAGCAGGATCGGGAAATCCTTCGGGCCGAGCACGATCAGGGCCACGATGCCCAGCAGCAGCAGCTTGCCTGACGTGAGATCGAACATAATCGCTTTCTGTAGTGCAGCCTCACTGTTGCGTTACAGTTGCAGCAGCGACTGACCTTCTACCTTCAGTGAGCCTGCCTTACTCCAGCGCCGATAGCGCGAAGTTTCTGCGAGGCTCAGCGTGCCGACCGCACTGGCAGGCACAGCGACGGAATATGAAATGCCACCGCCGGCGCCAACAAGCTGTCAGCCGACTTTCGTGCCGGTGGTCGTGCCACTCGCCGTTTGGGGCTCGGGTGGCTTGCCCTCGAGCTTCTTCGGCGCATCAGCCGGTGCTGCTGCCGGCGAGGCATCGTCCTCCTCGGACATGCCCTTCCTGAAGCTCTTGATGCCCTTGGCCACGTCGCCCATGATCGACGAGATCTTCCCGCTGCCGCCGAAGAGCAACAAGGCGATGACCAGGAAGATCAGCCAGTGCCAGACGCTGAATGTACCCATCCTACAGAACTCCTTGGGGGGCGGCGGCGCAGTCGCACGACCGCTGCTGCCGGTTTTGTCGAAAGTATCGCAGAAAGGTACTCTTGCAGCAAGGCAGGGCGCTCGAAAACCCGGCAAGCAAAAGGGCGCCTGTCGGCGCCCTCTAACCTGAGCCAAATTGGCGCATCCGCCGGCGGTTGGCGCCTCGTCGATGCCCCTAATCAGGCCGCTGCGGTCTTGCCATCGCCCGGTTCTCGCAGCACATAGCCGCGGCCCCAGACGGTTTCGATGTAGTGTTTACCACCGGTTGCCGTCTGCAGCTTCTTGCGCAGCTTGCAGATGAATACGTCGATGATCTTGAGTTCCGGCTCGTCCATCCCGCCATAGAGATGATTGAGAAACATCTCCTTCGTGAGGGTCGTGCCTTTGCGGAGCGAGAGCAGCTCCAGCATCTGATATTCCTTACCCGTCAGATGCACACGCTGATTGTTAACCTCGACTGTCTTGGTGTCGAGATTGACGCGCAGCTCGCCGGTCTCGATGACCGACTGGGCGTGCCCCTTCGAGCGGCGCACAATCGCCTGGATGCGGGCGATAAGCTCGTTCTTGTGAAACGGCTTGGTCATATAGTCGTCGGCGCCGAAGCCCAGTCCTCGCACCTTGTCATCAATGCCGGCCAATCCCGAAAGGATCAGGATCGGCGTCTGCACCTTGCTGACACGGAGCGTCTTGAGAACCTCGTATCCGCTCATGTCCGGCAAGTTGATATCGAGCAAAATAATATCGTAGTCATAAATCTTGCCGAGATCGACGCCCTCTTCACCGGTACTCGTCGTGTATACGTTGAAGCCTTCCGACTGAAGCATCAGTTCGATGCTTTGTGCCGTGGCGCTGTCATCCTCTATGAGAAGGACTCGCATGCCAACCTCTCTTCCATGACCCTGTATAGAGTCCGCTGCCCCAATTGTGAAGAGTACGCTATTGCACTCAGCAAGTTCATAACTTGCACATTACTTCCGAGAGGTTAACAAAACCTAATGGTCGATTACATGAATGCTTTTCCTGGGACACATTCCCTGTGTTGCCATGACAACCGCTCATCGCCCAGCGATGACAAGTTGCCAACAGGTTACGAAACCCAGTAGTACCAAGTAACCGCGCACGCAAATACTCGGTGCGGCAGGCCATCCTAGCCGTACTTGGTAGCTCAGAGATGTCGCTAGATCGCGAACCTCACGCCGACCATGCAGATCACTCAAGCCGTTGCCGTGACTTGTTTGTCCGCATGCAACCCCCTAAGTTGGTTAGTACATGATTTGCACAGGTTGCTGAAGCGTACAGTGCTCGCTCAGTGATCGAAAATGGCACGCTGTAGTCTGATCCGATTCAGGCGTTGCGAAACGGCAACTTAATGCGTTCGTCGGATACTGATCCTGCGCCGGCACATATCTTGCGGCATCACAGGACATCAGCACCGCGAGCTTCAAAGCGGCTGGACCTAAGGTGCTTTACGCGGGATCGTGTAATATGCGGTCGGAGCATATGGTTTGTAGGGTCACGCCGCGCATGTCGCGAACTGGCCGGACGTTGAGCGTGTATCAACGGCGCCTTTTTCGTCGAGGTCGCCGATGCTCGTTAGTAGGGGGTAGACGGTCATGAAGTCTCGCGACAGTGCGCTGAAGCTGAAGCGCTTCGAGGCCGATGAAAAGCGGCGGAAGGTGGCGGACATCGAAGCGATGATCCACGAGTTCGAGCAGATGGCTGTCGACCTCGAGCGCCAGATCACCAGCGAGGAAGAGCGCACGGGCATCCGTAACGAGGCGCACTTCGCCTATTCCACATTTGCGCGCGCCGCTGCCCAGCGCCGCGACAATCTCCGCGCTTCGGTTGCGGACCTGCGTGAGAAGCTCGAGCACGCCGTTGCTGTTCGCGACGAGGCCCTTGCAGAGCTCGAAGTGGCCGCAACTGCCGATGAGCGCGGCGGTGATCGTTCGCGTCGCGTTGACCGTGACGCCGGCGACGCTCGCTTGAGCTAGGACCTTTTGAGCTTTCCAGCTAGTGCCTGCCAAATGCCCGCGTTGCGGCAACCAGTTCGTGCACGATGCCGGGCTCTGTCATGGCGTGGCCTGCATCCGGTACGACGTGCAGCGTTGAGCCGGGCCAGGCCTTGTGCAGCTCGACTGCGCTCCGCGCCGGCGTGACCACGTCATAACGTCCCTGGACGATGGTGCCGGGAATACCGGCGAGACGGTGCGCATCCCGCAGCAGCTGACCGTCGACCTCGAGGAAGCCGCGGTTCACGAAATAGTGGCACTCAATGCGCGCGAAGGCGAGCGCGTAGGAGTCCGACGCGAAGGCGCGCAGCCGCATCGGATCGGGCCGCAAGGCCATCGTCGAAGCTTCCCAGATGCACCACGCCCGCGCCGCCTCGACTTGAATGCGCGGATCCGAATGGGTGAGGCGGCGGTGATAGGACGCGATTGGGTCGAGGCGCTCCTCCGCGGACAGCAGGAAGCGAAAGGCTTCGTAGGCCTCGGGAAAAAGCCAGCTGCAGCCGTCCTCGTAGAACCAGCGGATCTCCGCCTCTCTGAGCAGGAACACGCCTCGCAGGATGAGTTCGAGCACGCGCTCGGGATGGCGCTCGGCGTAGGCTATGGCGAGCGTCGCGCCCCAGGAGCCGCCCATAAGCTGCCAGCGCTCGATGCCGAGGTGGCGGCGTAGCTGTTCCATGTCGGCGAGCAGGTGCGGAGTGGTGTTTTCCTCGATGCTCGCGTTGGGCGTCGAGCGCCCACAGCCGCGCTGGTCGAAGAGGATGATGCGGTAGCGGGCGGGGTCGTGATAGCGGCGCATGGTCGGATTGCTGCCGCCGCCCGGCCCCCCATGCACCACGAGAACGGGCTTGCCGTCGCGGTTGCCACATTCCTCGAAATAGATCTCATGGCCGCCGCCGACCTGCAGGCGGCCGGTACGGTAGGGCTCGATCGGTGCATAGAATCCGAATTGCTCGCGTGCCGACATCCCTGATCCTCGATCGCACCCGTGCACGGCACGGCGGGACATAACATTCCATATGGAGGCACCATCGCGCTAGAGCATGAACGTCAGCGGACGCCCATGTAAGGCGATTGTGCTCGAGCGTCCCGATCGCAAAGTGGTGGCGGACTTCGGAATTACCACACTAGCCGCCGGTATTGCGGCGCCGCTCCACGAGCATCTGGCGCATTTCGCGATCATAAAGCGTATCGCCGCCCGGAACGCGTAAATCCCTGACCAGCTCCAGCACGTGGCGCCCCGGCGGCGGCGTGAGCATGCTGCCGGCCCCCATCGCTATAAAGGCGACCGGCGCTCCGACCGCAGCCGCCATCGGCCCGACAAGCCCATATTGGGCGAGATCGCCGCTCAATATGCCTAGGATGGCGGCGGTAAACCCCGCGAGGAGACCGGCCATCGCGCCCCAGCCATTGCTGCGCTTCCACCAGATAGACAATAGCAGCACCGGAAAGAGCGTCGAGCCACTGAGCGCCAGCGACCACATGAGCAACTCCAGCGGATCGCCGGGCGCCACGAGGGCCAGCCAGGCGCCGAAGACGACGAGGGCGACGAATGAGAGGCGCAGGATCATCGCGCGCGGACCGTCGGCCACCAACTCGCTGTTCGGGCCGTTCACGATATCCTCCGCCAGGATCGTGCCGAGCGTGGCGAGGCCCGTGGCGGCGGCGGCGAGTGCTGCCGCCAGAACGCCGGCTATGATCGTATACACGAGAGCCGCCGGTACTTCGTTGGCAACCGCCAGCACGACGAGCGCGGCATCGCGGCGTATGGCGAAGCTCGACATGGTCAGCCGCGCCGTCCCCGTATCGACGCTCGCCCACTCGTGCCCGACGAGAGTGGACATCCAGCCCGGCAGCTGGCCCGCCGGCAATCCTGCGATATTCGTCATCGCCGTCTCGCGCAGGAAAACACCGACGGCCGACATCGTCAGGAAAATCAGTCCGGCAATGCAGATGGCCCAGGCAACGGACTTTCGTGTTGCATAAACGCCGGGGGTCGCGCCGATCCTTGAGATGAGCGATGGCTGCCCCGCTACGCCTGCCATGATCGACAGGACCGACAGAACGAACGCTCCCTGCCCGATGTTGGCGAAGGGTGTCGCGAAGCGACGCGTTGCCGCCTCGAAGCCGGCCCCCGGCAGATCGAAAGCGAAGGCATCGGCAAATATCTCGGGGATGTTCTGCGTGATCTCGGCGCGCAGCAGCGCCCGCGTGATCCGTCCGTGGCTGAGCTGCGGAACGGGCAAATGCGACATGAGTATCGCGATGATCATCACGGGGATCAGCACGGCGAGCAGCATGACGATGGCCTGAGCGGCGCTCGTCCAGCTCACAGAGCGCAGGCCCCCGCTCGCCAGCACGAGCACCAGCACGAACGATATCGAATTGGTCAGCGCGAACGGCGAGAGCTCGGTAAGCCAGGTCCCCGCCATCAGCGCGACCTTGAGCTCGGCGACGATGAGCAGCAGGAGCGGTACGCTCGCGACGGCTGCCGCGACGACGCGCAGCATCGGGCTTGCAAAGCGCAATCCGAGATAAGCCGGGACGGAGTAGGCGCCGAACTTGCGCATATAAGGCGCGATGAGGATGGCGAAAACGACGAGCCCGGTCGTCATTCCGACGGTCAGAAAGAGCGCGTCGAACCCCATGAGATAGAAGAGTCCGGGCAGTGCCGCGAACGTCGTTCCACCAAGCAACGTCACCGTGAGCGTGAGGCCGGTGAACACAGCCGGTACCCGCCGGCCCGCAAAGAGCAGCTCGGAGACGGTATTCGAGCGCGTCGCAAGCGCGAGCCCGGAAACGAGCGTGGCAAGCCCACCTGCGATAAGCAGGCGCAGCATATGGTCTTCGATGCCAAGTTGCTCGAGCATGAGTGCCATCAGCACGATGCCGATGAGCAGGCTCGAGAAGATGCCGAAATAGACACCCAGCAGCGGATTGACGAGATGGCGGCTTGGCGTGAGGGACATCGGCGATCCGGATCGGCACTTGGAGCGGGCGCACAGCCCGCCGCTGGTCCTAGCCTCGAGATGGAGAGCGGGCGCTCCCCCCGTCCTCAGCCGTCCTCATGGGCCCCGTGCCAGCGATCGATGACGTCCTGGCGGTTCGCGAAGGAGGCGACAGTGATCAAGGCGAGGACGCCGACACCGTGCGCAAGAAGGAAGTAGCCCCATGGAAAGCCGATCACGCGGGTACCATTGAGCTGCTCGGCATAAAAGGGAAGCACGAGAACAACGAGGAGAAAGGGCAGCAGGCTCGCCATCATCTGCCATTTGGTGTGCCGCCAGTAGGGTCGACGCTCCTTGCGCTCGATCATGCGCCAATCTCCATCTGGTGTCCCCCGATCGCGGAAGCCGTATGGCACCGCAGAAACTCGCGAACCGAGAGATGTTCCCCCATTGTGGTCGGGATACGGCGACTAAGGTTGCACAAGCCGCCCTGAGATACGCCCGACAATCGCTTGCGATGGCGCCGTCATCCCCGCAAATGTTAGCCAAGACCGTGGAAACGCGCTAGTTCTTCACCTCGCTCCTGTTGAAGATGCCGCGGACCGGGCAGCGCAAGGCAGTCGTCCGGTGCGTTGCAACCTCGATCGAGGCTGGGTCGGTGGCACACCGCATTATCATCGTGGATGATCATCCGCTGTTTCGTGGCGCCCTCACCCAGGCGCTGCACTCGGCCATCCGCGACGCGCGCTTCGACCAGGCCGCCTCCCTCGCCGATCTCGAGGCGCTCATTGCTGAGCGGTCCGACACGGACCTCGTGCTGCTCGATCTCGCCATGCCGGGTGTCCGCGGACTGTCGGGTCTGCTTCTCCTGCGCGCCCAGCATCCCGACATTCCCGTTGTCGTCGTCTCGGCCCATGACGATCCTGAGATAATCCGCAAGTGTATGGAGTTCGGCGCATCCGGATATGTGCCGAAGTCGCTCTCCGTCGACGAGATCCGCACGGCCGTTGAAACCGTGCTCGGCGGCGGCATCTGGGTGCCGTCGGACATCGAGCTATCCCGCCCTGCCGATACCGACGCGGACGACGTGGTGGCGCGCCTTTCAACCCTGACACCGCAGCAAGTACGCGTCCTCATGATGCTCGGCCAGGGCCTGCTCAACAAGCAGATCGCCTTTCAGCTCGGCGTTTCCGAAGCGACGATCAAGGCCCACGTCTCGGCTATCCTCCAGAAGCTTGACGTCGACAGCCGCACGCAAGCCGTGATCGCCATCAATCGCATCGAGGGCGATTGGCGCAGCCACAAGGCTTAGTGCGCTTATTCTGCGGCGACCCGCGTCTGTGTCGAGATGCGCGAGAGGATGGCGCGGAGCTGGGCGGCCTTCAATGGCTTGCGCAGCAGGACGAGACTGAGCGCGCGCACCTCGCGCTGCACTTCCAGCGAGCGATCCGCGGTGATGATGACGCCCGGAATATCGCGGCCGAGTGCCCCCGCGATGGCCTTTACCGCCTCGACCCCGGTTTCAGCGTGGAGGTGATAATCGGCAAGGATCACACTCGGCGGCAGATCCATCTCCGCGAGCCGCGCCATTGCCTCGCTGGTGCTCGCCGCCATCACAGACCGGCAGCCCCAGCCATCGAGAAGCGTGCGCATGCCGTCGAGAACATCACTCTCGTTATCGATGCAGAGGACTCGCAGATTGCGGATATCGCCGACGGCGAGCGGCATGTCCGCGGCGCGGCGGCGGACCGCGACACCGTATGCACGTGGCAGGCTGACTGAGAAGAGCGATCCTTTCCCCGGCGTCGAGCGAAGTCTTATGGGAGCTTCGAGCACGCGCCCCATGCGCTCGACGATAGATAACCCGAGACCGAGCCCGCGCTCCGTGGCCGCCGTCTCCGCAAGACGATGAAACTCCTTGAATACGAGCGCCTGCTGGGCGGGTTCGATGCCAGGCCCCGTATCGCAGACCTGGATTTCGACGCGGTTCCCGCGCGGCCGCACGCCGAACAACACCCTGCCGCGGGGCGTATACTTGATCGCATTGGAAAGCAGGTTCTGCAGCACGCGCCGCAGGAGCCGCGGATCCGAATGCACGAGCGCGCGGGACGGAACGACGCGGAGCTCCAGTCCCTTTGCGCGTGCCACGGGCTCGAAGGCGAGCACGAGTTGCGACATGAGCTCGCCAAGCGCTACCGAGCGCATTTCCGGCTCGAGCTTGCCGGCATCGAGCCGCGAGATATCGAGCAAGGCACCGAGGATTTCCTCGACGGCATCGAGTGAGGTGTCGACATTGTGCGCCAGGCGCTGGTCTTCCTCCGGCAACGCCCGCTCGATGAGGCTCGACGCATAGAGGCGGGCGGCGTTGAGTGGCTGCAGGAGATCGTGGCTGGCGGCCGCGAGGAAGCGTGCCTTGGTGAGATTGGCCTCGCTCAGGGCGTCGTTCACCCTGACGAGCTCGGCCGTTCGCTCGGCGACCCGCCGCTCCAGCGTCTCGTTCGCCCGGGCGAGCGCTTCGGAGGCCGCGACTTGATCCGTTATGTCGAGATAGGTCGTGACGATGCCGCCCTGCGGCATGGACGAAGTTCGGATCTCGATGATGCGCCCCGTGGGGGCGAGATGATCGAGGAAGGTCTCGCGCGTCACGGCGAGCCGCGTGAAGCGGTCCTTGACATGGTCCTCCGGCGCTCCCGGCCCGAAGTCGCCGCGCGCCGCGCGCGCCCTCAGTATGCGCTCGAGCGGCACGCCCACCGCGACAAGGTCCTCCGGCAGATTGAGCAGCTCGCGATATTGCCGATTCCAGCAGATGAGCCGCATGTCGCGGTCGAAGACACCGAGACCATGGCGGACCTGGTCGAGCGCGGACTGCAGCAGGTCGCGGTTGTATTGCAATGCCTCGGAGGCATCATCGAGTAGCCGCAGCGCGGACTGTCCCGAGACGTTGCCGCGCCTCAGCAGCAGCGACAGCACGAGCCGGGCCGAGGCGGCGCCGATCGCGCTCGTCAGCAGGTGCTCCGTGAATCGCAGGACGTTGATGTCGGCTTCCGCCTGCGGGACCAGGGGTGTCGCGCGCGAGGCCTCGTACTCGGCGAAGGAGCGCTCGGCGCGCTCGCTTCCGAGATAGCGCACGACCGTGTGCTTGAGGTCGCCGACCGTGACGGCCGTGCGCCACAGGCGGAACGAGGGGTTCGGCTCGGCGAGCGGAGGATCGGCGGCGCCGAAGATCTGCGCCTGCATGCGTTCGATCGGTTCGGGCGCGCGCAGGAGCGAGACGAACACATAAGCCGTGACGTTGGCGATGAGGCTCCAGAGCACGCCATGCGTGAGCGGCTCGAACTGAAGATAGAAGAGAGCCTGCGGACGCAGGAAGCCCAAACCATAAGGTCCGTCGGCGACGAGGCTCATGGGAAGCCAGCCGGCCCGCGCCACCCAGGGCAGCAGCAGCGTATAGGCCCAGATGGCAAAGCCTAAGAGAATGCCTGCAATGGCGCCGCGCGCCGTCCCGCGGCGCCAGATGAGGCCCATGAAGAAGGCCGGCGCGAGCTGAGCGATTGCCGCGAAGGCAATGAGGCCGATCGCAGCCAGCGCCTGCACTTGGCCCAGCGCCCGATGCACCATGTAGCCGAGCAGGATCACGGCGAAGATCGAGACACGCCGGATCAGGAGCAGGTCGCGGCTCATGTCCACGTCCGCCGCCATGGCATCGTACCGTCGCCGCAGCAGCCACGGCACGATGAGACCGTTGCAGACCATGATGGCAAGCGCGACGGACTCGACGATCACCATGGCGGTCGCCGCTGAAAGTCCGCCGATGAAGGCGATCATGGCGAGCGAGTCGGCACCGGCCCACATGGGCAGCGCCAGCACGAACATGTCCGGTGCGACGCTGAAGTGCGGCAGGAACAGCAGCCCAGCGATCGCGATCGGCACCACGAATATGTTGATGAGCACGAGGTACGTCGGGAACAGCCATGAGGCACGACGGATCTCGGATTCCGCGTTGTTCTCGACGACCGTGACATGGAACTGGCGTGGCAGCAGAATGATGCACACGAAGCTCAGCACGGTTACGGTCACCCAGGTGCTACCGCTCGGCCCCTTCGCGAAGATGTTCGCAACTTCGCTGTTGGCGCGAACATGGCTGAGGAAGCCAGATGCCCCGCCGAACATCGCGAAAATCACGAAGGCACCGACGGCAAGGAAGGCCGTGAGCTTGACGAGCGACTCCGCGGCGATAGCCAGCATGAGGCCGTCCTGATGCTCAGTGGCATCGATGTGGCGGGTGCCAAAGAGCACGGCGAAGACGGCGAGCGCGAGCGCGATGACGAGAGCCGTATCGAGGCCGAAGACCGCGAGATCCTTGAACGGGGTTGGCCCGAGCAAAGTCTCGATGGAGATCGACGCGGCCTTGAGCTGGAGCGCGATGTAGGGAAGCGCGCCGAGCACCGAGACGACCGTAGCGATCGCAGCGACGGCCTGGCTCTTGCCGTAGCGCGCGGCAATGAAGTCGGCGACCGAGGTCAGGTTCTGGCTTTTCGCGATCCGCACGATGCGCAGGATCAACGGCACGCCAAACACGAACATCAGGATCGGTCCGAGATAGACCGGGATGAAGTCGTAGCCGCTCGAGGCGGCGAGGCCGACACTGCCGAAGAATGTCCAGGACGTGCAGTAGACCGCGAGCGACAGGGCGTACGTGATTGGCCGTCCGCTACCGCCCTTGCGCGAGCGGATGACGCGGTCGCCGAACCAAGCCACGGCAAAGAGCAGGCCGACATAGCCAAGCGCCAGGGTCAGGACCTGCCAGGCTTCGATCATGCCTCAAGCCGCGGTGCGCCCCTCAGGGCTGACGTTTCCCTGCCACCTCCATTTTCGGGGCGACGCGTGCCAGCGACCGTTCTGATGCTCTCGCTGTGTACGTGCGCCATCTTGCTTTGCGCCGCGAGTGGGCGCAACAGGCCGTTCGCCAAAGCGGTTTATGTGCCGGGTTCAGCGCCGGGACCCGATCTGGCCAAGGCTATTCCGTACGCGCCTCTTTACCGCGATGGATGGTAACCCCTATCGGGCGGAGCGTGATTCGCGCTCGGCGGATGAAATAGTTATGCCGTCGAGCGCGATGAAACGGTGCCGGATGACTGGCATACGGACAGTCGCGGCAGCTTGGGCCAACGTGGAGGACCCACCTATGAAGAAACTGCTCGATGAATTCCGGGAATTCGCCCTCAAGGGTAACGTCCTCGACATGGCTATTGGTATCATCATCGGTGGCGCCTTCGGCACTATCGTGTCGTCGCTGGTCAAAGACGTGATCATGCCGCCGATCGGCATGGTCTTGGGCGGCGTCGACTTCTCCGACATCAAGATCCCGCTGCGCGCTGCCGAGGCCGGCCGCGAAGCCGTGACGATGAATATCGGCGTCTTCCTTAACAACGTGATCAGCTTCGTGATCATCGCCTGGGCGGTCTTCATGCTGGTCAAGGGCGTCAACATGCTCCGCCAGCGCTTCGAGAAGGAACAGGCTGCCGCGCCGCCACCTCCCCCGCCGCCCTCCGAGCAGTACCTTAAGGAAATCCGCGACGCGCTCGTCAAGAAGTAGGCGCGTTCTCAGGGGCTCGGCAGCCGCTGAGCCCCTCTAGGACACTAGAATCATAGACTAGCTAGTGTGATTCAGATCGTGAGATTCGCTCGATACCGTGGGGCAGGCGCTGGCGAATTTCACGATCATCACGCTAGCGCCGCTGCAACGTGGCTGATGGCCTGCTCCAGCCGCGCCTCGCGCTTGACCTGCCGCGGCACGCTCGCGAATACGTCCTCGCCCTTCAGCCAGCGCGCCTCCGCGTCCGGCACAGCGAGAGCAGCGTCCAGCGCGGCAGCGAGCTCCAGAGCGTCCGTCGCATAATCCATCGCCCGCATCGCGCCGAGCAGCGTTATGTGCGCGTTGCTCGCGTGCTGGAGATGCACGCCCGAGATGGGAATCTGCGCATTGAGATTGCGCCCCTCGAATTCGTCGATGCAGACCGCAACGTCGAGCGACGTCGCCTGCCGGCAGACGAGCGGCCGAAAGCGATAGACCGAGCAGCCACCGTCGACGAGCAACGGACAGGCGAGCTTGCCGCCAATCCGCGCCTCCGGGCTGACGCCAATCTGCGCGCGACCGCGCTCTCGAACGACATCGGGTGCCATGCCTGCCGCATGGCCGGCACGCACCGCCGCGGCGAGACGGAAAACCTCCGGTGGCGTGATCGCGACGAACGTATGGCAGCAGTAGCTACACCCGCGCGTGCAGGCGATCTTCTGCTGCGTGGACGGCCGCGCTGCGAGCGAGGTCTCGGCCAGGGCCTGCGTGATCTCTGCTGCCTCGCTCGCACGCCGATCGTTGCCGGCCTCATCGAGCTTGGCCTTCACGACCTGCGCGATGGCCACAATCTCGGAGGTCCTGGGTTGCAGAGGCAGACCTTGGCCGAGCAGATGGCGACCGACCTTGATCCGCTCCCGCGCCTCGCGACGGCGCTGCTGTCTCGTGACCTCGCTCATGCGCCCTCCGGTCTTGGCTGGATACCAGCCTATCCGCTTCGCGCCTGTGGCGCGACGGGGGCGCATGCCTCTGGCATGCCTTCGGCTTGACCCCGCACCTCCGAATCCATGTGGCGCGCCTTTGGCGCGACGAGGGACACCCTCCTGGACCCACCCGTCTTCTATGACGATTTCGCTCGCGGCACGCTCCAAATCCACAAAAGGCGGGGGTTCGGGGGTGTCCCCCGATCGGGTTACAGGGCCCTGTTCGCGCCGAAGGCGCGAGCGTCTCGGCCAGTCAAGAACAGCTTCCGCCACCCAGCGCGCAGAATTTCGCACAGTGCGGGTGGCAGAGCTTGACGTGGCCCCTCTCGAACATGCCGCCGTCGGCGCGCGCCGCCTCGCTGAGGGTTGCGCCCATCTCGAAGGCGCGCTCGTAGGGCAGCAGCGTACAAGGCACAACGCTTGGGCGTTCCGCGCCCTTTCGTTTCACGATCATGCGGCTCTTCGCGCACATCAGATCGCTCGGGCTCTTGCCAAGGATCTGCCAGCATCCGACGCTGATCTCGGGAACCTCCTGGCTGCCGTCCATCTCGGGGAGCAGCACCAGCGCCAGCGGATCTTCAGGATCGATGTTCCAGCCGCGCTCGGCGATTAGCCTCGCATAGCCCGCGCGTGCTTCGCCCTCGGCCTCGTTCCAGCAACTGCGGCCGGCGATGGCGGTCTTGAAGCCTTCCCTGGACAGCCAGTCGATGGCTTCGAGCGACTTGGCGAACGTGCGTGGTCCGCGCTCGGCTTCATGGAGCTGACGTGTGTAATGATCGATGCTGATGCGCATGGTGAGGCGGTCCCCGTAGGCAGATCTCATACCAAGGAGCCCCTTCTTGAGGCGCGGGCGCAGCATGGGCTGCAGGCCGTTCGTCAGCACGAGGACCTGAAAGTCTCGGGCGAGCGCCGCGTCGAGCATCGCGATTATGTCGGGGTTCATGAAGGGTTCGCCGCCCGTGAACCCGATCTCGACGGTGCCGAGGTCCTCCTCCGCGATCTCGTCGAGGAAGCCGCGCACCTCGTCGGCGGTCAGATAGACGAGGCGGTCGTTCGTTGGACTGGATTCGATGTAGCAGTTTCGGCAGGTGATGTTGCAGAGCGTGCCGGTATTGAACCAGAGCGTGCGCAGAGTATCGAGCCCGACACTGGCGCGCCGATCCCCACCTACCGTCCAGTCCGGATCTCTGAATTTGCCGCGCTGGGCCTCAGATTTGTCGGCGGTTTCTTCAGCATTGGCCAGCGCCACTCGTAGTCTCCTCGCAGGGTCCGTACATAGCGAACGCTAACATGGTGCGCGGCTCATCCAACTCACATTGACTTTATTGACCGCACGTCCCCCGGGCGATGGCGCGTCACCCATATTTTGCTTATTTGGAATGCTTATGGTCTACGTCGGCGCCGTCCCACGCAAGCTGGGCGCGCTGTGCTGATCGCCGTTCTTCGGCTTCGCAGAGGGTACTGGCCCCCCCCGCGTTGACAGGCAGCAGCGGCCAAGCGTAGGACCGGCCACTTCAATTCACGATCAGAGATACGGCTCAGACATGCTCGATAAGACCTATTCGCCCGCCGAGATCGAGGCGCGCGTCCATACGGATTGGGAGGTCGGGGAGGCCTTCAAGGCCGGCCGCGAGGACCGCACCGGGGCCGAGACCTATTGCATTGTCATTCCGCCGCCGAATGTGACGGGTTCGCTCCACATCGGGCACGCACTCAACAACACGCTGCAGGACATTCTCTGCCGCTATCAGCGCATGTTGGGGAAGGACGTGCTCTGGCAGCCGGGCACGGATCACGCCGGCATCGCGACGCAGCTTGTCGTCTCGCGACAGCTCGCCGAGAAGCAGATCCAATACAAGGACCTCGGACGCGAAACCTTCATCGAGAAAGTTTGGGAGTGGAAGGCGGAGTCCGGCGGCACCATCCTCAATCAGTTGAAGCGGCTCGGTGCCTCCTGTGACTGGAGCCGCGAGCGTTTCACCATGGATGAGGGCCTCTCGAAGGCCGTTCTCAAGGTGTTCGTCGATCTTCATAAGCAGGGGCTCATCTACCGCGACAAGCGGCTCGTGAACTGGGATCCCGCCTTCCAGTCGGCGATCTCGGATCTCGAAGTCGAGCAGCGCGAGCACACAGGCTCTTTCAAGTGGTCGCCGGACCTCAAGGACAAGGAAGGCAATCCCGTTGCGTTCGACGGCGCGGCGCTGGCCAAGGTGCTCGCTCGCGATCCGAACGGGCACATGTACTACATCCGCTATGCGATCAAGGACGCGCCGGGTGAGTTCGTGACCGTCGGCACGACGCGCCCCGAGACCATGCTCGGCGATACCGGCGTTGCCATCCATCCCGACAACGAGAAGCTCAAGCACCTCATCGGCAAGAAGGCCGTGCTGCCGCTCGTCGGGCGCGAGATTCCGATCGTCGGCGATACCTACGCCGATCCCGAGAAGGGCACGGGCGCGGTCAAGATCACGCCGGCGCACGACTTCAACGACTGGGATGTTGGCAAGCGCACCGGTCTTGAAGTCATCAATATTCTGGATGCGACGGCGAAGATCAACGAGAACGCACCGGCAGCCTATCGCGGCCTCGACCGCTTCGAGGCGCGTGCGAAGGTCGTCGCGGATCTCGTTGCGCTTGGCGTCCTAGAAAAAGTCGAGCCGCACACACACGCTGTCCCTCACGCCCAGCGCGGCGATGCGGTCGTGGAGCCGTGGCTAACGGACCAGTGGTACGTCGATGCGGCGACGCTCGCAAAGCCGGCGTTGGAGGCCGTCCGCACGGGCAAGACGACGTTCGTCCCCGAGAAGTACGCGGCGGACTACTTCCGCTGGCTGGAGAACATCCAGCCATGGTGCGTCTCGCGCCAGCTCTGGTGGGGACATCAGATCCCGGCATGGTATGGCCCGGACGGCAAGCACTTTGTCGCGCATGACGAAGTCGAAGCGGCGGAGCAGGCAAAGAAACATTACGGCGAGGCCGTCGCGCTCAAGCGCGATCCCGACGTCCTCGATACGTGGTTCTCGTCGGCGCTGTGGCCGTTCTCGACGCTCGGCTGGCCGGAGGAGACGAAGGAGCTCTCGCGCTTCTATCCGACGAGCACGCTCGTCACCGGCTTCGACATCATCTTCTTCTGGGTTGCCCGCATGATGATGATGGGCACGCACTTCATGAAGGAGGTGCCCTTCCGCGACGTCTTCATCCACGGCCTCGTCCGCGACGAGAAGGGCCGCAAGATGTCGAAGACGCTCGGCAATGTCATGGATCCGCTCGAGCTGATCGAGAAGTACGGCGCCGACGCGCTGCGCTTCACGCTCGCCGCGATGACGACCCAGGGCCGTGACGTGAAGCTCACCACGGCGCGCGTCGAAGGCTACCGCAATTTCGCGACCAAGCTCTGGAATGCTGCGCGCTTCCTCGAGATGAACGAGTGCCGCCGCGTCGAGGGCTTCGATCCCAAAGCGATCAAGCACCGGCTCAACCGCTGGATTGCTGGCGAAACCGAGCGTGCTGTCGGCGAGGTCGAGAGCGCCATAAAAGCGTACAAGTTCAACGAGGCAGCCGGCGCCGCCTACCAGTTCGTCTGGGGCATTTACTGCGACTGGTACCTGGAGCTGGCGAAGCCGCTCCTCGCCGGGAGCGATCCCGAGGCCAAGGTCGAGACGCAGGCAACTGCGGCTTGGGTCCTCGATCAGATCCTGCCGCTGCTGCACCCCTTTATGCCATTCATCACAGAGGAGCTGTGGGCAAATACCGCCGAGGGCGGCCCGCCTCGGAGATCGCTGCTAGCCCTTGCGCCCTGGCCGAAGCTGCTTGGGCTCTCCGATCCGGAGGCCGATGCCGAGATCAATTGGGTTGTAGCGCTCGTCTCCGAGATCCGCTCCGTACGCGCGGAAATGAACGTGCCCGCCGGCGCCAAGGTGCCGCTGGTTCTGGTCAATGCGAGCGCCGAGACGCGCGCGCGCGCCGAGCGCCATGACGAGACGCTGAAGCGTCTTGCGCGGCTCGATGCCATCACGATCGAGGTATCGGCTCCGAGGGGCGCGGCACAGATCGTTGTCGGCGATACGACCGCAGCAATCCCACTCGCCGGCGTCATCGACATGAGCGCGGAAGCCAAGCGGCTCGCCAAGGAGATCGACAAAACTGTCGTCGAGATCAAGAAGGTGACCGACCGGCTCGGCAATCCGCAGTTCATGGCCAAGGCACCCGAGGATGTCATCGACGAGCTGCGCGAGCGTCAGTCGGACTTCGAGGCGCGGAAGGACAAGCTCAAGGCAGCTCTCGCACGCGTCGAGGCGGCCGCCTGAACACGGCACGGTTGGAGACAGACCATGTACGTACCGGAACATTTCAAGCTGGGTGACATCGGCGAGCAGCACGCACTCATGCGCGCCTATCCCTTTGCTGCGCTGATTACGACCAGCGAGGCCGGCTTCGAGGTCACGCATCTGCCGACCGTACTCAAATCCGAGGGTGCGCTCGGCGTCGTCGAGTGTCACGTCTCGCGCGCCAATCCGCACTGGAAGGCGATCGCCGCAGGAGCACGCGCGCTGCTGATCTACACGGGCCCCGAGGCCTACATCACGCCGGCCTGGTACCCCTCCAAGCACGAGCACGGCAAAGTCGTCCCGACCTGGAACTACGCCGTCGTACACGCACACGGCACCGCCGCGATCGTCGACGAGCGCGAATGGCTCGTGCGCCACGTGGGCGAGCTGACCGATCAGCAGGAAGCTGGCGCCGCTGTGCCTTGGGCGACGAGCGATGCGCCGGGCAATTTCATCGAGATGCTCTCACGCGGCATTGTCGGGATGCGCTTCTCGATCGAGCGCCTCGAAGGCAAGGCCAAGATGAGCCAGAACCGCGAGCTGCCGGATCGCGCGGGCGTGGTCGCTGGTCTCAAGAGCCGCGGCACCGAGGCGGATGCCAAGGTCGCCGATCTTGTTGCGGCGAAGGCCGAGAGCGTCCCGAAGCCTTGAGCGCGTCTATCGTGCGACCGGCTTCTTCATGTAGACGGTGAAGCCTTCCTTGAACGGCTCCTCGAGATAGATCTCGTAGCCGAACCTCAGATAGAGCTCGATGTTCTCGGCGAAGGCCTTGTTCGTGAAAAGCCGGACCTCGTCGTAGTCGAGCGATGCGGCGAGTGTCTCGGCATGGGCCAATAACCGCCGGCCTAGCCCTCTCCGCTGGAATCCCGGCGCGACGGCGACGTTGTTGATCTCCAGATGATCCGGCTTCCGGATCGTGTGTATGAGGGCGGCCAGCACGGGGCCGACGTAAATCAGGTCGACACGGTCCTTGCGCAAAATGTCGCTATAGTCGGCATTCATCGGCAGTGGCTCACGGCCGATGACCGGCACCCATTTGGCGTAGGCCGCCCGCGTCAGGGCCAATATCGCGGGCGCATCCGGTTCAGCGGCCCGCCGTAATATCGTTTCGCCGCGCATAGCCTGCCTCCACGCCGGCCTCAATTCCCTCTTGTAGTCCAGGAGTGCGCCTTTGCGCCATGACAAGGCTCATTGGAACCGCTAAAAGCCCGCGCCATGAGCCAAACGAAGACTTCGGGTCAATCCCGCCGCACCGGAAAATCGATCTCCAAGCCTCTGCCCAAGGCAGCGGCCGGCCCCCGGCTGCGCAAGATCAAGGCGCCGCCCAAGGTCGGCTTCGTCTCGCTCGGCTGCCCCAAGGCGCTCGTCGATTCCGAGCGCATCATCACGCGGCTGCGCGCCGAGGGCTATCAAATCGCCTCCAACTACGACGGTGCCGACGTCGTGGTCGTGAATACCTGCGGCTTCCTCGACTCCGCCAAGCAGGAGAGCCTCGACGCCATCGGCGAAGCCATGGCCGAGAACGGTCGCGTGATTGTCACGGGCTGCTTCGGCGTCGAGAAGGATACGATCCGCCAGGCACATCCAGGCGTGCTCGCGATCACGGGACCGCACCAGTACGAAGCGGTCATGGAGGCCGTGCATGACGTCGTGCCGCCCCTGCACGACCCCTACCTCGATCTCGTGCCGCCGGAAGGCCTGCGGCTCACGCCGCGCCACTACGCCTATCTGAAAATCTCCGAGGGTTGTAATAACCGCTGCACGTTCTGCATCATTCCGTCGCTGCGCGGTGATCTCGTCAGCCGGCCGGCGAACCACGTCATGACCGAGGCCGAGCGCCTAGTGAAAGCCGGCGTGAAGGAACTGCTCGTCATCAGCCAGGATACGAGCGCCTACGGCCTCGATCTCAAGTATGCGACGAGCCCCTGGAAAGGTGCGCCGCTCGCCGCTCGTTTCCTCGATCTGACCAAGGCGCTGGGCGAGCTCGGTGCGTGGGTGCGCCTGCACTACGTCTATCCCTACCCGCACGTCGATCAGGTCATCCCGCTCATGGCCGAGGGGAAGATTCTTCCCTATCTCGACATTCCCTTTCAGCACGCCAGCCCGAATGTCCTGAAGGCCATGCGGAGACCGGCGGCCATCGCAAAGACGCTCGACCGTCTGAAGTCCTGGCGCGGCGTCTGTCCTGATCTGGCGATCCGCTCGACCTTCATCGTCGGTTTCCCCGGCGAGACCGAGGAGGACTTCCAGCATCTGCTCGACTGGCTCGGCGAGGCGCGCCTCGATCGTGTCGGCTGCTTCAAATACGAGCCTGTGGCCGGCGCCGCGGCGAATGCTTTGGAGGGCGCCGTGCCCGAAGAGGTCAAGGAAGAGCGCTGGCATCGCCTGATGCAGGCTCAGCAGAAGATCTCCGAGGAGATCATGGCCGCGCGCGTCGGCCGGACGGTTCAAGTGCTAATCGACGAGGTCGACGAAGATGGTGCTGTTGGGCGCTCCGTCTGGGATGCGCCGGAGATCGACGGCTCGGTCTTCCTGAATGGCGCCGAGGGCCTCAAGCCCGGCGACCTGCTGCTAGCCAAAGTCATTGCGGCGGATGCCTATGATCTGTGGGCGGAACCGATCACGGGTTCGTGATAATTGTTACAATCTCACTCTGCGACGGAAGTGACATTCCCCTTGCGTTTGAAGGCCATGACCGCGCTACGCCGGCTCCTATCAGACGGTTAGGTGAGGTTCAGCTTGGAGCCATCATTCTGACGCAAGACGTCGGGATGTTGGGGGCTGAGGTGGAATCAGCGCACTAAAAATGCGGACGTCCCCGCCACGCTCGTCGGCGGATCATTCTCAGGGGAAGACTCATGAAGAAGACATTTATGGCGGCCGCCTTCGCGCTGGCCGCAGCGGGCTTCGCTCTCCCGACATCGGCGAGCGCTGCTCCCGTTACGGCACCGCAGATCGGCTCAGGCCTTTCAGAGGCCAACTCGATGACCGTCGATGTTCGCGACCGCGGCTACCGGCGCGGGCGCGGATGGCACCGCGGCTATCATGCCGGTTATCGCCACCGCCGGCGTCCTCATTACGGCACGATCGTCGGCGGCATTGCTCTCGGAGCGTTGCTCGCCGGTTCGGCCTACGCGTATTCGAGGCCTCCGGCGCCCGGCCTGTGCTGGTATTGGGCAGATCCCTACGAGCGCCATGGCTACTGGGACTACTGCTGATCGCCAGATGTAACTGCTTTACGGACAGGTGCTGCGCTCGACGCAGCACCTGTTTTTCTTTGCGCGATCCAGAGCGAATCATGCAACCTATAGTTGTTTCGCCTGGAGCAACACCCCATGAAGATGGTAGTAGTCGCGGTCCTGCTCGCGATGATCGCGATGGCATGTCCGACGCCCCCGCAGGCAGCTTCGCTGTCGGGCGCGCAGAAAGGGATTAACAGCGCTGATGTCTCGATCGCACAGCGCGTTCGCAGCAAGAACGGTTCGATCGCCCGCAACACGGGCCAGCTCCGCACGTTCCGGCCAAGCCAGGTCGATCGCATCAGACCCACATTCGGGCAAAGCAGAGTGCGTCCCGGCTACCCTCTTGCTCATCGAAGCACCACTCGGCCGCTCAATCTCAAGCGTAAGCCTCACGATCAATCCGCCTATCGCAAACGGCCGCGCCGCCCGCATCGCGTTCATCTTGCCGAAGGCGTAACGCCTGAGACGCCGCCGCCAGCGGCGTCCGAGGGCGAAAGGCGGGACGACAGCCCGATATCACCTGACTTCTGCCGCTACTGGGGCGATCGAGGCGAGGTTGGCCCGCAGTGGAACTTCTGCTGGTAGCGGCCTGTGTTTCTCACTTTGCGAGACTACGGCCCATGAACAGGAGCGCTGAGCCTTTCCACTCCAACTCCCGCAGTGGCTCGAATCCGCGACGGCGGTAGAAGCCGACATTGCGCGCATCGGCACCCGTCACGATGTGCACGCCCAGCGTGCCGTACAGCGCCGCGTGCTGCGCAAAATGATCCACGAGCTGTGCACCAATGCCCTGACTGCGCCAAGCTGCATCCAGATTGATGTGGAGATGCGCGGGATAACGTGCCGTCAGATCGGCGAGCTCCGCGAAGAATCCCATGTCCTCGAAACGCGGCGCCACGGCTGGATCGTCGAGACTGCCGATCAGGTAGCCGGCGACACTGCCGTCATCACCGCGCGCGATGAAAGCGTGCTGCCGATCATGCAGCAGATAGCGTCCAAGCCACTGCTCGCGGAACGCGCTCCGCTCGGCATCATCGGCAAACGTCTGCCGCCGGCTCGACGCGAAAAAGATCCGCTCGACGTCGGCGAGCGCTTCCGGAGTTGCATCATCACCGAGCTGCTCGATCCTTACCATGATCCCTCGGAGAGCTAGTCCAACCAGCAGCGGCGCAGCTTTGCACGCGGACGGGCTTCTCGCCACCCGGACGGCATGGTGCTATGCCACCCGCAGAACTCCTTGGCAAAGTGAGCGAGTACGTGGCGCGGCTCTCGGCAAGCATCATCGGCGGCGGCATCTTTGGGCTCTGGCAGACTTACGAGCTGGCCCGGCGCGGCCATGACGTGACGCTGTACGAGGCCATGAGCGAAGCCGAAACGGGTGGCGCGAGCCGTGTCGCGGGCGCCATGCTCGCCCCCTACTGTGAGGCCGAGGGCGCCGAGCCGATCGTCCAGGAGTTGGGCGTGCGCGGGCTCGCTCTGTGGCGCGCGGCCGTCCCGCAGATCACCATGAACGGCAGCCTTGTCGTCGCCGCGCCTCGCGACCAAGGCGAACTCGCCCGCTTCGCGCGCATGACCGAAGGCCACCGCACAATCGATGCGGCAACCGTCGATACGCTCGAGCCGGATCTCGCCGGACGCTTCGGCCGCGCACTCTGGTATCCCGACGAGGGCCATATGGAGCCGCGTCAGGTCCTCACTTTCCTCGTGGGAGAAATCCGCCGTCTCGGCGGCGCATTGCGCTTCGGTGCGGCTGTACCTTCACCCGTATGGCGCGCGTCGAGTGATGGGGGCGTCGTCATCGACTGCCGCGGTCTCGGCGCCCGCGAGGATCTCCCGGAGTTGCGTGGCGTACGCGGCGAGATGGCGGTGCTGCGCAGCCGCGAGGTCCGGCTCTCGCGCCCGGTGCGCCTCCTTCATCCGCGCTTCGGGCTCTACGTCGTACCTTGGAGCGGCGACCGCTACATGGTCGGTGCTACGGTCATCGAGCGTGATGATGCCGGCCCGGTGACGGTGCGCTCGGCGCTTGATTTACTCGGCACCGCGTACGCACTGCATCCGGGATTTGGCGAGGCGGAGATCCTCGAGCTTTCGTCCGGCGTCCGCCCGGCTTTTCCGGACAACGTGCCCCGCATTGTCGCCAGGGGCCGACGTCTGCTGGTCAACGGCGCCTTCCGCCATGGCTATCTCTTCGCGCCGGTCATGGCCGAGATCGCCGCTGCCTACCTCGAGACCGGTGCCGCCCACGAGATCCTCATTGTCGAGTGAAACCCAGTCAGGCCCTCGCGCTGTGACTTAATCACCGCCAAGGCGAAGGACGCCGGAGCCGCACCATGTGGCTGATCGTGCCTATCCGAGAAACGGCAGCCTGACCAACAGCCAGAACCCGTTCATCATCAGCAGCACGCCGAGTACGCCGGCCGCGTAACCGCCATAGAGCAGCGTATTGGTGCCCGCGATGATGGAAACCGAAGCGAGGACGATCGCGATCTGTAAAAGCGCCTGCGAGAAGTCGAAATAGGGGTCCTTGCGCAGCGCTGCGTCGCGCTCGCCCTCCAGTGCCTTGGCGCGTGCGCTGAGCTCATTGAGCCCTTCCTGCGTATCCGGCTCGCTGCGGTAGCGGTCTGCCGTCGCCCGCCACGCGCTGATCTTGCTCTTCACCGCCGCGCTTGCTTCCGCCGACAAGCCAGGCTGCGTGAGCAAGGTCAGCTCCAGCTCTTCGGCGGCGATGATATAGCTCGTCCGCCGGATGTTCTTGGCCTGGAAAAACGACCACAGGTTGGACGCGTCGATATTGGCGCGGTTGGCATCCTTGGCTGCATTGTCGCCGCCGACCCCGCAGACGGCCAGAAGCACGGCAAGGATGCCGATCCAGACACCGATCCATTTGGTGCGCACATCGTCTCCGGCGACCGCGTCGCGAACATCGTCGATAGACATGAGATTCCTCCCCCAACCGTCAACGCCGACGGCCCGGGTCCGAGGGGTATCCCATCAGTTCCCGGCCGTTGCGGTCGGACCTTTATCCCAAGTCAATGCCGTCTTTGCGACGGCCGAACCGTCTTGATATCGGGGCGGCGATCCCCCATGCTGCCTCGAAAGCGGCCGGATCGAGGCTGCGTGCGACACTGTCCGGAGGAAATTACCATGCCCTATACGCTCGAGGCGCTCACGAACGATATCCGCTCGACGCTCAAGTCGGGTCCCGTTTCGGAGACCGGTCCTAAGGTCGTCACGCTCGTCGAGAAGGCGCTTAAGGACAAGGATTTCATCCAGACCAACCTCGGCCGCCCGAACATGAAGACTCGTGAGGTCATCTACGAAGATCCGGAGACGGGCTTCTGCGTTTGCGCCCATACGTACGAAGGTGCCGCGACCTCGCCCGCGCACGACCACGGTCCGAGTTGGGCGATCTACGGGCAGGCGCTGGGCGTTACCGAAATGACCGACTGGAAGATCATCAAGAAGGGATCTGGTGAAGATCCCTCGCTTGTCGAGGCTGTCCGCACGTACAAGCTTGAGCCGGGCATGGCCAAGTTCTACGACGTCGGCGCCGTCCACTCACCGAAGCGCGACAGCGCGACGAAGCTCATCCGCGTCGAGGGCAAGAACCTCGATACCGTGAAGCGCTCGAACATCAAGGTCGCTTAAAGGCTGCCGCTCTCTCCGAGCAAGCACGCGAACCTCGCGGCGCGAACTCGTCGAACTGCGTATTCTCCCCAGGGCTTGCCCCCTCGGGAGAATGCCGATAGTACGAAAGTTCCATTCGCGCCTTGGGGAGGAAGCGATGCGTGAAGAGAGAGCCGCGGCCCAGCAATGGGAGGCGGTCAGACGCAGCACCGTGCAGGATCACGCGAGTGACGCTGCTGCCGGAGATGGCGCAACATGCGCCTGATCTCGTTCGGCATAATCCTCTTTCTCTTCTGGCTGAGCCTCTCCGGCTACTTCAAAGCCTTCCTGCTCACGGGTGGCCTCCTCTGCGCGCTCTTCGTGCTCTACGTATCGCGCCGCATGAAGCTCCTCGACAGCGAGGGCTATCCCGCGCATCTCCTCCCGGCAGCTTCGACGTACTGGCCCTGGCTGCTGTGGGAGATCATTAAGGCCGGCTGGAGCGTGACCAAGGCCATCCTCAAGCCCGGTCGGTCCATTTCCCCTGTCATGACGCGCGTGGTCGCAGGCCAGCACACTTCGGCCGGCATCGCTACATACGCGAACTCCATCACGCTCACGCCTGGCACCATCACGACCGGCGTGAAGGGCAACATCCTCACCGTACACGCCCTGGAGCGCAGCGGCGCACTCGACCTTGAGGACGGCGGCATGGACGCTCGCGTTACTCGCTTCGAGAGGGGAGGCTGATGTTTGCCGCCGCCATGATTGCGGTGATCGCCGCGCTCGTTCTCGTCGTCATCCGGGTGGTCAAAGGACCGACCATCTTCGATCGTGTGCTTGCGGGAAACTCGGTCGGCACGCTGGCGATCATTCTCGTCGCCGTGCTCGGCTTCCTGAATGGCCGTCCCGAATTCCTCGATATTGCCTTAACCTATGGCGTGTTGAACCTCATCAGTACGCTCGCCATCCTGAAATTTTTCCGCCACGGCGATCTCGCCCACGACGCGCAGGAGGACGACGCGTGATCCTCCTCGACGTCGCAAGCTGGGCACTGATCCTCGCCGGATCGGCTTTCATCATCGTGGGGGCGCTGGGCATTCTGCGCTTCCCCGATGTCTACACGCGGATGCACGCGGCCAGCGTCATAGATACCCTCGGTGCGGGCTTTCTCTTCGCCGGTCTCATGCTCCAGGCCGGCTTCACCCAAGTGACGCTCAAGCTGCTCTTCATTTTGCTGCTCTTCTTCTTCACGGGTCCGGTCATTACGCACGCACTCGCCCAGGCAGCCCTCCATGCTGGATTGAAGCCTGAGATCGACGAGGACCGGCGTGACAGGCTGAGGGACGGCTCGCCGCCGGATGCAGGGAGGCAGCCATAGAAGGCTTCATCAACACCATCCTGCTCACACTGCTGGTGATCGTCACGATCGCCATCGTGCGCATGCGGAACCTGTTCGGCGTGATCGCCCTCTCGGGCGTCTACAGCTTCCTCATGGCCAGCGTTCTGATGGTCTACGATGCCGTCGACGTCGCCATGACGGAAGCCGCCGTCGGTGCCGGCGTGTCGACAGTGTTGCTGCTCGCCGCGTTGCATCTAACCAAGTCGCTGGAGTATCCGATGCCGCGCCCGGCAGCGGTCCCGTTGATTGTTGCCGTCGGCGTGGGCCTCGCGCTGATCTGGGCAACGTACGATCTTCCGGCCTTCGGCATCGCCGATGCGCCCATACACAAGCACGTTGCTCCGCACTACCTCCAAAACGCCATCAAGGAGACCCAGGTCGCCAACGTTGTTTCGGCCGTGCTCGCCGACTATCGCAGCTTCGACACGTTCGGCGAGGTCATCGTGGTTTTCACTGCCGGCATCGGTGTCATGCTGCTGCTCAAGGGCCGCAGGACGCGAAAGGACGGCAGCCAGGGAGAGACGCCATGAGGCTCGACGTCGTCCTGCGCGTCGGCGTAAAGTTGATCATCCCGTTCATGCTGGTGTTCGGCCTCTACGTTCAGCTGCATGGCGACTATGGCCCCGGCGGTGGCTTCCAGGCGGGCGTCATCGTTGCTGGCGCCCTGATCGTCTATGCCCTCATCTTCGGCATCGAGGAAGCACAGCGGGTCGCCCCTCGAAAGCTGGTCGAGTTCCTGGTACCGCTCGGCGTGCTCATCTACGCAGGCACCGGCGTAATCGGGCTTCTCAGCGGCCAGAATTTTCTCGACTACTCGGTTCTGGCGGCTCACGCGCCGGCCGGCCGCGAGCGCGGCATTCTTCTCGTGGAGGCCGGTGTGCTCGTCACGGTCGCATCGACCATGATCGCTCTCTTCTATGCCTTTTCGGAGCGAGGGCGCTGATGGGGGGCTTCGAGAATTTCTTCGCCCACTACAATTACGTCGCCACGATCGTGCTGATGGTCGCAGGCCTCTACATCGTCATTGCCCGCGGCAACATGATCAAGAAGCTGATCGGGCTCATGCTGTTTCAGACGTCCGTCTATCTGCTCTACATCGCTCCCGGCAAGATCATCGGCGGCACGCCGCCCATTCTCGACGCCAATTTCACCATCTATTCGAATCCGTTGCCGCACGTGCTGATCCTGACGGCGATCGTCGTCGGCGTGGCGACGATCGCGCTCGGCCTCGCGATCGTCTCGCGCATTCACGAGGCGTACGGTACGATCGAGGAAGACGAAATCATCGCGCGGGATGATCAGGAATGAATGCCGTCACCGCGCAGTTGCCGGCGCTTCAGGTCGTCATTCCACTTCTTGGCGCGATCATTGCCGCCTTCATGAGGCGTGGCACACTCGCATGGGCGTGGGCTGCACTCATCACAGCCCTGACGCCGGTTATCGCGTTCGCCCAACTGCACCAAGTGTGGACCAACGGCACGATCTCCTACCACATGGGCGGCTGGCCGCCGCCGATAGGTATCGAATACCGCGTCGATCTTCTGAATGCCTTCGTGCTAGTACTGGTGAGCCTCGTCAGCACAATCATGATGCCCTATGCGCGCCGCAGCGTCGCGCACGAGATCGACGGTGACAAGCAGGCTTGGTTCTACTGCATGTACCTGCTCTGCCTTGCTGGGCTGCTCGGCATCACGATCACGGGCGACGCCTTCAACGCCTTCGTCTTCCTCGAGATCTCGTCGCTCTCGACATACGTCATGATCGCCATGGGGCGCGATCGTCGCGCGCTCGTCGCGTCCTATCAATATCTGATCGTCGGAACCATCGGTGCGACGCTGTACGTGATCGGCGTCGGCCTTCTGTACATCGTCACGGGTAGCCTCAACTTCGCGGATATCGGCGCGCGCCTCGCGGAAGCATCGGCCGCCTACCCGCGCCCCGTGCTCGCCGGTCTCGCCTTTCTCTTCGTCGGCATCAGCCTGAAGCTGGCGCTCTTCCCGCTGCACGTCTGGCTTCCGAACGCCTATGCCTACGCGCCCTCGTTCGCCACGGCCTTCCTGGCCGCGACAGCGACCAAGGTCGCCGTCTACCTCCTGCTGCGCATCGTCTTCTCGGTCTATGGCGTCGCGATCGATCTCAAGACACTGCCAGTCTCGACCGTGCTGTACCCGCTCTCGATCGCGGCGATGTTCATCGCGTCGATCCTGGCCGTCTACGAGACAGACCTGAAGCGGATGCTTGCCTACTCGTCCGTCGCGCAGATCGGCTACATCACGCTCGGCATTGCGCTGATGAACCAAGCCGGCCTGACGGGCAGTGTCGTGCACCTCTTCAACCATGCGCTGATAAAGGGCGCATTGTTCCTCGCGCTCGGCGCCGTCGTGTACCGGGCCGGGACCATCAAGCTCGACGATCTCGGCGGGATCGGGCGGACCATGCCGCTGACGTTCGCCGCGTTCGTTTTCGCAGGCATGAGCCTCATGGGTGTGCCGGGCACGGCCGGCTTCATCTCGAAATACTACCTCATTGTCGGGGCGCTCGATGCCGGCCTGTGGCCGATCGCCTTCCTGATTGTTGCAAGCTCGCTCATCGCACTCGTCTACATCGGGCGCGCCGTGGAGGTCGCCTACTTCCGCCCGATCGCATCTGCACCCGCAAATGCCAAGGACCCGCCGCTCATGATGCTGGTCCCAATTCTCGTGCTCACATTCGCCTCCATTTACTTCGGCATTGATACCGAGCTCTCGGCGGGCGTCGCGAGCCGAGTTGCAGAGACGCTACTCGGGGGGCTCAAGTGATGCTCGCCTTCGCGTCCGAGAGCCTCATCATTGCCGCGCTGACGATCCCACTGATCGGCGCACTTCTCATTCCGCTCTTTCACAGCGCGCCCAATGCCCGCGAGAGTGTCACGCTCGCCACCGCAGGTGCGCTGACCTTCACCGTCTGGAGCCTGCTGCCGCACGTGCTTGCCGGTGCCCGCCCTGCGGCCATCGACATTGCCGTCGTCCCAGGCCTCAACATCGCCTTTTCCGTCGAGCCGCTCGGAATGCTCTTCGCACTCATCGCGGCAACTCTCTGGCTCGTCACGTCGGTCTATGCCATCGGCTACATGCGCGGGAACGACGAGCCGCGCCAGACGAGCTTCTACGTCTGCTTTGCGGTCGCGCTGTGGGCGACCATGGGCATCGCCTTCGCGAAGAACCTCTTCACGCTTTTCGTCTTCTACGAGATCCTGACACTCTCTACGTACCCGCTGGTCGCTCACAAGGCGAACGGCGAGGCCATTCGCGCCGGCCGCATCTATCTGCTCATCCTGATCGGCACGTCGATGGTGCTCCTGCTGCCTGCGATCGCCTGGACATGGGTCCTCGCCGGCACGCTCGACTTCACACCAGGCGGCATTCTCAACGGCAAGGCCACGCCCTTCGCACTCTGTGCATTGCTCGCCCTCTTCGCCTTCGGCATTGGCAAAGCCGCGCTCATGCCACTGCACTTCTGGTTGCCTGCTGCCATGGTGGCGCCGACGCCGGTTAGCGCGCTCCTCCATGCGGTCGCGGTCGTGAAGGCGGGCGTTTTCACGATCCTCAAGGTCGTCGTCTACATCTTCGGCATCGAGACGCTCGCCTATGCCGGCTCCGGTACATGGCTCGTCTATGCCGCGGGCTTCACAGTGATCGCCGCATCGCTCGTCGCCCTCAGGCAGGACAATCTCAAGGCGCGGCTCGCCTACTCGACCGTCTCTCAGCTCTCCTACGTCATCCTCGCGGCGGCGATCCTCACGCCCATCTCGGCCGTCGGCGCGGCCATGCACATTGCTGCGCACGCCGTGAGCAAGATCACGCTCTTCTTCGCCGCGGGCGCCATCTACACCGCCGCGCACAAGACCGAGATCAGTGAGCTTGCCGGCATTGGGCGGCGCATGCCCTGGACCATGGGCGCATTCGCGATCGGTGCCATCAGCATGATCGGTCTACCACCGACTGCCGGCTTCCTCGGCAAGTGGTTCATGCTCACCGGCGCCATGCAGACCGGCCAATGGCTGCCCGTCGCCATCATCGTCGTGAGCACGCTGCTCAATGCCGCCTACTTCCTGCCGATCGTCTACACGGCCTTCTTCGAGCGCGAGCCGGCGGCGCACGCGGTCGGCGCCGAAGCCGCGCACGAACATGGCGAGGCGCCGCTGCCGATCGTCATCGCGCTCACTTTCACTGCTGCCGCGACGATCGGTCTCTTCCTCTTCCCGGAGGTTGCTCACGCGCTCGCCAAGCTGATGGTCGGAGGCTGATGATGCGCGGCACACGAAAGACGACCAAGGCCCCGCTGACGACCCTCACCGGCAAGGACATGCGCAATGCCGCCATCGTCATTCTCATCGTGCTGGTTCTGCTCGATCTCGTCGTGAAGCACTATCAGGTCTTCGGCATCGACGGCACATTCGGTTTTGCTGCGTGGTTCGGTGCGCTCGCGTGCTTCGGTCTCATCCTGCTCGCCCTCGCGGTCGGCTCCCTGCTGCGCGCCCCGGAGAGCACCTATGACGACTAGTCTGTTCACCTCCCCGGCTTCAGCCCTTCTCGTCGGCGCGCTCGCTCTACTTTTCACACGCGGCATCGCGCGCAAGATTATTCTGCTCGGCTTCCCGGTGCTCGCACTCATCCTCGTCTGGCAGGTGCCGACCGGCAGCGTCACAGCGAACTATCTCGGCTATGCGCTCATGCCGATCCGCGCCGATGCGCTCGCGCTTCTCTTCGGCGCCGTCTTCGCGCTTGCGACGTTCCTTGGCGCACTCTTCGCGCTCGACCGCTCGTCGACGCTCGAACTTTCATCCGCCTTGGTCTACGCGGCCGGCGCGCTCGGTGTGGTCTTTGCCGGCGACTGGATCACGCTGTTCGTGTGGTGGGAGATCATGGCCATCGCGTCGACGCTCATCGTCGTCTGCGGTGGCGAAAAGGCTTACAGGCCGGCATTCCGTTACGCGCTCGTCCATTTCCTCGGCGGTGTCCTGCTCATGGCCGGCATAGCCGGCGAAATCGCCATGAGCGGCAATACGACCATCACATCACTGAAGCCCGACTCCTGGCCGCGCTGGCTCATCCTCGCCGGACTTCTCGTCAATGCGGGCGCGCCTCCGTTCTGGGCCTGGGTTTCCGACGCCTATCCGGCTTCGTCCTGGTCCGGCATGGTGTTTCTCTCGGTCTTCACGACAAAGACCGCCGCGTACGTTCTCATGCGCGCATTTCCGGGCTTCGAAGGGCTCATATGGATCGGCCTCATCATGGCCGTCTACGGCATTGTGTACGCTGCACTTGAGAACGATTTCCGGCGGCTTCTCGCATTCGCCATCGTCAGCCAAATGGGCATCAAGGTTGCGGGCGTCGGCATCGGAACGCCGCTCGCGCTCAACGGTGTTGCCACCCATTCGGCAGCGGCCGTCATCTACACGGCGCTGCTCGTCATGGTCGCTGGCAGCGTGATGCGCCAGACGGGCAAGACGCGCATGAGCGATCTCGGCAACCTCGCCGCTGCCATGCCGCTCACGGCGTTCGCCTGCATGATTGGCGCGCTCGCTATCGCGGCTTTCCCACTCACTTCCGGCTTCGTCTCGAAGTCCATGATAATCGATGCTGCCGCCAAGCAGCATTTCCCCGGCGTCTGGATCGCGCTGTTGGCCGTTTCGGCCGGCGTCGTGCTTCACGCCGGGCTTCGCCTGCCGTGGCTCGTGTTCTTCGGCGCGCCCAAGCCGCGAATCGCCGCTGGCGATCCACCGCAATCCATGCGTATCGCCATGGCACTCGCGGCGGTGCTGTGCATGGTCATCGGCATCGTTCCCGATGGGTTGTACGTCATGCTGCCGCATCAGGTGACCTACGTGCCCTATACGGCGAGTCACGTTCTTGTCCAGCTCCAGCTTCTCGCGTTCGCGACGCTCACCTTCTATCTCATGCGTGATTTGCTGAAGCCCCAGCCCGGCATCACGCTCGACCTCGACTGGCTCTATCGCCGGCCCGGCGCATGGCTCGCCTTCGGCTTCGACGATCTCACTGCCGGTGCCTGGACGCGCCTCGCGAGCGGCATCAACAGCAAGGCCGCCTGGCTGCATGATCTGCTGGTCACGCACCACGGTCCGACGGGCACGTTCGGACGCACATGGCCGACCGGAACCATGGCCTTCTGGACGACCTTTCTGCTCGGTGCCTTCCTGCTGATAGCAGCATTGGGGTGAGTGTCGTTTCGCGCGCCGCGAACGCGACAGGTCCCTTCTCCCCGTCCTATACGGGGAGAAGGTTAGGATGAGGGGCGGGAGCTTGCTCGACGTCAGCGTATGCCGCCGCCCCTCACCCTAACCCTCTCCCCGCAAGAGCGGGGAGAGGGATACTGGGGCGCTCGCGGCTCGCTCCAAATCTATAAAAACCGGGGGTTCGGGGGTGTCCGTCGTGTCGAAGACGCGCGCCTTCGGCACGACGCGGGGTTGAAGGAGCGGCAGCCCCTCTCGTGGCGAAGCCACGAAATCTTGAGCTTCAACGTCTCAATTCTGATCCTTGAGGCTCTGCTGCAGCTCGCGCGCGAAAGGGGCAAGGCCTGTCAGACGGCTCCCGCGGTGACGCTCTGCGATGAGCACGCCGCGCAGGACATTCAGGCTGTCGGCGACGACGTCATTGATGATCACGTAGTCGTACTCGGGCCAGTGACTGATCTCATCGCCTGCTGCCGCGAGCCGGCGCGCCACCACGTCGGCGCCGTCCTGGGCGCGCGCATGAAGCCGCTGCCCGAGCGTCGCCGCCGAAGGAGGCAGCACGAACACGCGCACGAGATCCGCTGGCGCCGAGGCTGCAAGCTGCTGCGCGCCCTGCCAGTCGATGTCGAAGAGCACGTCGCGCCCGGCGCTCAGCGCCTCCATGACCGGCCCACGCGGCGTGCCGTACAGATTACCATGCACGTGCGCCCATTCGAGGAGCTCGCCGGCTTCCTTGAGGCGCTCGAAGGCGGCCGCATCGAGGAAATGGTAATCCTGGCCATCGACTTCGCCAGGGCGTGGCGTGCGCGTCGTCACCGAGATGGACATGACGAGTCCCGGCTCGGCAGAGAGCAGTGCCTTCGCCAAGGTCGTCTTGCCGGCGCCCGAAGGCGACGAAAGCACCAGCATCACGCCACGCCGCGCCATGTGAGTGCTCGCCATAGTCACCCCTATTCGATGTTCTGGATCTGCTCGCGCATCTGCTCGATCACGGCTTTGAGTGCAAGGCCGGCGCGCGTCGTGTCGATGTCGTTTGCTTTGGAACAGGTGGTGTTCGCCTCGCGATTGAATTCCTGCGCCAGGAAATCAAGGCGGCGGCCGGCCGGTTTGCCGCCGGCCATGAGCTCGCGCGCCGCCGCAACATGGGCGCGCAGGCGCTGCAGCTCCTCATCGACATCCGCTTTGACGGCAAGCAGGGCTGCCTCCTGGTGGAGGCGCTGTTCATCCAGGGGCACGCCCGTTTCCAAGAGGCGCGCGATCTGCTCCTTGAGGCGCGCCCGTATGGCGTCGGTAGCGCGGCTCGGCGAGGCGGCTATCGTCTCGACCAGCGACGCGATTGACGCGAGTTGCTCCTCGATGACTGGCGCGAGGCGGCGCCCCTCGGCAGCGCGGGCCTCAACGAGCTGATCGAGCGCGCGATCGAAGCTCGCGAGCATGGCCGTATGACGGGCCTCCACCGTTTCCGGATCTTCTCCACCTTCCCCGACCTCGATGACGCCGCGCAGTCCGAGAATGCCTTCGACGCTCAGAGGGGCGAAGTTGCCCCGTGCACGCAACCGCTCCGCAATAGCCATGACCTGGGCCAATGCCGCTTCGTTGATGCTGAGCTCGGTTCCGCCTCCGTCGCGCGCGACATTGAGGCCGACAGACACATTGCCGCGCGTGAGCCGCCCGGCGATCCGCTCGCGCAGACGCGGCTCGAGGGTCTCATGGCCAGGTGCCAGCCTGAGGCGCACGTCCAGACCTTTCCCATTGACGCTGCGAATATCCCAGCGCCACGAGACCACGCCATGGCGGCCTTCGTCGGCGCCAAAGCCGGTCATCGAGGGAACGGGCTTGTCCTGCTTCGCCATGGGCGGGATCACTTCTCAAGTGGCGTCGCTGCGGGCTTGCGAGACGGCGCGGAGGTTATCTGTCCCGCCGTTCGCACGGACGGGCAAGGGGATTCGGGGTTTTAATAGCCGAGACTCTCGTGTTTAGCGCTGCACTGGACGCGGACCGGCCTTCGCCAGCCGCTCGCGTCCGGCTCTGGCATTTGCGGCCCCTCGCAGCTAGTGTGATGATCGAGAAATTCGCCTCATCTCGGGGCACGGTATCGAGCGAATTTCTCGATCGGAATCACACTAGCAAGTTTATGATTCTAGTGTCCCTTTTGATTCCGAAGTTCGCTGGAGACGCCAGCATCCAGGTGTGGCGAACTTCGGAATCGGGACACTAGTTTGCGATCACATATCCGGACACGTACGAACTTCCTGCGCGGCTCGCGGGCCGGCGACGACACGGGGAAACACGATCATGGTTCAACGAAGGCCCCACCGCGGCCTGATCTTCGGGATCTTCCTGGCGCCCTTCCACCGGGTCGGCGACAATCCGACGCTCGCCATGGCCCGCGACATGGACCTCATCAGCCATCTCGACGCGCTGGGGTACGACGAGGCCTGGATTGGCGAGCATCATTCCGCGGGCTGGGAGCTGATCGCGAGCCCAGAGCTGGTCATAGCCGCGGCGGCCGAGCGCACGAAGAACATCCGCCTCGGTTCCGGCGTCACCAGCCTCCCCTACCACCACCCTTTCATGGTGGCGCAGCGCTTCGTCCAACTCGACCACATGACCAAGGGCCGGGCCATGCTCGGCTGCGGCCCGGGCGCATTGACGTCCGACGCCTACATGCTGGCGATCGAAGCGGAGGATCAGCGCCGCCGCATGGGCGAGTCGCTCGATGCCATTATGCAACTCCTCAAGTGCGAGGAGCCGGTCACCATCAAGACCGACTGGTTCGAGATGCGCGAGGCGCGCCTGCATCTCGCGCCGTACTCCGATCCGTATTTCCCGATTGCCGTCGCGAGTACGCAATCGCCCGCCGGCATGCAGGTCGCCGGCAAGCATGGGCTCGGCGTTCTCTCGCTCGGTGCGGGGCTGCCGGGCGGCGTTGAAGCGCTCCCGGCGCATTGGAAGATCGCCGAGGACGAGGCCGCCAAGCATGGCAAGACGATGGACCGCAAGGATTGGCGCCTCGTCGTCAACATGCACTGCGCCGAGGACGACGAACGGGCGCTCCGCGATGTCGCCTATGGCGAGCGCCAGGAGACCGTGACGTATTTCGAGGAGACGCTTGGACGTCCACCCGGTCGCTCGCAGGATCCTCTGCGCGAGGGCGTGAAGGCGGGCAATACGCTGGTCGGCTCACCCGAGACCATCACCAAGGGTATCGAGCGCATGATCGCCGCCAGCAAGGGCGGCGTCGGCGGCGTCATGTTCCGCGCGCACGAATGGGCAAACCGCGAGGATACGTTCCGCTCGTTCGAGCTTTTCGCGCGCTGGGTCATGCCGAAGTTCCAGGGCTCGCTCGACACCGTCATCGCCTCGCGCGACTGGTGCCGCGATAACCGCGGCACCATCTTTGCGCCGAACGTCAAAGCCATCGAGAAGGCCTATGCCGATGGCGGCATGGCGCTGCCCGAAGGCTATCGTACGCGCCTCACCGGCGCCCGCGACGACGGCAAAGGCTGATCACGTAAAATCGATCCACGCAGGCACCAGGAAACTTATGTCTACACAGACGCGCCATTGGTCGCACGACGTCTTCGCCGAGATGAAGGCGCGCGACATCCAGACCGTCGCCACGATACCCGACGGCGGGCTCACTCAGCTCCTCAACATGGTCGTTGCCGACAAGGACATGCGGCTCGTGACCCTCTCCACCGAGGAGGAAGGCATCGGCGTCGCCACCGGCCAATGGCTCGGCGGCAAGCGCGCGATGATTGCCATGCAGTCCTCGGGCGTCGGCAACTGCATCAATGCGCTCGGCATTCCCCTGACCATGCGCGCGCCCTGCCTGATCCTCGTGACCATGCGCGGGCAATGGGGCGAGTTCAACCCGTGGCAGGTTCCGATGGGAACGGCGACGCGCACCGTACTCGAAGCGGTCGGCGTGCGCTGCTTCCCTGTCGAGCATCCCCAGGAGATCGGCGAGACGTTCGCCGCTGCTGCCGACATTGCCTTCAATAGCCGCCTCTCTGCCGCCGTGCTGGTGAGCCAGCGCGTGATCGGCGCCAAGGGCTTCGGACAGAAGTAAGGGCTGCACACATGACATCCACGACCAAGCCGGCCCATCCGACAGCAAACAAGATCAAGCGGCGCCCGTTCGTCGCCGAATTGCTCCAGCACCGCGGCAGTGCGCTCGTCGTGCCGGGACTCGGCAGCCCAACGTGGGACATCTCGGCCGCGGGCGATCAGCCGGAGTACCTCTATTCGTGGGGCGGCATGGGCCTCGCCGTATCAACGGCGCTCGGCATTGCGCTCGCGCAGCCGGATCGCCGCGTGCTCGCCATTACCGGCGACGGCGAGATGATGATGGGTATCGGCTCGCTTGGCGTTGTCGCCGACCAGGCACCGAAGAACCTCGGCATTCTCGTGCTCGACAACGAGCATTTTGGCGAGACCGGCCGCCAGAACGGGCTCACCGGCGCGCGGACGGATATGTGCAAGGTTGCCGAGGGATTCGGCATCGCGAAGACGCTGCTGGTGACCGAGGAGTCGCAAGTCGGCGCGCTCGCTGAGCTGATGTTCAAGACACCGGGGCCGACGTTCGCCGTCGCCAAGATCGCGATCACCGAGGATCCCTGGGCGCTTCCGATCAAGGATGGTGCCGCTATCGCTCATCGCTTCCGCGTGTCGATCGGGGTCGAGAAGCCCTGATTGCACGGCATCAAGACCAAGAGCCTGGAAAGGGCCTTGAATGAGGAAATGAGCTGAACTGGAGGTCGCACAAGTGGCTGCCGTAGAGATGACTGACGCTGCCCCGCGCACAAAAGCGGCGCTCGACTTTGACGCCATAATTATCGGCGCCGGCATCTCCGGCCTCTACCAGCTCCTCAAGCTGCGCGAGCTCGGCCTCAAGGTGAAGGTCTTCGAGCGGGGAACCGGCGTCGGCGGTACGTGGTACTGGAACCGCTATCCGGGCGCGCGCTTCGATTCCGAGAGCTGGTCCTACGGCTATTCCTTTTCCAAGGAGCTGCTGCAGGAGTGGGACTGGACGGAGCACTTCTCTCCGCAGCCCGAGACGTTGCGCTATCTCAACTACGTCGCCGACAAGTTCGATCTGCGCCGAGACATTCAGTTCAAGAGCCGCGTCGTCGCCGCCCATTTCAAGGAAGCCACTCGAAACTGGGAGATCACGCTCGAGGATGGCAGCCGGCACACGACACGTTTCCTGATCACCGCGATCGGTCCGCTCTCGACGCCGACCATGCCGCGCATCGAAGGCGTCGACACCTTCAAGGGCGAGGCGTTCCACACGGCGACGTGGCCGCATGAGCCCGTCAGCTTCGAAGGCAAGCGCGTCGCGGTCATCGGCACGGGCGCGACAGGCGTTCAGACCATTCAGGAAGTGGCCAAGACGGTCGGCCACCTCACGATCTTCCAGCGCACGCCCAACTGGTGCGCACCGCTCCACAACAGCAAGATCGACAAAGCGACGATGGAGGGGATCAAGAAGCGTTACGACGAGATCTTCGCACGCTGCAAGGAAACGCACGCCTGTTTCGTCCACACGATCGATCCTCGCGGCACGTTCGAGGTGACGCCCGAGGAACGCGAGGCCTTCTTTGAGTATCTCTATGCTTCGCCCGGCTTCGGCATATGGCAGGGGAACTTCAAGGATATCCTGACGAACCGCGAGGCGAATGCCCTCATATCGGATTTCGTCGCGAGGAAGATCCGCGAACGCGTGAAAGACCAGGCGGTCGCCGAGAAGTTAATCCCGAAGAACCATGGCTTCGGCACGCGCCGCGTCCCGCTCGAGACGAAGTACTACGAGGTCTACAATCAGCCGAACGTGAAGCTCGTCGACATCAAGGAAACGCCGATCGAACGGATCACGCCGAAAGGCATTAAGACCAGCGATACCGAGTACGAATTCGACATGATCATCTACGCGACCGGGTTCGATGCCATCACCGGCAGCTTCCATCGGATCGATATTCGCGGCACGGACGGCCAGACGCTCAAGGATGCCTGGAAGGGGGGACCGCAGACATTCGTCGGCGTTCAGGTGGCGGGCTTCCCGAACATGTTTATGATCATGGGGCCCCATACCGCGCTCGGCAACATACCGCGCAGCATCGAATACAATGTCGAGTGGGTGGCGGACCTGATCGAGTACATGGGCGAGCACAAGCTCACGCGGGCGGACGCGCGCCCCGAGTCGGTCGAAGCATGGACCGAGAACGTCCGCGCCGCCGGTGCGGGTCTCCTCACGAACGAGGTCGACTCCTGGATGACAGGCATCAACTCGAACGTCGAGGGCAAGCAGGTTCGCACGCTCGCCCGCTACAGTGGCAGTGCGATCGCCTATCGGGCCTGGTGCGATGCCGTTGCCGCCGGCGGCTACAAGGAAATCGATCTCACTTGATCGATACCAAATGGAACGGGCGCCTCTGATTTCCAGAAGCGCCCGATCAGATCATGATTGCAGCGGGGCTCAGGCCTCGGCGCCGGCCTCGATCTTGGCATTGGCCTTCTGCACGGCCCGCTGGACCTTCTCGAAGGCGCGCACCTCGATCTGACGGATGCGCTCACGCGACACGGCGAACTCGACCGAGAGGTCCTCGAGCGTTGCCGGCTCATCGCGCAGGCGACGGGCCTCGAAGATCTGGCGCTCGCGATCGGTCAACGTATTGAGTGCGTTGCCGAGCAAGCCGCGGCGCATGGCGAGCTCCTCGCTCTCGGCGAGTTGCTCCTCCTGATCCGGCGTCTCGTCGACGAGCCAATCCTGCCACTCACCCGACTCCGAGTCGGCCCGCACCGGCGCATTCAGCGACGCATCGCCGCCAAGCCGCCGGTTCATGGAGATCACGTCCTCCTCGCTCACGCCGAGCTTCGTCGCGATCTGCTTGACCTGGTCAGGCCGCAGCTCACCTTCCTCGATGGCCTGGATCTGGCCCTTCACGCGGCGCAGATTGAAGAAGAGCTTCTTCTGCGATGCGGTCGTGCCCATCTTCACAAGGCTCCACGAGCGCAGGATGTACTCCTGGATCGAGGCGCGGATCCACCACATGGCATAGGTCGCCAGACGGAAGCCCTTGTCGGGATCGAAGCGCTTCACGGCCTGCATGAGGCCGACGTTGCCCTCCGAGATCACTTCGCCCATCGGCAGGCCATAGCCGCGATAACCCATGGCAATGCGGCCGACGAGACGCAAGTGCGACGTCACGAGCTTGTGCGCCGCCTCCGTATCCTCGTGCTGCTGCCAGCGCTTCGCCAGCATGTATTCCTCGTTCGGCTCCAGCATGGGGAACCGACGGATTTCCTCAAGGTAGCGGGACAGGCCGGCCGAGCCTGAGGCTACGACCGGGAGTGCTTTGGTCGCCATGGCTATTCCCTCTCTTCACGCGATACGGGCCACTCGAAACGGTAATGCCCAGTTGCGCGAATAGTTGCCGGGGGGAGATGAGCACCGTCTGTGTCGTCCACACCGCGGACTAGGTTCATGTGAGTGCAAACTACGCCTGTTGCCGGCGTGCTCCAAGAACTGATGCACGTTCATCACGAGCTGTTGACGGTGCGTGATTTCTCGCCCCCGCTTCTGTGATCAGAACGTATGAACTTCTGCCAATCCGTCGCCATGGACAGCAAAATTAGCATTGCATCTTATTGAGTTGCCGATCACGTCGGAGTGAGACCGTGCCTATTCTACGATCGTGCGACGCCACGCGGCGAAATCGTGGATCCATTGACGCTGGGCTTCCGTCTCTGGAGTGCGCCGGCCGCGAGCCTCCGAGATCGCCTCGATCGCCGCCTGAGGTTCCATACCGAGATGGGTGAGGACGCAGGCCGCAAAGAGCGGCGAGCGCCCACGCCCGGCAAAGCAGTGCACGCCGACAGCGCGGCCTGCTTCGATCTCCTGCGCGATCGCGCCGATCATCACGCCGGCCGTCTCGAAGGACCGAGGCACGGCGAAATCGTCGGTCGGCAGGTGGTGGAAAATGAGCCCGGCTTCTTCCGCGGCACTTGCCTCGGACGCGAGGCCGAGACGGACGGCCTCGTATACCTGGAGCATGCTCACAAGCACGTCCAGGCCACCCTCGCGCAACGCGAGCATCTGCTTGGGCAGCCCATAGGCCGGATCGGGCCGCGAGACGATCGCCAAGCGACCGCGCTCAAGGCCGCGGACCCAGTAGATAGTCGGCGACATGGTGCCTCGTCGGCTACTCCGCGGCCTTGGTGGCCGGGACGTACCGCTTAGCTGGCGGCCATGTCTTGATCGTGGCACGGGCGTATTGGATCGAGACCGGAACCTCGGCGCCGAGCTTATAGGCGGCGTGCCAGCCCCAATGGGGATCGTCGAGGAAGCCGCGCGCGAGCGCCGCCATGTCCGCCTTGCCGCTCGCGACGATCTCCTCGGCCTGTTCCGGCTCGGTGATGAGGCCCACCGCCATCACGGTCATGGTCGTCATGGCCTTCTTGATGGCCTCGGCGAACGGCACCTGATAGCCCGGCCCGAGCACGATCTTCTGGTTCGGATCATTGCCGCCCGAGGAAACATCGATGAAGTCGCAGCCGGCGGCTTCGAGCTTCTTTGCGTACTGAACGGACTCTTCGATGGTGAGCCCACCCTCGACCCAGTCCACCGACGAGATGCGGATGCCGAGCGGCTTGTGCTGGGGCCAGACCGCGCGCATGGCAGCGAAGATCTCGAGCGGCAGGCGGATGCGGTTCTCGAGGCTGCCGCCGTACTGATCGTTGCGCGTATTCGAGAGTGGCGAGACGAACTCATGCAGGAGATAGCCGTGCGCGCCGTGGATCTCGATGAGATCGTAGCCGACGCGATCCGCGCGCTTCGTCGCCTCGACGAACTTGGCCTTCAGCGCCTCGATATCGGCGATGGTCATTGCCGTCGGCACATGCCAGTCCGGCGCGAAGGGGATCGCCGACGGCCCCTTGGTCTGCCAGGCGCCCTCGCCAGCCTTGAGCGGCATCGAGCCACCCTTGCTTTCCCAAGGCCGCGTGCACGAGGCCTTGCGGCCGGCGTGTCCGAGCTGGATGCCGATCTTCGCGGTGCCATAGCGCTTGCAGGCGGCGACGACGCGCTTCATCGCGGCTTCGTTCTGGTCGTTCGCCAGCGACGGACATCCGAGCGAGATGCGGCCTTCGGGCTCGACCCCGGTTGCTTCGACGATCAGCAGTCCGGCACCCGAGTTCGCGAGTGAACCGAGGTGGAGCATATGCCAGTCGGTCATGTTGCCGTCCTCGGCCGAGTACTGGCACATGGGGGCGACGACGACGCGGTTGGCGAGTTCGAGCTCACGGAGCTTGATGGGCGCAAAAAGTTTGCTCATGGGGCGACATTTCCCTTCTGTCAGGAGAGCCTGGAGACCCGGCGTATGTGCGGGATTTCGGCAGTGCCGAAAGCGACTGTCACGGGTTCATTAGCACGCGGAGGCCCCCGATGGCCACTGCCCGCCGGCTGACCAGGCCCCGCGCAGAGCGCCTGTCTCCTACCCTCCCGCCGAGGGTTGGGCACGAATCCCCTCCCTCTGCAATTCCTGGCGGGCGAAGAAGAGATTGCGGGCGTAGATCAGCACCCCGAACTGCCCGAGCATGATGACGGGATCCATGCGGTGGACGCCGTAGCTGAAGACCAGGAGCCCCCCAAGGAACGAGAGATACCAGAACAGGTTCGGGACGATCGACCGGCGCCGGCGCTCGCTCGCGACCCACTGCACGATCCAGCGTGCCGAGAACATGGCCTGCCCAATCAGACCAACACCGAGCCAGATCAGCTCCGCAGAGCTGACAGTGCTCCACCATGCAACGATTTTGCTGAGCATGGACGTGCCTCCCGGCTGATTTGGAGATCGCTGGTTTCGGTCATCGCATTGCCGCCATACGCCTCGGCGCTGCGCGGTATGGTCGTTCGGGCTCTGAGCCATCTGACGCCGATCAGGTCGTAGATGCCGATAAGCGCGCGGCCGAGGTTGTTGTATTTCGATTGGCCGACCGTACGTGGCCTGTCGTTGACCGGCATGTAGTCAACTTCGTGGCCCCGCATGCGGAAGAGCGCCGGCAGATAGCGGTGCATACCGGAGAAGTACGGAAGGGCCAGGAAGGCATCGCGGCCGAAGACCTTGATGCCGCAGCCCGTGTCCGGGCATTCGTCGGCGAGGACGGCCTTGCGAATCCAATTGGCGAAGCGGGAGGCGAGCTGCTTCGAGCGCTCAGCCCGGCGCTTGTTGCGTATGCCGCCGACCAGCACCGGCGCTGGCAAGGTCTGGATCGCGCGCTCGGCCAGAGATGCGATGTCGGCAGGATCGTTCTGGCCGTCGCCGTCGAGCGTCGCGATGAGACCGTGCCGCGCGGCGCGCACGCCGGTGTGGATCGCAGCACTCTGACCGCATCGCGCCGCGTGGCGGATGTAACGCAAGCGCGGAAGATGTCCGAGCAGCGCCCTGACCTCCGCGGAGGTGCCATCGTCGCTCGCGTCGTCGACAACGATCACCTCGCCGATGAGATCGGAGGGAACGACGTCGAATATCTCGCGGATCAGGCGTTCGAGATTCCCCGCCTCGTTGTACGCCGGCAGAACGATCGCTAGTGGCACCCGCGCGACTGGTGGGGCACTTGCATTCATCGACGCGATCGGAGCGAGGTCGTTCATGAGGCGCCACCTCCGAGCGGTCCGACGCCTGTCGCCAAGTTCCACTCGCGCCACACGCGGACCGCGCCGAATATGGCCAGGTGCAACAGCCCGACCGTGATTGCCATGAAGACACCGGCGAACAGAACATCGCTCAGGAAATGCGCTCCCTGCAGCATGCGCACAAAGCCAGCCAAGGTGCCGAAGGCCAGCCCTACGCCAAGCAGTGTCAGGCGAAGTCCCGGGAGCAGCAGTGCCGGTGCGAGGAACAGCGCGAACATGGAGGCTGCCTCGCCGCTGATGAACGAGCAATTCCGGCTGCACTCGCTTGCCGGCAACAGAGGTGGCGTGAACTGCCTCGTGCCGCCGAGTTCGACCACCTGACGGGGCCGAGCCCGCCCCCAATTGTCCTTTAAAATCACGTTCGCGACGAGGCCCGGCCCAACGGCAAGCACCGCGACGACGAACCAGCATCGCGCCAAATCGAGCGCCGTCCAACGCTTGCGTGCCACGAGCGCCACAGCCGCCAGCAGACCGCCCGCTATGCAGCCGAGCACGTACAGGCTCATGAAGAATTGCCGCGGCGCGTTGATGAGCACACCGCCGCACCATCCGCCCGCCTGCTCGCGGCCGGTACAAACGTCCAGCAGGGCCGACGCCAGCGCCAGATCAATGCCGGGAGACGTGAGCATCACTACTGCCAGCACAACGCCGCTCGCGAGCGCTGCGCTCATGAACCGGCGTCGGAAACGCTCCTCGGACGGCAGGAATGGGTTGACCATCCACATACATCACCTCTCGATAAACTCATCCAGGATGGCGAAATGCAGCGTCCGTGCGCCGAAGGCACCGGCCGGAACCGACAAAGTGTTGAGCGTCACGAACTGACGGAAGTGGCGCGTGATGCCGGAGCTGGGAGGACGCGGACCGACGAACAGGACGGGCGTCGGCGAGCGCTGGGTGAAGGGCCGCGAAAGCTCAAAGTGATTGCGTGGCTGTGCGTCACGCCAGGCGAACACCGGGAGGTCGAGGGTGCGGCCGTAGTAGAGAAGCGCCGCCGCCACCTCGCGGTCCGCGGCGAGCACGGCGCGCACGGTCCGGCCATCAGGCCGGGTATCGGCTGCGAGTCGCGCGACCAGATTCGCCGTCTCCCGATTGCCGAGCGTGCGTGCAAAAGGATCGCCGATGAACGGCAGCGAGAAACGACCCGCCTGCCAAGTCGCAACGGCGAGGACGACCGCGACTGCACCATGAAGGGCGAGCGAGGACCTAAGCCAGCGCCAAACCTCCTCGCGGACCATCACCGCTGTCACGAGGATCGTCGCAGAGACGTAGGCCGCCGCCGCCCAGTTCGCGTGAGCACGCGACATCAGGCCTTGCAAGGCCACGACGACGATGATGGGGACCGACAGGGCAATGAGCAGCTTGTCCGCACTGGAAAGCGCTACGAGTCGGCCATGAATCTGCCAGAGGAAGGCGACCAGAGCGCCAAAGAGAATGGGACCGAACACGCCGAACTGACCGAGAATGAACTCCGCCGATTTCAGCGGATGCAGCACCAGTCCTTTCCAGTTTGCGTTGTCGGCGGTGTGCGCGAACGTCGCGAAGCTGTTGGCGCTGTTCCAGGCGAGGTTTGGCAGAATGAGCGCGACGGCGAGCGCCAATGCGATCCAGAGATGAGGCCTGCGCAGAAGGCTTCGATGCTCGGGCGCGATCAGGAAATAGAAGGCGATGCACGGCACGAAGTACGCCATGGCGTACTTGGCATTGAGGCCGATGCCGATCGCCGCGCCGAGGGATACCGCCGCGAAGTAGGACGGTGCGGCGAGAAGATGGCCAAAGGCCAGGAGGGCGAGCGCCCACGCGAACAGGAGCGGGACGTCCGTCGAGATGATCCCGGAGGAGAGGGAGACTGCGGGCAGGGTCGCGTACACGAGCGCTGACCAGAAGCCGACCTCTGCCGAGTAGAGTTGGCGCGCCGCGAGAAAGACCACGCTGGCCGTGCCGAGGTGGAGCACGGTGGCCGGCAGACGTACGCAGAACTCACCATCGCCGCAGACGGCCGTGCTGGCAGCAATGATCCAGGCGATCAGAGGGGGCTTCGAGTAATAGCCGGCAGCGGGCCCTTGGGCCCAGGACCAATACTGCGCCTCGTCGACGAAGAGTTCCGTGCCATTGAGCGCGAGCGCGATCAGCCGGAATGCGGCAATGGCTGCCAGCGCGACGCCAAGCCGCACGGCCCAGATCGCACGATCCGGCGCCTCGTCCGCCCCCATGTGAGCGACCGGCAATCCAGCGTCGCCTGGCCGGCGCCCGGCGGCGATGTGCGTCTCGGCGTCCAACGCCGCCATCGGAGAGATCCCCCCACTCCTGCGGCAGCGACGCTAGCAATCGCAGATGACGGATCGGCAACTGCTGTGTTGCAGATCGATGACGACCCCCTGCGCCGCCACTGGCGTGGCCGGCAAGCCTCACAGCCAGGCGGGAGCGGATAGGTTGACCAATGATCACGAAGGGTCTTTACACCGGTCCCGTCGCGACTTATGTGCACGACACGTGCGGCGATCTCTGCTGGTCTCCTGCAGCTCGCCCGGTCACAGTTCGACTGGTGGAGGTCCCATGAAATGGAAACATTCCCGTCTGCCTCGGCGCTGATCAAAGCCCGCAAGCCCGAGAAGCCCATCATCGGCCTGCGCCCGCATGCAGCGGGCCGCGCAGCGCGGTGGTTTCTCGAGAACTTCCCCGGCGATGTCGCCTACGCCTACAAAGCCAACAGCACACCCTTCCTGATCGGGGCGCTGTACGGTGCCGGCATTCGCCACTTCGACGTCGCCTCGCTGCCTGAGCTCGAGGACGCCAAGACCATCCCGGACGTGACGTTCCACTTCATGCACCCCGTGAAGTCGCGTCACGCCATCCGGCGGGCTTTCCAGCTCGGCTGCCGGTCGTTCTCGCTCGATAGCGAGGATGAGCTGAAGAAGATCGTCGAGGAGACGGGCGGTGCGCGCGACCTCGCCCTCTGGGTGCGCATTGCCGTGCCTGCGCTCAATGCTGTGATCCCGCTCGAGAACAAATTCGGCATCACCGGCGCGGCCGCCGTGCGCCTGCTTACAAAAGTGCGGCAGGTGGCGAGATCGCTTGGTATTTCTTTCCACGTCGGCTCACAGACGCTGGCGCCGCAGGCTTATGCGGGCGCGCTTGCCGAGGCGCGCAAGCTTATTGGCCGCGCAGGCGTGGTCATCGACGGCATCGACGTCGGCGGCGGCTTCCCGGCGCGCTACTCCGATGAAGGGCACGCGCCGCTCTCGGACTACATGCAGGTCATTCGCGAGAACTTTGCGATGCTACCCGTTGCCAGCAACTGCAGGCTCCTGTGCGAGCCGGGGCGTGCGCTCTCGGCGGAGTCGGAGAGCTTGATCGTGCGCGTCGATGCACGTCGCGGCGGCGACCTCTACATCAACGACGGCAGCTACGGGATGCTGTTCGACGCAGCGCATCTCGGCTTCACGTTCCCGGTACGCCTGGTTGGCCGCGAGGTCCGCGATCCGAATGCGCTCGCGCCCTTCCAGTTCTGGGGCCCGACGTGCGACTCGATCGACCACATGAAGGGCCCTTTCATGTTGCCGGCCTCCATTCGCGAGGGCGACTACATCGAGATCGGCAATACCGGTGCCTACGCGCGCGCCATCGCCGGCAAGTTCAATGGCTATGGCTTCTATGAGGAAGTCATCCTGAAGGACGCGCCGATTTACACGATGTACGGCGAGGAGGCGTCCGCGCGTCCCACACAGATGGCGGAAGCCTCGGTCTAGCCGCGGGCTCTTCAAGTCACAGAAAACGGGGGACCGGGGGTGTCCCCCGGTCGGGGCGCGGGGCTGAAGCCCCGCTCGCGCCACAGGCGCGACTGTCTACGCGCCCTTGAAGCCGAAGCCGTTCCCGTCACGCACGATCGTCCCGGCTGTCGGCATGGGGAAGTGCGCCGGCAGGACGAGCGTATCGCTCCCGGCGTGACGATCGAGGAAAGCGCGCCGGTTCTTCGCCGAAAGCGGCATATCCGAATCCACGCGGCAGCAGAGCTCAGGATAGAGAAGCTGGAGCTGGTGGTGGACGGCGTCGCCGACGAAGACGCCGCGCTTGCCGCCGTTCTCGACGTTGATGAGCACGAGCCCCGGTGAGTGGCCATGACATGGCTCGAGCCAGATGCCCTTCTCCAGCTCGAAGTCGTCATCGACGAGCACGGCCTGCTCCGCGCGCTTGATCGGCAGCACGCTGTCCTCGAACGACAGCACGTGCATGTTGTTTCGGTCGCCCTTGGCGTACTCGGCGTCCCAGAAGTCGTACTCGCGTTTGGCCATGATGTGCTTGGCATTGGGAAAGGTCGGCACCCAGCGGCCATCGAGGAGCTGCGTGTTCCAGCCGACGTGATCCCAGTGCAGGTGCGTGCACATGACGTAGTCCACCTGCTCCGGCTTCACGCCGAGTGCGGCCAGATCTGCGAGATAGTTCGTCTGGATCATGCTGAAATCGGCACGCGCGGGGCGCGGCTTGTTGTTGCCGCAGCAGGTATCGATGAGGATCGTGTGCTTCGGCGTTCGCAGGACGAACGTGTGAAAGCTCATGAGCAGCTTGTCGTCGGCGCTGATGAGCTTGCCGAGGCGGGCCTTGCCGTCCGCGAGCTGCGCATCCGTACATGCAGGGAAGAATTCCTTTGCGACGAAGGCTGGGAACTCCAGCTCCACCACGCGGTCGACGGCGAACTCGCCGATCTGGGCCAAGCTCATTTGCGGCTTCCTCCTGAGGCTCGTTATGGGCACATCATGGCGCGGCGGAAGCCTGTCCGGCAAGCCATCGAGGGCGAGAGGGCGCCATGTCCGGCCCGCACTTGCCGCGGCCGTCTGCCTTGGCGCACGATGCGGAAAACAAGCGGAGGAAACAGAGATGGCGTTCAAGGTTTCGGGCTTCAATCACACGGCCTTCACGGTGGGCGACATCGATGCCGTTCTCCCGTTTTTCGTCGAAGGGCTAGGCTTCAAGCAGGGCTCGCGCGCGCCGCGGGACGGCAAGATCATTGGCGAGATGACCGGGATCCCCGGTGTCGAGCTGGAAATTGCCTACCTGGAGGGGCCTGGACATTTCATAGAACTGATCCAGTACAAGGCGCCGTCTGATCGCACCACGGTCCGACCGCGCCTGTGCGATGTTGGTGCGGCGCATGTCGGTCTCGATGTGGATGACATCGATGCGGCCGTCGCCATGGCGGGACGCTATGGCTTCACCTCGCCGGGCAAGATGATCACCATCAGCAACGGCCCCAATGCCGGTCGCCGCGTCATCTACCTGCGCAATGCTGAAGGCCTAACCATAGAATTCCTGGAGACGAAGTCGTGAGTGCAGGGAGCAACATCATTCTCACCGAGCTGCGCGGGCGCGTGCAGATCGTGACGCTCAGTCGTCCTGCCGTGCTCAATGCCGTAAGCCCGGAGCTACGCGCAGCTTTCACAGCGGCCATGAAGGCGGCTGAAGCCAGCGACGATGTCGGCGCGATCGTGATCACCGGCGCAGGAAAGGCCTTCTCTGCTGGGCAGGATCTCAACGAGACGGCAAATCTCGAAATGGTTGACGTGCGTGCGTGGTGCGCATCCATGCGCGCCATGTATCAGTCCGTGCGTGATCTCTCAAAACCGGCGGTGGCTGCTTGGAATGGCATCGCGGCGGGGGCGGGCATGCAGATCGGGCTCTGCTGCGACGTACGTGTCGCGCATCCCGCCGCGCGCATCGGACAGCCTGAGACACGCGCCGGGCTCGCCAGCATCGTCGGCACGTATCTAATGAGCCTCTACGTTGGGCACGGCCCGAACCGCGAGCTGTCGCTTTCAGGTGGTCTCGTGAGCGGCGAGCGGGCGCACGCCATCGGCCTCGTTGATCATCTGGTGCCGGAAGGCGAAGTGCTCGCGAAGGCAATCGCCATTGCCGAGGATCTGCTCAAGGTGCCGCCTGTCGCCATGCGGCTCACCAAGGAGCGCCTGCGCGCGCTCACGCAACCGGGCTTCGACGACGCAACAGCGGCCGGCATCCGTTACTCGCTCGAAGCGTACGCGACGGGCGAGCCCCAGCGCATCATGAAGGGCTTTCTCGCGGAGCGGGCCAAGCGCAAGGCATGAGCTGGGTGGTCACGCCCGGTGATAGGGATGTCCCGAGAGGATCGTGATCGCGCGATAGACCTGCTCGACCAGAACCACGCGCGCCAAACCGTGCGGCAGCGTCATAGGACCGAGCGACAGCGTCAGATGCGCGCCCTTGCCCGTGAGACGAGCGGGGTGGCCATCGGGACCACCGACGAGCAGTGCGGCGGCCTTCACGCCGGCATCCCGTCGCTCACCGAGGTAGTTCGCGAACGCGACGCTCGACATCATGCGCCCGCGCTCATCGAGCACGATCCGGAGGTCGCAATCCGCTGTTGCATGAAGAAGGCGCGCCGCCTCGTCGGCCTGGCGCGCGTTGGTCTCTGCCGCCCGACTCTCGGGCAGCTCTTCGATCGTCACGGGTGAAATGCCAATCACGCGCCCACTCGACACGCGCTTCATGTAGCGGGCGATCAGCGTCCGCTCGCCCTCATCCTTGAGGCGGCCGATGGCGGCAATGACGAGGCGCATGGGCGTCCCTCCGCACTACGTGCGCCGTGCACCGCCTTTGGAGCTGGCCCAGTGCCGGACTAGTGTGCCACCGGATCCGCGCCGCGTTCCGCCGACCACATCTTCTCCAGGTTGTAGAAGGCACGGACATCCGGCTGGAACACGTGGACGATGATGTCGCCCGTGTCGATCAGCACCCAATCGCACTGCGGCTGGCCCTCGACGCGCACGCGCGCGTGGCCTTCATTCTTCAAGGCCTGAAGGACTTGCTCGGCAACCGCGTTGACGTGGCGGTCGGAGCGACCCGTAGCGATGACCATGAAATCGCCGATCGAGGTCTTACCGTTGAGATCAATGACGGTGACTTCCTCGGCCTTGGCGTCATCGAGCCAGTGGACGACACGGTCCACCAGCGCGGCAGAGTCGCGTCGCTCGGACACGAACTCAGTCAGAGGCGTGCTCGCGCGAGCACCCTCGGGCGTGGTTCTCATCGTTTGGTGAGCGTCCCTTCGTCATCCGACCCTTATGGTCACACGACCAACCGGTCTCAAAGTGCCGGGGCCCACACACAATTATGCCCCGCACCGCCGGCGAATTCTGCCGGCGCTAAAGCATATGATGGTCGACGCCGGTTTTACAAGCATCATGCTTGCGAAAGCGGCGTCCGGCCGACAATTCATGGACTTAGCGTTGCGGATCGGCTGCTGGATCTCAGCCTTTGCCCTTCGAGGCCTCGTAGCGCGCCTTGGTCTCGGCGTTCATGGGATAAAGGCCGGGGAGCTGGGCGCCCTTGCCGACCTCGTCCATGATCCAGCCTTCCATACGCTCCTGCTCCGGACCTTCCTTGAGGATGGCGTCGAGCTGCGCCGCCGGGATCAGAACCGCACCGTCGGCATCGACGACGACGACATCACCGGGGAATACCGCAACGCCACCGCAGGCGATCGGCTGCTGCCACGCGACGAACGTGAGGCGCGCTACCGACGGGGGCGCTGATCCGCCCTGGCACCACACGGGGAGGCCCGTGCTCAAGACGCCCGCGACGTCGCGCACTACGCCATCCGTAACGAGCCCAGCTACGCCCTTCTTCGCCATGCGCGCGCACAGGATGTCGCCGAAGATGCCGGCGTCCGTCTCGCCCATGGCATCCCCTACCGCGACGCAGCCAGCCGGCATGGCCTCGATGGCGGCGCGGGTCGAGACCGGCGAGGACCATGACTCGGGCGTCGCGAGATCCTCACGCCAGGGCACGAAGCGAAGCGTGAAGGCTCGTCCGACGATCCGCGGCTGATCGGGGCGCAAGGGCTTGGTGTTGCGCATCCAGGTATTACGGAGGCCCTTCTTGAGCAGAATGGTCGTGATCGTCGCCGTCGTGATCTTGGACAGGGTCGCGACCGCACTGGCGTCGAGGCTCATGTCGAACTTCATTTCCAGGCTCGTCACGGTGCTCATGGGCCGTCTCCTCGGGGCGCGGGCAGGGATCTTGGATGACAGATGGATGGTCCGGAAGGACGGATACGCCGTCCCGGGCGCGCCGTCCATGGGGTGCTGGCGGCAGCCGTGCCCTGCCTGCTATGCAGTCCACGCCCCGACGCCGGCCGGATACAGGAAATATGACCTTCGACGCACTCTGGCCGCTGCTCGTCATGCTCGCTTCGGCTTTTGGCGCGGCGACGCTGCTGGTCCTGCCCTCGGAGGCCGTACTCGCCGCGCAGATAAAGGCCGGCCTCGCGCCGGTATGGGCGTTGCTCGTGGTGGCGACGATCGGCAATGTCGGCGGCTCCGTCTTCAACTGGTGGCTCGGCCGGCACGCTCGCCGCTTCCAGGATCGGCGCTGGTTCCCATTCACGACCGCAACCATCGAGAGTGCGAGCACGCGTTTCCAGCGCTGGGGGCTCTGGTCATTGCTCCTTGCGTGGGTACCGATCATCGGCGACCCACTCACATTCATCGCAGGTGTGCTGCGCGTGCCTATCCACTGGTTCCTGCCCCTGGTCGCCATCGGGAAGGGCGGCCGATACGCTATACTGGCCGCCGGTCTCTAGGCCTCTGGAGGACTGCCCATGCGCCTCTTGATTGCCGGCGCCCAAGGTCAGCTCGCGCGCGCCATGATCGAGCTTGCGCCGGCGGCTGCCGACGTGACGGCCTTCGCGGTCGGCCGGCCCGCGCTCGATCTCACCGCTCCCGCATCCGTCCTGAGCGCGCTCGCCGACTTCAAGCCCGACGTCATCGTCAATGCCGCGGCCTACACTGCCGTCGACAAGGCGGAGCAGGAACCGCAGGCCGCCATAGCGCTCAATGCAGACGGACCCAAGCGTCTCGCCGAGGCGGCCGCGCGCAGAGGGGCTGTGCTGATCCACATCTCGACGGACTGCGTCTTCGACGGGGCCAAGCCCGCGCCCTATGTCGAGGACGATACGACCGCGCCGCTCAGTGCGTACGGCCGGTCCAAACTCGCCGGCGAAGAAGCTGTGCGCGCCGCCGCCGAGCAGCACATCATCCTGCGCACGTCGTGGGTGTTCAGTCCCTATGGCTCGAACTTCATGCAGACTATTTTGACGCGCGCGGCCGAGCAGGACGAGCTTCGCGTCGTGGATGATCGGACGGGCTGCCCAACATATGCGCCCCATCTCGCGACGGCGATTCTCGGAATGGCCCGCGCGGTGACGGCCGATCGCGATCGGGCCGCCTGGGGCACGTATCACGCTGCCGGCACAGGCGCCGTCACATGGTGCGGTTTTGCGCGCGAGATCATGCGTCAGTCGGCAGCGCGTGGAGGCCCGAACGTTCCTGTCGTTCCGATCACGACTGCGGACCACCCACCTATAGCTGAACGCCCCCTCAACTCGCGCCTCGACTGCAGCAAGCTCGAGCGCAATTTCGGCATCGCCTTGCCGCCCTGGCAGGAGGGGCTCGCCGAATGCCTGGAGCGGCTGTCGGTGACGCAGGATAGCTAGCGCAGGAACTCATCGCGCACGGCACGCGTATGCGCTCCCAGCGCCGGCACCGTATCTGACGTGAGGATTGCTTCACCAATCCACTTGGCCGGCGGTACGGGCATGTCGATGGGCCCTACCTCGGTCCCAACCGGCATCATGCGCAGATGCGGATGCTTGTGCAGGCCGAACACATCGTTGACCCGGCCGAAGGCGATGTCCGCAGCGTCGAGCTTCGCGATGGCTGTCTCGGCATTATGTGCGGCGAACCAGTCGGCGACGAGGCCATCCGTCTCGGGGCGGTTTGCAATGCGCGCCGGTGAAGTCGCGAAGCGCTGATCGGTCACGCACTCCGGACGCTCGAAGACTTTCGTGCAGAGCGCACGCCACTCGCGGTCGTTCTGGATGCTGATGAGGATCGGCACGTTATCGCGCGTCGTGAAAACACCGTAGGGCGCGAGCGAAATGTGCGAGAGGCCGATGCGGTGCGGCGGTGCGCCATGAATGCCCTGCAGCAGCGGCACGCTCATGAGCTCCGCCATCGTATCGAACATGGAAATACGGATGTCGGCGCCTTTGCCCGTCGTCGCACGACGGATCAGCGCCTCAAGGATCGCTTCATACGCGTGAAGCCCGGTCGAGACATCGACGATCGAGACGCCGACGCGGGCCGGCTCGGCGGCGCTTCCTGTTACGGAGGCAAGCCCGGATTCGGCCTGGATGAGCAGGTCATAGGCCTTGCGGTCGGCGTAGGGACCGGTGTCGCCATAACCGGAAATCGAGCAGGCAATGAGCCGCGGATGGCGCGCGCAGATCTCTTCGATCGGATAGCCGAGCTTGGTGAGCGCACCCGGCTTCAGGTTCTGTACGAAGACATCGGCCTTCGCGAGCAGGGCATCGAACAGCGTCCGGTCCTCGGGTTTGCCGAGATCGACGACGACGGACTCCTTCCCGCGATTGAGCCAGATGAAATAAACGCTCTGCCCCTCGGCGAGCCGGTCATAGCCGCGCGCAAAATCGCCCTCGGGCCGCTCGAGCTTGATGACGCGCGCACCCGCATCGGCGAGACGCCGCCCAGTCATAGGCGCCGCCACGGCCTGCTCGAGCGATACGACGAGAATGCCTTCGAGCGGCTTCTTCATTCCCTGCATTTCCCTGCTCAGCCTGATGCACAAACGCCAGCGCGCTGGGCCGCTTTTAGCCGCTGGGCTCGGCGGCGTCTTCATCATATTCGGCTAGTGTGGTGATTCCGAAGTCCGCGACTAACATGCGGCTCGTGTCGAAGGCGGACTTCGGAATCTGAACCACACTAGAATCATAGACTTGCTAGTGTCCTTCCGATCGCGAAGTTCGTTCCAGAGCTTGCCGCAGATGGTGACGAACTTCGCGATCGGGACACTAGGCGCCATGCGGCCATAAAACACGAACGGCGCCCTCTGATCAGAGAGCGCCGCCCGGTTTACTCGCGATGTGGTGCGTCAGGCTCAGGCCGACTGGATAGCGGACAGCTCCCACTGGCTGGCCGTACCACGGACAGGACGCGCGAACGTCCAGATTTCCGTGAGCTCCGTCCGCTCCGTGCGGCTGCCCTCGACCACGCGGCCGGTGGCAGTCTCGATGGTCGCGTCCTTGAGCGTGTAGCGCATTGCAACCGTCGCGTACTCCAGATGCTGCTCGCGCCAGGCTTCGGCGAGATCGCCCTGCTCGAGCTTCACGTCGGAGACGACATTGAGCAGGCCTTTCTTCGCGTTGTCGTCGAGTTCGGCGGCGAAGTACGAGAGCATCTCCGGCGTGAGCATCCGGCCGAGCGCGTCGAGATCACTCTTGCCGTAGGCGGTCTGGACTTCGCCGAGCAAACGTTCGAAGGCGTCGAAGTCAGCCGGGCCGATGTTGATCTCATCTACGCTTCCGCCGGCTGCGCTGCCACTACGGTTCAGGATGTCCGCGGGATTACGACCCGCGTATGGGTTCTGCTGTGCCCCGGCCGTCGCCATGGCCGGCTTCGAGCCGAAGCCGCCGCGGAAGAGCCGGAAGAGCAGATAGATGATGCCGCCGACCAGAAGCATCTGAAGCAGGAAGCCAGCGAACGTCGCCAGTGCGCCCATGCCGAAGATGCCGGCAAGCGCCGCCGCGAAGAGGCCGCCCATCAGGAGACCCTTGAGGCCGCCGAAGCGCGAAGCCTGCTGTGTGGCCGCAGCGCCGGGACGCATGGCCTGGTTGGCACCCGCCGTCGGGGCGCCGGGCTGAGTAATGGACTTGCTGACGGGGGCCGCGGCGTTTGGCGCCGTGTTGGTGGACGGCGGCGCCGAGTACGTCTTGGAACCACGGCTTCCGAAGCTGCCGCCACGACGCGCGTCCGCATCCGTCGGCATGCTGGCGAGAACCACCGCCGCACCTAGCGCGATAACGCTGATCCTGCCGACCCATCGCCTAAAGCTGGTCATTCTACCTCCCCTAGATTCCTATGCGCCGCCCATGCAGGGAGACGCACTCTGCATTGCATATATAGGTGTCCCTTGCGCGAAGTCCACCGTGCGCCGCACAGGAGAGGCCGCCTATCGGCAATGAGGAATTCCGCCGTGTGAACGGCAATCTCAATCCGGGACGAAAATGTTAATGCCGTCCGCGTGTTGCACACGGCCGGGGGCGCCGAGGTAGTCGCGCGTCGTCATATCCGTGAGAAGTACCGGATCGTCCGGTGTGTTGGCCATGAAGCGTCGGCCATCGCCAAGCCGGCCAAGAAGCACACTGTACGTTGGCCCTTTGCGCTCGTGCATGACCGTATAGGTCTCGATCGTTGCCGGGCCTTCAGCCACCTCGGCGACCACCGGTCCGCGGTCCTCGTCAATCTCGACTTGGTAGAAGGCCGGGTCGCGGGGCGCAAAGACCTTGGTAGTTGGTGTCGTCGAATAGATGCCGGCGGACTGCTTGGTGACGTAGTTGCCGTTCGCAGTCACGAGACCGAACGAGCCGGGCTTCCGGCGTACGCGGTTCATCATCTCGGCAATAGAGTGCGTGACGTAGTTGTTGCCCGGGCCGCCGAAGTAGGGAAGGCCTCCAGTGATGGTGAGCCCACGCGGATCCTCGATCGGAATGCCCATCTCAGCGCACGCGATTTCGACCGCCGAGGGAAAGCAGCTGTAGATGTCGATGTGATCGATGTCTGCGAGAGACTTCTCCGCCATCTCGAAGGTCTCGCGCGCGACAGTCCGCATGGCCGGCGACGAATAGTAGTTGTGCCGGTCGGAGATGTACCAGTGGTCATGCGAGTCGGCGCAGCCGTGCAGATAGACCCACTTTTCCTCGGGAATGCCGAGCGCCTTCGCTTTGGCGACCGACGTCAGAACGAGCGCTGCGGCCTGATCGATGTAGGCATTGGCGTTCATGAGCTTGGTATAGGGAAAGCCGATATAGGGGTTATCGGCGTTGACGTTCGCGATTGCCACCGCGCTGTAGCCGGCGCGGCGATCGGCGAGAGGATTGGCTTTGGCGACGTCCGCGAAGTGCGCGAAGAGCTTGCCGATTGCGGCCAGATGCTCCGGTATCGAGCGGCCGAGATGACCGCGAATACCATTCTCGAAAAGCGGATAGGCGAAGATCGCGCCGGCCATGCGGTGGCGCTGCTCCATGTCGCTCCAGCCGCGCTTGGCGACGCCCCACGTTTCCGTCGGCTCGCCGCCCGCATCCTCCGTCCAGTCGAGCTGGAGCTTCGCGCGCTCTGCCGCCTTCTGCGTCGCGAGTGCCTCGCCCCCCGCGATCAGCGCCGCCTCGCAGTCCCCGCGCACGACCATCTCGAAGAGCCGGTTCACGCACCATTGCGGCATGTTACCGCCAGGATGCGTGTAGATAAGCCGCTTGGCGGACGAGGCGCCGAGACGTTCGGCGAGCGAGCGCGGTGGATTGTTGTATCGGCCGAAGGGCGAGGCAAAGCGCCAGCTCGTGTCCGAAAAGGATCGGATCACAACGACCGTATCGAGTGCGGAGAGGAGTGTCGGGCCGGCGCCCGTGTCCTCCGCGGCGAGCCGTGCCGCGTCAGCCGTCAGGTCCATGGGCGAACGTGCCCTTGCCGGATCCTTCTCACGCTGCGTGATCTGCCCGCAGCCGACCAGCACCGGAATCCGTGCCTCGTCCATCGTTGCTCTCCTGAAGATCTTCTGGGCGTTTCCGCCCTTCTGCGCGCCATGCTGAAGCGCTCCTGCGCGTGGGTCAACGGCGCGGGGCAATGGACCACTGATTTGGTTGTGGCGATCCCGTGGCGATAGGCCGAAAGCGCACTCAATCGCCATATTTTGCCAATGTCGGCGTCACTAGGCTCAAAAAAATCTTTCGACGGAGCGTCGCCGCCGCGCCACGTGACTGTGTCAAGGGCAGCACGCAATATTACTAGATACCAATTAGATCAGCTTTGGTTAATTTGCACCCTCTACTCGACAGTGGCTCTTTGAGCACACAAACTACATAGATTCATTTGAGCAAAATAGTTCGCATATTGCTTTGCGGGAACGTTTTCCCTTGCCATGCGTCTTTAGCGAACCTTACATTTTGTTCATAGGCACCCCGCGGTGCCGTGGCAAAGACGAAGGACGCTGGAGCAGATCAGTCATGGAGGGTTCGATGATGCAGCTACGTATGGGGCTGAACGTCGCCGCCGCGATCATGTCGTTTGCGTTTCTCGCCGCAGTTGTGCTCGGAATGGTCTAAATTCCGACGCAGGATCTTCGCACTCAAGGCGAAGTTGAGATCTGGAATCAGGAAAGGCGCGGTCTCCCGCGCCTTTCTGCATTTCCGGGCGCGTGGGGGCTTTCCGCTCAAGCGGCCTTGCGCTCGAGCTTGGCGCCCGTTTGGGCCTGCAGGGCATCCATGGAGAGCCCCGGTGCCATATCGACGACCTCGAAGCCCTGCGGGCCGACATCGATCACCGCGAGGTTCGTATAGACCCGGCCCACGGCCTTGAGCGCAGTGAGCGGCAGCGCGCATTGCTCGAGCAGCTTCGGTCGGCCGTCCTTCGACGTGTGGTCCATGATGATCCAGAGGCGCTTGGCGCCGACGGCGAGATCCATGGCGCCGCCGACCGCCGGCACGCCATCTTTCAGCGACGTCGTCCAGTTGGCAAAGTCGCCATTGGCCGCGACCTCGAAGGCACCGAGCACGCAGAGGTCGATGTGTCCACCGCGGATCATGGCGAAGCTGTCGGCGTGATGGACGATGCTCGCGCCGGTGACGAGGTTGACGTTCTGCTTACCCGCATTGACGAGCCAGGGCTCCAGCTCCTCGGGCTTCTGCAGGCCCCCCATGCCGACGATGCCGTTCTCCGAATGGAAAATGACCTCGCGGCCCTTCACGAAGTTAGACACGAGCAGCGGAATGCCGATGCCGAGGTTCACGCACCAACCCTCGGGGATGTCCTTCGCGAGGCGCGCCGCCATCTCGGGGCGGGTCCAGGGCTTGAAGTCTTCGGCAATGCCGGTCGCGCGGGCAGCGGTCGTCGTCATGTTGCGGCTCCTCGGCGGAGTTGAAATCTCAAGCGGTGGTGGCGAGCGCCGGCGCGGGATCGCCGTACGGCACGTGCACAACGCGTTTCACGTAGACGCCCGGTGTGTGGATCTGCTCCGGCCCGACTGCGCCGAGCTCCACGATATGTTGCGCCTGCACGATGGTCAGCTCGGCAGCGGTCGCCATGATCGGATTGAAATTGCGGCCTGAGAGCTTGTACGTGAGGTTGCCCCAGCGATCCGCCTGCCAGGCTTCGACGAGCGCGACATCGGCGCGAATGGCGTGCTCCAGCAGATACATGCGGCCGTTGAACTCGCGCACTTCCTTGCCTTCGCCGAGCGCCGTGCCGTAGGCCGTCGGCGTGTAGAAGGCGGGAATGCCGGCACCTGCTGCGCGGATGCGCTCGGCGAGCGTGCCTTGCGGCACCAGCTCGAGCTCGAGCTTGCCGGCCTTGTGCATTTCGTCGAAGACGACCGAGCCGGAGCTGCGCGGAAAGCTGCAGATGATCTTGCGCACGTTGCCCGATGCGAGCAGTCGCGCGAGCGGCTCCACGCGTCCTGTGCCGGCATTGTTACCGACCAGGGTCAGCTCCTTGGCGCCATGCTCCAGTAGTCCTTCGATCAGGTGGACGGGGCTGCCGACCGCACCGAAACCGCCGAACATGACGGTCGAGCCGTCCTTGATCCCCTGCATCGCTTCGGCGATGGACTTTACCCGCTTGTCGATCATGGTTCCTTGCTTCCAACCCGATTCCGGGCTTCTGCGAGGCCCGACGGACGGCGATGCTACCCGAAATTAGCGCTCGCGCCAGTCCATCGTGGGCAGAGTGCTGAACTGCCTTCTAGGCGTGCATTTATATGCACGCCACCCTTGACACTAGACCACCTCTGCACATTATGATGCGCATGACTGCGGGGGCATGTGTCAGGGATCGAAACAAATACAAGAAAGATCGTGGCACGCCTGAAGCGTGAAGGTTGGATACTCGTGGACGGCGGTAAACACGATAAGTTTGAGCACCCCGAGCACGACTATCCCGTCATCGTGCCGCGCCATCGCGAGCAGTCCATCGGTGTAGCGCGGTCCATCGCCCGACAAGCGGGATGGATGTGAGGAATGTCCAATGCACTATGTGGCAATTGTCGATGGCAAAGGTAAAAACTGGGGCGCACGCTTTCCGGATCTTCCCGGCGTTCATGGTGCAGGCAGCTCGCCAAAGGCCGCAGTGGAGGATGCAAAGTCGGCAGCTCTGGAGTGGGCGGCCCGCGTCGAGGCAAAGGGATTGGAGATCCCCGCGCCGCGTGACCTCGGTGACATCCTCCGCTCAGGCGAAGCCGGTCCAGGCGAGGCCACGGTCCTCGTCCCTTTGCGTCTTGACGCAGGACGAACGGTGCGGGCCAATCTGACGTTTGATGCAGGGTTGCTCAAATCCATTGATCAAGCGGCCGATGATCTCGGCATCACGCGTTCCGCCTTCCTGGCGAGCGCCGCACGCGAGAAGCTGGAGCGCGAGTCGTATTAGCTGAGTAGCCCCTGTGTCAGTCACCGGTATCCCATGCAGTTTCCGACCCCACTCCTCCGCGGCACGCTCATCCAGCGCTACAAGCGCTTTCTCGCCGACATCCGCCTCGACAACGGCGAGGTGATCACTGCGACCTGCCCCAATACGGGCTCCATGATGGGCCTGACGACACCTGGTCTGCCCGTGTGGGTCTCGATTTCCGGCAGCCCGACGCGCAAGTACAAGCACACATGGGAATTGCTCGAGGTCGATCTCGGCAAGGGCCCGGGCCTCGTTGGCATCAACACGAACCACCCCAACGCACTCGTCAGCGAGGCGATCCAAGCCAAGCGCGTCGCGGCGCTGAAGGGCTACGACAGCCTCCGACGCGAGGTGAAATACGGCACCAACAGCCGCATCGATATCCTGCTCGAAGGTGCGGGCAAGCCGCCGGCCTATGTCGAGGTCAAGAACGTCCACATGATGCGGGAAGCGGGCATCGCCGAGTTCCCGGACTCGGTCACCGCGCGCGGTCTCAAGCATCTCCTTGAAATGAGCCAGATGGTGCGCGCGGGCAATCGCGCCGTGATGGTGTATCTCATCCAGCGCAATGACGCGACGCGGCTCACGTTCGCGCGCGACATAGACCCGAGCTACGCCGCGGGGCTTGCGGAAGCACTCGAGATCGGCGTCGAGGCGATCGCGCTCAAGTGCGCGCTGACACCCGAGGGCATCAGCGTCGCGAAGACTGTTCCGATTAAGGTGTGAACTCCGGCCATGTCCACGCCGAAGCAGAAATCACCCTCCCCCTTGTGGGGAGAGGTTAGGGGTGGGGGAATCCCAACCGCTATTGTTCGGCCCCCCCTCCTAACCTCCCCCACAAGGGGGGGGAGGAATAAGGAAGGCGGATGCAAAGCGCGCTCAATCCTGCTGATTGAGGCGCGCGAGCAAGCTCGACGTATCCCAGCGCTTGCCGCCGAGCCGCTGGACCTCGGCGTAGAACTGATCGACGAGCGCTGCGACAGGAAGCGTCGCACCGTTCTGGCGGGCTTCATCGAGCGAAATCGAGAGGTCCTTGCGCATCCAGTCCACGGCGAAGCCATAATCGTATTTTGCTTCCGACATCGTCTTCCAGCGGTTGTCCATCTGCCAGGATCCGGCCGCACCCTTGGAAATCGTCTCCATGACCTTCGAAATGTCGAGACCGGCTTTCTGGGCGAAGTGGATGCCTTCGGCGAGACCCTGTACGGCGCCCGCTATGCAGATCTGGTTGACCATCTTCGTGAGCTGGCCCGCGCCCGGCGCACCGATCAGCGTCACCATGCGCGCGTAAGCGGCGATGACTGGCTCGGCCTTGGCAAAGGTGTCGGCATCGCCGCCGACCATGACCGTCAGCACGCCGTTCGTCGCGCCCGCCGAGCCGCCCGATACTGGCGCATCGAGAAAGCCGAAGCCTTTGGCCTTTGCGGCGGCATAAAGCTCGCGAGCGATGTTCGCGGAGACTGTCGTGTTGTCGATGAAGGTGGCGCCCTTGCGCATGCCCTCGAAGGCACCGTCCTTGCCGAGGGTCACAGAGCGCAGATCGTCGTCATTGCCGACGCATGAAAAAACGAAGTCCTGGTCCTTAGCGGCTTCTGCCGGCGTCGCGGCCGTCTTGCCGGCGCCGTACTCCTTGACCCAGGCCGCAGCCTTGGCGGCATTGCGGTTGTAGACGGTCAGCTCATGGCCGCCCTTCTTGAGAAGGTGCCCCGCCATGGGGTAGCCCATCACGCCCAATCCGATAAATGCCACCTTCGCCATGTCGTCGCTCCCGTAAAGCTACTTTCCGTTGGGAGCCGTTCTAGCGGATGGGGGCGGCCTTGTCAGGCGCGGATCGGTTGTTCGCTCGAAGTCTCAGGAATGGCCGAGCGGCAGGACCATGGTCCGGCGCGCTTCGATGTCATAAGCGCAGACAGGTCCGCCCGAGGCTCGTGCCGTCGCGACGAAGATGAAGGGCGTCCGGTAGCGCTCGCCCCAGCGGGCGTGGTCGACCTGCCAGACGGAGACATCTGCGTGCGGATTGCCAACGCCGAACCAGACCTGCGCCGGGCTCGCCCACGCCGTGCGATCGGCGAGGCCGGTTGCGGTCGCATCGCGTTGGCAGGCGGCGACGGCCTGATCGCGGAAGGTCGTGACCATGACCTCGGCCGTGGCCGAGCGGTAGAGATACTGATGATAGCCGACCTTGCCCGCAGCGAGCAGGATCAGCAGGACGGCGATGAACCGCATGACGCGCTACTCCTCCGGCACGCGCCACAGCGGATGCCGGCGGCGTGAGAGTCGTCCGTCATGCTTAACAAAGGGTTGATGCTGGCAGCAAAGACGCCTGCCGATCAGGCACCCTGCCCGCCGAAATGCTGATCTCTAGCGCGCGAGGCGAGTGCGTCCCGATGTCGGACAAGGCACTGCAGCGAGAGCTCCATCTGCTGGAGAACGCGCTGACGCAAAGCGTTGTCGATCGAAGCGCCCTCGGTGATCTCAGCGCGGAAGCGCTCGATCCGACGCCGATTTTCCTCAATCAAATGGTTTGAATGCTGGAGCAAACTCAAAGACATGTTGGACCTCCGCCCGGTCGTGCCACCCCTGAACGCATGATGCGAGGCACAGATCTTCGACCCAGGCCTCGAGCTTTTCAATAAATGCAAAGGGTGTGCCGGACGGTGCGCCATCCGCCTAATGCTTTAGGCGCTTATCCAGAAGGTTGCAGTTACCGGCTCTCACCTTGTGAGACTTCCGAGCCTCTTGCTGCGTTTAGCCCGCAGCGATGCATGGAGGAGGTAGATCTCATGAAAATCGGCTTTGGCGCAGCGTGTCTGGTGGCCTTCGCGGCTTTGGCATTCCTGGGAGCAACGGCCGACGCGGCCCCGCTCGCTTCTCGCCCGGCACTGCATCCGTCAGGCGGCCTGGTGCAGCCGGCGAGCCATAGCTCCGTGCATCACTATCGCCGGCACGCGAAGTACCACCACCACCGCTACGGCAAGTATCACTACAAGTCTCGACGAGGGTGGCTTCCGCCCTTGAAGGAGCATCGCCACGCGCCTGGCAAATGGAGCCATAAGCACTGCCACGACTGGCACCGCTGCCATTACTACTTCTATGGCTACAAGCAGTGGGCGAAGTGGAATCCGACGGGGTCGCGGGCCTACTTCTACCGGCGCTATCACCACTGATGGCGTCTCGCCTCAGTTATCGCGATGAGTGACGCCGCCGCAGTGCCGGTAATGCGGCTCCCTCCTCGAGGGCCCGCGCGAACCGGGTTCCGCAGCCCGCTGTCTCCGTAGCACCACGGATGCAATCGCTCCGCTCCTCGGCATACCGTCTCTGGATTTGGTGCCACCCGTCATCCTGAAGGGTGATCTCTCCTGAGGACACGACAATGCCCAAGCGCATCGTTGCCGGCGCTCTGATGGTGCTATCTGCCGTCAGTGTTGACCACAAACCAGCTGATGCTGCGCCCATCTCCCCACGCGGAGCGGTGGCCGAGACAACAAACACGGCCCAGCCCGTCGGCGGATGTGGAGCAGCTTGCTACAAGCCGCGGGTCGCGGTCTGGCCGCGCTGGAACGAGGGCTATCGGGGTGGGCCCAGGGTCGCAGGTTGGTCGCGTCGGGCGACGATTTATCGGCCCCGCCCGCTTGCCAAGCCCTCGGCGCTCTGGGACCCGGGCTTTCGCTACGGCGCGGCTAATTGGACTGATCAAAGAGCCTGGGACTACTACGGCCGCTGGTGATGCGCCACTAGAGCAGCGCGATAAGGAATATGCCTGCAATGCCGACGGCAGCGGCGGCCGCGAGCGTCGCCATGCGCTTCTGGCCGTTGCGCCAAGGCATGTTCTCGATGACCAGCACGCGAAGGCCGCCAAGCAGATGAATGGCCAGCAGCAGCACGAGGCCTGTCTCAGCAAATTTCACGAGAGGAGATTTGGTCCACTGCAGGAAGCTGTCGAGCTGACCTTCGCTCTCGATCGCGAGGCCGAGCACGAGAAAATGCAGCGGGAGAAAGGCTGCGAGGAGCACGCCCGAGACACGATGCACCATCGCCGCCAACCACAAGCGATCGCTACGATAGGCAGTATTGTGCGGTTGTGTGCTCATGGCACCACCACCGCGAAGACGGCCCTCAGCCCGAGCACCAACAGAATGACGCCGAAGATCCACATGAGCCGGTCGAGCGCCGTCTCACGCCAGCCGAGCCATTCCCGCGCGACGCCGCGCACGCCAATTGCACCATGAACCGCGGCTGCGGCGACGAAGAGCGTGTAGTAGAGCCCCCAGGCGATACTGCCCTGCGTGCGGCCGAGGATATCCGCAGCGCTGAGGCCACGGCTGGTCGCGTAGATGATGACGAAGAGGTGCACGACGATGAGCGGCACCATGAGCAGAGCCGTCAGCCGCTGCCAGACGTAGAGCCGGACGGCACTCACGAGATTTCTCCGCGGATGTAGGCCTGCATGGTGCGCCGCTTGAGCCCGGCAATGGATGCAGTCGGATTGAGGCCCTGCGGACAGAGCTGCTCGCAGGACTGATGCGAGTGGCAGTTGTGGCAGCCGCCGTTACTGGCTGCAGCCGCGAGGCGCTTCAGATTGCCCGCGTCGCGTACGTCATTGACGAGCGACCACGAGCGGTTCAGCGCCGCCGGTCCGAAGTACTCGGGGCTCCAGCGCACAGTATCGCATGCCGCATAGCAGACGCCGCAGTTGATGCATTCGATAGCCGCGTTCGCCGCCTGGCGCTCGGGGCTTTCGGGGCTAATCGTCTCCAAAGGCTCGTGGCGCGTGCGCGAAGGCACGAACGTGCCTTCGGCCTTCTGCCACTTTTCGAAGAATGGCGTCAGATCCGCCGCGAGGTCGCGGATGACAGGCAGATTGGCGAGAGGTCCGATTTCGACGCGGCCATCCTCGATCACCTTCGAGACGTGCGTGCGGCACGTCCAGCGCGGGCGGCCATTCACCGTCATCGCGCAGGAGCCGCACACCCCGACACGGCAGGCGAAGCGGTAAGCGAGCGTCGGATCGGCATGGCGCTGGATCCATGTGACCACGTCGAGCACGGTCTGGCTGTCGCGCCGCGGCACGGCAAAGGACTGGTATTCGCCCTCTTGGCCACCGCGCCACACACGCACGTCGATCGTGGCTTCTGCTGTCGTGCTCATGCGCGAACTGTCACTCCGATCCTGTGCACCATGTTGTTGCCGAAGCCACTGCGGTCCCAGCGCTCCTCGAGCGGCTGTGTATCGCCGTTCTCGTCGGTCGCCCGGCAGGCGATCTCGTGCTCGCCCTCGCTGGCATCCCATACAGCCTGCCAGCTTCGCCAGGCGTACTTCCCGTCGACCGGCCCGAGTTCCGCTTCCTGCCAGTTTCCATCGACACCGAACTCGACGCGCACCACCGGCACGCCGTTACCGCTCCAGGCTCGCCCGAACACCTTGACCGGTCCGGGCGGGACGAGCCGATGACGCGTGTACCAGTCGGGAATGCCCGGCGGAACCATGAGCGACTTGACGCGGATATGCGTTACCGGCACGCCCGCGTCGTCGGCGCTCTCCTTATAGACGTAGCTACCGACCTGCTGATGCCCCTCGTATGGGCTGTCGAGCACTTCGATGCGATCGAGCCACTTGACGCTCGCCATCCCATACCAGCCGGGCACGATCATACGCAGCGGAAAGCCGTGCTGTGGCAGCAGCGGCGCCCCGTTCATCGCCCACACGAGCAATACGTCCTCGTTGAGCGCCAGCTGCGGCGTGAGGCTCCGGCCGTACTCGTGGATGACCTTGTCGAAGCCGCGATCGATACCGAGAAAGGCAATATCCAGAGCATCCGGCAACAGACCGGCGCGTTCGAGCACATGGCGGAGCGGCGTGCCCGTCCATTCCGACGTGCCGACCGCTTCGTACATCCAGGGCATGCTCTGGCGGCGCAATCCAATGTTTGCGCGGCCGTTGCCCGCGCATTCGAGCGTCACGCGGAGTGTCTTGGCCGGGAGCGCCTGGATCTCGGACAGAGCCAGCTTGAGCGGCGTGCGTACCCTGCCGGCCACGCTCAGTGTCCAGTCCGCCGCGGTGGCAACGTAGGGAACGTCGAAATGATTGAGGAGGTAGTGGAGCCCGGTCGGCGTCACGTCATGACGAAGCGCCTCGAGCAGAATGCCGGAATTGCGGTTCGCGAGGCGCACTTCTTCGCGGAGGAAGTCACCTTCGACGTTGGGGCGTCCCTTTTCCGCATCGAAAGGGGAAACCGGGCCTGCGGGTTCGGTCATTTGGGATCCTTCTCGGGCGGACCCTAGCAAAAAGCCTCAGCCGGTCAATTGCTCGCCGCGCATGGCTTGCTTCCGATGCGTACCCGGCAGTCCTATGCTGAGCGGCAGGGCGGCGCAAAGGTGGTCACATGAACAACTGGTTTCGCAATTTTGCCGAGCGGTCTTCGCACGTGGTTGGAACGCAATGGGCCTTTCTGGTCGCGCTCCTGACCGTCGGCGTCTGGGGCATAACCGGTCCCACCTTCGGCTACTCGGATACTTGGCAGCTCTTCATTAATACCGGGACGACCATTGTCACGTTCCTGATGGTGTTTCTCATCCAGAACACTCAGAACCGCGAGACGCGCGTTATTACCCTGAAGCTCGACGAGCTGATCCGGGCTGCCGAGGGCGCACGGACGGGATTCGTCAATCTGGATCACATGTCCGATGAAGAGCTGGAGACCGTACAGCAGGAATTTTCCCGGCTACGCGAGAAGTATGCCCCGCTCATCGACGACGACCTGGCGCATGTCGAGCGTGCACTGGCCATGCGCCGTGGCGATGGTGAATGAGCTGGATTTATCGTCCTCGGCCCGCGCCCGATAGTCAGACCCGGGAACATCGCCTCCGCGGCCGCGTTTGGAAGGCACGTAGACCGCTTGCCCCGGCGCCCCACTTTCTGTATAGATCGCCCAGATTTTCATCCATGACCACCCGCCGCCCGGCGCCTGTCGCGCCGATGTCGGGTGTTTCGTGCTTTCGCTCGTGAGAGACGCCATGAAGAACATCGAAGACTTCCACCCCGACTACCACCTGATCACTGTGGCCCTCCCGAGCGGCGCCACGTACCAGACCTATTCGACCTACGGTAAAGAAGGCGACACGCTGCAGCTCGACATCGATCCGAGCACGCATCCGGCATGGACTGGCGGCAACCAGACGCTCATGGACCGCGGTGGCCGCGTCTCGCGCTTCAAGAAGAAATTCGAAGGCCTCTTCTGAGGTTTTGTGCGCTGCAGCGCGCAGCATCCACAATATTCCGAGTCATGACGGCCCCGCCTTAAGTCTAGGTGGGGCCGTTTTGCATGGCGCGTAAATCATTCCCATCAGCAATGCGTGATGTCGAGTGGCCAACACTGTTTGCAGCGGCTATAGAGAGTCTAAGTTGCAGGCCCCGCTTTGAACGGGGTCGCTGTTAGGGGCTGGGGCGAATTCCTTGTGACGGGCTGGGTGGGCGCATGAGCTGCCCGCGGCGCCGTTCGGTGAGGATGGCTCCCCGGCACAGAAACGAGCCAGGGAAGAAGGCGAGATGCAGGCGAGTGAAATCGCGGCCCGAGCACGCAAGCGCGGTCGTGCCCCTCCAACCGACATCGAGAACCCGCAGTACTTCCACAAAGTCGTCGATTGCCAGTGGGCGTGCCCGACGCATACGCCCGTCCCCGAGTATATCCGTCTGATCGCACAGGGCCGCTACTCAGCTGCCTATATGTTGAACTGGGAATCGAATGTCTTCCCGGGAATTCTCGGTCGCGTTTGCGATCGCCCCTGTGAGCCTGCGTGCCGGCGCGGCCGCATTCAGGTCGGCGATGAAGGCAACGCCAAGGATCCCTCGAAGAAGAACGCCGAGCCGGTCGCGATCTGCCGCCTGAAGCGCGTCGCCGCCGACTACAAGGGCGACATCGACGCGCTCCTCCCCGCCATTCCGAACGAGAAGAACGGCAAGCGCATCGCACTGATCGGCGCTGGCCCAGCCTCGCTTGCCGTCGCGCGCGATCTCATGCCGCTCGGCTATGACATCACGCTCTTCGAGCGCGATCCCGTTCCGGGCGGGCTCATGCGGACGAACATTCCATCGTTCCGCCTACCCGCAAACGTGCTCGACGAGGAAGTGGGCCGCATTCTCGACTTCGGTGTCAAGACGCTCTTCGGCGCCGAGATCAAGAGCCTCAAGGCGATGCTCGGCGAGGGCTACGACGCGATCTTCGTCGGCACCGGTGCGCCCAAGGGCAAGGATCTCGAGCTGCCGGGCCGCAAGGAGGCCGCCGCCAACATCCACATCGGCATCGACTGGCTGACGTCCGTCGCCTTCGGACATGTCGAGAAGATCGGCCGCCGCGTCGTCGTCATCGGCGGCGGCAATACGGCCATGGACTGCTGCCGCACGGCACTGCGTCTCGGCGCCGAAGCCGTGACAGTCACCGTGCGCAGTCCGCGCAAGGTCATGAAGGCCTCGGACTGGGAGATCAAGGACGCGCTCCACGAGGGCATTCCGATCCTCGACAATCACGCCCCAAAGTCTTTCGTCGTGAAGGACGGCAAGCTCGTCGGAATGACCTTCGAGAAGATGGTTCAGACGGGCGTCGATGCCAAAGGCCGCCCCAAGCTCGAAGCCTCGGGCGAGATCGTCACAATCGACTGCGACGACGTTCTGATGGCGATCGGCCAGGAGAACGCTTTCCCCTGGATCGAGCGCGATATCGGCATGACCTTCAACGAGTGGGGCCAACCCGCCGTCGACCGCAAGACGTTCATGAGCTCCATTCCCGGCGTCTTTTTCGGCGGTGACGCAGCCTGGGGACCCGAGAACATCATCTGGGCTGTCGCGCACGGCCATCAGGCCGCGATCTCGATCGACGCCTACTGCCATGGACGCAGCCTCGTCGACCGGCCGAAGCCCGGACACACGCTCGTCAGCCAGAAGATGGGCATTCACGAGTGGTCGTATTCGAATAACTACGATCCGCGGAACCGCCAGGCCGTTCCGCACGCGACGCTGGAAGTCTCGCTCAAGAATCTCAAGCTCGAGGTGGAGCTCGGCTTCGACGACAAGATCGCGGCGCGCGAGGTCGAGCGGTGCCTCAATTGCGATGTGCAGACGGTCTTCACCGACAATCTCTGCATCGAGTGCGATGCCTGCATGGACATCTGTCCTGTCGACTGCATAAACTTCATCGAGAACGATGACGAGGCGGATCTGCGCATGGCGTTGCGCGTGCCGGCGCTCAATAAATCCCAGGATCTGTACGTGTCGGGGCCTCTCAAGACCGGGCGCATCATGGCCAAGGACGAGGACGTCTGCCTGCACTGCGGCCTATGTGCGGAGCGATGTCCGACAGGCGCCTGGGACATGCAGAAGTTTGCGTACGCAGAGGCACAGGCCGCCTCGGCCTGTCTCTCGCACCACAATGCCTATCTCAGCGCGTGAAAACTTCGGAGGAAGGGCTCGCCCGCATCTGGCGATAACGCTTCGCGACGGGCGCCCTGCTGGAATGAGGACAACGACGACGCCATGAGCGGAATCAACGATTTCGTCATCAAGTTCGCCACCGTCAACGGGTCGGGCTCCGCGTCCGCCAACACGATGGTCGCAAAGACGCTGTTCCGGATGGGCATCCCCGTCAGCCCGAAGAATATTTTTCCCTCGAACATTCAGGGCCTGCCGACGTGGTACGAGGTCCGCGTCTCTGAAGCGGGCTATCTCGCCCGGCGCGATGGCATCGACTTCATGGTCGCGATGAACCCGCAGACATACGTCGAGGATCTCGCCGAGGTCGTGCCGGGTGGTTGGTTGCTCTACGACAGCTCCATGCCGCGCATCTGGCCGCGCGACGACATCACGCTGCTGCCGATTCCAATCGCGCAGATCTGCGCCAAGCAGTGGACGGACGCGCGCCAGCGCCAGCTCTTCAAGAACATGGTCTATGTCGGCGCGCTCGTCGAGCTGCTCGCGATGGACATGGATGCTCTCAAGGGCGTGATCTCCGATCAGCTCAAGGGCAAAGAGAAGCTCATGACGGCCAACCTGCAGGCCGTGCAGCTTGGCCGCGATTACGCGCGCGAACATTTCTCATGCCCACTCGCCATCCATGCCCGCACCGCCGAGAGCGCCAAGGGCAAGATCATGGTCACGGGCAACGACGCAGGCGGCCTTGCGGCCGTCTATGGTGGCGCCACGGTCTGCGCGTGGTATCCGATCACGCCATCCACATCTCTCGCCGAGGCTTATGAGAAGTACGCTCGCCGCCTCCGCGTGACCAAGGAAGGCAAGCGCCTCTACGGCATCGTGCAGGCCGAGGACGAGCTTGCGGCCATCGGCGTTGCGATCGGCGGCGGCTGGAATGGCGCGCGCTCGTTCACGGCGACATCAGGCCCAGGCATCTCGCTCATGAGCGAGTTCCTCGGCCTCGCCTACTTCGCCGAAGTGCCGGTGGTGCTCTTCAATATCCAGCGCGGTGGACCTTCGACGGGTATGCCGACGCGCACGGGACAGCCTGACATTATCTCGTGCGCCTACGCGAGCCATGGCGACACCAAGCACGTGTTGCTGTTCCCCTCGAATCCTACCGAGGTCTTCTCGATGGGTGCGGAAGCCTTCGACCTCGCGGAGCTTCTGCAGACGCCGATCATGGTCATGTCCGATCTCGACATCGGCATGAACGACTGGATAACCGATCCTTTCACCTGGGACGACTCGCGCGAGCAAAGCCGCGGCAAGGTGCTCTCGGCCGAGCAGCTCGAAGCCTTCCAGAGCGTGAAGGGCAAAGCCTGGGGCCGCTATCTCGATGTGGATGGCGATGCGATCCCCTATCGCACGCTTCCGGGCACGCATCCCTCCATGGGCTCGTTCTTCACACGTGGCACGAGCCACGATGAGTACGCTCGCTATACCGAGGATGGCCGCATCCACCAGCGCGTCATCGACCGCATCCGGCGCAAGTTCGACACCGCCGCGACCGTCGTGCCGAAACCGGAGATCGACGTCCGCGACAAGAGCGGCAAGACCGGCATCATCTACTTCGGCGCGACGCGACCTGCGGTGCTCGAAGGACTCGATGAACTCGAGCGCGCCGGTGTGCGCCTCAATGCCATGCGCCTCAAAGCTTTCCCCTTTAACGAGGACGTGAAGGCTTTCTGCGCGGCGCACGACCAGATCTTCGTTCTCGAGCAGAACCGCGACGCGCAGATGCGGTCGCTGCTCATCACCGAAGCCGACATTCCCGCCACCAAACTCATTCCGGCGCTGAGCTATGACGGCATGCCGACCACGGCCGCTTTCGTGCGCAAGACCGTGCTCGAGCATCTCCATCCCGAAAAAGCTGCGGCCGCCGAGTAGCAGGAACAGGAACTAGAGACGCCCCATGAGCTACATCGCCAAACCATCCGCCCATCACCCCGCACTGCCGCGGAACGCGCTGGGCCTTACGCGACGCGACTATGAAGGCTCCATGTCGACGCTGTGCGCCGGCTGCGGACACGACTCGATCACCGCCGCGATCATCGAAGCCTGCTTCGAGATGGACCTGCCGGCGCATCGCATCGCGAAAGTGTCCGGCATCGGCTGCTCCTCGAAGGCGCCGACCTACTTTCTGTCGCGCAGCCACGGCTTCAACTCGGTGCACGGGCGCATGCCCTCGGTGACGACCGGCGCGAACATGGCCAACCGCGACCTCTACTACATCGGTGTCTCGGGTGATGGCGACACGGCCTCGATCGGCCTCGGCCAGTTCTGTCATGCCGTTCGGCGCAAGCTGAACATGACCTACATCGTCATGAACAACGGCTGCTATGGCCTCACCAAGGGCCAGTTCTCGGCGACGAACGACAAGAATTCGCCGTCCAAGAAGGGCGAGGCCAATCCCTTCGATGCGATCGATCTCTGCCAGATGGCCATCCAGCTCGGCGCCGGCTTCGTCGCGCGCTCCTTCTCGGGCGACAAGCGCCAGCTCCTGCCGCTCATCCAGGCCGCTATCAGCTACAAGGGCTTTGCATTCATCGATGTCGTGAGCCCGTGCGTGACCTTTAACAATCACCCGACCTCGACGAAGAGTTACGAATACGTGCGGATGCACAACATGGCCTCCGAGAACAAGCTCGACTATGTCGAGCCCAAGGAGGAGATCACCACGGAGTACGACGAGGGCACATCGACCTCGGTCGAGCTGCACGACGGTTCGCAGCTGATGCTGTACAAGGTAGGCGAGGGCCACGATCCGCGCGACGCCGATGCGGCGATCCACACCATCCGCACCAACGCGGCCAAGGGAACGATCGTCACGGGCCTCCTCTACGTCAACGAGGACCAGCACGATCTGCACGACGTGCTCGGCACGGACGAGCGCCCCCTCAACGGCCTACCGATGAGCGAACTCTGCCCCGGCTCGAAGGCGCTGGAGGGCATCAACGCGCGCCTGCGTTAACCGAGGCGTTGCCCTCACGTCTGCACTGATGATCTGCCAAAAGAACGTGCGCCGGCCCGAGTAAAATCGGGCCGGTTTGCTTTTGCGGGCGTGCGGTAACAGCTGCGGATCATCCGCAGGCGTCAGCGCTGAGACTTTGAGCCGCAAGACTTTTTTGTTCACTTCACGTACATTTGAGCACAATTACACTTTGATACAGTAGCTCCCTCCCCGCCGCCTCGTCCCGAGAAACCGAGCCCCAGAAGTAACCATGCTGACAGCGCGCTCGACGTTGCCGGATGCCATTCCTGTGCGCTTGTCCGAGCGCCTCCATGACCGCACGGCCTTGGCAGTGCTCTTTGTGGTCGCAATCTTCGCGGCCACCACCTTCAAGGACTATGGTCTCGGCTGGGACGATTACACGCACTCCCAGTACGGCGAGCTGCTGCTCGCGTACTACAGCTCCGGCTTCACCGACCGGCGCGCATTGAGCTTCGTCAATCTCTACATGTACGGCGGCGGCTTCGATCTCCTGAGCGCGCTCGCGGCAAAGGTCCTGCCGTTCGACCTCTTCGAGACCCGGCGCCTCATGGGTGCCGTTGTCGGCATCATCGGCCTCGCCGTGGTGTGGCGCCTGGGGCGGCGTCTCGGTGGGCCGCTCGCCGGCCTGCTCGCGCTGGTGCTGCTGGCAACGACGCCGATGTACTACGGCCACATGTTCATGAACGCGAAGGATGGGCCGTTTTCCGTCGCGATGTGCGTGCTGCTGTTCGCGCTGCTACGGGCGATCGATGAATACCCCTCTCCATCACGCGGCGCCGTGATCCTGCTCGGTTCGGCACTCGGTCTCGCCATCGGCACGCGCATTCTCGGCGGCATCGCCGTGCTGTTCGTGATCGCGCCGCTCGCGTTGCTGGTCGGCGCAGATATTCGCAAGGTCGGCGTGCAGCCTGCCATGCGCCGCTTCGGCTGGTTCGTTCTCGTGCTGTCCGCGGGATTGCCGCTCGGCTATGTGATCATGGGCCTGCTCTGGCCGTGGTCCGTGCTCGAACCTCTCAACCCCATCCGCGCAATTTCTTATTTCTCGACCTTCTTCGAGAAGCCCTGGCGCGAGATGTACGATGGGATGCCCGTGCTCGTGCCGGATATGCCGTCGAGCTATGTACCGCGTCTGCTGGCGCTCAAGCTGCCGGATCCCACGCTGGCCCTCGCATTCGGCGCTGTAGGTGGCATTCTCTTTGCGGCCACCCGGCAGAACATTCCCGCCAATCGGCGTGCCGGCTTGTTGCTCGTTCTCGGCGCCGCAGCCGTTCCCGTGATCTACGCCATGATCTCGCGGCCCGCGCTCTACAATGGTCTGCGCCACTTCCTTTTCATCGTGCCGCCGATCGCCGTGATCGCGGGCGTCGCCTGCGCGTACCTGATCGAGTGCCTGCATACGCGCGGCAAGGCGGTCCTGACGGCGGCCATCGTCGTGCTCGGGCTCGGCCTCACCGCAACGGTCGCCGACATGGTGCGGCTGCATCCCTACCAGTACGCCTATTTCAACACCCTGGCCGGCGGCGTGCGCGGCGCCGACCGCGCATTCATGCTCGACTATTGGGGCCTTGCGTTCAAACAGGCGACCGACGAACTGGAGCAGAACATCGAGGCCCAGCAGGCCATGCCACCGGCAGGTCGCAGCTACTGGATCGTCGCCGTGTGCGGGCCTCAGCGCGTCGCGCAGGTGGAACTCGGCCCGAGATTCCTGACGACGAGCAATCCGCGCGGTGCCGACTTCGCGCTTGTGCTGCGCGAGTTCTATTGCCGCGAGATCAATGCGCCCGTCGCGGCCGAGGTCGTGCGCGACGGCGTGCCCTTTGCCACGGTGTACGATCTTCGCGGCCGCACGGTGAGCACTCTCCAGGCGTCGCCCTGACTTAATCCGCGCGTGCGGTTTTGACGGTCGCATCCGTAGCGGCCGCCTTCTTCGCATCTTTGGCAGGCGCTGGCGGCACAGCGCTCTGCTTGGGCGCGACAGGCGCTGGCGGCTTGCTCGCGGCCTTGCTGTTGCGGTCGCTGATCTTGCTGACGAGCGCCAGGTTCTGCGCGACGCGGACGTCGCCGCCCTTTTTCTCGCCCGCCGCTGCCTGACGCAGCATCTGCTCCGCCTCGCCGCGTCGCCCTTCGAGCGCCATGGAGAGCGCGAGATTGTTGAGCACGACCGGATTGTCCGGCGCCTGCATCAGCGCCTCGGCAAACGCGCGCTGGGCGCCCTTCTGATCGCCGGCAGCCGCGAGAGCCGTGCCGAGTGCGGAATGTGTCTGCCAGTCGCTGCTACCGTTTGCGACGGCCTTCTTCAGATGATCGCGCGCGCGGGCGAGCGCGCCGAGCTCCAACGCCAGCAAGCCGCGATCGCGCAGGAGACGAGCATCATTCGGTGCTGCAGGTGCCGAGGTATCGAGCAGAGCAAGAGCACCGGCCTTGTCGCCCTGCTGGCGCATAATGCGGGCTGCCGCCATGACGGCATCGATATCCCCGGGATTGCTGCGCGCTGCGGCGAGCGTGGCGGCCTCGCCGAGACGGGCGCGGGCGGCCTTCGCTTCGCCGGGCGAAACTTCACGCGGCGGCGGCTCGGCTTTTGGTGTGACGTTGAGCGTAGGCGTCGATGGCCCAAGACCCGGCAATTTCAGCAGGTCCGCACCGCCGCAGCCGCCGAGAGAAAGCACGGCCGCAAGACAGCTGCTCACTCCAATGACGCGACGCGTTACGACCTCACGACGGACACGACCCCGACCCCAAATCCGCACCATAACTTGCCTCCTCGACGCCGCGCAGGACCCTACGCGTCAACCCTAGCGATAGGTGATTCGTGAGCTCGCAAGCCCCGACGCGGGTGGACCGTCCCCGCAATCCCCAGAGGGGCCTAGGCGGATCAATCCGCGCGCCGCAACGTCCGGGTTGTCGCCGCAAGCACCCTTCGATACTGAATAAGCCAATTCTTGGAGGCGCCTCATGGCCGACGATCAGTATCCCCGTTTCGACACGCTCTCGCTTCACGCGGGACAGCAACCCGATCCGACGACCGGCGCCCGCGCCGTGCCGATCTACCAGACGACGTCGTACGTCTTTCACGACGCGGATCACGCAGCGGAGCTGTTCAATCTCGAACGCGCCGGCCACATCTACTCGCGCATTTCCAATCCGACCGTCGCGGTGCTCGAGGAGCGCATCTCCGCCCTCGAGGGTGGCGTCGGTGCGGTCGCGGTTGCGAGCGGGCAGGCCGCGCTCCATCTCGGCATTGCGACGCTCATGGGCCAGGGCGGACACATCGTCGCCTCGAACCGCGTCTACGGCGGCTCGCACAACATGTTCGTGCATACGCTGCCGCGCTTCGGCATCACGACGACGCAGGTCGATCCGCGAAATCCGGCGGCGTTTGCCGCGGCCATCCGCCCCGAGACGCGGCTTGTCTTCGCCGAGACGCTCGGCAATCCCGGCCTCGAAGTGCTCGACATCGCAGCCGTCGCCGAGGTCGCGCACGATCACGGCCTCCCGCTCATGATCGACGCGACGTTCTCGACGCCGTTCCTCTGCCGACCTTTCGACCATGGCGCCGATATCGTCATGCACTCCGCGACGAAATTCCTCGGCGGACATGGCGTTGCGATCGGCGGCCTGCTTGTCGACAGCGGCCGTTTCGACTGGGTCAAGTCAGGGAAATTCCCGACGCTCACTGAGCCCTATGCCGGTTATCACGGTCTCTCATTCGCGGAAGAATTCGGACCGGCCGCTTTCATCACACGCGCTCGCGCCGAGGGCCTGCGCGACTTCGGCGCCTGCATGAGCCCTGCGAATGCATTCTATCTGCTGCAGGGTATCGAGACACTGCCCGTGCGCATGGCGCGCCACGTCGAGAATGCGCGCACGGTGTCGTCTTTCCTCGAGAAGCATCCCGCTGTCGCCTGGGTGAAGTATCCAGGTCTCGAGAGCCATCCCGACTATGCTCTAGCAAAGAAGCAGAGCCCGCGCGGTGCCGGGGCCATCATGAGCTTCGGCATCAAGGCACCTGACGGTTCGAGCGAAGGTGGCGCGCGTCGTGCAGGCAAGGTGCTGATAGAGCGCGTGCGCCTGCTCTCGCATCTCGCCAATATCGGCGATGCCAAGTCGCTCATCATCCATCCTGCGAGCACCACGCATCAGCAGATGAGCGCGGAAGAACTCAAGCGTGCGGGGGTCGGTGAGGAGCTCGTCCGTCTCTCGATCGGTCTCGAAGACGCCCGCGACATCATCGAGGATCTCGACCAGGCGCTGAAGGCTTCGCAGCGGGTGTGACCGTCGCACTTACGGTGCAAGCGAGGCTAGGCCCCGCACCCCACCGGGAGGGACACCCTCCCGGACGCGCCCGTCCTTATGAATGGCCCGAGCCAAGGCCTTGCGCAGCCTCACAAAACCAGCCTGACGCGGCGGCAGGTTATCGACGAAGGAACAAGAGTGCACTGCCGCAGTCCGATATTGCAGCGCAGTATTTACTCTGTCACACTGTTCGCACCCGCAACCAAGGCATTTGGCAAGGCAGGTGTCCAATGGCGAGTTCAGCTCAGGCTTTACAGCCCGTTCCCAACGAAGCGCCGCTGAAAGATCTCTACGAAGTCGGGGAGATCCCGCCCTTAGGGCATGTACCCAAAAACATGTATGCCTGGGCCATCCGCAAGGAGCGTCACGGCGAGCCGGAGTCGGCGATGCAGGTCGAGGTCGTGCCGACGTGGCCACTCGACAGCCACGACGTGCTGGTGCTCGTGATGGCAGCGGGTGTGAATTACAATGGTGTGTGGGCCGCACTCGGCACGCCGATTTCACCCTTCGATGGACACAAGCAGCCGTATCACATCGCGGGGTCCGACGCGGCGGGCATCGTCTATGCCGTCGGCTCGAAGGTGAAGCGCTGGAAAGTCGGCGACGAGGTCGTCATCCACTGCAATCAGGACGACGGCGACGACGAGGAATGCAACGGCGGCGATCCCATGTTCTCGCCCTCCCAGCGCATCTGGGGCTACGAGACACCGGACGGTTCATTCTCGCAGTTCACGCGCGTGCAGGACCGGCAGCTCATGGAGCGGCCGAAGCACCTGACGTGGGAAGAAGCCGCCTGCTACACGCTGACGCTCGCGACGGCCTATCGCATGCTCTTCGGCCATCGCCCGCACATTCTGCGGCCGGGCCACAATGTGCTCGTCTGGGGCGCGTCGGGCGGGCTCGGCTCCTTCGCCATTCAGCTTTGTGCAACCGCGGGCGCGAATGCCATCGGCGTCGTCTCCGAGGACGACAAGCGCGACTTCGTCATGCAGCTCGGCGCCAAGGGTGTCATCAATCGCAAGAAGTTCAACTGCTGGGGCCAATTGCCAACGGTCAACTCCCCGGAATTCGGCGCGTGGATGAAGGAAGCGCGCAAGTTTGGCGCGGCCATCTGGGAGATCACCGGCAAAGGCAACAACGTCGATTTCGTCTTCGAGCATCCCGGCGAGTCGACCTTCCCTGTTTCAGTGCTGCTCGTGAAGCGTGGCGGCATGGTCGTCATCTGCGCGGGCACCACGGGCTACAATCTCACGATGGACGCGCGCTATCTCTGGATGCACCAGAAGCGCGTGCAGGGCTCACACTTCGCCAACCTCCTTCAGGCCGCACAGGCGAACAAGCTCGTCGTCGAGCGTCGCATTGATCCCTGCATGTCCGAGGTCTTCACCTGGGACCAGATCCCCAAGGCCCATACGCGCATGTGGCGCAACCAGCACAAGCCCGGCAATATGGCGGTTCTTGTCTCGTCGCCGACCACCGGGCTTCGGACCATCGAGGACGCGATCGAGGTCTCGAAGGCACGCTTCGGCTGAGCGGTCGATCATTGCGGTATGCATATCGTCGAGCATCACCTAGCCGGGCTAGTGCTGCGGCTGTCCTCCGGTGCCGATGAAGCACTCGTCGCGCCGCTCGGCGCGCATGTCGTGGGATGGCGGCACAACGGACGCGACATGCTCTGGTGCTCGGCGACGCGCCTGCCGGGCAAGCCGCTCCGCGGCGGCATTCCAGTCTGCTGGCCTTGGTTCGGGGCTCATCCGACGGACACGAGCCAACCCGCGCACGGAATCGCGCGGCAAAGTCCATGGGATGTCATCGAGCACACTACCCACAGCGCGGCCTTACAGCTGACGCACGGGGATCTCGAAGTACGCCTCGACGTCAGCATTGGCCCAGAGCTCAAAGTTTCTCTGCGAACGCACAATGCGGGAAGCGCCACTGTCCCGCTATCGGCAGCCCTGCACACGTACCTGGCTGTCGACGACATCAGTCAGGTTCGCGTCAGCGATCTGGACGGAGCCTCCTACATCGACACACTCGATGGCTGGCAGCGGAAAACACAGAATGGAGATGTGATCTTCGATCGCGAGGTCGACCGCATTTACAGCGTCGGCTCTGCCACACTGCGCGACGGCGCTCGCGGCATTCATGTGGACGGGGTGGGAACCAGCCACTCTCTGGTTGTATGGAACCCGTGGATCGACAAATCAGCGCGCCTTGGTGACATGGCCCATGGCGCGTATCAGCGCATGGTCTGCCTGGAGACGGCCTGGGCCGGCGACGATGCGCGCCGGCTAGCACCAGGGGCAACGGAAACGCTGACTACCGTTCTGCGGCCGCTCGCCACTTCCCGATGACGACTGCCCGGCGGCCCTGCTAGGGTGCGCCGTCGTTCGCACGCGGAGCACCTGTCTCCGCCTCCAGGATGGTCCGACCGCATGTCTCTCCCCGAGTTTCTGAAGAAGCGCCTGCGTATTCCGGCCATCGGTTCGCCGCTGTTCATCGTCTCGAACCCGGATCTCGTGATCGCCCAGTGCAAGGCCGGCATCGTCGGCTCCTTCCCGGCGCTTAATGCGCGGCCCGCCGAGGTTCTCGACGAATGGCTCAAGCGGATCACCGGCGAGCTCGGCGAGTGGGATGCCAAGCATCCGGACCGCCTCTCGGCGCCCTTCGCGGTCAACCAGATCGTCCATCGCACGAACGAGCGCCTTCAGCACGACGTCGAGCTGTGCGTGAAGCACAAGGCGCCGATCGTCATCACGTCACTCGGGGCACGCGAGGAAGTGAACGAAGCCGTTCATTCCTACGGCGGCATCGTCCTTCACGACGTGATCAACAACCGCTTTGCCAGGAAGGCCATCGAGAAGGGCGCGGACGGTTTGATTCTCGTCGCGGCTGGCGCGGGCGGTCACGCCGGCAAGATCAATCCCTTCGCGCTCGTCCACGAGGTCAGGGAATGGTTCGACGGGCCGATTGCGCTTTCGGGCGCCATTGCCAGCGGTGACGGCATTCTCGCCGCGGAAGCCGCCGGCGCCGATCTCGCCTATATCGGCTCGGCCTTCATCGCGACCAAGGAAGCGAACGCTATCGAGCCCTACAAGCAGATGATCGTCGAGAGCGGTGCCGACGATATCGTCTACACGAACCTCTTCACCGGCGTTCACGGCAACTATCTCAAACCGTCGATCTCGCGGGCGGGTCTTGATCCCGAAAACCTGCCGAGTGGCGATCCCTCGAAGATGGATTTCGCCTCGGGTGCGGAACGGCGCAAGGTGTGGAAGGACATCTGGGGCTCTGGCCAGGGCATTGGCGCCATGAAAGGCATCGTGCCAGCCGCCGAGCTGGTCGACCGCCTCGCCCGCGAATACCACGCCGCACGGGCGCGGCTCGGCGCGGCACCGTGGAACCCGGCTCGGGCCGCTGCGGAGGCCTAGTCGGATCACGCCTGCGGCGCCGCCACTTCTCCCTCTCCCCATTGTCTTCAATGGGGAGAGGGTGGGGTGAGGGGCGGCAGCGCGCTCCAACGTCGGCGCTTGCCGCCGCCCCTCATCCTAACCTTCTCCCCGTGAGGACGGGGAGAAGGTACTTGTCGCGCTCGGGGCACGTTCCAAGTCCATAAAAGCGGGGGTCCCGGGGGTGTCCCCCGGGCGGGGCGTGGGGCCGCGGCCCCACTCGCGCCAAAGGCGCTGCCCGCCAGACCTTGCATCTGCCATCTGCACCTGCCATGCAATGCCCAGGTACGAAGCTGACGGACACGACAATGCAGGACACGGTCAAAGAAAAAGCCAAGGGCCCAACCGCCAACAAAACCTCCAACCTGATCGCGGGCGCGACGGGGGACTGGGAGGTGATCGTCGGCATGGAAGTGCACGCGCAGGTCGCGAGTAAGGCCAAGCTGTTCTCGGGGGCCTCGACAGAGTTCGGCGGCGAGCCGAACAATCATGTGAGCCTTGTCGATGCGGCCATGCCGGGCATGCTGCCCGTTATCAACGAGGAATGCATTGCGCAGGCCGTGCGCACGGGTCTCGGCCTCAAGGCGAAGATCAATCTCGACAGCGTGTTCGACCGCAAGAACTACTTCTATCCGGATCTGCCGCAGGGCTATCAGATCAGCCAGTACAAGAGCCCGATCGTGGGCGAAGGCGAGGTCGAGATCGACGTCGATGGCGAGGCGAAGATCGTCGGCATCGAGCGACTGCATCTCGAGCAGGACGCGGGCAAGTCTATCCACGACCAGCATCCGGATTACTCGTACGTCGATCTGAACCGCTCCGGCGTCGCGCTCATGGAGATTGTGTCGCGGCCGGATCTCCGCTCGTCGAAGGAGGCGCAGGCATACGTCACCAAATTGCGCACGATCCTGCGCTATCTCGGCACGTGCGACGGCGACATGGAGAAGGGCAACCTGCGCGCGGACGTGAACGTGTCCGTGCGCCGACCCGGCGAGCCGCTCGGCACGCGCTGCGAGATCAAGAACGTGAATTCCATCCGCTTCATCGGCCAGTCCGTCGAAGCGGAAGCGCGCCGCCAGATCGCGATCATCGAGGACGGCGGCAAGATCGACCAGGAAACGCGGCTCTTCGATGCGGCAAAGGGCGAGACGCGCTCCATGCGCTCGAAGGAAGAAGCGCACGACTATCGCTATTTTCCCGATCCGGACCTCCTGCCGCTCGAGCTCGAGCAGAGCTGGGTGGACGGGCTCGCGAAGGATCTGCCGGAGCTGCCGGACGAGAAGCGCGCGCGTTTCATGAGGGCCTACGGACTCTCGGCCTATGACGCGAGTGTCCTCGTCGCCGAGCGCGGAAACGCGGATTTCTATGAGACTGTCGCCAAGGGCACGGACGGCAAGCTCGCAGCGAACTGGGTGATCAACGAGCTCTTCGGGCGGCTGAACAAGGAAGGCAAGGAGATCGACGCGTCGCCGATCTCGGCCAAGCAGCTCGGCGGGCTCGTGCGTCTCGTCGTCGACGGCACCATCTCGGGCAAGATCGCCAAGGATCTCTTCGAGATCCTTTGGACCGAGGGCGGCGATCCCGCTGAGATCGTCGAGAAGCGCGGCATGCGCCAGGTCACGGACACCGGCGCGATCGAGGCAGCCGTCGATGCGATCATCGCCGCGAACCCGGACAAGGTCGAGCAGGTCAAGGCCAAGCCATCCATGCTCGGGTGGTTCGTCGGCCAAGTCATGAAGCAGTCTGGCGGCAAGGCCAACCCGCAGGCTGTAAACGATATTCTCAAGGCCAAGCTCGGTATCTGAGCGGCCTCTTCCCGTACAAAACCTGACGCTTCGGGGGCCTTGAAAGCCCACGAAGCCACCCTAAATCCCTGAGTGTGCACGCCACTGATCGGGTGCACGACGCAGTGCCTGGCCCCCGTAGGCAGGCGCAGATGACCAGTCGCTTCCTCAGGAGGACTATACCCATGCGACCCTTCGACTTTGCCCCCCTCTATCGTTCGACCGTTGGTTTCGACCGCTTGTTCCAGCTTCTGGATGGCGGCGTTGAGGGCGAGGCCAGCACCTACCCCCCGTACAACATCGAGCGTACTGCCGATAACACGTATCGGATCACCATGGCCGTCGCCGGCTTCACCAAGGATGAAATAGACATCCAGGTGAAAGAGCAGTCCCTCACCGTGAAGGGTGAGAAGAAGGCCGAAGACAAGGACCGCCAGTTCCTCCATCGCGGCATCGCGACCCGCGCCTTCGAGCGCCGGTTCCAGCTTGCCGACCATGTCGAGGTAACGGGCGCTGACCTTCAGGACGGCCTGCTCCATGTCGATCTCGTGCGCAATGTGCCGGAGCGGTTGAAGCCGCGGTCCGTACAGATCGGCAATGGCGCCACGAAGCAGATCGAGGCCCACGTCTAAGCCACGTGTGAGTTCTGGCCTCGTGTCAGGTAGCGCGTAAGCGTGAGTGACGTGCTCCCCCTTCCTCTGCCCAGGAAGGGGGAGTTTTCATTTTGATGAGCGAGTGTGCGTAGTCGCGCCTACGGCGCGAGTTGGGCTTCAGCCCCACACCCCGATCGGGGGACACCCCCGAACCCCCGTCTTTTCTGGACTTATTCTGCCGGCGTCCGCTCGGCGCGCAGCGACGCCAAGGCTTCCGCTAGCGAGCCCGGCTTGGCACCCGAGTCGAAGCCCGACGTCATCGGTAAAGCAGGGGGCCGATTGCCGACGAGAAGTGCGCGCACGTTCGCGATCTGATCGCCGAGCGACGCTTCTTCATCGGGTTCTGCATCGTTTGCGGGAGCGATCTCTTCGGCCAAGTCGTTCCAGAGATTGAACTCGGTATTCAGCGCGTGCAGGAAAGCCTCGACCAAATCGAGCAGCGGTCCAAGCTCGATGCGGCCAGCGACGCGAAAACTCTCGCCGATCTCGAACATCGTCACTGGCATGAGCGCGCCGCTGTCGCTGGCTATGAGCCCGCGAGCCCTGAGATAGCCGAGGCGATCAGCGCCCGTGTTGAAGGCATAGCCGGCGGGATCACCGTACTCGGCAACGGCATCCAGCAGCACGGTTGTCCCGCTCGTGAACGGATCGAGCAGCAGCCGCATGGGCCCGCGTCCGCGCGGCAGCTCGGCTACCCGCCGACGCGCCTGGAGGATATGCGCGATGAGTGAGGCTTCGAGCCCGCGCACCTGCGAGACGAACCGGATGAAGCGCGCGACGCGCGTGCGCAGGCGTCGCGGCCCCATGGTCGGCGTCGGCTCGGTCATCTCGAGCGAGAGCGACATGAGCTGGTCGCCAGCCGCGAGTGCCGCGTCGAGATGCTCGACGAGCCAATAGAGACGCGGGTCCAGATCCTGCCTACGGCAATGCATTCCGTCGTCCTGCCGTCATTTCGGTGAGCGAATGTAACAAGACGACAATTAGTTGATTCGCGGCCTGATAGTGTGACGCCTGCGGAGGTGCCAACGGCTTCATAGAGCTCGAAAAGGCTTTGTTCCGTACCGTGGCACTTCCGTCCGCACCGGGAAGCTGCGCTCCTAGGTTTGGTACAACCAAATATTAAAGACGGGGCTCCGGGGGCGTCCGTCGTGTCGAAGACACGCGCCTTCGGCACGATGCGGGGTTGAAGGGGCAGCAGCCCCTCTCTCACCGCAGGCGCGACTATCCAACGCGATACCGTTCGATGACCTTGGGATCTGGCGTGCAGCCGATGCCGGGCAGGTTAGGAATGGCGAGCTGTCCCTTCTGCGGCCGCGGCATGCTCTCGTCGATGAGGGCATCGAGATCGACATAGAGATACTCGAAGAGCGCCATCTCAGTGCGCGAGGCGCAGAGTTGTAGCGTCGCCCAATATCCGGGACCGAAGTACGGCGAGTGCGGCATCACGGTCTTGCCGGCGCGCGCCGCGATATCGCAGACCGCGATGGCTTCGGTGATGCCGCCGACCTTGGTCACGCTCGGCTGCGGGTAGGCCACGGCCTCGACGAGATGCCGGAATTCCATGGCCGTGCATGCGTTCTCGCCAGCCGAGATGGAAATGCCGAAGCGTCCGAGTGCTTTCAGTGCGTCCCAGTCCTCGGGCGGAAAGATCGGCTCCTCCAGCCAGAAGAGATCGATCTCCTTGAGGAAAGGCATGATCGCCTCTGTCTCGGCAATGCTCCAGTTGCAGTTGATGTCGGTGGTGAGGCGCACCTTCGGCCCGGCACCCTTGCGCCCGGCGCCGATCGTATCGCGCGCGATCTCGTGCAGCTTAACGTCGGTGAAGCCTTCGCCCGCCGCCTTCGCGGAGAACTTCTCGACGAGGGCCGGATCGCCATAGCGCATGAGGCTCGCGTAGGCCGTGATGCTCTCGCGCTTGCGACCACCAATGAGGTGGGCCACGGGCTTGCCGGCGCGCTTGCCCGCCAGATCCCAGAGCGCGATGTCGAGGCCAGAGATGGCGAATATCGTAATGCCGTAGCGGCCATGCAAATGCAGGCGGCGCTGGAGTGCGAGATTGATCGACGCGGGATCATCGGCCTTCTGGCCGACGACGACAGGCGCCACCATGTCGCGCACAGCGGCCGCGACCGACGCCGCGCAGAAATAGGCGAAGCCCTCGCCCCAGCCGACGAGCCCGTCATCGGTCGTGACCTTCACTAGCACGAATTCGAGGCTCGTCCATTTGGTCGGCATCAGCCCGACGCCAGAACTGCCGTCGGAGAACGGGATCTTCAATACGATCGGCTCGACGGATGTAATCCGGGACATGTGGCGCGCTCCCCTGCTGCAATGGAGGGATTACAGCATTCCGTGCATGGCATTGTCACGCTGCGGCGCGGCCGTTGCGTTCATGGCCCCGCGACGAGATCCCGACCGGCGGCGTATTTCACGAGCGCCTCGATGCGGTCGTCGACGGAGGGGTGCGTCGCCAACAGGCCTGTGATCCGGTTCTGAAGCGGGTTCTCTATGAAGAACGCTTCCATGCGTGAGGGCACATCAAAGGAAGCATTGCGCTCGATCTTGCGCAACGCGGAGATCATCGCGTCGGGGTTCTTCGTCAGTTCGACAGAACCGGCATCGGCGAGGTATTCGCGCGAGCGCGAAAGTGCGAAGCGGATCAGCGTCGAGACGCCCCATGAAATGAGGATGATCGCAACGGCGATCAGGATGGCGATAATGGCTGCGCCGCCGCCACCACTGCGTCCCCCGCCACGATCCCCGTCGCCGTCCTGGCTGCTCGTCGGAGTGCTCTGCCAATGGCCCTGGTCATCTGAGCCGGGATCGCGACGCTGCTGCGGTGACCAGCCATAAGGAAAGTCCCAGCTCCGGATGAGCAGATCGCCAATGAAGCCGAAGATGCCGGCGAAGATCACCGCGATCACCATGAGCTGCGTATCGCGATTACGGATATGCGTCAGTTCATGTGCAAGCACAGCCTCAACCTCGACCGGTTCCAGCCGCTCGAGAAGGCCGCGCGTGACGGCGATCGTGTAGTCGCCATCGCGAAGGCCCGCCGCATAGGCGTTGAGCGCCGATGTGTCTATGATCTCGAGACGCGGCATGGTGATGCCGCGCGAGATGCAGAGATTCTCCAGCATGTTGTAGAGTTCGGGCGCCTGAGTGCGCGTGACGCCGCGCGCGCCGGTCGCCGAGCGGATCATGGCGCTGTACATGAAATAGGCGATCACGAACCATCCGACCGCGATCAACATGGCGAGCGGCCATGTCGACCAGAACTGCTCACCCGCGGCCCGGAAGATGTATTCGAGATCCCCGCCGCTGAAGGCATTCACGATAAGGAGGATCGAGAACTGCAGAGCGTGCAGGAGGACGATGAAGCCTGCAAGCAGGATCACGGACCGAATACGGTTCGCGCGAATGTGCGTGTAGAGGCCGTAGGCGCCGCCCATCGCTCGATCCTACTCGCGCCGGGCGTCTAGAACTGCACCTTCGGCGCAGTTCGGGTGGCGGCGCGCTCGCCCTCGTCGAGATTGAAGAAGTCCTCCCGCGCAAAGCCGAGCATGTTGGCGAACAGCACCGCCGGGAAGCTTTCGCGCTTAGTGTTGTACTCCGCAACCACGTTGTTCAAGAAGCGCCGCGCCGCGGCGAGCTTGTTCTCGATGTCGCCAAGCTCGGTCTGGAGCTGCTGGAAGTTCGCGTTCGCCTTGAGGTCGGGATAAGCCTCGGCAAGTGCGAAGAGCTGACGCAGCATTCCGCTCAGCATGTTCTCCGCCTGCGCCTGGGCATTGGGACCGTTGGCGGCGATTGCAGCATTTCGCGCCTTGATGACATTCTCGAGTGTCTCGCGCTCGTGGCTCGCGTAGCCCTTCACGGTTTCTACGAGGTTCGGAACGAGGTCATGGCGCTGCTTGAGTTGCACATCGACGTCGGCGAAGGCCTGACGCACGCGCTGGCGCAAGCCGACAAGGCCATTATAGGTCGCAACGGCGAGCAGCACGACGGCCGCGACAATGCCGAGCAGAACCCAGGCGGTCGTACTCATGAGGGCCTCCTGATCTTGGCGCGCATTGAGGGACTTATTGAGGCGCGTGATCGGCCGGGACTATAGCCAAGAACTCTGCGGGTGTAGAGAGTTTCAGTATCGGCAGCAGGACCGGGAAAAAGCCCCTATCGCAAGCTGGTCTGGACCGGACGTTGCGGTACGGAGGCGCCCTGCTGTCGCGCGCTGCTCAGTCGATCGAGCCCGACGGCACTACCCGTGAACTGCTGCGTCCACATGAGGGCCGCGACGTGCGGCGTCGGGCGGAAGTGCAGCGGCAGGCGCGAGACCGGCTGATCGATCATCTCGATGGTCCGCGCGACGTCCGGCTTCACGAAATCGGCAAGCAGCGGCTCGTCGGCGGTATTGGTGAGCAGCGGCGCGACCGGGAACGGCCGGTAGCTCAGCTCATCGGCATGATCGTCATCGAACTCGGTGGGCGCAACGAAGCGGAGATCCTGCCCGGTCTCACCCCAGCCAAAGCGGCCATTCATCCTTGGCTGCGCTTCAGTCGGCGTGCTCCAGCCCGCCGCATCAAGGGCAGCGACCTGAGTTCCCGGCGCCGAAGCATGGCGCTCGCCGAGTGCCTCTGCGGCGAGGCTCGCGATCGTCGGCGGACGCATCGCAGGCTTCGGTGGCGCGAGCAGACGCGGCTCAGGCATCATGCTGGCCTGGCGCGCGAGGTTGTGGAGCTGTGCGCGATCCTGCGTGCTCGGGCCTGCAACCGCAAGGCGCGGCGCCTCTGCGAGGGCAGGCGCAGGGGCGCGCGGTGGCGCTGGCTGCTGCCATGCGGACTGCGCAGGCGGACGCGTGGGTTCGGGAGCCTTGGGACGAGCGTCGGCAACAATTGTCGGTGCACCGCCACCGCGACGCAGGCTCAGGAAAGCGCCCATCTCGCCGCCCGCACTCGCGAGCTGACTGCGTGCCGCGCGCCCGTCCTCGGCGGTGAGCGGGCCGCCGTCGGCTGGCATATGCTGCGTGCGACCGCTCGGGAACAGCAGCGCCAGCTCCTGGCGCGGCAGACGCGGCCAGGCACGCACACGCGCCGTGTCCACATGCACGAAGGGGAGCGCAGAGAGCGGATAGTAGCCAACACCACCACGCTCGCGCACGAGTGCCGAGTAGCGCAGGCGCTGGATGGGCACGTCGGGGAAGTGGACGTCGGCGGCCTTGCCGTTGATGTGCTGGCTGTTCTCGGCCTGCCCGCCGCGCGTCTGCTTGAGCATGCTGTTCGTGCCGCGCGAACGGAAGCCGGAGATGATGTGGATGGGCGCCTTCGAACCGAGTTCTGTGTGTATCTCCCAAAGAAGATCCACGAGTTCAGGATCCATGGTCGTCGGCTCGTTCTTGCGCCAGTCGCGCAGAACCCAATTGATCTGCTCCATGGCAGACGCGACGAGCTTGCCGTCACGCTTGTACGTGGCGGTGACGGTTTCCTTGGTGTGGATGTTGTAGAGCGAGATCGTGCGCTCGGTGCCGCGGTTCGCGCCGACCGTGCTCGCACCGATGGCAGCGGCGGCCGTGCAAAGAACAATACGGGTCACAAGCCGTGAAAGCGTAACGCGCAAGTACCTTCCCCCGAATGTGCGCCCCTCCTTCGGCCTCTCCGCTGGTGCGGCGGCCGATCCCCCGGGATCGCACCTTCCATGTCGAAGCCGGCATGTGCCCACCGCCGGCATGTCGGATCAAAGCGTTAGCCCATACCCGATTAACCAATAATGATAAGATCCCGCCGGTGAGGCGAATTCATGACAAGGGCAACTAAAGGCTGCAGATTTTTCAATCCAGGAAGCCGCCGAGAGCCTCGAGCACCGCGTCGGGGACCTCCTCCGCGAGGTAGTGGCCGCTCGGGACGTCATGTCCTGAGACGTCCCCCGCCGCGTACCTGCGCCAGATTGCCAGCGGGTCGTACCAGACGCCGATCTTGCCCTTGGCGCCCCACAACACGAGCAGCGGACAGGCGATCTTCTCAACCGCAGCTCGGCTCACGCCATCGTGGACGACATCGACGGTGGTCGCGGCGCGATAGTCCTCGCACATGCCGCGGATCATCTCAGGATTGCGCGCGGCCTCGAGGTAGTCCGCGAGCGCCTCGGGCGCGAAGAAGTCGCGATCCTTGGGCTCGCGGGCCGTGTGAGCGAAGAACCACTCCTCCGGCGCCTTGTTGATCAGCATCTCGGGGAATGGATGCGGCTGAGCGAACCAGAACCAATGATAGTAGCCGAGGCCGAAGGCCATGTCCGCGCGCTCGAAGTGCTCGATAGTCGGTACGATATCGAGGAGTGCGAGACGCTGGACGATTTGGGGATGATCCAGCGCGAGGCGATGCGCGACACGGGCGCCGCGGTCATGCGCGACGACCTGGAACCGTTCGAAGCCGAGCTCGGCCATCAGCTCCACCATGTCACGCGCCATCTCGCGCTTGGCATAAGCAGCATGGTCCGGTGTCGCCGGCGGCTTGTGCGAGCCGCCGTAGCCCCGGAGATCGGGACAGACGACCGTGTAGCGGCGCGCAAGGGCCGGCGCCACCTTGTGCCACATGGCGTGTGTCTGCGGATTGCCGTGCAGCAGCAGCAGCGGTGGACCGCTACCGCCATGACGCAGCCGCATGATGCCGTCGCGTACGCGAATGTTGGTCAGCTTGAAGCCGTCGAAGAACATGCAAGCTCCTTGGCTGCTCAACGAGGCAGACCACAGCCGTTCGGCGCAAACAAGACTCGGAGCTGCAGTGCCCTTGCGCGCATCAGCCCACGTCGGCAGCGACCTTCATCGACGTGATCTTGTCGGGATTCTGCACGGGCTCGCCGCGCTTGATCTTGTCGACGTTGTCCATGCCTTCGACGACTTGGCCCCAGACCGTGTACTGGCGGTCGAGGAAGCTCGCATCGTCGAACACGATGAAGAACTGGCTGTTGGCGCTGTCAGGATTCTGCGCCCGTGCCATCGAGCAGATGCCGCGCACGTGCGGCTCGGCATTGAACTCGGCTTTCAGGTTCGGATGCTTCGAGCCGCCGGTGCCGGTGCCGTGCGGGCATCCGACCTGCGCCATGAAGCCGTCGATCACACGGTGAAAGACGATACCGTCGTAAAAACCTTCGCGGGCGAGCTGCTTGATGCGCTCGACGTGCTTCGGCGCCAGATCCGGCCGCAGCTTGATGACGACCTGACCCTTGGTCGTGTCCATGATGATAGTGTTCTCGGGATCCTTGATGTCAGCCATGACTGGCTCCTTTGTGTTCTGTTCCGGTTTGAGGGAGGCGGCGCATCAGCGCTTTACGTCGCCGAGAATGTAGACCTTCTGCATAACGTCGGGCTTCGCCGGCGGTTCGCCCTTGGCAATTTTGTCAACGAACTCCATGCCTTCGACGACTTCACCCCAGAGCGTGTACTGACCTGTGAGCTGGCGGCACTGGGCGCCGAAGCAGATAAAGAACTGGCTGTTCGCCGTATTTGGATCGTTCGTGCGCGCGGCGCCGACACTGCCGCGCTTGTAGACTTCCTGAGTGAACTCAGCCGGCAGGTTGCCGAGCTTCGAGCCGCCCGTCCCCGTGCCGGTTGGATCGCCCGTCTGGGCCATGAAGCCCGCGATGACACGGTGGAATTTCTGATTGTTGTAGAAGCCCTGGCGCGCCAGCGTTTTGACGCGCTCGACGTGCTTTGGCGCCAGGTCCGGGCGCAGCTTGATCACGACCGGGCCATCCTTGAGCTCGATGACCAGCGTATTCTGCGGATCGAGCTTGCCCTGGGCATGCGCCGGACCGAAGGCCGCAACGAGAGCGATAACCAGGCTCGCAATGAGCGTTCTCACGGCAATGAACTCCTTGATGAGCTGCTTCTGTTGGAGGGGATTGCGCTGGTACGGCCGGCTACTTGGCGGCCGCCTTGGCCTTGAGGGCGCGAGCCACGTCGCGCGAGACGAAGGGTTTCACGTCGCCGCCCATGAGCGCGATCTGGCGCACGAGCGTGGCGGTGATGTGGCGCACGCCGGGGCTGGCGGGCAGAAAGACCGTATCGATATCATCTGCCATCTCGCCGTTCATGCCAGCCATCTGCATTTCGTAGTCGAAGTCCGTCGCGTCGCGGAGACCTCGGAAGATGGTGTGTGCACCGGCCTCCCGCGCCGCCTCGACGACGAGACCACCGAAGGTCACGACCTCGATCGTGGCCCCGAATTCCTTGGCCGCCGCGCGCGTTTCCGCCTTGAGCATGGCCGTGCGCTCGGCGACCGTGAAGAGCGGCGTCTTGCCCGGATGGATACCGATGCCAATGACGAGCTTGTCGACGAGCGCCAGCGCGCGACGCATGACATCGACGTGGCCGAGCGTCACGGGATCGAAGGAGCCGGAGTAGAAGCCAATGCGTGCCATGCGGTCCTCAGCTCATGCTTCATGCACTATGTTGGCCGGCGCAGCGTCGCGAGCACCGCGCCACCAGCCAGCAGCAGCCCGCCGGAGATGCCGTTCAACACGCGAGCATGGCGATCCGCAAAGACCATCCGCACCTTCGCCACGAGCAAGGTGTAGGTGATATCGACTGTTACCAGCGTCGCGACGAACACGGCAGCCAGCACCGCGAGCTGAGGTCCTGGCGCTTGCGCGGGATTGACGAACTGCGGCAGGAACGCGCCGAGGAACAGCAACACTTTTGGATTCGACAGACTGACGATCAGGCCATTGAGGTAAAGCGAGCTGCCATTGCGGGCGCGCACGGTCTGGATGGCTGGCGCCGTGTACGAGGCGTACAGCTGGCGCGCGCCGAGGTAGATGAGATAGGCCGCGCCGACCCAGCGGATCAAGTCGAACCAGTCGGACATGAAAACCATCACCGAGTTCATACCGAGCGCGGCGATGGCGACGAGCGTGGAGAAGCCGGTGGTCGAACCGGCGAGCGTCCAAAGCCCACCCTTGAGGCCGTGCGCCGTGGTGTTGGCGATGATGAGACTCATATTCGGGCCCGGCGTAATCGCCAGGAAGATGCAGGCGATGAGGAACGCCGCAAGAATGCCCATACTCATGTCTGATCAGCCTCGGAGTGGATTGCGGCAGGACGACCGACGCCCTGCTATATAGATGCCGAGCGCGGCTGTCACGGCCTGCGACCACGCAACCTCACCGCCTCCGGACTGTTACTCATGGCCGAATTATCATTCAGGATCAGCTGCGTAAGTACTGCCGAGGAGATTGCGACGGCGGCGTCATTGTTCCGCGCCTATGCCGAAGCCCTCGGGATCGACCTTTCGTTTCAGGATTTTGAAGGCGAGCTGGCATCCCTGCCCGGCAAATACGCGCGGCCCAAGGGCGAATTGCTGCTCGCGCGCGGCAATGGAGGCGAGCCTCTGGGCTGCGTCGCAATGAGGCCCATGAGCGAGGATGGCTGCTGCGAGATGAAGCGCCTCTATGTGGCGCCCGTAGCGCGCGGGCTGGGCCTCGGTTTGGCGCTTGTCGAAGCGATCGTCACGGCGGCGCACCGCGCGGGCTACCGGGAAATGCGGCTCGACACATTGCCCACGATGGCCACGGCCCTCTCGCTCTACGAGCGGCAGGGTTTTGTCCGCATCGCGCCCTACTACGACACGCCAGTCGTCGGCACGGTGTTCATGGCGAAGCAGCTCTGAACCTACACCGGCGGCCTGTTACGGCGGATGGCGTAGAGATGATCGACGGGGCCGTTACCCTTCCCGATCGGATTCTTGGCGCCGTGCACGATGGCATCCTGGATGAAGGCCTTGGACCGCTGCACCGCTTCCGTGAGATCGGCACCTGTCGCGAGAAACGCGGCAATGGCTGCGGAGAGCGTGCAGCCCGTGCCGTGCGTATGGCGCGTGTCGATGCGTGGCGTAGAAAGCCGCAGCGTTGGCCCCTCGGCTTCGATCAGCAGATCGACCGCATCGACGCTGCTGCCGTGCCCGCCCTTCATCAGCACGGCCTTGCAACCGAAGCGGCGGCAGATCTCACGGCCCTGCTCCTCGGTCTCGCTATCCGTATTGGGGACAGTCGTATCGAGCAGACGCGCCGCCTCGGGCAGGTTTGGCGTGACCACACGCGCGCGAGGGAGAAGAAGGTGGCGCACGGCGTCGATTGCGTCCGCCTCGAGAAGCACGTCGCCGCTCGTCGCCACCATGACCGGATCGACGACGAGCGGAATTTCGGGAAACTCCGCGAGTGTTTCTACCACGGCTTTGATCACCGCAGCCGTCGCCAGCATCCCTGTCTTTGCCGCGCCGACATGGAGGTCCGTCATGACTGAGCGGATCTGCTGCGCGACGAAGGGCGGATCGACGGGCAGCACGCCCTGCACACCTTGCGTATTTTGCGCGGTCAGAGCCGTGAGCACGCTCGCGCCGTAGACGCCGAGCGCCGTAAAAGTCTTGAGATCCGCCTGAATGCCGGCCCCGCCTGAAGTGTCAGAGCCGGCAATGGTGAGTGCGATCGGGACCATGAAGCGATGCCTCGTCTCGTGCCGGCGCTACTGGCCGACGCCCTTCTTGAGAATTTCGCCTTGCAGATCCTTGGGCGTGCCCCAGCTTTCGATCTCCGCCAGAAAGGGCACGTTGTCGATCAGCCATTGACCGATCCATGCGATCGATCCCGTCAGGAATGCAATGCCTGTGAGGATCAGCAGCACGCCCATGACCTTCTCGACCTTACTGAGATGACCGCGGAATCGTTGCATGAAACCGAGGAACGGCCGGATGGCGACGGCGGCGAGCACGAACGGAATCCCGAGCCCGAGCGAGTACACGGCGAGCATTCTGACACCAGTACCGAGGCTTCCCTCGCTTGCGGCTAGTGTCAGCACCGCGGCGAGGATAGGTCCGATGCACGGTGTCCAGCCAAAGGCGAAGGCCAGTCCGAGAACATAGGCGCCGAGGTAGCTCGCCCCCTGGATCTTGGCACGGTAGCGCTTGTCGCTCAGAAGGAACGGAATGTGCAGCAGCCCGAGGAAATGCAGCCCGAATAGGATGATCACGCCGCCGGCGATCATCGACAGCTCGTATTTGTAGACCTGGATGAACTGGCCGAACATCGAGGCCCCAGCGCCGAGCCCGACGAACACTGTCGAGAATCCGAGCACGAAGCACACCGCGCCGAGCACTACGCGGCCCCACGCCCCGCGATCGATCGTGCCATTGGCGGCAATCTCCTCTATCGACCGGCCTCCGATGTAACTGAGGTAGGGCGGCACGAGCGGCAGCACGCACGGCGAGAGGAAGCTCAGCAGCCCCGCCAAGGCTATGCCTAGATAGATGTAGAGATCCGCCAGCACGGCGCGCTCCTTTTGGGGCAGAGCCTCCGGCTCTTCATGGCGCCAGCAAGACGATCAGCCCGGTGAAGTCAATCCCTGCGGACGCGGTGTCTCACATCGCGCGGCGGACGATCCGGACCGGCGGGCCTGCGACGTCCGTAACGATCTGACGCTTGCGCAGATGGCTGGCGACGAGATCCCAGATCGGAGGGCCGTCCGTGCCCTCGTTGATCGAGGCCCAGCCGGCGACCGTATAAGCGAAACCTGCCTCGATCGGCTCGTCCGTCCGCAACAGCCGCATGTCCGAGATGCGCTGCCCCATGGGTGCATCGACATCGATCGTGAAGCTCATGCCGCCGACACGGACCATGTCTCCGCCCTGCTGGTAGTAGGGATCGGGATTGAAGAGATTGTCGGCCACGTCCTCGAGGATGGCCTTGATCATATCGCCGCGGAAGGGCAGGCGATAAACGTTCGGATAGGTTATGGCCGTAGCGTTGTAGACATCGTCCCAGGTAATGGCCTGTCCCGGCACGAGCGACGTGCCCCAGCGGAATCCCGGTGAGAAGCAGATCTCGGCATCGCGCTCCGAGAGAAGCGCCTCGCAGATGAGGTCGTCGAGCGTGCCGGCGATGTTTCCGCGGCGATAGAGGAGCGTGTCCGTACGCGCGATCTCAGTCGAGAGCATGGCTTCGTGCGGCGCGCGAATTTCCTCGATCAGTCGCGCCATCTCGGCGTCCGGCGTGATCACATCCGCGAGCACGGGCATGAGAGCGTAACTGAAGTCGGCAATGCGCCCGCCCTTCACATCGAGATCGAGGCGCGAGAGGAACTTCCCGTTCGAACCCGACGCGATCAGCAGCGTCGCGCCGACACGTTCGGGGCGCGGAATGGCGTCGTGCGTATGCGCAGTCAGAATGACGTCGATGCCCTCGACGCGCCCCGCGAGCTTGCGATCGACATCAAAGCCGTTGTGCGAATTGAGCACCACGATCTCGGCGCCGGCGGCGCGCACGGCGGCAACGTTGCGCCGCACTTCCTCTTCGCGAATGCCGAACGACCATGCCGGCATCATCCAGCGCGGATTTGCGATCGGCGTGTAGGGGAAGGCCTGGCCGATCACGCCGATGCGCACGCCGCCCTTCTCGTAAATGCGCCAGGGCTTGAAGACCGGCTCATCGAAATCGTTGTCCATGATATTGCCGGCGAGGAAGTCCAGCCTTGCTGAGCCGCGCCCGTTCTGATCGCCGAACAGCGCGCGCACACGCTCGTGGCCAAGCGTGAATTCCCAGTGCGCAGTCATCGCGTCGACGCCCAGCGCCTCGGCGACGCGCAGCATGTCTGCGCCCCTCGTGTGAAGCGCGGTGTACGAGCCGTGCAGCGTATCGCCGCCATCGAGCAGCAGCGTGCGCTCGGCACCCCGTTCCGCGCGCACGGCCTTCACGAGCGTCGCAAGACGGTCCATGCCGCCGACGCGCCCGTAATCTTTCGCGAGCACGGCGAAATCGGCCGACGAGAGCATGTAGGCTTCGGCCGAGCCGGGTGCGATACCGTAGTGGGCGAGGAACTCGCGGTCCGTAAGATGTGGCGGCAGCCCGCGCACATCGCCGACGCCGAGATTGACCGAGGGCTCGCGAAAGTAGACCGGACGGAGCTGTGCGTGGCAGTCCGAGAAGTGCAGGATGGTGACCTGGCCCTTGGCCGCGAAGCGCAGGATGTCCTCTTGGCGGAGACCGCGGCGCAGGACTTGGCCGAGTGCAGCCGAGCCGGCGAGCCCCGTCAGCGCGCCGGCCGCCAGGGCCACCTGCAGAAATTCGCGGCGCGAGTGCATCGTGCCAGCACCTCGGTTCGACGTCGGTCAGGCGAAAGGCGGCACCCGCTGCCAGCGGGTCGCCGCCCCACGCATCATCTACTTGTTGACCGGGCTCTCGGGACTCATGACCAGCGCCACGAGATCCTTGATCTGGTCGATCGTGAGCACCGCGTTCGTCCCCAAACGCGGCATGAGCGAGCACGGGAACGAAGCGTGCGCGTTGTAGACCTTATCGTAAACGGCCTTCACGTCCGACTCAGCGTATTTACGAATCTTGCCGTACTCGCGAAGGCTCGGTCCGACTGTGCCATAGCTGAGCTCGGCCTGGGTCATCTGATGGCACGCATAGCAGTTGCCGCCGGTTGGGCTCCGCGGCGGGTAATCGGTGAAGCGCATACCGTAACCACTCTGCGCCCACTGCTCGCCCTTCTTCCAGTCCCCCATGAGCTTGCCGTCGTCGGGGTATTTGATCGTGGCCTTGGCGGCAGCCATGATCTTGTCGCCCTCGGCAGCCGAAGGCGCATTGCGCGTCGCGCTGCACACCTTCATCGTCTCGTCCTGGTCGACGCGTCCCGCCCAATCCTTTGGCGCCTGGGAGAAGGCGAACTTCATCAGGACATCGGCGTGCAACGGATCGAGCTTCACGTCCTGAGCTGATGCAGTTGAAGCAAGAGCCGCTGCGACTGTCACGAGGATAAGATGCCTTTTCATCATCCGCCTCCTCAGCGCTTCAAGCCGGGCGCGGCGATCTCGCCGTCGCGCGCTCGATCATAGAGGTACGCCGACAACGCGACGCTGACGTCGGAGCCGAAATCCAAGCGGTGCAAACGCATCTGCCAATAGCAGTCGAGCAGGCGATGCTGCATCGTCATGACATGCGTGCTGGAAACGCGATAGGCGGGCCACTCGCCAACGACCGCTTTGGCTTCCTTAGGATCGGAGAGAAAGGGTAGCGGCTGAAGGCGAATGCGCTTTCCAGATTCGGCATGGCACGTTGCGCACGAGAAGTCGAACGGGCCCTGACGGCGAAAGAAGAGCACTTCCCCAAGCGCGATAGCCTCCTTCTCCTTGGCGTGCTCAGCCTTGGGCGCGATCTTCATGCCGGAGGATTTGTTGGCGACATAGGTCGCTATGGCGCCAATGTCGCGCACGGGCTGGCCACCACTCGGATGCGGATTCTTGCGAAACGCCGTGCTGTCGAAGCCTTGGAAACGCTCCATGCACCAGAGAATGCGCGTCTCGGTGTCCATGACGCGATCACCGTCCTCGAAATAGCGCGGCATCTCGGCAAATGCACCATCGACATTGCCGATGCCTTTCCCGAGATCGCAGGTCTCCGCCAGTGACACGTTCTGCGGTCCCTTCTTTTCGGACCACAGCGCCTCGCCGCGATCGGCATCGAGAAGCGCCGGATTGCTCCAGGGATCCTCCTTCATCATGCGGCGGTACTGCTCGAGCCCACGCTCGGTCGCGGCGTCCTGATCGGCCTGGGACGCGGCCGTTGTCGCGACCGCCTTCGGTGCAGCAGGGGGGGGTGCGGCCGCTGCCGGTGGTGGTGGCGTCGCAGCAGACGGCGTCGCGGCCTTGGCAGCCGCGGCCTTCTCCGCTTCGTCCATGCGCCGCATGTGATCTTCGTAGGCCTTGCGCGCCTGTTCGCGCTGGGCTGGGGTTTGTGCCTCGACCCGCGGCACTTCGGCTGTGGCCATGAGTGCCAAACCGAGGCCGACGCCGGCAAGTGACGCGACCGGGGTTCGCAATCGCCACCCTCGCATTTTTCGCCTCCCTTGTTTCACGCCCTGTCGTCAGCCTTTCATTGCCCGGCCGTCGTTGTAGCCGGGATGGCCTGATATTCAAATATCAGGGTATTTGCCGAGCGCAACCAGATAGCTTGGTGCAATTCCAATGTTCACTCTGGTGCACCGCCCCTCGATCGGCTGCGCTCGTAAGCGCGCGCGGCCCGCACGATAAGCGTGACGAGACCGCCGAGGCCGATAGTGACAAGGAACAGTGGCACGAGGATCGGAGCAAAGGCCCAGACCATGGCGCCGCCGAGCAGAACCGCCGTTACGGTCAGCCAGATCCTGAGCAGGCTCATGCGTGCACGAGAAGCTGCTCGCGTTCACCGAGCGTGGCTAGAATGACCGCGGTGCCAGCAACAACGCACTGCATGGGGTTGGGCGCCACCTCGAAGGAAATGCCGAGCAGGCGCGTGAGCTCCGTGTCGAGGCCGTGCAACAGCGCACCGCCGCCAGTCATCATCACGCCGCGCCGCCCGAGCTCGGCCCGAACATCGTCCGAGAGATCCTCGAGTGCGCGGCGGACGAGCTCCGCCATGTTCGCGATCGGCCCCTCGAGCGCGGCGCCGACATCATGGGGCCTCAGCACGATCGACTTCATGCGGCGCCGGACGACGTCACGTCCCTTGATATGCGCCTCCGCGACGCGGCCGTTCGCCCGCGCGCCGGCAGCACCGGCCTCGATCTTGATGCGCTCTGCACTGGCGAGACTGATGGCGAGCTGGTGGGCGCGCCGCACGTACCGGCGAATGGCCTCGTCGAAGGCATTGCCGGCAATCTTCAGCGAAGCGGTGTGGATGATCTCCCCCTTCGACAGCACGGCGATGTCGCTGGTGCCGCCGCCGATATCGAGGATCATGGTCGCGTCTTCCTTGTCGATCTCGATGCCGGCGCCGATCGCGGCAGCGACTGGCTCCTCGACGAGATAGACGCGGCGCGCGCCGGCCGCTCGCGCCGTCTCGTACACGGCGCGACGCTCGACCGGCGTTGCCGCCGCTGGCACGCAGATGAGAATGCGCGGGCGCCGGAAGCCGAATTTCGACTTCGCGCGCGTGATGAATGTGCGCAGCATCTCCTCGGTCGCGACGAAGTCCGCGATGACGCCGTCGCGGAGCGGATGCACGAGCTCGATCGGTTCGGGGCTGCGCTCCTTGAGCGTAAGCGCTGCCTCGCCGACAGCGATCACGTGGCGGGGATTGTCTCTCGCGCGGACAGCGACGACGGACGGCTCGTCGATGATGATGCCGCGGCCAGCCACGTGGACAAGCGTGTTGGCCGTCCCGAGATCGATCGCGATATCGTCGGAGAAAACGCCGCCGACTTTATTCCGCATGACGCTGCCAGAGGGCCCTCAACATCCCGCGTGCAGGTCCGCCACCCGCGCGCTCGACTGTCGAACAGGATAAACGAGCTGATGCAGAAAACCAACATGTGTCGGCAAAAATACAGAAGTTGCAGCGGCTTCGCCCGCCTGCGGCCTAAGGCGGTAGATGAGCGCCTCTCCCTGCGCGCGCAGGGAGAGGACTATCTTTTCAGCTCACCATCATCTGCGCGGCGGGGCCACGCTGACGCTTCATCATGAGCTTGTTCAGAGCCGCGACATAGGCGCGGGCCGACGCGACCATCGTATCGGTGTCCGAGCCGCGGCCCGTCACCTGCCGGCCGTCCTCCTCGAGACGAACCATGACCTCGGCCTGGGCATCCGTGCCTTCGGTGACGGCCATGACCTGATAGAGCGGCAGGCGCGCCTCGTGCGGCACGATCGCCTTGATCGCCTTGAACGTGGCGTCCACCGGGCCATCGCCGGTCGCCTCGCGCGTGACGTTCTTGCCGTCGACCTCGAGCGTGATCTCCGCCTTCTGCGGCCCGCCCGTTCCCGCGACCACGGAAAGCGCGATGACCTTGATCCGGTTGGTCTGGGTCGCGACTTCCTGATCGACCAGCGCCTCAATGTCCTCGTCGAATACGAGCTTCTTCTTGTCGGCGAGATCCTTGAAGCGGCGGAATGCATCCTGGAATGCATTGTCGCCGAGTTCATAGCCGAGCTGCTTGAGCTTGTCCCGGAAGGCGGCGCGCCCCGAGAGCTTGCCGAGGCTCAGCGTCGACTTCGAGAGGCCGACGCTCTCCGGCGTCATGATCTCGTAGGTCTGGTTATTCTTCAGCATACCATCCTGATGGATGCCGCTCTCGTGCGCGAAGGCATTCCGTCCGACAACGGCCTTGTTGTACTGAACCGGGAAGGCCGATACCGCGGCGACGAGCTTCGAGACGCGCGTGAAGTGCGTCGCGTCGACGCCTGTCCAATAGGGCAGCACGTCATTGCGCACCTGCATGGCCATGACGATCTCTTCCAGCGCCGCGTTGCCCGCGCGCTCGCCGAGGCCGTTGATAGTGCACTCGATCTGTCGCGCGCCGGCCCGCACACCCGCGAGCGAATTCGCGACTGCCATGCCGAGGTCGTTATGGCAGTGCGTCGACCACACGACCTTGTCGCCGCCCGGCACCGTCTCGCGCAGCATCTTGATGAGCTCGTAATACTCCTCCGGCACCGAGTAGCCGACAGTGTCGGGGATGTTGATCGTCGTCGCACCCTGCTTGATGGCGATCTCGCAGCAGCGCAGGAGCACGTCGCGCTCGGTGCGCGTCGCATCCTCGGCACTCCACTCGACGTTGTCGGTGTACTGGCGGGCGCGGGCAACGCTGGCACCAACCGCCGCGATGACCTGCTCGGCGTCCATCTGCAGCTTCCACTTGCGATGGACGGGGCTCGTCGAGATGAACGTGTGGATGCGCGGCTTCGCGGCGAATTTCACGGCCTCGCCGGCGCGGTCGATATCGGCAAAGCTCGAACGCGAGAGACCGCAGACGACTGAGTTCTTGACGACCTTGGCGATCTCGCAGACGGCCTCGAAGTCGCCGTTCGATGAGATCGGAAAGCCGGCTTCGATGATGTCGACGCCCATCTCGTCGAGGACCTCGGCGACGCGCAGCTTGTCCTCGAGCGTCATGGCGGCGCCGGGCGACTGCTCGCCGTCGCGGAGCGTGGTGTCGAAGATGAGAACGCGGTCGGCTTCGCTGCGGGGAGGGCTCGCAGGGGACGACTTATCGGCTGCGTCATTCATAGCAATGGTCCTTAAGGTCGGCGCCGACGCTCTCTATGGCGCGGCAATTCTGCTCTGGTGTGACTGAATTCGGTTCCCCTGAGCGCCGTCCCGGAGCGAACCGAGACCTCTAAGGCTCAGGGGCTGGTAAGGAGCAGAATGGACCCAAGCAGGAGCACAGCGGGCTTCGGGGCGCCATCCCGCGTGGGGATCGCCTCCTCAATCCAGCCCTGGCCAATACCTGCCATTGTCACGAATCTCTCGCCGGTCACGTATTGCCGGACGTCAAACAGGCCCTGAGCGGGCAGCACCGAGGCATATAAGCCGCAAGCGGAAGCCGATTGCAAGCCGAAATGGCGATCGTATTTCGCCGCGAAACACGGAAGAGCGTGAAACTGCGGCAAGAAAGCTGGGGGTTAACGCTCTGTTCGCCACTTTGCACTAGCGCATACCGGCGGATCGCCGAATGGTCATATTTCCGCTCGCCGGCTCAACTATGAGAGCTAGTGATTGCGTCAGCCGTGATAGTTGGAGCTGCCTGCGCGGGGCATCGGGTACTTCAGTAAACAGCAATGCGGTGCTGGTGCCAGCGCGGATGCGCGAGCCGAAGAAACAGGAACGAGGACTGAGACATATGTCCGTAATTCAAGCGGGATCGGTGCGCGTCGTTCGCCTCATGGTGGCCATGTCGCTCGCTGTCTTGGTGGCTGCCTGCTCGCAGAATCCGCGGCCCGAGGACGTCGGGCTCGCTCCCTACGGCAAAGGTGGCCCGGCAACGCCCGGCTCGGCGCGCGATTTCAGCCAGAACGTCGGCGACATCGTCTACTTCTCGACAGACAGCACCGACATCTCGCCCGAAGCTCAGCAGACACTCACGCAACAGGCGCGCTGGCTGCAGCAGTATTCCCAGTACACCATCACCATCGAGGGCCACGCCGACGAGCGCGGCACACGCGAGTACAACATCGCGCTCGGTGCTCGGCGTGCCCAGGCCGTCCGCGATTTCCTCGCCCGCAGCGGCGTCACCGCCGCGCGCATCCGAACGATCTCCTACGGCAAGGAGCGGCCGGTCGCCGTCTGCAACGACATCTCCTGCTGGTCGCAGAATCGCCGTGCCCAGACCGTGCTCAACAACCGCGGCGTGGCGAGCAACACGCGTCCGCCAGGCACCTGATTCCACGGGCGACCACCGGTTCAATGGACGCCCGAGGGTCGTGGAGTGCGGCTTCCCGGTGACGACCGTTACCGATCGGCAACGGTTCGTCCCTGATCGCGCCTAAGGTGCCGCTGCTATTCTTGATCTCCCCAAAACGGCCCTATTGTTTCGATCATTGCTTTGGCGAGATGACTGCGGGGTCATATCAAGCCATGGAACTGAGCGACGTACTGCGCGCGCCGGCTGAATGTCGGACGCCGACAGAGGCCGCAGGACCCACCGGGACTGCTGGTCCGCCCATGCGGGCGGTCGCCGCGTGGTTTGGCACACTCTTGATCGTGGCTGCGCTGCCGTTGCTCACGCCTAGCGAGGCCGCCGCACAGCAGGGCGGCACACCGCGCCCGGGGATCACCCAATTGACCGCCCCGGAACCCGACGCCGACAACACGCGCCGCGAGGCCGCGGACGAGCGCGTTGCCGCTTTCCTCATCGCTGAAGCACGCGAGGAACTCGAACTCGGTGAGCTGCGCAGTGCCCGCAAGCGCCTCGAGATCCTGGTGACGCGCTATGCCTCGACGTCGGTCGCGCCGCGCGCGCGACGCCTGCTCGAACAGCTTGCCATGATCGACGGCTATCCCATCCCGCCCATGCCGAAAGCGACGGCGCCTATCGAGCCGCAGCGTGCAGCTCAGCCGGGTAGCGGGGCGCTGACCGCGCGTGCGCCCGGCACAAGTCTCCTCGAAGCCGATTTCAGCGCCAGCGGCGGCGACCGGCTCTTCTTTGCCGAAGGCAGCGAAGAAGTCGGCGGTCGGGGGCTGCGCATTCTTCGCGAAAAGGCCGAATGGCTCCAGCGGCACGCCAAGGTTTTCGTGCGCATCGAGGGCCACGCAGATGACCTCGGCGGCGACGACGTCAATAGTGCGCTCGCCCTTCGGCGGGCAGAGACTGTACGCGACGCGTTGGTCGACGCCGGCGTCCCGGCAACGCGCATGCACATCGCAGCGTTCGGACGCGAGAACCGCATATCGCCCTGCTCGATGCCGAGCTGTGCGGCCCAGAACCGCCGCGCCATTCTCGTGCTGACGGACGCTCGCGGCACCCGTCTCTCGGCCGCGCAGCGGCCGATCGCTGCCGAGGCGGTAAACACGCCGGCGCAGCAGGCACCGGGTCGACCCGGTCCGGTTCTGCGCAAAGACAGGTAGGCGCGAGCGCTTTAAGGTGCACTAGAACATGCGCGCGCCCTAAACGGGCATTGAGCAAAGAGGGATCGGCGTGAGCGCCGAGAGTTTGTCGTGACATCTGTTTTCCCAGACCGGCGGATCCCACCGACAGCCTTCGGGCGCGGCTGGATGATCCGCGCAGGCCTGCCTGCCCTCGTCTGCGTCGGCACCCTGGTGCTTGCCTCTACGTGGGCGGTCGCGCAGCAGCCGCTGCCGCCTCCCGGCGCCGCCACTGCGCCGCGCCCGCCGCAGCCCAAGGCAGCCGCCCCCAAGGCCCCGACCGCCGGTGCCCCCGCGACGGAGGCCCAGCTTCGCCAGCGCGTCGAGCAGCTCGAAGAGCAACTCGTCGATATGCAGGTGCTGGTCGGAACACTCGAGTCGCTGGCACGAGGCGGCGGCGCCGCGCCGGCCCGCCCGGGCAGCTCCGGTGGCGCCAGCGAAGCCGCGCGCATCGATGCGCTGGAGACGCAAGTGCGCGCCATGACCATGCAGATCGAGGAGCTGACCCGCGCACTTCGCCAGCGCCAGGGACGCGGCGAGGAGAGTCCGCCGCCTGTCCGAGAAGGTGCGATCTCGCCGTTCGGCAGCCAGAGCCAGGCGGCAGCACCCCCGCCGCCAGCGGCGGCTCCTGGAGGCTTCGGCTCGCTGACTGTCACCCCCCAGGCCGGCGACCGCATCGGCCAGATGATCAGCGCGACACCGGCTCCTGCCGAGGGCGGGCGCCTGCCGCCGGCCGTCGGCGATGCCGGAAGTGCGAAGGAGCTCTACGAGACGGCCTATGGCTACCTCCTGCAGCAGGACTATGCCGCCGCCGAAGCCGCCTTCGACGAGTTCCTGAACCGCTATCCCAACGACCACCTGACCGCCGACGCGCAGTACTGGCTCGGCGAGACGCTGTTCGTGCAGCGGCGCTACAAGCCCGCCGGCCAGGCCTTCCTGCGCGTCGTGCAGAACCACCGCCAGAGCACCAAGGCGCCGAACAGCCTGCTCATGCTGGCCATGACGCTCGAGCAGCTCGGCCAGAAGGACTGCGCCCTCTTCAACGAGCTCGAGACGCGGCACCCCAATGCGTCCCAGGAGATCAAGGGACGCGCCCGCGTCGTGAAGCTGCGCGTCGGCTGCTGAAGCCGCCACGGTTCAGCTCCTAACGAATATTTATCCATGTTGTGGCTCACTCGGTCCCGCGTGCGGCAGACGCGAGTGGCTGAGCCATGAATGGGGGACCAGAGCACGGCACTGAAGCGCCGGGCGCACCTGATGTGCACCTCGGGCGTCCTCGACGGCGACGCTGGCGCCTGCGCCTCATCATCCGCGCCGCGGCGATGCTCACCATCCTCGCCGCGATCCTCATCGCCACCGCGTTCGTGCGCTACACGATCCGCTTTCCCGATCCTTCCGCGCTCCGCCAGCGCGAACAGGCCCCTGTCGTCCGCGTACTCGCACGCGACGGAACGCTGCTTGCCGAACGCGGCAGTACCGCCCGAGCCGTACCGCTCGCCGAGTTGCCGCCACACGTTATTCATGCGGTCGTCGCTATCGAGGACCGGCGATTCTTCTCGCACGTCGGGCTCGACTTCCGCGGCCTTACCCGCGCCATGCTCGCGAACCTGCGCGCGGCCCGCTATGCCCAGGGCGGCTCCACGCTGACGCAGCAGCTCGCCAAGAACCTCTTCCTCACGTCCGACCGGTCCATGGAGCGCAAGATCGAGGAGGTCATCCTCGCGCTCTGGCTCGAGCTGCGGCTCGGCAAGCCGGGAATTCTCGAACTCTATCTCAACCGCGTGTACTTCGGCGCCGGCGTTTATGGCATCGAGGCAGCCGCGCAGCGCTACTTTTCCAAGTCCGCGCGCGCCCTCTCCGTGCCTGAAGCGGCGATCATCGCAGGACTGCTCAAGGCACCTTCGCGTCTCTCGCCCGCGAGCCGGCCGGAGATGGCGGCCTCTCGCGCCGTGCTCGTGCTCGCGTCCATGCGGGATGAAGGCTTCATCAGCGAGGACGGCTACCAGAAGGCGCTCCATCAACAGGTGACGTACGCCGCCGGAGACACACCCCGCGAGGAGACGGGCCTCGAATTTGCCGTCGATTATATCCTCGATCGCCTCCCGCCGCTCGCCGGCCATGGCCAGTCTGCCATCACCGTCGAGACGACTATCGACGCCAACGTGCAGCGCCACGCGCAGTCTACCATCGCGCGACGCCTCGCATCGGCAAACGCCACGTCCGAAGGTACCGAAGCCGCCCTCGTCGTGCTCGATCCCGAGGGCGGCGTTCGCGCCCTCGTCGGAGGCCGCGCCTGGTCACGCAGCCAGTTCAACCGCGCCATCCGCGCCCGCCGCCAACCGGGTTCGGCCTTCAAGCCCGTCCTCTATCTGGCGGCCCTCGAAGGAGGTGCCACACCCGAGACGGTGGTGCACGACCGCCCGATCAGCATGGGCGGCTGGAGCCCGCGCAATGACAGCGGCACATACGGCGGCGCCATGACGCTGCGCCACGCGCTCGCGCATTCCGTGAACACGGTAGCTGTCGCGCTTCAGCAAGACGTCGGGACCGAGCGCGTCGTCTCCATGGCCCGCCGCCTCGGCATTACGAGCGCGCTCCGCGCAGACTCATCGCTTGCGCTCGGAACTTCCGAGGTCACGCTGTTCGAGTTGACCGGCGTCTACGGCACATTTGCTACGGGCGGCGTCAGCCTTTCGCCACACGTCATTCGCCGCGTGAGAACCGATCGCGGTGTCATTCTCCACGCGCGCGGAAAATCACTGCCTCTGGTCGCGGCGCCTCCAGCGCACGTCGGCAGGCTCAACAGCATGTTGCACTCGGCCCTCGTCGACGGCACCGGACGACGGGCGGCGCTCCCCGGTCATCTCGCCGCCGGTAAGACCGGGACGACACAGGACAATCGCGATGCCTGGTTCGTCGGCTTCACCGGTCACCTGACGGCGGGCGTGTGGGTCGGCAATGACGACAACAGCCCCATGCGCGGCATCAGCGGCAGCGGACTTCCCGCGCTCATCTGGCGCGACGTCATGATGGCCGCGCATCGCGGGATTGCGCCAGCACCGTTGCCCGGCGTGAGCGATGCGGTCGCAGACACTCCAGTTGCATCAGCCCGTGAACCAGCACAAGCCGCGCCACGCCCGCCCATGCGTCCGCTCGCACCGATTGATCCCGCCCTCTTCGCTGAGCCCAAGAACCCACCAGCTCTCGACACGCGCCGCCTCGAAGCGCTGCTGAAATCGGAGTGAGCTTCGCGCTCACGCGCGAACGAGGGCCAGCCCTCGCGCTCCCGGCCGGGGGAACACCCCCGGAGCCCCCGCCCTTTTTTGAATCGGGAGCTAGCCCCGAGCGCCAACGGTATCCCCTCTCCCCGCGTGCGGGGAGAGGGCTAGGGTGAGGGGCGGCAGCTTGTTCGGACGTTGGTGTATGCCGCCGCCCCTCATCCTAACCTTCTCCCCGTAAGAACGGGGAGAAGGGACATGTAGCGTTTGCAGCAGCCTTGAAGCTTACAAAAGACGGGAGCTCCGGGGGTGTCCGTCGTGTCGAAGACACGCGCCTTCGGCACGATGCGGGTCATAGGGCGGCAGCCCTGTTCGCGCTGAAAGCGCGAGCCACCGCAAAAGCTACTCGATCTTCCCAGCCGTATCGCGCAGCACGAATTTCTGGATCTTGCCCGTGGATGTCTTCGGCAGAGGGCCGAACACGATGGTCTTCGGAATCTTGTAGCGCGCCATGTTCTCGCGGCAGTAGGCGATGATCTCCTCGGCCGTCACAGGACCGGCGTCGGGCCTCAGCGTAACGAAGGCGCAGGGGGTCTCGCCCCATTTCTCATCCGGACGTGCGACGACAGCCGCTTCCATCACTTTTGGATGGCGAAAAAGGACTTCCTCAACCTCGAGAGAAGAGATGTTCTCGCCGCCGGAGATGATGATGTCCTTCGAACGGTCCTTGACCTCGATGTAGCCGTCCGCGTGCCAGACCGCGAGATCGCCCGAGTGGTAGTAGTCGCTGGAAAAGGCTTCCTCAGTAGCAGCCGGGTTCTTGAGATAGCCGCGCATGATGGTGTTTCCGCGCAGCATGATCTCCCCGATGGTCGTGCCGTCGCGCGGCACGGGCTGCATGGTATCGGGATTGGCGACGATCATGTCCTCGACGAGCACGACCGGAATGCCCTGACGCGCCATGATGCGGTAGCGCTCGTCCTCAGCGAAGCCGTTCCATTCGGTGTAGGGCGCGCAATAGGTCGACGGACCGTAGCTTTCGGTCGTGCCGTAGAGATGCAACACCTCGAAGCCCATGGCCTCCATGCGCTGGATGACGATGGCCGGCGGGGCGGCGCCGCCGGTCGCCACTTTCGTGCGCACGGGTAGCGGCTTCTTTACTGCGTCGGGCGCGTGGATCAGCATGTTGAGGACGATGGGCGCGCCGCACATGTGCGTCACGCGCTCGGCTACGATCAGCTCGAAAATGCGCTGGGGTTCGACGCGTCTCAAGCAAACGTGCGTTCCGCCGGCTGCCGTCACCGCCCAGGTGTACGTCCACCCCGAACAGTGAAACATCGGCAGCGTCCAGAGATAGCGGCTCTCGTGGTCGAGTTTGAACGTAAGCGCATTGGCGAGCGCGCCGAGGTAGCAGCCACGGTGCGAGAAGACGACACCCTTCGGGTTGCCTGTCGTCCCCGAGGTATAGAGCAGGCAGACGGCGTCCCACTCGTCCTTCGGGCCGGGATAGATGAAATCGGGTTCGCCGGCCGCGATGAAGCGCTCGTACTCGATGCCGCCGAAGGAAGGCGCATCAACCGTCTCGGCATCGGCGATGTCGATCACGATCGGCCTTTTCGCGCCCATGAGATCGAGTGCCGGTGCGATGGTGCCGTGAAACTCGCGATCGGCGAGGAAGATCTTCGCTTCGCCGTGCTCCAGGCAGAAGGCGATGGCGGCCGGATCGAGACGGATGTTGATCGGGTTCAGCACAGCCCCAATCATCGGCACGGCATAGTGGGCTTCGAGCATGGCCGGCGTGTTCGGTGCCAGAATGGCGACCGTGTCTCCGCGCTCGATGCCGGCTTTGGTGAGCGCGTGTGCGAGCCGTCGGGAGCGCGCATACAGCTCGTGGTACGTGAAGCGCCGCGCGCCGTGCACGACGGCCGTACGCTCGCCGAAAAAGGCGTCGGCGCGCTTCAGAAAGCTGATCGGGCTCAGCGGCACGAAATTCGCCGCACATTTCTCGAGCTCTGGCCCGTCCACCTTCATTCCTGCCTCCATGCCGTGGCGCCGTCGCACACGCGAGCGAGCGCAATGGCTTCCCTATAGCGATTTGGGCAAGCCTTGGCGATTCCCGCAGCTGGGCAACCTGCCATCCAAATTTGCGGACAGTCTGCCGCGCGCCTCAGGCGCCAATATTGGCGGCTGCCAGCGCTGCTATGGGCAGGATGTCGTTATCCATGGCCCCGAGCTGACAAATCTGCACGGGGTGCGAAAGACCTGTGAGGATCGGTCCGAGAACGGTCGCGCCGCCAAGCTCCTTGAGCATCTTCGTTGAGATCGACGCTGCGTGGAAAGCCGGCATGACCAGCACATTGGCCGTGTCCGTGAGACGGCAGAAAGGATAGAGGCGGCGCAGCTCGGGATTGAGCGCCACGTCAGCCGACATCTCGCCGTCGTACTCGAAGTCGACACCACGCTGGTCGAGAATGCGCACGGCTTCGATCATCTGATCCGAGCGCTCGCCGCGCGGCTGGCCGAAGTTCGAGTAGGCGATCATGGCGACACGCGGTTCCATGCCGAAGTTACGTGCAGCGCGCGCCGCCTCGATGGCGATGTAGGCCACCTGCTCGGCCGTGGGCATGTCCGTGACGCTCGTATCCGCGACGAGCACCGCCCTGCCGCGGCAGAGCGCGAGCGAGACGCCGACCACGCGCCGACCCGGCTTCGGATCGATCACGCGCTGCACGTCCTGGAAGACGCTGCTCCAGTTGCGCGTGACGCCGGAGACCATGGCATCGGCATAGCCGTGCACGACCATGAGTGCGGCGAACACATTGCGCTCGTTGAGCACGAGGCGCTCGCAGTCGCGCCGCAGATAGCCGTGCCGCTGCAGGCGCGCGTAGAGATAGTCGGTGAACTGGTTGGTATAGGGTGAGCGCCGCGTATCGAAGAGCTGGAATTCATCCTTCATGCGTACGCCGAGGTTCTTGAAGTTCGCCTTCACGGTATCGAGCGTTCCGACGAGTAGCGGCGCGCCATAGCCCTGGTTGAGATAGGCATTCGCGGCGCGAATGACGGCCGGCTCCTCGCCTTCGGCAAAGATGATGCGTTTGGGATTGCTACGCGCTTTCTCGAGCGTGGCCGTGAGCCAGCCTGCCATAGGGTCGAGCCGGCCCTTGAGCCGCGCTACATAGGCGCTTTGGTCCGCAAATGCCTTGCGCGCGACACCTGTCTCTACGGCTGCCCGGGCCACGGCTGGTGGAACGGACGTCATCAGGCGCGGATCGAAGGGCGCCGGAATGATGTACTCCGGTCCGAACGTCGGTCGGCGACCGTAGAGCGCGGCGGCTACCTGGTCCGGCACTTCCTCCCGCGCCAGCTCCGCAAGCGCGCGCGCCGCCGCGATCTTCATCTCCGTATTGATCTCGCGCGCCCTGACGTCTAGCGCGCCGCGGAAGATGAAGGGAAAGCCGAGGACGTTGTTGATCTGGTTCGGGTAGTCCGAGCGGCCGGTCGCAACGATCGCATCGGGACGCACGGCGTGCACGTCCTCAGGCGTGATCTCGGGATCGGGATTGGCCATGGCGAAGATGATCGGCTTCGGCGCCATGCTCTTGACCATGGCCTGCGTGATCGCGCCCTTTGCCGAGAGGCCGAAGACGGCATCGGCGCCCTTCATGGCGTCAGCCAGCGTGCGTGCCTTGGTGTTCACCGCATAGGTGGATTTCCACTGGTTCATGCCCTCCTTGCGACCCTGATAGATCACGCCTTTGGTGTCGCAGAGCAGGATGTTCTCGCGCGTCATGCCCATCGCCACGAGCAGATCGAGGCAGGCGATACCGGCCGAACCGGCGCCATTCACGACAAGCTTGAATGTCGAGATGTTGCGGCCTGTCAGCTCCAGTGCGTTGATCAGGCCGGCAGCGGCGATGATGGCTGTGCCGTGCTGGTCGTCGTGGAAGACCGGAATGTCCAGCAGCTCCTTGAGCCGCTCCTCGATGACAAAGCAGTCCGGTGCCTTGATGTCCTCGAGATTGATGCCGCCGAAGCTCGGGCCGAGATAGCGCACGGCATTGATGAAGGCGTCGACGTCCTGCGTGTCGACGAGCAGGTCGATCGCGTCGATATCGGCAAAGCGCTTGAAGAGCGCGCCCTTGCCTTCCATGACCGGCTTCGATGCCTGCGCCCCGAGATTGCCGAGCCCGAGGATGGCCGTGCCGTTCGAGACCACGGCTACGAGATTGCCCTTGTTCGTGTAGTCGTAGGCAAGCGACTTGTCCTCGGCGATCGCGAGCACCGGTACGGCGACGCCAGGGGAATAAGCGAGCGACAGATCGCGCTGAGTCGTCAGCGGCTTGGTCGGCGTGATCTCGAGCTTGCCGGGCTTGCCCTCGGAATGGAACCGAAGCGCATCTTCGGCCGTGAACGTGAATTTGGTGGCGGGCGTATCTGCAGCCATGAGGTCGTTTCCCCGTTTCTTGGACGCCCGCGCGAGGTCCGAAGGCCCTCAGCCCGTCGCAGTGGCGCTATGAGCGCTTGAATTCCCTTTGACGATAAGCCGCGCTTGGCCTGTGCACAACTCGCCACTTGCCTCGCACTGCACCATGCTTCATGTGGTCGGGACGACCAGGGCGCCATGTGGTCGGGACAGGGGCAGCCGGGGGCGGCAGGGATGGCACGACGCGCGAAGAACGCGGACATCGCGAGCGACGGACAGGATGATGCGCCGCCGAACGCGGAGGAGGCGCGCGCACCCGTCGGCGACGTCACGCCATCCATGGCGCAGTTCCTGGAGATCAAAGCGGCCAATCCGGACAGCATTCTCTGGTATCGGATGGGCGATTTCTATGAACTCTTCTTCGACGATGCCGTCGTCGCCTCGCAGGCGCTCGGCATCGTCCTGACCAAACGCGGTAAGCATCTCGGCCAGGACATTCCCATGTGCGGCGTGCCCGTACACCGCGCCGACGAATATCTGCAGCGCCTGATCCGAAAGGGGTTCAGGGTTGCAGTGTGCGAGCAGCTCGAAGACCCTGCGGAAGCACGAAAGCGCGGCTCGAAGGCGGTCGTGAAGCGCGATGTCGTGCGCCTGGTGACGCCCGGCACGCTGACCGAAGACACTCTCCTCGATGCGCGCGCGCGCAACTACCTCACGGCGCTGTTTGCACCCGCGGCCACTGCAGACGCCGCGTACGGCATCGCATCGCTCGACATTTCGACAGGCGAATTCGAGATCGCGAGCGTGCCGGCGGCGGACCTCGCCGGCGAGCTGGTCCGCCTCGCGCCCGGGGAGATCCTGCTGCCCGATCGGCTCATGGACGACAAGACTATCGCCGCCTGCGCAAACCATACGGGCAGTGCCCTGACGCCGCTCGCGACGTCGTTCTTCGACAGCATGGGCGGAGAGCGGACGCTGCGTGAGCGCCTCGGCGTTGTGGAGCTCGACGGCCTCGGCACATTCTCGCGTACTGAGCTCGCGGCTGTCGGCGCGCTGCTCAAGTATGTCGATCTCACGCAGATCGGCGCACGACCGGTTCTGCGTCCGCCACGGCGGACGGGGCCTGCGACGACACTGGTCATCGATGCGGCGACGCGGAACAGCCTGGAGCTTCTCCGTTCGACGCGCGGCGAGCGCGAGGGAAGCCTGCTCTCGGCCATCGACCGCACGATGACCGGCCCCGGCGCGCGCGAGTTGGCCAACCGCCTGGCAAGTCCGCTGCGCGACGCGGCAAAGATCGGCGCACGCCTCGACGCTATTGCCTTCCTCCTTGCCGAGCCGCAGGCGCGCGAGAAGCTGCGCGAAGCCCTGAAAGGCGCTCCTGATGTCGCGCGGGCAACGTCACGGCTGGCACTCGGTCGCGGTGATCCGCGCGATCTCGCGGGCGTGCGCGATGCACTCGCGGCGGCGAAGCAGTGCGGGAGGATCCTCCAGGCTGCCGGAGGTGCCATCGGCCTTCCCTCTGAGCTGGCACGCGCCGTCGAGCATCTCGGCAGCGGGCAGGACACGCTGGCCGATCTGCTCGCGCGCGCGCTCGTCGACACGCCAGGGCATCAGCGCCGCGATGGAGGTTTCGTGCGCGCAGGTTTCCGCGCCGATCTCGACGAGGCCCAGGCACTGCGTGACGACAGCCGTCGCGTCATGACCACGCTCGAAGCCAACTACATCGAGCAGACGGGCATCAAGACGCTCAAGGTGCGGCACAACAACATCCTCGGCTTCTACATCGAGGTCGGTGCCCAGGGGGCGCGCCCGATGCTGGCAGCACCACTCTCCGGGACTTTCACGCACCGCCAGACCATGGCCAACGCCGTCCGCTTCACGACCACCGAGCTTGTCGAGGTCGAGGGACGCATCGCCGGTGCTGCCGAGCGCGCGCTTGCGATCGAGCAGGAGGTGTTCGCGGATCTCGCGCGCGCCATTGCCGGCGAGGAACAGGCACTAGCAAGGCTCGCCGAAGCACTCGCCGAAATCGACGTCGCGGCCGGACTCGCTGAGCTGGCGGAAGAGGAGAACTACGTCCGACCGGAACTTGACGACAGCACATCGCTCGTCATCGAAGGCGGCCGCCACCCCGTCGTTGAGCAGGCCCTTCGCGCTGGCAAGGCCGGTCCGTTCGTCGAGAACGACTGCGTGCTCGGCAATGAGCGGACATCGGCGACAGGCCTCGACGAAGCTGCATCGGGACGCATCTGGCTCGTCACCGGCCCGAACATGGCCGGTAAGTCGACCTTTCTGCGCCAGAATGCACTGATCACGGTCCTTGCGCAGATGGGGGGCTTCGTGCCGGCGCGACGTGCGCTCATCGGCATTGTCGATCGCCTCTTCTCGCGTGTCGGCGCGGCCGACGATCTCGCGCGGGGGCGCTCGACCTTCATGGTCGAGATGATCGAGACGGCAGCCATCCTCAATCAGGCCGGCGAGAGAAGCCTCGTCATCCTCGACGAGATCGGCCGCGGCACCGCAACCTTCGACGGCCTCTCCATTGCCTGGGCGACCGTCGAATACCTGCACGACGTGTGCCGCTGCCGCGCGCTCTTTGCCACGCACTATCACGAGCTGACCGCGCTCTCCGGCCGCCTCGCCGAGGTCGCGAATGCCACAATCGAGGTCAAGGAGTGGAACGACGAGATCGTCTTCCTGCACAAGGTGCGTGCCGGTGCCGCCGATCGCAGTTACGGTATCCAGGTCGCCAAGCTCGCGGGACTTCCCAGCCCCGTCATAACGCGCGCGGGCGAGGTGCTGGCCCTACTGGAGAAGACTGACCGGCGTTCGGATGGCGCTGCACCAGCCCTCGACGATCTGCCGCTCTTTGCGGCAGCGCGGCCGACGTCACCGGCTACCCGTGCCCAGGGACCAAGCCCTCTGGATGCAGCCGTCGCCGCCCTCAATCCGGACGACATGAGCCCAAAGGAAGCGCTCGAAGCTCTATACCGTATCAAGCAGATGCTAGGCCGCTGAGCGAGGCATGCGGAACCTGAGCCGCGCTCTGCGGTGACGCCGGAGGATCAACAGATTAGACCATCTGAGCAAAGAGGGCTGCTGCGAGCCCGATGACGACCGTGCTGGTGACGACCAGCATGCGGTCAATACGGCGGATGTACTCGTCGGCGGTGATGGCGCGGGCGGGCTTGTGCATGGCACTCTCCAGTGAGATCGAGGGCTCGCCCGGTACACCTGCACACCGCCGGGCCACGCTTCTGTTGTGCCAACGCGGGGCCCAGGCCGCTGTTTCCGCGGGAACAGGGTAATCCACAGTCTGTTGCGTCTGGGCCCCAATTCAGTCCGAGTCCCTGCCTGCGGGAGCCGGTGCCATGAACTGCTATCCCTACCTATTCACGGCGGGAGCGAAATACGCTATGCCCGGCCTACGAGTTGTATGATGAAGGCGCCCGGACGATTCGGGCGCACCCGGCGCGGCCGTGGGGTCATGGCCCGCCGCGAGAGCGGACTGCATGGACACACTGGTCAAGGACGCGCAGGCCCCCCGGCGGGAGGCCCACCGGCTGCCCGATCCGCCGTATTTCGATCCGGTCGCGCTTCGCCGCGAGCTGACGGGTATTTTCCGCGCCCACGACGAGAGCGCCGAGGCTGCCCGACCGGCTATCGTCGAGCGCCTGCGCGGACTGATGAACACTGCGCGCGAGGAGGCTCATGCTCAGCTCCTGCGCGACGGCAAAGGTCGCCGCTGCGCCGAAGGCCTCTCGACGTTCATGGATCAGTTGATTGCCCTCATCTTCGACTACACGCGCGCCCACGTCTACCGCAGCAACAACCCCGCCGATACCGAGCGCCTGACGATCGTCGCGACCGGCGGCTACGGCCGCGCCATGCTGGCGCCGGGCTCCGACATCGATCTCCTCTTCCTGTTGCCCTACAAGCAGACGCCGTGGGGCGAGAGCATCGTCGAGTACATTCTCTACGTGCTCTGGGACCTACGCCTGAAGGTCGGTCACGCGACGCGAACCGTCGACCAGTGCCTGCAACTCGGCCGCGCCGATGTGACCATCTGCACGGCGCTGCTGGATGCGCGCTACATCCTCGGTGACCGGCCGCTTTTCGACGAACTCGTCCGCCGCTTCAGCAGCGAAGTCGTCAAAGGTGGCGAGCGCGCCTTCATCGAGGCCAAGCTCGCCGAGCGCGACGGCCGCCACAAGCGCGCTGGTGCATCCCGCTACCGCGTCGAGCCGAACATCAAGGACGGCAAGGGCGGTTTGCGCGACCTGCACACGCTTTACTGGCTCGCGAAATACATGGCCGGCGGCCCAGGCGTCGGCGACCCGATCGTGCCGCCCATCTTCACGGCTGAAGAAGCGACGACGTTCCGGCGCTGCGAGGATTTTCTCTGGACCGTGCGCTGCCACCTCCACTTCCTGACGGGCCGCCCCGAGGAGCGCCTGACCTTCGAATATCAGCCGCAGCTCGCCGAGATCCTCGGTTATGCGAGCCGCCTCGGTCTCAAGGCCGTCGAGCGCTTCATGAAGCACTACTTTATGATCGCCAAGGATGTCGGTGACCTGACGACGATCCTGTGCTCGTGGCTCGAAGTGCAGCAGCTCAAGCTCTCGCCGGCGTTCGATGCGCTCTTCGATCCCATGGGCTGGCGTATGCGCCGGCGCGTGCGCCGTACGACCGCTTTCCGCATCGATAACGGCCGGCTCAATGTCGCCGATCCGGAAGTCTTCCGCCGCGACCCTGTCAACCTGCTGCGCTACTTCGCCCAGGTGGAGGCGACGGGCTCACTGCTGCACCCGCAGGCCATCCGCCTTATTCGCCAGTCGCTGCGCCTGATCGACGACGGTCTGCGCAACGATCCGGAAGCGAACCGCATCATGCTCGGCCTGATGACCGCGCGCGGCACGCCCGAGCTGACGCTTCGGCGCATGAACGAAGCCGGCGTCCTCGGTCGCATGATCCCCGAGTTCGGCCGCGTCGTCGCGATGATGCAATATAATCTCTACCACCACTACACGGTGGACGAGCATCTCATCCGCACGGTCGGTGTCGTCTCCGAGATCGAGCGAGGCGAAAGCGCGGACAAGCATCCGCTCTCCCACAATATCTTCAAGGCGATCATCAACCGGCGCGTGCTCTATGTGACGGCCTTCCTCCACGATATCGGCAAGGGCCGCGCCGAGGACCACTCGAAACTCGGCGCCCGCATCGCGCGCAAGATCTGCCCGCGCCTCGGCCTCAGCGACGCCGAGACGGAGCTCGTCGCCTGGCTCATCGAGAACCATCTGCTTATGAGCAACATCGCGCAGAGCCGCGACATCGCCGACCCGAAGACGATCCGCGATTTCGCCGACACCATGCAGAGCGTCGAGCGACTGCGGCTGCTGCTTCTGCTGACAGTCGCCGATATTCGTGCCGTCGGACCCAATACCTGGAATGGCTGGAAGGGCCAGCTACTGCGCTCCCTCTACTATGCCACGGAGCCGCTGCTATCAGGCGCCTACGAGCCGGTCGCGCTCAGCGAGCGCGTCGATTCCGCTATCGACGCCTTCCGCGCGGAGGCCAAGGACAAGCCGGCCGAGCAGGTGCAGGCCTTCATCGATCGCCAGTACGACGACTACTGGATCAAGACGTCGCTGCCCAAGCAGGTCGAGCACATGACCCTCATGTCGCGCACTGACGCCGCGGGCAAGCAGTTCGGAACCAGCTTTACGACGAATGCCTTCACCGCCGTCTCCGAGCTCTCGCTGGTCGCGCCGAACCATCCGCGCGTGCTCTCGCTCTTTGCAGGCGCCTGTGCGGCAGCGGGCGCCAATATCGTCGGCGCCTACATCACATCGACGAGGGACGGCTTCGCCCTCGACACATTCCTCCTCCAGCGTGCTTTCGAGCACGAGGACGACGAGCGGCGGCGCGCGACGCGCATTGCCGGCACCATCGAGAAGCTTCTGCGCGGCGAAGTGCGGCTCAAAACGCTGATGGGCAAGAAGAGCACGATGTCCTCGATCATGGACACCTTCACGGTTGAACCGGAGGTCGTCATCGACAACGTCGTTTCCGATCATTTCACCGTCATAGAGGTCTCGGGTCTCGACAGGCCCGGACTGCTCTATGACGTCACGACGGCACTCTCGGACCTCAATCTCGACATCAATTCCGCGCACATCACAACTTTCGGCGAGAAGGCCGTGGACACGTTCTACGTCACCGACCTCACGCGCAAGAAGGTCACCTCTCCCCAGCGCCAGGAAGTCATTCGGGCGCGCATGATCGACGTGCTCGCCGGCGACCACCCGACCTGAGTACGCCCCGCCCGACTGGACGCAAACCTGGCCCTCACATGAGACTCTACAGAGCCTTCGCGACGGTCGGCGGTCTCAGCATGGTGAGCCGTGTCCTCGGCTTCCTGCGCGACATCCTGATCGCCGCCGTGCTCGGCACGGGGATGATCGCCGACGCCTTCGTCGTTGCTTTCCGGATGCCAAACCTCTTCCGGCGCCTCTTTGCCGAGGGCGCCTTCAATGCGGCCTTCGTGCCCCTCTTCGCCAAGCGCCTCGAGACCGACGGGACGGATTCGGCGCGCTCTTTTGCCGAAGAAGCCATGGCCGGTCTGTTCGCTGTACTGCTCGTCGTTACCGCGATCGCGCAGATCGCCATGCCGTGGCTTGTGCTCGGCCTCGCACCTGGCTTTGCCAGCGACCCCGAGAAGCTCGATCTTGCGACCGCGCTGACACGGATCGCCTTTCCCTATCTCATGTGCATGTCGCTCGTCGCGCTGCTCTCCGGCCTGCTCAATTCCCTACACCGCTACATTGCCGCGGCGGCCGCACCGATCGTCCTCAACGCCGTACTCGTCACGGTCATGCTGTTCGCGCACTGGCGCGGCTATAGCAATGACGAGGCCGCCGGCTACCTGCTCGTGTGGGGTGTTTTCGCTGCGGGCATCCTGCAGCTCGCCATGCTCTGGATTGCGGCCAAACGTGCTGGTTTCGCGCTGAGCCTGCGCCTGCCCCGTATGACGGAGGGCGTGCGCCGCCTCGTGACACTCGGCATTCCCGGCCTGATCGCTGGGGGCATAACCCAGATCAATATCGTCGTCGGCACCATCATTGCCTCGCTCGAGGCCAGCGCCGTCTCCTACCTGTACTATGCCGATCGCCTCTATCAGCTCCCCCTCGGTATTGTCGGCGTCGCCATCGGCGTCGTGTTGCTGCCCGACCTCTCGCGCCATCTCGGTGCCGGCAATCACACTGCGGCCATGGATAGCCAGAACCGCAGCATGGAGTTTGCCCTGCTGCTTACGCTGCCGGCAGCCGTAGCCCTACTTGTCGCCGCCGAACCCATCATCCGCGTTCTCTTCGAGCGCGGAGCCTTCACACATGACGACACGCTCGCGACCGCCTGGGCACTCGCCGCCTTCGCCGTCGGACTTCCGGCCTTCGTGCTCATCAAGGTGCTGCAGCCGGGCTTCTTCGCCAACGAGGATACCAAGACGCCCATGCGCTACGCGGGCGTCAATCTCGTGCTCAATGCCGTGGGCTCGCTCGTGCTCTTCTTTGCCTTCAAGGCTGCTGGTTTCATGCCGCACGTCGGCATCGCGCTTGCGACTTCCATCGCGGCCTGGGTCAACGCGTTTCTGCTTTGGGGTACGCTCAAGAGGCTCGGCCACTTCATCGCCGACAGCCGGCTCGTCCGAAACCTGCCGCTGATAGCGCTGGCAAGCGTGGTCATGGGCGTGAGCGTCGTCGCGGCGGACTACGTGCTGGAACCCTGGATGCGATCAGCGTCGGGCCTCGCAAAGCAGGCCAGCGCACTCGCAGCGCTCGTCACATTCGGTGCAGTTCTATTTGGCAGCATCATTCTTGCGACCGGCGTCATGACGCCCACCCAGTTCAAACGCAAGATGCAGCGCTAAGACTTGCTTCGCAAGCGAGGGCGCATGCCTTTGGCATGCCTCCGGCATGACCCTCGCGCTCCCGAATCCATGTGGCGCGCCTTTGGCGCGACGAGAGACACCCTCCCGGACCCACCCGCCTTTATGGCGAAGAACTTCGCCGCGAGCGACCAAGTTACAAAAGGCGGGGGCTCCGGGGGTGTCCCCCGGTCGGGGCGCGGGGCCGAGGCCCCGCTCGCACCGCAGGTGCGATCGGCTCACGGCGCCGGCAGGATCTTGGCGGGATTGAGGATGTTCTCGGGATCGAGCGCCTGCTTGATCGCGCGCATGGCGGCGAGCGCCGGCCCGTGCTCGGCCTTGAGGTATTTCATCTTGCCCTGTCCGACGCCATGCTCGCCGGTGCAGGTGCCGTCCATGGCGATCGCGCGCTTGGCCATGCGCTCGACCAGCACCTCGGCGGCGGCGATCTCCTTGGGATTGTTCATGTCGACCATGGGCATGGTGTGGAAGTTGCCGTCGCCGACGTGTCCGACGATCGGCGCGCTGAGGCCCGAGGCGCGAATGTCCTCCATGGTCTCGGCGACGCACTCCGCGAGCCGCGAGATCGGCACGCAGATATCGGTCGCGATGGCCTCGCGGCCCGGATGCGCCGTCTTCACGGACCAATAGCTTTCGTGGCGCGCCTTCCAGAGGCGGCGGCGATCCTCTTCTTTCTCCGCCCAGTCGAAGCCAATGGCGCCTTCGCCGCGCGCGATCTCCTCGAAGATACGCACCTGATCGCGGGTGCCGGCTTCAGTGCCGTGGAACTCGAGGAAGAGCATGGGCTTCACGGGCAGCTTCAGCTTGGCCTGCTCGTTGAGAATGCGCACGTTGGCTTCGTCGATGAACTCCATGCGCGCGAGGCCGAGCCCGAGCTGGATGGCCGTGATGACGGAGTTGCAGGCACCTTCGACGCTCTCGAAGGGGCAGACGGCCGACAGGATGCTCTCGGGAATGCCGTAGAGCTTGACCGTGATCTCGGTCATAATACCGAGCGTGCCTTCCGAGCCGACGAGCAGCTTGGTGAGGTCATAACCCGCCGATGATTTGCGCGCGCGCCGGGCCGTGCGGATGAGCGTGCCGTCGGCCATGACGGCGGTGACGTTCAGCACGTTCTCGCGCATGGTGCCATAGCGCACGGCGGTGGTGCCGGAGGCGCGCGTCGCACTCATGCCGCCGATCGTCGCTTCCTCGGCACCAGGATCGACCGGAAAGAAGAGCCCCATGTCGCGCAGATGATCGTTGAGCTGCTTGCGCGAAACGCCTGCTTCGACCGTCGCATCGAGATCGCGATCGTTGACCGTGAGAATGCGGTTCATGCGCGAGAGGTCGAGCGAGATGCCGCCGCGCGGGGCATTGAGGTGGCCTTCGAGCGAGGTGCCGGCGCCGAACGGAATGATCGGAACGTGATGCGTCCCACAAATGCGGACGACTTCCTGCACTTCCTCCGTATTGTCCGCCCAAATGACGGCGTCCGGCGGCTGGTTCGCTAGCCACGTCAGCGTGTGGGCGTGCTGGCGCCGTACGGCTTCGCCTGCCTGAAAGCGCTCGCCAAAGCGCTGGCGGAGAATGGCGAGCGCAGTCGCGAAATCGGCGGTGCCGGACGACAGGGTATCGGACATCGACGGTGCTTCCTCGCTTGTGACGAGCGCTTGGCGCGCTTTATCGTTTTCCGTCACGGTATAGTCCGCGCGACCCGCGATGTCACTTGGGTGTCACTGTGCGGCGAGCGCCTTGGCCGCTTCGGGCGCGAAATACGTAAGAATGCCGTCGGCACCAGCGCGCTTGAAGGCGAGCAAGGATTCCATCATCACACGGTCGCCATCGAGCCAGCCATTGAGGGCGGCGGCCTTGAGCATCGCGTACTCACCGGACACCTGATAGGCGTACGTCGGAACGCCGAACGCGTCCTTCACGCGGCGCACGATGTCGAGGTAGGGCATGCCCGGCTTGACCATGACCATGTCGGCGCCCTCGGCGATGTCGAGGCCGACCTCGCGAAGTGCCTCGTCGGAGTTGGCCGGGTCCATCTGGTACGTGCGCTTGTCGCCGATCAGCGTCGCGTTCGTGCCGATGGCATCGCGGAACGGTCCGTAGAAGCCCGAGGCGTACTTCGCGGCGTAGGAGAGGATCTGGACCTCGTCGTGCCCCGCGGCATCGAGCGCAGTGCGAATGGCCCCGATGCGCCCATCCATCATGTCCGAAGGCGCGACGCAATCGACGCCGGCATCGGCGAGCGCGAGGGCCTGCCGGCAGAGGATGCCAACCGTCTCGTCGTTCAGAATCACGCCGCGGTCGTCGAGTACGCCGTCGTGGCCGTGACTCGTGTAGGGGTCGAGCGCGACATCGGTGATCACGCCGACCTCGGGTACTGCGTCCTTGATAGCGCGGACGGCCCGGCACATGAGGTTGTTCGCCCTCTCGGCCTCGCTACCCCTGGGGTCGCGCAGCGGCCGGTCGACATAGGGAAAGGGCGCCACGGCGGGAATGCCGAGCTTGGCGGCCTGCTCGGCTGCGCGCTGGGCCTCGGCGATGTTCAGGCGATCGACCCCCGGCATGTGCGCAACCGGTGTCCGGGCCTCCTGACTGTCCATGAGGAATATTGGCCATATGAGATCGGCCGTGGTCAGCACATTCTCTGCAACCAGCCGGCGCGACCAAGCGCTCTTGCGATTGCGCCGCATCCGGACGGCCGGATAGGCCCCGGGAATAGCTGGTGCCGGCGACGTGCCGGTTATGGCAGGGCGCGGCGCCTCGGCGCGCTCCAGCTTCAACGGCTTCATGGGCTTGGCTCCCGGATGGTTGTAGGGCCGGCCCGGTGTAGCCCGACTGTGTGGCCCACCGGCATCGAACGGCCGAAATCATTCTCATTCTACGCCTGGACGCCCGGCTGTCCACGGGTCACGCGATCGTGTCGCGGCCCCGCCCCTTGCGTTGCAAAAAAGAGGGGCGTAGAAGACCGACTTTAATGAACACACAGGCACATGCTTCGGCATTTTACTTCCCCGGGCGTCACCTCCTCACCTGCGAGGGTTTGAGCGCCCAAGAGATTAATTCCCTTCTCGATCTCGCCGACCGGGCCGCCGAAACCAGCAGACAGGTTAACAAGAAGCGCGACATCCTGCGTGGACGTACGCTCATCAACCTGTTCTTCGAGGCCTCGACGCGCACGCAGGCTTCTTTCGAGCTGGCGGGAAAGCGCCTCGGCGCCGACGTCATGAACATGCACGTCGCGACATCATCGGTGCAGAAGGGCGAATCGCTCATCGATACGGCGATGACGCTCAACGCCATGCGTCCCGACCTCCTGGTCGTACGCCATCACGCAGCAGGTGCCGTCGAGCTGCTCGCGCAGAAGGTCGACTGCTCCGTCATCAATGCCGGCGACGGCGCCCACGAGCATCCGACCCAGGCGCTCCTCGATGCACTTACCATCCGTCGCGCCAAGGGCCGCATTGCCGGCCTGACGGTCGCCATCTGCGGCGATATTCTCCACTCCCGCGTCGCCCGCTCGAACATCCACGTGCTGAACGCCATGGGCGCGCGCGTGCGGCTCGTCGCGCCTTCGACATTGCTGCCGCCCGGCATCGACCGCCTCGGCGCCGAGGTCTACACGGACATGTGGAAGGGTCTCGAGGACTGCGACATCGTGATGATGCTGCGCCTCCAGCGCGAGCGCATGGAGGGAAATTACGTCCCCTCCTCGCGCGAGTACTACCACTTCTTCGGTCTCGACCAGGAAAAGCTCGACTGCGCGAAGCCGGATGCGCTCATCATGCATCCGGGTCCGATGAACCGCGGCGTCGAGATCGCATCGACGATTGCCGATCACTCGCGCAGCGTTATCCGCGAGCAGGTCGAGATGGGCGTTGCCGTGCGCATGGCCGTGCTGGAAGCCCTGGCGCGCCATCTGCCAAATCATTGAGTCGCGCACGGACTGAAGATCAATTCGCTACGCGAGGTACGAGGGTGAGGTCGCCATCAGGCAGGGATACTGCAAAGGCTGGCACTGAAGCCGGCACCAGCACCGTATTCATCAATGCGCGCATCATCGATCCGGCATCGGGCCGCGACGAGCCGGGCGGATTGCTGGTCTCCGATGGCGTGATCGCCGATGTCGGCGGACACCTGCGACGTAATGCGCCTGCCGGCGCCACCGTCGTCGACTGCAGCGGTCATATTCTCTGCCCCGGCCTCATCGACGCCCAGGTCTACACGGGTGATCCAGGACAAGAGCACCGCGAGACCCTCAAGACGGCGAGCTTCGCCGCCGCCGCCGGCGGCGTGACGACCATCGCATGCATGCCCGATACCGAGCCCGTCATCGACCAGGTCGCGCTCGTCGACTACGTGCAGCGTCGAGCCCGCGAGCGCGCCGTCGTACATGTCCACATCATCGCCGCGCTGACGAAAGGCCTCAAGGGACAGGAGCTGGCCGAGATCGGCCTCCTGCAGCGCGCCGGTGCCGTCGGCTTCTCGAATGGCAAGTCCTCGATTGCCAGTACGAGCGTTATGCGTAACGCGCTCAACTATGCGAAAGACTTCGGCGCTCTCATCATGCACCACACCGAGGATCCCTACCTCACAGAAGGTGGCGCGATGAACTCGGGCGAGGTCTCGACGCGGCTTGGCCTCAAGGGCGTGAACAAGGTCGCCGAGACCATCGTGCTCGAGCGCGATGTGCGCCTCGTCGGCATCACGGGCGGGCGCTATCACGCCTCGACCATCTCGTGCGCGGAGAGCCTCGCGGTTGTGCGTGGTGCCAAATCGCGCGGGTTGCCGGTGAGCTGCGGCGTCTCGGTCAATCACCTCACGCTCAACGAGAACGACATCGGCTCGTATCGCACGTTCTTCAAAGTGCGCCCGCCGCTGCGCTCGGAGGAAGACCGTGTCGCGATGGTGCGCGCGCTCGCGGCCGGCGACATCGACGTCATCGTCTCGAGCCATGACCCGCAGGATGCCGACGTGAAACGGCGCCCGTTCGCGGAAGCGGCCGATGGCGCGATCGGCCTCGAAACGCTGCTCGCAGCGGCGCTGCGCCTCCATCATGCCGATGAGATCGGCCTTCTGCCGCTGCTCCGCGCGATGACAATCAATCCGGCAAAGCTGCTCGGGCTTCCGGGCGGGCGCCTAGAAAAAGGCGCGCCGGCCGATCTCCTGCTGTTCGATCTCGGCCAGCCCTGGGTTGTCGATCGCGAACAGCTCCGCTCGCGCTCGAAGAACTCGCCGTTCGACGAGCAAAAGCTGCAGGGCCGCGTGCTCAAGACCATGGTTGCCGGGCGCATGGTCTATCAGTACGGTTTGTGATCGCACCGCTGCACTGAGCTATCTCTTTCCGACCGGACCTGCACGAGATGTCCTCATCGCTTCTTCTACCCGCGCTGGCGGCGCTCGCGTTCGGCTATCTGCTCGGATCCATTCCATTCGGTCTGATCCTGACGCGCGCGGCCGGCCTCGGCGACGTGCGTGAGATCGGCTCGAAGAGCATCGGCGCCACCAATGTGCTCAGGACCGGCAACAAGAAGATTGCAGCGCTGACGCTGCTGCTGGACGGCCTCAAGGGAACGGCGGCCGTGTTGCTCGCCGCAGTGCTAGCCGCCAAGTTCAGCGGCGGTCAGGGTTCGGCATCGGAGGGTCTGCTAGCGGTGCTGCTCGTCCCGTGGATGGCGGGTCTCGGAGCCGTCCTCGGCCATCTCTTTCCTGTGTGGCTTGGCTTCAAGGGCGGCAAGGGCATTGCCACGTACATCGGGGTGCTCCTCGGCGCGTACTGGCCGGCTGCCCTCGTCTTCTGCCTCGCTTGGCTCGTGATTGCCGTGGCGACGCGCTTCTCGTCACTCGCCTCGCTGATCGGCACATTCGTCGTCTTCATTTATTTCACGATCGTCGGCGGCCAGCTCGTGGTGCCGATCATCGCCATCATTTCCGCGCTCATTTATTGGAAGCACCGCGAGAACATCCGGCGGCTCCTCGCGGGAGAGGAGAGCCGCATCGGTGCCAAAGCCTGAGGCGTCACCGGGTGGGCAAGCTGCACCACTCCCCATCGCCGAGCTGGGGCACGCCGAGCGCGTGGCCTGCCTGCGCCTGATACGCACGGAGAATGTCGGGCCTGTCACGTTTCGCGAGCTCATAAACCACTGCGGCGGCGCAGAGCGCGCTCTTGCTGCCCTCCCCGATCTCACGCGGCGCGGCGGAAGACGTCAGCCCGTCAAGATCCACCCACGCGACAAGGCCGAGGCCGAGCTCGAAGCGGCGCTCAAAATCGGCGCCCGACCGCTTTTCACCATCGAGCCCGGCTATCCGTCCATGCTCGTACACGCGGGCGTGCCGCCGCCGTTGATCTACGTGAAGGGCCGCACGGAGCTGTTCGATCTGCCGGGCGTCGCCATCGTCGGCGCGCGCAATGCTTCCGCTGCCGGACGCGCCATGGCGCGGCAGCTCGCCGTCGGCCTCGGCGCGGCCGGCATGGTCATCGTCTCGGGCCTCGCGCGTGGAATCGATGGCGCGGCGCACGAGGCTTCACTGGCAACTGGCACGATCGCCGTGCTCGCGGGTGGCATCGATCACATCTATCCACCGGAGCACGAGAGCCTGCACGCACGGATTGCAGCAGAGGGCTGCATCGTCAGCGAGCTGCCACCAGGCTTCAAGGCGCGCGGCAATGACTTCCCCCGACGCAACCGCATCATCTCCGGTCTGGCGCGCGGTGTCGTCGTCGTCGAAGCGGCCGTGCGCTCCGGCTCGCTCATCACGGCAAGACGCGCGGCCGACCAAGGCCGCGAAATCTTCGCGGTGCCGGGCCATCCGCTCGATCCGCGGGCGGAGGGCACCAACATGCTCCTCAAGCAGGGCGCGACACTGGTGACCTCAGCGGAGGATGTGCTGGAAACGCTGAGGCCGCAAATGGAGCCCCAGACGGGACCCTTGGCGCGCGGCATGGCAGCGGCTGCCTCGACGCTGTTGGAGTCTGCTCCGGACGCTCACGCGCCGCCTTCACTACCAACAGAGGCAGCTCAACTCGTGGTTCTGGAGGCGCTTGGCCCCGCGCCAGTCTCGATCGATGAACTCGCCCGCGCGACAGGCCTCACGATACGCGCTCTCAGGGCCGTGCTCATCGAGCTGTCCTTGGCCGGACGGATCGAGCATCAGGGAGCGCAGCTCGTGGCCCTCAGGACGACCTCTGCAGGCCTCTGAGGACCGACTGGGCTGCCCCGCGTGTTACTTGCGCTGGGCCTGGATAATGGCCTCCCGATAGGCCACGACGAGCACGCTCGCGAGGGTCGCGCAGCCGAGGTTGTCCGCGATCTCCTTGAGTTCCAGCGCCAAGTCGGCGAGATATTCGAGCTGATCACCTCGCGAAAGCGTGTCCAGCGACCCGATTTCATCATCGATCATTTGATCAGCCATTTGATTAGTCACTTGCCGCGGCGCAGCCGCGCGCGATGTGGTGGGCATGACGACTAGAAGCCTCCGCTTCGGAATACGCAGAAAATGGTTGTTCAATAAAACTAATACAATCTTGGGTTGCGACACAAGCCCTGTCTCGCGTGGTTAAGCCGAGTTGTCCACATCGAGCTGCAAACGGCGCACGATATCCGGCGCACTAATTTAATACATTGATAATGCGAACTAAATTAGATCTCCCAACGGACAACAGCGCCTAGACGGTTTGACACGCCCCGTGTCATCACCCATGTTCTCGCGCAATCACCGACCTGCGGCCGGTCGCATGTGTGGGGACTGCTTCGAGGCCCGCCGGAGCCGCAAAACGGCATTGGAACCCAATGAACATCGTCATTGTCGAGTCGGCCGCCAAGGCCAAGGCGATCAACAAATACCTGGGCTCGGCCTTCAAGGTCATCGCGAGCTACGGCCATATACGGGACCTCCCGTCCAAGGATGGGTCCGTCGAGCCGGATAAAGACTTCGAGATGCACTGGGACAGCGACGCGCGAAACGCCAAAGTCGTGCGCGAGATCGCGGCCGCCGTCAAAGGTGCCGACAAGCTCATTCTCGCGACCGACCCCGATCGCGAGGGCGAAGCCATTTCCTGGCACATATTGAAGGTGCTGGAAGAGAAGAAGGTGCTCAAGGGAATCCCCGTCGAGCGCGTGACGTTCAACGCGGTGACGAAGCAGTCCGTGCTGGATGCCATGAAGGCACCGCGCGCCATCGACGCGCCGCTGGTCGAAGCTTATCTCGCACGCCGCGCCCTCGACTATCTGGTGGGCTTTACCCTCTCGCCCGTGCTCTGGCGCAAATTGCCAGGCTCGCGTTCGGCGGGGCGCGTGCAGTCCGTGGCGCTGCGCCTCGTCTGCGACCGCGAGCGCGAGATCGAGGCATTTAAGACCGACGAATACTGGACGATTGAGGCCCTGCTCGCGACGGCGAAGGGCGAGGAAGTGCGCGCCCGCCTGTCTGCTTTCGCGGGCACGACACTGAAGAAGCTCGACATCAAGGACGGCGTCTCCGCCAACGCGATCAAGGCGGCCATCGAGAATGGTGATTTTGTCATCAAGTCCGTCGACAAGAAGGCGACGCGGCGCAATCCGGCGCCTCCCTTCACGACCTCGACGCTGCAGCAGGAGGCCTCGCGCAAGCTCGGCTTCTCCGCCAAGCAGACCATGAACGTCGCCCAGCGCCTCTATGAAGGCGTCGACATTGACGGCGAGACCGTCGGTCTCATCACCTATATGCGAACGGACGGCGTGCAGATCATCCCGGAGGCTATCGGGCCGATACGCCGCTCCATCGAGGACACGCTCGGCAAGCGCTACGTCGCGCCCTTCATCCGCGAGTACAAGACCAAGGCGAAGAACGCCCAAGAGGCGCACGAGGCCGTCCGCCCGACGGATGTCTCGCGCCGCCCCGAGGATGTGCGCCACCTCGAGCGCGATCAGGCGCGCCTGTACGAGCTCATCTGGAAGCGCGCGGTGGCGAGCCAGATGGCTTCTGCCGAGCTCGAGCAGACGACGGCCGAAATCGAGGTCAAAGGCCGCGACAGCAAGGTCTACGGCCTGCGCGCCACGGGTACGGTCGTTCTCTTTGACGGTTTTCTCAAGCTTTACGAGGAAGGCCGCGACGAGGAGGACGAGGAGAGCCGTCGCCTGCCGCCGCTCAGCGAGGGCGACCACCTCAAAGATCGCGGCGTCGACGCCAAGCAGCATTTCACCGAGCCGCCGCCGCGCTATACGGAAGCGACCCTCGTCAAGAAGATGGAAGAGCTCGGCATCGGCCGTCCGTCGACTTATGCCTCGACGCTCGCCGTGCTCGAAGACCGCGGCTATGTGAAGATCGACAGGAAGCGCCTCGTCCCCGAGGACAAGGGCCGCCTCGTCACGGCCTTCCTCGAAGCCTTCTTCAAGCGCTATGTCGAGTACGACTTCACGGCCGGCCTCGAAGAAAAACTCGACCTCATCTCAGACCATAAGCTCGACTGGAAGGAAGTCCTGCGCGACTTCTGGAAGGAATTTACGGGCGCGGTCGACGAGACGAAGGAGTTGCGCGTCAGCGACGTGCTCGAAGCGCTCAACGAGCTGCTCGGTCCGCACATCTTCCCCGACAAGGGCGATGGCTCGGACCCGCGCGCGTGCCCGAGCTGCGGCGAAGGGCGTCTCTCGCTCAAGACCAGCAGGTTCGGTGCCTTCATCGGCTGCTCGAACTATCCCGAGTGCCGCTTCACGCGCCAGCTCGCGGACGTCAACAACAATGGCGAGGAAGCCGCAAACCCCGACGGCAAGCTGCTCGGCTATGATCCCGATACCGGTCTTGCCGTGACGCTGCGCACGGGCCGCTTCGGCGCGTACGTGCAGCTCGGCGAGCAGGGCAAGGACAAAGAGGACAAGCCCAAGCGCAGCTCCATCCCGAAGGGCGTGGATGCCGCGAGCGTCGACCTCGAGAAGGCGCTGCAGCTACTCAGTCTGCCGCGCGAAGTCGGACTGCATCCCGAGACGGGCAAGCCGATTACCGCCGGTCTCGGCCGCTACGGCCCTTTCATCTTGCACGACGGCCTGTACGCCAATCTCGAGTCGATGGAAGAGGTCTTCACGGTCGGCATCAATCGCGCGGTGACGCTGCTTGCGGAAAAGGCTGCGGGTGGCGGCAAGGGTCGCTTCCAGCGCAACAAGGCGACGGTGCTGAAGGACCTCGGCGCGCATCCAGATGGCGGCGGGAATATCCAGGTGCTCTCGGGACGCTATGGTCCCTACATCAACTTCGCCAAGATCAATGCCAATGTGCCCAAGGGCAAGGAACCGACAGCGGTGACCGTCGAGGAGGCAATCGCCCTTCTCGCCGAGCGCGCGGCGAAGGGTGGCGGAAAGCCGGCCAAGGGGCGCAAGGCAGCAAAGGCACCAGCCGAGAAGAAGCCTTCGAAGAAGGCGCCCGGCAAGCCGGACACTGCTCCCGAAAAGAAGGCGCCGCCCGCCAAGAAAGCTCCCGCGAAGAAGGCCGCGGTTGCAGTTGGCGAGAAGACCGCGGCCAAGACAAAGAAGGCGCCCCCCAAAGGCCAGCCCTCGCGTCGCCGTGATGCCGCCGAATAGGATCAGCTGAAAGAGCGCGCGTGCCGAAGAAGCAGAAGCGCCGTGACAAGCCTGATCGGCCGACCCGGTCGGGCGAAACACGCGGCGAGAGCAAGCGAGCGCCGCTGCCGACGCGCGAGCAGATCCTCGAATACCTCTCGAGCACGACGGAGAAGGTCGGCAAGCGCGAGATCGCGCGCGCCTTCAATATCCGCGGCGAGGATCGCATTGCGCTGAAGGCTCTGCTCTCATCGCTTGCGACCGAAGGCGCGATCGTCGGCAATCGCAAGGCTGTCAAGCCACGCGGCAAGCTGCCACCTGTCGGCGTGCTGGAAATCATCGCGCGCGACGATGAAGGCGAACTCGTTGCCGTCCCGGCGAACTGGGAGGCCTCCGAAGGCGAGCGGCCGAAAATCCTCGTGCAACAAGGGCGTCGCGCCATCGGTCCCGATGGCAACGGCGCACTCGCGATCGGCGACCGCATCCTGGCCCGCATCGGCCGCATCCGCGACACCGATCCCTTCGGCTATGCCCACGAGGCCGAACCTATCAAGCGCCTGCCGCGTGAGCGTAAGCGCCTCCTCGGTATCTTCCGCGCGGCGAAGCGCGGCGGCGGGGGCATGATCGATCCGGTCGACCGCAAGGATCTCAAGGAGTGGCCGGTCCACTCAGGTAATGAAGGCGATGCTGTCGACGGCGAACTCGTGCGCTTCGACATCGTACGCCGCCATCGCGAGGGCGTTCCCGAGGCGCGCGTCGCCGAGCGGCTGGGGAATCCGCAAGACCAGCGCCAGATCAGCTTGATCGCCATCCATACGCACGGCCTTCCCGATGGCTTTCCCGAGACCGTGCTCGCCGAGGTCGAGGATCTGCCGCCCATTGAGGTCGCGGGGCGTCTCGATCTGACCAAGCTGCCGCTTGTCACCATCGATCCGGTCGACGCGCGCGATCACGACGACGCGGTTCTCGCTGAGCCCGATGGCGATCCCGCCAATGAGGGCGGCTTCATCGTGACCGTCGCCATTGCCGACGTCGCCCACTACGTCCGCCCCGGAACACGTCTCGATCGCGAGGCGAAGACACGCGCCAACTCCGTCTACTTCCCGGATCGCGTCGTGCCGATGCTGCCCGAGCGCATCTCGAACGATCTCTGCTCCCTGCGCGAGGGCGAGATACGCCCCTGCCTCGCCGCGCGCATGATCTTCGATCGCCACGGCGAGAAGCGGCGCCACACCTTTCATCGCGCACTCATGTGCTCGGCCGCCAAACTCTCCTATCAGGAAGCGCAAGCGGCAATCGATGGCAGTCCAAGCGAGCGGGCCGCGCCCATGCTCGACAAGGCCTTGAAACCGCTGTGGGCCGCCTATGCGCTGCTCGCCGCCGCACGGGATCGCCGCGCACCGCTTGATCTGGACCTACCCGAGCGCAAGATCGAACTCGGCGAGGACGGCATGGTCCGGCGCGTGCACGTGCCGGAGCGCCTTGCAGCGCATCGCCTCATCGAAGAGTTCATGATCCAGGCCAATGTCGCGGCGGCCGAGACGCTCGAGCAGGCGCGCGCGCCCGTCGTCTACCGCGTGCATGACAAGCCGAGCACCGAGAAACTCAAATCGCTGCGCGAGCTGCTGGAAGGCCTGGACCTCTCCTTGCCGCCCGGCGATCACATCCGGCCGAAGCACTTCAATACCGTTCTCGCACGTGCCAAGGACCAACCCTATGCCGAGTTCGTCAACGAGGTGATCCTGCGCTCGCAGGCCCAGGCCGTGTACGACACGGCGAACCTCGGGCACTTCGGCCTGAACCTTCTGCGCTATGCCCACTTCACCTCGCCGATCCGCCGGTATGCCGACCTGCTCGTCCATCGCTCGCTTATCGCCGCGCTGAAACTCGGGACTGGCGGCATGGCCCCCGAGGAGAAACCGGAGTTATCGGCCACGGCGAAAGCGATCTCGGAAGCCGAGCGCCGCGCCATGATTGCCGAGCGCGAGACCATCGATCGCCTGATCAGCGCCTTCCTCGCCGACCGCGTGAATGCGGAGTTCTCGGGCCGTATCTCGGGCGTGACTCGCTCGGGGCTTTTTGTGAAGCTGCGCGAGACAGGAGCCGACGGCTTCATTCCGGCATCGACACTTGGCGGCGGCGAGTTCTGGCGACACGCCGAAGATGCACACGCGCTCATCGGCGACCGCAGCGGACGCGGCTTCCGCCTCGGCGATTCAGTCGATGTGCGCCTCGTCGAGGCGATCCCCATGGCCGGCGCACTGCGCTTCGAGATGTTAACCGAGCCCGGCCCCATGCCGGGCCATGCCGGTCGCGGTGGCGGCTCACACAGGCGCGGGCCCCGCATCGGCAACCGGCGCCATAGACGGCGCTGACAACGTTATAGATTTAGCCAATGCGCGTGCGCGCGTGCCGCACCCGCCATGCAGTTTGCACCATGGACCTCAGGGCGCTTAGCCACTATCTCGACGGTAGGCGATATGCTGACAGTCCGGGCAGCGCTGCTGCCGCAGATCGCCAGAGGGAAGCGCAACCGTGACCCACACGCATCATCATTCATCGAGCCGCTCTGCCGATCCGCTCGCACCCCGCGACACGGCTCAGGCCATGTGGCGCGGCACCATCGGCAAGTGCCCCAATTGCGGCGAAGGACATCTCTATCGCGCGTATCTGAAGGTTGCAGATAAATGCGATCACTGCGGCGAAGAACTCTATCACCAGCGCGCGGATGACGCGCCGGCCTACTTCACGATCTCGATTGTCGGGCACATCGTGATTGCCGGCGCCCTCATAATGGAGCGCGCGTTCTCGCCAGCGACATGGATCCACATGGCCCTGTGGCTGCCGCTGACGCTATTCCTCTGCGTCACCATGCTGCCCGCGGTAAAAGGCGCGCTCATCGGCCTGCAATGGTCGAAGCGTATGCACGGCTTCGGCGGCGTGGACGATGAGCCCGAACCCGAGCCCGTAGCCGCCGCAGCCGATGCCGGAGCACGGCGTTGAGCGAGAACGAGTCCTTCAAGGCTCTCGTCGCCGAGCGTGCCGCTGCCAAGACGACCACGTCCGGCGCTAAGTCCGCGGCGCCAACCCTCAAGCCGCGCGATGCCGCAACACTGATCATCATCGACAGCGATGGCTCAGCACCCCGCATCCTGCTCGGCAAGCGCCGCGACGATCTCAAATTTATGCCCGGCAAGTACGTGTTTCCGGGCGGCCGCCTCGATGCCGACGACAAGATCATGACGGCGGCGCGCGAGTTGCGGCAGAGCGAAGCCGATAAGCTCATGCTCGACATGAAGGGCCATCCAAGTCCCGCTCGCGCGCGTGGCCTCGCCATGACGGCAGTACGCGAGACCTTCGAGGAAGCCGGCATCATCATCGGCGGCGCCGCAGCGGCATCCTCCGCCGTGCTCAGCCCGCCCGTAGAGAACCCCTCGCTCGAAAGTCCCGCAGCCAAGACGTGGCGCCAGTTCCAGGCACACGGTTTCATGCCCGATCTCGCGCCGCTCACGTTTCTCGCGCGCGCTATAACGCCACCTGGCCGCCCGCGCCGCTTCGATACGCGCTTCTTCTGCGTGAAAGCCTCCGCCATCACCAAAAGCACGGACCACAATGACGGCGAACTCTCGGGGCTCGTCTGGATGACGCTCGCCGAAGCCCGTGATCTTGATCTGCCGCCGATCACGCGCGTGATCCTCGAGGATCTTGCCGAGCGCATCGCCAAGCGCACGCTCGACGATGCGAGCGTACCTATTCCGTACTACTTCAACCGCCACGGCACCTTCCGCCGCGAGATGCTTCACCTCGACGCGCCAACCGCCTGACATCGCCCGCAATTTCGACACATTCTCATCCGGCCTTATAGTCCGATGAGACATAACCCACTGTTTGCTCGACATTTTGCTAATGATGAATGCCCCCTATTGCGGCTTTGCGACGCACGAATTGCGTCCAAATTCAATTATCTGTTGAATCGAATTCATACGTCGGAGTTGACGCTGCCCCCCTCCCCTGCTTGTCTTTGAACGCCAGAGACGCGGGGGGAAGCAAATCCCGCGACTTGTCAGCCGGCGATGGGGGACCATCTGGCGGTCCGAGAGAGGGAGCACAGCACCGAAGTCCGATTGCAATGCGGTAGTCGCCTCTGAGCGGCTCACCTTCGGGTTCCGGTGTCTTGCGCGTGCCAGCCTCCACCAAGGGACTGCGTCCTGCAGCCCAAATCGCCCTTCAGAATACCGGAGGTCGCATGCGTATTCTGCGAGTTCTGCCGATCGCGATCGGCATGACCCTGGCTGTGTTGACTACAGCACCAGCTTCAGCAGATAGCGTCTATAGTTTCGGGGGCCGTAGCGAATATCGCGACAGCGTCTCGGTCAACTCCTACCGTCGTTCCAATCTCGGTGCCATGGACGCGCGTCCATCGCAGCGGGTCGAGCGCCAAGAGCGGCGCAAGAGCCGCACTGCGCGTCGTATACGTGATGATGACGAGCCGCGGCAGACGCGTCGTGCCTCGCGCCGCGGTGCGCGGCTCGCCTCTCTCGGCAATGACACCGGCTCGAGCTGGAGTGGTGGCGGCGGCAGCCACGGCGTAGCGTCGTACTATTGGCAGCCCCAGCGCGTCGCTTCTGGCGGCTGGTTCAATCCGAATGCCATGACCGCGGCTCACAAGACGCTGCCCTTTGGCACGAAGGTGCGCGTCACGCACGCCGGCAATGGCCGCTCGGTCGTGGTGAGCATCAATGACCGCGGACCCTACATCAAGGGCCGGATTATCGATCTCTCGAAGGCTGCCGCCGGCGTCATCGGTATGCACGGACAGGGCATTGCGCGCGTGCGCATGGAGGTTCTCGGGCGCTGAACCCGGGTCTCGCAAACTGACAGGCAGCGGCGCGCCCCACCCGGCGCGCCGTTTTGCTTTTGGCGCACGCCTCCACAGCGTTCGCGGCAGGCTCATACGGAAGTGAAGAGCTTGGCCGGGTTCCCATGGCACGCTACGCTCCCCCAAAGAGACGAACTCATCCGGGAGGCACGCACATGGCGACGTTCAAATGGGACCACATTCACCTGCGCAGCCCTGATCCTGAGGCGACCGCAGCGTTCTACGAGCGCATGTTCGGCGCCGAGATCATTCGCACCATGCCGCAGGGCAAGCCCCGCATCGATCTCAAGATCGGCGGCGCCAACGTATTCATCGCACCGGTCACGGCGGGTGACGGCGTCGCGTCGCCGCCAATGACGCCCTACCAGGGTCTCGACCACTTCGGCCTCGAGGTGACAGGCATCGATGCCGTCGTCGCCGATCTCAAGAAGAAGGGCGCCGAGTTCACGATGGAGCCGAACACGATCCGGCCCGGTACGCGGATCGCCTTCCTGCGCGGCCCCGAGGGCGTGTCCATCGAGCTGCTCGAGCGGAGCTGATCCAGCGGGCTGCACCGAGCGCCGGCCCGCCCTCAGCAGCGCTGTTTGATCTCGGCATCGAGCTCAGTGCGCACCTCCGCGGCGAGTGCGGCAACGCGAGCGCGCTGGGCAGCGTCCATGCCCTCGACATCCCGGCCGAAGGTGTCCAGCGCCCAGGCGAGCTCGGCGTCGGCAAAACGCAGCTTACCGCAGTCGAGAGTCTTGCGGAGCGCGCGATAGGCAAAAAGCCGCGTGCCGTTCGAGAACTCCATCGCCGTCGGCGCCCGCATCATCCACGACTGTTTCGGGTCGGCCACCATCGCGCGCAGGGCGGCAAGGCAATCGACACCGACACCGCATCGCATGGTGTCCTGCTGCAGGTCGCCCTCGGTCAGCGCCTTCGTCGGCGCAGGCGGCGGGCGAGCCACGGGTGGTGCAGAGATGGCGAGGTCGGGCGGCGCCCGCTTGGCCTTCGGCACCGGTGGCGCTGCGGGCGCGGTCACGCGTGGCGCAGGCTGAGCGGGGGCCTCGGGCTCTTTCCTCGGTGGAGCGACGTGCGCGGTCTTGGCCGCCGGCGGCGCTGTGAGATGGACGGTCGTCGCCCTGTCCCAAGTATCCTTGAGCGACAGGCGCTCCTGCGCCGCCTCGCGCTCGACTTCGCCTGTGTAGCGCTCGGGTGGCGGCTCCTCGGCGCACGCCGTCACGCCGACTGCGATCAGCGCCGCGAGTGTGGCTCTGGCAAGTCGACGGCACTGGCGCGTCACCGTGATTGGCAATGGCATCCCGGCATGTCCGGACGAAATGAACAATTCGTCCGTAAGCCTAGGGGACAGCCATTAAGTCACTCTTAACGCTGTTGGGCCGAAACTCAGTTGTATCTCACAACACCGTAGAGGCGGATCGTACGGCCGGGCTGAAGCACCTCGTCCTTCTTGAAGGAGACGTGGTTGCGCACGTCCTCGTCGAGCAGGTTCTCGCCCCTGAGGCCGATCGTCATCTGCGGCGAGATCCTCCCGCTCTCGGGCTGCAGCGCGAACGTGTACGAGAGATCGGCATTGAGCAGCGTATAGCCGTCGGTCGGCGTGTCCTTGGAGTCCTCAAGCGAGACATTGTCCTGATCGAAGGCATGGAGCGCAAACACGCGCGCGAGCCAATTCGCGTCGCGATAGTAGATGCCGGCGCCCAGACGGTGCGGCGGAATGCGCGGGACATAGCCGCCACCGCTGAACTTGGCATTCACGAAGTCGTATTGGCCCTCGAAGCCGATCACGCCGCGACCGAACTCGAAGGCATCCCACTGAGCGGACAGCTCGACGCCTCGGAACGTCGCGTCGCGCTGTGAGAACACGAGCTGGTCCAATTCGTCCTCGACGCCGCAGGTATCGATGGTGTCACCACACCCCACGCCGGTAAAGCGCTTGAAGATGAAATTTTGGAAACGGGTCGCGTAGGCGGTTGCATCGAAGCGCACGGCGCCGCGCGAACGCTTGAGGCCGAATTCAATGGTCTCCGCCTGCTCGATTTTCAGGTTCGGATTTCCGATCTCGAACGTGCCCGTGGCTTCATGCACGCCCTTGGAGAACAACTCCGCAACGTCCGGCGCCCGCTCCGAGTATTGTCCATTAAGTCGAGCCACGACACCGAGCGGCAGCTCGTAGAGAAATCCAAGACTCGCGCTCTTCGGTGCAAACGAGTGGCTCGACCCGAACGGCACGAGAGGATCGATCGGATCACTCAAGTCGACGCCTGTCCCCTTGCTACGCGTGCTTTCGATGCGGCCCGCAGCCTGGAAGCGGAGCGCACGCGTCAGCTGAAGCTCCTCGAAAAGAAACGCTGCGACGCTTTCGGAGCGGGCTGCCGGGTCCAAGAGGCCGTCGACCGGCTCATCGACACCAAAGCCTCGGACACGCTTGTTGCCCCACTGCACACCCACGGCGCCGCGCAGCTCACCCATCCGAGTGTTCACCGGAAGATGCTGGATCTCGAGTCGGGCCTCATTCTCACGATTGGTAAACCGCGTGCCGATAATATCGTGCCCTTCGTCCTCTTCGAACACAACCTCGTTGTGGCCATATCGTGTGTTGCCGAACCAATAGCGGATGGCTTCGATGCCATAGTCGTTCACGCGCCACTCGCCACGCGATTGGATCTTCTCCTGCTCAAGGTCGATACGAGGGCGATGGTCTTCCGCCTCCTCGCCGGGAATGCCGTAGAGGCTGCTGAACCGCGTATAGGAGACGCCGACGAAACCGCTCTCGCCGACGATCGATGCGCCGAGCGAGTATCCCGAGCTATCGACGAAGGAGTTGGCCTGGCGGCCGAGCGGCGTCCTGTAGTCCTCAGTCTGGCGCCGGAAAGCATCGGCATAGAGGACGATGTTGCCGGCGCCTGCCATGACCTTGAATCCGCCGTCATGGCCGCTATCAACGGAGTTCAGGCCGCCTTTGAGCACCGCACTGAAACCATCCTTGGGCATGGACTGCGGAATGCGATCGTTTGAGACATCGACGACGCCCCCGATGGCACTCGAACCGTAGCGCAGCGTCGCCGGCCCGCGGATGATCTCGATGCGTTCGGCCGCGAAAGGATCGATGGGCACGGCATGATCCTCGGACAACGCCGAGACGTCATGCGAGCCAATCCCATTCTCCTGGATACGCACCCGATAGTTGTCCAGGCCACGAATGATCGGTCGGCTCGCTCCCGGTGCGAACGTCGAAGCCGCCACGCCGGGTTTCTGCGCCGTGACATCGCCGATATTGGAAACGGTGCGAGCTTCGATCTCCCGCTCGCTCATGATCGTGACCGGGACAAAGGCGTCCTCGTCTACGAGAAGTGTCCCAGGTAGAGGCGCCGGTGCCTCCACCGGCTGGGCCGGAGCGGCTGCGACCGCCGGTTGCTGCGTGCGCGCTGGACGAGGGCGCTGGCGCTGAACCGGGCTCGGCGCAGTAACGACGATGCCTGGAAGCTGGATCTGAGCCTCGGCTCGCTCAACGAGCGCTAGGCTCAGTGCGAGCACCGCTCCCGCCCATGCAGAACCTCTGATCAAACTACCCATCATTCCCCGTCCCCCACCTCTCGCTGGTACGCTATAATGTTACTGTTATAATGTTACGTCTATGAGACCGGGTCGAGCTGCGCAAGACCACAAGCGGCGCTCGGACCGGTCGCTCATCAGGTTCGCGAAAGCCTGTGGCCTGACGGGCACGCCCCTTTCAGTCGCGCCTGCGGCCTCCCAGATGGGATGCGATGGGGCGGCCGCGCCTCTTGATCGGCGCAGCCGAACAAGTTGGAGAGCAGGGATTGATACGCGCACGGTCGCCCGAGATGTCCGACGGCTCGCCATTGCCGCCGCTGCCACCGCTCGGCGACACCCGTCCGACGCGCTCTGAAGATGTGCTCGCGGAAGTCGCTGGCGCGACGACGCCCCTGCTTCTGGATCCCGACCGCCAGCCGGCGTCTGGCGTTGCTGCATCGGCCGACCGCGCGGATATTCCGCTGACGCTGCCACCTGGCGATCCCGCGCGCGCACCCGCCATCGTGGTGCGCCATCCCATCCGCCAGACGGCTTCCGTCATCGCGGCGTGTGGCGCACACGTTGCCGTGCTGCTGGCGCTCGTCTCGACGCCCCCCGTCGAGTTCGGCTATGGTGGCACGGAACTAGACGCGATCAGCGTGTCGATCGTCCCCGCAAGCGCCATCGCCACGCGCCAGCCCGCAGCCGAAGCCGCACAGGCAGCCCCATCAAACATTGCTCCCAACCCCGGCGAGGACAGCACACCGAGCGCACCAGCCCCGGAAAAGGCCGCGTATCAGGAGACCCCGAATGAACAGCCACGCCTCGACGAGGCTGAACTCGGTCCGAATCTTGCGGCACCCTTGGAAGAGGCGCCCGTAGCAGCGCCGGAAGAGGCTCCCCGGATCACGAGCCCACCAAAGCCGCCGGAGGAAACCAAGCTCGCCGTCGTCGAGCCGCCCCCTGCTCCTGCGCCTCCCGAGAAACCGATTGAGGACAAGCCAGAGGAGGTAGTTCCGACGCCCCCGTCACCCGCCGCCGTCGCTGCTGGCGGTGACGCTTCTCATGGGACGGCGCCGGATCAGGTGGTACGCGCGGCTGGCGCAGCCGCAAGCCCCGGGGACATCCACGCCTATGGCGTCGCCGTCCAATCCGCCTTGCTCGCTGTCGATCAGCGTGATGCCAAAGCGCGCGCCTCCGCCCTCCAGGCCAAAGGCACCGTCGTTGTCAGGCTCACGCTCGACCACCGTGGCGCGCTCGTCAAAGCAGAGATCGTGAAGTCGAGCGGCCGTCCGCAGCTCGACGACGCTGCCCTCCTTCTCATTCGGCTGGCCGCTTTCCCACCACCGCCACCAGGCCTTACCGCTGACCAGCGCGCCTACATCGCCCCCATCCGCTTTCAATGACCCGCGCGCCGGCGCGGCACCCTATGCTGCGCCGCGAAAGCAGCGCCCTCGCTTTTGCCACGGTCGACCATTACACTTCACGGGCTCGTGAAGGCGGCACCTGAACTTCCAGCGGGCACCAGCCGACGTCACGCCGAATGCCGGGGCGCGTGACACCTGGGTTGAACGACGATCCAACAGGCTGGGGCGCAGCGTCATTGCCGCATCGTCTCCCAGTAGTGCGTTAGAGGCGCCCGCCAGGGCACACAAGGGACGAACGGGCATCCCCAAATGACGGCGTCCAGCGGCGACACTCCCGACGCATCCAGTTCCGCGCCGGCCGCGCCGAACCTCGACCTGAACTGGCGTGTCATCCGCGCCTTCGGTCGCTTTGCGACCGGATTCTGGCAGGGCGAGGGCGCGCGCCGCGCCTGGGGCCTGACCGCCGCGCTCGGCATCTGCCTCCTGCTCAGCACCACGGCCACGGTCGCGCTCAATCATTGGACGCGGTGGTTCTTCGACGCGCTCGATGCCCGCGACGCGCTCGCGCTCTGGGAGTCGGTGCTCGTCTTTTTCGCCATCATCGCGTCGATGGCTGCCATTGGCGTCGGCATCGTACTGACGCGGGAGCGCCTGCAGGTGCATTGGCGCGCCTGGATCGTCGGCGAGGTCGTCTCGCGCTGGCTCGGCCGTCGGCGTTTCTATCATCTCGCCCAATCCGGCACGCAGCCAGCCAACCCCGAGTACCGCATTGCCGACGACTCGCGCTGGGCGAGCGAACCCCTCGTTGATCTCGGCATCGGCCTCGTCACGGCCATCATCTCGGCGGCCGCGTTCATCTCCATTCTCTGGTCCGTCGGCGGCGCGTACACGCTGACCATCGGCAACAATCAGTTCTACATACCAGCCTACATGGTTCTGCTGGCGGTCGCCTATGGTGTCATCGGCTCGCTGCTCACCATGTGGGTCGGCCGCCGTCTCGTCGGCTCGGTCGGGCGCAAGAACGAGGCGGAAGGCGACTTTCGCTTCGCGCTCATGCGCCTCCGCGACAATGCCGAGAGCATCGCCATGATGGGTGGCGAGCAGAGCGAGCGGCGAATACTCGCGCGCATCTACGAGACGGTCGTCCAGCGCTGGCTACGTATCGTCCAGCAGCACGGCAGGCTCACCTGGATCACGAACTCCATCGGACCGATGACGCCGGTCGTCCCGTTGCTCTTCGCGGCGCCCAAATATCTCCAGGGCGAACTGACGCTCGGCGAGGTGACGCAGCTTGCGGCCGCTTTCTCGCAGGTGCAGATGGCCATCTCCTGGGTGGTCGACAACTTCAACCGCATTGCCGAGTGGTACGCCTCCGCGCGCCGCGTCATGGACATGGTCGATGCCTGCGAGGATATAGACCGCCGGCACGCCGAGGGACCGCGCGGCATCGCGATCTCGCCCTCACCGAGCGAGGGCCTCGCACTCGATGGGCTCGCCGTGCATGATCCGGGTGGCCGGCCGCTCGTTGCCCGCGCCGACCTGATGGTGCCGCCGGCAACGTCGATTTCGATCTCGGGCGACACGAGCTCCGGCAAGACGGCCATCGTGCGCGCCATCGCCGGCCTCTGGCGCGGAGGTCACGGCACTGTCCGTCTCGGCGAGAAGGCGCGGATCATGATCGCGCCGCAGCAGGGCTATCTGCCGCTCGCCACGCTGCGCGAGGCGCTGATCTATCCGGCCGACGGCGCGCCACCCTCAAGTGCCGCGATTGCTGCGGCGCTGGACGGCGCCGGCCTCGCCCATCTTACTGAAATGCTGGACGACACCGGCCGATGGGATCAGCACCTTTCGGCGGGTGAGCGCCAGCGCGTCGCCATCGCGCGCCTGCTGCTGCACCGTCCCGACGTCATCATTCTCGACGATGCCATGACCGCACTCGACGAGAGCGCGCGCGCGGACCTTCTGGCAGCGCTGCGCGAGACGATGCCGGAAGCCGCGATCCTCAATGTCGGGCAGTCACCCCGCCTGCTTCCTGGTGCCGGCCGTGCGCTCGCGCTCGAAAGGCGAGCCGGCGGCACCGTCCTCGGCGACCCACCGCACACCTATGATCCCAAGCGCCCGATGACGGCGGACATGTAGTCGCAGCCGAACGTGTACGACTACTTCCAGAACTAAATAGATATTCATCTGCGGCGCCAGGTCGCTCCGGAGCCGGGCGCCCGGAATGAATATTTGACAACAAATCTCAGGGTTTTTACTTACCCCGGCGATGCCTTGAATGAATTTCTATTCATTACTGCGTTCGATGTAAGTATTAACGCATATTGTTTCTTGCCGGTAACACGGACATTCATGTAAAGCGGTGGATGTCACGCATGGGGATGCGCGCACAAACTTGGAACTGTCTCTGGAGGACTCCATGACTCGTCTGCTTGCTGCTCTTGGTACGGCTGGTCTCGTCGCCATCGCATCGACGCTCCCGGCTGCGTCTGCTCCCGTCCTCTCGTCGGTCGCCGGCGTTTCTCAGTCGGACGTGACCACGGTCGCCGACAAGAAGCCCGCGAAGAAGGCCGCGAAGAAGAAGGCTCCGGCCAAGAAAGCCGAGCCGAAGAAGGGCTGATTGTCCACTGACTGCGCGTCAGTGCAGAGCTGAAGGGCGCAGCCTAGTTTCGAGCCGCATCGGGATCACCTCCCGGTGCGGCTTTTCTGTTGCCCTGCCTTGCTCCCGCGCCGCTGGAACGGAGCGCCTCGACCCGCTACACCCCATAGCAGGGCCGCCCTTGGGCGCGCCGCATTCAACAACGAACGAAACCGCGGGAGAAAACATGAGTACGCCGTCCATCGAAGTCCTGCACGAGCTGGTCAAGCCGGCGCGCGAGGCGCTCTCGAAAGAGACCTGGGACTATCTCATGGGTGGCGCCGATACCGAGACGACGCTCGAGCGCAATCGTCTGGCCCTGGAGGAGATCGCCTTCCGGCCGCGCGTTCTGCGCGATGTTTCGAACGTCGATCTCTCGACCACCTTTCTTGGGCACAAGCTGCGCCTACCCGTCATTCTCGCGCCGATCGGCTCGCTTCAGGATCTACACGCAGCCGGCGGTGTCGCGCCGACCAAGGTTGCCGCAGCCTTCGGCGTGTTGCACATGCTGAGCTCGGTCTGCAAGCCGGGCCTCGAAGAAGTCGCCGCTGCGGCGCCGGGCTATCCAAAGCTCTTCCAGCTCTATATCCGCGGTGATGCCGCCTGGGTCGATGAGCGCGTTGCGGCAGCGGTGGCCCATAGCTATGCCGGCCTCTGCCTGACGGTCGACCTCGACTATTACGGTCGCCGCGAACGCGATATCGCAAAGCGCTACAAGCCGACGGCGCGCCGCGCGTCGGGTAGCTCCGGTGTGGGTGATCCCTTCCAGCAGGCCTTCACCTGGACCGACATCGCGCGCATCCGCAAGAAGTGCCCGATCCCGATGATCATCAAGGGCATTGCTACGGCCGAGGACGCCCGCATCGCCGTCGATCACGGCGTCGACGTCGTCTATGTGTCGAACCATGGCGGTCGTCAGCTCGATCATGGTCGCGGCAGCATTGCCGATCTCCCCGAGGTGGTCGATGCGGTGAAGGGCAAGTGCCATATCGTCGTGGACGGCGGCTTCTATCGCGGCACTGACATCGTGAAGGCGATCGCACTCGGCGCCGATGCCGTGGGGATCGGCCGCCTTCAGGGCCTCGCGCTCGCGGCAGGTGGCGAGGCTGGTGTGATGAGCGCACTCGAACTTCTCGAGGACGAAACGCGCCGTGTGCTCGGACTTCTCGGCCTCACGAGCTTCAAGCAGCTCGACCGCAGCTTCCTCGCCGCTGCCACGCCTCTTTCGCGCCGCGGCTTCGACAGCCCCTTCCCGCTGATCAAGGAAGGCTATTGAGGGCACTCTACTGCGTGCGCGGTGGATTTGTTCTCATATTGTTCTTGCGCCCAGCCGTCGCTTCGAATAGCCTGCTGCCATTGATACCGCGGCAGGTGCCGCGGCCTTCGGGGGCGTCATGTACGGGCAAATCTCTACGCTCGCGTTCGTCGGCATCGAGGCGCGTCCCGTCGAGGTGCAGGTCCGGATCAGCGGCGGCCGGCACGTCTTCGCGATCGTCGGCCTGCCGGACAAGGCTGTTGCCGAGAGCCGTGAGCGCGTGCGCAACGCGCTCCACGCCGTCGGGCTCGCGCTCCCCTTCCGGCACATCACGGTCAATCTCGCGCCCGCGGACCTTCCCAAGGAGGGCAGCCACTTCGATCTCGCCATCGCACTTGCGTTGATGGTGGCGACCGGCGCCATCGCACCCGATGCCGTCGAAGGGTATGCGGCCGTGGGCGAGCTTGCGCTCGACGGATCCATCCGCGCCGTGCCGGGTGCGCTTCCCGCAGCGATCGGTGCCAATGCGCTCGGCAAAGGCCTCATCTGCCCCGCTGCCTGCGGTGCCGAGGCCGCCTGGGCAGCGGAGGACATGGCCATCCTCGCGGCGCCACACCTCCTCTCGCTGGTCAATCACTTCAAGGGCACGCAGGTCATGGCCCGCCCCGAGCCGGGTGGCCCCGCCGGCCCCGAGACCATGCTCGACCTCGCCGACGTCAAAGGTCAGGAGAGCGCGCGACGCGCACTCGAAGTGGCTGCGGCCGGCGGACACAACCTCTTGATGGTCGGTCCGCCGGGGTCGGGAAAGTCGATGCTGGCGGCCCGCCTGCCTTCCATCCTGCCGCCCCTCGAACCAGCGGAGATGCTGGAAGTCTCGATGATCAAGAGCCTCGCCGGCGAGCTTGGCGAAGGGCGCATCGCGCGCTCGCGGCCCTTTCGCGCGCCGCACCACTCGGCGAGTATGGCCGCCCTTGTCGGCGGCGGTATGCGTGCGCGTCCGGGCGAGGTCTCACTCGCGCACCTCGGCGTGCTCTTTCTCGACGAGCTTCCCGAATTTCAGCCCAATGTGCTCGACGCTCTGCGCCAGCCGCTCGAAACCGGCGAAACCGTCATCGCACGCGCCAACCACCGCATCACCTACCCGTCGCGCTTCCAGCTCGTCGCCGCCATGAACCCGTGCAAGTGCGGTGGCGGCGGTCCTGGCACGACCTGCAAACGCGGCCCGCGTTGCGCGGACGACTACCAGGCCCGCGTGTCCGGTCCTTTTCTCGACCGCATCGACATGCAGATCGAGTTGGGACCGGTCTCCGCCGCCGATCTCGTCCTGCCGGCACCGAGCGAGGATAGCGCCGAGGTCCGAATGCGGGTCGCCGCGGCACGCACACGCCAACGCGATCGCTTCATGCGCCTCGGCGCGCAGCGCGTGCGCACGAACGCCGATTGCTCCGGCCGCCTGCTTGATGAGATCGCCACGCCAGACGAAAGCGGTCTCGCACTGCTCCGCTCCGCAGCCGAGGCCATGGGCCTTTCCGCCCGCGGCTTTCACCGCACGCTCAAGGTCGCGCGCACAATCGCCGACCTAGACGGCGCGGAAAGTGTTGCGCGCCCCCACATCGCCGAGGCCCTCAGCTACCGCGGTGAGGCTATGCGCGCGGAGCGCGCGGCTTGAGATTTCGTGGCCGACACGGCAAGTACCGTAGGCGACGTAGACGTGGAGAACGCTATGAGACTGCTGGGCCAAGGCCTCTACTGGCAGGAAATGCCGGTCGGCGCGAAGTACAAAACCTTCGGCCGCACGATCACCGAGACCGATATCGTCAATTTCATCTCCTGCACCGGTTTCCTCGAAGTGCTCTTCACGGACATGGAGTTCGTGAAGCACCACTCGGCTATCCAAGGCCGCGTCGCGCCGGGCGCCCTGGTCTATGCGATTGCCGAAGGCATGACGATGCTCGGCACCATCCAAGGCACCGGCCTCGCCTTCCTCCACATGGAACTCGACGTCAAAGGCCCAACCTTCGCCGGCGACACCATCCACTGCGAGATCGAAGTCATCGAACAGCGCGCGGCATCAAAAGGCGGTCGCGGCCTCGTGCGCACGCGGAACACCGTCGTCAATCAGCGCGGCGACACCGTGCTCGTCTATACACCGCTGCGTATGATGGCGGGTCAGCCGGAGGCGTGACCGGATCGCGCTTTCAGCGCGAGTGGAGCCGCACGCCTCTGGCATGCCTTCGGCATGACCCCACGCCCCGAGCGGGGGACACCCCCGAACCCCCGTCTTTTATGGACCGGGAGTTCACCGAAAGGAACTTCGTTATAAAGCCTGGTGGGTCCAGGAGGGTGTCCCTCGCCGCGCCGCAGGCGGGAACTACAGAGACCGTCCAATATTGAGGAAGCGATCCTGCCGCTGCTTGCGGAGTTCGTCCGGCGACATCTTGTCGAATGCGGCGAGCGACTTGGCGATGGCATCGCCGGCGCGGCGCACGGCGCCTTCCTTGTCGCGATGCGCACCCCCAACCGGCTCGGTCACGATCTCGTCGATGACTTTGAGCTCGTAGAGATCCTGCGCGGTGATCTTCATGCTGGTCGCCGCATCGACCGCGCGGGTCGAATCCCGCCAGAGGATAGAGGCCGCGGCCTCCGGCGAGGCCACCGTGTAAACGGCGTGCTCGAGCATGAGAATGCGGTTGGCGCTTGCGATCGCGATGGCACCACCCGAGCCGCCCTCGCCGATCACGACGGCGATCATGGGCACGCCGAGCGAGAGGCAGCGATCCGTCGAACGCGCAATGGCCTCGGCCTGCCCACGCTCCTCGGCGCCGACGCCCGGATAGGCGCCCGCCGTGTCGACGAGTGAGACGACGGGAAGCGCGAAGCGCTCCGCCATATCCATGAGGCGCACGGCCTTGCGATAACCCTCGGGGCGCGCCATGCCGAAGTTGTGCTTGATCCGCGTCTCCGTGTCGTGGCCCTTCTCGTGGCCGATCACCATCACGGAGCGCCCGCGGAATTTGCCGATACCCCCCATGATTGCAGCATCTTCGGAAAAGTAGCGATCGCCCGCGAGCGGCGTGAAGCTCTCGATGAGCTGCTCGATATAGTCGAGACAGTGCGGGCGGTCGGGATGGCGCGCGACAGTGGTCTTCTGCCACGGATTGAGCCCGCTGTAGGTCTCGGCGAGAAGCTGAGTGGCGCGCCCCTCGAGCTTGCTGATCTCATCGCTGATGGCCGTGCTCTCATCGTCCGTGGTCAGCGCGCGCAGCTCCGCGACCCGGGTCTCCAGCTCGGCAATCGGCTTCTCGAAGTCCAGATATGTGGCCATGCCTCGGCTAGTGTCCCGTTTCCGAAGTTCGCTTTACCTCGCTGCTGGTGTCCCGAGCGAACTTCGGAATCAAAGGGGACACTAGCAGCATAAACTTGCTCGTTTGATTCAGATCGAGAAATTCGCTCGGTACCGTGCCGCAAGATCTGGCGAATTTCTCGATCATCACACGAGCATCCTTCAATGGGCCGCGCGGCCCCCGCTGGAGCCATGCACCTATGATTTGGGCGGACATTCCCTGCGGCCCAACCCGGTGTCAAGTTAAGGAATGTGCCGGAAACGGCTTATGCTGAACGCGGCGCCGCGCGACAGAGCCGTGCGAACACGCTAAGAGGGTGCCAACGCACCTGAAAATGAGGCTCTGCCTGCCATGCGGCTCCTGCTGCTCGCGGCGGTCGGTGGCGCGCTCGGCGCCGGCGCCCGCCATCTCGTTAACGTCTCGATGCTGGCGTGGCTCGGCTCTACTTTTCCGTGGGCGACGTTCACGGTGAACGTGGTTGGGTCGCTGCTTATGGGCATTGTGGTCGAAACACTCATGCCTTTCAGCGGCGCTTCATCAGTCGCCTGGCGGACGTTCCTGGCGACGGGCATTCTCGGCGGGTTCACGACCTTCTCGGCTTTCTCACTCGATGTCTGGGTTCTCTACGAGCGCGGTCAACTCCCGGCGCTCTTCCTGTACGTAGCGCTGTCGTTCATTCTGTCCGTTGCCGCGCTCCTCCTCGGCATGGCGCTCGTGCGAGGTCTCAGATGAGCAGCGCCGTCGAAACGATCAAGGTTGCGCGCGACGAGGCGGGCATGCGCCTCGACCGCTGGTTCCGCGTGCACTTCCCCGCTGTTGGCCACGTCTATCTGCAGAAGCTCCTACGCAGCGGTCAGGTGCGCGTCGACAGCCGCCGCGTCGAGGCGAACGCGCGACTCGAAGCCGGTGCCGAGGTGCGTGTCCCGCGCATCGTTCGCGAGCCGCCGAAATCGACAGCGAACGAGGCCAAGGCCGCGCCCACCGCAAACAGGGCCGACCGCGAGCTCATCGAGAACGCCATCATCTTCGAGGACGACGACATCCTCGTGCTCAACAAGCCGTTCGGCATTGCCGTGCAAGGCGGCACGGGCACGCGTCGGCACATCGACGGGATTCTCGCCGGTATGATCGATCGCTTCGGCGATCGTCCGCGTCTCGTGCATCGCCTCGATCGCGACACGACCGGCGTGCTGCTTATCGCCAAGAAGCGCGACATCGCCGCCAAACTCGGCCGCACCTTCCAGACACGCGCGGCGGGCAAGACCTACTGGGCGCTCGTCAAGGGCCTGCCGACGCCACGCCAGGGCAAGATCGAGGCGGCCCTCGTGAAAGCCTCGGGGCCGGATGGCGACCGCGTTCGCAAGGCCGAGGCCGGCGAACAGGACGCGGCCATGCACGCGACGACACACTACTCGGTCATCGATCGTGTCGCCAATCGCGCGGCGTGGGTTTCCCTCAAGCCGGTGACGGGACGCCAGCATCAGCTGCGCGCGCATATGGCCATGATCGGCCATCCCATCATCGGCGACAACAAATACGAAGGCGGCATCACGCAGATCATGGAGGCTCTCGAACCGAAGCTCCATCTCCACGCGCGCCGCCTCGTCCTGCCCCATCCACGCGCCGGCAAGCCGCCGATCGACGTGACGGCGCCGCTGCCTGAGCACATGCTGCGGTCGTTCGCGCTCATCGGTCTCGATCCAAACCAATTCCAGCAGGGCGAGGAAAAGAGCGCAGCCAAGCCGCAACGACCGCGGTAGTGGGATCGCGCTACGCGGCGAGCGATGCGCGTGTCTCTGCGATCATGAGTGCCGCTCGTGCGGCCTCGCGCCCTTTCTCGACGAAGTGCGCGCGGAAAATACGGTTGTGATGCTCGTCATCGCGGTATTGCTGCGGCGTCAGCGAGACAGAGAGCACGGGCACGCCCGTATCGAGGCCGGCCCGCATCAGGCCGTCGACGACCGCCTGCGCGACAAACTCGTGGCGATAAATGCCGCCGTCGACGACGAAAGCTGCTGCAGCCACAGCGGCATAGCGCCCGCTTGCCGCAAGATCGCGCGCGAGCAACGGCATCTCGAAGGCGCCTGGCACATCGAAGACGTCGATGCGATCGGCGGGAATGATCTCGCAGAACCCTTCGAGCGCGCGATCGACGATATCGGCGTGCCAGCGGGCTTTGATGAAGGCATAGCGGGTGTGTGTCACGGTGATCCTCCTTGGTTTGGACACGTCACCCAAGGCGATCACGAGCATACCCACGCGCCAAAGCACGCCGGATCTGCACGTTCTCTTTCATCCGGACTATGACCGTCGGCCCAGGCCTCTCACCTGGTCTGCTGACCCTTCCGCTTTGGAAGGCGCTCGCGGGCTCGCAGCTCGCGCTGCATACCGCCGGTGGGGATTTCCGCCCCGCCCTGACAACAGAGCGAGGATAGGCGCACACATGATCACGCGCAACGCGTGACGCGAGGCAATTGATGATGGCAGGAATGCGAGAGAGGCCTATTCCGCCGCTTCGCGACCGCCGAGCATTCCCGGCAGCTCGTTGAAAAGACGGCCGACGACCGTGCGCAGATGGCGCTCGACAACGGCGAAACCCGGCTTCTTCTCGAACGTGCGCTCATTGAGATAGAGCGCGCGATTGATCTCGATCTGCAGCGCGTGCAGGCCGCGCTGCGGGCGTCCGTAGTACTCGGTGATGTAGCCGCCGGCATACGGGCGATTGAGATGCACCGTATAACCGAGCGCCGTCAGCTCCTCGCGCAGGAAGCGCGTAAGGCGACCGTCACACGATGCGCCGAAGCGGTCGCCCAGCACGAAGTCCGGCCGCTGCGGCCCGACATAGCCCGTCGAAGACGAGGGCATGGAGTGGCAATCGATGAGCATGGCAGCGCCGAAGCGGCGCGCCGTCGAATCGATGAGCGAGGCGAGCGCGCCATGGAATGGCTTGTAGAGCCGCTCGATGCGCTCGAGCGCCACGGCGAGCGGCAGTCGCTGCTTGTAGATCTCCTCCGCATCGGAGACGACGCGGGCAATGGTGCCGAGCCCGCCGGCAACACGGATAGAGCGGCTGTTAGCGAAAGGCGGCAGCGCTTCCTCGAACAACTCGGGATCGAGCTCATAGGGCTCGCGATTCACATCGACGTAAGCCCGCGGGAAGCGGGCCGCGAGGAGCGGCGCGCCGAGTGTCGCCACGCCGGCGAAGAGGTCATCGACATAGCAGTCCTCGGACTTGCGCAGCGAAATTGCGCTCAAGCGGGAGGCCGCGAGGAAAGCATCGGTATAAACGCGCCCCGAATGCGGCGAGCAGAACACGAACGGCACGGTCTGAAGACGTGGCACCGCCAGCAGATAGGGCGGTGACAGGTGCTGCTCGATGGCGGTGCGCTCGGATTCCAGCATGGTCCTTTGGGTCGCTCGAGTCACGTCGTCGTCCGCCGCGTTGTCATATACCGCGTGATCTCTGCCATCGATCGCACCGCGTCAGCGGGATTCGCGTGCGCCGGACTTCCATCTTGCCTGCATCGAGATTGCCAAGGCTAACCGTCACTGTCCATTGCTAGCACGAGGCTTTGCAGAGATTATGATGGACTTGGGCCGAAGTGACGCAGATATCTTTGGTTTCAAAGAATTCTAAGCACTCCGTACGCGATCGGTACAGCTATCGTTAGATCGCTATCACACGTTTGCCCTAAGTGTTCCACACGTTCTCGCGAGTGATCTCACCAAGAGTACATCGACGATGAATTGCTGTGCATTCACTTGCAGTTTACCAAATTGGCGTCAGATTCGGTCGTCACCAGCTTGCTCGGTGCATACTACCCCGGATCTTGGGACCGGGATGGATTGGGGGCTCGAGGCATGACGGCGAAGGTATCGGCACTTTCCGCGCAGCGCATTCTGCTCGCGGAGGACGATGATTCTATGCGGGGGTTCCTGACGCGCGCGCTGACGAAGGCCGGCTACGAGGTCGTCGCTTTCGCCAATGGCGCCGAGGCCTATGATCGCCTCAAGGAGGAGCCCTTCTCGCTCCTGCTGACGGATATCGTGATGCCGCGCATGGACGGCATCGAGCTGGCGCGACGGGCGAGCGATCTCGATCCCGAGCTGAAGATCATGTTCATCACCGGCTTTGCCGCCGTGACGCTGAACAGCGACAAGCCGGCACCGAAGGACGCGCGCGTTCTTTCCAAGCCCTTCCACTTGAAAGACCTCGTTGCCGAGGTTGAAAAGGTGCTCACCGGCGGCTGATATGCCGCGAAAGGGCCACACGGCCGCGGCCTCGCGAGGTCCTCAACTTTTGTTGCACCGATTTGGCTGCACGGTTTTCTGGCCGCCCCCTTCTGCTCGCGCAGCGACAAACCTTTGACAAGTACCGCCCTCGCGGGCGACACTGTTTCTCGTAGGTGGGGTCCAACGTCATGGGGATGACGTTGACGGGTGCCACAAAGGCGCCGCTTTGGATTCCGAGTTAAAGGACGTGCCTCGACCTCGGGGGAACGGCGTGCGCTGCCGCGAGGAAGAGTTTGTGGCACCAGCGTATCGGAAGCGAGTAACGTGCGTTCCATATTCAAGAAATCCGACTACGCGGATGCGCCAACGATTGCACAAAGGCGCAGCCCCGCGGGTAATGCAGCTCCTGTTCACATCATGGCGATGGCGGAGCGCACATCCGGCCATGACGAAAGCCTTGGATCGCTCATCGGCGACATGCGCCTCGCGCTAGCGATGACGCCGGGCGAGCTTGCGCTGCGTCTCGGCACGACCGTCGATGTCGTCATGACACTGGAGCAGGGCCGCCTGCGCGCGCTGCCGCACTGGGAAGAGATCCAGCGCGTCGTCGGCGGACTTTGCGCGCTCCATCGCGTCGATCCTCGCCCGATCCTGCAGCGGATTTACGAGCAGACGAACGCCACGCATCTCGGCGCGCCACCTGAGCGCGGCATGGGCACCTTGCAACGGTCACCCGCCCGGACCGGCGGCCGGCCGAGCACCAAGGCCGCTCCCCCTAAGGCTGCCCCCCCTCCTCCTGAGCCGAAGGCGCGTCCGCGCGTGGCCAAGCGAGCCCCGGAACGAGTACCGGAGCCTCCGCCGCCGCCGAAGAAGCGTTCGAAGCCTCGTCGCACGAGCGGGCGGGGACGTGGACGCGCCCTGATGGGAGTTGCGGGACCGATGGTCATCATCGCCGCCGCCGTGTGGACCGTGCAGGCCCAGCCGCGTGCGCTTCGCGAGGCCATCTCCGTTCTGCCGACCTCGGTCGCGCAGCCCATGCTGAGCGGCCTTGATAGCCTAGCCGTCCGCCTTGCCCCGCGTCGTGACGGCATGCGGTGGATCGAGGTCGCGGATCCGAGCAGCCGCAAGGCCGACAAGCTCATAGTCACCGCCAAATAGCACCCTCCGACTGCAACTTAAGGCCTGTACGGCCACCTCGACGGGGCGGACGCCCCGTGCCGACGCGGTTCCCGGTTGCATCCTCGCGCGATACGGTCGAGAAAACGCGTTCCCCGCTCCCCGCGAATGATCGTAAGAAGGGCGCATGTCTATCCCGCAGCAGAAGCTCGACCGGTTGGTCGAGCGCTGGCACGTCGTGCAAGCCCAGCTCAACGCCGGGCCAAGCGCGGCTGACTTCGCGCGTCTTTCCAAGGAATTCGCTGAGATCGATCCGGTCGTGCAGGCCATCGAGGCCCTCCGGCGCGCCGAGGCCGAACGCGACGAGCTTCAGGCCATGATCAAGGCGAGCGGTACCGACCGGGAAATGGCCGCGCTCGCCGAGGACGAGATGCGTGCCGTCGCGGCCCGCCTCGAGACACTGGAGCACGACCTCAGGATCCAGCTCCTGCCCAAGGACGCCGCTGACGAGCGCGATGCCATCCTCGAGGTTCGCGCGGGCACGGGCGGCGACGAGGCTGCCCTTTTCGCCGCCGACCTCTTCCGTATGTACAGCCGCTATGCCGAGAATCATCGCTGGAAGATCGAGATCATCTCCATGTCGGAGAACGACCTCGGTGGTTACAAGGAGGTGGTGGCCTCCATCTCCGGCAAGGGCGTGTTCGCGCGCCTCAAATTCGAGTCGGGCGTGCATCGCGTCCAGCGCGTACCGGCAACTGAAGCAAGCGGCCGCATTCATACCTCGGCGGCAACGGTGGCCGTCTTGCCGGAGGCCGAGGAAGTCGACCTCGAGATCAAGCCCGAGGAGCTGCGGATCGACACCATGCGGGCAGGCGGCGCGGGAGGCCAGCACGTCAACAAGACCGAGTCGGCCGTGCGCATCCTCCACATCCCGACAGGTATCATCGTCGTCTCGGCGGAGAAGTCGCAACATCAGAACCGCCGTCTCGCCATGCAGGTTCTCCGCTCGCGCCTCTACGAGATGCAGCGCCAGCAGGCGGACGATGCGCGTTCGGCCGAGCGCAAAGGGCAGGTCGGCTCAGGCGATCGCTCCCAGCGCATTCGCACCTACAATTTCCCGCAGGGGCGCGTCACTGACCACCGCATCAACCTGACGCTGCACAAGCTCGATGAGCTGATCGAAGGCGGCCCCGCCCTCGACGAAGTAATCGACGCGCTCACCGCCGATCATCAGGCGAACCAGCTCGCCGCGCTCGCCGGCAGCACTTGAGGCAGACGTTTTGAGCGACGAGCGCCACATCGATGACGGCGCATACCGAACAGTGCGCGAAGCGCTGCGGGCGGCGACGGCTCATCTCGAGGCTGCCGGCGTCCCCGACGCGGCTGTGGATGCGCGCTATCTCGTGGCACATGCGCTGGGCGTCGAGCGCGCGGCGCTGCTGCGGGCGCCGGAACGCCCGCTCGACGATGATGTACGACGCGGGCTCGTTGGCCTGCTTACCCGTCGCGCCGCCCGCGAACCCGTCTCACGGATCATCGGTGAGCGTGCCTTCCATGGGCTCACACTCGCACTCAATGCCGACACGCTCGATCCGCGCCCGGATACCGAGACGCTCGTGAATGTCGCGCTTGCCCTCGCCGCGGACATTCACGTTCATGGCGGACCATTGAAGATCCTCGACCTCGGCACCGGCACGGGCGCTATTGTGCTCGCGCTTCTCGCCGCGCTGCCTGACGCTGAGGCGACCGCAACCGATATCAGCACTTCGGCGCTCGACATGGCGCGTCGGAATGCCGAGCGGCACGGTCTCGCCGGCCGAATCCGCTTTGTTCAATCGCGCTGGCTTGACGACGTCGATGGCCGCTACCAGCTAATAGTCAGCAACCCCCCCTATATCCCCAGCGCCGAGATCGCCGGACTGGCCGCCGAAGTGGCTCAGTGGGATCCGCGGCGGGCGTTGGATGGCGGCCCTGATGGCCTCGATGCCTACCGAGCCATCCTTACCGAGGCTCGGAGAGCCCTGGAACCCGATGGATTGGCCGTATTCGAGGTGGGGCACGATCAGGCGGCCCGGGTCTCCGCACTCGCCATAAACCACGGCCTCGTTCCGGCCCCTTTGGATTGGCCCCCTCTGCGCGACCTCGGTGGCAACACCCGCTGTGTTGCGGCTGCCACATCTGGTCGCAACTGGAAAATAAATCTTGGAATCGCGGCCCAAGGAGGCTAGCTTACGTTTCAGGCAAAGTGCGTGGCGCGTCCAGGCCAAGTCGGTTTTGAACCGCAGGCAGAAGGGCGGGCCCAGCTGGTGAGAGGCAGAGCACGGGGCGTTAGCACCAAAGGCTGCCAGTCCACCTTAACTCCGTGATCGAGACGTGTGTCGCACCTTGGGGCCTTGGGTCGGGGGCGGTGCGTAGAGGATCACAGGGAACATCTCTGATGTAGGTCAGTGTTGTGCGGGCCTCGTTGCTTGGTGTCGTGGCGATATGACGAAATGTCATACGTCCGGTGCCGTGATGAGCCTGCTCGAATTGGAGCCACGGTTGGATGGCTCCGGCGTGGATGAACACGCACGAACCCTTCGAGGAAAGAACGGGAGCCTATGAGGCAGGGTCAGCAGCATCGCCGTGGGCGTAGCCGCGGCAGCAGCGGTGGCAATGGCAATCACAACCACGGTCATCACCACCGCAGCAAAGGGCAAAACCCGCTCGCGCGCAGCTTCGAGTCGAACGGCCCGGACGTGAAAGTCAGGGGCACGGCAGCCGACGTCGCAGCCAAGTACATTACCCTTGCCAGGGACGCGCATTCCTCGGGCGATCCCGTCCTCGCCGAGAGCTATCTCCAGCACGCCGAACACTACAACCGCATGATCATCGCCTACCGCGAGCAGCAGGCTCAGCAGGGCGGCGATGCGGCCAACGGCAACGGCCAGCGTCGCCCCATGCACGGCTCGGACCTCGGCGATCAAGGTGAAGACGGCGACGGCGATGCCGGCGATGTCGGAATGGGCGATCAGCCCGCTATTCCGCCGTTCGTGCGCCATCCAGGCCAGGAGCCGCAGCCCCCGCTGCAACAGCGCCACGAGAATGGGCGCCACGACGAGCGCCGTGACGAACGGCGCGATGAGCGGCGCGACGATCGCCGCCCGCAGGGCCGTCAGCAGGAACATCGATCCGAAGGCCGCCATGAAGGTCGCCCGGAAGGCCGTGAAGGCCGTCATGACCGCGGGGACAATCCACGCTTCCGCGACCGGCGCTTCGAGCGCCCCGATTATCGCAGCGAGCGGATCGAGCGACCCGACCGCGGAGATGCCGGCGACGAGCCGCGCGTCCCCCGTGAGCCTGCCGCCACTCCCGTCGAGCAGCCCCAGCCTGTCATCGAAGCCGTTGAGGCGGCCCCGGCGCCGCGTGAGCACGCGCCGCCCCGTCGTCGCGAGCGGCCCGACATGATGAAGGACCAGCCCGAGTTCCTGCGTCGTCCCGTTCGCCGCCCGCGCCGCGAAGAGGCGTCGGAAGATAGCGAACCGGACACCGGCGGCACCCAGGAGAAGTCGGGCGCCTGAGCACGGCAGAGATCTGAAGTTCCAAGGCCGGCATCCTCGGGTGCCGGCTTTGTTTTTTCCTATTGCCCTCGTCTTGCCGGCCGAATCGTGCCTCTGCTCTCTTGAGAGTTGCATGAGCGGACAATGAGGGTTGCCATGGCCGAGCAGACGAGCCTGCGATCAAGCCGCGGTAGCGGCGCCAGCCCGAAGCCTCAGGCCGCGCGGCCCAGGACCTCCGCGAGCAAGTCCAGCTTCAGCAAGAAGACCATCGCCCTCGTCTATGATTTCGACGGCACGCTCTCGCCGCGGCCCATGCAGGAATACACGTTCCTGCCCAAGATCGGCGAAGACCCGAAGACGTTCTGGCGCGAATGCAATCGGATCGCGCGGGAGCAGGAAGCCGATCCGCTTATCACCTACATGCACCTCATGTACCAGAAGGCCAAGGCGCGGAATGTCCGCATCGACCGCGCCGACCTCGTCGCGCTCGGCCGTGATGTCGAGCTCTTTCCCGGCGTCGAGGCATGGTTCGGCGAGATCGCGGAGTACATTCGCATTCGCGCGGAAAGCCAGGGCGTGGCGCTGCGCCACTACCTCATTTCCTCAGGGCTCGTCGAGATCATCGAGGGGACGCGCATTCGCCCGCACTTCCACAATGTCTTCGCTTCCGAATACTGGTTCGAGGCCTACGACCTCCCGTATCCAAAGCGCGTGATCACCGACACGGGCAAGACCCAATATCTGTTCCGCATCAACAAGGGCATCGAGAGTCTCGGCCAGTCCATCAACGAGCACATGCCCGAAGACGCCCGCCCCATCCCCTTCTCGAACATGATCTACTTCGGTGACGGCGACACCGACGTCCCCTCCATGGCGGTCATGCGCAAGAACGGCGGTCATGCCATCGCGGTCCACACGCCGGGGAAATCGCGCACGAAGTGCGTCGACCTCTTCAAGGCCGGTCGCTGCGATTTCTTCGCGCCGGCCGACTACAGGCGCGGCTCCGAGCTCTTCCGCCGCACGACGCTGCTCATCGACCGCATTCTCGCAAACATCCGCCTCGAGGAAGAGGCTTGGCGCCTGCGCCGCGGCATCGAGCGCAAAGGCGCTGACTAAAGCAACGGACTTGAAATTCGCCTCGTTTCGAGGCGGGGCGGGGAGTGAATTTCAAGTCCGGGGTTGCTTTGGAACGTTATGCCCTAAAGCGTCTTTGGACATTAAATGCGACTTAGAGACCGGCCCAGGCGTGGGTCGCATTGAAGGTCCGACGCTTTAGGGCCGATAACCCTCGAAGACCGGGGCATCCGCCCATTTGGCGGCAATGGCGCGCTCGCGCTCGGACCGAACCGTCCACGTGAAGAGCGGCAGGCCAAGGGCTTCGCGCGTGAAGCGGGTCACCGGCGTCGGCAGCGCGCGCACGTGATAGGAAAAGAAGGACGGCTCGGCCTCACGGCTTTCGAGCAGATACGTGAGGCTGATGGCGCGCGCGGCGTCGATCCTGTTCGGCCACCAGTTGTGGACCGTATAGTCGGTCGCGATGATGCCCCGCGGAATATTCGGCGCTAGCGCCCGGCAGCGCGCCATGACCGCCGGATCGAACGATTTCAGACAAATGGGACCCTTGTAGGCGATCGTCGCTGCCGCAATGGCTTCCAGGAAGCCGGCCTTGGGCGCGTCGAAGTCACTCTTGACCTCGACGACGAGCGGCACTCTCCCACCGACCAGCGCGAGGAAATCCGCGTAGGTCAGGATGGGCGTGTCCTGTCCGCGATAGCGCAGCTTGGCGAGCTCGACTGGGCTCAACTCATCGATCAGCTTGTCGGAAGCGACGAGGCGCTTCAGGGCCCGATCGTGGAAGATCATGGGCGTTCCGTCCGAGGCCGGCTGCAGGTCGCACTCGATCCCGTAGCCGCCTTCGATCGCCGCCACGAAGGCCGGGCCGGTGTTCTCGAGCACGCCGGCACTGCGGTCGTGCAGTCCGCGATGGGCGATCGGTCGGATGAACTGAGCACGGTCGAGCGTAGGACCCATGGATTTCAAGCTCCGAGCGCCTTGAGGCGCGTCTGGGCATCGAGCAACTCATCGGCCAGCATGAGCGCCGCCATGAGAAGCAGACGATCGTCACCAGCGGCCGAGAACTCGCCTGCGAGGTTGTCGACGCGCTGACGTACGATATCAGACAGCGCAAGCAAACGCGCCTCCTCGCCATCAGCGCATTTCAAACGATAGGTCCGGCCGTTGATCGTGATCGTCGCCTGCCCCATACGGCCCCCGCCGCCGTCCCCGCCCTCAGCGGATGCCATTTCGATTTATTGTTCGGTTTCGATGAGGCTGCGAAGTGAATCGATCACCCAATCAATGCGATTGAGCACCTGATCGCGCCCTTCCTCGAGCTCGCGAATGCGGCTCCGAGCTTTCTCGAGCTCGCTTTCAAGCTGCGCGACGCGCGCCAGAAGTGCGGGCGCATCAAGAGGCGGCGCGCTTTCCGCAACGGCGCGCTTGGCGGGAGCCTTGCTCTTGTCGGGCGTGGCGGTCCGAGGCTTTCTGCCCGATCCGGCAGCCTTTTTCGGCGCCGCTGTCTTGGCGGCCGGCTCCTTCGATGCAAGCGGCTTCGAGGCCGGTGACTTGGAGGTCAATGATTTGGAGGCCGGTGACTTGCGCGATTTAACAGCGCCACGCTCGTTCATCTCGAACCTTCCAGTCAGCGGACAGTGGCGCCCGTGCGCCGCGCAATTTTCCGCCGCTTGAAACTTAAGTGGCACGCCGCCTGCGCGTCAATCACGATGAAAGTCGAGTGCGCACGCTACAACGCGTGCGTGACACTCGTGCACGCGGAGCGGTTGGCCGTCAGCGCGCCGGCTCGCCGGTCGGAATCGCGGAGATGATGACGATCGCCTGCGCCATCGGAAAATCATCGGTAATCGTGAGATCGATACGCGCTTCATATCCAGGTGGTGTGATCCGCGCGAGCTGAGCCGCAGCGCCGCCTGTGAGCTTCAACGTCGGCCGGCCGGAAGGAAGATTGACGACGCCCATGTCGCGCCAGAACACGCCCTTGCGCAGGCCCGTGCCGAGCGCTTTCGAACAGGCCTCTTTTGCCGCGAAGCGTTTCGCATAGGACGCCGCGCGTTGGCGACGCCGATCGGATCTCAATCGCTCTGTTTCGGTGAAGATGCGATTGAGGAAGCGATCACCATATAGCTCTATCGTGCGCTCGATACGGCGGATGTCGATGACATCGTTGCCGAGACCGAGGATCATGGCGCGCGCGCCTCACGCATGAGCCGGGACATCCGCTCGATCGCAGGTCGGAGGCCAATCATGATCGCCTCGCCGACGAGGAAATGCCCGATATTGAGTTCGGCCATCTCGGGCATTCGCGCGACTTCGGCGACCGTATTGTAAGTGAGGCCGTGCCCGGCATGGACCTCGAGACCGGCGGCGTGCGCATCGCGTGCGCCCTGCGCGAGGCGCTGGATCTCGTGCTCGACGCGCTGCCAGTCGTTGGCGAGCGCGTGCTCGCAGTACGTGCCGGTGTGCAGCTCGACGATGTCGGCACCGAGCTTCGCCGCCGCCTCGATCGGCGCGCGATCCGGCTCGATGAAGAGCGAGACGCGAATGCCGGCGGCCTTGAGCTCACCGATGCAGCGCTCGAGGAAGCTACCCGCACCGATCACATCGAGACCGCCTTCGGTCGTGCGCTCCTCGCGCTTCTCCGGAACGAGACAGCACGCATGCGGCACGGTCTTCAGCGCGATGGCCAGCATCTCGGGCGTCGCCGCCATTTCGAAGTTGAGCGGGCGGGTGATCTCGGCCTTGAGACGAGCAATATCCTCGTCGCGGATATGGCGGCGGTCCTCACGCAAGTGCGCCGTGATGCCGTCGGCGCCCGCTTCGATTGCGAGGTGCGCGGCCCGCACGGGATCAGGATGGTGCCCGCCGCGCGCGTTTCTGACCGTCGCGACGTGGTCGATATTCACGCCGAGGCGCAGCGCCGCGGGCAACGGTATCGCATTGGACATGGCTTGCTTGCTCGTCTCATACGGCCGACGGGCCGTATGGCCTCGTCAAGCCTGCTACTGGTGGCGGGTGTTGAATACCTCAGCCGCCCGGCGGCCTATGAAATAGAGGGCCGAGCCGGAAATCAACCCCAGCACCAGGCTGCCGACGAAGAGTGGTTTAAGGATTGGCCACAGGAGCTTACCGACCGTATCCAGCATGCCCAAAGGGTCCATGCGGGACATCGACGTCTCCGCGATCCTCGACAGCGTACGCTCAAGCTCTTCGATGCTCATTGCGCCCGCTTCGCCGAGCAGCATGATGCCGAGAAGGTATGAGCCGATCCACATGGCCGGCCACGTGAGCGGGTTGCCGGCCCACGTGCCGAGCACGGCTGCGCCCACATTCGCACGCCCCGCCCAGGCAATCGCCATGGCCACGACCATCTGAACGCCGAGGACAGGCAGAAAGGCGACGAAAACACCCGTTGCGAGGCCGAGCCCAACGGCGTGCGGCGTCGTATCGAGTCGCAGCACGGAAGCCCACGCTCCGCGCAGGCCCGCAGTGCCCCTCGAGCCGTTACGGCTCGGGCTGGCAAACATCCCGCCACGCTCTGGGATCCGCAACTTCATGGCACTGTACCTGCGTTGGATAAGTAGTAGTTGCATGGGCGCCTTTTGCGGCCCCCTTGTGACGCAACGCATGTACGGAAGACACACCTCAGACAAATACGCGCTCAACCTTGCTGACGACTGACTTGCCCTTCAACCCATTGATGATGCGGTTGAGGTGGGCCAGGTCGAATACCTCGACCTCGATCAGCATCTCCGTGAAGTCCGCACTACGGTGCAGCATCTTGAGGTTGTCGATGTTCCCGTCGTCTTCACCGATAACTTGCGCGATCTGCGCGAGTGTCCCCGGCTCGTTCAGCACTGTCACTGAGATGCGCGCCGGAAAACGCTCGGGCGCCTCCTGGTTGATATCCCAGGTGACGTCGATCCAGCGCTCATGCTCGAACTCGCTCAGACGCGGAGAATGGATCTGGAAGATGCGGATTCCCTCCCCAGGCGTCAAGACGCCAACGATCCGGTCGCCCGGCACGGCGCCGCCGGGCTCAAAGGAGACTGGCACATCATTGCGGATGCCGCGGATGACAATGCCCTGGCCGGCGCCGCTCCCTCCCGCACCGCTACTCGTCGGCCAGCGAAACTTCAGGCCGATGACCTTGGAGAGATTGAACCAGCCTTCCTCGCCGCCGCCCTCACCCTTCTCGTAGCGGTTGCGCGGCCGTGCGCGGCCTCCTGCTGGCAGCTGCTCGGCTGCGTCGGGCGCGATCGCGCGAATGACATCGGCAATGGGCAGCTCACTCCGGCCGACGGCGGCGTGAACATCATCGACGGTCTTGTGCGTGAGGCGCGAGAGGACACGCCGCAGTTTGTCGTCGGAGTAGTCGACGCCGATCTTGGCGAAGGCCGAGCTCAGGAGCCGCCGGCCAAGCTCGGCGTACTGGCGGCGCAGCGTGTCGCGAGCGGCACGCCGGATGGCACTGCGCGCCTTGCCCGTGACCGCGATGCGCTCCCAGGCAGCTGGCGGCGTGCGGCTGGACGAGGTCAGAATCTGCACCTCGTCGCCGTTGCGCAGCGCCGTCGAGAGCGGCATCTGGCGGCCATTGATGCTGGCGCCGACGCAAGAGTTACCGACGTCGGTGTGAACCGCATAAGCGAAGTCAATCGGCGTTGCACCCTGCGGCAGCGCAATGAGCCGTCCCTTCGGCGTGAAGCAGAACACCTGATCGTGGAAGAGCTCGAGCTTGGTATGCTCGAGGAACTCTTCGGAATTGTCCCCTTCGAGCAGCGTCTCGACCAGACGGCGCAGCCAGATGTACGGCCCCATCTCGCGCATGGTCTCGGGCGTCGCCGCCTTGCCGTTCAAGCGCGAGAGATCCTTGTAGAAGGTGTGCGCGGCGACGCCGTATTCGGCCGTCACGTGCATGGGCTCCGTGCGGAGCTGCAGCTCGACGCGCTGGTGTCGCGGGCCCACGATCGTCGTGTGGATCGAGCGATAGCCGTTCTGCTTCGGCGTCGAGATATAGTCCTTGAAGCGGCCCGGCACGGCGCGCCATGTCGTGTGTACCACCCCGAGCGCGCGGTAGCAGTCCTCAAGATTGTTGCAGATCACACGGAAGCCGTAGAGGTCGGAGAGTTGCTCGAGCGAGATCTGGCGGTTCTGCATCTTCCGCCAGATCGAATAAGGCTTTTTCTCGCGCCCGGTCACCTCGGCACTGAAATTAGCCTCAGCAAGCTTCGCGACGAGACTCTGGCGGATCTCCTCGACGAGCCCCTGGTTGTTCTCGGTCAGGCGGTCGAGGCGCTCGCGCACGGTGCGGTACGCCTCGGGATGGAGCCAGCGGAAAGCAAGCTCCTCGAGCTCCTCGCGCATAGCCTGCATGCCCATGCGGCCTGCGAGGGGCGCGTAGATCTCGAGCGTCTCCTCACTGTTGCGGCGGCGGCTCTCGGGCGACATATGCTCGAGCGTGCGCATGTTGTGGAGGCGGTCGGCGAGCTTGACGAGCAAGACGCGGATGTCGGTCGAGATGGCGACCAGCAACTTCCTGAAGTTCTCGGCCTGCTCGGCTTTCTTGGAGACGAGATCCAGGCGCTTGATTTTAGTGAGACCGTCGACCAACACACCGATCTCGGGGCCGAAGAGCTGATCGATCTCGGCCCGCGTCGCCTCGGTGTCCTCGATCACGTCGTGCAGCAGTGCGGTCGCGATGGTGGCATCGTCGAGCTTGAGATCGGTCAGGATCGCCGCGACTTCGAGGGGATGGGAGAAATAGGGATCGCCGGATGCGCGCTTCTGATGCCCGTGCGCACGCATGGCATACACGTAGGCGCGGTTGAGCAGCGTCTCGTCGGCCTTGGGGTCATAGCGGAGAACGCGCTCGACCAGCTCGTACTGACGCATCATGGCGCTTCAAGCCCCTGATCCAAGACCGCCGAGGCCTGCCGAGCGCGCGCCGGCCACCGCGCTGCATCATCTCCTAGTGGAACATAAGCATGAGTCTTCGCCGCAGCTAGCTTCGTGCCCCGGCGCCCGACCGAACATCATGGATGAAGACGAGGAGCGCCCGTCAGCGGCCGCGCGATCCGCCGCTGCCACCACCACCACCGCCGCCGCCGCCGTTGGACGAGGGCTCAATTGGCGCCATGCTCTCCATGGCGCGCAGGAGCTGCTCCTCCGACATGGAGATCTGGTCGATCGCGTTGTCCGCCGACTGGTCGTCGCGGCCAAGCTGCTGGCGGCTGCGGTCGGCGCCGATGAGCGGCGCGGCACCGGCCTCGGGCTCGTCGATCTCGACGTTCTTCTGGATGGAGTGGATGAGGCTCTCGCGTAGATCATCGGCCGGCACCGTCCGCTCGGCCACTTCCCGGAGCGCGATGACCGGGTCCTTGTCATTGTCAGGCTCAACCGTCACATGCGAGCCCGAAGCGATCGCGCGCGCGCGATGGGCCGCAAGAAGCACCAGCTCGAAACGATTGGGGACCTTGTCCACGCAATCTTCAACCGTGACACGCGCCATCGTCGTTCAATCCTCGATTGTCAGATGTCTGTAGGCGCGCGACCTTGGCGCCACCGGGGGCTCTTGCCCATTTGCAGCGTCTAATGCCACGATTATCACGGTGAATCAAGCCGGCGCGATGCCGCGGCGAAGGCCCGGATTGCGCCTGAGCAGCGCCCCCGCCGTGAGCCCGAGAGCGGGATGGCGCCAATGGGGAGCGATCTCTACCAGCGGCACCAGCACAAAACCTCGCTTGTGCATGAGCGGGTGCGGCAGGACGAGAGGGCCTCCCGCGCGATTGGGGCCAGGCCAGTTCAGGATCCGACTTCCGTAATCGATGAGATCAAGATCCAGCGGGCGGGCGCTCCAACGCGGACGGACGCGCCGACCTGCCTTTCGCTCAATCGACTTGAAAAGGCGGAGAAGCCTCCCAACTGGTAGATTAGTATGGACCGCGACAATAGCATTGTAGAATTCCGACATAAGACCCGCGCCGAAATGGGGCTGAGTGCGATAAATTAGCGAACGCTCGATAATATAAACTTGGTTTTGCTCAAGTATGCTCAGGGAGTTGCAAAGTGTAGCGGGGGGCTTTCCCCAAGCGCTAGGCGCATTAGCTCCAAGTGAAATCAAGCAGTTTACCCCTGCCAGCGCCTTGATCGCGTTATGCGAATCAATCTGTGATGTAATCGAATCGCGCATTGGCGGCTGCCTGTTAAAGGTCTAGGATGTGGCGAAGTATCACTTCATTTCGCGCGGCTTGGTCTATATACGGATTGACAACCTTAGGAGCCCGAGCCGCGTGGTCGGCGTAGCGCCCTGTCTTACGTAACGTTCCAGTCTTATCACGTCCGATCCTAGGGTCGGGCCAACAATGAAAAGGCAAGTCTGCAATGTTTTTCTACCCTACGGAGCGCATAGCGCTGTTTATCGATGGGGCGAACCTCTACGCCACAGCCAAAGCGCTCGGCTTCGATATCGACTACAAGAACCTTCTCGGCGTATTCCGGAGCAAAGGTTATCTTGTCCGGGCGCTTTACTACACGGCACTTGTCGAGGACCAGGAATATTCGTCAATCCGGCCACTGATCGACTGGCTTGACTACAACGGTTACACGATGGTGACGAAGCCCACCAAAGAGTTCACCGATGCGTCCGGCCGGCGCAAGATCAAGGGCAACATGGACATCGAGCTGACTGTCGATGCCATGGAGCTAGCACCGAAGCTCGATCACGTCGTCCTCTTCTCGGGTGACGGCGACTTCAGGAGCCTCGTTGCCGCACTGCAGGCCAAGGGACTGCGCGTCAGCGTCGTCTCCACCCTGCAGACGCAGCCGCCTATGGTCGCCGACGAACTGCGCCGCCAGGCCGACCAGTTCATCGACATCGCCGACCTCGAGAAGGACATCTGCCGCGATCCGAGCCAGCGCATTCCACGCGAGGCCCGGGAAACTCGTCTCGCCCAGTTCCGCGCGCAGCGCGAGGGTGTCGGCTCGCATCACGGCCATGACGACCCGATCGATAACTGACCGGCCGTTCGACTGAAACGCGACCGCGGCGTCGAGTCCATTTGCTCGGCGCCGCTTTCCGTTTCAGCGCGCCTTCCGGCTGATCAGCTCGTTCAGCCACGCGAGCACTTCGCGCGGATGCGCATCGGGCGGATGCACGGGATAGAACGTGCGCTCGATGCGGCCGGCATTGATCGCGAGCGTCAGGCGCGCGAGGTAGGTCGTGCTGCCTGCCACGAATGTTGGCAGTCCGAGCGCTTCCCGCAACCGGCCTTCTGCATCACTTGCGATTGCATAGGGCAGGGACAAGCGCTCGGCGAATTCGCGCTGCCAATCCGTTGTCTGCCCGGAAAGACCGAGCACGCGAACCTGCATCTCGTCGAACGCGCGATGAAGATTGCGGAAGCCCTCTGCCTCGGGCGTCGAGCCGTGCGCGCCGGGCATGTCGTCCCAACCAGGTGGATTGTCGAGGCCTGGCCGCCCCGTCCAGGGATAGACGAACAGGATCGTCCAGCCTTCGAGGCGACTGAAATTCACCTCGTCGCCAGTTGTCGTCGGCAATGCGACGTCCGGCAGGCTCGAACCGCGCACGAGATGCCGCGCGCCGCCATCATCATTCGGAGCCGGGAACGGCCACGTCATCGCCCGGTGCCACCGTCGAGATAGCGATAATGATAGGTGCCGGCCGCTGTGTAGCCGAGTGCCGCATAGAGGCCCTGCGCCGGCATGTTCGTCGTCACGGCTTGAAGCCCGATCGTGCGCGCATCCTGTGCGGCACCCCAGGCTTCGAGCGCGGACATGACCATCGAGGCCGCACCCTGACGGCGTGCCGATGCCGCCGTACCCACACACTCGGCGATGACAGCATTTCCATGCAGCACCCCGAGAGCCGTCGCGATCGTCTCACCATTACGCTGGGCTTCTGCAAACACGCAGGGCGACGGCACGCGCGCGAGGATGGCCTCCGCAAATGGCCGGCGGTCGAGCGAGATATTGCTGAGGTAGACCGTCCGCCAGCCTTGTGAGGGCGTCGCGCTGAGCGACACGTTCTCCGGTATGGCGACCGCGGCCACGGGCTTCACCAGCGTCGTCACGGGATCGTGGATCACATAGCCGCGCGCTCCGAGGCGCGCGTCGAGATCATCAGGCTCGGAAAGCGGAAAGCCGACCTGGAAACGCACGGGCGCCGCACGCTCGCGGTACAGTTGCTCGATCGCGTCGATCGTCCGCTCGACATTCGTCCCGCGATAACGGAGCGCAGAAACCGAATTCGCACGCTGTGAACCACCACCCGAATAGCGCCAGAGCCAGCCATCCACGTCGCGCGTTTCACCTGCCGGCCATGCGCGCACCGCGGCGTGCTCGATGGCGAGCAGGCGCGCGCGTTCGGAAAGCAATGCCGTAAGGCCTGTTCCGCTTTCCCCCGCCCCTGCCATCAGCCCTTTTCCCGCATCAGCCGTGCCTTCTGGCGCTGCCAGTCGCGCTTGGCCGACGTCTCGCGCTTGTCGTGCATCTTCTTGCCCTTGGCGAGCCCGAGCCTGAGCTTCGCGCGTCCGCGCTCGTTGAAGTAGATCTCGAGGGGAATGAGCGTCATGCCTTCGCGCAGCACGGCCTGCGAGAGCTTGTCGATCTCGCGACGGTGCAGGAGGAGTTTGCGCGGCCGCCGCGGAGCGTGCTGGAAGAAATTCCCCGCCATCTGGTACTCGGGGATATGGGCATTAACGAGCACGAGGCCACCGTCCTCGGCTGCAGCATAGCTCTCCGTGATATTGGCCTGGCCGCGCCGCAGCGACTTCACTTCTGTCCCGGTAAGCGAGATACCGGCCTCGTAAGTGTCCTCGATAAAATACTCGAAGCGGGCGCGCCGATTCTCGGCGACCACTTTACGGTCGTCATCATCCTTCTTCGACATGGTTCAAGTTCTCATCGGCGGCCCGAAAGAGTTCGGGCTGCCCACATTATATAGGGGCAGCCCGATCCATTGGGCAGTAGTCCGTTACTAGACCTGGCCCTACTCGGCCGCTTTGATCTCGAGCAGGCCGGCATGGGCCAGCGCCGCATCGACGGCCTTCTTGCTCGCGTCAGTGAGCGGCGCAAGCGGCAGGCGGCAGTCAGGGCTCTCGATCACGCCGAGGCGCCAAGCGGCATATTTCACGGGTGCCGGGTTCGTCTCGCAGAAGAGAGCGTCGTGCAGCGGCATAAGAACGTCCTGGATTTCCAGTGCGCGCTTGAAGTTGCCCGCGAGGCAAGCGTTCTGGAACTCCGCGCAGAGCTTCGGCGCTACGTTCGACGTCACCGATATGGCTCCAGTCCCACCGTGCGCCATGAATCCGAGTGCTGTCGCGTCCTCGCCCGTGAAGGCAGCATAGGGCTTGCGGATCAACAGTCGGTGCTGCGACTGACGTTCCATCTTCGACGTCGCATCTTTCATGCCGCCGAAATTTTTCAGCTCCGAGATCCGCGCCATCGTCTGTGCCGAGATGTCGACGACCGTCCGCCCCGGCACGTTGTAGACGATGAAGGGCAGATCCACCGCGTCATTGATCGCTTTGAAGTGGAGGAAGAGCCCCTCCTGCGTCGGCTTGTTGTAGTAGCCGGTCGAGTGCAGGGCCGCATCGGCACCGGCCTTCTTGGCGAACTCGGTGAGCTCGATGGCCTCCTCGGTGGAGTTCGAGCCGGCCCCCGCGATTACGGGGACGCGCTTCCGCGCCGTCTTGATGCACAGGTCAACGACATGCATGTGCTCGTCATGGCTGAGCGTCGGCGTCTCGCCCGTGGTCCCAACCGGCACCAGACCGTGCGAGCCCTGAGTGATCTGCCAGTCGACGAAGCGCTGGAAGCTCTGATCGTCGACTTTGTTGTTTTTGAAAGGCGTGACCAGCGCTGTGAACGAACCTTTGAACATGGTTTTTCCTCCGCTCGCTGCTGCTGTTTCACGCCGCGTCGCCGCTCCCCTATAGCAAAAGTGCTAAGGCGATTGATCGCTCATCCCGTAAGGTGCCCCACGGGATGACAAGGCGCAGCACACGCCGACGTGGGCCTTGTATGTCACATTTCACCCTTGCCCGAAAGCCTGCACGTTTTGCCCTTATCCTGAGAAAATGCCCAGAGATAACGAATCAATGAGATCTGCGGGGGAAACGGACGGGATGTCGGACACATCGAAGCCTGGACGGCCCCTTCGCGTGGCGCATGGACGGATGCGCCCGTGGCCACTGGTCACCGCCCTGGCGGCCCTGCTCGCGGCTGCGCCGCTCGCCTTGCCGACCGCCGGCTTGGACGTTGCCGTCGCCCAGAGCGACAAGAAGAGCGCGATGTCCAAGACCGCGCCGAAGAAGGAGGCACAGTCCAAGAAGAAGGACGTGCCGGCGAAGAAGGACGCGCAGACGAAGGCTGCGCCGCCCCTGCCGGATCCGAGCCCCAAACGGGTCGCCGATGCGCCATCAGCAGCCGAAACAATCGAGGATGGCGGCCCTGTACCCCCGACCAAGGCCACGTCCAGCGTGCGGGCTGCCGTCCCGGACTCGCCCGAGGCCGAGTATTTTGCCGCCATGGACAAGCTCATCGCGCCCGCGCGCGACGTCAGGCTACCCGCCGCGGATGTCCAGCGTCTCAAGGATGCCCTCAGCGCCGTCGACAAGAGCGATCCTGGAGAAGCCAGCGCGTTTGCCGCCAAGATCGGCGAGCCCGCCGTGCGGACGCTCGTCACGTGGTACGCCCTGCGCAACGGCGCGGCCGCGCCAGCGGACTACACGAAGTTTCTCGCAGAGCATCCTGCTTGGCCGGATGCGGCCATGCTCAGGCGCCGCTCGGAGCAGCAGCTTCTCTCCTCGGGCGGACCCGCGAAGGAGATCCTCGCCTTCTTCGGCACCAATCCACCGCTATCCGGTGCCGGCACGATCGCACTCGCGTCCGCGCACCTCGCACTCGGCGACGAGGCGAAGGCGAAGGCACTCGCTGTAAAGGCCTGGCGCGAGCACGATATCCCCGCGACGTCAGAGACGGGCTTCCTCACGCGCTTCGAGCGCTTTCTCACGCCCGCCGACCACCGCCGCCGCCTCGACGTGCTCCTGATCGACGAGGGACGGTTCGCAGCTCAGCGCGCGCCGCGCGTTGCGGCCGCGCGACGACTGCTGTCGAAGTTTCAGGATGTCGAGCGCAAGAAGGCCGAAGCGCGTATCGCCATCTACGCCCGCGCCGGCAATGCGGCGAAGCTCATGGCGAGCCTGCCCGCCGCTGCAAAAGAGCCGGTCTCTGCCGACTGGGGCCTACTCTTCCAGCGCATTCAGCTCGCGCGCAGCCAGGACAGGGACGACGAAGTCGCGCGCCTTCTACGACTCGCACCGACCGAAGCCGACGCGCTGATCGATCCCGATGCCTGGTGGCTGCACCGGCGCTGGGTCATCTATGAATACCTCGGCGCGGGCCGCTTCAAGGAAGCCTACGACATCGCGCGCGCACCCGGTCCCCTTACGATCAACCCGATCAAGGATGCGACCTTCCTCGCGGGCTGGATCGCGCTGCGCCACCTTAAGGATGCCAAGGCCGCTGTCCCGCATCTAGATGCGTCGCGCCAGAACGCCGATGGACCGCTGAGCGCGGCCCGCGGCAATTACTGGCTCGCGCGCGCGCACGAGACGCTCGGTCAGAAGAAGGAGGCGGTCCGCTTCTACGAGGAGGCTGCCGCGCGGATCGATACGTTCCACGGTGCGCTCGCCCGCCAGAATCTCAATCCCGGCCCGCAGGATGCACCCATGCCCCTGCCGGCCATGCCGTCGGCAGCTGTCGCCGAGAGCTTCAATGCTAATCCGGTGGTACGCGCTGCCATGCTCGCACACCATGCCGAAGTGGGTCGCGGCCTCACGCGCATCATCGTCGCGCACTTGCGCTCGAGCCTGAAGAGCGAGGCCGAGGTCGCGATGCTCGCACATCTTGCCAATGCGATCGGAGACCATCAGATGGCCGTGCGCGTCGGCAAGACGGGCGTCTCCCGCGGCATGAACCTCTATGCCTACTCCTACCCCGTGCACCCCTTCCCCGAGTATAAGCCGCTCCGCCAATCGCCCGAGCGTGCCTTGCTGCTCGCCATTGCGCGACAGGAAAGCGAGTTCAATCCCGAGATCATCTCACACGCCGGCGCGCGCGGTCTTCTCCAGGTCATGCCGATCACGGCGCGCCACATCTGCCGCGATCACAAGATCAAGTGCGACATCCCGCGGCTCGTCACGGACACGAGCTACAATGCCATGATCGGCAGTGCCTATATCGGCGATCGCAAGCAGGAGTTCGACGGCAGCTACGTGCTGACGCTGGCGGGCTACAATGCGGGGCCGGGGCGGGCGCGCCAATGGATGCGCCGCTTCGGCGATCCGCGCTCGAAAGATGTCGATCCGATCGACTGGATCGAAATGATCCCGTTCGAGGAGACACGCGACTACGTCAAGAAGGTGCTCTCGAACGTGCAGATGTACCGCGCCCGCCTCGGCGAGCCAACGCCTGTGCGTCTCGTGTCGGATTTGAAGCGGTAGCGCCTACTTACAGCGCGAGAATGAGCCGCGGTCGTAATGGAAATGATCGCGATGGTACTTGTTGTACTCGGGCCCGATGGCGACGCGGAAATAGCGGCAAGCGCGCGCGTGGATCTCGCGGAGGAAACGCGCCTCGGGACCTGAGCCGGACCAGTTGCGCAAAACGCTGATCCGGCGGCCGTTGGCGAGCGTAAAGCCGGACACGTCAAGCGCGTTCGCCGTCGCGTGCTGGCTCCGCCCCGGAAGCCACGATCGGCGGCCGATAACATTCCTGCACGCGTACGTTCCCATATGCTGGACGGACGTCACGCGTGAGCCGAGGATCTCCTGCGCGAGCGGTTGCACATCGTGGGCAATCCACATGGCAATGCCGGCCGCGACCTCGCACGAGACCGTTCCGATGCTCAGCGTCGCGCCGCCGGCGCGCGAGATGCGCACGGCATTTTCCCAGCCACAGCCATCCTTCACTGGATTTGCGTCAATGGAAGTCGCCGTGATCATCGGCTGGCGCAGAACGCGCTGGCAGAGCGATCGGCTGCGCCCGACTTCGGCAATGCGCCAGTCGACGAACCAGGCATTGGGCACGCTGAGATCGAGGGCCGGCAGCGGGCTCAGCCACGTAGGCAGTAGGCCCTGGCGGAATACAGCGAACAGGGTGATCGCCAATACGATCAGGGCTATTGATTGTCCGCGCGACGGGCGGCGAGGTCGCGGCTCCGATTTCTGCTCGCCATCCACCCTGCAGCGCGCCCCCGCATCCCCCGATGGCGATCAGTAACGCGTGCCGCCGTAGAGACACAACGGGTCGAGCACAGGCGTCTCCCGCGGCCCTTCCTTGCGAACGGCGAGCGCCAGCAGCTGCTCTCTCAACTCGCGCGCTGCGATCGGCGGTTTGCCGTGCTGCGCGCACGCCGCGAGGCCGGCCGCGAGTGCCACCGCCTCCGTGGCATCGGCGGCTGTCGGCACGATGCCCGGGAACCACGAGCCGCCACGTCCGAGCACCAAAGCATCAATGCGCGGCGCGCCTGGACGCGCGAGCGTGCCGCGCTCCATGGTCTCGTTCGCGGCCGCGACGATCAGCGCGCTCTTGAGATTGAGTGCTGCAGGAAATTGCGGGCGCCCCTGCGCGACGGCGTCGGCATCACCGGCGGGCAGAATAATCAGATGGTCGGGCACCTGCTCGGCAGCCTGCTCGAAGAATTCCCAGGTCTCGCGGGCCTCACCCCAGAGTGGCACGGCTACGATCTTCGCCGGCGTCGCCGCCGTGAAGGCAAGAGCGCGGGCGAGCATGACCTTGTCGTTCGGGTTGACGCGCACCGGCACGAGCCGCGCGTGGCGATAGGTCGAGAGAATGCGCCGCGCGAGGAGTGTATCGACGGCACCTTCGTGGTTCTCGGGAAGGTTGGTCGCCGCGTAAGGCCTGTGGTCGTTGTCGACGAGGTCGAAGCCGATCACCTCTCCCTCGCCATCACGCGCGAGACGGTCCTTGATGTCCCGATGCGTGTAGTCGATGCCCGTCGCGATGAGCGCAATAGCAATCCCGCCGGGATCGACGCCCTTCGGCACCGGCGGCTTATCGCGTGCGATTTGGGCAAGTGCCGTCTCGCAGAGCGCGAACGCGAGCACGATGGCCGCGAGCGTGCCCGCGAAGCGCCGCCGCCGGCTCAGCTCGAAAGCCTGGCCCTCGCTCATGAGCGCGCCTCGCGGGATTTCTCCGGGCACTTCAAGAGTTGCATCAGCTTCTCCGCCTCGCCGAGATCCGCCGGGGTATTCACATTCAGGAACGGATCGACAGCAAGGTCTCCGATCTGAAGCGGCGCGAAGTCGATGGTCGACATACCCCGCATCTCGACCCAACGTTGCACCCGCCGCTCACCCGTCGCCAGGGCGCGCTCGAGATCGCTAGCGATGCCAAGCGGCCACAGTGCGGCGACCGGGTGCGGCCGTCCGCCCGACTGCGCCACCACGATGCCACGACCACCCTCGCCGGCGAGCCGTGACACGAGGTCCAGGGGTATGAACGGCGTATCGCTCGAAACGGTTGCCAAGTGGGTGGCCCGAGCTGGGCCTGCGGCCGCCCAGCGCAATCCCGCGAGAATGCCGGCGAGAGGCCCCGGATAGTCCGGCATCGGATCGGCGATCACCGGCAATCCGAATGCAGAAAACCGCGCCGGATCGCCATTCGCGTTGATCGCAATATCACCGACCTGATGGGCAAAACGCGCGATGACATGGGCCAGCATCGGCTGCCCCGCAAGATCAAGGAGCGCCTTCTCGCGCCCACCCATACGCTGCGAGCGCCCGCCGGCCAGCACGACGCCGGCAATCTCTGTGCTCACCACTCGGTTCATGAACGCATTCTACCAGCGCCGGCATCCGGCCCATACCCACAGAGCCCCTTATGGCAGAACCAGGGTAAAGAAGCATTTACGCCACAGGTCAGCGGGCAGGTCTTCTTGCGCCGGGCGCGCACTTCGCCGAGAGTGACGCGCCCTCCAGGATCGGCCCGCCTCCCAGCATCGGACTGCACTTCATGCCGACGACCGCCGCGCTCATGCAGCACTGGTATTTCCATGTGCCCAACCTGATCCTCGCCGCGCTCACGTACCTGATGGCCACCTATTTCGTGCTCATGCTCGCCTTCGGCTGGTCCATGCAGGCGCAAGGCGCATTCCTGCGCGTCTTCCACGTCGTCGTCGATCCGATCCTGCGGTCGGTGCGCTTCCTCACGCCGCGGATCGTGCCGAACGGGATCATCCCTGTGCTGTCCGTTGTCTGGCTCGCGGCGCTGCGCCTGCTGCTCTACTGGGGCGTCTCGCTGGCCGGCATCCGTCCGAGGATCTGAGCCCGAGCATGTCTCACACGCGCGACGAGCCCCAGTTCACTTTCGTTCGCCTCGTGCTGCTCGCAGGCGTCGTCGCCATTGCCGTCTTCAACGGCCGTGGCTTCTCGCCAGCATTCGATCCCCTGCTCTATCTGTTGACGCCCTTCGTGCGGGGAACGCCGCTCGGCACGCAGATGGGCTTCTACTACACGACGTCCGTCCTGCTCTCGCTGCTGACGTTCGTCCTCTCGGGACTTCCGGCCGCGCTTTACGAGCGCGTGCTCCGCCGCCACACGAGCACAGTCGTCTCCATGCTCATCTGGCTCGCCGTTGCAGCGCTTTTGACTTACCCCGCCTACAAAGCGTGGCAGGACGTCTTCTGATCCGCTCAGCTCGCGAGCCGCGCCGCGGCCCGCGTGACGATCGCCGCGCGTTCCGACTGACGCTTCGCGGCTGACGTGCGCGCACGTTCGGTAATGTCCGGTCCGGCGCTCTCTGGTGAGCCCGCGTTGAAGGGCGGATGTGGGTCGTACTCGATGCCGAGCTGGATGGATTTCGCCAGATCCTCGTCGAAGGCCTCGGCAGCAACGCGCAGCGCGAAGTCGATGCCTGCCGTCACTCCGCCACCGGTGATCACATTACCATCGACCACGACGCGCTCGGCGACCGGTGTCGCCCCGAAGGCCGAAAGCATCTCGCGGCTCATCCAGTGCGTTGCCGCGCGGCGCCCCTTGAGCAGACCCGCCGCGCCGAGCACGAGCGCGCCCGTGCAGACGCTCGTCACGTAGCGCGCGCCGGCCGCCTGCTTCTTCAGAAAGGCCAGTGTCTCGGCGTCTTCCATGAGCGGGTTCATGCCGGCACCACCGGGCACGCAGACGAGATCGAGCTGCGGACAATCCGCAAAGGTCGTATCCGGCACGATGCGCATTCCGCCGCCGGCCGTGATCGGCTCCAGCGTCTTCCAGATGAGCCGTACCTCGGCCTCGGGGAACTTCGTGAAGACCTCGTAGGGCCCCGTCATGTCGAGCTGGGTGATGTCCGGAAAGAGCAGAAGGCCAATGCGGAAGGGCATGATCTGTCTCCTTGATCTCGTCGCTTCGGAGGGCAACAATCCGCGCGGCCAGAGACAACCACGAACAAGCAGACTGGAGCAAGGCCCATGGCGAGCACTATGGCAACTACGAAAGACATCCTGCGGCGCGAGACCAGGGCCCTCGTCTTCGATCTCTATGGCACGGTCGTCGACATGCAGTCGGGCCTAACCGCGGCCGTAACGCCGTTCCTCAAGGAGAAGGGCTGGGAGGGAAACCCCTCGAGCTTCGTCACCTGGTGGCGGCGCACGCACTTCGAGGATAGTATGATCGATGCCCTCCTCGACCGCGGCCACACGCCTTATCGCCAGATCGGACATCGCGCCGTCTCGCAGGTCATGAACCGCTGCGGCATCGCGCATACGCAGGACGACGTATCGTGGCTCGTCTCGCAGATCGAGCAGCTGAAACCCTTCCCCGACGTGATCAGAGCGCTCACCCAACTTCACAAGCGCTACAAGCTCATCATTCTCTCGAACGGCGATCGCGACATGCTCGAGAACGCGCGCCCACATATCGGCTTCCCCTTCGACCGCTTCATCTCCGTGCAGGAAGCCGGCTACTTCAAGCCGCACTTCGCGACGTACGAGGCCGCCGAGGAGATCATCAACGCGGAGTGGCCGACGATCGAGCGCTCGGGCATCATCTTCGTCGCCAATCACGCCTTCGACTGCATCGGCGCCAAGGCGCATGGCTTCCGCACGGTCTTCGTCGATCGTCGCAAGCGCCCCTTTGGCCAGTCACCTCATCAGCCGGACCTCATCGTGGCCAACTTCGCCGAGCTTGCCGCGACGCTCGCGCCACAAGCCTGATCGCTCACGGAGCCACCTCCCCATGCCAACGTTACCGCCGGCCCTGCCCGGGATGCCGCTTTCCGAAGTGGACACGCCAGCCCTGCTCATCGATCTCGACGCCTTCGAACGCAATCTGAAGCGCATGGCCGATGCGGTCTCGAAGGCCGGTGTGCGGTTGCGCCCGCACGCGAAGACGCACAAGTCACCGATCATCGGCCAGAAGCAGATCGCGCACGGCGCCGTCGGCCTCTGCTGTCAGAAAGTGTCGGAGGCCGCCGTGATGGTCGAAGGCGGCGTGCAGGATGTACTCGTCTCCAACGAGGTCATCGGCGCGCGAAAGCTCGACCGCCTCGCCGCACTCTCGCGACAGGCGCGCGTCATCGGCGTCGTCGACAATCCGTTCGGCGTTTCCGAAATGGCCGCGGCGGCGCAGCGTCACGGAACGCGGCTCGACGTGCTCGTCGAGATCAACGTCGGCGCAAGTCGCTGCGGCGTCGATCCGGGCCAACCTGCTGTCGAACTTGCACAACTCATCGCACGCGAAAGGCATCTGCGCTTTGCCGGCCTGCAGGCCTACCAGGGTCGCGCACAGCACTTCCGCACGATCGAGGAGCGCCGCACGGCCATCGACGAGGCCATCGCGCGCAGCAAGCAGACTGTGCAGGCGCTGAAGGCCGCGGGGCTTTCGTGCGACATCGTCGGTGGCGCCGGCACCGGCACGTTCGAGCTCGAAGCCGCGAGCGGGGTCTACAATGAGCTGCAGGCCGGCTCCTACATCTTCATGGACGCCGACTATGCCCGTAACAAGCGCGCCGACGGCGGACCCTACGACACCTTCGAGCACGCACTCTTCGTCTATGCGACCGTGATGAGCATGACGCAGGCGGACCGCGCGGTGATCGATGCGGGCCTCAAGACCTTCACGTTCGAGTCCGGTCCGCCCGAGCCCGTCGGCTTCGCCGGCGCTGTGTACGAGCGCCCCTCCGACGAGCACGGCAATCTCAATCTGGCGCAAAGCAACGCGCGCCCCGGTCTCGGCGACAAGGTGCGGCTCATTCCCGGCCATTGCGATCCGACGGTGAACCTGCACGACTGGTACGTCGGCATTCGCGGCATGGATAGGCCCGGAGCTGTCGTCGAATGTGTCTGGCCGGTGGCCGCTCGTGGCGCGGTGTTCTGAGCGGGGTGGAATAATGGCCGACAAAGCGTCCAAGGGGTCGGCAATAGTTGCGAAGAAGCCGCTTGCAGCGAAGTCCACCAAGCCGGCAAAGACTGCAGAGCCGAAACTCCTCTCAGGCGGCAATCCGCAGATCGCTAAGGGTTACGGCGATGCCCCGATACAGGCCTACATCGCCGCCATGCCGGATTGGAAAAGCGGTGTCGGACGCCGCCTCGATGCGCTCATCGTTCGCGCCGTTCCAGAGGTGCACAAGGCCGTCAAGTGGAACTCGCCCTTCTACGGCATGGACGACAAGCACTGGTTCCTGAGCTTTCACTGCTTCGCGAAGTACATCAAAATCGCGTTCTTCCGCGGCGCGGAGCTGAAACCCGTCCCGCCCGTGACGTCGACGCAAAAAGAGGTGCGCTATTTCCACATTCATGAGGGTGACAAACTCGACGAGGCACAGTTCACCGCCTGGGTGAAGCAGGCGAGCAAGCTTCCGGGCGAGAAGATGTGAGCGTGGTAATGAAGAGTGAAAAAGAAATCTCGGCCTCCGATCTCATCGATGCCCGTATCAAGGAACTCGCCGATTGGCGCGGGAAGCGGCGCCGCGTTCCCGTGTGGGAGCACGACGGCATCATCTGCACGGGCGAGACGTATAAGGCCGCTGTGAAGCTGACCTTCGCCAAGGGCGCTTCACTCGATGACCCCACGGGGCTCTTCAACGCCAGTCTCGAAGGCAATGCGCGGCGGGCGATCGACATTCACGAGGGTGACAAACTCAATGAGAGTGCCTTCAAGACGCTCATCCGCGCGGCGGTAGCCCTGAACACGGCGAAGAAATCGAAGCGCAAGTAGGGCGGGTGCTGTGCGCGCCGCGTGTGCTCAAGTCCATAAAAGACGGGGGCTCCGGGGGTGTCCCCCGGGCGGGTCATAGGGCGGCAGCCCTGTTCGCGCCGCAGGCGCGACGTCGTTTCCGCGTGCACAACGACCGCGTCCCGGCTACACCGCGCACCGGAAACCAAGCACACAGGCCAAGTCCCATGCATCGCGTCCGCATCACGATGGACGACACCGGCGCCGCGCGCTCCATCGCGGGCCTCATCGAGGAGTCGGTCATCCGTCCGCCTCTGGCGGTCACCCTCTTCGAGGCGCCCGGCGATGGATGGGTCATCGATGCTTACTACGAGGATGCGATCGGCGTCGCGGAGATCGCGGACCTCATTGATGGCGGGCCTGCTGTCCGCAGCGCTAACATCACGATTGAAGTCGTCCCCGACGAGAACTGGGTCGCAGTGAGCCAGGCGGGCCTGCCGCCGGTCGTGGCCGGGCGGTTTCTCGTCCACGGCAGTCATGACCGCGCGATCGGACGGTTGAAGCGCGATGCTATCGAGATCGACGCCGGCGAGGCTTTCGGGACGGCCCATCACGCGACCACACTCGGCTGTCTCATCGCCATCGACCGGCTGTCGCGGGGGCGCGCCTTTACGCGTGTCCTGGATCTCGGGTGCGGCTCGGGCGTACTGGCCATTGCGGCCGCGCGCGTGCTCCCGAAAGCCGCGATAATCGCGAGCGACTTCGATCCGGAAGCCGTTCGTGTTGCGGGCGAGAACGTGCGCAAGAATGCGCTCGCCGGCCGGATCGCACTCGTCGCGGCACTCGGCCTGGATCATCCGGCGCTGCGACGCCGGGCTCCTTACGACTTCGTGATCGCCAACATCCTCGCCGAACCGCTGATCGCTCTCGCCCAGCGCCTGGCGGGTGTGATCCCGCCGCGGGGCGTCGTCGTGCTTTCGGGCATCCTCCAGTCGCAGGGGGCGGCCGTGCTCGCGGCCTATGGTGCCGCCGGCTTCGCCCGTGAGCGGGTCGACTGGCTGAATGGTTGGGTCACGCTGACGCTCCGGCGCCGGGCAGAGCACCCCGGTCGCGCCTGACGGGTTGCGGCCGGGGTTGCGCCAGGGTGCGACGCTTGATAAGAGGGGCCTCCCAGCGTCGGGCTTGGCTTCGCGCTTGTTGGGGGATCGTCTAATGGTAGGACTGCAGACTCTGACTCTGCCTGTCTAGGTTCGAATCCTAGTCCCCCAGCCATCTCTTGTGCCGCAGAAGACAGCTTTATTTCAACACCTTGCCATCGGCTTGGTGTAGCTCACCGCGTCGGGTCAGGATCGCGAGGCGGGGGTTTGCCCGGTGGCGGCAGGTCGGGAACCGGAATGGGTGGTGGCGGCGGAGGATTATCTTCCGGGCGAGAGGGATCGATAGAGGGCGGCAGCGGTGGCGGCGGGTTTGGCCTCGGCACGGGGTCGCCGCCATCGGCCTCCAGACGAACGACATTCCAAGCTGAGAGAGCGGCCACGCGGCCCTCTCCCCTCAGCACGCGAACGGCGCAGCCCTCAGCCTGAAACCAAGCCTGAATTCGCTGCGGAACGCTCTGAGCGAGCCTTCGTTCATCGAGTTCGACAGCAATAGGCCCCGGCACATCGGGGCTCTGGGCCACGAAGATACCGGACGGTTCTCGATGCACCGTCACACGAACAATAGATGGCAGACATGCTTGCAACATGCCTACTTAAGCGAACAGGAATAAGAAGGTTCCGCTCGCCCGAGAAAATCGTGTTGTTTCCGTCCGCGCACAAAACAGGAATCCCCGGCCTCGCACGAGACCGGGGATCATCAAGTCAAGCTCGACGACGTTCTCAGTAGTCGCAGTAAAAGATTGGCCCGACGCGCACGCAGGCATTGGGACGTCTGCCTCTTCCATCCCACTCGCGGCAACGACGACGCTCGCCCCAGCGATTGTGCCGATGCCAGCCGAACCGGTCGCGTCGGCAATCGCGATGATCGCCATGAACCTGAATGATGTCGGTCTGCAAACCACCCGGTATCGGGCTCATGTTGGCCGGCGCCGCAACCGCCAACGTAGTGGCCGATGCGAGCAAGCCCGCAATTGCGAGTGACTTTAGAACAATCCCCATAGTTTCTCCTCCTGAATTCATTCAACCCCCTGTGAACGCAAAAGCCGGATTATCGGTTCCGGAACGATGCGATCACTGGAGATGGCTAGCAGGCGGCACGTGAACGAAAGCAAAATGAGCTCGTGACAATCGAGAGGCTCGAGATTGCTGCGCCGCGATGCTCTCCCCTTGACACGGCTCCCAGAGGCTACAAGATGTAGAGGTGACGGCAGTTGTTGCGGAGCTGAGAGCCTGTCGGCAGATGTGCCGGGTCTCCCTTCGGAATGCTCGCGGACAACGAAGATCGTCGCAGTGTACCAATAGCGCGTGGAGGTCGAATGGAACCACCGCAGACGGACACAGGCCGGAGCCGAAGGGCGAAGGCACGGTTTTGGTAGCGCAAACTGATCAGACCAAACCGGACTCAAACACAAAATCTGACGATATCGAACGAGCGTACCTGCTCGTACATCAGCCCGGCGTCGCTGGGCAAGAATCGGAAGTGATGAAGGGCCCCGCTTCACGCATGGCGTGACGGGGCTTTCACTTTTTCGCTGTTCGAGTGCGCATCAACATCCTTGCGGCGTCTGGAACTGCACCAGTCCCCAGCCGAAAACAGGGTCGCGACCCGGCGCGCCGAGATCTTTCACTTGTGCGCGCAAACGATCGGAAGCGTCGGCAGCACTGCCATTCTCACCAAGGCTCATGGCAACCGCCGCCGTCACGAACGGCGCGGCGAAGGACGTGCCGTCGACTTGTCTGTGGCTCGCGCGCGGCGCGGCAACGACGATGCCGACACCCGGCGCCGCAAATGAAATGTGCGTGCCACGGCTCGAGAGACGCGACGGCCGCAGGCGTACATCCACTGCCGAAACAGCGAGTACGCCATCGTAGCGCGCCGGATAACCCGAGGCGCCTCCATCCGGTCGGCCAGCCGCAGCAACGACGCTCACGCCCTGGGCCGTCACGCGCGCAATAGCCTCGGCCATGACTGAATTGGCCGGTCCGCTGAAGCTCAGATTGATGACGAGCGCATTTTTATTCATGAGCCAATCGAGCGCCGCGACGAGATCGAAGACGTCGGCAGAGTCGCCACTACCTTCGCGGTGGAAGGCATCGACCGCAAGCACGCGCGCACGGGGAAGTACGCCGACGATAGCCGTGCCGGGTTGACCGACGAGAAGGCTCACGACACCCGTGCCGTGCTCCGCATCCGAGGGGCGTCGATCCTTCCGGCGAACCGTCGTTGTCGTGAGTTGTGCACCAGCAAGGCTTGGGTGGCTCGTATCGACGCGCGTATCGATCACGCCGATGCGCGGCGCGATCGCACAGGAAATCAGCGCCGGTTGCCAGGCGGTGATCTCGAAGGTCTCGCAGCGCTCACGACAGGGCTCACCCATGGGGCGGTAGCGCGAGAGCGCGTAGCGGCGAAAAAGATCATTGCGGGCCGCGAGCGCGCCCGGTGCGAGCGATCGCAGGAGTTGCAGTGCCGAAGCGGCAGAGCGACCGGGCGGGCCTTCGACGCGCGAGATCTGTCCGCGCATCAGACTTGACGGCGCCTCCCGGGCAACGCGAAAGCCGCGCGCCCGCAAGCGCGCCCGCGCAGCATCATCCAGCCCTGCAATCACGAATTCCGGGCGGGCGCTGGGGCGATCGTCGTCATCGTCATCGTCATCATCGTCGTCGTCAGCATGGGCGACGCCGTTTGGCAGCAGGCTCGGCGCTATCACGGGCAGCCCGAGCGAAAGGATCAGGGCCAAAAGCACCATCTTGAACCAAGTGAGATCGCGCACGCTTTGCTCCTTCATCGTGCCCGAGGTTTACCTTGACGGTTGCCCGAGGCGCCGCCACGAGACTGAAACTCGAATTTTGTCGGGAATGTAACGCCGCGACCAGCGTTCTATTCCCGAGGCAGCGATCGCGGGACCGGATGAACGCCACGGATACCGATATTCGTCATGAGATCGTGGCGCTGCTGCCGCGCCTGCGGCGTTTCGCCCTGGCGCTCGCGGGTTCGCGCGATCTCGCCGACGACGTGCTGCAGACGGCCTGCGAGAAAGCGCTCGGCCGTCTCGAGCAGTTCACGCCCGGCACGCGGCTCGACAGTTGGATGTTCCAGATCGTGCGCACGACCTTCATCGACCACATCCGGCGCCAGCAGCGGCGCCAGCACGCCGATCTGACGCCCGACCTCGCCGAGAGCCTCCCGAGCGATGCGCGCATTCATGAGCAGACGGCGGCGCGAGCGGACCTCGCCATCGTGCGCGCCGAGATTGCGCAGCTCCCCCACGAGCAGCGCGAGGTCCTGGCGCTCATCACAATCGAGGGCCTCTCCTACCAGGACGCCGCCAACATGCTCGGCGTGCCGATCGGTACGATCATGAGCCGCCTTTCGCGGGCACGCAAAAAGCTCGCCCGCGCGCTCGATGCGCCATCAGCCGGGCCGGGACACGCAGAAGGAATGCCGCAATGACCCGTCTCACGGACGAAACGCTCATGGCCTATGCCGACGGTGCGCTTCCAGAAGCCGAGGCCGCACAGGTTGCTTCCGCGCTCGAACATGATGCAGAGGCGCGGGCGATCGTCGCCGAGTTCCGGCGCACGGCTGAACTCTCACGTGCAGCTTTCGCCGACGTCATGACAGAGCCCGTGCCGGAACAGCTCGTGCGCACGGTCCTTGGAGCCGAGACGCGCGGTGCGAATGTCGTAGACCTCGCACAGGCCAGGAAGCCGCGACCTTCGCCATGGCGCACCGCGCTGCCGCTGGCAGCAAGCGTCCTGCTCGTGCTTGGCGTAGCGGCGACGCTATTCCTCCAACAGCTTCCGACTGAGCACGCCATCGCGCTCGGACCGGTCCCCAAGGCGAGCCCGCTCGCCGAAGTGCTCGAGACGAAGCCTAGCGGAACGCCAGTAGCCCTCGCCCGACGCGCCGCCGAGGGCGCAGATCACCTGATGATCGTTGCGACCTTCCGCGATCGCAAGGCGCGCATCTGCCGCGAGGTCGAAGCGCTCGATCAGGCCATGCAGCCGCAGCTTGCCGGCGTCGCCTGTCGCGATCCTGCGAATGGTGATTGGATGGTCGAAGGTACGGCTCGGATCGCGGCCTCGCCGCCGCTGAGCACACCCGGCTACGTCCCCTCGGGCAGCGATGAGAAGGACGCACTCGACGGTCTGCTTGCCGTCCTTGGGGCGACCCAGACGCTCTCAGCGGATGAGGAGCAGAACCTCATGCGCCAGGGTTGGCGCTAAGCGCTCAAGTTTTCTTCGAGAGCCGGGAATAGGCCCAAAGACCGGGCGTTCCCTGATGGTGCAACGCCATCAGAGCGGAACCCGAACGCCATGTCCCTCACCGTCCTCATTGCCCCGAGTGGGCTGAAAGAATGCCTCTCCGCGCGGGAGGCGGCGGAAGCCATGGCCACGGGCGTGCGTCGCGCATGGCCGGCGGCCCGCATCCTCAAGACGCCGATCGTCGACGGCGGCGAGGGCTTCACGGCCGCCCTCGTTCAGGCAACGCATGGGAGCCTCGAAAGCGTGACGGTGACCGACCCGATGGGCGCAGCCATTACCGCACATATCGGATTTCTCGGGCGTGAGCCTATGCGCACGGCCGTAATCGAGATCGCGGCGGCCGCGGGCCTCGGCTTGGTTCCAGAAGGTCAGCGTAACCCAGCGCTGACCACGAGCTTCGGTGTCGGCGAGCTCATGCGCGCGGCACTCGACCGCGGCGCCGAGCGGATCATCGTCGGTTGCGGCGACAGCGGCGTGAACGATGGTGGCGCCGGCATGGCGCAGGCTCTCGGCGCACGCCTTCTCGATCGCCATGGCCGTGAGATTGGCCGCGGATGTGCGGCACTGGCCGAGCTTGCCTGCATCGATCTCAGCGGCCTCGACCCGCGCCTCGCTCGCGTTCGGATCGACGCCGCTGTGAACCCGCACAATGCTCTGCTCGGCGCACGAGGCGTCACGCGGATCTATGGTCCGCAGAAGGGCGCGCGCCCCGAGCAGATTGCCGGCCTGGAGTGGGCGCTCACGAACTATGCGGTGCACCTCGAGGCGGCAACCGGCGTCGATGTCGCCGGCCTGGAGGGGGCAGGCGCTTCGGGCGGCATCGGCGCCGGGCTGGCAGCCATCTGCGGCGCCACGCTCCATCCGCGATACGATCTCGTCATGCGCTACACACGCTTCGACCGGCTGCTCGCCGAGGCCGATCTCGTGCTCACCGCCGAAGGCAGCCTCGACGGCCAGACTCCCTACGGCAAGATCCCCGCCGAGGTCGGCCGTCGCGCCGAGGCGTTCGGCATTCCGGTCATTGCGCTGGCCGGCTGCATCGGTGGCGATGCGCACACGAACCTCGCGCACGGCATCGCGGCCTACCACAGCATCCTGACGCGCCCATGCACGCTCGCCGAGGCCACGCGTGAAGCCGAAGCTTTGCTTGCGGAAGCAGCAGAGCACGCCGCACGTACAGTCGGCGTCGGCCTCATGGTCGCCAAACGGGCGGCAGAACGCGCGGACGAGCAGCTCCGCTGCTGCGCCTAGCGTGCAGCAGCGGACGCTACTTCATCCCGAGTATCTGCTTTGTCTCTGCCGGACTCGCGATCTCGCGCCCCAGTTGCCGGGCAATGCTCACGATCTCGCGGACGACGGCGGCATTCGTCGGGTAGCCAAGCTCCTTGTAGGCATAGTCGCCGATGCCAATGGAGATGTGCCCCCCTGCCCCAATGATCGACCCTGCGATCCGAAAAAGATTTCCGCCAAACCCGGCAGCACTCCATTCGACGCCTGACTTTGGCAGGAAATCGAGGTGCGCCCGCAGCCCCTCGGGCGTCGCTGGATGCCCGCCGATGTACTCGTTATCCGTCATGATGAAGAGCAAGTACGCCGGCTTGTCGACCAATCCTGCATCGAGAAGCGTTTGGGCAAATCGCGTGAAGCCGATATTCCAGCACACGAGGCTCGGCTTCAATCCAGCCGCCCGAAACTCCCGCGCAAAATGGTGCAGTGTCCCCGTCGAGTTCTTGTAGATGAGATTGTTGCTCGTGAAGCGCTTGGCGACGGGATCGTAGCGATCGACATTAACGGAGCCCGTATCCATGGGCGCGAAGTGGGGCGCGCCTTCAGGGTCCTTGGCCATGCGAAGAATATGCTCGATGCGAGTCTCGGCCGAGGCATCGAGCGTGACGAACCCGAGCGTCGGGTGGACGAGAATGTCCGACGCGCGCCGTATCTGACGCACGGTCTGAGCATAGACTTCGTGATCGTGCTCCGGCGCTCCGTCGGGCTTGCGAGCGTGGAAGTGGACGATCGAGGCCCCTGCTTCCCGGACCGCGACAGCGTCGGCGGTGATCTCGTCGGGTGAATAGGGGACGTTTTTATTGCCGTCCTCGCGCATCATGTACTCGTTGATGCGCGCCTCGATAATTAGCTTCTGCATAGCGTTTCACGTCCCCGGCTCTCTTTTTCGTTGAGCTAAGAAAGGCCGGTAATCGCGCGCCTGTCCATGGATTTGATCGTGCGCATGACGCTGCCAGCCCGTCGCCTGTCGCATACTTCCGGCGACGTGCGCGCAATGCCCCAGCATGATCCCCGATAGTCAATCCGCCCCAATCTGATGCAGACTGACGAGTGCCGCTGAGACGGCACTGCCCGCGCGGATCACGAAGACCGGCGCCGGGCCAACAGGTCGCTGCCAACGATGCAGCGATCCATAGACCTAATGGAGGACGCTCATGGAACTCGGCTATTTCACAATGCCGTCGCATCCCCCGGAGAGGCCGCTCAAGGACGGCCACGAGTGGGAGCTGAAGGTGATCCGCTGGCTCGATGAGCTCGGCTTCAAGGAAGCCTGGATCGGCGAGCACCACACGGCGCCCTGGGAGCCGCATCCTTCGCCCGACCTTGTGGTCGCTCAGGCGCTCATGCAGACGAAGAACATCCGTCTCGGCCCCGGCGGCTTCCTCCTCCCCTATCACCACCCCGCCGAGCTCGCGAACCGCGTCGCCATGCTCGATCACATCTCAGGCGGCCGGCTCAACTTCGGCGTCGCGGCCTCGGGCCTGCCGAGCGATTGGGAAATGTTCAACGTCGATGGCGCGAGCGGCGTCAATCGCGAGATGACGCGGGAAGCCCTCGATATCATTCTCAAGATGTGGTCGACGAACGAGCCCTTCGAGCACGTCGGCAAGTACTGGACCGTGAAGAATCCCGAGCTGATGTACGGATTCCTGAAGCCGCACATCAAACCGCTGCAGAAGCCCTTCCCGCCGATCGGCGTTGCCGGCCTCTCCAAGGGATCGGATACGCTGAAGCTCGCCGGTGAGCGCGGCTACATTCCGATGAGCCTCAATCTCAATCCGGCGTATGTTTCGAGCCACTGGGAGTCGGTGGAGGCCGGTGCCGCGAAGACGGGCCGCAAACCCAACCGCCGCGAATGGCGCATGGTGCGCGAGGTGTTCGTTGCGGAGACGGATGCGGAAGCACAGCGCCTGTCCGTCGGGTTGCACATGGGCCGCATGATGCGCGAGTACTTCCTGCCGCTGCTCGCGAACTTCGAGTTCCTGCCCTTCCTCAAGCACGACCAGAGCGTGCCGGACAGCGACGTGACGCCGGAATACTGCGCCAAGCACAACTGGATCATCGGCTCGCCGGCAACGGTGACGGAGAAGATCCAGAAGATTCACGACGAGGTCGGCGGTTTCGGGCATCTCCTCGTCTTCGGGTTCGACTACATCGACCACCCCGAGGCCTGGCGCCGCTCGCTTGAGTTGCTCGCCAAGGAAGTGCTGCCGAAGGTGAGGCACCTTTCGGCGTGATCGTTCTCGCGAGACCCACGTAAACAAAACGCCCGCCGGAGAATCTCCGACGGGCGTTGTGCTGATATGAGGCCGTTGGGCGCCGGCCGTCGCGTCAGATCAGAACTTGTAGTTGATACCGCCGCGGACGACGTGCAGGTCCTCAAGCGTAGCGCGCTCGCCACCACCCAGGTTGAAGCTGTCGCCGACGTCGACGTACAGATACTCACCCTTGAGGCTCCAGTTGCGGTCCAGTTTGACTTCGAGACCACCACCAATGGTCCAACCAGTCAAAGTGTCGCTACCAGACTGCTGCCCGCTATCCGCCGAAACTTCGGCCATAGCGAGACCGCCCGTGATGTAGGGCATCCAGCCGTTCATATCGAGACCAACGCGACCGCGCAGCGTCCACAACCAATCCATGGTCGTTTCACAGGTAGGACCACCGCTGCAACCGCCCCGAGCTTCCAGGTTGGAGCCCGAGAAGTCTGTCTCAACGCCCCAAACAACCTGCCCACGCTGGAAATTGTAGCCAAGCGTACCGCCACCGATGAACCCGTCGGCTTCCCGCGAGAAGAAGGTGCCGCTACCATCGAACTGGAACGCATCGGCCCAAGCGTAGCCGGCCTGGAGACCAGCGTACGCGCCAGTCCACAGATAGCGCGGTGCGCCATAGTCCGGCTCATCCTTGTACGAAGGACGGCCGCCGAGATCAGCTGCCTGTACAGCCGGTGCCGCAACAACTACGGCAAGAGCAGCCGCCATGACGCTCTTCAGGAAAAAACCACCAGACATTCGCGTAACCCCCATTCTGACTTCCCAAGCCACCAGCGACAGAACGCGCCACCCCGTAACTTGGTTCGACCGACACTCACCTGCCTGTCCGCAGGACGTGCGGACCGAGACGCGAGTGGATTGCCATCAAATAGTGATTGCGGTTGGTATACGTCAACTTAATGGCGGCGGATCTCGAAAGAGTTCATCTCGATCGTGATCAATACACAACCCGTGTTGCCCATAACGTCAACGTGATTGATTTTCATAACTAACTTGGGGCAACACGATCATTCAGTAAGCTGAATTATTACCCGAATCACGTTCAAGTGATTCGGGTGTGCGTAAGTCATCCAAAAGTATCCACAGGTTCTTCTTTCGACACGCATTCCACAGGCACCGCGCCTGTCCGAGCCCGACCGCGGTCCGCGCCGGGTCGCTCAGCCGGGCTGACTGAGTTCCGAGAGAATGCGCGCCCAGCTCCGTGCGCCCTTGCGGAAGGACGTGAGGTTGTATTTCTCATTCGGGGAATGGACGCGGTCGTCCTCCAGGCCGAAGCCAATCAGAAGGCTGTCCATGCCGAGGACGTCGCGGAACGATTGGACGATCGGAATAGACCCACCGAGCGCGATGAGGGGCGCCGTGCGCCCCCATTCATCGGCGAGCGCCCGGGCAGCCTTCTCGATGTAGGGCGCGTTCGTGTCGAAGGCGATCGCGGGGCTGCCGGGACGCGTAACGAACTCCGCCGTGCAGTCGGCCGGCAGCCGGGCGTCGATGAAGGCCTTGATCCCGGCGAGCACTTTTTTCGGGCTCTGGCCCGGAACGAGCCTGCAGGTGATCTTCACCGAGGCCTTCGACGGGATCACTGTCTTCGTGCCAACACCCTGGTAGCCACCCGTGATGCCGTTGAACTCGAGCGTCGGCCGCGACCAGACCTGCTCCATCACCGAATAGCCCTTCTCACCCGCCGGCACCGAGAGACCGACGCCGCCGAGGAAAGCCTCGCCGTCGAAGCCAAGGGCCTGCCACTGCTTGAGCTGCTTGGCTGATGGTTTGATGATGTCGTCGTAAAAGCCGGGAGTTTGGACCTTCCCGTTCTTGTGCATGGCGCCGCAGATCTGCGTGAGGACGCGGATCGGATTGGCTGCAGCACCGCCGTAGAGGCCCGAATGGAGGTCGATTTTTGCGGCCGTGATGACGAGTTCGCCGGCGGCCATGCCACGCAGCTGCGTCGTGATCGAAGGCGTATCCTTGTTCCATTGTCCGGTGTCGCAGACGAGCGCAAGGTCGCGCTTCACTTCCTTGCCATGCTTGGCAAGAAATCCTGGCAGCGAGGGCGAACCGCATTCCTCCTCGCCTTCGAGCAGGACAGTCACGGCAACCGGCAATTCACCGGCCGCGGACTTCCAAGCGCGCGCGGCCTCGAAGAAGGTCATGAGCTGACCTTTGTTGTCCTGTGCGCCGCGTGCGTAGATGACCTTGCCGTTGCCCTTCTCTGTTGCAATGCGCGGCTCGAAAGGCGGCGTCTTCCAAAGCTCGAGCGGATCGGGCGGCTGCACGTCGTAGTGGCCGTAGAAAAGCACGTGCGGCATTCCCGCAGGCACTTTCACGCGATCATGTGCGACGACCATCGGGTGGCCGGTGGTCGGCACGACCTTGGCCGTAGCAAAGCCAATGTCTGAGAGCTCCTTCGCGCACCAGTCGGCGGCCTTCTTGCAGTCCGCTGCATAAGCCGGATCAGTCGAGACGCTCGGAATGCGCAGTAAGTCGAACAGGCGATCCAGTGCCGCCTGCTGGCCGGCGTCGAGCGTCTTCAGTACATCGCGGAGTTGGTCGCCCATGCCATCATGTCCCTGTTTTCACCGAACCCGTGACAGCGAGTCTATCGGTCCGCCGTCGCAAGGCGTCAAGCAGGATGGGCATCGCATCGCAACCGGACACTGAGGCACGACGTTGCACCCAACGAACCTTCGCCTTCCCCCCTGCGCGCCGGCCTGATAAGCCATGCGCATTCTTTCCGCTAGCAGCATACTTGGGATTCAGCCGATGAGCACAGCCGCCAGTGCCGCCCGCCGTCATGTCTATGTGTTCGGCCCCGCGCGGACCGATGGCAAAGCGGACATGAAGACCCTGCTGGGCGGCAAGGGTGCCAATCTCGCCGAGATGGCCGCACTCGGCCTCCCCGTTCCGCCGGGCTGCACGATCACCACCGAGGTCTGCACGGCCTATCAGACCAACGGTGGCAAGATCACGGAACATGTGCAGGCCGACGTGCACGCGGCTATCGCCGAGATCGGCCGCGGCGTCGGCGCAAGGTTCGGCGATCCGGAAGCGCCGCTGCTCGTTTCGGTGCGATCGGGCGCGCGCGCGTCCATGCCCGGCATGATGGACACGATTCTCAATCTCGGTCTCAACGACCGGACGGTCGAAGGGCTTGCCGCGCGCTCGAGCAATGCGCGCTTTGCCTACGACAGCTATCGCCGCTTCATCCAGATGTATGCCGATGTCGTGCTCGGCGTGGATCATGGCGTGTTCGAGGACATTCTCGAGAACCACAAGAACCTGAACGGATTCACGCTCGACACAGACCTCGACGCCGAGAACTGGAAGAAGGTCATCGGCGAGTACAAGACGGCCATCGAGCGCGAGATCGACAAGCCCTTCCCACAGGACACGAACGAGCAGCTCTGGGGCGCCGTCTCCGCCGTGTTCGGCTCCTGGCAGAATGCCCGCGCGATCACCTATCGACGCCTCAATGACATTCCCGACGACTGGGGCACGGCCGTCAATATCCAGGCCATGGTGTTCGGCAACATGGGGCCGACATCGGCAACCGGCGTCGCGTTCACGCGCAATCCCTCGACGGGCGCGAAGCAACTCTACGGCGAGTTCCTCGTCAATGCTCAAGGCGAGGATGTCGTCGCCGGCATTCGCACACCGCAGCCGCTCACCGAAGCGGCACGCAAGGAAGCCGGCGAGGATGCGCCATCGCTCGAGGCACTGATGCCCGAGACGTTCGCCGAGCTGACCCGCATCTTTGCCCTGCTCGAGCGCCACTACCGCGACATGCAGGACATCGAGTTCACTGTGCAGGAAGGCAAGCTCTGGATGCTCCAGACGCGCTCGGGCAAGCGCACGACCGCCGCAGCTTTCCGCATCGCCGTCGATCTCGCCGAGGAAGGCATTCTCTCGCGCGAGGAAGCGCTCATGCGCATCGAGCCGGGCGCCCTCGACCAGCTTCTCCATCCGACCATCGACCCCGATGCCGAGAAGCGCGTCATCGCGACGGGCCTTCCCGCCTCCCCTGGCGCAGCCGCCGGCGAGATCGTCTTCGATTCCGATGAGGCCGAGTCCCTGAAAGCCCAAGGCCGCAGTGTCATTCTCGTGCGCGTCGAAACGAGCCCCGAGGATATCCACGGCATGCACGCGGCGGCCGGCATCGTGACGGCGCGCGGTGGCATGACAAGCCATGCGGCCGTCGTGGCGCGCGGCATGGGGCGCCCGTGCGTGTGTGGCGCGAGCGCGCTCAGGATCGACATGGCGGCCGGCACCCTCACTGCCAGCGGGCGCACATTCAAGAAGGGCGAGCTGATCACCATTGACGGGACGGCCGGCGAAATCATCGAGGGCTCCGTACCCATGCGCCAGCCGGAGCTCTCGGGCGATTTCGCGACCATCATGGGCTGGGCTGATGACGTGCGCCGCTTGGGCGTGCGCGCAAACGCCGATACGCCCCGCGATGCCGAGACCGCGCTCAGCTTCGGCGCCGAAGGCATCGGCCTCTGCCGCACCGAGCACATGTTCTTCGACGAGGACCGCATTCTCGCGATGCGCGAGATGATCTGCGCGACCGACGAGGCCGGCCGGCGCAAGGCGCTTGCCAAGATCCTGCCCATGCAGCGCGCCGATTTCGAGCAGCTCTTCGAGATCATGGGCGAGCGGCCGGTCACCATCCGTCTGCTCGATCCGCCGCTCCACGAGTTTCTACCGCACGAGGAGCGCGAGATCGCAGCGGTCGCGCAAGCACTCGGCATTTCGCCCGCGACGTTGAAGGCCCGCGTTGCGGAGTTGCACGAGTTCAATCCCATGCTGGGCTTCCGCGGCTGTCGCCTCGCCATCCGCTATCCCGAGATCACCGAGATGCAGGCGCGCGCCATCTTCGAAGCGGCCGTCGCGGTCGCGCGGCGAACCGGCAAGGGCGTCACGCCCGAAGTCATGATCCCGCTCATTGCCTATCGCACGGAGTACGACCTTCTCGCGCGCGTCATTCGCGAGGCGGCAAAAGCGGTCGAAGCTGAGAGCGGCACGAAGCTCAGCTATCTCATTGGCACCATGATCGAGTTGCCGCGCGCGGCGCTGAAAGCGGCCGAGATCGCCGACGGCCCGGACGGCGCGGAGTTCTTCTCATTCGGTACGAACGATCTCACGCAGACGTGCATCGGACTTTCGCGCGACGACGCCGCGCCGATCCTCGCGAGCTATGCCGAGAAGGAAATTTTCGAGATCGACCCCTTCGTGTCGATCGACCGCGACGGTGTCGGCGAATTGGTCGCGATCGGAACGGAGCGCGGACGCAAGGTCAAATCCGATCTCAAGATCGGGATCTGCGGCGAGCATGGCGGCGACCCGCGGTCAGTGGCGTTCTGCCATGAGACGGGCCTCGACTACGTCTCGTGCTCGCCCTTCCGCGTGCCCGTGGCGCGGCTCGCGGCAGCGCAAGCGGCGATCGAATCCCGCGACGTCGGCAGCAACCGCGATTGAGAGCACGCCCGCACGTAGCGGGTTCAGCCGGCCGTCGCGTCGTCCTCGTCCATTGAACGACGGCGCGGACGTGGTCCCGGATTTGTCTGGAGCAGGGCCAGGACGATCAGCAGTGGCGGAAAGACGAAGCACCACGCAGCCCACGACGAGAGGTCACGGTTCTTGTAGTTTGCGATGATGGCGCCGGCGATGGCCGCCACAAGCGCGCCAACACCCCAGGCGACGATCCACTTAACCGCTTCCATTTCACCTCTCGATCCGTCGCACCCGGATCCCGAAACACTATGGGCGGCGGGACGCAAGCGCGACCCGCCCAGAGGTGGCACCCAAATATGGGGAAATCAAGCGCGCTGAAGCGTGCCCGATACCGCGAGGCGGCGCGAGGCGAGACGTCGCTCGCTCATACCTTCTCGGCGAAATCGGAAGAGCTGCGCCGGGCGGCCTCCCGTCTGCTGGCGCATGGTACCGGTCGCTTCGATCACACCGGCGCCTTCCACGTAACGGCGGAAGTTCTGCTTGTGCAGGCTCGGGCCCAGGATCGCCTCCGCCGAACGCTGCAGATCGAGCAGCGTGAACACGGGCGGCACGAGGTCCATGGCGATCGGACGGACGCGCAGGCGCGCCCTGAGGCGACCGAGCGCAGCGGCGAGGATCTGGAGATGATCCGGAACCATGCGTGAGGGCGCTAGTGCCTCTACGCTCATGCCTTCCGCGTAGGCGGCGCTGCCCGTCTCGTTGAGATACGGCGGGAGCTTGTGCACGAGGTCGACGCGTTCGAGCGTGGCAGTCTCGTCCCAGGGCGTGCTGTCGAGACCGAACGCCGTTCGAATGCGGCGAGACTGACGCTCGAGCGCCTGCTCTCCAGCAAGTGTCGACGACTGGAGACGGCTCAAGAGGTACTGGCCGACCCGCTCATGCCCAGCGAGACCACCGCGCCTGCGACGATCCTCCCACGGCATGAAGTCCAGGGCGCGGCGCCATGTGCCGCGCGTCACCGTCGAGCGTTGCTGGGGCGGTATGAGCCCCAGGAAACCGATCGAGAGAGCGGAGCATGGATCTCCAATCCCACTGCCGACGCCATTGCGGCGTGCGGTGTGCACCTGCTCGAGTCTCCCCAGCTCGATACCGGTGTTTTCATGGAGCCAGTCCCTGACCCCGAGGTCGAGACATTTGTGGGCTCCAGGATCGAAGGCCACGCTCGGAAAGCGGGCCTCGTTTGTGGTACCTTCTTCGACAAGAACTACTGGCTCGTCCCCCTCGACACTTAACAGACAAGCTGCCAGTTCAACTGCAAATCCCCCGTACGACGGCCGGCGTTCGACCATCGGGGCAATCCGCTCGGACATGCATTCCCCCGTCGCTGTGCGTGCGGCCCCCCGACCCTCTGCTCAGCATCATGATCTTCCGACAGGAATTTGTCATTTTTCGTACAAGCAGTTTCTCAATGGCCACAATCGCTTCCGGCTGGACACGTCGCAATTCCGCCACGCCGTCAGCTAACGCATTAATGCTCAAAGACTTATCTCGCCTTCGCCCCTATCTCGCCGTTTTGTGTAGTCCGATCAATTGTGGCGGCCCCCAGAATTGTTTCGCCGCTTAGCACTGAATTCCTATTCCGGCGGCGCTTCGCACAGCGAAAGCCGGCCCCCCCCAGCGGAATCACAAGGAATTATAAGCACCGTGCGTTTGCGAGACGCGAACGCACGTTAGCGCGGCAGGCACAACCACGAATGGGAAGCTTCACCGCTATTCAGCGGTCCACGGCCGGAAACTAGTGTGTCCAGGGCTCGCGGCGGCCGAACTTGAAATTATCGGCGTACGATTTGCGAATGGGCTGGCGGGGCTTCGGCTCGCTCAGGCGGAAGGGAATGCCATTGCGCTCGGCATAAGCGATCGCTTCTTCCTTGGTCTCGAACTCCAGGCGCACCTGTGCGCGCATGTCCGTCGAACTGGTCCATCCCATGAGCGGATCGACCTCGCGCGGCGCGTCTCCCTCGAACTCCAGCACCCACGCCTTCGTGCGTGCCTGGCCCGATTGCATGGCCGTTTTAGCGGGACGGTAGATGCGAGCGATCATGGGCAAGCGGATCCGGAAAGGAGCTGAACGGTGATCGACTGAACAGGCGCACGACCGTTAGCACTCTTTAGTCGTTCTGAAAACATGGCGCTGGATCTCACGCAGCGCGCAACTCGCTAGCCACCAGCGCAGACCACAGCTCGACGCCATACGGGATCACCGCATCGTTGAAATCGAAGTGAGGCGAATGGAGGCCGGGATTTGCGCCGACCTTCTGCGCCCCGAGCCAGATATAGGCTCCGGGCACCTCCTGGAGCATGAAGGCGAAGTCCTCGGCGGCCATGCTCGGCTTGGCATCGCTGACAGTGAGGGATGGCGTGGATGCAGCAACCGTCGCGCGCACGATCTCCGCGGCATTGCGGTCGTTGATGGTCGCGGGGTAGCGGCGCTCGTAATGCGTCGTCGCCGTACACTCGTAGGCGGCGGCAACACTCGAAGCGACATGTATCATGCGCCTCTCGATGAGGTCGCCTATTGCGGCGTCGAACCAACGGGTAGTGCCTCGGATGATGGCGACCTCGGGAATGACATTCCAGACATCGCCCGTGTGGATCTGCGTCACCGAAACCACCGACGCTTCGACCGGCGAAACATTCCGGCTCGCAATTGTCTGTAGGGCGCCGACGATATTGCTTGCCGCAACGACCGGATCGGCGCCTTCGTGCGGCATAGCGCCGTGCGAACCGCGCCCGCGCACTTCGATCTCGAAGGTTCCGAAAGCGGCCATCATGGCGTCGTCGCGCGCGACGACCTCACCGACGGGAAGCGCTGGCCAGTTGTGAAGACCATAGATCCGGCTCATGGGGAAATCGCGGAACAGGCCGGCTTTGACCATCTCGCGTCCGCCGCCCTCGCTTTCCTCGGCGGGCTGGAAGACGAAATGCACCGTGCCGTCGAAATCGACGTTCTGGGCGCAGCGGCGCGCCGCCGCAAGCAGCACAGACACGTGGCCATCGTGGCCGCAGGCGTGCATCTTGCCGGGGCGCATCGACTTATGCGGGATGTCGCTTGCTTCCTCGATCGGGAGCGCATCCATATCCGCGCGAATCCCGATCGTGCGCCCTGACGAGCCACGCGAGAGCGTACCGACGACGCCCGTACCAGCGATGCCCGTCTTGACGCTCAAGCCCCAAGCACTGAGCTGGCGGGCAATGAAGTCCGCCGTCTCACGTTCCTCGAAGGCGAGCTCGGGCTTGCTATGCAACTGATGCCGCCAGGCGATCACGTCTTCGAGATCATCAGTGCGCATGTCGATCCATCCTCGTGAGCGCAAAACGTGCGGCGACGGCCGGAAATGCTGCCATTTATGCATATTCTACAGTGCGCGCTCTACTTGTTGTGCCGTGATATGCCAGCCTGTCAGCGGCCACCGGGATCGAATGTCGCATTTCCTCAAGTTGCCATATCAACGAGGTTGACTGTGTCCATTCGGCAAGCGGGCGCTCCCGCCCGCCAAAATGTCGATGTCAACGACGAGCCTCGAGAACTACGGAACCAAGGCAATCCCGCAAGTGCAGTGTCACCGAGCGCGACCGGCAGAAGTCGCGGACACCATCGTGCGCCCTCTCGGGCCACAGCGGCAATGCCTCGACGCTGATCAACTAGCGCCGCCCTCCGTTCACGACGCCTGCCGCTGAGCTGGAGCAATTTTGCGCGAGTACTTCAGGAGGCGCTTGTGGCTGCACTGAACCCTCTACTAACCAAGGTATTCCGCGGCCCGCTCGATCTCAACGGGCCGATCATCGGGCGCATCTTCTATGTGTTCGAGTACGTCAGATCATATGTCGAGGAGCGGCTAGAAGCCTTCGATGCGCGTTTCGGCACGGATACGTCAGCACCTACTTTCGAGCGGAACCAGCAGACAGACGTTCACTTCTACGTGCCGACGACCGCTTCGATCATCTACAGCATTCTCAGCATCCTTCCGCTGAAGTCGGAAAAGTTCACGTTCGTCGACATGGGATCGGGTAAAGGTCGCGCTCTGCTCGTGGCCTCGGAATTTCCCTTCCAGAAAATCGTCGGCGTAGAGCTCTCGGAGAACCTGCACCGGATCGCCGAAGACAACGTTAAGCTCTACAAGCCAGAATCTCAGCAGTGCGCGAGCTTCGATCTCAAGTGCATGGATGCTCTCGAGTACGCATACGGTGACGAGCCCGTCGTGCTGTATCTCTTCGATCCCTTTGGGCGCGAGATCCTTCAGGAGGTCGTTGCCAACCTGGAAAAATCGCTGAAGGCGAAGCCGCGCGAAGCTTATGTCGTCTACGTTTATCCGCAGTACGACGATGTGCTGGAGAGCTCATCCGTCCTACGGAAAGTAGCGGAAGGCGGGCCTAAGTGGCAGCCCTGGAGCCAGTATGTGATCTACGCAGCAACAACGGCCGCCGCTGAAAGACCATCACATGATGACGTGCGATCGGCCAGCGCGGTGCCGACCAGCAAGGCAGCGTAGTTCGCGCTTACGCCTCGATGAGCGCCTCGAAGGCTGGTGTGAGTATCTCCGAGAATCCGAGGGGCGTTCGTTGCACAATTCGAGCTGCTATGCGGTGCGATCTGGCAAAGCCCACTGCAGCGTCCGATCCCATCACCATCATGGCCGTCGCCAGTGCATCGGCCCACATGCAGCCTTTGTGCAGGACGGTGACGGTGACGGTGCCATTCGCGAGCGGTCGGCCGTTTTCGGGATCGATCGTGTGCGCGAAGCGGCGTTCACCGTGCTCCACGAAGCGCCGATAGTCGCCTGACGTCGCAACCGAGAGGCCGTGCAGGGCGATGACAATATCGGACGCGATCGCTTGCGTGCTGTTCCCGGCTGGAGGATCTTCGAGCGCCACCCACCATGGCGTACCATCTGGCTTGACACCTTCGCCGCGCAGCTCGCCGCCGACCTCGACCAGGAAATCGCGAAAGCCGAGCCGCCTGAGCGCACGCGCAGCCTGATCGACGCCGAAACCCTTCGCGATCCCGCAGAGATCGATGTGGAGCCCGCCGGGCTGGCGCACGCGACGCTGGGCGTGGTCGATCTCGAGACGCCGCCAGCCCGCACTTGAGAGCATGCGTTCCGTATCTTGGGCCCCGGGCGGCGAGCATGGCGTAGCTGACGGGCCGAAGCCCCAGGCATCGGCCAAGGCCCCGAGCGTCGGATCGAAGGCGCCATCGCTGTCCCGCGAGACCGTCAACGCCGCCTTGAGCACAGCGAAGAAGTTCACGGGTAACGTGTGCCAGCTGCCTGCCGGCGCCGAATTGAATTTCGAAAGGGCCGATGCCTCCACCCAAGGGCTCATTTCATCGACGACATGATCGAGCGCATCCTGGATCGTCCGCCTGACCTGCGGCGCACACGAGTTGGAGGCCGCGTAGAGCTTCGCGGACCATGTGGTCCCCATAGACTCGCCGCTCACCTCCACGAGCGTGTCGCGACCGGGCATTGGCCAGAGGGCATGAGCGGTCGCGATCTCCGGCACGACCACGCGTCGCGGCAGAGCGGGCGTCGACAGCATCGGATCGACGCCGCTCATGTCGTAAGCTCAGCCCTCACTGCGGCAGAAACTCGAGCGTGGCGACGTAACCAACCCGGCGCTTTGCCTTGTCGACCGTGCTCGGCAGATCGCCCAGCGAAGCGTTCAGCCAGTACATACCGGGTGCCTCGACCTTGAAGCTCAGGACACCTTCTGCATCCGTCTTGAAGTCCATCTCGCCGAGCTTGTCGCGATAGCGAATGCCGCCGGGAATCACCTTGACCACCATGTCGGCTGCCGGCTTGCCATCAGCCACGAAGCGGAATTTCACCGTCTCGCCCACCATGAGATCATTGGGATGCGTCATGGGCAGAAGCTCGAGGCCCTTTCCCGTAGGCTTGAGCGCTGTATCCGTCGGCTTGCCCGAGGTGACAAAAACCTCGATGCGATTGTGGCCTTCGGTCACCCTGAGGTCCTCAGCACCGGCGGGGATGTCCTTCGCCAGGGCCTCTGCCGTACCGCGCCAGCGCTTCGTCTCGCCGCCGGCCTTGTAAGACGCCGTCAGCATCTCGTTGATGGCCGCAATGCGATAGGTCCCCTTCTGCTTCAGATGGACATCGAACGTGGCGCGATAGCGGCCTATGCTGCCGTTCTGCGCTTCGACGGCCGAGCCATCCGGCGCCGTGACGACGAGATCGGCCGGCCGGCCGCCGCGGCGTCCTGGCGGGCCACCTTTGCCTTTGGGACCCTTTGCGCCTGCCGCCGGACCGCCGTCCTCATCGGCGCCGATGTTGGCGAGCCGCATGGGAAAGTGCTCGAAGTAGAAGAGATCGTTGGAGATGGCCGCGTCGACGGTCACCCAAGGGTCGTCCCCGGAAAGCACGGTCGCTGATGGCAGCATCCACGCCCGATGTGCCTCAGCAGCGACGGGCAGGCACGCGAGGAGCGCGACGACGGCAAGCTTGGCAGTTGTCTTCATGTTCATCCCTCTCGCTGGTGTCATGGCCAGTGTCTTGGGTTCAGAGTCATGGCTTGAGAGTTACGGAGATGGCGCCGAGTTCGTGCTCGCCCTTCGCCGTGAGGTTGACGGCCTCCTTGGGTGGCCACTGCATGGGAATGCGCAGCAGCTCGCGCCCACCAACCTCACGCGCGGCCTCGATGACGAGCTGATATTGGCCCGGCGGCAAGTCGGCGAGCTGTTTGCCGGCGCCCGCGAAGGGCACATCGTGCTTGCCGGGCGCGCGGGTGGGGCTGGTCAGTCCGTCAGCGGGCATGGTCAGCTCGCGACCCGTACGACGCCACCATTGGCGCAGGTCCTTGAGCCACTTGGTACCCTCGTTGTTGCGCAGATTGACGTCGTACCAGACGGCGAGATTTGCAGCGACGCTGTTGTCCGCGCGCTCGAGCCAGATGGCGACGTAGGGGCGATGGTACTCCGCCACGCTCAGGCGCGGGATCTCGACATTGAGATTGATGTCGGCCGCGAGCGTCGGCGCCGCCATGGCGCCCGACAGTCCGACCGTGATCGCAATCCGCATGATTTCCTCGTTCTAGTGGACAAAGATGATGAGCACGATGATCGGCACGGCAACGCCGAGACCGACCATTGACCAGGTCGAAGGGCGCCCGACGGCGTGCAACTTCAGCAGCACGAAACCGGTCACGCAGAAGATGATGCAGGCGAGCGCGAACACATCGAGGAAGATGCTCCACGCGAGGCCGGTATTGCGGCCCTTATGGAGATCATTGAGATAGGCGATCCAGCCGCGATCCGTACGTTCGTACGAAATGTCGCCGCTCGCGCGATCGATCGTGAGCCATGCGTCGCCACCGGGACGCGCAAGCCCAACATACACTTCCGATGCGGACCACTCGGCGGGACGGCCGCCAACATCAATACTGATGCGCCCCTTGATCCAGTCGGCGAGCGGCTGCGGCACAGGTGCCTTTCCGACCGAAGGATCAGCCTTGACGAGCGCCAGCATACCCGCGGGCAGCTTCGCTTCGAGCTGGGTAGTCGTCGGCGACGCGTCGATCTGCGACGCGTGGTTGAGCGTGATGCCGGTCACGGAGAATAGAAGCATGCCCACGAGCGAGATCGCGGCACTGATCCAGTGCCACTGCTGCATGTGGCGCAGCCAGAAGGAACGGCTGATCCACTTGTTCTTCGGCGGACGGCCGGGCCGACCGCGCTGCCTGGTCCCGCCCTCGGCGGTCGGTGCAGGCACCGAAGGAGCGACTTTGCCATGGTCGTCGGTCCTGCCCGTCAGTGTGCTCGTCATTGCGGAAGGATCCCGGCCGATGCCGCGAGGCGACGCGCCGCTCCAAGCACACCGCGCCTTCTGCGATGCCGCGGCCGCGCACGAGGCGCGGCCCGTCCGGTCGCATCGACCTGACTATTGGATGGAGCCTGCTTTGCCGCGCGCGGGGCCTGCTCGAAAGCGAGCGCGGAGACCGCACACAGGCGCTCGTCGGAGTGATTGGCGAACATCGCGCCGAGCTCTTCGCAGAAATCCGCAGGAGCAACGCCCACGGACTTGCGCAGCCAGAAGGTAGCGCGCTCGATATCGCCGGCGGCTATCAGATGCCGGGCCGTGTGGAAGGCCCCACGGAAACAGCCGCCGCGCGCGGCGCGCAGATACCAGCGCCGCGCCGACGCGAGATTGGGCTCGCCGACCCAGCCCTCTTCGCGGCAGCGGCCGAGCATGTTCATGGCCTTGGCGTTGCCCGCATGCGCCGAGCGCACGAGCATCCCCAGCGCCTCCGCCAGCTCACCCGGCACGCCGTCCTCGCGAAGAATGAGGCAGGCCAGATTGAACTGCGCCCAGGCGTGCTCCATTTCGGCGGCAGCGCGATAGCAGCGTGCCGCACTCGTCAGATTGACGGTCGTACCCCAACCGAGCTCATGGCAACGGCCGAGCATGTTGGCGGCATCTCGACCACCGGCACGCGCAGAAAGCTGGATCCACTTGAATGCCGCGTCGAGGTCGCGCGACGTGCCATGACCATCGAGCAGCATCAGACCCCAGGAAAGCTGCGCCGCGGGTTCGCCAGAAATCGCCGCCTTGCACACCTCACCGGCCGCGAATGCGGGATCCTCGGCAAGCCTTGCCTCGCGGGACACCTTGCCTCGCCAGACGAAGATGGCCTTGTCGTTCATTGCAGTCCTTCGGGTCGGATTGAGATCGACCCCATCAAATAGAGTTGCGGACATGGGCCGAGCCCATGTCCGCGATCGCGTGCAATCGACGCCAATCAGAACTTCTTGCCGATAGTGAACAAGACAGTCCGACCGGGCGCCACAACCGCTCGGTTTCCAAAGCTCGCGTCGTAGTTCAGCTCATCCGTCAGGTTGTAGCCGTTGGCCGCGAACCGCCAACCGTCCTTCTCGTAGGAGATCATCGCATCGAACGAGAAGTTGGCCGGGATGATGGAGGTGTTACCCGAGTTGGCATAGTTCTCGTCGGTCCACCGGACACCGCCGCCGATCGTCGTCTTGCCCGGCCAGAGGTGCATGAGCTTCGAAATCTCGACCGTCGACCATACCGATACGGCGTGCTCGGGAACGAAGGAGACGCGATTGCCCTTGTTGACATCCTTGGCAACCGGATTGTTTCCGGTCGTCGCCGCATTGCCGAGGATCTCGCTGTCCATGTAGGCATAGGCGGCCTGGATGGCCCAAGCGGATGTCAGCTGCCCGGTCAGGCCTAGCTCGACGCCCTGGACACGCTGCTCCTCACCCGTCGGAACCTGCGAGCCCGTTCCGTCGTCAACGGTCGCGTTGGTCTTGTCGACACGGAAGAGTGCCGCCGTCGCACCAAGTCGACCATCCATGAGCGACCACTTTGCACCGATCTCCCAAAGCTTGTTTTCCTCGGGCTCCTGAGTTGCATTTCCGACGGACGCATTGTCGTTCGTGATGAACTGTCCGGCGAGCGACGAGAATGATTTCGCGTAGGAGACGTAATACGTCTGCTGCTTGGTCGGCTCCCAGATCACACTCGCTTTCGGGCTCCAGAAGTCCGTGTCAGCTGACGTGTCGATGGCCGTGCCACCGGTCCATGAGCCTGTCGTCGTATTCGTGGCCCTGTAGGTGGCCGAGTAGCTATCCCAGCGGATACCGCCAAGAACCGAGAACTCCGGCGTCAGCCACACACGATCGCTCGCGAAGAAGGCGATGTTGTCAGCTTCCGCTTTCTTTCGCGCAAGCTGGTTGTGCGCCACATAGAAATCAGGCGGATTCTGGTAGAGCGGGTTCCCAATCGTCCCCGGCGTCTTCGCCGCATTGGTCACGCCGGGCTGCAGCGTGCTGAAGTTGCCGAGATTCGTACGCCGGTCGTTCTGGTAGAAGACGTCAATGCCTGCGACGAACTCATGGCGCAGTTGACCAGTCTGAAACTTCGCAAGTGCCGTCGTGACATTCTGGATGCCCCAGGACTCCTGATCGAAGCCGGCCGGGCCACCGAACGCATAGGCGCCGTTGAACGTGCCATCCAGAATGCTGTTACCGCACGCCGAGCCTGTTGCGCAGCTCACCACTGTTTGCGCGAAGTACCGGCTGTACATCGCAAGGCGCGTGTCATTGTAGATCGTCAGTGCCTCATTCACGCGCTTCGTGTAACGCGCCGTCAACATGTCGACGTCGGAGTCGTCGAGGTCGGTCTCTTTGCCATAGAAATTCTTGCGCGACACGCCGAACTCGGTGACCGGCTTGCCAAGGCGCGAACCTGCTGCCGTGCCATCAGGATCGAAGATCGGCACGCCCATGTCCGGCTTACGCCGGCCTGACTGGTGCAGATAGTTGACGGTCAGCTTCTCATCCGTCCCAAGGCCGAAGGCCAGCGAGGCAAGAACGCCCCAGCGATCGGAGTAGAGGTGATCGCGATCCACTAGATCCTGATCGTGGTACAGGCCGACGATGCGGGCCGCCGTCGTCGCGTTGATCTGCTTGTTGACGTCGATCGTCGTGCGTACCAGCGGTCCGGTTCCGACTGAGACATCGACGCTCGTCTCGTCGCCCAGATGTGCAGTCTTCTGCTGGATGTTGATGGCGCCGCCGGTGGTGCCCATGCCGAACGTTTCAGAGGACGGCCCCTTGATGACCTGCACCTGCTCGTAGGCAAAGCTGTCGCGCACATAGACGCCGAAGTCGCGCAGGCCATCGATGTAGATGTCGCCCTTGGCCTGGAAGCCGCGAATGCGGAACTGGTCGCCATTCATGCCGCCGCCGCCTTCGCCAATCGCGACGGTCACACCGGGCACGCCGCGCAGGGCCTGCTCGAGGGTGGTGATGTTCTCCTCGCGGATCTGCGTCTGGCCGATGACGCTGACGGTCTGAGGCTGGTCCTGGACCGTCCCAGGCAGACGGCCGATGCCGGTGCCTGCATCCAGCGAGTTCGAGGGGCTGGCTGGCCGCCCAGGCGTGGCGTCCGCGGGGTCCGCGAGCAGTACAGGCGCGGCCGGAGCGGGTTCCGTAGTCACGGGCGCCTGCTTGGCTTTGGCCTTAGCCTTTGCTTTCGGGGGCGCCTTCTTGGTCTCGACGGCGAGCGGTGGCAAAGTCGTTTGCGCGGCGGCTGTCGTCGCGAAGAGCATCGATGCAGCGATGCCGAGCGACAGCTGACCCAACGGTAGCCTGTCGACAACACGCGCGTGTATATCGGTGTCCGCGCCAGCGGACATCTCGTCGTTCCTATCCATTACAGTCCCCCTCGCGCTACCTGCCGCGCGAATCCCTGAGCCCCTGATATCGCGACGTTGGGGGGCGGTGGCCTTCAGCCTGGCTGCCTGCGTCGCTGACATCGACAGAAGATTAAAGTTTACTCATGTAGTCAAGTAATGTGCTGGGTTTGCATTACCGGGCGTGGCATTGTGGCCACGTCGCCAGATCGCGTGCTGTTCAGCAATATTGCCCATTAAACGCCATTTTCTGGCCTTCTGGGCTCGTGCATGCGCGCCATGTCGAACTGATATGCGCGCGTGTGATAGCTGGTCGGGCCGTTGCATGTGCGGTCAGCACAGACCGAGCCCGCCGCGACCACCATGAAGGCAACCGATGAGCTACGCGGAGCGACATGGGCAATGCGGTCCTGCCAGTCCTTGGCTGCGCTGGCGAAACTCGTCGAGTGGCTGGGAACAGGCATTCCCTTCATCTGGGGTCTGCGAGACGAGCGCCTCGTAGCCGAGCTGCACCTATTGCTCGATTGACGGTGGCCACATCGATGGCCCCCCCGGAGCAGTGCCGACTATAACGGTTACGAGGACAGGATCGCGGATCGACCGTGATCCCCGGATAGTCCAGACATTGAGATTATTGGTCGGGGCAGCGGGATTCGAACTCGCGACCCCCTGCTCCCAAAGCAGGTGCTCTACCAGGCTGAGCTATGCCCCGATCCAGGGGGTGTAAGTGCCGTGCCGCGTCGCGAGCGTCAAGCTGTTCCGACGCCCACGGTGCGTAAATTCAGCGCTTCGCCGTACTGTTGAAATGCGCGTACTCGACCCGATCGCCGGGTTTGAGCCCAAGCCGGCGCGCCGAACCCGCCTTCATCTCAAGCACGCCCGTGACATCGCCCTCGGAGGCGATGATGCGCTCGGAATGCGGCTCGGTGTCCATCTCGATACGGTGAACGATGCCATCGGCGCGAATGAAGATCATGTCCAGCGAGATGAACGTGTTGCGCATCCACATGGTGATCTCGTGCGCCGTTGGATAGGGAAAAAGCATTCCCTCGCTGTCGCCGAGCGAGCGGCGGAACATGAGCCCGTAGGCCTTCTCGCGATCGTTCTCGGCGACCTCGATATCGATGCGGTGGGCGCCGCTCGCCGTATGCAGGGTCAGCGTATCGCGTCGCATCTTCATCTCGGACTGGGCACGGACTGCGCCCATCATCATGATGACCAGCGCGGCCACCAACAAGCAAAACAGGACCGCGCGTGGCGCGGCCCTGTCGTCTCTTAGCGTCAGAAAGCTCAATCGGGCGCTCCGCTCAATGCGAGGGCGGCAGTCCCGATGGCCCGTCGGGGCGCAGGTCGGCTGCCATGCAGCCCTTATAGCCCATTCCCCAGCGCACCTGAACTATCTGGCCGGGCCTCAGCTCCGTAAAGCCGAAGCGGCGCAGCGTCTCCATGTGCACGAAGATGTCCGGCGTACCCTCGCCGCGCGTCAGGAAACCGAAGCCCCTGACCCTGTTGAACCATTTCACGATAGCGCGCTCCCACCCGCTCTCGGGCTGCACAACGACATGGGTGCGTTGTGGGAGCTGGGAGGGATGAATGGCCGTGCTCTCGTCCATGCTGATAATGCGGAAGGCCTGCATGCCCTTTGGCCGCTTGAGAGCCTGGCAGTGCACGCGGGCACCCTCGTAGGCGGTCTGGAAACCGCCGGCGCGCAGGCATGTGACGTGCAGCAGAACGTCCGTCATGCCATTGTCGGGAACGATGAACCCATATCCCTTGGAGGCGTCGAACCATTTGATTGCCCCGGCAATCTCGACAACCTCAACGCCATCGACCCCATCAACCAAGCCTAGGGTCGGGTCAATGCCCGCGCCCTCGTGCATGTCCGGCGGCCCTTTCGAGGAATCCCCCATCTCGTTACCCCACTTCACTGTTAATATAACTGCCACATCTGACCGTCCGCCCTCCGACGTCATCCGATTTGCCCTCCGAATGACACCATGCTGCGGCGACGGTCGCACCATACCAGTCTGGACCACGTCCACTGTGGCACATTCGCTGCACCAGGTCATCAAAGCTCGTGCACGCGGATAATGTCACGTCTGATTTATGTCCCGGTAAGAATTTGTTTTAGCTATTTATTCTTGGTCGCAATGCATCGCGTCCGATGCCCCGTTGAAACCGGCCTGTAAGCTGTGGGTTGCCGCTCAAAACACTCCTGAACGCACACACAATGCCCTTCACAAGCACCATTTAGCGTTGTCCGATTCGCCGTGGACGTCTTGATGAACGATCCATCCGAGCTGCTTGCAGCACGCGTGAGGGGCGATCTATGCTCCGGCCCGGCAAGATCCGCCTTCGGGCAATCACCACGGCGTTCAGCGAGGAGGCAACATGCGGTATCTGCACACGATGGTGCGCGTCACCGACGTCGACAAGAGCCTCGATTTCTACTGCAATAAGCTCGGTATGAAGGAAGTGAAGCGGCGGGAGAGCCCAGAGGGGCGCTTCACGCTCATTTTTCTTGCGAGCTCGGACGATATCGACGCGGGGACAAAGTCCAACGCGCCGCTGCTCGAGCTGACCTACAATTGGGATCCGGAAACCTATGGCGAGGGCCGCAATTTTGGCCATCTCGCCTATGAGGTCGAGGACATCTACGCACTTTGCGACAAACTCCAGAAAGCTGGCGTGACCATCAACCGCCCGCCGCGCGATGGGCGCATGGCGTTCATCCGCTCGCCCGACAGTATCTCGATCGAGATCCTCCAGAAGGGCGAGGCCAAGCCGCCGGCAGAGCCCTGGAAATCCGCACCGAACATCGGCAAGTGGTGATTGAAATCTCCCCCGGCCCCACTTGGAGCCGGGTGGTCGTCGTTGGGGCCGGCCCGGCCGGGCTGATGGCCGCCGAGACGGTGGCGGAGGCCGGCCATCGCGTCACGATCATCGAGCAGATGCCGAGCGCCGGCCGCAAGTTTCTTATCGCCGGACGCGGTGGCCTCAATCTCACGCACAGTGAGCCTATCGAGGATTTTCTTGGGCGGTATGCCACCGGCCGGGCACCGCTCGATGCCGCCATCCGTGCCTTTCCGCCCGACGCTCTCGTGGCCTGGGCAAATGCGCTCGGTCAGCAGACATTTATCGGCACGAGCGGGCGCGTCTTTCCGAAGGCCATGAAAGCCTCGCCCCTCCTGCGTGCATGGCTCGCGCGGCTTGGCGACCTCGGCGTCGACATGCGGCTGCGGCATCGCCTGAGCGCGCTCGCAGGCGAGGGCCAACTCATCATTACGGATCCAGCCGGCGCGCGGGTCGAGATGACCGCCGATGCGGTGGTCCTGGCACTCGGTGGGGCGAGCTGGCCGCGGCTTGGCTCGGACGGGCATTGGGCCGGCGAACTGCGCGACAAGGGCATCGACGTCCGCCCCCTGGAGCCGTCGAACAGCGGCATCGCCATTTCCTGGAGTCCGGATCTTGCCGAGCGCCACGCCGGCGCACCTCTGAAGCGCATCGCTCTCACGTGCGACGGAAAGATAAGCCGCGGCGAATCCATCATCACGGCGGCCGGCCTCGAAGGCGGCGCCGTCTATGCGCTCTCGCCGGTCCTTCGCGAAGCTCTCCGGCGTCACGGCACGGCGGCGCTGAGCCTGGATCTGAGACCCGATATCATCACCGAGGTGCTCGCCGCTCGCCTTGCATCAGCACGCAAGGGAGACTCTCGCGCCAATGTCCTGCGCAAGGCCGCCCGCCTGTCGCCGGCCGCCGTGGCCGTGCTTCGCGATTCCGTCGCAAACCGACTGCCAGTCGAACCCACCGCCCTCGCCGCCCTGATCAAGGCCGTCCCGCTGCGGGGAACCGCACTCGCCGACATCGCGACGGCCATTTCGACGGCCGGCGGCGTCGCCTGGGCGGAAATCGACGAGAGCTTAATGCTGAAAAAGCTGCCCGGCATTTTCTGCGCCGGTGAGATGCTCGACTGGGAGGCTCCCACCGGTGGTTATCTTCTCCAGGCGTGCTTCGCGACGGGTCGAGCGGCCGGCCTTGGCGTCGTCGCCCATCTAGCTCATGCACTTAAGAATCAATCGACACATTGAACCTGTTGCCTTGGCGCATCCTATAGGCTTGCCAGAGCGCCACTTTGCCTTTACTTCATTGGAGCACAATACATGAACGGGCGACCGCCCGGGCTGTACTGTGCCGCATGGGCAACCGGTATTGGAGGCATACGCTCTGTCCGGATGCGTCGCGCGGCCATAAACGCGATACAAGAAAACCAAGAATGAGGGCCGTCATGGCTGCCGAGCGCGTGCAAAGCCTGCAAGACACTTTTCTCAATTACGTCCGCAAAAACAAAACGCCGCTTACCATTTTTCTGGTCAATGGCGTGAAGCTGCAGGGCATCGTCACTTGGTTTGACAATTTCTGCGTCCTGCTTCGGCGTGACGGGCATTCACAGCTCGTCTACAAGCATGCGATCTCGACGATCATGCCCGGGCAGCCGGTCCACTTGATGGATACGGATCCGGCCGAAGGGCAATAGGCCAGGATCAGCCGATCACGGTGCACGATAAATTCCCGAAGTCAGAGCCGCGGCGTCGCCGCCGGGGCGCTGATCCCGTGCTGCCACCACCCATGCGCGCGCTCGTGTTGGTTCCCGTGCTCACAGCCGATCGCGCTCATCGGACTGACGCGAGTGGCGCAGGTCTCCGTCCGGCGTCTATGCCGCGCGACAATGCTGATCGCCTCGAGGAGGCGATCGGCCTTGCGAAGGCCATCGATCTCGATGTCGCCGGCGGGTTTGTCGTGCCGGTGCCGCAACCGCGCCCTGCGACGCTCTTCGGCAGCGGCAAGGTGGAGGAGATCAAGGCCGAGATCGAAACGCGCGACACCGGCCTCGTCATTGTCGATCATGCCATCAGCCCCGTGCAGCAGCGCAATCTCGAGCGTATCTGGAACGTCAAGGTCATCGATCGAACAGGCCTCATCCTGGAGATCTTCGGGCGCCGAGCGCGCACCCGAGAGGGCCGGCTCCAGGTCGAACTCGCGCATTTGAGCTACCAGAAGAGTCGTCTCGTGCGCTCCTGGACCCATCTCGAGCGCCAGCGCGGCGGCGGCGGCTTCCTCGGCGGCCCCGGCGAGCGCCAGCTCGAACTCGACCGGCGCATGCTGCAAGACCGCATCGACGCTTTGAAGAAGGAGCTCGAAGGCGTGGTGCGCACGCGTGCGCTACATCGTGCCGGACGCGCCAAGGTGCCCTACCCTGTCGTCGCGATCGTCGGCTATACGAATGCCGGCAAGTCGACGCTCTTCAATCGCGTTACCGGCGCGGGCGTCATGGCCAAGGATCAGGTCTTCGCGACGCTCGATCCGACCATGCGCGAAGTGGCCCTGCCGAGCGGCCGCCGGATCATCCTCTCCGATACGGTCGGCTTCATCTCCAACCTGCCGACGACACTGGTCGCAGCCTTCCGCGCGACGCTCGAAGAAGTCGTCGGCGCCGATCTCATCATGCACGTCCGCGACATCTCGCGCCCGGACACCAATGCGCAGGCCCGCGACGTCGAGGGTGTGCTGCACGATCTCGGCATCGATCCAAATGCGGCTGGTAGTCCCGTGATCGAGGTCTGGAACAAGATCGACCGGCTCGATCCTGACGCGCGCGAGGAATTGCGCAACGAAGCCACGCGGGCCGACCGCACGTGCATTCTGGTCTCGGCCGTGACCGGCGACGGTCTTGACGCGCTCCTGGCTGCGATCGACACACGGCTCGGCGACCGCGACAACGATCTCGATATCGTCGTTCAGCCGGACCAGGGTCGCCTGCTGAGCTGGATCCACGCCAATGCCCAGGTCCTCGATCAGGCGAGCGGCGAGGACGGCCATATCGACCTTCGCGTCAGGATCGCCGCCGAGAAACGCGGCCAGCTAGAGCGTCAGATGAAGCTCGCGGCTCGCCCCAAACCCGCCAACCGCGCGCACTGAAAGCGGCACTCACTGAAGCAGCTCGCAACTCCCGCCTTTCCGCGCTGTCGCATCACGCACGCCGAATTGTCATAGTATGTCGGGAATCAGCTTCCTCCTCGGGCCTCCCGTCGCATGAGCAGACTTCGCCGAACCTATGACCAGACCATGGACATGGCGGCGCATGAGAGGGCCCCGCATGTCTTGATGATCGTTGCGTACTTTGGGGGTTTTGTCGCCTTCCTATCACCGCAGGCCATGCTCATCGCGATGGTCCTCGCTGCGCGAGACAAGGCTTGGCAGCTTGCTGGCCTGGCGACTATCGGCTCCGTGCTCGGCGGCCTCACGGGCTACGCGATCGGGCTCTTCCTCTTCGAGAGCGTCGGGCTCTGGCTGCTCCAGATCAACGGGCAGGCGGACAACTTCGCGAGCTTCGCCGCCTACTACAACGAGTATGGCGCTTGGATCGTATTCATTGCCGGCGTCACGCCCATTCCGTACAAGTTGGCCACGATCGCGAGCGGTGCTACCGGGCTCGACCTCACGGTATTTCTCGTTTCTAGCGTGGTCGCGCGGGGTCTCGTCTTCTTCTCCATTGCCGCCCTGATCTACTGGTTCGGACCGGCGGCGCGCCGCTTCATCGAGGCCCGCCTCGGCCTCGCGGCTGCTACCGTAATTGTGATGCTGTTCGCGGGCTTTGTGGCAATCCGCATATTTGTCTAATCACGCAGTTCGGCTAAGAAAGCCGCCATGCACCAGCGCCCAGCATCCGCGACTGCCGATCCCGCTTACAAGGCGGGCGCCCTTGCGCTCATGCTCGCCATGGCGTCCATCGTCGCGGCCTACGGCTTCCAGCACATCGGCGGCTACGCGCCCTGCCCACTCTGCCTCATGCAGCGCTATGCCTACTATGCTGGTATCCCACTTCTGTTCGGCGCGGTCGTCCTTGTCGCGATTGACCGTGCGGGCTGGGCGGCGGCCGTGTTCTTCATTGTGGCGCTGGCCTTCCTCGCCAATGCCGGGCTCGGCATCTACCACGCCGGCGCCGAGTGGAAATTCTGGCCGGGGCCTGATACCTGCGCCGCTGTCTCCCAGACGCTCGGCGGCGGTACGGGCGGCCTGCTCCAGCAGCTCGAGACGACACGCGTCATCCGCTGCGATGAAGCACCCTGGACATTCCTCGGTCTCTCCTTTGCCGGATGGAATGTCGTGATCTCAGTTCTGATCGCACTTGCGGCGCTACAGGCGGCGTTTGCGGCCTCGGCGGCAAATATGCGGCGGCAGATGTCGGAGGTCTAGGCCCCGGCCTCAACCAGCCTGGGGACGGCGTTCCGCTGAGTGGGAGGCGCAGGCAACATGGTGGGCGACACAAACGTTCTGGGCGGCCAGTGCCATTGCGGTGCGGTGCGTTTCGAGGTGACGCTCAGCGACGGCTTCCATTCGATCCGCCGCTGCACGTGCTCTTACTGCCGGATGCGAGGCGCCGTCGTGGCCATGGCGGAAATGGGCGGAATCAAGATCGTGCAGGGTGAGGACGCACTGTCCACCTACCGCTTCCATACGGGATCAGCGCAGCACTTCTTCTGTTCCCGCTGCGGAATCTACACACATCACCAACGGCGATCCGACACGAGCCTGTACGCCGTAAACGTGGCTTGCCTCGACGGGGTCAGCCCGTTCGATTTCTCCGACGTGCCTGTCATGGACGGCGTCAATCATACGATCGACACCGGCAAGCCAACGCGTCGAGCAGGCACGCTCCGCTTCATCGCAGCGGACTAAGTTCACAAAAGACGGGGGTTCGGGGGTGTCCGTCGTGTCGAAGACACGCGCTTCGGCACGATGCAGGGTTGAAGGGGCGGCAGCCCCTCTCGCGCCGGAGGCGCGATCTACGCCCGTTCGCCTTTCGCCGAGATCGTATCGAGCACATCACCGAGGAACTCCGCGAGGTTCTCAGTCATGTGGTGGACGTGCTCGGGCGGCTTCTGCCAGTTGCGGATGCCGATCTGCACGGGGTGATCCACGTACGACGAATGCACGAGCACGGTTGTCAGTCCGAGCTGGTGCGGTACTTCCAGATTGTGCGGCATGTCCTCGAACATGGCAGCGGCCTTGGGCTGCACGCCATGGCGCAGGAGGAATTGCTTGTAGGGCTCGGGCTGCGGCTTCGGCACATAGTCGGAGGCGACAATGTCGTAGATGTCCTCGAAGAGATGGAGGATGCCGAGCTTCGCCGCGACGCGCTCGGCGTGCGCACGCGTGCCGTTCGTGAAGATGAGGCGCCGCCCCGGCAGTGCCTTGATGGCCTCGGCGAGCTCCGGATGCTCGGGCACGACGGTCAGATCGATGTCGTGGACGTAGTCGAGGAAAGCCTCGGGGCGCATCTTGTGCACCTTCATGAGACCCGTGAGCGTCGTGCCGAACTGGCGGTAGTAGCTCTTCTGGAGATGGCGCGCATACGCGAAGGGCACGCCGAGGAAGTTCGCTATGAACTCGCCCATCTTCTGGTCGACCTGGGCGAAGAGATTGCACTCGGCCGGATAGAGCGTGTTGTCGAGATCGAAAACCCAGGCTTGGGTCGCGTCGAAGCCAGCGCGATGGCGGGCCGCCACAATCTTCTGCGCCACCTCCTCAACCGCGGCCGCGCGCTCTTCTGACGGCTTGTCGCTCATGCCGGTTTCTTCGACCTACTTCTTCGCCTTGCGATTGCCGCTGACGAGCGTGCCGACGCCATGCTCCGTGAAGAGCTCGAGCAGCACGCAGTGCGGCACGCGCCCATCGATGATGACGACGGCTTCGACGCCCGCCTCGACGACCTCGATGCAGCCCTCGATCTTCGGGATCATGCCACCGTTGATCGTGCCGTCGCGGATGAGATCGCGCGCTTCCCCGACCGTAAGCTGCGGAATGAGGTTCTTCTCCTTGTCGAGCACGCCCGCGACGTCCGTCAGCAGGAGAAGGCGCTTGGCCTTCATGCGCGCGGCGAGGGCAGAGGCGAACGAGTCGGCATTGATATTTAGCGTCTCGCCTTCACGCGACATACCGACCGGCGCAATCACCGGAATGAGGTCCGACTTCGAGATGACCTCGACGATGTGCGGGTTCACCTCTACGGGATCACCGACGTAGCCGATGTCGACCGCCTGCATGATGTTGGACTGCGGATCCGGCATCTCGGTGATCTTCTTGGCGATCATCAGGTTGGCATCCTTGCCGCAGATGCCGACGGCCTTGCCGCCCTGACGGTTGATCGCCGAGACGATCTCCTTGTTGATGGCGCCGGCCAGCACCATCTCGACGATCTCGACGGTCGGCTTGTCGGTCACGCGCAGGCCGTGCACGAATTCAGACTCGATCGCGAGCTTCTTGAGCATCCGGCCGATCTGAGGCCCCCCGCCGTGTACGACGACCGGATTGATGCCGGAGAGCTTCAGGTACACGATGTCCTTGGCAAAAGCCTCGGCGAGCTTCTCGTCGCCCATGGCATTGCCGCCGAACTTGATGACGACAGTCTCTTCGTCATAGTTGATCAGGGCCGGAAGAGCCTCGGCGAGAATTCGCACCTGCGCCTGCGGAGCAATTTCCACCGGCACCCGCGCTTCCGTCTCGCTGCTCTTCGCCATCGAAGTGTCCTTCTTCCACCAAACCGCCGAGGGATCTCGCCACGGCGCGCACTTATAGCGCCTTGCGAATGCGGCTCAATGAACTTTTGCACTTCGGCAACGGCCAAGGCCCTCTCGTTCGCTGCACATGCAAAGCGCGATGAAATGCCGGGCGGCTTCAAGTACACTCCAGAGGCGGCAGTGGCGTGTGGCGCGCCGGCCGCAGTCGGGCATGGCGCACTAACTCTATGATGCCTTGAACGATTTGCCACCCGGCCGGCGGTCGTGCCGGATTCCCGCCGCGGGTGAATCATGCTCTAAGCGGTGGGTGCAGCGCCGCAGGCCTCCGTCCAGGTCCGCAGGCGCGGCAGATCAGGCTCGCGGAGGTGAGAAGGGGATTTTCCCCTTAATGGCCCCAGGAGAGGCCGCAAGAATGGTTGCGGAGATGGCTCAGGCGACGTCGTACGAGACGAGGATTGCGCGGTCCGATGGGCTGATCGCGACGCTCGCGCGTGCGAGCGACTACGCGATCGGCCAGGCGCACGGCACGATCACGCTCGAGCACCTGCTGCTGGCCCTCACCGAGGATGAGGACGCGGCGCGCGTACTGATCTCGAATTCCGTCGATCTCGGCCGCCTTCGCAACGACGTCGCGAGCTTCCTCGGCCAGCAGCAGCCGACGGCCGCCCGCGGCACCATGCCGACGCCCGATCCGGACCTCACCAAGATTCTCGCATATGCGGAAGCTGCAGCTCGCCAGAGCCCGCGCCCCGACGTGCAGATCGACGGCGCCATCGTACTCGCCGCCATCGTTGGTGACGGCAAGAGCATGGCGGCGACCTTCCTCAAGGCCCAGGGCCTGACCTTCCAGGCTGCCATTCGGGTCATTCGCCAGAGTGCGGCAGCCCAGGCGCCAGCCCAACCCTCTCCAGATGCGCCGGAAGCTGCACCTCCGCCAGTGCAGGCGGCGCCAGCACCGAGCGCACCACCAGCCGAACCAGCTCCTCGGCCACCCATGCCCGAGGAGCCGCGCGTCGGCTCGCGAGCGCCACCCATCCAGAAGCCGCTTTGGGAACCCTTGGGCTTTCCCAATATTCGGCCAGATCCACCGCCACGGCCACCCGCACCACCCGCGCCTCCGCGCAAGGCGGAGACACCGCGGCCGGCCGCCCCACCGCCGCCCGCGCCTGCACGCGCTGAGCCCCCGGCGCCCGCTCCGCGGCCCGCGCCGGAGCCCGAATTGGCGCGCCAGCCGCCGCAGCCATCGCCGCCGGCTCCCGCACCCGAGACAACACCACATGTCCCTCCCGTCGGCCAGCCGCCAGTCGGCGGCTCGGACGCCCACGCTCGGCACCAGCCGCCTGCACCTGATCCCGAGCAGCCTGGACCGCCGCCGCTGCCGCCCCTGGATGCCGGACGGCGCCCGCCCGATGGCCCGCCACCGATCCCACCGCGTGGCCTCGGCGCATCACGTCCACCGCCGCCGCGCCCGAACCTGCGTCTGCCGCAGGGCGTGCCAGCCGAACCCGAACTGACGACGCCGTGGCCCGAGGCGACAGCCGATCGCCCACCAGTACCACCCTATCCGCCGCCGCCCCCGGGGCGCGCACCGCCCCCTGATCGTGCCCGCGCACGTGAGGGCGCTAGGCGTGGGGGCCGCAACGCGCCTCGCTCTGGCGTCGAGAGCGGGCAGCTCGTCGAGAACATTCCCCGCCGCATGAAGGTCGGCGTCCTCGAGACCATCGAGATCCGCATTGCGCGCGAAGGCGTGAATGCTGGTGGTGGCTTACAGGGCGGCGGGGCCCCGCACACGCATCAGCTCCTGATCACGCGTGCCATGAGCGTGCGCCTCCAGGGCGAGCCCGGCCGCTTCTACATCGAGCCGAAGTCGCCGGAGACGCAGTGGACGGGCACACGCGGCGATCAGCTCTCTAGTGACTATGCCGTTTGGCGATTTACGGTCATCCCGCAAGTGCGTGGGCCCGCGGAGTTGACGCTCATCGTAGCCTCCCGGTCCATCGGCGCCGATGGCGTGGTGGCCGATACGAGCCTTCCCGAGCAGCGCATCTCGATCCGCATCTCCGCCAATTTCACGCGCGGTGTGAGGCGGTGGGCCGGCTGGATTGCCGTCGCTGTGCTCGGTGGCGTTCTCGCCAAGCTCGGCGAGAGCGTCTGGGGACCGCTCTGGACGCTCGCGCGCCAAGTCCTCGCAATTTGATCCGAACCGCGCGCAACCTTTCCCATCGGCGCAGCGTTGGAACTCGTGCCGTCATATGCATTTTGTCATCCGCTGCGCATTAGATGCGCATCCAGAACAAATAGTTGTGACGGCAGGCTAGTTGACAGAACGAACCGTGCGGGCTTTTAAGGCCACTCAGTTCCTGCGTACACGGTAGAAGTATGTTCCGCATCCTCCGGTATCGGCGCCTCCCACTGCCCGTTCCTCGTCCGGGGGCCCGGTCTGATGATATGCGTGCCGCCCTTGCGGTCGGCCTCGCGGCGTTCGCGGTCTTCGTGCTCGGCGCGACGGGCCGGTCACTCCTCTCTGCCACGCCCCCGCAGGGCATCGTCCAATCAAGCGACGCCCAGGCCGTGGTCAAAATCTCGGGCGCATATCTGCCGACCAACGATTGGGTCGATCAGGTCAACAATCCCTCGGCTTGGAGCGGCGGCCGCTACCGCGGCTCCCGGCAACGTCCTCTGTCACGCGACGAGGAACGGCGCGAACGCGAGCAGGAAGAGCGGGCAGCCCGCGAGGAACGCCAGCGCGCAGAGCGTGAGGCGCGAGATGAGCGTCTCCGCGAAGAACGTGAGACTCGCGAGGAGGCCATGGCACGCGCCCGCGAACTCGGCCGGGAGCGCGGCACGTATCGCACCGTGTGCGTCCGCCTCTGCGATGGCTACTTCTTCCCGATCAGCTTTGCGGTGACACCTGATCGCTTCGCCGCAGACGAGGCCGCGTGCGATGCACGCTGCTCGTCGGGCGCCCGCCTCTATGTCTATCCCAATCCCGGCGGTGAGCCGGAGCAGATGCGGGACGTGCGCGGTCAGCCCTATACGGCGCTCAAGACGGCTTTCCTCTTCCGCACGAACTATGTCGAGGCCTGCACCTGCAAACCCCATCCGTGGGAGGAAGCATCGCTCAATCGCCACCGCGTCTACACTGAGCGCGCGAACAAAAGTAGGCAGCCCGTTGCGGCCAAAGTACAGCCTGCACCACGCGAGCTCATCACCAGAGTGACGCCGTCGCGCAAGGACCGCGGACCGCGCCCGATCGCGATTTCGGGTGGCACTCCGCCAGTGACGCCACCAGCGACACCAATGGTGCGCGCGACCTCCGTCAAACCTGTGGTGCAGGACATTGCCGCGCCGACCGCAGCATCCGACGCCAAACCCGCAGCTCCCGTCCCCGCCGTTGCCTCCATGCCTGAAGCTCAAACCGCGAGCACATTTCCCGGTCCACAACTGCTGGAAGGGGCCATGCTGCTCGGCGCGCAGGAGCCCAAGCCGGCTCAGGAAGCGGCGCCCGTTGTCCGCAAACGACGGGCCGATAGCGCGCCGAAACGTGAGCGCCGCGAGGCTAGTGCACCTCAAAGCACACGCAGCGCAAAGTCTAGCGGCCGGCCGGATTGGGCAACGCGCGTCGTTGGCAATTAAGCCGCCGCGCGAATTGTTTGACGCCGCCGACACCGGTGCGTCCACGCTTGCATTCCGATGCATGGCGCGTTATAACTTCTGTATTAACGCACTGGAGAGCCGGTGGTCATGACTCAGCTAAAACTGCGCCCGATCGGCAACTCGCTCGGCGTCGTGCTGCCAAAGGAGGTTCTGGCGCGCCTCAACGTAAAGGACGGGGACACCGTGTTCCTGACCGAGGCGCCGGACGGTTCCATGCGAATTACGCCGTTTGATCCTTCCTTCGATGTGCAGATGCACGCCGCGCAGGAGGGCATGAGAAAGTACCGCAATGCTCTCCGCCGGCTTGCAAAGTGAGCACGCCGATCTGGCTTCTGCGGTCCCTCATCGATGCTGCGCATGATGCCCAGATCGCCGAGCATGGCGGAGTGGATGGCTTGCGGGATGAAGGAGCGCTGGACTCTGCCCTCGCCCGCCCGGTCAATCTGAATGCCTATGGTGAGACCGATGTCTTCCGGCTGGCTGCAGCCTATGCATTCGGCATCGTGCGCAACCACCCCTTCGTCGATGGCAACAAGCGAACGGCTTTCCTCGCAGCCTATGTGTTCCTGCACGTCAACGGCCATGAGATCGTTGCTGGCGAGGTCTCCGCGGTGACGGCCGTCCTTGCGCTGGCCGCAGGCGAGATCGGCGAAGAAGAGTTTACCAAATGGCTGCGGCGGAACTGCCGCTCGCGTCCGACCTGAACGCGGCCATCCTATCCCAGCAGGTCGCGCAGCATGGCGACGAGCGGCACGTCCGCCGGCGGCATGGGATAGTCGGTAAGCCGCACCGCCCGCACCCATTTGATGCGCTGGCCTTCACGCGGCGTGATCTCGCCCTCCCAGTTGCGGCAGAGATAGAGCGGCATCAGCAGATGGAAGTTCTCGTACGTATGGCTCGCGAACGTGAAGGGTGCGAGGCACGTCTCGCACACCTCGATGCCAAGCTCCTCCTGAAGCTCGCGGAGAAGTGCCTGCTCGGGCGTCTCGCCCGGCGAGACCTTGCCGCCTGGGAACTCCCAGAGCCCGGCCATGGATTTTCCCGGCGGCCGCTCCGCAATGAGCACGCGGTTGTCGGCGTCGATGAGCGCCGCCGCGGCGACGAGAACGATCGGCTTGGTCACGGTGCTTCGGCCTTCATGCGGCGGCATCCATATCCTCTGGCAGCGGCACGCCCGTCTCCATGAATGATGCCCGCTGGCGCGCGCCGACGCGCGCGAGGTCGAAGTCCTCTATGGTTTCGTTGAAGATCCGGAAGTAGTTGAGCCGCGCGTCGAGATGAAGAAAGACGCCACCGAGCCCGATCGCGGCACGATCCATGAATACGAACTCGCGCGGCACCCTCACCGGTCCCTTCTCCTTGAGCGCCTTGTGTACGGTGAAGGCTTCGCGCCGACCGTACTCGCCAGGCGTCGTTCCTTCGGCGATCGAGCGCACTCGGTCGTCGAGCAGCGGCCCGTAGATGAAGCGCGCCCAGATGTTAAGGACGTCGATCAGCTCCCTGGAAAGACCCGAGAAACCCCATGTCTCATAGGCGTGCACGATGCGCGCCTCGTCGCCCTCGTGCAGTCCGCGATAGAGATCGATGACGCCGCCGACGAATTTCGGCGCGAACGTGCGCATGCAGCCGTAGTCCAGAAGATTGATGCCGGCCGGACGCCCCGCTTCCTCAAAGATCGTGTAGTTGCCGAGGTGCGGATCGCCATGAATGACGCCGTAGTGGCTGAACGGGAACCACCACGCGCGGAACATGGCGCGCGCGATCTGGTTGCGATCCTCGACCGGCGCCTCCTTGTAGTCGAGCAGGCGTCGCCCCTCGAGCCAGGTCATAGTGAGCAGTCGCTTCGTCGAAAGCTCGGGCACGATATCGGGTACGCGAATGAGCGGATCATCGCGAAAGATGAGGCGATAGAGCGCCGTGTGGCATGCCTCGAGACCGTAATCGAGCTCCTCGCGGAGCCGCGCCGAGATCTCCTTCAGGATCTCGCCCGTCTCGACGGCCGGATCCATGCGGGCGTGAATGGCGAACGCGACCTTGAGCTGCGTCACGTCGGCTTCGACCGCCGACTGCATATCCGGATACTGCAACTTCACGGCCAACGCGCGCCCATCATGCGCTAGCGCACGATGCACCTGCCCAAGCGAGGCCGAGGCGGTCGACGCCAGCTCGAACGACGCAAATCGCGCCTGCCAGTCCGGCCCAAGTTCGGCCTGCATGCGACGGCGCACGAACGCGGGCCCCATGGGCGGGGCCGCCGACTGGAGCTGCGCCAGCTCGCGCGCATATTCAGGCGGCAGGGCCTCCGGAATGGTCGAGAGGAGCTGTGCCGCCTTCATGATAGGGCCTTTGAGCCCGCCCAGCGCCTTGGCAAGCTCGGCCGCATTCTTCTCGCGATCGAGGTCATAGCCGAGCAGGCGGCTGCCGGCGACACGTGCAGCCACTGCACCGACGTTCGTGCCGACGCGAAGATATCGCGCGGCGCGTGCGCTCAGGCGGTTGGCTTCCTCGTCTTCGGCCATATGGTCTGAACCTCTTGGCGCCGCAGACACGCGACCCCGAACACTGCTCTCAAATATGGCGTCGAGATCGCCCCCGATCAACGCGCCGCCATGCCGCGTCGGGCGATCCTAGAGCTTCTTTGGGTCGAGGCCGCCCATTTTGCACACGATGCGCCATTCCTCGGGCGTCACCGGCTGCACGGAAAGGCGCGTCGTCGTCACAAGGCTCATCTTCGAGAGGGATGGCGTTTCCTTGGCATCCTCGAGTGTCACAGGCTTCGGCATGTCGGCGACTGCGACGACGTCCACGCACTCCCACTTGCCCGTGTCGTCACTAGGATCGGGATGGGCGAGCGCGATCACCTTGCAGACGCCGACGATCTCCTTGCCGATGTTCGAGTGGTAGAAGAAACCGAGATCACCGATCTTCATGGCCTTCATGTTGTTGCGCGCGAGGAAATTCCGCACACCCGTCCATGGCTCGCCAGTTTTCCCTTTGGACTTCAGATCGTCCCAGGAGAAAGCATCGGGCTCCGACTTCAGGAGCCAATAGGCCGGCCCGGCTGTTTTGTCTGCAGACTTGGCCGTGCCGGCGCGGGCTGGCTTTTTTGACATGCTCGGCGATCCTTGCTGTTGCCGATTTTCTGCGCGGGCGGACTCTAGCTGGCGTACACATCTTTGTCATTGCACCGCCCGTTGACCCGACATGCGCCCCGGATACCATCGGCACGGATATCAAAGCATGGGGGAGATATGTCGGTTGAACAGGATGCGCCCGCGAATGCCGGCGCGACCGAGAAGCGCATGGTGCGGGTCTGGGATGGCCCGACGCGCCTCTTTCACTGGTCGCTTGTCGTCCTGATCGCGCTCGCCTATGTCACCCGCGAGGGCAATCCCGATCTCGTCTGGCACATGCGGATCGGCTACGCGATCCTCATCCTCATCACATTCCGCATTCTCTGGGGCTTTGTCGGCAGCTCGACCGCCCGCTTCCGAGCCTTCGCCTATGCACCGTGGACGGCGCTCCGCTACGGCATGGATTTCCTGCTCCGGCGGCCCCGTCACTTCCTCGGCCACAATCCACTCGGCGGCACCGTCGTGTTCATCATGCTCGGGCTCGTCGCAGCGCAGGGCATCACGGGCCTCTTCTCCTACGATGACCACACGGAGCTGCACGGTGGACCGCTCGCGAGCAAGATCGCCGAGGAGACGGTGGCACTCGCGACGCGCTGGCACATCTGGCTTTTCGACATCCTGCTCATCGTTATCGCGCTCCATATTCTGGCGAGCTTTGCCTATGCCATCTGGAAGCGCGAGGACCTCGTCCGGCCGATGGTCACGGGCCGCAAGCGCTACGCCCACTTCGAGGATCAGGTCGAGGCGCGGATCGCCTCGCCACGGCTCGCGCTGTTGTGCCTCATCCTCGCCGCGGCCATCGTCCTCGGCGGCATCACGCTCGCCGGCGGCAAGATCGGCTGAGAAGACCTCGTACAGTCAGGTGCGCAAGCGAGACGCCTATCCGCCGAGCGGCCATCGCCCGAGATGAAGGCATCGCCCTGGCCCTTGGAGACTGTGCACCAGCGGCAGTTCGCGCACGGTCCAAACAATGGGCTCGGATAGCCGGGTCGCGAGAATAGCTTGTCCATTTCTAGACGAGCGCGCATGGGGCCACGCACATAATTTGCGCGCATCAGGCCCAAATTGCACAAAAGTCGTGCGCCCGCTTCTCAAGCATCCTGGGCATTCTGCTGCTTTCCGAGGCTGTGCCGTCGAACGCGAATGGCACATGGCCTGCGGATTATTTGCACGACGTCTGCAGCAGAACCCGGGAGCCGAAACCATGAGCTTTGACGATCCATTCGACCCCCACCGCCCCCTCAATCACTCCGGATGCAGCTGCGGGCATCACAAATCCCAGGCCGATCACGAGGCAGCCGCGGCGCTGGATCACGATCGACGCATCAAGCGTGTCGTCGAGGGCGCGGTCGTGCGCGCTATCTTCCCGAATGACATGGAGCGGCGCGGCTTCCTGCAGGCGGTCGGCGGCGCGACGGCGCTCGCCGCCATCAGCCAGTTCTTCCCGCTTGGCACGGCCATGGAGGCGTTCGCCCAGACCGACAAGCTCGAGAAGAAGGATCTGAAGGTCGGCTTCATTCCGATCACGTGCGCGACGCCTATCATCATGGCGCACCCCATGGGCTTCTACTCGAAGCACGGTCTCAACGTCGAGGTGATCAAGACGGCCGGCTGGGCCGTCGTCCGCGACAAGACCATCAACAAGGAATACGACGCGGCGCACATGCTCTCGCCCATGCCGCTCGCGATCACGCTCGGCGCAGGTTCGAACCCCATTCCTTACACGATGCCGGCCGTTGAGAACATCAATGGCCAGGCCATAACGCTCTCCATCAAGCACAAGGACAAGCGCGATCCGAAGGAATGGAAGGGCATGAAATTCGCCGTACCCTTCGACTACTCCATGCACAACTACCTGATCCGCTATTATCTCGCGGAGCACGGTATCGATCCCGACAAGGACGTGCAGATCCGCTCGGTGCCGCCGCCGGAGATGGTCGCGAACCTTCGTGCCGACAACATCGACGGTTTCCTGGCACCGGACCCTGTGAACCAGCGCGCCGTGTTCGACGGCGTCGGCTACATCCACATTCTCTCGAAGGACATATGGGATCGCCATCCCTGCTGCGCGTTCGCGGCGAGCCAGGAATTCGTCACCGGCAGTCCCAATACCTACAAGGCGCTGCTGAAGGCGATCATCGACGCGACGGCCTTCGCGACGAAGAGCGAGAACAGGAAGCAGATCGCCGAGGCGATCGCGCCCGCGAATTATCTCAATCAGCCGGTCACGGTCGTCGAGCAGGTGCTGACCGGGACCTTCGCCGACGGCCTCGGCAATGTGAAGAAGGTGCCTGACCGCATCGACTTCGATCCCTTCCCCTATGAGAGCTTCGCCATCTGGATCCTCTCGCAGATGAAGCGCTGGGGCCAGATTAAGGGCGACATCGACTATGCGAAGGTCGCAAAGCAGGTCTATCTCGCGACGGACGCGGCAAAGCTCATGGAGGAAGTCGGGCTTAAGCCACCGTCTTCGACCTCGAAGACGTTCTCGGTCATGGGCAAGACCTTCGATCCAACCAAGCCCGAAGAGTACATCGCGAGTTTCGCCATCAAGCGGACCTGACGCATGTCCCAATCGCTGGCATTGAGAGCGGGCATGCTCTCGATCGCGCTGCTCGCGGCGTTCCTTGTCCTGTGGCAGTTCGCGGTCTCGGGGACGGGTACGACGCAGCAGATGGACCCCGAGTACGCAAAGCTCATGGGGATCACGGCGACGCAGGGCAAGTCGGCGATGCCCGGTCCCATCGATGTCGGCGCAAAGCTCTGGGAGCATTTGCGCCGGCCGTTCTATGACAACGGGCCAAACGACAAGGGCGTCGGCATCCAGCTCGCGTACTCGATCGCGCGCGTGCTCACGGGCTACCTGTTCGCCTTCCTGGTCGCGGTCCCGCTCGGCTTTCTCATCGGCATGTCGCCGCTCTTCAGTCGAGCACTCGATCCCTTCATTCAGGTGCTGAAGCCGATCTCGCCACTCGCCTGGATGCCGCTCGCGCTCTACACGATCAAGGACTCGAACGCGTCGGCCATCTTCGTGATCTTCATCTGCTCTGTCTGGCCGATGCTGATCAATACGGCCTTCGGCGTCGCGACCGTGCGCCGCGACTGGCTGAATGTCGCCAAGACCCTCGAGCTCGGCACGTGGCGCACGGCCTTCCAGGTGATCCTGCCAGCCGCCGCGCCGACAATTCTCACGGGGATGCGTATCTCAATCGGCATTGCGTGGCTCGTGATCGTCGCTGCCGAGATGCTCGTCGGTGGCACGGGCATCGGCTACTTCGTCTGGAACGAGTGGAATAATCTCTCCATCACGAACGTGATCAATGCGATCCTGCTGATCGGCCTCGTCGGCATGGTGCTCGATCAGCTCATGGCGCGGCTCCAGCGCCTCGTCTCGTACTCGGAATAGGGCGAGGGAACCTCCATGAGCCCTCGGCCGCTCATACGCATCGAAGGCCTCGCCCGGCGCTTTCCCGAGCCGAGCGGCAAGAGCACGCTGACGGTCTTCGAGGACGTGTGGTTCACCGTCGATCCCGGCGAGTTCGTCTGCATCATCGGCCATTCCGGATGCGGCAAGTCGACGATCCTCAACATCCTCGCGGGTCTCGACAGCCCGAGCGAGGGAACCGTGATCGTCGGCGAGCAGGCTATCGACGGTCCCAGCCTCGACCGCGCCGTGATCTTCCAATCGCACGCGCTCATGCCGTGGCTCTCGGCCTCGCGCAATATCGAACTCGGCATCTCCTCGCGCCACCGCAACTGGTCAAGCGAGCAGGTCCGCGCCCATGCGCAGAAGTACCTTTCCCTCGTCCATCTCGACGGTGCGGAGAACAAGAAGCCGGCGCAGCTCTCCGGCGGCATGCGTCAGCGCGTCGGCATTGCCCGCGCACTCGCCGTCGAGCCGAAGATCCTGCTCATGGACGAGCCCTTCTCGGCGCTTGATGCGCTGACCCGTGGCGCGCTGCAGGACGAGGTGCTCGCCATCCGCCGGGCCACCGAGCAGACCATCTTCATGATCACGCACGACATCGACGAGGCCATGCTGCTCGCCGACCGCATCGTGCTCATGACGAACGGCCCCAAGGCGCGCATTGCCGAGATCGTCGAGAACACGCTTCCGAAAGACCGCCAGCGCACGGATCTGCACAAGTATCCGAACTACTATCCGCTGCGAAATCACCTGCTCGAGTTTCTCGTCACGCGATCGAAGGAGCTTGCAGGCGGTGTCGGCGCGGGAGATCCGCGCGCACCCGTCATCATTCGTCCCGTTGCAAGCGCGAGTACGGCGGCCGAGACCGCAATCGGCACGTCAACCCAGTCATCCGCGCCTTACCGCTCGCGCCCAGCGCCAACGCGCGTCATTGCGCACGCCAATGGCAGCGCCGTCGCACCGGCCAGCGACGTCGCCCTGAAACGCATCAGCCGAACCACGTAAGAAGCACATCGACCAGGAGGTAACCTCATGACCCGCGAACAGCTCACCGAGAAGATCCTCGATATCAAGCGCGAGAGAGGTCTGACCTGGGCAACGATCTGCAGCGAGATCGGCGGCATGAGCCCCGTCCTCGTGGTCGGCGCACTGCTCGGACAGCACAAGCTCGTCAAGCCGCTCGCGAAGAAGGCCGCCGCTCTGTTCGGCCTCTCGGCGACGGAAGAGAAGATGCTCAACGAGGTGCCCATGCGTGGCGCCGGCACGCCTATGCCGCCGACAGATCCGCTGATCTATCGCTTTTATGAGCTGGTGCTCGTCAATGGTCCGGCGTGGAAGGCACTTATCGAGGAGGAGTTCGGCGACGGCATCATGTCCGCCATCGACTTCGACATGAACATGGAGCGCCTGCCGAACGAGAAAGGCGATCGCGTGAAGATCACGATGTCCGGGAAGTTCCTGCCCTTCAAGTACTACCACAACGAGCAGGGCATCCCGGCCTACGGCTTCAAGGAGGAGTGAGCCTGCACTGAACAGAACAGCGCCGCGTATCGGCCGAGACGCGGCGCCCCTTCATTCAGTATCTGGCCCTCGGCTCACTCTGCGGCCTGTCGCTTCGGCAGCACCCAGCCGGGCCGCGGGAAGTGGCAGGTGTAGCCGTTTGGATAGCGCTCCAGGTAATCCTGGTGCTCGGGCTCCGCCTCCCAGAAATCGCCGACGGGCTCGACCTCGGTCACGACCTTGCCCGGCCATAGGCCCGAAGCCTCGACGTCGGCGATCGTGTCGAGCGCGATCCGCTTCTGCTCGTCATTCACATAGTAGATCGCGGACCGGTACGACATGCCGATGTCGTTGCCCTGGCGGTTCTTCGTCGTCGGATCATGAATCTGGAAGAACAGCTCCAAGATCCGGCGGTAGCTGGTCTTCTCGGGATCGAACATGATCTCGATGCCCTCGGCGTGCGTGCCGTGATTGCGATAGGTCGCATTGGGCACGTCGCCGCCCGTGTAGCCAACACGGGTCGCGGTCACGCCTGGAAGCCTACGGATCAGATCCTGCACGCCCCAGAAGCATCCTCCGGCCAGTACAGCGCGCTCAGCCATGGGCAACCTCCTCGACCTGGTTCAAATACTCGCCATAGCCCTCCGCCTCCATTCGATCGCGGGGAATGAAACGCAGAGAGGCCGAATTGATGCAGTAGCGCAGTCCGCCGCGATCCGCGGGGCCGTCATCGAAGACATGGCCGAGATGGCTGTCGCCGTGCTTCGAACGCACCTCCGTGCGGATCATGCCGTGCGTAATGTCGCGCAACTCGGCGACATTCGCCGGCACGATCGGCTTGGTGAAGCTCGGCCATCCGCAACCGGACTCGAACTTGTCCGATGACGCGAACAACGGCTCGCCGGAGACGATGTCGACGTAGATGCCCACCGCCTTGTTCGAATTGTACTCGCCCGTAAACGGCCGCTCGGTTCCGTTCTGCTGGGTGACGCGATACTGCTCGGGGGTCAGCTTGGAGATTGCCTCTTTGGTCTTCCCGTAGGCCATTTCGAACCTCCGCCTGTTGATCACAGACCATAATATGGCGTTTGAAGGTCGGTATTCCCAGGGGCTGGCGCATTGCAGAACGGCCGGCCACCGAAGCGACCGACCGAAAAGGCGATCAACATGGCGTGTCCGACAGCGCCCTCAACTCAGACGGGACACTCCGCATAGTCCCAGTAGTAGCCCCAGCCGTGCGAACCATACTCCCAGTCGTAGCAGGAGTTACCGGCATAGAGCCCATAGCCGAAGGGCACGATGAAGTAAGGCCCGTAGAAGCGGTGGCGGTGATCCCGGCTCCAGCGAACCGGGCCGTTGGGACGGCGCGGATTACCGGCAACCGTTCTCGGCCCTTTCGTCGACTGTCTGAATTGCCCTGCCGGCGGCGCTGAGCCGATGCGATTGCCTCGTGGCGTCGCCATTCCCGGACGCCCGTTGAAGCTTCGCGAGGTCATCCCCCTCGAACCTCCGCTGAAACCACGCGAGGCATTGCCCGAGAACGAGCGGCCACCTGAGAATGAACCGCCGCCAAACGATCGACCACCGGAGAACGAGCCGCCGCCAAATGACCTGCCCCCACCAAACCCGCCTCCACCAAATGACCTGCCGCCACCTCCCCCAAAGCCACCGCCTCCCATGTTTCTAACCTGCTCGACAAGGGCGCCCGAGGAAGGCGTGAACGTGCTGACGGCGGTAGAGATGGGAGCGGCCTCAGCGTTCGCGAACATCGATGTCGCGAGAGCAAATGCGCCGATCGCGGCGCCGGAGATGAGTTGTTTCGACATTTTCGCGTCTCGCTCGAACTCGTTGGTAGAACTCTCTGCTAATGAATTGTCGACGCCGTGTTCCAGGTTCCAGGTCTGCGCTCTCAAAAGCATGTGAGGCATGATGACACTGGCTAAGCGACCCGCCTCGTTGCCTCGAGAATCAGGTGGGCAACCGCAGCGGGACGGGAGATCATCGACACGTGGCTGGCTTTGAGCTCGATGGACTTCGCGCCCATGCGCTTGGCCATGAAGCGCTCCAGATCCGGATTGATCGTCCTGTCTTCCGTCGAGACGGCATAGAAGCTCGGCTTCGAGCGCCAAGCCGCATTCGTGGTCCTTCCGGTGAGCAGTGCCTTCTGAAAAGGCGCCTGGACGGCGTAGAGGACCTTGGCCTTTGCTTCGGGCACATCGCTGGCGAAGTCGCGCAGGAAAGCCGCTTCGCTCAGCCGTCCTTCCTCGCCGTCGAAGACGATGCCGGCCGTCGCGGGCGGCGTCGGAAAGGTCTTTGCGAGCGCCGTATAATCCTCGCCGGCATCCGGCGCACGCGCGGCGACATAGACGAGCGCGGAGACGTTCGGATGCACGCCGGCCTCGCTTACGATCATGCCCGAGAAAGAATGCCCCACGAGAACTGTCGGCCCGTCCTGGCGCGCGATAACACGCTCGGCCGCGGCGACGGCTTCCGGGAGCGTCGTCAGCGGATTCTGAACGGACGTGACATTCAATCCGGCCACCTGAAGTCGCGGGATCACCTCCGACCAGCATGAGCCGTCGGCGAACAGGCCGTGCACGAGGACGACATTGCGTGCACCGTGTGCTGGAGGTGGAGCGGCCATCGCTCGGTGGGAGATCAACGATGCGGCGACGCCGCCGGCCAGGGCCGAGGTGAATGCTCTACGATCAATGTCCATAACCTGCCTCCAATCGACGATGAACTCACTCATCTATCGGGAGCAGGCGAGCCGGAACCAACCTATGCGAAGATATACATTGGCTAGAACTCAGCACATGCGCTGGCATACGGCGGCATAGGTGTGGGGTCAGCGCCCTCAGTCGGCCAGTATCTCCGGCCGGAACTGCGAGCGGCGACTGATGGTCTTGCCGGCCACCATGAATATGCCATCACCAGTGTAGTGCAGGGTTTCCGGGTACTTCGGAGAAGCTGCGGCGTGTGCCTTCACCACCTCGAAGATGAAGAAATTGTACCGATCCACCAGCGCGTCATCACAAACTCGACATTCGAAGCTCGCGTGGCATTCGCCGATGAGTGGGGCGCCGACCTTGTCCGCTTCTTGAGCGGTGAGACCGAACTCGGCGAACTTATCGATCTCAGCGCCGGTCGTATTGCCGATGCCGACCACCGTATCGGTGAGCGCCGTCGTCGGCAGGTTGACGACGCACTCTCCGCTCTCGCGGATCATGCGGTGGCTGTGATTGCCGGCGGAAATCATCAGACCGATCAGCGAGGGCGAGAATTCCAGGACCGTGTGCCAGCCCAAGGTGATGATGTTGGTGGCGTCGCGCCATTTCGACGAGACCAACACGATCGGCCCGGGCTCGAGATAGCGCCGGACCTTATTGACCGGGAATTCGGCCTTCTTCGGAAGTCGCGCCATGAGCAGCCTCCTCTGCGGTGCTGCTTATCCTCAACTGCCGCAACTCTCCATCACCAGGCGAATTGGCCTCACTCCCACTCGATCGTGCCGGGCGGCTTGCTCGTGATGTCATAGACGACGCGGTTGATGCCGCGGACTTCGTTGATGATCCGCGTCGCGGCCCGGCCGAGGAAATTCATGTCATAGGGAAAGAAGTCGGCCGTCATGCCGTCGACCGATGTCACGGCGCGCAGAGCGCAGACGCTGTCATACGTGCGCCCGTCACCCATGACGCCGACTGTCCGCACGGGGAGCAGCACCGCGAAAGCCTGCCAGATCTTGTCGTAGAGACCGGCCTTGCGGATCTCGTCGAGATAGACGGCATCGGCCTGACGCAGGATGTCGAGCTTTTCGCGCGTGATCTCGCCGGGAATGCGGATCGCGAGGCCCGGCCCCGGGAATGGATGGCGGCCGACGAAAGCCTCAGGCAATCCGAGCTCGCGGCCCAGCGCACGCACCTCGTCCTTGAAGAGCTCGCGCAGCGGCTCGACGAGCTTCAGGTTCATGCGCTCAGGCAGGCCGCCGACATTGTGATGCGACTTGATCGTGACCGAGGGACCGCCGGTGAACGAGACACTCTCGATAACGTCCGGGTAGAGCGTGCCCTGGGCGAGAAACTGAGCGCCGCCGATCTTCTTGGCCTCGGCCTCGAAAACCTCGATGAAGTGCTGGCCGATAATCTTGCGCTTGGTCTCGGGGTCGCTGACACCGGCCAGCGCGCCGAGAAAGCGCTCCGAGGCATCCACGTGCACGAGCGGGATGTTGTAGTGGCCGCGAAAGAGGCTCACGACCTCGTCGGCCTCGTTGAGGCGCATGAGGCCGTGATCGACGAAGATGCACGTGAGCTGGTCGCCGATCGCCTCGTGGATGAGCACGGCCGCAACAGCTGAATCGACGCCACCCGAGAGGCCGCAGATGACGCGGCCCTTGCCGACCTGCGCGCGGATTTTCTCGATCTCGGCCGTGCGGAAGTGGCGCATGGTCCAGTCGCCGGGGATACCAGCGATGTTGCGCACGAAGTTGGCAATCAGGCGGGCACCGTCCGGCGTGTGCACGACTTCCGGGTGGAACATGGTCGTGTAAATGCGGCGGCGCTCGTCGGTCGCAATCGCGAACGGTGCATTCTCGCTCGCGGCCTTGACCGTGAAGCCGTCAGGAAGCCGAGTCACGCGATCGCCGTGGCTCATCCAGACGGGATAGCGCCCGCCGATCTCCCAGATGCCCTCGAAGAGCGCGCTCTTCTCCTTGATCTCGATATCCGCGCGGCCGAACTCGGCGGCATGACCGCCCTCGACCTGACCACCGAGCTGAACGGCCGTCGTCTGCTGGCCATAACAGATGGAAAGGATCGGCACACCCGCGGCGAACACGCCCCCGGGCGCACGCGGTGAGTCGGCACCCGTCACCGAAGCCGGACCGCCTGAGAGAATGATGGCCTTCGGGTTGAGGCGCGCGAGTGCGGCTTCTGCCCGGTTGAAGGGAACGATCTCGGAGTAGACGCCGGCCTCACGCACCCGCCGGGCAATGAGCTGGGTGACCTGCGAGCCGAAATCTATGATGAGAACGGCATCACCGAACGGCTCGCCAGGGGACTTGGGCGACTCCGCGGACGTCGCATTAGCTGGTGGCATCTAGGACTCTCGGCGCTATCGAGCGGGAATCGGTTGCATGTCCGTCCCGCCCGATACAGCACCGGCTCGGTGCGGGGTCAAGCGTCCCCGCGGGCATCCGACACGCTTGCCGGATTAGCAGGCACGCACGTCCGCAACTACTTCGCGAAATTCTGCTTGAGCAGGCCAACGATGATCATGAGCACGGCGCCGCCGACGCCACCCCCGGCGACCTGCGAGACGACGGCGCCGAGATCGAGACCGCTCGCGCCTGCTGTCCCGATGCCAAGCAGGGCCTGGAGGATTTGCCCGCCAAGACCGCCGCCGACGAGACCGGCCAGCGAGTTACCGAGCACGCCGAGGGATTTCTCCTTGAGCGCCGCGCCTGCAATATTGCCGCCGACTGCACCACTAATGAGCTGAATGAGAAGACTGAGATCCATCTGATCGTCTCCATTCCAAAGCCCCCACTTACCTATATCAGATTCATCTGTGGACGTTGCTTCGATTTTCGGCGAAGGTCCACGCCTGTCCGCGGCCCAGCGCGGCTTCATGCTGCTGAACGGCAACAGCCCGGGAACGAAGGTCGGTCTTCCGCAATTTGTGATGTCATTCGGCCTGGGTAGATTGAACCTTATTGCCTATGTTTACGTCTTACTGGTGGAGCGTCGTATACGCACCTCCGGTACGGGTGCCGGCAGTGATACGGGCACCCCAGTCGGACCTTAGATCCGTAGTTGTATCGCGTAGGAAACTGTCCGATGAGTAAGAGCATGGGCCTCGTAGGGGCGCTTGGTGCGTTCGGCGCTCTCGCCTACCTGCTCACACCTTTGCCGCCCGAGAGCCAGTCGACTGTCGTCGTGGCAACGGCCAACGTGGCGCCTTCGCCTGTGGCGGCGCCAGCAAGCCAAGCCGCAGTTCGCGGACCCGTGGCTTCCTCGCCGGCGCCCGCCCAGGATGCGACCGTCCGACTCGTCCAACAGATCCAGACCGAGTTGCTGAGGCTTGGCTGCTATAGCGGCGCAGTCGATGGCCGCTGGTCGCCGGAGACGCAGCAGGCCATGCAGGCCCTCGGCGAGCGCGTGCGGGTGCTTCGTCCCCTGGATACGCCCGACTATATCATGCTCGCCCTCGCCCGCGGCCAGTCGAGCCACCTCTGTGCGGCACCCGATCGTGCAGCTGCCGCCCGTCAGCCGGCGCGGGTGACGCCGATGTCCGCATCCACGGGGCCACCAGACGCGCCACGCGCCGCTACGCCGTCGCGGCGTACCGCGGAGCGTCCGCAAGCTGCTGCCCAGCCGGCGCGTGGGCGCACGGCTGCACCGATCGAGAGCCAGTCGCCTGCATCGGAGAGCCGCACGATCGAGCGGGCTATTCCGAGCCCTGTCGACGACGATCCTGACAACGACCTTGGCCAGAGCCGCATGGGCCTCGGCGCAGCAGCTGTCGATCCGCTGCGCGCCGGCATGGATCCGCGTGATCCGACGGCACCCGCCATTCTTCGCGGCCCACCGACGCCGGCGCATGCAGTCAGCGCCAGTGGCATCGCAGAAATCGCGCCGCCGCCCCCCGCTGAAAAAGCTGCGGGCACGGCAGCCCGGCCGACCTCTTATCCGTCGTCGATGAGTGGCCGCGGGGACTGGAAGCGCAATTTCTTCCAGCGAATGCGAGAAAACGGCCCCTAGCGCAGCCCGCACGGCAAACTTTTAGTCAATTCTGCTTGGGAAGGATTGATCCCCGGGTATGGTTTCTGCCCATTCACCAATGTCTTAAAGCAGGTGATTTGCTATAAGGCCGGCATTGTCGTCGAGGGGATGTTGCGTGATGCGCCATTGGAGCCCATGGGACGAGCAACTTTTGCGCGTGCTCCGAGGTGAGTACCGCCACGATGCGCCGGACTTGAGCTTTGCGCACGGCGCCGAGGGCGGCGTTGCCGTCTTCCATCTCGCGGACGAGATCGGGCTCTGGGTGGCCGCGAGCCGCCACCGCTATCATTACCTGCTGACCGACGGCACGCCGGCAACCCAGGATCCATGTGACATCATGGATATCGTGCCGCTCAGCCGTGCCCTCTTCTCGGATTTTCTCGACATTGCGGACGGCGGGCTCAACTGAGCGTGCGCGACCGATCGCCCGCACCTCGGCCGCCCGTCTTGTGGGCGTTTTGCTGCGCCGCTATAACCCGCGCCAGACCTCTTCCTGCAACATCGAGATCCTGGGAGCCGCCTCATGGCGATCGAGCGTACTTTTTCCATCATCAAGCCGGACGCCACCGCGCGGAACCTCACGGGGGCGATCAATTCCGTGATCGAAAAGGCGGGTCTGCGGATCGTCGCCCAGAAGCGCGTGCGCTGGACGAAGGCCCAGGCGGAGAAGTTCTACGAGGAGCACGCAGCGCGGCCCTTCTACGGGGAGCTCTGCACGTTCATGACCTCGGCGCCGATCGTCGTACAGGTGCTCGAGGGCGAGAACGCGATCGCCAAGTATCGCGAGGTGATGGGTGCAACCGACCCGGCACAGGCCGCCGAGGGCACCATCCGCAAGCTGTTCGCGCTGTCCAAGGGCGAGAACTCGAGTCATGGCTCGGACAGCCCCGCAGCCGCTCAGCGCGAGATCGCGCTGAACTTCAAGCCCGAAGAGATCGTCGGCTGAACGATGAAAGGCCCGCTCTGGCGGGTCTTTTGTTTTCGGCGCGACGTCGGCCCTGGCTAGGCGAAGGCCTTGCGCAGCTCGGTCGCGATGTCGGCTATAGCTACCGCTGAGTCCCTGACGATGCGGCCCATGGTGAGAAAGCCGTGGATCTGCCCGTCGAAGCGCTTCACCTCAACCGGCACGCCGGCCTTCATGAGCGCGCGCGCAAATTCCTCGCCCTCGTCGCGCAGCGGATCCATGGCCGCCGTAATGACGAATGCCGGCGGCAGGCCCGCAAGACTCTTTGCGTGCAGGGGCGACGCCCGCCAGTCCTTGGCGTCCTCGCTGCGGTTTTTCAGATAGAGATCGACGAACCAGTCCATGGTCGTGCGCGTCAGCGGGAGCTGCTCGGCGAACTCCTCGTAGGACGGGTAGACGCTCGACATGTCCGCCGAAGGATAGATCAGCACCTGCAGCTTGAGCATAGGCCCGCCATTGTCGCGAGCATGGAGCGCGACCACCGCACTGAGATTGCCGCCGGCGCTGTCGCCGCCAACCGCGAGGCGCGCGCGATCGACGCCGAGCTCGGCAGCATTGTCGTGGATCCACTGGGCTGCCGCGATCGAGTCATCTGCCGCCGCAGGAAACTTGGCTTCCGGCGCCAGCCGGTAGTCGACCGAAATGACCGTGCACTGCGCGGCGTTGGCGATGTCGCGACACACGCCGTCGTGGCTGTCGAGATTGCCGAGCACCCAGCCGCCCCCGTGATAGTAGATGAGCGTAGGCTGCGGGCTCTTCGTGTCCGTGCCTATGCCGCGGTACAGCCGGAGCGGTATCTGCCCAGCCGGTGCCGTTGCAGCCAGGTCGTGCACCTCGGCAACGGGCGAGGGATCAGGTTGAAGGATCGCTCGCGAGGCGACGAAGATCTCGCGCGCTGCTACATGACCGATCGTCGGATACGGCGGGCGCCCCGAGGCAATGATCAGCTCGACGACCTTGGCGGCGTCCGGATTGATGGTCATGCGGCTCCCTCTCCTAGCGCACCGGCTTTCCACCGAGCGTAGCCGCCCGGCACCGGCTCAAGCAACCCGCGATGAGCGGCGCCCTTCCATGCTCCGTCCGCCGATACCGCGTCCCGGCGGCAGTGATTGGGGCGGATAGCTGGAGGGCGGCGGATTGGAGTTCGCCCAGCCGTACGCGAACATCGTCATGAGGGCAGAGGCGGCGAAGCAGTAGACGCCGGGCAGCACCCGGGCCTCGATGTATCCGGAGGAGTTCATGTAGAAGATCATGAGCGCCAGCACCATGACGTCGGTCATCGAGTAGCGCCCGAGCCATTCCATGGTCGAGAGCGACTTCTGGCGGAAGTCCTCGGAAAGGTTCGGCGAGAGGCAGAGCGTCAGTAGATAGAGCAGCTTCAGGAACGGGAAGACCACCGAGAACACCGTGATCACCGCCGCGAGGAAGTATTCCTGCGTGCGATAGAGCGCATAGATGATGCTCGCGATCGAGTGCTCGTTCGTCCACACGTAGACCGTCGTGAAGCGGATCGACGGCAGTATCACGCCGAGCGCGAACAGGATCGCGGCCGTCAGGATGAACAGAGCCAGCAGGAAGTTCTTGAACGCCGACCGACCGCCAATGCCGATCATCGGCCGCGCACGCTCGGCGCGCAGATGCTCGGCCCGGATCGGCGCGAGCGCGAACACGCTGAGCCAAGCATAGGCGAGGATCATGAACACCACGGCCGCGGTGAAGAAGTAGACACCCGAGAGGCTGCGCGCATCATATATGCCCTGGCTCTTGAGGAAGAAGATCATGAGCGCCAGAACGAGCACGTCGTGCATTGACCATTTGCCGAGCCATTCGAGCGCCCGAAGCCGCCGAAACTGGCGCTGGAGCACGTCGAGCGGCATGGTCGTCAGGATCACGAGATAGAGGATCTTGAAAACCGGCAGCACGATCGAAAAGACGGCGACGATGACGCCGAGAAAGATCTGATTGCGCTGGAGGAGCGTCCACACCGTCGAGAGCAGCGAGAACTCGGTCGAGAAGAAATAGAACTTCGTCAGCTTGATCGAGGGCAGGCTGATGCCGAGCGCGAGCGAGATACTGGCGCCGATGATCGCGAGACTGAGGAGAAAGCGCCGCCCGCCGAGCACGAGCCGCGACCGTTCACTCGGCCCCGTCGGCTGTGTGATCGGTTCGAGCGTCGTGGTCATGCCGCGCCTCGCATTTACGCCTCTACGGCGCCCATGTCATGGCCAGTCTCATGGGCAAAGCAAAGCACCGCCCGCCGAGATTGTCAGCGGGCGGCGGCAAAATCACGTTCAAAGCTTGTATTGGGCCTCAGGCGACCGCCGTGTGCACGACGCCCTTCTCGGCCAGCATCTCCTGCAGCTCGCCCGCCTGGAACATCTCACGGATGATGTCGCAGCCGCCCACGAACTCGCCTTTGACGTAGAGCTGGGGAATCGTCGGCCACTCGCTGAAGGACTTGATTCCCTCGCGGATGCCCATGTCCTCGAGGACGTTGACGTCCTTATAGTCGACCCCGAGGTACTGCAGGATCTGGTCGACCTGGCCGGAGAAACCACACTGCGGGAAGTTCTTGGTGCCCTTCATGAAAAGCACCACGTCATTGCTCGAGATCTGCTTGCGGATCCAGTCGTGGACTGCCTGCTCGCTCATGGCTCATCCTCAAATCTAGCGCATAGCGCCGTCTTTCGGCACACTTCGGCGCGCATCATAGAGATGGCCTCGACGGTCGGCAAGTCAATGGTCGGAACCAACCGCGCGCCCTCCCGAGCGCCCCGATGGGAACCTCCAGCGCTCCGTTCTCGTTATTTCAGCATGGGATAGCAAGCGGAGGTTCCTATGGAAACCGGCGGGAATTGCGATCGCAGACGCCAGGAAGAGAAGATCGACGAGGCCATCCAGGAGACGTTCCCGGCCAGCGATCCGCCGGCTGCCGGCAAGCCGACCAGCACGGAACCGCCCAAGAGCCCGAAGGACCGCGAGGCGCCGATCATCAGCAAGGAGGAGATCGAGCAGGCCAGGCAGGGCAAGGGTCATGCTCAGAACGACAGCATCAAGCGACCCAGCTAAGAGACGGCCGGGCTGCTCACTCGGCCTCAGTCCTTCGGCGGCGCCGTCGTCAGCGCAAGCGCATGCAGTACGCCGCCCATGCGCCCTTCCAGCGCCTCGTAGACCATCTTGTGCTGCTGGACGCGCGTCTTGCCCTTGAACTGCGGCGCCACGACGTGCGCCGCATAGTGATCGCCATCCCCCGCAAGGTCCTTGATCGTCACCTCGGCGCCCGGAAAGCGCTCCCTGATGAGTTTCTCGATCTCGCTGGCATCCATCGGCATTGGTGGGACTCCTTGGGGCCGTTCGTCACTTCCCCTTCTCCCCGTGCTTACGGGGAGAAGGTCGGGATGAGGGGCGGCGAGAGATGCGACCGTCAGCGTTTGCCGCCGCCCCTCACCCTAACCCTCTCCCCGCTTTGGCGGGGATAGGGGATAGTCTAGCGCGGTTCGCCGACGAAGGTCTGCTGGATCTCGCGCACGCGCGTCAGGGCCGCCGCGGGGAGCGGCCCCTTCTCGATCGCATCGATGGCACCGGCAACCTGCTCGTAGGTCGCGACGCCGACCTGCGTGGTCGAAAGCGAGGGTTGCGCCAACGCGTAGCGAATGGCGAGTTCAGTCAGGCTTCCGGCATGGCCCTCATCGACCAGCGGTTTGAAGCGGCGCGCGCGCTCGACGTCGCGGGCATAGTCCGAGCCCGAGCCGATCGGCGGCACGACGGCCCAACCGCGCGGATGACGCTCCATTTCGCCGCTGAGTGCGCCTCCCGCGAGAACGCGGATGCAGATGCTGCCGATGCCCTTCTCCTGCGCCCGCACCATCAATCGGCGATAGTCCTGCGCGGGATAGTTGGCAGGCAGCGTCTCGACGGGCGACGGATTGAGCGCATTCAGACAGATCTGCGCCGAATCCATGACGCCGGCCGCGACCACCTTGTCGATCTCGCCGATGTCGCCGAGCGCCGTGAAACCGAGATAGCGGATCTTGCCGGCATCGCGCAGCTTCTGGAAGGCGGGCACGACGTCGCCGAGAACCTGGGCCGCCGTCACCGTCTCGCCGCTGGCATCAGGCGTCAGCGGATTGTGAAGCTGGTAGAGATCGACGCTGTCGCGCCCCATGCGCTTGAGGCTTTCCTCCAGCGCAGCATTGATGCTGGCGGCAATGCGGCGGCGATCCGCGCTTGGAATGCGCACCTTGGTGCCGATGAGCGCCTTGGGCTTAAGCTTCTTCAGGAGCTTGCCGAGGTTGATTTCGGAGACGCCATCGCCGTAGCCCGGTGCCGTGTCGAAGAAGTTCACGCCATGCTCGAGCGCGAGCGCGGCGGCACGCTCCTGCTCCGCAGCATCGCCCTTCACCATTAGTCCGCCGACGGCACCGCAGCCGAAGGTCAACACCGACACCTGCTCGCCGGTGCGGCCGAGCGCGCGTTTCTCGATCATGGCTTCCTCCAACTGTGTTTCCGGCTCTGACGGCCTGCTTGCAACGCGCTTACTTCTTGAAGAACTGTTCCAGCGTCGTGACGTCCTTCCTGGGGCCATCTTGATCGGCGGCGATCTCACGATAGAGATCGGCAATGCCGTTGTAGATCGCGGCGGTGGACTTGCGCCCGCTCTGCTCGGCGATCTCCTCCATCTCGCCGACAAAGCGGTAAGCCTTCACAAACATGTCCGGCACCGACCAACTGATGCTCTTCAGCGTGTTCGGCTGGCTGCGCTGCAGCTCCTCGAGCAGCGCTTCCTTGGCGCCGTATTTGTCGGCCATCAGGATGGAGGCCGTGGCAAGCGCGGTGAGGCCCTTGCCGATGGCGGCATAAGACATCTTGAGTGCCGAGGCCGCGCCGATCGGGCCATCGACCATTTTCACTTCGAGCCCGCCCTTGGAGAGCGATGCCACGCGGTCCCCCGGGATGGCGGAGAAGAAGTAGACGGTATTGCGCGTGTCGGGGCGTGGCGGCGGACCGATGATGCCGCCGTCTGAGAACGTACAGCCTGTCGGTGCTATCACCGCAGCCACCTGCTCGACCTTGCTCGAGCTCACGGCATTCATATCAGCATAGAGTGGCTTGTTCCTCGAGGCCTTGAGCGTCGGTGCGAGCTGCTCGGCAAGAGCCAGCGCATCACTCGGCGGCACGATCGAGAGAATGATATCGGCAGCGGCGATGCCGGCGAGGTCGACCCCGCGCATGCCGGCCTTCTCGGCCCGCACCCGGCTCGCGCTGCTGCGCCCTTCGAGCCATGTCACGACATTGACGCCGTTGCTGGTCAGCCGTGCGGCCGTACCGGCACCCATGGCGCCCTGGGCAATGATGGCCACGGTTGTCTTCGTCATCGCTTCCACTCCCTCGTCATGGGGCGTGGCGCGTGACGCACCGACGCCGCCTTATTCGCTGGCCAGCTTGACGCCTCGGCGCCCTGCCAGGTCCTGGATGAACTGCCACGCGACGCGGCCCGAGCGGCCACCTCGCGTCATCGCCCATTCGCGCGCCTCGGCGATCAACTCGGCATCGCTGATCTTGATGCCGTGATGCGCCGCATAGCTGCGCACCATGTCGAAATACTGATCCTGACTGCCATTGTGGAAGCCGAGCCACAGCCCGAACCGGTCGGAGAGCGAGACCTTCTCCTCCACGGCCTCGGACGGATTGATCGCCGTCGAGCGCTCGTTCTCCATCATGTCACGCGGCATGAGGTGACGGCGGTTCGACGTCGCATAGAAGAGCACGTTCTGAGGGCGTCCTTCAATGCCACCCTCCAACACAGCCTTGAGCGACTTGTAGCTGGTATCGTCATGATCGAAGGAAAGATCGTCGCAGAAGACGATGAAGCGATGGGCGCTGCCGCGCATGTAGCTGAGGCAGGCGGGCAGCGAGTCGATGTCCTCGCGATGGATCTCGACGAGCTTCAGACCACCCTTGGCCCCTGACTTCGCCATCTCGTTGGAGACCTCGGCGTGCGCCGCTTTGACGAGCGAGGACTTGCCCATGCCACGGGCGCCCCATAGCAGCGCATTGTTGGCGGGAAGATCCTTGGAGAAGCGCCGCGTGTTCTCCAGAAGCTGGTCCGAGGCCATCTCGATGCCCTTGAGGAGCGACAGCGGCTGGCGGTTCACGTGCGGCACAGGGAGGAAAGCCACCGGGTTCGCCTGCCAGACGAAGGCCTCCGCAGCCTCGAAATCCACGGGCGGCGCGGACGGCGGCGCCATGCGCTCCAGAGCGGCAACGAGGCGTTCGAGTAGGGCGGCGTTCACGGCGATGGTGTCGGACATATCGGACGAGGTCTTTCGGAAGGAATGACTTGGCTGCGCGCGGGTCTATAGCCCGCAAGCTAGCATTCGTCACCCCGTCCGGCAGCGGGGCTGCGTCGCTTGGTATGCCATACGCCAAAAAAAGGGGCCGTCCGGATTCCGAACGGCCCAAGTCTAGGGAGGAAACGCCCAAAGGAGGGCTGCGAGATCGCTCTCGCAAGAAGACAATTAAATGTGCGGCGCACCATTTACAAGGGGGATTTTTGTGCGGCGCACTGCAAAATTGCATGGTAAGCAGGCGCAGCCCTGCCAGCTACTCCTGGCGTATTGAAACTAATTATTATGTTTCAATGGCTTAGCACAATCAAAGCGGCGATATATCGGGCGCGACGCATCGCTGCCAGTGGTCAAACCAGCCGGAATAGGCCAACATCCAGGATGCGAACGGGGTGATGCAAGGCCCGTGCGAGGCGTCTTGACGCCTCTGGGCCGGCTCCGGAACGCTAATATCCTACTGCGCCAGCTAAATATCTCACGGATCCCAGGAGAAAACGCCACCATGATCTACGAGCTCAGGGTTTATTATTGCGTGCCCGGCCGCCTTCCCAACCTGCTGAAGCGCTTCGAGTCGATCACCCTCGGCATCTGGGAAAAGCACGGCATCAAGCAAGCCGGCTTCTGGACCGTGCTGGTCGGTGACTCGAATCAGGCCCTCTACTACCTCCTGGCGTTCGACAGCATGGCGGACCGCGAGAAAAAGTGGAATGCCTTCCAGGCCGACCCCGAGTGGATCGCCAAGCGCGCCGAGACGGAGAAGGACGGCCCGATCGTCGCCAAGATCGAGAACCAGTTCCTCCAGCCAACGGCCTTCTCGAGCGTGAAGTAGTTCGCGCCTTCGGCACGACGGGGCTTCGAGCGAATACCTCTCGGCGAGCGCTACATGTCCCTTCTCCCCGTCCTACACGGGGAGAAGGTTAGGATGAGGGGCGGGAACTCGCGCGGCGCTCCAGTGTGCCGCCGCCCCTCACCCTAACCCTCTCCCCGCAAGCGGGGAGAGGGGATTGCCGGTGTGCTCGCGGCAATCTCCAAATCCACGAAAGGCGGGATTGGAGGGGCGGCGGCCCTGTTCGAGCTGAAAGTGCAACCTGCTCACGCAGCCGCGAGCAAACTCTCGAAGAGCTTACGGCCGTCGACCGAGCCGAGCATGGCCTCGGCGGCGTTCTCGGGATGCGGCATCATACCGAGGATGCGCCCTGTCGCATCGGCGATGCCGGCTATGTTGCGCTGTGCGCCGTTGGCATTGGACTCCGCCGTCACGTTGCCGGTGGGATCACAGTAGCGGAATACGACCTGCCCCTCGCCCTCGAGCCGGTCGAGCGTCGCAGTATCGGCGAAGTAATTGCCGTCACCGTGTGCGCAGATCATCTGCGCGACCTCGCCCTGGTTGTAGCAACCGGTGAAGCGGGTCCGCGTATTCTCGACCTTGAGCCAGACATCCTTGCAGATGAACTTGAGTGAGGCATTGCGCTGGAGAACGCCTGGCAGCAGGCCGGTTTCGCAGAGAATCTGGAAGCCATTGCAGATGCCGAGCACGGGCACGCCGGCCTTCGCCTTGGCGATCACGTCCCGCATGATGGGCGAGTGGGCAGCCATGGCGCCGCAGCGCAGGTAGTCGCCGAAGGAAAAGCCGCCCGGCAGCACAATCAGGTCGGACTGTGGGACCTCGCTGTCACCGTGCCAAACGATCTGCGCTGGTTTCCCCGTGACCGTGGCGAGCACGTCCGCCACGTCCCGCTCGCGGTTCGTTCCGGGAAACACGATCACCGAGCTTTTCATCTCTCAGTCCTCGCTCTCAGCCTGCCGACAGCTCGAATGCGTAGTCCTCGATGACCAGATTGGCGAGCAGATCCCTGCACATGCGCTCGACCTCGGCGCGGGCTGCCGTCTCGTCCGTCGAGGCCAGATCGACCTCGATGTACTTGCCCTGGCGCACTTCCTCGACGCCCTTGAAACCGAGCCCGGAGAGCGCGTTCTGGATGGCTTTGCCTTGAGGGTCGAGGACACCGTTCTTGAGCGTAATGCGGATACGGGCTTTCATGCGTCTCTCGCGCGACAATCGTCCTGTCCGAGACAAATGCCCGGACGCGGCCGCAGATACAAGGGCCGCAGCGCCGCATCGAGGGCTCAAATACGGGGAAACAACATGAATCAAGCGATGATCATCGGCGCAACAGGCATCACCGGCGGCTACATCCTCCGCGATCTCGCCGCCCGGCCCGGTTGGAAGGTCACCGGCCTCTGCCGGCGCCCACCTGCCGAATCGGCCCCGAATGTGAGCTGGCTCAGCGTCGATCTGCTCGACAAGGCGGATGCGCGGGGTAAGCTCGGCGGGCTCCGCGACGTCACCCACGTCTTCTACTGCGGGTTCATACCGCTGGCGCCGGATGAGCTGCATCTCCCTGCGAACGCCAATGTCGCTGTGAACTTGGCGCTCCTCGCGAATGCCGTGGAGCCGGTGGAAGCGGTCGCCGATGGGCTCAAGCACATCCAGGTCATGCAGGGCACGAAGTACTACGGCTCGCACATCGGTGCTTTCAAAACGCCGGCCAAGGAGGACGACCCGCGCCACATGGCGCCGAACTTCTACTTCGACCAGCAGGACTACGTGGCCGATCTTCAGCGCGGCAAATCCTGGACCTGGTCGTGCCTGCGCCCGCATACGGTCATGGGTTTCACGATCGGCAATCCCCTGAACCTGCTCTCGGTCCTGGCGGTCTATGCGGCCATCTCGAAGGAGCTGGGCCTGCCGCTCAAGTTCCCCGGCCTCGAGGGGCATTACCGTGCCGTCTACCAGGTCACGGATGCGGGCCTGCTCGCGCGCGCGGCGCACTGGGCCGCGACCACACCCGCCTGTGCCAATCAGGCGTTCAATATCACGAATGGTGATTTCTTCCGCTGGGAGAGCCTGTGGCCGCGCATCGCGGAGCTATTCGACATGAAGGCCGGCCCTGTGCAGACGATCGACCTCGTGGGCTTCATGGCCGACAAGGCGCCGCTTTGGGAGCGCATGGCCGAGAAGCACGATCTCATGCGCGTGCCCTTTGCCAAGGCCGTGAACTGGGGCTTTGGGAACTATGTTTTCAAAGCCAATTGGGACCAGATGTCCGACACCACGCGCACGCGCCGTCTCGGCTTCACGGAGTGCTTCGACAGCGAGGAGCGCCTGCTCGAGCAGCTCGCCGAGCTCAAACGCGCGCGATTCGTGCCGTAAACATTCGGTGAACAACGTCGCCCCGGCCACAGCCAGACCAAGAATGCCCGTGTAAATCAGTCGCGTAGCGTTTCGAGATCAGGCCGAAACGCCTAGATAGGCTGAGATGAACGACACCGCTTTTTCAGGGAGTGCCGTCCAGGCCGGCGCCGACGTGCCCGAGTTCGGCATCGCGAGCGTCGGCGCGCCTGAAGCGCAGGTCGCGAGCCCGGATATGGTTGGCCTTCAGGCGGGGCCTCGGACCGAGACGACCTCGAAGAGCGGAGATCGGCGTTTTCAGATCGGCCTCGCCGTTGCGGTCTTTCTCCACAGTCTGATGTTTGCGGGCGTCTTCGGCTCGCCACCGAGGAACATTGGCGATCCGAACGGCAGCGACGACGCTATCAACGTGGCACTCGTCACCGATGCGGAGCTGCGCAGTCTCTCTACCGCGGCGGACAGCAAGCCGAAGGGACCGCTGAGCCCACCTCCGACACCGCCGCCGAAGCCGCCTATTGAGGCGGCGCCCGCACCACCCACACCGACACCTCCAACGCCACCCGAGCCTCCGACCCCCGCTGCGAAAGCGACGCCTCCACCCCCACCACCCCCCGAGGCCGTGGACGAAAAGGCGCTGACGCTGGCGCCGATCGAGGATCTTGTTACTCCGATCCAGCGCAGGCCCGAGCCCAAGCAGGCGGAGCCTGCGCCGCCAAGAGAGGAACCACCGCAGCGCACCGAGAAGGCAAAGCCGCAGCGCGATCGCACGGCCATGCTCGATCTGACCCCGCCCACGACATTCTCCGCGCCTGGAGGTGGCGGCGCAGGTCTTCAGCGTCCACCCGGCATCACGCGCTCAGGCGAGAACGACGCCTTTGCTCGCGGCGTCGTCAGCGCGCTGCAGAGAACCATGCCGCAGCTCAACGACACGCGCGGCCGCGTCACCGTGCGCATTACCCTCGACAGAGACGGAAGCCTTGTGAATACGCAGGTCGTGCGCCCGTCCAACATTGCCGGGCTCGACCGGTATGTGGTGTTCGCCACGCGGCAGACGAGCTACCCTTTCCCACCGCGGAATGCCAAGCCTGATGATCTCGTGTTCCTGATCACCTACATCTACAATTAGGCCGAGGCGTCGCGCCCGACCTGGACAGGAAATCAGATGCTCGATCGATTGCTCGATCTGCTGCAGGGAAAAGGTTCGGCTCCGAACATCGAGGAGCCGCATCTTTCGGTCGCCGTGCTGCTCGTCGAAGCGGGCCTCATGCATGGCGACTTCAGCGCCGAGGAGCGCACGACGACAGCACATCTCCTCGCCCGCCGCTTCGCGCTCTCTCCCGACGAGGCCGAGGAGCTGATCGGACGGGCCGAAGCGCGGGCGCGCAGCTCAGCGCAATACTTTCCCTTCACGAACAGCCTCAACAACAGCATGAGCATCGACGACAAGATCGAGGTCATCGAAATGCTGTGGCGCATCGCCTATGCCGACGGCAATCTCGATGCGTTCGAGGATCAGCTCATCCGCCAGGTCGCAGGTCTCATGCATGTGCCCGACCGCGACCGGATGGACGCGCGCCGCCGCGTGCTGGGAACCTGAGGGCGCATTCTAAGGGCGACTGGCGCGTCGCCCTCGCTCACGATGCGTGCTTGCCGTGGCAGTGCTTGTACTTCTTGCCCGACCCACACGGGCACGGCGCATTGCGCGAGACGCGACCCCAAGTCGACTCGTCGCCCGGATCGACCGCGCCATTCTTGCCGCGCGACTTGACTGGCTCCGGACGCGCGCGTGCGGGCGCCGGCGCGCGCGCCTCCGACGACAAAGCGGCTTCAGCAAGCTCGAACTCGTCCTCGCCCGTCATCGGGTTCAGATGGTGCGCCTGCATGGGCGGCAGCTCGTATTCCTCGACGGGCTCGGGCACCGAACCCGCCGACATGCGCACGTGCATGAGCTGGCTGGTCACGGCCTCGCGCAGGTTCTCAAGCATGCTCTCGAACAGCGTGAAGCTTTCCGATTTGAACTCGTTGACCGGATCGCGCTGGCCATACGCGCGAAAATTGATCACCGTGCGCAGGTGCTCGAGCACGACCAGATGCTCGCGCCAGAGGTTGTCGAGCGTCTGTAGCAGGACCGACTTCTCGATATCGCGCAGGCGCATCCTGCCGATGGCGGCAGGCGACTTGTCTGGCGCGCTCTCGATGGCCTCGACGAGCCCCTTGGCCTCGATGTACTCGCGCATGAACGAATAGCCGATGCCGCCGAGCTGGGCCTCAGCCTCCTGCCGACTCGGGCCTTCGATGCGGATTTCCTCGCGATTGGAGTCGAGGAGTGCACGGCCGAGCCGTTCGAAGGTCGCCTCGCCGGGAACCCCGTCGGCCAGCGCTCGCAGCTCGGGTTCGCCCTTCACGAAGTTGACCATGCCGCGCGCCTGCTCGTAGCCTGCCATCACGCCCTTGCCCACTTCCTCTGAGAGCTCCATGAACTTGCCATCGACGAGCTTCGTCAGGCGCTCGAGGATTTCCTGCTCGGCAATGCCCTCCTCGTCGGCCCACGCCGGGATGGGAGCATCGATCCCGAAGATCTCCTCGACTCGCTTCTGCAGTTCTTCAGTTTCCCACTGCTCCGAGTAGGCGCCCTCGGGAATGTGGGTCGCTACGAGCCCCTGGAGAACCTCGTGGCGCATGGCGTCGATCGTCTCGCTCACGTCCTCGGCGGCCATGATGTCGATGCGCTGCTCGAAGACGACCTTGCGCTGGTCGTTCATCGTGTCGTCGTACTTGAGCACGTACTTGCGCGCGTCAAAGTTGCGGGCCTCGACCTTCTTTTGCGCGTTCTCGAGAGCCTTGTTGATCCAGCGGTGCGTGATCGCCTCGCCTTCCTCGAGACCGAGCTTCTGCAGCATGCCATCGATGCGATCGGCCGCGAAGATGCGCATAAGATCGTCTTCGAGCGAGAGGTAGAATTTCGTGCGCCCGGGATCGCCCTGGCGACCTGAACGACCGCGGAGCTGGTTGTCGATGCGCCGGCTCTCGTGGCGCTCGGTGCCCATGACATAGAGGCCCCCGGGGTAGGTCACGGTCTTGGCCGGGCGATTGCCCTTGGCCGGCTCGATCTCGACCGTCTCGCTCGCCTCGAGGACGATGCGGCGGTTCGCCTCTATCTCGTCGGCGATCTTGGCGATACGGCGCTCGCGCTCCGCACCCTCTGGAACGTCGGCCAGCTCCTGGAGCACGCGCATCTGCAGGTTACCGCCGAGCTGGATGTCGGTACCACGGCCCGCCATGTTGGTGGCGATCGTCACCGCACCCGGCACGCCCGCCTGGGCGATGATCGTGGCTTCCTGCTCATGGTGGCGCGCATTCAGCACCTGATGGGGGACGCCACGCTGTTTAAGAAGCTCGGAGATCATCTCGCTCTTCTCGATCGAGACCGTGCCGACGAGCACGGGCTGCTTGCGCTTCTGCGCACTGTCGATCTCGCGGATGATTGCCTCGTACTTCTCCTTGCCCGTGCGATAGACCTCGTCGTCGAGGTCGGCGCGCCCGACGGGCACGTTGGTCGGGATCTCGATCACGTCGAGCTTGTAGATGTCCAGGAACTCGTCGGCTTCGGTCGAGGCCGTACCCGTCATGCCCGCGAGCTTGTCGTAGAGGCGGAAGTAGTTTTGGAAGGTGATCGAGGCGAGCGTCTGGTTCTCGGGCTGGATCTTCACGTGCTCCTTGGCCTCGAGAGCCTGGTGGAGGCCTTCGGAGTAGCGCCGGCCCGGCATCATGCGGCCCGTGAACTCGTCGATGATGACGACCTCGTTGTCCTTCACGATGTAGTCGCGGTCGCGATGGAACATCTTGTGGGCCTTGAGGGCCTGATTGATGTGATGGACGACCGTGACATTCTCGATGTCGTAGAGGGCGTCGCCCTTGAGCAACCCGGCCTCGTTGAGCAGGCGCTCGATGGTCTCCTGGCCGGCCTCGGTGAACGCCACCTGCTTCTGCTTCTCATCAAGCTCGAAGTCCGACTTCTCGATCTTGTGCATCAGCGCATCGACGGCGTTGTAGAGCTCCGAGCGGTCCTCGACCGGACCCGAGATGATCAGCGGCGTGCGCGCCTCGTCGATCAGGATCGAGTCCACCTCATCGACGATGGCGAACGCGTGCCCGGACAGCTCCTGCGGCCGGCCGCCGAACTGCACCATGTCGACCACGCGCATCTTCATGTTGTCGCGCAGATAGTCGAAGCCGAACTCGTTGTTGGTACCGTACGTGACGTCGCAGGCATAGGCGGCGCGGCGCTGCTCGTCGTCGAGATCATGGACGATGCAGCCGACGGTGAGCCCCAGGAACCGGTAGACCTGCCCCATCCACTCGGAGTCGCGCTTGGCCAGATAGTCGTTCACCGTCACGACGTGGACGCCGCGACCCGCAAGCGCATTCAGATAGACGGGCAGGGTAGCGACCAGCGTCTTGCCTTCACCGGTCTTCATCTCGGCGATGTTGCCGGAGTGGAGCACCATGCCGCCGAGGAGCTGGACATCGAAATGGCGCTGCTTGAGCGTACGCTTGGCCGCCTCGCGAACGGTGGCGAAAGCCGGCACCAGCAGATCGTCGAGCGAGGCCCCCTCGGCGAGCTGCTTGCGGAACATGTCCGTGCGCGCCCTGAGGTCGGCGTCGGAGAGTTTCTCGATCTCGCCCTCGAGGGCATTGATCTCCGCAACCTTGGGTCGGAACGACTTCAACATCCGATCGTTCGACGAGCCGAAGATCTTGGAGGCAATCGAAGCGAGCGACAGCATGAACCGTTCCTCAAATCCAGTAACCGGAGTCGGACCTGGCCGGGCCTGACACCTGCGAAGTCGATGTACGTGTCGACGCGCCGACTTCCGTCGGGCGGCCGCTGCGATCAGGTTGTGCTTCGAAGAGGAAGAGGCCGACGAGCGAGCCGCCACAGGCCCTACCAACCCAACCGGGCACCGCATCCAGCCGGCACGGGAGAAATAAGGATGGCGCGGAGGGTTGTCAACGAAAGCGCGTCAAAACGCACGTGTACTGTGGCGGAAGTTGCGACCGGCACTGTGACCGACTGGCGCACCCCGCCGGGGCGAGAAGTCGACCGTCACGGCCGTTGCCGCATCGTGCCCACGAACCAGTCCCCATAGGAGGCTTCGCCGGCGCGCGGGTTCTCCCAGGGATCAGACATCTTCGCACGGCGCTGTGCCCTGGTGAGCCGGTGTTTCAATCGCCGAATGCTCGCACGACGCGCCCGTGCCGGATCGGACCCGTCCTCCAGCGCCGACGGGTCCGGCCTGCGTAACGGCAGCGCGAGCTGCTCGAGCGGAATTTCGACCGCCGGATCCGGTGCCTCCAGCGGCTCGCTCGCGCGCCCGACGCGGGCAACGACGTTCGGCGAGGGGCGCTCTGCCTCATCTGGAGGTCCGGGCGGATCACCGTCAGCAACGCGCCGCCTCGGCTCCTGTGCATCATAGCGCGGCGGCTTCACGGCGACGGCGGGTGGGGCAGCGGTGACGGGGCGCGTGACGGGCTCGGGTGGCACTTCCGGTGACGCGGCTGTGAGACGTCTCGGCAATGGACGACGTTTTTCCGGAGCTGGAAGCCCACCGGACTCTGCCACGCGCTTTTCGTCCTCCGTCGCAGGGCGCCAGGCGCCGACGATGGTATCGCTCGGACGCCGGGTCAGATCGTAGGCAATGGTGCTGGCATTGGGTTGCGCTCCCGGAATGGCCCCGGAAGAACTTTGTGGTGGCCCGCGCTCCGAAAACTGTTCGAGACGGCCCGAACTCTGATCCATGCGCACGACATCGGCATTGCGCACGAACAGCACGCTGGCAGTGAGGCCGACCACGACGACAACGCCGAGCAGTGTCAGCGCCGCCGGCAGCAGGCGCCGCGGCGGCATCTCACTCCCGAAGGCAGCAGGTGCCGGCGGCTCCAAGGGGTCGGGATCATAGAGCGTCGCGCGCTCAACCAGAAATGGCGCGCCTTGGCGGAAATTCGCAGCACGGTCCGCGACCGACTGGCGATTCGCGCCGGCATGAGGACCGTCACGATCGTAACGCGCTCGCGCATCGCGCCCGAGACCATGCATCTGGCCATGCGCCGCCGCAGCGCGCAACGGCTGCGTATCGGTTGGGCGTTCGCTCATCCGCGTATCGTGCCACCTGCATCACCTGCCCCGTGGCGGCCATGGTCTTGCCGTCCACCGGAAACCGGAACCTACGCAGCACGCATAGACGCATCGAATCGCTGGATACTATCGCATCTCGCCACCGATGTCCGGCACATGGCCGAACTCCCCACTGCTGTGTCACTGCCGGGCCTAGCAGGCTCCGGCGGGTTGCCCGATCTTGACGCCCGTGCTCCGATCGCTGAAGACAGACCGGCAACAGCGGAGAGCGCGCATGATCGGACGGCTGAACCACGTAGCTATCGCAGTTAGAGATATGGCAGCCGCTGTCGCGGTCTATCGCGATACGCTGGGTGGCGAGGTGTCGGAGAAAGTGGCGCAGCCCGAGCACGGCGTGTCGACTGTGTTCGTCGTCCTCCCGAACACCAAGATCGAGTTGCTGGAGCCGCTCGGGGCCGGTTCTCCGATCGCCAAGTTTCTCGAGCGCAATCCCGATGGCGGCATTCATCATCTGTGCTACGAGGTCGACGATATCATCGCCGCACGCGATCGTCTGAAGGTTGCAGGCGCGCGCGTGCTCGGCGATGGCGAGCCGAAGATTGGCGCCCACGGTAAGCCCGTACTGTTCCTGCATCCGAAGGATTTCTGCGGGACGCTCGTCGAGCTCGAGCAGGCCTGAAGCGCGGCAACGAACGCGCACGGATGATCGCCGTTCCAACTTATCAACCGGGCGAGCTCAAGTCTTGACCACATATGCTTCCCGAGCAAGAACAGCGGGCTCGACGTGCGCTGAGCCGGGTGCTCACAAGGCTCCTCCTGGATACCTTGTTCTCAAATAGTGCAGGCGAAGGCTGGACGTTCGTGCTTTTGATCATCGGGCAGGCGGGGGGCAACTCCTGCTCACCCCAACTGGAGAAGGCTTCGTTCATCTCGCGCGCGCTCCGCATTCGTCAAGTGCGGGCACGCCGAGAGAAAAAAGGGGCCGCCGTCACAGCATGATGAGCAGTCTCGCCGATTTCGTGCGCCGTCGCACGCCGGCCTACTTTCTGACGCTTCTCGCGTTCTATTCGCTCGCCGTTCCATCTGTGCAGGCCCAGGCGCCACCACAGACGCCGACACTGGCCAAGCCGACGACGCTCGAACGCATACTTGCGCGCGGACACATCGTCTGTGGCTTCACCCGCACTTCGCCAGGCTTCGCGACCGTCGACGCTCGCGGCCAGTGGTCGGGCTTCGATGTGGACTTCTGCCGTGCGCTCGCCGCCGCAGTTCTCGGCAAACCCGAAGCCGTCAAGCCACTCATGATCGCACCCTCGGTAGCGGCGGCGGCGCTGCTATCGGGCGAGGTCGATATTCTGGCGACCGGTACTGCAATGAGTCTGACCCGCGAGACCGGCCTCGGCATCCGCTTTCCGGGTGTGCTCTATCACGACGCGACACGTCTTCTCGTGAAACGGGCGGCGGGCATCACGAGCGCGCGCGAGATGTCCGGCGCTAGCATCTGCGTCGGCAACAACCCCGAGACCATCGAGGCGATCGCCAGCTTCTTCAAGATTCTCGGTATTCGGCACGAGACCGTCGTCGTGGAGAAGTGGGAGGAGATGGTGCAGGCCTATACGAGCGGGCGCTGCCAGGCGCTTGGTGCCGATGCCGCCATGCTCGCCGATCTTCGCGGCAGGCTCGCGGGCTCCGGCGAGCATTATATCCTGCCCGAGGCCCTCGCCATCAGCATGCTCGGTCCCGCCGTGCGTCGGGGCGATCCGGGATGGTACGACATCGTACGCTGGACCATCCATGCCCTCATTGCCGCGGAGCACCTCGGAATCACGTCGGTCCGTGTCGAAAGCCTCAAAGCATCGGCTCAGCTCGACGTGAGACGTCTGCTCGGTGTCGAAAGCGACATTGGATCGCCGCTCGGACTGCCGCGCAACTGGGTCTACCTGATCCTCAAATCGATCGGAAACTACGGCGAGCTCTATGAGCGCAATCTCGGTCAGCGGTCCCCGCTCAAGCTCGAGCGGCAGGTCAACGAGCTGTGGACCAAGGGCGGCCTGATGATTGCGCCGCACCTGCGCTGAGCAATGCCCCGCGCGCGCTGCGCGATCAGGAATACGCCGCATCGAAGCACAGCCCAGGGTGGCGGGCGAAAGCAATTGATCGCGGCTCGGTACGGCTCAGCGTGGCTTGGCCGCGTCCTCGCACTTGCCGGGATCGAGGAAGAAAATCTCTTTGAGCACGCCCCGCACGGCGAACGAGCCGTAATCGATCATGAGGCGCCGCGAGACGCCGTTCGCATAGTAGAGGAAAGAGAGCTCGTACGTCGGTACCGCATCCTGGCGATTCGTCTCGGGTTCATAGTAGCTGATCGAAATCGGCCATGACGGCACGGTCAGCAGCGGCTTTGCCGATTCGACCTTCTCGAGGCCCTCAACATTGCCGGGCGCGCGCCGGTGCCCCAGGAACGACACGGTCGTATATACTTTGTCGCCCTTCTCGGAGCCGTCGTAGAGATCGGCCGTGAAGAGCCGCTCGCCGCGACGCGCCCTGACGACGAGCTCGCGCGAGTGCTGGATCGGGAACATGGCCTGCGCACCGAGATCGAGCTGCTTCCGAGTCGGGCGTGAAAGGGCGACCTTGAGCTTGTCCGGGCCGCTCGTGCGCGAGGCATCGCCGACCGTGCTCTCGGTCAGCTTGCGGTCTTTGTACTGTGTCGAGTTGAAGCGAAATGCGCGCGACGCGGCATCCTCCCAGCTCGTCGAGCGCAGATCGGTGAGGCTGGTGATACCCTCCTGGTTCACCACGTACGTCACGAAGCGCATGCTCTGAGAGTAACCGACGCAGGAATTGCCGGTGAGCTCGTAAACCATGCGCCCGGACATTTCGGCAATGCCCGAGCCTCCCTGGGCGCGAAGGAGCGATATCTCATAGACCGCTCGATGAGGCGCCAAGACAACCTCGGCCTCGGAAGCCGCGGCCCTCCCGGCCGAACCACCAGCGAGCAGGGCTGCACCTGTCACGAGCGGCAACCAGCACAACAGGCGCCTCATCCGGGCCTCAACCATTTCTCGTGATCTCCAGGTCCCACACTGCCTTCACCGCACGTTTCAAATATAAAACGGTGTGCACCGTCCGACTGTTGCACGATCCTTGCTCTCGAACATGCAAAACGTCGTGAGGACTGAGCTTTGTCGGATGAATCCGCTGCGTCAATCGGGATTGAGACGACCGCCTCGCGGCAGTATCAAGGCAGTTCCGTGCGCCATCGTCACACATTCGCAGCAAAATAGCGTGCGATGAAGCGTTCATAAATGCCGGTCAGCGCCTGAAGATCCGTCACCGCCACGCACTCGTCCACGTGGTGTGCGAGCGCATTGGTCAGCCCGAACTCGACGACCGGACAATAGGCCTGGATGAAGCGGGCATCCGACGTCCCGCCGTTGGTCGTGAGCACCGGCGTGCGCCCGGTAACCTCGGCGACCGCACTCCTAAGCGTCTGAACGAGCGGCCCTGGTTTGGTCAGGAACACGTCGCCCGTCCCCCAGAAGCTCACGTCCCAGCGTGCAGAAATCTCGGCCGCCGCCGCTGCGCACTGCTCCCGCACCCAGGCCTCGGCCTTCGGGCGAGTCCAGAGGTTGTTGTAGCGGATGTTGAACTTGGCGCGTGCCTCGTTGGGTATGACGTTCGTCGACGTATTGGGCGCGTTGAGGACCGTCACCTGGAGGCTCGAGGGCTCGAAATCTTCGTTCCCCTGATCGAGCGGCGTGCAGGAGAGCCGGTCGATGAGACGGGCGAGCTTGGGCACCGGGTTTTCCGCGAGCGCCGGGTAGGCCGCGTGCCCCTGCTTGCCTGCGACGATCAGCTCGCCATTGAGTGAGGCGCGCCGCCCGATCTTAATTTCCTCGCCGAGCACCTTCGGGTTCGACGGCTCGCCGACGATGCAGGCGTCCATGACCTCACCGTGCTCGCGCATCCAATCGAGCACCTTCATGGTGCCGTTGATCGACGGTCCCTCCTCGTCGCCCGTGATGAGAAAGCTGATGGCGCCCGGCAGCTCTCCGCCGTGACGCTCGACGAGCCGCAGCGTCGCCGCGACGAAAGCCGCAATGGCACCCTTCATGTCGACGGCGCCGCGACCGTAAAGCAGCCCATCGTGGATCTCGGCACCGAAGGGCGGATGCGTCCACTTCGCGGCATCGCCAGCCGGCACGACATCCGTATGGCCGGCAAAACAGAGATGGGGCTGCTTGCGTCCGAGACGTGCGTAAAGGTTGTCGACGTCGGGCGTCCCGGCCTCGCGCATCAAGAGACGCTTGCAGTCGAAGCCTGCGGGCTTCAACGCCGCCTCGAGCAGCGTCAGCGCGCCACCTTCCTCCGGGGTCACCGATGGGCAGCGGATCAGCGCCTGGGCGAGCGCCACGGGGTCCTTGAAGTCGATGGTCATAGGCAGAGAGCCGATCGCCGGAGATGGAAGTTCGCGCAAGCGCGCCGAGTGGCGCCCGCGAGGCTCTAGCATCCAGGACGACGGCGGAGAAGCCCGCTCAGGCAAATGGGGGAAGGTATCAGGCGGGCTCGATAACGTAGCCAGCCCCGCGGACGGTGCGGATGACCTCCGCCTCCTTGCCGCGGATGAGCGCCTTGCGCAGGCGCCCGATGTGCACGTCGACGGTGCGCTCATCGAGCTCAGCCTGGCGCCCCCAGACACCGTCGAGGATCTGCTCGCGGCTGAGCACGCGGCCCGCGCGCTCCATCATGAACTCGAGAAGGCGATACTCCGTCGGCCCGAGCCGGACTTCGCGCTGCGCCCGGCGTACGCGATGAGCGAGCCGGTCAAGAGAGACATCGCCGACCGTGATCACGTCGGATACCCGCTCGGGCGATGCGCGCCGCAGCATCGCCTTCACGCGCGCAATGAGCTCGGCGACGGAGAACGGCTTGACGATGTAGTCGTCGGCGCCTGTCGCAAGTCCGCGCACGCGATCGCCTTCCTCGCCGCGCGCGGTGAGCATGATGATTGGAACTGCCGTCGTCTCCTGGCGCTGACGCAACCGCCGGCAGAGCTCGATGCCCGACACACCCGGCAGCATCCAGTCGAGCAGAATGACGTCGAAGTTCTCCTCGTTGACAAGGAGCTGGGCTTCCTCGCCCGTCTCCGCCACCACAACCTCGAAGCCCTCGCCTTCCAGATTGTAGGTGATGAGCTCGACGATCGCCGGATCGTCCTCGACCACCAGGATCCTGATGCTCATGCGAGCCCGACCTTCCCTGGAGTCACCCAGCGCTCCGTCGCTGCGGATCGCCTGGCCCCGTGCCGTTCTCAATGTCGCAACGCGCACGTTATCCTCCGAGCTTACAGCGTGGGCTCCTGGCCATCGGTCTCATCTGCGAGACCTGCAGCGGAACCACGCATCCCATGACGCCGATCAAGGCTCCGCCGTGATCAGCGTTGAACTCGTGTCGTCGCCTTTCGGGCGTGCATCCGTGACGGGCTGCCCATGGACGAGGAAATGCACGTTCTCGGCGATGTTCGTCGTGTGATCGCCGATGCGCTCGATATTCTTGGCGCCGAACAGCAGATGGGTGCAGAGCCCGATGTTGCGCGGGTCTTCCATCATGTAGGTCAGCAGCTCGCGGAACAGCGAGTTGTACATTGCGTCGATCTGCTCGTCGGCGCGCCACACGGAGAGCGCCTTGTCGGCCTGGCGCTCGCTGTAGGCATCGAGCACGTCCTTAAGCTGACGGAGCGCAAGCTCGGTCATGTTCCTGAGGCCGGTCATCAACGGCTTCGGATGGTTCTCGCCCGAGATGGCGAGCGCGCGCTTGGCCATGTTCTTCGCGAGATCGCCGATACGCTCGAGATCGCCCGCGATCTTCAGCACCGTCATGATGTGACGGAGGTCATCAGCAAGCGGCTGCCGCTTGGCGATCATGACGATGGCCTGGTCCTGCAGGTCGCGCTCGAGCTGGTCGATGAGGGAATCGCCCGCGACTATCTCGGCGGCGAGCTTCGGATCGCGCCGCTCGAGCGCCTCGAAGGCGCGGCCGAGCTGCTGTTCGGCGAGGCCACCCATCTGCGTGACACGCTTGTCGAGCAGAAGCAGCTCCTGCTCGAATGCCTTGACCGTGTGCTCGCGCATCCTGGTGCTCCGACTTGTTCGAGGTCTTGCAGCTACCCAGCGGGCCGCCCGCCTCTGATTGAGGCGCAATCTAGCTTCCACAGCCTACAACTTTGTGACAGTGTAAGTCATTAAATTGTAATTATTATTCACTCAGGCGTGGAGGCTGGGCCGGCGCGCCTGCTCGTCGATCACGAACGTAAACGTCGAGCCCTTCCCAGGTTCTGATTCGATCCTCAGCTCGCCGCGGTGGCGATTGATGATGTGCTTAACGATGGCGAGGCCAAGGCCCGTGCCCCCCTTCTCGCGGCTCGACTTCGCACTCACGCGATAGAAGCGCTCGGTAAGGCGCGGCAGATGCTCGGGCGGGATACCCGGTCCCTCATCGCGCACGGCGACGGCAAGGCGGCTCGTCGGTCCGCGTGCTTCGCGGCGGATTGTGACTGCGACCGGCCGGCCGGCCGCACCATACTTCAGCGCGTTCTGCACGAGGTTCTGCACAACCTGCATGATCTCGTCGGTCTCGCCGAGCACGACCGCTGGCCCGTCGCACGGCGTGAAGGTGAGAGTTGCGCCCGTGGCCCGTGCCACCGGCTCGAGAGCCTGCACCGCCACGGAAATCGTCTCATTGAGGTCGATCGCCGCGCGGGGCGGCACGTGCTCGCGCATTTCGACACGACTGAGCGACAGCAGGTCGTCAACCAGCCGCGACATGCGCGCGGCCTGCTGGCCCATGATGCCGAGGAAGCGTCCGCGCGCCACCGGATCATCGCTCGCCCGGCCCTGCAGGGTCTCGATGAACCCCACGAGCGAGGCCAGCGGCGTGCGCAACTCATGGCTCGCATTGGCGACGAAGTCGGCGCGCATACGCCCGAGCCGGTCCTGCTCGGTGAGGTCGCGCAAGGCAATCACGACGCGCGGTGCCGCGGCCTCCGTCGATGTGCCTGCCATGGCCGTGAGCGTCAGTCTCACGCGCCGGTCGATCGGCACCCGCTCCTGAACCTCGACCGTGCGCTGGCGGCCATCCTCCAGCACCTCGTCGATGGCTTGCAGGAATATGGGATCCCGGCTCAAGAGTGATGGCTGCCCACCGGGCCGCAGGAGAGCATAAATCTCGCGCGCCGCAGGGTTGATGTGCACGATCGCACCACTTTGATCGAGTGCGATCACCGGATCCGGCAAGGCATCGAGCGCGGCGCGCCAGCGTCCCATGAGATCTGCAACGGCAGCACGCGGCGCAATCACCACCCCGCCTTGCTCAGCTGCGGCGTCACCCTCCAGGGAGACGAGCGCCGCCAGGATGAGCGCCAGCCCCGCCCCCAACGCAACCATCCACGGCGAGAGGCCGCCGATCAATCCCACCGCGCCACCAGCCATGGAGACAGCCACCAGCAGCGGCGCACGCTGGCGCAAGCGCCGAAGCGCCGTCTCGAAGCTGCGCTTCAGCACATCGCCGACGTCTTGTTCTTCGTTACCACCGAGCAGGCGCACGCCCCGCTCCTTTGTCCGCAGTCCCATGCGCGGTCTTCTAGACCCTCCCGGGCCACCGCGACAGCACTAGTGTCCCAATTCCGAAGATCGCTTGACCTCGATGCCAGTGTCCCGAGCGAACTTCGGAATTACAAAGGGACACTAGAATCATAATCTTACTAGTGTGATTCAGATCAAGAAATTCGCTCGATACCGTGCCCCGACATACGGCGAATTTCTCGATCATCACACTAGCGATATATAAGCACTCCAAGCGATAACGCGGCACCCAATGCGGCGAACACGAGCAGACCGGCCCGGCCATCGACAAAACTGTCCGGGAAGAGCTGGAGAACGAGCGGCGCCATGAGCAGAACCGCGCCGCCGATGATCACTGCCCACGTCCACGGCAGCGCCGCCCAGGCGAGCCCGAGCCCGACGATCACCGTCCCGAGCGCGACCGCGATCGTGCCCCAAAGTATTGCAGCGCCGCCGCCCGACTTGAGGGCCTCCGGGCGATGCTCACTCGGAAAGTGCCCGCTCGCCGTCAGTCCATAGAGCGCCGCGCTCATTGTGAGCAGCGCGAACACGGTCGCTGCCCACCAGTTCACCATTCCCATCGCGTTTCTCCCGCCGCAGCTGCGAGGCTCAACTTGCCCTCGATGACGCCGCTCCTTACCATATGCTAGATATATCAGCATCGAGGGAGCGGAACCATGGCCAACGCACCGGCAGGCGACGTCGCGAAGAAGCGCGAAAAACGGACCATCACCGAAATACGCGACAGCAAGAAGACTGGCGAGAAGATGGTCTACATGTCGGTGCCCGACTATACGGCCGCGCAATGGGCCGAGATGGCAGGTGTCGATGTCGCCGTGGTCGGCGATAGCCTCGCGATGATTGCCCACGGTCACAAGAGCACGATCCCGGCGACCATGGACATGATGGTCATGCACGCGCAGGCCATCCGCCGTGGCGCCCCAAATACGTTCGTGCTCGGGTGCATGCCCTATCAGAGCTACAACACCGTCGATCGCGCGCTCGTCAATGCCACGCGCTTCATGCAGGACGCGCTCACCGACGCGGTGAAGCCGCAAGGCGGCAAGTCCCAGGCCCACATCCTCAAGGCCCTCGTCGATGCCGGCATCCCGACGGCCTCGCACATCGGCCTCACGCCGCACACCATCGCGACGTTCGGTGGCTTCAAGATCCAGGGTCGCACCGCCGATGCCGCCATGAAGATCCTCGAGGATGCGCTGGCGATCGAGGATGCCGGCTGCTTCATGCTCGAGTTCGAGGCCGTGCCCGCGAAGATCGCGCGTCTCATCTCGGAGCAGCTCACGATCCCGACCATCGGCATCGGCGCAGGCGTCGGCACGGACGGCCAGATCCTGCTCTGTCACGATCTGCTCGGCGTCTTCACGGACTTCAAGCCGAAGTTCACGAAGCGCTTCGCCAACCTCACCGAGGTCGCGGTCAACGGCATCAAGCAGTACGTGAAAGAGGTCAAGGAAGGCAGCTTCCCCGACGACGATCACTCCTACACCGTGAAGGAGGAAGAATACGAGAAGTTCGCGAAGATGGTGCAGAAGCGAAAGCAGATCTAGCTGCTGAGCCGATCAGGGCAGACCATTGCGAACGTGCTGCATGTATGCGGGCCTCGCGCTCAGCAACTCATAGTAGCCCGCGACAAACGGATAGTCCGGCCGCTCGAAGTTCAGACAGAACCAGCGGTTGACGACGAGCCCGATCGGAATGTCGCCGATCGTGAAGGCACCACCCGTGATGTACGGCCCGCTCGTGCGCAGATGCTCGTCGAGCTGCCCCACTTCTTTTGTAATCTGGCGCCGACCCTGCTCGATGAACCACGGATTGTTCCATGGCGGCTCGTTCAACATGCCCCCCAGGAACGCACCGCGAAGCGAGATGGATGTCTCGTAGTTCGCCCAGTCCATCCATTGCTCCACATTGGCGCGACGGAGCGGATCGGTCGGATAAATCGAGTCATCGCCATGCTTCGTGGCCAGGTATCTTACGATGGTGTTGGATTCGCGCAGCACATTGCCATCGTCAATCACAGCCGGAACCAACCCGATAGGATTGATGCTCCGAAACTCGTCATCGCTCGTCGGGCGATAGCCGCGCCCCCAGTCCTCGCGTATGTAAGGAACCGCGAGTTCGTCGCACACCCACAGAACCTTCCTGACGTTGAAAGAGTTCGCTCTCCCGAGAATTCGAAGCATCGGCCGGCGGATCCTCCTGTGCGTGTTTAGGCAAGCCTACCTGCCGAAACGCTCGCCGCAAACTCGCGTGCAGGCATTTCTGTTGCGCATTTTCACGGTGGGGCTCACATTGCCGCGGGTCAATCCTGGCAGCGTGGAACAACATCGTGAAAGTCATTGGCTTCGATCATCTCGTGCTGACGGTGGCCTCCATCGAGCGCACGGTCGCCTTCTACACGCGCGCGCTCGGCATGACGCACGAGGTCTTCGGCCCCGATGGACGCTCGGCGCTGCGCTTCGGCCCGCACAAGATCAATCTCCATCAATCGGACAACATGTTCGCGCCGCGCGCCGATCATCCGATGCCAGGCTCGGGAGACATTTGTCTGCTGGTCGACGACTTCGAGGGCATCGAGGAACAACTCGTCGCGAACGACGTGCCGATTCTCGTCCCGCCTTCGGAGCGGACGGGTGCTCGCGGCACGCTGCGCTCGATCTACATCCGTGATCCCGACGGCAATCTCGTCGAGCTCAGCACGTACGCAGATCCGCGCCTGAAAGCTGCGGGGGCCGACGATGTATGATTACTATTGGTTCTTCCCGATGGCCTTCGGTGCGGGCCTCGTGCAGTGGATCATTGCCGCGGGCATTGGCGCGCTGTTCGTGACGGCGCTGGTGCATGACGCGCACGCGCGACGCTGGCTCTGGCTGTTCGGCGATATTGCCTTCCCGCCGATCGGTATCGTTCGCGGCCTGCTCGTGTGGCTCGAAAAGATCTAGTGTGATGATCGAGAAATTCGCCATATCTCTCGGCACGACATCGAGCGAATTTCTTGATCTGAATCACGCTAGCAGAACTATGATGCTAGTGTCCCTTATGCTTCCGAAGTTCGCTCGAGGCGCCAGCATCGAGGTATGGCGAACTTCGGAAGCAGGACACTAGTGTGATGATCGCTGAAGACCCAGCACTCGAACTGCTGACCACCAGAGAGATGGCGGAGGCGGATCGGCTGGCTATCGCAGCCGGCGTCCCGTCACTTGAGCTCATGGCGCGTGCCGGCGAAGCCGTCGCGAACGTCGCCGGCACGATGGTGGACATCGGCGCGCGCATTCTCGTACTGGCTGGGCCCGGCAACAACGGCGGAGATGCTTTCGTCGCCGCACGCCGGCTCGCCGAGCAAGGCTACCGCGTGCATCTCGCGCTCCTTGGCGAGCGGAGTGCGCTGAAGGGTGATGCGGCTCACTTCGCCGCGCTATGGCCAGGGTCCGTCGAGCCCGTCGGCGCGGGGTGCGTTCGCGACTGCGATCTCGTCATCGATGGCTTGTTTGGCGCTGGCCTGTCACGCGCGATCGAGGGCGTTGCTGCCGAAGCGATCGCCGCGATCAATGCGTCGGGCTTGCCGGTGCTGGCGATCGACGTCCCGAGCGGCCTCGATGGCAGCTCCGGCACGCCGACCGGTCCCGCCATCCAGGCAACGCGCTCCGTCACCTTCTTCCGCCGCAAGCCCGGCCATATCCTGCTGCCCGGCCGAACGTTGTGCGGCCCCGTAACACTTGCCGACATCGGCATCCCAGCGGGCGTCCTCGACAAGATCGAAACGCGGACGTTCGTGAACAGCCCAGCGCTCTGGCAACCGGCACTCCCAGCGCAGAGGATCGAGGCGCACAAGTACGCGCGCGGCCACGTCGTCGTCGTCTCCGGTCCCCCGGAGAGCACCGGCGCGGCGCGGCTTGGTGCCCGCGGGGCCTTGCGCATCGGCGCTGGCCTCGTGACCGTGGCGAGCCCGCGCGCGGCCTTCCCGGTCAATGCCGCGCACCTGACGGGCATCATGCTGAAGCCGTTCGACATGCCGGAGGGGCTTGCAGGCGTGCTCGCGGACAAGCGGCGCAATGCCCTGCTGATTGGCCCTGGTTGCGGTGTTGGCCCGGAAACCAGCCGCATGGTCGAGATCGCGCTCGCATCCGGAGCCGCCGTTGTCCTCGACGCCGATGCCCTGACCTCGTTCGCTGAGTCGTCGGACGGCCCGGCGGATCCATCTCCGTTCGGCTTTCTGCCGGGCTTGTCGACGGCCGGACCAGCCGGCACCGACCAGCTCTTTGGTGCCATCAAATCCGATCCCACACGCCCCGTGGTTCTCACCCCGCACGATGGCGAATTTCAGCGCCTCTTTGGAAGGATCGAAGGCTCGCGCCTCGCCCGGGCGCGGCAGGCTGCTGCGACGAGCGGCGCGGTCGTCGTCCTCAAGGGAGCCGACACCTGTGTCGCGGCACCCGACGGTCGGGGCGCCATCAACGAGAATGCGCCACCTTGGCTCGCCACGGCGGGCTCAGGTGACGTGCTGGCGGGTTTCGTCACGGGGCTGCTGGCGCAGGGCGTGCCGGCCTTCGAGGCAGCCTCCGCCGCCGTCTGGCTTCATGGCGCGAGTGCCGCGGCCCTAGGTCCGGGCTTGATCGCCGAGGACCTGCCGGAGGCACTGCCGAAGTGCCTCGAGCGATTTCCTGAGTTGCAAAAGGCACCGCAACAGCGACTAGCGGCGTCCGACCGCCGAAAATTGAACAGGCCGTCGGATGATCTCTTGCCGGAATGTTAATTTCCGTCCCAAAATTGTACAATTCTCGCCAGATTCCGTGACTTAGCAGGGTAAATAATCTGTAAATTCTCTTGCAACTGATAAGAATTCCATCCTATAAAGTAACCTTAAGGAAGCGTATCCGTTAAGCGTCTTTTCGGCCCGCTGTTCCTTTGCGTTGAATGACATTGGGGGAATTTGTCATGCATACCTCCGCGAGAGTCGCTAAGTCGGCACCGCCCACAGTTGCTGCACCTTTTGTTCAGACCCGCACATTCACCCACAACTTCCTGGCCGATGTCCGCATCGATCACGGTCCACGCGATCTTTACGCTCGGCTCTTTCTCCGCGGGGACACGCTGCTGAGGGAGCGCGGAATCAATCTCACCTTTGCCCCCCTCCACGAGTTGCTCGAGGTGAACCGCCGCAACAGCGACAGCTGGCGCGGCCTTCTGCCGATTTTCAGCGTCGAGGACGGCGGCTTCACTGACGATAACGGATTTTGCCTGCTCGCCCGGACCAGCGATGGACAGGTCGTCGCGGCTCAGGCGGCACGCTTCTACGATATGACCGACAGCAGCTTTAAGGCCGAGACCGAGAGCTTACGGCTCTTCTATCCGGATCCCGAAGCGCAACGGCACAAGGGGGAGAAAATCGCAGTGACGGCCCCATCCGCCGAGCTCATTACCGGCCCGACGGTATTCTCGGGAGCAGTCTGGTATCACCCGTCGATGCGGAAACAGGGTCTGACATCCATTCTGCCGCGCCTGACCAAGGCCCTCTCACAGACGAGATGGGATACGGATGTGACCCTGAGCTTCATGGCGGAGGATGTCGTTAAGCTCGGAACCGCGCCCCGCGCCGGCTATGCGCACGTGGAATGGGCGATTGATCTCATTGATACTCCGGTCGCCGCGGGCACTGTCCATTCTGCGCTCATCTGGTCGAGCCGTGATGAGCTGATCGACTACTTTTCAGGTCTTCTGACGCCGCGCGACGCGAAGGTCGATTCGATCGTCCACCACCGATCCGCCTAGGAGGTGGACCTCCCCATCGGCGCTCTTTATGGGCACGATGAGGCGTTGATATCGCATGCGCAGGCGCCCTTCGCGGGGCCAGCAGACAATCGCGTCGACCTGATCGAGGCGAGGCGCATTCGACTTCAATGCTTCCATATAGGCGCCGGCAACCCAGCGCCCGTAGACGCGGTCGGGCTGCTCCTGGATTGGAGCGCCGACCGCAACCGAGCGCCATACGTCATAGTTCGCGAATATCCCGCCACCGAACTCCGAGAAGACGAGATTCTTGGCTTCGCGCTGGCCTTTGACCACTACGTAGCGATGCCCCAGGAGCGGCTCGAGAATCCGGCGCAGCTGGTGCTCGTCGAGATTGGCTGCGAGCTGCGGCCATTGTTGGAATAGCTGCTGCATGGCCTTTGGATCACGCTGAGATGGCCCCTCGAGCTTGCGTGACAGAAACTCGTCCGGCCGCTGGCGCTTGGCCTCTTCGATCAGGTCGTCCAGCCGGATGAGCGCAGCTTGGTTGGAGCGCAACATCTCGTTCTGCCAGCCACTTTCGAGCCACGTGAGAACAATGCGGTCGAAGCGACGGTTGAGCAGCCAGCGATAAAGCGCGTCGTAGGCCGCGTCGGCCGTGAAGCTCGGACGCAGGCGGATCTGGGCGGACTGGCCGTAGACGTTGGTCGCGATGAAGCCGAGATTGACGACCGCATAGTCGGAGAACTCGCCCCCCGAATAGGGCGAGTCATAGGCGTGACGGAGCTGCCGGGAGCTCCCGTCCCACACTTGCCCCTGGTCATCTATCAGCTGCAGACTCAACGCACGGCTCCGGATGTCACAGACAAAGTGCGACGCTGAAATATCAGCACAGTCCTGTTGCTAAATCGTTGCAATCGGTGACACTTTTGTATGTGGTCTGTATACACTACAGTTGTACCCACGCCACATCTGGTGCGACAGGCACGGCTGTTCAGCGACATATGCGGCCTCCCCCGCCGCGCCCATGGCGCGCGAGATCGAGGTGGAAATGATCGCGGTGGAAGCGGTCAGCGTTGGGGCCCAGTACCGTTGTAAACGTCCGGCACGCCCCCCTGTGTACCGCGCGAAGAAACGCACGCTCGGCAACGTTGCCATTCCAACCCGAGAGCACGGAAACCTCACGTCCATCCGCCAGCCTGAAGGCCGCAATGTCAAGGGCGTTAGCCAAGCCATGCTCAGAAAGTATGCCACCCGCGATGCCATTGCGGGGCCGGCAGGAATAGGAGGCGATCACCTTGAGTTCGACGAGGTCCGTGCCGAAGTAGCGCCGCGCCGCCGGCATAACCGACGTGACAACCCAGTGGTCGGTCGCCGGGACCATCGGGCATTGGAGCGTCGCCTCGGGCTTGAGTTCCACGGCGCCATGGGCCGTCGCCCCCACATAGAGCGGCTGAATGGCACCGCAGGGCGCGGGCCCACCGAGGGAATTGCGCTTGGTTATGTAGGGGTTGTCGCGGATGTAGCCGGACGCGAGGCAGCGGCGCTCCTCATCGGCACGCCACGGCTCGTCTTTGGCCACGAAGTACGCTTGCTTGCCGCAGCCCTGTATCTGGAGCAGCGCCGCAATCGTCAGGCCGAATTTTACCCACCCACGCAACATGATGGAAAGTATACGGTGCAATGGCCTAAGAACTGGTCAACGCGAATGACCACTAATCCTTAGGATAGTGCGGCACTTTGTTGCGAGGATGTCGCGCGGCTGTCGATGCATTCATCAATGATCAAGAGTTGCCGCTGCGCCCTTGGATGCCGGCGCGCGCGGCCGAACGCTTTCGCATTCAGGGCGCAGGACTTCATTGCCCCTGAGCCATGGAGCGTCTACCTTCACGCGCTTCGAGATCAAAAACGTCGCCGGACCCGGTCCGGTCGCGAGGGAGCGCTATGATCGATCTTTACACTTGGTCAACGCCCAATGGGCGCAAGGTCTCCATCATGTTGGAGGAAGTGGCGCTCCCCTACACGGTCCATTCCATTAACATTTCGAAGGACGAGCAATTCCAGCCCGAGTTCCTCGCCATCAGCCCGAACAACCGCATTCCCGCGATCGTTGACCGCGACAATGGCCTCGCGCTGTTCGAATCCGGCGCCATTCTGATGTATCTTGCCGAGAAGACCGGAAAGTTCTGGCCGAACGACGAAAAGGGACGCTGGAATACCATGCAGTGGCTGATGTGGCAGATGGGCGGTATCGGCCCGATGCTCGGCCAGGTGCACCACTTCGTGCGCTTCAACAAGGGCAAGGCGCCCTATGCCGAGGAGCGCTACCTCAAGGAAGCGGCGCGGCTCTACGGCGTGCTCGATCGCCAGCTCGCCAAGACAGAGTATGTCGCCGGCGACTACTCGATCGCGGACATGGCCATCTGGCCCTGGATCTCCCGCTTCGAATGGCAGGGCATCGACCTCGGCCAGTTCGAGAATGTGAGCCGCTGGTACAAGGCTATTGCCGCGCGACCGGCCGTCCAGAAGGGCTATCACGTGCCGGTGCCGCAGGACGGCATCCCCATGCCCGCCTGACCTGAGATCACGGGCAGCCGATGCGCTGCCTCGCAACAATCATCCGCCTGCGCGGGCCAACAAGGAACGCCGCCATGAAGACAAACCCGATTTTCTCCGGCGTGATCGCGCCGGTGCTCACGCCCTTTGGTGAGGACGGCGCACCCGACCTCGACCGTTTCGTCGAACACTGCGAGTGGCTGCTCGAGGACGGCTGCACGGGCCTTGCGCCGTTCGGCACGACGAGCGAGGCCAACTCGCTCGGCATCGACGAGCGCATGGAAATGCTGGAGGAGATCGTCGAGGCCGGCATCCCGGCGTCCAAGCTCATGCCCGGCACGGGCATGTGCTCGCTCGCCGACTCCATCCTGCTGACGGATCATGCCGTCGAGCTCGGCTGCGGCGGCGTGCTCATGCTGCCGCCCTTCTATTACAAGAACCCGAGCGAAGAGGGTCTCTTCCGCTTCTTCGCCGAAGTCATCGAAGAGGTCTCCGACGACGACCTCAAAGTGTACCTCTATCACATCCCGCCGATCGCTCAGGTCGGCTTCCCGCTGTCGCTGATCGAGCGTCTCAGGAAGGAGTTTCCAGCGACCGTCGTCGGGCTCAAGGACTCCTCGGGTGACTGGAACAACACGAAGGCCATCCTCGAGGCGTTCCCCGACTTCGAGGTCTTTCCCGGGTCCGAAGCCTTCCTTCTCGACGCTCTGCGCCTTGGCGGTGCCGGCTGCATCTCGGCGACCGCCAATGTCAGCGCGCGCGGCATCCGCGAGGTCTTCGACAACTGGCAAGGCCCCAGCGCCGACAAGCTCCAGGCGAATGTCACGGCGCTTCGTCAGGCCATCCAGCAATACCCGATGATCCCCGTGCTCAAGGCGCTGCTCGCGCACTATCGCAACGACCCGCTCTGGGCCGAGCTGCGCCCGCCGTTCACGGAGCTCTCCGAAGGAGAGGCCGAGAAGGCGATCCAGACGCTCGCCGAGGTTCATGGCTTCAAGCTGAGCTTCGCCGAGGCCGCGTGAGGTCCTGATGGCGCCGCCAGCAGCCGTGCGAGAGAAGCACGCGCGTGACGGCGCCACACGGCGCGGTGACGCACAGGCCATCCGCTCGGTCATCGCGCGGGAGGCGGCTGCGGCAGGCTTCAGCGCCGTGCGCATTGCCCGTGTCGGCGATCTTGGCGCCGAGCCGGGACAGCGCTTCCTGAAATTCATCGCTGAGCGCCTTCACGGCGATATGGATTGGCTCGAGGCCAAGGCCGAGCGCCGGAAGCATCCCAATGCCATGTGGCCGGAGGCACGGAGCGCGATCGTGCTTGGCCTCAGCTACGCGCCGGACGAGGATCCGCTTCGCTTTCTCGCCGCACGCGACCGGGCGAGCATTTCCGTCTATGCGTCGCGGCGCGACTACCACGATGTCGTCAAACCGCGCCTGAAGCGTGTCGCACGCGCAGTGCAGATCGCGACCAGTGCGGACGTCAAAGTCTTCGTCGACACGGCGCCGCTCATGGAGAAGCCGCTCGCCGCCCTCGCCGGTCTCGGCTGGCAGGGCAAACACACGAACCTCGTCTCGCGCGAGCACGGCTCGTGGCTCTATCTCGGCATCGTATTGACGGCCGCCGAGATCGCACCCGACGAAGCCGAGGTCAGTCATTGCGGGAATTGCCGGCGCTGCCTGGATGTCTGCCCGACCGCCGCATTTCCTTCGCCCTATCAGCTCGATGCGCGGCGCTGCATCTCCTACCTGACCATCGAGCACAAGGGGCCGATCCCGCACGAGTTCCGCACCGCCATCGGCAACCGCATCTACGGTTGCGACGACTGTCTCGCCGTTTGTCCGTGGAACAAGTTCGCGCAAGCCGCGCACGACCAGCAGCTCGCCATTCGACCGGAGACGCAAGGACCGCGCCTCGCCGATCTCCTCACGCTGCACGACGAAGCTTTCCGCAAGCGTTTTGCCGGCACGCCCATCCGACGCGCCGGGCACGCGCGCTTCATGCGCAATGCGCTGATCGCTGCCGGCAACAGCGGCGACGCAACGCTCGTGCCACATATCGAGGCACTGCTCGGCCACGAATCGCCACTCGTGCGCGGCGCCGCCGTGTGGGCGCTCTCACGCCTCAAACAGCAAGACGATTTGCAGAAGCTAGCCCAAGCTCATACGCGCGAGACTGATGAGAGCGTGCGGGAAGAGTGGGCAATGGCGCTCGCGTCATGAGCACACTTCTCTGCATCGGCCTCGGGTACACGGCACGAATTTTCGCCGCGCGCATCGCAAGCGAAGGTTGGCGCATCATCGGAACGGCGCAGTCCGAAGATGGCGCCGCGCGTATCGCAAGCCTCGGCTATGAGGCGATCATTTTCGATGGCACGGCGCCAAGCGAAGCGCTGCGCATTGCTCTCGCCTCAGCAACGCACGTCCTCATCTCGGCACCACCCGACGCTGCTGGCGATCCCTTGTTGCGCCATCATGCCGATGATCTTCCGACTGCACTCTCCTGGATCGGCTATCTCTCGACGGTCGGCGTCTATGGCGATCATGGTGGCGCTTGGGTTGACGAGACAACGGTGCCGAAACCCGTGAGCAATCGCAGCCGCTGGCGCCTCACTGCCGAACAGACTTGGCTCGATCTCGCAAAGCGTAGCGGCATCCGCGTCGAGATCTTTCGCCTTGCCGGCATCTACGGACCGGGACGAGGCCCGCTCGAGTCCGTGCGCAATGGAACGGCGCGCGCGATCGTGAAACCTGGGCAGGTCTTCAATCGCATTCATGTCGAGGACATCGCCAACGTCCTCCAAGCCACCATAGCGCGCGGCCCCGCGCTCTCTCTATACAATGTCAGCGACGACGAACCCGCTCCGCCTCAGGACGTGCTCGCCTATGCCGCGGCCTTGCTCGAGTTGCCGCCACCACCCGCCGTCGACTATGCCACAGCCGACCTCACACCGATGGCGCGCAGCTTCTATTCGGAATGCAAACGCGTCTCCAATGCGCGCTTGAAGCGGGCGCTCGGAGTGACCCTCGCCTATCCGACATTTCGCGACGGATTGGCCCACGATGCCGCGTTAGTCCGCTCGTGAATAAATTCATGCGGCATTCATCCTAAGTCCGCGCGGCCGACAAAATCGAAGCGTACCGTCATTCCGTACTGCGTATTGGACTGATGACGGCGCCCGATCACGGTGCGCGCTGCTGTTGATGATTTTGCCTCCGTCGAGGGAGTTGCGGCGATGAAGCGTCGCGCATTTTCTGCCTGCCTCACACTGCACCGCACGTCCGGCATCGCCGGTGTTCTCGCCTCCGTACTGCTTTTGGTTCCGCCTGCAGCCGCCGTCGAGCTTGCAAAGGACCCCGCGCACTCGATTGCCAATCGCTTTGCGGAAGACGCACAGCGCGCCGATGCGCAGCGCAAGGAATCAGCGCGCAAGCAGGCACAACAGCGCCGCGAGGAAGCGGCAAAGGCAAAAGCACAAAAGGTCTATGAGGCTGAAATGCTCGCGCGCGCCCGCGCCGAGTCCGAGGAACGTCGCAAGCTCGAAGAGCAGGCCGCGCGGCTTGATGCACTCCGCGCCGAGCGCGAGGCGCGGGACGCCGAGGCCGAGCGTCAGCGCACTGAGAAGGCGCGCTTGATAGAAGCCGCACGCGAGACCGAGAAGGCGCGAGTCGCAGAGGAAGCTCGCAAGGCTGAGGAAGCGCGCCTCGCTGAGGTCGCGCGCAAGGCTGCGGAGGAAACTGAGCGTGCGGAAGCCGAGCGCGCAGCCGAAGTGCGTCGCCGAGCCGAGATTGCCGCGCGAGCCGCCGAAGATGCGCGTCGCGTCGAAGAGGCGCACAAGGCCGAGGAAGTCCACAAAGCTGAAGACGTGCGCAGGGCCAATGAGGCGCTGCGCGTCGCGGCTGAAGAAGCCCGTAAGGTCGAGGCCGACAAGCGTGCGGCCGAAGCACGTCGCGCCATCGAGCGCGCGACGGCGGATGAGACGCGCCGCGTCGCCGATATCGAGGGCGAGGCCGAGATCGCGCGCGTCGCCGAACGCCTGCGCCGCATTCGCGAAGAGGATCTGGCGAAGCGCACCGGGATCGCAGCGGTGCCAGCCAGCGGCCCCACCATTCCCGTCTCGGGGCCCGTCACTGGCCCCACAGACGAGCGCAAGCTCGAGCCCTCATCGGGCCGCGGGCGCGTTGTCGAGTATGACGAGCGGCGCGACGTACCCTTGCAGCCGCCGCGCGCGCGCGCTGGCTCGCCGCTGCCTTCCTACCAGAGCCCCGAGCCGAAACTAGCCCCAGAGTCCAGGTATGACGGTCGCGTCACCGTGCTCCTGCAGATGGAGCCGCGCAATCGCCGCGGGCGAGGCTACGAGAGTATGGATCCCGTGCTGTGCACGGCGGAAGGCTGCTACGTGAGCAACGGCCCCGTTCAGCCGGCGAGCTTCCTCTATGGCCGCGGCGCCATGCGCTTCGGCAACGCCATCAGCCGCCGCGCCGGTGCTTGCAATCACGCCTACACCTGCATCTTCCGCAACGTCGATCTCGGCGCGCTGCCGGCGGACGTGCAGCCCGTCGATATCCGCGTCATTCGCCACGACCGGCGCGACCCCGAGCGCGTCGAGGCGCTGTCGACGTGCCGCGTCACCGTGGGCGATCGCCTGTCCTGCACGGACGCCATCGAGGGTGATGGCTATACGATGTGGGTGATCTCCGAAGCAGACGCCGAGCGCCTGCCACCGCACGCCTTCGGCAGTATGCTTGCGGGCCGCCTCGCGGATGCGGAGCGCGCGGATGCCGAGCTTATGGATCCGAAGCTCATGGCACCGCGCGGTCGCTGGTAGCTCACGTCGCGTAGGAAACGCCCGCCAGCCCTTCGAGCGCGCGGATCATGAGATCGAGATCCTCGGGTCGCGACAGGCGGTGCTCGCCATCCGGCACCGCCGAGACCTGCACGTGATCTCCCGAGAGGTGCGCGACCAGATCGAGCGTGTGCTCCCAGGGCACATCCGGATCGAGCAGCCCGTGCAGCACATGGATGGGCCGACCGGGGTCGAATGGCGAATCGCCGATCAGGTGATTGCGCCCTTCCTCAATCAGGTGCCGTGAGAGCGCATAGTCGCCATCGCCGTATTTCGAGGGGCGATGATAGATGCCCTTCTCCATGATCTCGCGGCGCACGTTCTCGGGAAAGCGCGCCCACATGAGGCGCTCGGTCATATCCCAGGCCGGCGCGATCAGCAGCAGCCCCTTGACGCGCGCCGCCTCGGTGGGCGCGTCGCGCATGAGCGCCCGCAGCAGGAGCAGCGCGATATAGCCGCCCATGCTCGAGCCAACGAGGATCTGCGGCCCCCGCGTAACTTGCCTGAAGACGGCCAGTGCCTCCTCGAGCCAGGCACCGATCGTGCCATCCTCGAAACGCCCCTCCGACTGACCATGCCCTGAATAATCGAAGCGTGTGCAGGGATGGCCGTGCTTTGCCGCCCAGGCCGCAAGAACCGAGGCCTTGGTGCTCGTCATCTCGGACTTGAGACCCGAGAGCCACATCACGCCAGGGGACTTTCCTGGCGCGCCCGGATCCGTCAGATAGGCGATGCGGCGCCCAGAAGCGTCACCGGGCGCGTCCCCAGCCGCCCCGCCAACGCGCAGAAATTGTGGTTCGGCCTCTGCCATCCTATAAACCCTCGACTTCGCGGACCTCAGAGGCCCACATCCTCCATATGACAGCCGGACGCATGGCCGATCAGGTGCCGACCATACTGCAGATCGTGCCGCAGCTCGATACCGGCGGCGCCGAACTCTCCACCATCGAGATCGTCGATGCGCTCGTGCGCGCGGGCGCACGCGCCCTCGTCGCGACCGAAGGCGGGCGCATGGCCGAGCGCATCACGTCCCTCGGCGGCGAGATCATCACCCTGCCGCTCGAAAGCAAGAACCCGCTGACGATCCTTGCCAATGGCCGCCGCCTCGCCCGCATTGTCCGCGAGCGCTCGGTCTCGCTGCTCCATGCCCGCAGCCGCGCGCCCGCGTGGAGTGCCCTGATGGCGGCGCGGCAGACCAAAGTGCCGTTCGTCACAACCTACCACGGCGCCTACGGCGAGCGCGGGCGCCTCAAACGGCTCTACAACAGCGTGATGGCGCGCGGCGATATCGTCATCGCGAACTCGCGCTACACATCGGACCTCATCCGCGCGCGCTACGGTGCGCTAGCGGGTACGCCGCGGATCATTCCGCGCGGCGTCGATATCGCCCGCTTCTCGCCAGACGCCATTGACGCTGCTCGCCGCGCTCGTCTCCGCGCTGCGTGGGGCATTGGCCCCGATCAGCGCGTGATCCTTCACGCGGCGCGCCTCACCACTTGGAAGGGGCAGCAAAGCGTCATCGATGCCATGGCGCGCCTCAATGCCGAGGGCCATCTGGGAGATGCCGTGCTGATCCTGGCCGGTGATGCGCAAGGCCGTGAGGACTATGCCAATGGCCTGCGGCGCCGCGCTGCCGAGCAGGGCATTGCGGACTACGTGCGCCTCGTCGGGCATGTCGAGGACATTGCCGCGGCATTCGCCATCGCGCACGTCACTGTGGTCGCCTCGATCGAGCCCGAGGCTTTCGGACGTGCGGCCGCAGAGGCTCTGGCTGTTGGTTGCCCGACCATTACGACCAATATCGGCGCGCCGCCGGAGATCGTGCTCGCGCCGCCCGACGTGCCGCGCGACGAGGCCACGGGCTGGCATGTGCCGCCGAATGATGCGTCAGCCCTCGCCGCGGCCATTGCCGAGGCACTCGCCATGCCCGACGCTCAGCGCCAAGCCATGAGTGCCCGCGCCATTACCTCGATTGCTGCCCGCTTCACGGTCGCCGCCATGCAGCGCCAGACCCTCGAAGCGTATGACAGCCTTCTCGGGACGCATTTGGCTAAGCGTTTCCGGAAGTAGAGGTCTTGAACCTGCTCGCGGGCTTCCGCGACCAAGCTCCCACAGGCCGTGCAACCGTGGAGGTTCTGTCGTGATCCGCTCAATGCTCTCGATGCTCGCTGTCGCCGCAGGCATTGCCGCGATGCCGATTGGCCAATCCCTGGCACAAACCCAGACAGCGGTAGCCGCGCAATTCGATCAGACTCTGCTCGACGGCTGGTTGCGCGCCGTTCCGGCCATGGCAGCACTTAATTCTTCTTCCAATGCGCCCAAGACCGATGATGCCGCGCGGCCGCACATGGAGCGCATTTGCACCGAAGCCGGCTTTGCATCCTTCGAGCAGTGCGGCACGACGATCGCATATGCCGGTATCCTCTTCAGCGGATTCGATCCGCGCACGCGCACTTTCAAGAACCCATCGGATGCCATGCGTGAACGCATTGCCCTGATCGAGGGCAATACCCGCATGCCATCCGAAGCCAAGGAAGCCATGCTGGCGCCCATGAGGGAAGCCGCGGCAGGGTTGCCAAAGGATATTCCCGACGCCCACCTCCGCTTGATGAGCGACAATCGCGACCGAATTTTCAAGTCTCTAAAACGCGACGGGAAGCAATAGTCGATCCGGCCCTCTGCTAACCTCCCTGTTTGACAGGTGCCGCTGCGGGTGGAAATCTAGCGCGGTACTTCAAAACCAAAGAACATCGACAGGGAGTTCGCCCGCCATGGTCGCCACCACGCCCTTTCTCAAGGACGCCGACAAGCTCGGCCCGCTCGCTTCGCGCTATCTGAATGTCGCCGAGCTACCCTGGCAGGAGACGCGCTTTCCCGGCGTCGACATGAAAGTGCTGGTCGAGGACAAGGAGAGCGGCCTCATCACCGCGCTGTTCCGCTTCGCGCCGGGCACCCAGCTCCCGTACCACGAGCACGTCGAGATCGAGCAGACCTGGGTGCTCGAAGGCACGCTCGAGGACGAGGAAGGCATCGCGACGCCCGGCAACTTCGTCTGGCGCCCCGCCGGCAATCGCCACAATGCGCATTCTCCGAAGGGCTGCCTCGTGCTCTCGATCTTCCTCAAGCCCAACAAGTTCCTCGACAAGGACACGGTCGGCTGGGACACGAAGAGCGGTACCTGAGCCTTCGCGACAAAAGCAATCAAAGGAAATCACCACATGACCGCCCGCACGCCGCGCATGCCCATGATCCCCGATGCCCAAATGACGGAGGCGCAGAAAGCCGTCGTCAAGGAAATCGTCTCCGGCCCGCGCGGCCACCTCGTCGGCCCGTTCATCCCCCTGCTGCGCAGCCCAGATTTCATGAACCGCCTGCAGAAGACGGGCGAGTATCTGCGCTTCAACAGCGCGCTCGAGCCACGCCGTTCCGAGATGGTCATCCTCATGACGGCGCGCGTGTGGTCACAGGTCTTCGAGTGGCACCATCACCGCATTATCGCCGAGAAGACGGGCCTTGCCGCTGAGATCATCGATGCGATAGCTGAAGGCCGCCGTCCCGCGAAGATGGCAGCTGACGAGGCCGCGATCTACGACTTCATCGACGAGCTTTCGCGCAACCGCTCTGTCAGCGACCCGACCTATGCGCGCGCCAAGGAGCACTTCGGTGAGCGCGGAGTGATCGATATGATCGGCATCCACGGCTACTACAGCCTGCTCGCGATGATCCTGAACGTCTCGCGTGCGCCACTGCCGGAGGGCACCAAGACGGACCTCGAACCCTTCCCGCAATAACGCGCAAGCGGGCCGTGCGCTACACGCTCGGCCCGCCCTCGAAGCCGAAACGCCGCTTGATGCGCTCGAAGAGCTGGTCGCGCACACGCCGGTACACGTCGAGGGTCTGCTCGCGATTGCCCTGGCCGACCATCAGCGAGGCATCGAAGGTCGGCCAATACTCGACATCAACGGCCATGGTGCGCGTGAGTTCCAGCGCCGAGTGGTGCGCTTCCGGCGAAAGCGACACGATGAGATCGAACGACGTGTCGTCGAGATCGGCGAGTGCAAGCGGGGCGTGCGCCGAGACGTCGATGCCGATCTCGTCCATGACGGCCGTGACAAAAGGATCTCTCTCGGCACCGGCCCGCACGCCGGCCGAGGAAACATAGACGCGCCTGCCCGCGAGATGGCGCAGGATCGCGGCGGCTATGGGCGAGCGCACCACGTTCATGGTGCAGGCGAACAGCACGGCGCCGGGCAGCTCGCGGGCGTTGCCTTCATCGCTCGCCGCACCCCCCGGCATGCTACGTCAGCCTTTCCAGTGGAGCGCGCAGATCAGCGTGAAGAGGCGCCGCGCCGTGTCGTGGTCGACGTTGATCTTGCCCTTGAGGCGCTCCACGAGCACGCGACTGCCTTCGTCATGAAGACCGCGCCGGCCCATGTCGATGGCCTGAATGCGCGAGGGCGGCGCCGTGCGGATGGCTTTGTAGTAGCTGTCGCAGACGATGAAGTAGTCCTTCATGACGCGCTTCAGCGGCGAGAGCGAGAGCATGAACGTGTGCTCGCCCGTGGCCGGCTCTGTATCGATGATGAAATGAAGCCTATCTTCGATGACCGCAAGCTTCAGCGTGAATGGGCCGTCGCGTCCTTCGACCTCGAATGTATTGGAATCGATGATGTCGTAGATCGCGACCTCGCGCTCGTGCTCGATATTCGAGTTGCCGCGCGCGATCGAGGCCTCGTCGAGCCTTATGCCGACGAGCCGTGAACGGGGCGCATCGGGAGCGTCGCTCACGTGTCCTCCTCGCGCGTTCCTGCGGCCGTCGCATTTGGCCCGAGCCGCACGGCAATGGAGCGGCGATGCGCTTCGAGCCCCTCGGCCGAAGCAAGCCGCATGGCGGCCGGCCCGAGCGCCGCGAGCGACGCCTCGTCGAGGCGCAGGATCGACGTGCGCTTCATGAAATCGAGGACGCCGAGGCCCGACGAGAAGCGCGCGCTCCGCGCTGTCGGCAACACGTGGTTGGAGCCCGCGACATAGTCACCGATCACCTCGGGCGTGTGAGCACCGAGAAAGATCGCGCCCGCATTGCGGATGGCATCGGCGAGGCGGTCGGGATCTCGCACGGCAATCTGCAGGTGCTCGGCCGCGATGCGATCTGCGAGCGCCGGTGCCTCATTGAGATCTTTGAGAAGGATCACGGCGCCGTAGTCACGCCAACTCTCGGCCGCGATCGCGCCGCGCGGGAGAACTTTGAGTTGTCGCTCCACCGCAGCACTGACCGCATCCGTGAACGCCGCATCGTCCGTCATGAGGATGGACTGCGCGGCGGTGTCGTGCTCGGCCTGCGCAAGGAGGTCGGCGGCGATCCATTCCGGATCGTTGTCGCGATCGGCGATGACGAGAACCTCGGACGGCCCGGCAATCGAGTCGATACCCACCGTCCCGAACACCTGCCGCTTGGCTGCGGCGACATAGGCATTGCCGGGGCCGACGATCTTGGCGACAGGCGCGATCGTCTCAGTGCCATAAGCGAGCGCCGCCACGGCCTGGGCACCACCAACGCGATAGATTTCCTCGACGCCCGCGAGATGCGCCGCAACGAGCACGAGCGGATTAAGTGCGCCGTCCGGCGCCGGCACTGCCATGACAATGCGCGGCACACCGGCAACGCGCGCCGGCACGGCATTCATCAGCACGGAACTCGGATAGGAGGCCGTACCGCCCGGCACGTAGAGCCCGACCGCCTCGACGGCCGTCCAGCGCCCGCCCAGCTCCACGCCCAGCGCATCGCGATAACGGTCGTCGTGCGGCACCTGGCGCTGGTGATAGGCGGCAATGCGGTCGCGCGCGAGCGTGAGCGCGGCAACGGTCTCGGTATCGGCCGATGCTACGGCGGCCGCGATCTCCTCTGCCGTGATGCGCAATCCCTTCTCGCCCACGTCGAAGCGGTCGAAGCGCTGCGTGAACGCGATCAGTGCCGCGTCGCCCCGCGCCCGCACGTCGGCAAGTATGGAGCGGACTTGCGCGTCCAGGTCCTCCGAAACCTCGCGCTTCTGCGCGAGGAAGCTACGAAAGGCCGTCTCGAAGCCGGCATCGGATGTCGTAAGGCGCGTCGGCATGTGTTGTTCCAACTTTTCCCCCTCGCCCGATTGTCTTCAATGGGGAGAGGATCGGGGTGAGGGGCGGCGGCATACGCAAGCGTCTGCGATGTGGCCGCCCCTCACCCTAACCCTCTCCCCGTAAGGACGGGGAGAGGGGATTCAATTCCTGCTTTCCTCAGTGCGCCGCGTCGTCATCCGGATGCCTCGGCACCGCACGCGCCTGCCACGCCGGACCAAGATCCTTCATCTCGCACTCGATGCACTCGACGTGCAGCCGCACCACGCCCCCGCCTGCGAACACGAGCGACAAATAACCCTGCGGATCTTCCGTCGAAGTGGGCTCGAACCGCAGGGCCAGCAGGGCCAGCACATCCTGTCCGGCCTTGAGATCGATTCCGCTCACCTGCGCCCCGAGCACCCGTTCGAAGCGCAAGGCTGCCTGCCGCCGCGTCGGGGCTTTCGTCCTGTCCCCCGGTTGCACAGACGTCCAGTCGAAACGGTTCAGAACCGCCGCGAAGCGCCGCTCGCGCGGCACGAAAGCCATGTCCGCCACTTTGAGCACGGCATCCTGCAGGTGCGCGGAAACGACCTGGAGGTCTTCGGCATCGAGGGCAATGAGTTTCAAATTGTCCATGCTTGGCCCGGCACTGATCTCGGCAATCTGCCGGCGCCTTGGCCGGCGCGCGGTCGCGCGTGACTGATACCTGCCGGCGCCCTACCGTGCAATAAGACCAGCGCGCCATTTCGAGCCCTGGTTGTGGCTCCCGCCTTCGGCTAACCTTACTGATCTCAGAAAAGCAGGCGGCGCAGCGCCCGCCGGTGACCAGGGGAGAAGACGAATGGCCAAAGAAGCCGGGGGAGTTGAGGCAGGCATTGCCGTCATCACGGGCGGATCGAGCGGTATTGGAGAGGCGTCGGCGCGCCGGCTGGCGGCGGACGGCTATCGCATTGCCATCCTCGACGTGAACACGGAGGCGGCAGAGGCCGTCGCGCGCGACATCGGCAACGGCGCCCGCGCCTGGCGGTGCGACGTCGCCAATGCCGAGGCCGTCGAAGCGGCAGCCGAGACCGTGGCGAAGGAAATGGGCGCGCCGCGCGTGCTCGTGACATCGGCGGGCCTCATTCCCAACACCGAGTCCATTCTCGAAATGGACATGGCCGCCCATGACCGCATGTGGCAGGTAAACTACAACGGCACGCTGCACGCCTGCCGTTCTTTCGCACGGCGCATGATCCCGCAGCAGCGCGGCGCCATCGTCACCATCGGCTCGATCAATTCCGTCCAGCCCCTGCCGATCCCCGCCTACAATATCGGCAAGGCCGCCATCGCGCGCCTGACGCAGCTCCTTGCCGTCGAGCTCGGCCGCCACAACATCCGCGTGAACAGCGTCGGGCCGACCTACGTCATGACGCCACCGCTGCGCGCGAAGGTCGCCTCCGGTCAGCGCGACATGAACAAGATCATGAGCGTGCACGCGCTCAAGACGCTACCCGAGCCATCGGATATCGCAGCGGCGATCTCCTTCCTCGCTTCAGATCAGGCACGAACGATCACCGGTGTTCTGCTGCCCGTCGATTCCGGTTGGATCGCGGGCGTACCGTATCTGACCTATGCGGGCGGCGTGCCCTGGGAGACCTGAGCCCGACGAACCGACACGACGAGAAAGGATACCTGCGTGGCCGACTTGAAGAGCCTGATCCGCACCATTCCGGACTACCCGAAGCCGGGCATCATGTTCCGCGATGTCACCACGCTCTTCGGAGACGCGCAGGGCTTCAAGGCGACGATCGTGCGCATGGCGGAACCCTGGCGCAGCGAGCCGATCGACGCGGTGGCGGGCATTGAAGCACGCGGCTTCATTCTCGGCGGCGCGGTCGCGGACCGGCTCGGCACAGCATTCGTACCGATCCGGAAGAAAGGCAAGCTGCCCTGGAAGACGATCGGCCAGGAATACACGCTCGAATACGGCATCGACACCATGGAGATCCACGAGGATGCGATCCGTCCCGGCGCGCGCATTCTCATCGTCGACGATCTCATTGCGACAGGCGGCACGGCCGAGGCTGCAGCCAAGCTCGTGAGGCGCTCGGGCGGCGAGATCGTCGGTGCGACTTTCGTCATCGACCTGCCCGAGATCGGCGGGCGCCGGCGGCTCGAGGACATGGGCATTCGCTGCGAGACGCTGATGGCCTTCGAGGGGCACTAAGGCCGGAAATCGGGCCACATGAGCGGTCCGCGGCCTTTTTCATCGGGGCGACACAGTCCATCCTTGCGCGATGGCGCCCTGTTGGGTATGAGAGCCACCTCGCCCGCACCGCTGGACCGGCGGCGGGCACCTTACGGGATGGGCAGTTAGCTCAGCGGTAGAGCACTACCTTGACATGGTAGGGGTCACAGGTTCGATCCCTGTACTGCCCACCATCCCGTCCGACAGCTTAACTTATTGATTTATTGGGCCACGCGCGGCTCGACTGCGGCGGACTCACGTAGACTGTCTGACCGCAAGGAAATTGGAGAGAGAGAAGAACTCGTCCGTCTCGCGGTATTGCGGAATGTATTCATATCCAAGCGGTGTGATGCGATAGAGATCGAATGATCTCTCGCTGAAGTAACTCCAGAAGTCCCTGAAATACGTGCGCGTGTCTATATTGCAGCCGCCGAATTCGAACTGAAGCACCTTCACGTGCTTGATGGCCGATCCGAAGCCTTCCAGGACTGCCAGCTCGTGCCCCTCCACGTCCAGCTTCACGATATCCAGCGGACGCTTCCCCAACTGATCGCGCCAGTAGTCCTCGAAGCGCAGCGTCGAAACCGTCTCCTTGACCTCGAACCCGATGCCAAGGTGATCAAGCTTTCTTTGAGTGAGACTGCCGAGCGGTGAGCCAGGCGCGTTCGAGAACAGCGTGGCTTCGCCGGACAAGTTCGAGAGCGCCGAAGGTACGATCGTGATGCCTTTGTCGGCTGAGAACCGCGCTGCTAGTCGTGCAACGTTCGTTGCCGACGGCTCGAAGACGTGGATCTCGACATCGTGGGTTCGGCGCCGCAGCTCCGCGGTGTAGTGGCCGACATTGCCACCGATATCCATGGCCAGCCTGGGCGGAGAACCAAGCAGATCGTGTGCCCAGCCCGCCTCCTGCGCGACGTCACCGCTGCCGAACCCCTTACCCCTCAGATAGGCGGCCTTGCGCTCGATGCGCTCGAGAACGCCATACAATCCACTGAGTATCCCGGCACGCGCCATTCGACCCAGCCTGTCCTCGGGTGCTGAAATTCTGGCTGCAACATAGAGGTAGAAATCTGCCAGGACCGCTCGCTTCCGCTCACCGCCCAGCAGCGTAACCCTGCATACCCCGCGGATTGGCGGCGGCGCGACGGCGCGGGCCGACCTGTGAGGCCGCCGTCAGGCGACCCTCTGACCAGTCCGGCCCGACCTCGACCTTGTGGCCACGCCGCTCGAGCTCCTTGATTGTCGCCGCCGGCAGGCGGTTCTCCACGACAACGACGCCCGGACGCGCCGACCGCGGCCAGAACGAGGCTGGGAAATGCTCGATGTGCCAAGCCGGCGCGTCGATGGCTTCCTGCATGTTCATGCCGGCGTGGACGTGACGCAGGAAGAATTGCGCGCTCCACTGGTCCTGCTGGTCGCCGCCGGGCGTACCCCAAACCATGTACGGCTTGCCTTCCTTGAGAGCCATGCCGACCGACAGCGTCGAGCGCGGGCGCTTGCCCGGCGCGAGACTTCCCGGCAGCCCCTCCTCGAGCCAGAACATCTGCGCGCGACTGCCGAGCGGCCAGCCGAGTTCGGGGATCACCGGCGAGGAGGGCAGCCAGCCGCCCGACGGCGTCGCCGAGAACATGTTGCCGGCTTGGTCGATGATGTCGATATGGACGGTATCGCCCTTCGCATTCCCCATCGCGCCGACCGTCGGCTCGCCGGCACCCGATGCGCTGATGCTCCCGCGCTCGGTCGCCGTCGATTTCACGATCACCTTGCCATCGTAACCTTCGATAACGCCGGGACGCTGCTCCATGGAGGCGTACTGGCCGATCTGGCGGCGCCGGTCGGAATTGTAGCGCTCGGAAAGCAGCGTATCCATGGGCACATCGGCGAACTTCGGATCGCCGTAGAAGGCCTCGCGGTCCGCATAAGCGAGCTTTGCCGCCTCGATCCACAAGTGCACGAAGTCGGCGCTCGTCGGGTCGAGCTTATCGAGGTCATAGCCGCGCAGAATCGCCAGCTGCTGCAGCATGACGGGCCCCTGCGTCCACGGACCCGGCTTGAGCAGCGTATAGCCGTGATAGTCGAGCGAGACCGGCGCCTCGATCGTCGGCAGCCAGCCCGCCATGTCGGCACCCGTAAGCACCCCTTTGTGCCGGCGGCCGCTCACATCCATGACTTCATTGGTGCGGCAGAACTTGTCGATGGCCTCGGCGACAAAACCGTGGCTCCAGGCCTTGCGTGCCCGCTCGATCTCCGCTTCGCGCCCGCCACCACCGGCCTCGGCCTCGCGCAGAATGCGCTGGTAGGTCTCGGCGTGGGCGGGATTGCGGAACAGCGTGCCCGGCGCCGGCACATCGCCACCCGGGAGATAGACCGCCGCCGAGGTCGGCCAGTGCTCGAGGAAGAGGTTCTTCACGGTCGCGATCGTTGCACAGCAGCGCTCGACGATCGGATGTCCGCCCCTCGCATAGCCGATCGACGGCTCGAGCACGTCGCGGAGCCGCATGGTGCCGTAGTCGCGCAAGATCAGCATGAAGGTTTCGAACGTGCCGGGAATGCACGTCGCCAGAAGACCCGTGCCCGGCACGATGTCGAGGCCGAGGTGATCGCGATAGTGCGCGATCGTCGCGCCAGCAGGCGCGGGCCCCTGCCCGCAGATGACCTCGGGAGTGCCCTTCTTCGTGTCGTAGACGATGACGGGCACGTCGCCGCCTGGCCCGCAGAGGTGCGGCTCGACGACCTGCAACGTGAAAGCCGCCGCGATGCCCGCGTCGAAGGCGTTGCCGCCCCGCTCGAGGATCGACATGCCAACCGCGGTCGCGATCCAATGTGTCGTGGCGCAGACCCCGAATGTGCCCTCGATCTGCGGGCGCGTCGTGAAGGGGCCTGAATTGATGTTCGCCATAGGGCTCGCTCCCGGGAAAGTCAGCAGAAACACTTAGGGACAATTTACCCGTGTTTAGGGTGAGATGTCGTCTGCTGATCTGCGCGTTTGCGCCATGCAGCCAAGCCGTGGGTCAAGTTCGTGTGAGGCTCTTCATTTTGGGTTCGACCAGGCTCGAATGCGTGGTAGACGGTTCGTATGCGCTCAAACGAGCAAGATGTTGGTTAGTAGGGAGTAAATGTAAAATGTTTCGTGCCGCGTTGGCGCTGGTCATGACCGGCGCCCTGGCTTCGCCCGCCCTCGCTCAGGATTGGTTTCCATGGAGCCAGCCCGGATATCGGGCACCATCCTATTCAGCACCGCGCGACCGTGACGACAATTTCGGCCCGCGCCCCCGCGCAATGGGACAGGAGCTTATGAGCGGCGGCCCGCGCCCGGACGTCTCCCCTTCGAGGCCGGAGCGCATCTCTTTCGTCAGCAGCTACGCGCCGGGCACCATCGTCATCGATACGTCGGCCCGTAAGCTCTACCTCGTGCAGTCGTCGCGTGATGCTCTCATGTATCCGATCTCAGTCGGCCGCGAAGGCTTCACCTGGACGGGGACCGAACGCATCAGCCGCGTCGCCGCGTGGCCGGACTGGCATCCGCCCGCCGAAATGCGCCAGCGCCAGCCGCATCTCCCCGTCAAGATGACCGGCGGCGTCTACAATCCGCTCGGTGCGAAGGCGATGTATCTCGGCAATTCGCTCTACCGCATTCATGGCACTGACGATGCCCGCACCATCGGACGCGCGACCTCATCCGGCTGCTTCCGAATGACCAACGGCCACGTCACCGATCTTTCGCGGCGCGTCGGCGTCGGCACGACAGTCGTCGTCGTTAATCGCCTGCCTTCGCGGATGGCAGGCTACTGAAGCAGCCGCACGGCCCATAGCAACCTCTCCTGCGCCTCGCACGCTCCACGTGCGGGGCGCAGTGCCTTTTCGGCCCCACATTCACAAAGCCGACTGACTCGGCTATCGCAGGGATCCGAGCCACGCGACCGAGGAGGCGTCTATGGGGGTCCGCGAGCTTTTGGCGGAGGCAGCCGGCGCGTTTGCGCTCGTGCTTGCGCTCTGCGGGGCGCTTCTGTTTGCGCCGGCCGGCGTTGCCGGTCTTGCCGCTGCGCTTGCGGCAGGCGGCGTGATCATGGCGATGATGGCGGCGTTCAGCCCCGTATCCGGCGCGCATCTCAATCCCGCTGTCACGCTCGGTCTCATTGCTGCCGGCCGTTTCGACTCGAGCCGCGCACCGCTGATGATCCTTGCCCAGTGCATTGGTGGCATCGCCGCCGTCGGCCTTCTGGCACTCGTTCTGGCGGGCGCCACGTCGCCGCCGCGTGGGGGCCTCTCGGCAATCGCAAACGGCTATGGCCGCGCCTACAGCCTCATGTCTGTGTTCGCCATCGAGATGGCGGGAACGGCCATTCTCGTGCTCGTTGTCGTAGGCATGGGCGGCCGGCGCGCACCGGCCACACTGGCGCCGCTCGCCGTCGGCCTCGTGACCATCAGCCTCTACCTGCTCACGATCCCCGTTTCCGGCGGCGGGCTGAACCCGGCACGCAGTCTCGCAGCCGCCATCTTCGGCGGGACGGAGGCCTTACTGCAGCTCTGGGTTTTCTGGGTCGCGCCCATTCTCGGCGCGGTGCTCGGCGGCGTCATCGGCCGCCTGCTCATCGACGACTGAACGCGACCTTGAACGCCGCGCCAGCCACAATCATCTGCTAGCCTATGCTGAGTAGTGATTGCAGGAGCGCTCAAATGACGAACCGTTTCCGCCTGAACTGTTCTCGCTTTCTGGCGCCAGCCGCTCTGGCCGTTCTCGCGTCCCTTCCTGCCTCGGCACAGACCCGAGAAGTGCCCGGCCGTTACACCATGCAGCCGATCGAGGGTGGCTTCCTCCGCCTCGACACGCAGACCGGCGCCGTCTCTACCTGCCGTGCCGGTACGGGAAATCTCGTGCTTTGCCAACCGGCACAGGAAGAGAGCCTGGGTCTCGCGAAGGAGATCGCGCAACTGCGTTCGGAGAACATCGAGTTGAAGGCCGAAGTGAAGCGCCTGCAGGAGATTGCCGGCATCCAGCCGCCGCCCATTGGTCCACCCGCGGAGAAGTTCCAGCTTCCGACAGAGGAAGAGGTCGACAGCGCGCTCGACTACGTGGAGCGCATGTTCAAGAAATTCCGCGACCGCCTGCAGAACCTGGAGAAGGACGAGAAGAAGCCTGGGACGCCGCTTTAGGCATCGAACTATATTTCTCCACGACTCGAACGGTCGGAGTGCACTCATATGCGTTGGCTCGAGACCTACGCGAAGCGAATTCAATCCCTGTTGGATGAGGGAACACCACAAAGCCTGACCTACGCCGCGCTCGAAGCTCGCCTAGCGATTGAGCGCGTATGCTATGAGCGCCTTCGTATCGCTCTCGACTACATCTCTCCAGCGGATCTCAAGAAATGGCAGCCACGAAACGTGGTGCAAGCAGTTATCGAGGAAGCGAACTCGGACGCCGCCACGTCCGTGGTGTTCTCTATAGCGAAGACGCCCGTGGGACAGGTTCCGCCTGAGGACGAAGAATTCGTTGAGGTCGGCAGGCAGGTCGGCTTCAATCCGGCGAAGATAGGCAAGCTATGGCACTCGCTGGGCAATTTTCTGCATGTGCGGCTACCTGTAGCTAAGTCTGACAGCATTGCTTCATACGGCGAGCCGGCGAAGATTCGATCCAAGATCGATGAGGTACTCGTGATCTTGAGAGACTTGGAGAAGGGCACATTGATTATGAGCGGTATTGGTGAAACCGTTCATTTCCATTGCGTGTGTGGTCGCGAGAACAAGCGTCGCACGGAGCTCTTGAAGGCTGGGCAGACAATAAACTGCGTCAATCCAGATTGTGTCGAGCGATGGACTGCGTCCATCGAGAACGGAGAGTTCGGCTTCGAGCGCAGAAGCGTGTCTCTGAACTGTCATGCCTGCGACGAAGTCAACAAGCTATCCGAAGCGTCCGTAACAACGTTGCCGCGCGATACGAGGCTGAGAGTCCTCTGCCGCTCCTGCAAAGCGGAGAATTTCCTTATTTGGGCCCTTCGCCATGAAAAGAAAGCCATGCCGACGTAGCTGGCGGCGAGATTGGTCGCGACGATCTGAATAAAGGTCAAATCACCTCGTCCGTCTTGTCGTCGGTTTCGCCGAAGCGGCGGAGCGTGGCGGGCTTGGTGCCTTTGTAGAGCTTCTCCAGGCCGGGCGAGATCTTCGCGTTCTCGCGCTCGAAGAGCGAGTTGCCCTTGAGATCGCTCTCGACGAGGAACGGCCCGAAGCGCTCGACATCGAGCACCCAGATGGCCTGCGCAAGACCAAGCTCTTCGAGCCAATGCGCATCGACGACTTTCTTGATGCCGCGCCCGAGCAGCGCGCCCGTGCCATAGCCGACGGTCGTGAGGTAGATCGCGTTATGCGGCACGAAGCTGTTCTTGTAGATCTCGCTCGACATGCCGCCTTTGCCGATGATGACGTTGCAGCCGGACATGTCGAACCAGCCGTCGATCCACTTGGCAAAGCGGAAGGACGCCGTCGCCGTCACCGCGCCAACGGTCAGCTCGCGATTTGGGCCGACGCTCGCCGCGGGCGAGCAATGGAAGCTCGCCGTGCCGATGCCTGATGGCACGTTGCTGCGCTCTTCGACGGCGCGCTTGTAAACGCCCTCACGCGCCGTGTGCACGCGCCCCGTGAGATACACGACAGTGCCGATCTCGAGCTTCGCCAGCTCCTCCGTGGAGGCCGGCAGCGCGAGATCGACGGTCTTGAGCTTTGTCATTCGCTATTGTCTCAGTTGAATTCGATCACGCCGCGCGCGACCTGACCCTTGGCCATGAGCTGGAAGCCCTCGTTGATCTCGTCGAACTTGTAGGTGCGGCTGATCAGCGAGTCGAGATCGAGCTTGCCCTCCATGGAGAGATCCGCGAGTACGCCGAAATCGATCGTCGGACGGATCGAGCCGTAGTAGCTGCCCGAGACTTTTTTCTCGCTGTACACCATCTGGAACGGCGAGACCTGCGCTCTGGCGTCGACGTGCGGGATGCCGACGATGGTCGCGTGACCGGCCGGCGCGAGACAATCGATGATCTGCTCGGTGGTCTTCGCCGTGCCGATCGCATCGAAGGAGTAGTCGGCGCCGAGGCCACCCGTGATCTCGCGCACGCGCTTCGCCACCTCCTCCCGCGAGCCGTTGATGATATGCGTGGCGCCGAACTTCGTCGCCATCTGCAGCTTGTTGTCGAGAAGATCGACCGCGATGATCGTCTTGGCGCCTGCGAGCCGCGCGCCCTGCACGATATTGAGCCCGACGCCGCCGACTCCGACGACGACCACGCTCGATCCGGCCTCGACCATCGCATGGCGTGTAGCTGCGCCAACACCTGTCGCAACCGAGCAGCCGATGATCGCGGCATGCGTCCATGGCAGGTCCTTGCGCACGGGTACGAGCTGCTCCGCGGGGCATACGACCATCTCGGCGAACGTGCCGATGCGCGCCATCTGGTACACGTACTCGCCGTTGAGCTTGGTCCGTGTCGTACCGTCGTGCATCATGTGGCGCGGCTTGTCATTGTGGCCGATGCAGAGCACCGATTTGCCACGCGCGCAGTACGAGCAATAGCCGCAGTTGGGACGGAACGAGAAGATAACGTGATCACCCTTCTTCACGTGCTTGACGCCGGGTCCGACTTCGACGACCTCGCCCGCCGCCTCATGACCGAGGATCATTGGCAGAGGCGCCGGCCAGTCGCCGATCATGATGTGCCAGTCGGACATGCAGACGCCAGCGGCCCTCACCTTGACTCGCGCTTCGCCCTCCTTCGGACCTTCCTGTTCGAAATCGAGAAGCTGGAGGGGTTTGTTGACCTCGGTGAGCACTGCAGCGCGCATGAGACGTTTCCTCGCGTTTCGTTGACTTGATGGGCCCCTCTCTTCCCCTTCTCCCCGCGTGCGGGGAGAAGGTCGGGCTGAGGGGCGGGAACTTGTGCGACGTTTGCGTATGCCGCCGCCCCTCACCCTAACCCTCTCCCCGTACGAACGGGGAGAGGGAAAAACAAGTCAACCGCCCTTCACGCCTTGGGCGTTGACGTAAACCGCATAGAGCGACTGGCTCGAGGCCATGAACAGGCGATTGCGCTTCAAGCCACCGAAGCAGACGTTGGCGCAGCGCTCGGGCAGCGCGATATGGCCGATCGGCCGGCCATCCGGCGCGAAGATGCGAACGCCGTCGAGCTCCTCCGTGCCCATGCCCCAGCCGCACCAGAGATTGCCGTCCGTGTCGCAGCGGAAACCATCGGGCGTACCACCTGGGCCGGCATCGATGACGACGCGGCGGCTGCCGAGCTTGATGCCATCCGACGTGACGTCATAACCGATGATCTCGCGATGGGGCTGCGCGCGCGATGCGACGACGTAGAGAACCTTTTCGTCCGGCGAGAACGCGAGACCGTTGGGACCGAGAATATCATCGGCCAGCATGTCGAGCTTCCCGCTCACGCCGTCGATGCGATAGAGACCGTGTGGCAATTCCTGCTCGGCTTTGTGGCCCTCGTAATCACTCAGCAATCCGAACGGCGGATCCGTGAACCAGATGCTGCCGTCGGATTTCACGACGACGTCGTTCGGCGAGTTGAGCCGCTTGCCGTCGAAGCGATCGGCGAGGACAGTGATGGTGCCGTCATACTCCGTGCGCGTGACGCGACGCCCGCCGTGCTCGCAGGTGACGAGGCGGCCCTGCCGATCGCGCGTATTGCCGTTGGCGTAGTCCGAGGGCTTGCGGAAGACTGACGTGACGCCCGTCTCTTCATCCCAGCGCATGATGCGGTTGTTTGGAATGTCGCTCCAGAGCAAGTAGCGTCCATCGCCGAACCACACCGGTCCCTCAGCCCAGCGGAAACCCACTGCCAGCCGCTCCACCGCACCGAGCGCAACGACATAGCGCTGGAAGCTCGGATGCAGAATGCGGATTGCCGGATCGGGATAGTAGCTGGCCGGCGTCCATGGGCGGCGCGGCGCGGGCGTGCTCTGTTCGGTCATGTCTCGTATTTCCTCCGAACGACGTTTCTTGTTTCGAGTGCGAGCCACTATGCGCAGGCAATCGCTTCAATCTCCAACAGCCAGGCCGTATCGAAGATGCCGGTGATGATGCAGGTCAATCCGGGTCGGCGCTCGCCCAGGAATTCACCGCGCACCTGACGATATTCAGGAATGTAGCGGCGGTCGGAAAGAGAGATCGTCACCTTTACCAGATTGTCGAGCGTCATGCCGGCCGCATGTAGCTGCGCAACGACGTTCGTCCACGCGAGACGCGCCTGGCTAGTGAAATCCGCAGGCACCGAACCGTCGAGCGCCACGGGGATCTGGCCGCTGACATAGAGCGTCCGCGTAACATTCCGCACCTCGATGGCCTGCGAATACGTACCGGCGGACGCCGGTGCGTCAGCCGCGTTGATGATGTGCTTTTCCACGCTTCTTCCTCCCACATCCGGCGCGGCCATCCGCATACGCCGTTCACCTGCGCGTTCTAGTTCATCCTTGTGGCAAAATCACTTGCGCATGGCAGTGCGCGGATCGTGAGACTTGCGCGGGCCTCCATGATCGTGTCACATCCGGCACATGGGGAGGCCGATTCGTTCGGCCACGTATCATCCCGGGGCTATACGCATCCGGGACGGGGGTTATAGTGATGGGATCTGCCGCCCAGCGCCCACGATCAATGTCTGCAAAATCTCAGCCAGCCGACGCGAGCACGACACCGCTTGCCATCGCGAGCGCTTTGCGCACGCTCGATGCCGAAAGCTCGGGGCTCGCCGCTCTGTCGGCCTCCCTCCAGAATGGCCTCGGCGCGACCTTCGAGGAAGCTGTCCGCGTGCTTGCCGGCGTCGAGGGCCGCGTCATCGTCAGCGGCATCGGCAAATCGGGGCACATCGGACGCAAGATCGCGGCGACCTTTGCCTCGACCGGCACACCCGCCTTCTTCATTCATCCTTCCGAAGCCGCGCACGGCGACCTCGGCATGGTCACGCCGAAGGATGTTCTGCTCGCCATCTCCTGGTCGGGAGAAACCATCGAGCTCAGGAATCTCGTCACCTATTCGCGCCGCTTTGGCGTGCCGCTGATCTCGATCACATCGCGCGCCGCTTCCGCGCTCGGCAAGGCGTCCGACATCGTTCTGGAGCTGCCACGTGCCAGTGAAGCCTGCCCGAATGGCCTCGCGCCCACGACCTCGACGACCATGCAGCTCGTGATCGGTGATTGTCTCGCCGTCGCGCTGCTAGAGGCGCGGGGTTTCACGGCGACGGACTTCAAGGTCTTCCATCCCGGCGGATCGCTCGGCGCGCAGCTCAAATTCGTCACCGATCTCATGCACAAGGACGACCGCCTGCCGCTCGCGCGTGTCGACGAGCCGATGACCGGTGCGCTCGTCACCATGACGCAGAAGGCGCTCGGCTGCCTCGGCATCATCGACGGCGACGGCAAGCTCGTCGGCATCATCACCGACGGCGACTTGCGCCGGCATATGGGGCCGAACCTCTTGTCGGTGACCGCCGGCCAGATCATGACGCCGAACCCGAAGACGATCAAACCGACGGCACTCGCGTCCTCCGCTCTCGACATCCTCAACAAGTCTCGAATCACGGCGCTGTTCGTCGTCGAAGCGGGCCGCCCAATCGGCCTCGTCCACGTTCACGATCTCCTGCGCGCCAGCGTCGCCTGAGGCTTTCCGCACACCGTTGACACCTGGAACGTTTTGCGCGGCCAGATCCGTGCACGGCGAGAATTATTCTCGACATATCAGACATATGCGGTGGCCGCCGATAGAGTTGCCGTCAGGTCCGCTGCGGCACCAACGTCCTTTCAATTGGCGGGCGGCCCCCATAAACAGCCGTCCGACGACAATGAACCATCACGATGCACTGGGAGGCATCCAGACATGTCAGAAGCCAAGCCGATGAAACGCCGCCAGTTTCTCAAGGGCGCCGCTCTTGCCGGCGCCGCGGCCGGCACATCCGCGCTCGTAACGCCGGCCATTGCCCAGGGCAAGACCGAGTGGAAGATGGTCACGACGTGGCCGAAGAACTTTCCCGGTCTCGGCACGGGCGCGAACCGTTTTGCCGAGAGCGTCGGCGCGGCTACCGACGGTCGCCTGACCGTCAAGGTTTTCTCCGCCGGTGAGCTGGTGCCGCCGTTCGAGAGCTTCGACGCCGTGACGCGCGGCGCCGCCGATCTCATGCATGCTGCGCCCTACTACTGGCCGAACAAGAACAAGGCCCTGCAGTTCTATTCGGCAGTGCCCTTCGGCCTCACCTGCACGGAGACGACCGCCTGGATGAACTATGGTGGTGGCCAGGAGCTGTGGGACAAGATCCTCGACCCGTTCGGCCTCAAGGGTTTCCATGTCGGCGGCACGGGCGTTCAGATGGGCGGCTGGTTCAACAAGGAGATCACCGGCGTCGACAGCGTCAAAGGCATGAAGATGCGCATTCCCGGCCTCGGCGGCGAAGCGCTGAAGAAGCTCGGGATGACCATCATCAACCTGCCGGGCGGCGAGATCTTCGCGGCACTTCAGTCGGGCGCCATTGACGCGACCGAATGGGTCGGCCCTTACAACGACCTCGCCTTCGGCTTCCACAAGGTCGTGAAGTACTACTACTGGCCCGGCATGCACGAGGGCGGCACGACGCTCGAAGTTACCGTCGACAAGAAGAAGCTGACGTCTCTGCCGAAGGACGTGCAGCGCATCTTCGAAGAGTGCTGCAGAGCCGAGGCCGACCGCCTGCTTTCGGAGTTCAATGGCCGCAACGGCCAGGCGCTGCAGACCATGCTCAATCAGCACAACGTGCAGCTCAAGCGCTTCCCGAACGACTTCCTCACGGCCTACGGCAACGCAGCGGGTGAAGTGATCCAGGAAATGCTCGACGACAAGGATCAGCTGACGCGCGAGGTTGCGCAGTCCTACCTCAAGTCGCGCAAGGAGCTGATGGCGTGGAACCGGATCGCGGAGCAGGGCTACATGAACGCCCGCCTCCTCGACATCAAGTTCCCGGGCTGAAGCCGCGCACAATACACAAAGCCGCGTGCATCGCATGATGCTCGCGGCTTCTCTATTTCAAACCCAATCGCGAAGAGCGCCTGCGCCGCTTACTCGTGACCATCCTTGACGAGGCGCACGACGACATCGACGTGGCTGATCCGCATACCCTTGGGCGGCACCGGCAGACCGTCGACGCGGATCGAACCGTCTGGAATATCCATCAGACGACCATCCTGCTCGACATAGAAGTGACTGTGGTTCGACGTGTTCGTGTCGAAGTACGTGCGCGTGCCGTCGATCGCGAGCTCGCGCACGAGGCCGGCCCGTTTGAACTGATGCAGCGTGTTGTAGACCGTCGCGAGAGAGACGCGCTCGCCGCCTGCAACGGCCTCCGCGTGCAAGATCTCGGCGGTCACGTGGCGACCGTGATCGGTGAACAGCAGCCCGCCGAGCGCGAGACGCTGGCGCGTCGGACGCAGCTTGGCGCGGCGCAACAACTCGATCACTTCGCCTTCGCTCAGTGGCTTACCGATATCGTGGTGATGATGTGCCTTGTGCATATTTCCGCTCATCAAGCGTTCAAGAACTGCCTAAGTATGGCGTCCCCGGTCTTCGACGTGGCAGTCCCATTCCTTATGGGAATACCCGACTTCTGGGGTCAACATCCAGTGTTTTTCGCAACTGAGTTATCGCCTTATAGCGCGACACACATTCCGTCGGCAACTGAACGGGCTGCTGCAGTCCGCCGCACCGCCCTCTTTAGACCTCTTCAAAATCAGATAGATAGCTAGCTCAGCGGTTAGTCAGCTTAAGCTCGATGCGCCGGTTTCGCCGCAGAACTTCGTCGCTCGAACCGTCCTCAAGCGGCGCGAATTCGCCGTAACCAGCGGCCACGAGCCGGTTCGGCGGCACACCGCGGCTAATCAGGTACTTCACGACACTGATCGCGCGGGCGCTCGACAGCTCCCAGTTGGAAGGAAACGCGCTACTCGCGATCGGACGCGCGTCCGTGTGGCCATCGACCTGCAGCGCCCAGCTGATCTCCTTGGGGATCTGACGCTCCAGCTCGACGATCGCCGACGCGAGCTGGTCAATCGCCGCTAGCCCCTCGGGCGTCATGGTTGCCTGACCGGAGGGAAAGAGCACCTCGGACTGGAAAACGAAACGGTCACCGACGATGCGGATATCCTTGCGATCCCTCAGCAGCTCGCGCAGGCGCCCGAAGAAATCCGAGCGATAGCGCTGCAGCTCCTGCACCTGCCGCGCCAGCACGACATTGAGGCGAGCTCCGAGATCTGAAATGCGCGCCTGAGAATCCTTGTCCTTGGCCTCGGCGGCGGCCAACGCCTCGTTCAGGGCCGCAAGCTGTCGCCGCAGTGCGAGCAATTGCTGATTGAGCAGATCAACGCGGGCAAGCGCCTCGCTCGAAACCTGCTTCTGCCCCTCCAGTTCCTTCGTCAATGCGCCGACACGTGCCTCGGCGGTGCCGGCACGTTCGGCATCGATCCCCGCAATACCGGAGAGGCGGGCGCTTTCCGCGCGCGCCTGCGCAAGTGTTGCCTGGATCGAAGCGAGTTCATCTTCGAGCGAACGGCTCTTGCCCTTCTCGAGCGAGAGTAGGCTCGTAAGTTCCGCAATCTGCAGATTGAGCTTGCCGAGCGCGGTATCCTTGCGCCCCGACTCCTGGCTGACGAAATACTGGGCCAGCATGAACAGCGAGAGCAGAAAGATAAAGGTCATGAGCAACGTCGACAGCACGTCTACGTAGCCCGGCCAGAATTCCCCGTACTCGTTTGAGCGGCGCGCTCGCGAACCCGCCATCGGTTAGCTACCTCGCCGCGATGGCGCGCGGCCTGCGATATCCCTGAGTGCCGATGCCATTTCCGCCTGGCGCGAAGCCTGCTCATCGACCCATTCGCGGACGATCTTCTGCTCGGCCCGCATCTGACCGACAACTTCCTGCAAGCTGCGCCCGACATCGCGCAGGCCTTCGGAGCCCGCGCCATTCGAAGATCCGATCATCTGGATGCGATCCGACAGATCGGCGATCGTGCGCTGGACCTCGAAGAGAACACCGAAGAGCTGCTGGCCGACCTCACCCGATTGCTCGCCGCCTGGCGTCAGGTCGGTGATGCCGGAGAGCCATTCCTCGAGCTCGTTGTAGAAGCGGTTGTGTGCGTGGCTCGCCTGCAGATCGAGAAAGCCGAGAATGAGCGATCCACCGAGGCCCATGAGTGACGCCGAGAAAGCGGTGCCCATGCCGCGCAGCGGGCCGGAAAGACCCGACTTCAGCTCCTCGAACATAAGCACGCTGTCGGTGCCCTTGGTGTCCAGCGAATTGATCGTGTTGCCGACGGAATGAATTGTATCGAGCAGGCCCCAGAAGGTGCCGAGCAGCCCCAGGAAGACCAGAAGACCGACCAGATAGCGGCCCGTATCGCGCGCTTCGTCGAGGCGTCCGCCGATCGAGTCCATGATCGAGCGCATCGATGACGTGGAAAGCGAGAGCTGACCCGTGCGGTCACGTAGCATGGTCGCCATGGGCGCCAGCAGCACGGGCTTGTGCTCGATCGCGAGGCCAGGATCCGCAATTCGGAACGCGTTTACCCAGCGGATTTCGGGATACAGGCGAATAACCTGGCCGAACGCACGCATGATGCCGACCGCCAGCACCGCGAGGATGAGCCCGTTAAGGAAGGGATTTTCCCAGAAGGCCTGATGCACCTTCGGAAACAGAACAGCACCGCACAGTCCCACTATCAGCAGGAAGACGAGCATCCCGCGCAGGAAGGGCCCCGGCGTATTGAGCGTACGGTGCAACCGTCTGGACGCCAGCTCAGTCGGCCGCCCTCTCGCCATTTCTCAACTCCACCCACACTCAAAACCGCATCGCACAGGCACATACATCGCCGCAGTCAGCACGCCGTGCGGGAGACACTACTCGATGATCGTGGCAAAACAACCTGGGACTGTGGCGAAAATAACAACTGTCCAGTCACGACATGGAAAAGCCGCAGCCATCCGTGTGCTCACGCTGCTTTCCGCAGCGAGGCCAGAAGAAGCTTATGAATCGTCGGGTTGGCCGCGACAATGCTGCCCTTGTCGAACATCTCTTCACCCCCGGAGGCATCCGTGGCAATGCCACCGGCCTCTCTGAGGATGACAATGCCCGCACCGATGTCCCAAGGTTGCAGATCATGCTCCCAGTAGCCGTCGAAGCGCCCCGCCGCCGTCCACGCGAGGTCGATTGACGCCGCCCCGGTGCGCCTGATGCCGGCAACTTCGCGCATCAGCGGCTTGGTCTCGCGCTCGAAACGCTCATAGCCACCGCGCCCGCGGAAAGGAATGCCGGTCGATATCACGCTGTCCTGCAGCGACTTGCGCGCCGCCACCCTCAGCCGCTTGTCATTGAGGAAGGCACCCTTGCCCTTCTCCGCCGTATAAAGCTCGTCGCTCACCGGGTTGTAGATGAGGCCCGCGACCAGTTCGCCCTCGCGCTCGAGCGCAATCGAGATGGCGAAGAGCGGGATCGAATGGAGAAAGTTGGTCGTGCCGTCGAGCGGATCGACGATCCAACGATGGGTCTTGTCGTCTCCCTCGATCTCGCCGCCTTCCTCCATGAGGAAGCCGTAGCCCTGCCGTGCGCGCGCCAGTTCGCGATAGACGATCTCCTCCGCGCGCTGGTCGGCGGCTGTGACGAAGTTCGCCGGACCCTTGACTGACACCTGAAGCTGCGCCACCTCGCCGAAGTCGCGCGCGAGGCTGCGCCCGGCCTTTCGGGCGGCCCCGATCATGACATTCATAAGCGCGGATACGGGCATGGCGCCTCGGTTTCTGGCCTGTGCTGCTGGAAGGCTGAACCCCTAGCGCCTGCGAGGCGTCGGCACAAGGGGCGCTCGGTCGCGCCTGCTTCGTGCCTTCGGCACGAGAGGGGCTGCCGCCCCTTCAACCCCGCTCGGGGGGACACCCCCGAACCCCGCCCTTTATGGATCTGGAATTCGTTGCTCGGTTCTTAGTCATAAAAGCAGGAGGGTTCGGGAGGGTGTCCCTCCCGATGGAGCGCGAGGCTAGCCTCGCTCGCGTAGCGAGCTACCGCCGCGGATCAGCCGCATCCTCGATCTGCAGCTCGATGCGCTGGCGGCCACCCCAGGTATCGCGGCGCAGGTTCCCCGCAACGTGGATCGGCATGCCACCCGTGTTGGTGAGCAGCTCGCCGAGCGGCTGGCCGACCGCACGAAAGGCAATGCCTTCGAGACGACTGCCGTCGTCAGCTTCGAGCGTCACGCGCAGGTGCGCCTCGCCCATGACCTTGGCAAAGCGTACGCGATGCGCGGGAAAAACGAAGCGCGGCTGCGGATTGCCCTGACCATAGGGTCCAGCGCGCTCGATCAGATCGATGAGCGTATCGTTGGCGGCAGCCGGCGTGAGCGCACCGTCGATCTCCAGCGCGCGCGCCGCCCGTGCCGTGGTCGCGGGTGAGGCGACTTGCTCAGCGAGGTACGTGCGCGCGGCCTCGAACTTGTCGCGCGCGACCGTGAGGCCCGCTGCCATAGCGTGACCGCCGCCCTTGATGAGCAATCCATCGGCCGCCGCCGCGCGCACTGCCGATCCGATGTCGACGCCGGCGATGGAGCGCAGCGAGCCCGTGCCCTGGCCGCCCTCTTCCCAAGCGATGACACAGGCTGGACGCCCGAAACGATCGACCAGGCGGCTCGCGACGAGCCCGACGACGCCCTTGTGCCAGCGCTCCGATGCGAGGACGAGCATGGGCAGATCCGGTATCTCGTCGATCAGCCGATCGGCTTCAGCCGTGGCCTCTTCGAGCATCTGCGTCTCGATGGCCTTGCGCTCGCGATTGAGCTTGTCGAGCTGCACGGCAATGCGCGCGGCTTCCGTCTCGTCGTCGAGCGAGAGCAGGCGCGCGCCCAGCGCTGCATCGCCGATGCGCCCGCCGGCGTTGATGCGCGGCCCGAGCACGAAACCCAGCAGATACGGCGTCGGCGGCTGGTTGAGACCCGCCGCATCGACCAGCGCGCGCAGACCGATATTCTGACGCTGGCGCATGATCTCGAGGCCGCGCGTGACATAGGCGCGATTGAGCGTCTGCAACGGCACGACATCGCACACGGTCGCGAGCGCAACGAGATCGAGCATGGAGAGCAGATCGGGCGGGCGGCCGTTCTCGCCGTAGTAGCCGCGCTGACGCAGCTCGCGCGTCGTCGCGACGAGGAGCATGAACACGACGCCGGCCGCGCAGAGATGCCCAAGACCCGAAAGATCGTCCTGGCGGTTTGGATTGACGACCGCTGATACTTCGGGAAGCTGCTCATCGGCCTGGTGATGGTCGATGACGAGCACCTCCGTCTTTCCGCGATGCTGCGGCGCCAGGGCCTCGAAGCTCGTCGTGCCGCAGTCCACGGTGACGATGAGCTGCGCGCCTTTGTCGACGAGACCCTTGATGGCGGCGACGTTCGGACCATAGCCCTCGAACATGCGGTCGGGAATGTAGATCGTCGCTTCGAGCCCGTGTGCATTGAGGAAGCGGCGCATGAGCGCCGACGAGCACGCACCATCCACGTCGTAGTCGCCGAACACGGCAACGCGCTCGCGCTTGACGATGGCGTCGGCAAGCCGGCGCGCGGCTTTGTCCATATCGTTGAGCGTGCTCGGATCGGGCATGAGCGCCCGAATGGTCGGATCGAGGACGTTCGGCACATCGTCGATGGCAATGCCGCGCGCCGCGAGCACGCGGCCTAACAGCTCCGGCAATCCGTGCTGCTGGCTTATGGCAATAGCCGTATTCGCAGCGTTCGGCGCCAGCCGTTCGCGCCATGTATAACCGCGCGCCGAGGTGGTCACACCGAGATAGGCTTGCGCCTCGCCGCTATCCTGCTCGCGCGCCCGTAACCGCGCCGCCCCTCTCGCCATGCGAACCCCCTACGCCCCGCCGACTTCGGCAGGCGAGTTGTAGATGATTCGGGTCGGGGATCGCGAATCGGGCGGCGCCAGCGTGCGCCGCCCTCATCAGCGAACAATGCTCAATGCACCGCGATGGGATTGCCTGGAGACCCCGTACCGCCCTTGATCATCAGCGGCGCGTAGATGTAGGCGAACTCGTAGACTTTGGCTTCTGCCAGCCTCTCGGTCGCGACATTCTCATGAATGAAGATACCCGCCTTCGGGATCAGCTCCTGATGAACCGGGAAAGCGATCTTGGCATTCGGGTTCGGCACGACCTCGACCGGCCATGTGTCGGCGCCGACGATCGCAACACCCTTTTTGACGAGCCAGGCCGCCGCTTCGAGGCCGATGCCCGGCGCACCGCTATTGAAGGTCTTGTTGTCCTTGATCCAGTGACGGGCCCAACCGGTGTGGAAGAGCACCACATCGCCCTCACTGATCGCGTCCGCCGATAGCCCCTGCTTCTTGAGCGCCGCCTCGATGTCCGCGACCGAAATCTCGTCGCCCGCATTCATCGGCGCGCCCTTGTGGGCCGCAGCGTCGATCAATATGCCCTTGGTGAAGAACGGCTTGACGTGCTCGACGCCGAGCTTGTTGAGACCCGTCGGCCCAACCACCTGATCGGCCGTCAATCCGTTGTAGAAAACGTTGCGCTTGCCGCCGATGCCAATGTGGCCAAGACCATCGAACTGCGTGCCAACCTGTCCGATCTCGGTGGCCAGGAAGTCATCCATCCAGATGACGCTGTTATCACCGACCGGACCACCGGCAAGGCCGCTCGTGCCGCGCAAGGCAAAGGCGCGATGACCGAACAACGGCATCGCCGCCTCGTACGTGCGACCGAGCGCGATCACATTACCTGTCTTCATGTACTTCATCGCCTCCATGACCTTCTTCGGCGTCATGAGGTTTGAAGCACCGGCCTGATCGTCCTTGCCCCAACGCGATGTGAGCTGGGCATCCTGCGCGAGCGTAGGGCTTGCTGAGAGTATCAACGCAACAGCAGCACCAAAAATGTACTTGGGCATGATTCTTCCTCCTCGTCGGGCGGACTTCTGTTGAAGTCGATGGTCCGCCATCGAACGAGTCCAGGATGATGCCGAATTATGTGAGGAACAATACGTTACAACATAGCAATTTGCGTCGGCGATTGTGCTCGTTGCGCGCCAATTCCGGTGAGGTTGAGTCGTGCTTCAGGCGCCTCTTACTTGCGCCTTTACGACCGCATCGAGTTCCATCAGCTCGCGCATGAGGCGCTCGAAATCCTTGAGTGGCACCATGTTGGGGCCGTCGGACGGAGCGTTGTCAGGATCCTGGTGTGTCTCGATGAAAAGACCCGCAACGCCGACAGCCACGGCCGCCCGTGCGAGCACCGGCACGAAGCGGCGATCTCCGCCCGAGCTTGTGCCCTTTCCACCCGGCTGCTGGACGGAATGCGTGGCATCGAAGATCACCGGCGCGCCCGTCTCCGCCATGATCGGCAGCGAGCGCATGTCGACGACGAGCGTGTTGTAGCCGAACGACGCGCCGCGCTCCGTGACCAGCACGTTCGGATTCCCGCTGCCGGTGATCTTGGCGACGACATTGGCCATGTCCCAGGGCGCTAGGAACTGGCCCTTCTTCACCTTGACCACGCGGCCCGTCTGCGCCGCCGCGACGAGCAGATCCGTCTGGCGGCAGAGGAAGGCCGGAATCTGCAGCACGTCCACGACTTCGGCGAGGATCGCGCACTGCCCCACATCGTGCACGTCGGTGTGAACCGGCAGGCGAAGACTCGATCGGATCTCGGCATAGACGTCGAGCGCTGCGGAGAGACCGACGCCCCGCTTACCTGACAGCGACGTACGATTGGCCTTGTCGAAGCTCGTCTTGTAGACGAGCCCGATGCCGAGGCGTCCCGTGATCTCCTTCAGCGCCGTCGCCATCTCGAGGGCGTGGGCACGACTCTCCATCTGGCAGGGGCCGGCGAACACCGCAATCGGGCGATCCTGCGCGAACGTGACATTGCCGACGCGAACTTCCGCGTTGGGACGAAGTGGTTCATTGCTGCTCATGCGCCCTCCTTTCGGCTACTGGTTCGCATCGAGGTTCGCCTGCACGGACTTGCGGAGCAGATCCGTGATGCGCACCATCGAGGCGAAGTTGTCGCCTTCCGTGTAGCGGTACATGTAGAGCAGGCGTCCGCGCACCACCACGTGCGCATAGACGCACAGTATGATCTTGTCCTTGCCCTGATCAGTCCGCACGCGCTGAAGAATGCTGGCGTAGCAGGCTTCTGGATCCTCGCGCACGACGCCGACGAACTGCGATTCATTGAGCTTCACCGAATCGCTCGTCTTGTTGAATCGCTCGCGCACGGCATTCATCGGCCCCGTGACCAGGGCTTCTCCGCCCTTGTTCAGCGCCGCGCAGATTTCCTTGACCGACTCCGTCTCGCGCCCGGTCAGATCGTGCGTGCGATACTGGAGTCCGACCTGCACCTGCGTGAAATCATCGAGCGTCGGCCGCGATCCACTGCGCCATGGCGGGATTTGATCGCAGTCTGCTGCGGCAAGAAGCAATTCGTTCTGTCCTACGAGCCCGCGCTCGACCAGATCGTAGACCCTACGATCGGATGGATTATTGCGATCGAGCTGGCACTGATCGGGATCGAGAACGAGAGTTACCTCGCGCCCGCCGATCGAGACTTTCACCGAACGTGCCCCCTGGGCATTGAGCGACGAAAAGCCTGCAATGCCTGCAACAAAGGCGAATATCGCTGCCAGCAGAAGCGTTTGAACGCGCACATTCCCCCACATATCCTAGCTCTCCCCTATCTCGGCCCGATCCGCGCCGGCTTCGAGCCCTTGGCGCCGAGCGCCTCGTAGCGCGGCAGTTCATCGTGCACCTCGAACCATGTCACCTGTTCGACCACATGCGCGTGGCCGGTCGGCGGCCAGACGGAAGGATCTTCGAGCGTGCCATGGTAGAAGTGGATCTCGTCTGGCCAACGCGCGCCCGTATAGGCGATCGGCGTCCCGCACGTGCCGCAGAAATGGCGGAAGGCACCCGGTGAGCTTTCATGGCTCTTGGGCGCAGCGCCCGTGTAGCGCGCGTTCTCTGTCTTGATGCCGACGTAGGTGGCGACGGCGGAACCCACTGCGCGCCGGCAACTCGCGCAATGGCAGTGCATGACCCAGCGCGGCTTGCCCGTGAACTCGTAGCGCACGGCCTTGCACAGGCAGTGTCCGCGGGTAATGACGCCATCGCCAGCAGGATTGGCCCCACTCCCGGCCATCTGACCACCCTCCTCACGCAAGCCGACTCGTTGTCGGGACTTTAGGAGCCTTTGGGGCTTTTTTCGATCGGTTCGATCGCCGCCGAAGCATTCCCCACACTCCACGAGCCATTCTATCCGTCAATCGACCCTGAATGGAGGCCCGCCATGCTGACCTGTGTCATCCGCTACCACATCGATCCGATGAAGAAGGACGAGTTCACCACCTACGCGCGCAACTGGGGCCAGGCCATCCCCCGCTGCGGAGCCGAACTGATCGGCTACTACGCACCCCATGAAGGCTCGAGCACGCTCGCCTATGGCATGTATAACATCCCGAGCCTCTCGGAATATGAAGCCTATCGCGCACGGCTTGCAGCGGACCCGCTGGGGCGTGAGAATTATCTCTTCGCCCAGCGCGAGAAACTCCTGCTGCGCGAGGACCGGACTTTCCTCAAGTGCGTGTCCCTTCCCCACGGAGAGAAGACATGATCGCCGTCATCTTCGAAGTGTATCCGGCCGATGGGCGGAAGGCGGAGTATCTGGACATCGCGGCGGGCCTCAGGCCCGTCCTCGAGAAGATCGACGGCTTCATCTCCGTCGAGCGCTTCCAGAGCCTCACGGACCCTAAGAAGATCCTCTCCCTCTCGTTCTTTCGCGACGAGGAGGCCGTGCGCGCTTGGCGCAACACCATGGCGCACCGCGGCGCGCAGGGGCGGGGCCGCGCCGGCATCTTCGCCGACTATCGACTGCGCATCGCGAGCGTCATCCGCGACTACGGCATGAACGATCGCGAGGAGGCACCGGCGGATAGCCGGGCGACACACGACAAAGCGGGCGCCTAAGCCGCCCCGCTCTCCCGCAGGGCATTTATCGCTTCCCGCGCGAGTTCGTCCGCTCGCTCGTTCTCGGGATGACCGGCATGGCCCTTGAGCCAATGCCATTCCATCGTGTGGCGCTTCACGGCTTCGTCGAGGCGCTGCCACAGCTCGACGTTCTTGACGGGCTTCTTGTCGGCGGTCTTCCAGCCATTGCGCTTCCAGCCGAAGATCCACTTCGTGATGCCGTCGCGCAGATAATTCGAGTCTGTCCAGAGATCGACGCGCGACGGCCCCTTCAGCGCTTCGAGCGCGGCGATGGCGGCCATCAGCTCCATGCGGTTGTTGGTCGACTGAGCTTCGCCGCCCGAGAGTTCCTTGCGATGCTCGCCCGCCTCGAGGATCGCCCCCCAGCCGCCCGGCCCCGGATTGCCCGAGCAGGCACCGTCCGTGTGGATGATCACATGAGGTTTGGCCATCAGCGCTTCTCGAGACCGTACTCGCTCACCGAAGCGATCGACTGATGGAAGTGCAGGCGCCGCAGATACTCGTGCGGATCCTTGCGCTTCACGAGCGCGCCCTCGGGCGTGTTGATCCAGTCAAAGGCGCGCGTGAGAAGGAAGCGCAGTGCCGAGCCGCGGGCGAGCAGGGGCAGCGAGGCGCGCTCCGCCGGCTCCAGCGGCCGCACGGCGTCATAGGCCCGCATCATGGCAATGCCCTTCGTCAAGTTGAACGAATTGTCGGACTCGAAGCACCAGGCATTGAGGCAGGTGGCGAGATCGTAGGCGAGCACATCATTGCACGCGAAGTAGAAGTCGATGAGGCCAGAAAGCCGATCGCCCAAGAAGAAGACGTTGTCGGGGAAGAGATCGGCGTGAATCACGCCCTGGGGAATATCGCGCGGCCAGTTAGTCTCGAGATAGGCAAGTTCCGCTTCGATCATCGCACCGAGACCTTTGAAGACCTCATCCGCGCGATCGCGAAAGCGCTCGTAGAGCGGTCGCCAACCGGCAAGCCCCAGCGCATTTTCGCGGCGAAGGGCAAAGCCGTGTCCGGCGAGATGCATCTCTGCCAATGCCTTGCCGACGGCCCCGCAATGCTCGACTCGGGGGCGCCGTATCCAGACCCCATCGAGGAACGTCACCATCGCGGCCGGCCGGCCGGCGAGTTCCTGGAGCATAGCGCCCTGACGGTCACGCACCGGCGTCGGGCAACTCAGGCCGTTCTTCGCGAGATGCTCCATGAGGCCGAGAAAGAACGGGAGATCGTCACGGTTCACCCGGCGCTCGTAGAGCGTCAGGATGAAAGGCCCCTTCTCGGTGCGCACGAGGTAGTTCGTGTTCTCGACGCCTTCGGCAATCCCCTTGCAGGAAAGCAGCCCACCGAGCGCATAGCCGTCGATAAACCGCACGAGGTCGTCGTCGGAAACTTCCGTGTAGACGGCCATGGCGGCTTTATCCCTGGGCGCGGCGCTTGGGCCGCTGCGGCGCGTCGTCTCGGAGCTCGCGCGGCACGTTGAAGGCAATGCTCTCCTGGGCCGTGACGACGCTCTCGACAGTCACGTCGTAGCGCGCGCGGAAGGCATCGATGATCTCGTCCACGAGCACCTGCGGCGCCGAGGCGCCGGCCGTCACGCCGAGCGTGCGGATGCCTTCGAAGTCCGCCCAGTTGATCTCGTGCGCGCGCTGGATGAGCAGCGCCTTCGGGCAGCCCGCGCGCTCCGCGACCTCGACGAGACGCAGCGAGTTCGAGCTGTTCGGCGCACCGACCACGATGACGCGATCCGAGCGCGGCGCGATGCTCTTGACGGCGGCCTGCCGGTTGGTCGTGGCGTAGCAGATGTCCTCCTTGTGCGGACCGACGATCGCGGGAAAGCGCGACTTGAGAATCGCGACGATCTCGGCGGTGTCGTCGACCGAAAGCGTCGTCTGCGTGATGAAGGCGAGGTGCTCGGGGTTCTCCGGCACGATCGTGCGCGCATCCTCGGCCGTCTCGATGAGCCGGACGGCGCCATCCGGGAGCTGACCCATGGTGCCGATCACCTCTGGGTGGCCGGCATGGCCGATCAGCAGGATCTCGTTACCTGCGGCATGGTGGCGCTCGGCCTCGACATGGACCTTCGAGACCAGCGGACAGGTCGCATCAAGGTAAAAAAGCTTCCGCAGGCGAGCGGCCGCCGGGACGGCCTTCGGCACGCCGTGCGCTGAAAATATCACAGGGGCATCCGTTTCCGGAATTTCGTCCAGCTCCTCCACAAATATGGCGCCTTTCCGCCGGAGGTTCTCGACCACGAATTGGTTGTGAACGATCTCGTGGCGCACATAGACCGGGGCACCGAATCGGGCGAGCGCTAACTCGACGATCTGGATGGCTCGATCGACACCCGCGCAGAAGCCGCGCGGGGCGGCGAGCAGGATGGTTAGCGGCGGGCGTTCGGTCATGGGGTTATCGAGCCGAGGGTTATCGAGCCGACGTTGGAGCGAGCCGCAAGAGATGCGAGAAGGGCGTTCCGCCGATCCTGCGCTTGACCCGCAGCTTGGCATGGGTTTGAGCGAGGTGCTACAGTTGCCGAATAAAATCAAGTGCAATGGGCCTTGCTCCCATGCGGCCGGGACACTGGCGCCGCCGATGACAGGGGGGCTGTCATCCATGTCGAAGTCGAATGGAGACCGCGTGAGGGGGAATAGGCGTAAATGGCGGCTGGCGGGCGTGCGCCTGCTTGCTGCTTCGGGCATCGGCCTGATGGTTTCGGGCTGCGGCATGTCCACGCTCTCGTCCGGCATGGGCGGCATGTTCGGTGGCACCGGCTCGACAGGCCCCTCGGCGCGCGTGACCGAGGACAATCTGCTCTCTTCGGCCAAGGCGGAAGGCACCTCCAGCGGTGGCAGCGTCGCTCATGGCTGCCCACGCTTCCAGGTGGCCTCGCGCGACCATCACATCACCATTTATGAGCCCGGCCGTGCCGGCGACAGCCTCGGCGTTGTCCATCGCGGCGAGATCACGCGTACCGCTCGCGAGTGCTCAATCGAGGGCAACCGCGTCAGCGTGAAGTATGGCTTCTCGGGACGCGTCCTGCTCGGGCCGCGCGGGCGCCCTGGCCTCATCCGATTGCCGGTCCAGGTCTCCGTGCGCGATCCCAAGCGCGCCTCGATCGGCGGCGACCGTACGAGCATCGAAGCGAGCGTCACGGTCGACAATCCGATCGCCTACTTCTCGCAGGTTCGCACCGTGACATTCGACATTCCCGAGGGCGCGCGTCCCGGCGATATCGACGTCTTCGTCGGCTTCGAGCAGACGACTCCGGGCGCAGGTTAATCGTCAGCCTGTCGCCTGATTTTCCCTCAGCATAGCGGCCGTGCACGATTGACAGGCGTGCGCGGCCGCCTATGCTCGCCCCGCCAGTCGACATCTGCGGAAGAGATCGGCTCGTGGCCCAACTTGGGCTGCGTGCAGGCGCCGAAGGAGCAACCGCCCCGGAAACTCTCAGGCAAAAGGGACCGCAGATTGATGGCGCTCTGGAAAGCAGCCGGTGGCAAGGCCGGCTCACCGAAGGGGTAAGGTTGCTCGCAAGCGTTCAGAGGCGAGCGGCCGGAATCTCTCAGGTTCCGTGACAGAGGGGGCTCCGGCTCGCGCGAATGGTCGTGCGGGCTCAGAGCCGCGTGGGACCTCGTTACGATGAGCGCCGATCCGACTTCCAGCGCCCCGCTCCGGCGGACTCCTCTCTACGATCTGCACGTTGCCGCCGGCGCCAAGATGGTGCCATTCGCCGGCTACGACATGCCCGTGCAGTACCCGCTCGGCGTTCTTAAGGAGCATCTGTGGACGCGCGAGAAAGCCGGGCTCTTCGACGTGAGCCACATGGGCATCTGCTGGCTGCGCGGACCGGACCACGCAACCACCGCACGCGCGCTCGAAGCGCTTCTGCCTGCCGATATCCTGAACCTCAAGCCCGGCCAACAGCGCTATTCGCAGCTCCTCGCGGCCGACGGCGGCATCCTCGATGACTTGATGATTACACGTCCGGAGGGCGCCGAGAACGACGGCGCGCTGCTGATCGTCGTGAATGCCGGCTGCAAAGATGCCGACTATGCGCACATCGCGGCAAACCTCCCCGCAGGCGTACGGCTCGAGGTGGACGACGCGCACGCGTTGATCGCGCTGCAGGGACCGCGCGCCGTCAACGTGCTCTCCAAGCTCGTCCCCGGCGTGGAGACGATGAGCTTCATGACCGGCCGCTTTGCTGCACTCGACGGCCAGGCCATTCACCTCACACGCTCCGGCTATACGGGCGAGGACGGCTACGAGATCGCTGTGCCGAACGCTCACGTCGCCAAGGTCTGGAACCTGCTGACCGCGACGCCCGACGTCGAGGCCATCGGCCTCGGCGCGCGCGATTCGCTTCGTCTCGAAGCCGGCCTCTGCCTGTACGGCCACGACATCGACACGACGACCTCGCCCATCGAGGCGCGTCTGCAGTGGTCCATCCAGAAGCGCCGCCGCGACGAAGGGGGCTTTCCCGGCGCGGATCGAATCAAAGCCGAGCTGGCGAATGGCCCGATCCGCCGCCGCGTCGGCATCAAGCCCGAAGGCCGTGCGCCTGCGCGCGAGGGCACCGAGATCCAGGACATGAGCGGCAAGCCGATCGGTACGATCACTTCGGGCGGCTTCGGTCCCTCCGTGAATGGCCCCGTGGCCATGGGCTATGTCGAAAGCGCACACGCGGAGCTCGGCACGAAGATCCAGCTCGTCGTTCGCGGCAAGCTGCTGCCTGCGACGATCGCGAACACGCCTTTCGCACCACACCGCTACGTCCGCTGAACCCCACATCACACATCCCCATCAGGAGCACGACATGGCTATCGAGAAGTTCAGCAAGGATCACGAGTGGATCCGCATCGACGGTGACATCGCCACGATCGGCATTACCGTCCACGCCCAGGATCAGCTCGGCGACGTCGTGTTCGTCGAGGTGCCAGAGGTCGGGCGCAAGGTCGCAGCCGAAGAGGCGGTCGCCGTCGTCGAAAGCGTCAAAGCCGCGAGCGATGTCTACTCACCTGTCACGGGCGAAGTCATCGAATCGAACGGCGATCTCGCGTCGACTCCCGGTCTCGTGAACGAGGATGCCGAGGGCAAGGCGTGGTTCTTCAAGGTGCGCCTTGCGAAGCCCGCCGAGCTCGACGCGCTCATGGATCGCACCGGCTACGACGCCTTTGTCGCTGCGAGCTGAGGTGCGTCATGTCCCACACCTATCAGGCGACGGTGCACTGGGCTCGCGACGTCGGCGCCGTCTTCACCGACAACAAGTACAGCCGCGCGCATGAATGGCGCTTCGACGAGGGCGTTGTCGTGCCGGCCTCGCCGGCGCCGTCCTCCGTCAAGCCGCCCATGTCGCGCGCCGACGCCGTCGACCCTGAGGAAGCGCTCGTCGCCGCCTGCTCGTCCTGCCACATGCTGTTCTTTCTCGCGTTCGCGGGCCGGCAAGGTTTCGTCGTCGATAGCTACACCGACACGGCCCTCGGTGTGATGACGCCGAACGAGGCCGGCAAGCTCTACATCTCCGCTATCACGCTCAAGCCGGAGATCGTGTGGTCCGGCGAGAAGCAGCCGACCGACGCCGATATTGCCGCGCTGCACAAGCGCGCGCACGCCGAGTGCTACATCGCCAATTCCATTCGGGCGACGGTCACCATCGCCGGAATGCCCGCTCATACCTGACAGCCCTCCTCCAACCGAGAGCCTGACGATGCGCTATCTCCCACTCGATGAGGCCGACCGGGCGGACATGCTCGCGAAGATCGGCGTCAAAGCAATCGACGATCTGTTCGCCGATGTGCCCGACGGCAAGCTGCTGAAGGCACTGCCTGCGCTCGCCAAGACCCAGAGCGAGATCGCCGTCGAGCGCGAGATCGGCCGTCTCTCGGCGCGCAACGTGGCGGCGGGCTCCGTGCCTTTCTTCGTCGGTGCAGGCGCCTACCGCCATCATGTGCCGGCGAGCGTCGATCATCTCATCCAGCGCTCGGAGTTCCTGACGAGCTACACGCCCTACCAGCCCGAGATCACGCAGGGCACGCTGCAGGTGCTCTTCGAGTTCCAGTCGCAGGTGGCGCTGCTCACCGGCATGGATGTGGCCAATGCCTCCATGTACGACGGCTCGACGGCCTGTGGCGAAGCCATGCTCATGGCGCACCGGATCACAAGACGGAAGAAGGCCGTGCTCTCGGGCGGTCTCCATCCGCACTATCGCGCGGTAACGGAAACGCTCGCCAAGTGGGGCGACACGGCCGTCAGCGCGCTGCCGCCTGATCCACTCGGCAAGGAGGATGCGGCCGCTGCCATCGACGGCGAAACGAGTTGTATCGTGGTGCAGTATCCGAGCGTCTACGGTACCATTCGCGACCTGAAGCCGATCGCCGATGCCGCGCACGCCAAAGGCGCACTGCTGGTCGTGGTCGTGACGGAGGTGGTGGCGCTCGGCGCACTCAAGTCGCCGGGTGAGATGGGCGCCGATATCGTCGTCGCCGAAGGCCAGTCCATCGGCAATGGCCTGAACTTCGGCGGGCCTTACGTCGGTCTCTTCGCGACTCGTGAGAAGTATGTCCGCCAGATGCCCGGCCGCCTTGCCGGCGAGACGGTCGACGCCAGCGGCAAGCGCGGCTACGTTCTGACGCTCTCCACACGCGAGCAGCACATCCGCCGCGAGAAGGCGACGAGCAACATCTGCACGAACTCGGGCCTGTGCGCGCTCGCCTTCACCATCCACATGACGCTGCTCGGCGAAGCGGGCCTCCGCAAGCTCGCCGCACTCAATCACGCCAATGCCTGCGACCTCGCCGAGCGCCTCTCCAAGGTGAAGGGTGTGAGCGTCCTCAACGACACGTTCTTCAACGAGTTCACGATCCGCATGCCGGGCAAGGCCGCGGCGGTGATCGAGAAGCTTGTCGAGAAGGGCGTTCTCGGTGGCGTGCCGGTCTCACGCCTCGAGCCCGACAAGCCCGACCTCGCCGATCTGATCCTCGTCGCATCCACCGAGATCAACTCCGATGACGACCGCGCGGCCTTTGCTGCGGCACTGAAGGAGGTCCTGTAATGGCCATGAACAATCAGGGTCGCCCCACCGCGCCCGGCACTGCCGCCTCCACCGAGATCACCACTTTCACTGGCAATCGCGGGCTCGACCATGAAGAGGCGCTAATCTTCGAGATCGGCGACACGGGCCGCACGGGCGTCGATCTTCCAAGCGCACCCAAAGCCAAGTCGCGTCTCGGCGGTCTCGAGCGCGGCGCCGAAATCGGTCTCCCCGGCCTCACCGAACCTGAGACTATGCGCCACTACGTGCGTCTCTCGCGCAAGAATTACGCGATCGACAGCGGGCTCTATCCGCTCGGCTCGTGCACCATGAAGCACAATCCGCGTCTCAACGAAAAGATGGCGCGGCTTCCCGGCATCGGCGACATCCATCCGCTGCAGCCTCAGAGCACCGTGCAGGGCGCGATCCAGCTCATGGAAACGCTCGCGCACTATCTCATGGAGCTCACGGGCATGCCGGCCGTAGCGCTCTCGCCCAAGGCTGGCGCGCACGGCGAGCTTTGCGGGATGCTCGCGATCAAGGCCGCGCACGAGGCCAAGGGCTCGAAGCGCGATGTGGTGCTGGTACCCGACAGCGCTCACGGCACGAACCCCGCGACCGCAGCCTTCATGGGCTACCGCGTGAAGCCGATCCCGGCCATGGCCGACGGCACCGTCTCGGCGGAGGCGGTGAGGGCCGCAATCGGCCCCGACGTCGCGGCAATCATGCTGACGAACCCCAATACGTGCGGCCTCTTCGAGCGCGAGATCGTCGAGATCGCCAAGGTCGTGCACGAGGCCGGCGCCTACTTCTATTGCGATGGCGCGAACTTCAATGCCATCGTCGGCAAGGTGCGCCCTGGCGATCTCGGCGTTGATGCCATGCACATCAACCTGCACAAGACCTTCTCGACGCCACACGGCGGCGGCGGTCCCGGTGCCGGCCCCGTCGTGCTTTCGGCGGCGCTCGCGCCTTACGCCCCCCTCCCCTTCATCCGCAAGGACGGCGACAAGCTCTCCCTCGTCGAGGACACAGTCGCCGCCGGTGAGGCCCAGCCGTTCGGCCGCCTCACGGCCTTCCACGGCCAGATGGGCATGTACGTGCGGGCGCTGACCTACATGATCTCGCACGGCGCCGACGGCATGCGGCAGGCTTCGGAGGACGCGGTGCTCTCGGCGAACTACATCCGCGCGGGCCTCAAGGACCTCATGAGCCAGCCCTTTGGCGGACCGACCGGCGACCGGCCTTGCATGCACGAGGTGCTGTTCGACGATGCATGGCTCAAGGATACGGGCGTCACCACGCTCGACTTCGCAAAGGCCATGATCGACGAGGGCTACCATCCCATGACCATGTACTTCCCGCTGGTCGTGCACGGCGCCATGCTGATCGAGCCGACGGAATCGGAATCGAAGCAAAGCCTCGATCAGTTCATCGGCACGCTGCGCTTCCTCGCCAATGAAGCGAGGCACGGCAACGACAAGAGTCGCTTCAAGGAAGCACCGATGCTCAGCCCACGCCGCCGTCTCGACGAGACCAAGGCCGCTCGCGAGCCGCGCTTGAGGTGGCGACCTGCCGCGCCGAAAGCCGCCGCCGAGTAGGTGCGGCTTCACGCAAGCTTCGACTCATAGTCTAATTATGGTTGTGCTTCGCTCCGCCCGGCTGGGTGCGACTATTCTTTCGTTTCCTTGTGAGCTTAACCAAAAGTTTACGGTGCCTTGCGAGCGTCTTTCACGCTGCTCCATGGATTCGTCCCGCGTCGGGGTCTGCAAGTGCACCTGTGACGACGCACCTGAAGCCGACATCGTCTCGGTTCGGCTTCCCCCCTTGGCCCGCTCGGGGATATGGCGCGACAGGAAGGTGCTGTTGACGCCCGCGCGGCTAGGGGAACGGAAATGGCAGGCCACGAAGATACTGCAAAGCCTCGAGCGAATGGTTATGCCGCCGACGGCCCTGCCGACGATCTTAGTGTCCTGCTCGACAGCCTCGCTCACGAGATCCGCGGCGCCGGCGAACGGCACACGGAAGCCCTGCACGACATGCAGGGGCGAGTCGCCGCGCTTTCGGATCGCGCCAGTACCGCGAAGCCGAGCATGCCGCACGAATACAGCGCCGCGATCGGCCGGATCGAGGCCGCCATGTCCTCCTTCTCCGAGAAGCTGACCGACGCGGAGCCCCGGCGCGCGCCCGTCGCTTCGCCAACACACGACGCCGACGATGTGCTGCCTGAGGCGGTGCGTGCCGAGCTCAAGCGCGCCATCATGAATGCGCAACGTAGTCAGGACGACGCACCGATATCCTCGCACGCTGAGCCGTATCACGCATTCGGCGAGTCAGGTGAAGAGGTTGCCGCCCCCGCAGCGACGCTACCGCCACCCCCGACCCCGGCGCACACGGTGATCGAGCCCTCATGGCTCGAAGCGCGCTTTGCCGATATCGCCGAGCGCGTCGAGCAGTCGCTCGCGGCCCACAACCCGCACAATGCCCTCCTTACCATCGGCGCACGCTTCGACCAGTTCGAGCAGCGCTTCGACCGCGCCCTCGTCGAGATCACGGCCAGACCGGGCAGCGATCCTGATGCCTTGAAGAGCGTCGAGCGACAGATCGGCGAACTCGCCGCGGAGATCGAGCGCGCGCAGCGGCAGCTCGGTCGCCTCGATACCATAGAGAGCCGGCTGACGGACCTTCGCCAGAGCCACTCGGACGAGGAGATCACGCGTCTCGTCGGCACGCTCACGCCGACGGAGGAGAAGCTGACTGCGGTTGCCACGGCGGCTGCCGAGCGCGTCGCGGCCTCGCTCCGAAGCGAGCCGCAGCCGGCGCCGTCCGTCTCAGCAATGTCCAGCGATCCTCGTCTCGTCGAGCTGACGGCCATGCTCGATGCGTTCATCGGAGAGCAAAGGCAGGGCGATGCCCAGACGGCCGAAGCGCTCGATACCATGCAGCAGGCCATGCAGCATCTCATCGACCGCGTGGAGGCCATCGAGACAGCCCAGATCAGCAACCACGATGCGCTCATGCGCCAAAACGCGGCACTGGCTGAGTCGCAGGAGTCGCGGGTCTTTGCCGTGCGCACGCCCGAGCCCGCGCGAACCGCACGCACCGAGCTAGCCGATCCCCCAGCAATCGACTTCGACGCCATCGATAGCGCCGAGCAGCTTGCCCAGGCCATGGAGCCGCCACCCGCTCCAAGCCGCGCGCGCGACGAAGTCCGGGGCTTGCCGCCGAACCTGTCGCCCGCCGGTGGTGAACTGGACCGTCAGGCTCTGGTCGCCATGGCGCGGCGCGCCGCCGAGAAAGTGTCGAGCGAGACGCCGCCCACACCGCGCCCGGCTGGCGGCCGATCTCTACCGCGACCGAACGTTCTTCTCGTCGCGAGCTTTGCGGCTTTCCTCCTCGCCGGCCTATGGTTGGTCGCGGGCCCGAGTCTACGCGGCTTTATCCCGAGCTTCGGCCTTGGCGCCACGCGCAGCGGCGACGCCTCACATGTAATCGAAACTCCTGTTCGCATGACTGTTGCCACCGCGAGCGAAGTGCCGACCGAACGCGCTGCCGCCGCGCCAGAGGAAGCCGAGCCGTCGGAAAAGGTCCAGATGGCGAGCCTCTCGGGCCCCGCCGATCCGCTGCCATCGCGCGCAGCCCCCGTCCCGACGACGACCGCCGATCTCATGAATGCGATCGGCCAAGGGACGCAGTCGCCGGCAAGCGCTGCCGTGCCCGCTATGCCGGAATTGCCGGCCATGTCGCGATCGGTGGAGATGCCGCCGGCCCTGCTTGGGCCGCTCTCGATGCGCCAGGCTGCCGCCAAGGGCGATCCGAGAGCGCAGTTCGAGGTTGCCGCGCGCTTCGCGGAAGGCAAAGGCATACCGCAGGATTTTGCCCAGGCAGCGACGTGGTACCAGCGGGCAGCCGCGCAGGGCCTTGCGACCGCGCAGTACCGGCTCGGCACTCTTTATGAGCGCGGGCTCGGCGTCGTCGCGGATCCGGCTCGGGCGCGCGTTTGGTACGGCCGGGCTGCCGAGCAGGGCAATGTCCGCGCCATGCACAATCTAGCGGTGTTGAGTGCCGGCCGGCCCGGCGTCCGCCCGGATTACGCCGCCGCGGTTCAGTGGTTCACGGAAGCTGCCAATCGCGGCCTCGCCGACAGCCAGTACAATCTCGGCATTCTCTATGAGAGCGGCCTCGGCGTCCCCGCCAACAACATCGAGGCCTACAAGTGGTACGCACTTGCGGCTCGCAGTGGCGACAAGGACGCCAACAAGCGCCGTGATGCCGTGCGCATGAAGCTCGACAGTCCCGGCTTGAAGGCTGCCGATGCGCTCGTCATTCAGTGGCGCGCCATGGCGGTCGAGGGTGAGGCCAACGACGCTCGTGTTGCCGGTCAGAGCTGGCAGGCCGTCCGCAAGTAAGCCGCCACCGCTACGGGGTCCCCAACCCCGAAAAATGTCGATTTATTCAGGATCAAAGCGGCGGCGGTGAACATCACGCACCAGCATTGGCCGCTATCGTTGAAAAACGGAACAATCCTTCTCGACAACGCATTGACGGGCCGCACGTCCTCAGGGCTTATAGCAGCCTGTATTTGTCCCGCGAACGCGCCCGGTCGCCACGAGGCTCAGGCTATCACCTGGGCAGCGCTGTTGCCGTTGGCACGGCCCTTCGCCCAACCTTGCAGCCTTCTCCGCCCGGATCCGGCGCCGCACGATGAACATCTATCTGCCGATCGCCGAGATGTCCGCGAACCTCCTCCTGTTCATCGGGATGGGCGCGTCGGTCGGCTTCCTGTCGGGGATGTTCGGGGTCGGCGGCGGTTTCCTGATGACCCCCCTCTTGATCTTCACCGGCGTGCCCTCCGCCGTCGCCGTCGGCACCGAGGCCGCCCAGATCGTTGCCTCGTCCGTCTCGGGTGCACTCGCTCAATGGCGGCGGCGCAATATCGACTTCAAGATGGGCACCATCCTGCTCGCCGGCGGTATCGTCGGCTCGGTATTCGGCGTCGAGGCGGTGAAGGCGCTGCGGCGGGCCGGCCAGTTCGATCTCTTCGTGATTTTGAGCTACGTGACCATGCTCGGTGTCATCGGCACGCTCATGATGATCGAGAGCATCAATGCCATCCGCCAGGCCAAGTCCGGCGTGGCCATCGCAAGCCGCCAACGCGGGCAGCACAACTGGGTGCACCGCCTACCGCTCAAGATGCGCTTTCACCGCTCAAAACTGTACATCAGCGCGCTGCCGCCACTCGTGCTCGGCGTGTTCGTGGGCTTTCTTGCGGCCATCATGGGTGTCGGCGGCGGCTTCATCATGGTCCCGGCCATGATCTACCTGCTGAAGGTGCCGACCAACGTGGTGGTCGGAACCTCGCTCTTCCAGATCACATTCGTCACGGCCGCTACGACCGTTCTGCACGCGACACAGAACCAGACCGTCGACGCGACGCTCGCGCTGCTGCTGATCGTCGGCGGTGTCATCGGCGCACAGTTCGGCGCCATTGCCGGCCAGCGCCTCAGGGGTGAGCAGCTCCGCTTCCTGCTCGCCGGCATCGTGCTGCTGGTTGCGCTGCGCCTCGCCTGGAGCCTCGTCGTTCATCCTGGTGAGCTCTTCTCGCTTACCCCGCTCGGGAGGCCCTAGTGAGCATGGCGCGCCTCCTCCATCGCGGCACGTTCGTGGCTCTAGCGGTCGGCGTCCTGACGGCGGGCGCACTCGTCGGCGCCGCCCTTGCGCAGCGTCCGACACCGCCGCAGCCGCCGTCCGGACCGTCCCTGCCGGCCCCGCCCACTCAGGCCACACCGCTGCCCGGTCCAGTTCAGGAAGTCCGGCCAGCCGAAGCGCCACCACTCCCCCGCGAGGCCGTGCACGCGGATGTCTCCACCCGCCGAATTGCGGTGACGTCGACCTTCTCTGGGACCGGCATCATCGTCTTCGGCGCCGTCGACAACAGCCGCCAGACGAGTGCGGAGTCAGGCCTTTACGACGTCGTCATCGTGATCTCGGGAGCGCCCTCGCGCCTAGTCGCGCGCAAGAAGAGCAATGTCGGCGGCCTCTGGATCAACACCTCCTCGACGACCTTCACGAGCGTGCCGAGCTACTACGCCATCAGCTCGACGCGGCCGCTCGACGAGATCGCCTCCGACGACGTGCTCAAGTCGAGCGGCATTGGCTTCGACTTCGTGCCCATGACCTTTCACCGTTCGGCGCGCAACCTGACGGCGGACGAGATCAGGGAGTGGCGTGATGCGGTGGTGCGCCTCAAGCGGCGCGATCGCCTCTTCCAGCAGGACGAGTACGGCGTCGCCTTCGTCGGCCGCAGCCTCTTCCGCTCGGCGTTCGACATGCCGGCGACGGTGACCGTCGGCGCCTTCGAGACGCGCGTCTATCTCTTCCGGGACGGGGAACTGCTCAGCACCTACACGACGAAGCTCGATCTCGAACGCGAGGGCCTCGAGCAGTTCATTCACCGCTTTGCCTTCGACCACCCGTTCTTCTACGGCGTCTTCACGGTGCTCATTGCCGTCGGCGCGGGAATGCTTGCGTCGTACGTCTTCAACCGGAACAAGGCTTGATCATTCATCCCCTTCTCCCTGTGCTTGCGGGGAGAACGGAAAAAAAATCATGACTTCGCGCGCACGTAGGAGCCGGGTGCATCCTCGATAACGCCGAGCGTTGCGCCGGGCTCGCGTGCCGCGACCATTCCGCCCGACTGCTTCTTCAGCCAGCTCATCCAGTGCGGCCACCAGGAGCCTGGCGTCTCCTTGGCCCCCTCCTGCCACTCCTCAAGCGTGGTGACGCGCTCCGGATTCGTCCAGAACTGATACTTGGGCGGGCGGCCCTCGATCGGAGGATTGATCACGCCGGCAATGTGACCAGATCCCGCCATCACATAATCGACGGGTCCGCCGAAAAGCCGCGAACTGATGAAGACGGACTTCGCCGGCGCGATGTGATCCTCGCGCGCGGCGAGCTCATAAATCGGCAGGTTGACCTTCTTCGGATCCAGCTTGATGCCGCCGATCTTCATCTCGCCTTTGGCGAACTTATTGTCCTTGTAGAACTGGCGCAGATAGAAGCTGTGGTTTGCGGGCGGCATCCGCGTCGAGTCCTGGTTCCAGTACAGGAGATCGAACGGAAAGGGCGTCTTGCCGAGCATGTAGTTATTGACGATGTACGGCCAGATGAGATCCCGCGGCCGCAACAGGTTGAAGACCGTCGCCATGCGCGAGCCGTCGAGATAACCCTTCTCGGCCATCATCTCCTCGAGCGCCTTGAGCTGCGCATCGTCGATGAAGAGCAGGAGATCGCCGGCCTTGGTGAAGTCGGCCTGCGCGGCAAAGAACGTCGCCGAGTTGTAGTTGTCGCGCCCCGTCGCGGCGTCATAGGCGAGGGTGGTCGCGAGCAGCGTGCCGCCGACGCAATAGCCGACGATGTTGATCTTCGCCTGACCCGTCTCTCGCTGTACGGCGTCCGTCGCGGCATGAATGCCCTCGCGCATGTAGTCTTCGAAGGTCTTGCCCGCGAGGCGCGCGTCGGGATTGACCCACGACACGATGAAGACCGTGAAGCCCTGCGCAACGATGTAGCGGATGAAGGACTTCTGTTCGGTCAGGTCCAGAATGTAGAACTTGTTGATCCACGGTGGGACGATCAGCAACGGTATCTCGCGCACCTTGGGTGTCGAGGGCGTGTATTGGATGAGCTGGAAGAGATCATTCTGGAAGACGACCTTGCCCGGCGTAATCGCAAGGTTGCGGCCGACCTCGAATGCCTGCGTATCGGTCTGGCTGATCTTCAGGAGGTCGCCCGAGGATTCGAGATCCGTGATAAGGTTGTGGACGCCGCGCACCAGGTTCTCGCCGTTCGACTTGAACGTCTCGCGCAGGACCTCAGGGTTCGTCAGGGGAAAATTGGAGGGTGACAGTGCGCTCGCAACCTGGCGGTAGTAGTATTCCGCACGCTGGCGGGTGCGCTCGTCGAAGCCCTCGGTATTGTCGATGACCTTCTCGCCCCAGTGCGAGGTGACGAGGTAAGCCTGCTTCCAGAAGTCGAAGTACGGATTGTTCGTCCACTCGGCATCCTTGAAGCGGGCGTCGCCCGCCTCCGGCTTGGCGACGTCTTCGACCGCCTCGCCCATCATCCGGCGCATGGACGTGTTCCACACGTCCACATAGCCGCGCAGGAGCTCGCTCTGCGACTCGGCGGCCCGGACGGGGTCGCTGAACCACTGGCGCATGATCTCGCCGACGATGTGGGTGGCTTCGTTGATGTCGCTCGGGGGGCTGATGGCGCCATTCGACTTGTCGGAGCGCTCGATCAATGCCGCCCAGGCCCGGCCGCCCTCCTCGACGAGCCGAACCATGTTGCGCGCGAAGGCTTCCGGATCGTTCACCATGTACTGGGTCCAGTCCACTCGAGTTGCAGGGGACTTTGCTGGAACTTCCGGTGATTTCTTGGGCATGCGGGCATTCCGGGGGAAGCAAGCGCCACCACCTGGAGCCACCAATATTTGGAGGTGATTCCGGCGGTCGCGCGAGGGACTAATCAGCGCACGTAAGGGAAAACTCTTAGCTGTGGTACGGGGAACTAGCAATCAACGGCCGGGCCCATGATTACGATGGCCTAAGGGACGGCCGCCGCCTCACTCTGGCGGGAATCCTCGCAATAGAGTAGACCGTGCCCAGCCCGACCGCCCCTGCCCCCTGCGGGGCAGGCTGCTCGTACCCTTGGCCAAATCGAGGTTCCGCCGTGATCGAGGATTTCCATCGCATCAAGCGCCTCCCGCCCTACGTATTTGCGGAAGTGAACCGTCTGAAGGCCCAGGCTCGAGCTCGAGGCGCCGACATCATCGATCTCGGCATGGGCAATCCGGACCTGCCAACTCCCCGCCATATCACGGAAAAACTCGTCGAGACCGTGAGCAAGCCGCGGACCAACCGCTATTCCGCCTCGAAAGGCATCCCGGGGCTCCTGAAGGCCCAGGCCGCCTATTACGGCCGACGCTTCGGCGTGAAGCTCAACCCCAATACCCAGGTCGTGGCCACGCTCGGTTCGAAGGAGGGCTTCGCCAATATGGCGCAGGCCATTACCGCGCCCGGCGACGTCGTGATCGTGCCGAACCCGAGCTACCCGATCCACGCCTTCGGCTTCCTCATGGCCGGTGGCGTCATTCGCTCGGTGCCGGCCGAGCCGACGCCGGCCTTCTTCCCGGCGCTCGAGCGGGCCGTGAAGCACTCCATCCCGAAGCCGCTCGCCCTCGTCGTGTGCTACCCGGCGAACCCGACGGCTCACATCGCGAGCCTCGATTTCTATCGTGAACTTGTCCAGTTCGCGAAGCAGCACGAGCTGATCCTGCTCTCGGATCTCGCTTATGCCGAGGTCTATTTCGACGATGCCAATCCACCGCCCTCGCTCCTCCAGGTGCCGGGCGCCATGGATGTCGCCGTCGAGTTCACCTCCATGTCCAAGACGTTCTCCATGGCCGGCTGGCGCATGGGCTTCGCGGTCGGCAACGAGCGCCTGCTCGCAGCGCTCGCACGCGTGAAAAGCTACCTCGACTATGGTGCCTACACGCCGATCCAGGTTGCAGCGGCAGCGGCCCTCAACGGTCCCGAGGACTGCATTCACGAGATGCGCGCGACATACAAGCGCCGCCGCGATGTCCTGGTCGAGAGCTTCGGCAATGCGGGCTGGCATTTCGAGCCACCCGTTGCCTCGATGTTCGCTTGGGTGCCGATCCCCGAGGCCTTCAAGGAGGTCGGCTGCCTCGAGTTCTCGAAGCTGCTGGTCGAGAAGGCAGAAGTAGCTGTCGCGCCGGGCATAGGCTTCGGCGAGCACGGCGAGGGCTATGTGCGCATTGCCATTGTCGAGAACGAGCACCGCATTCGTCAGGCTGCCCGCAATATCAAGAAGTTCCTCGCCCAGGGCACGGCCTCCATGCACAACGTGGTGCCGCTCCGCGACAAGGCGACCGGCTGATCGGCTGGCTGCCACGGACTGCGCGCCTGATAGGCATTGACAGGGCGGGCTCGGCCCCCGATAAGGCGGGCTTCCAGCAACGGGACGAGGCCGGGAGGCCAAGCCTCCCTCAGCGGTTTTGCTGCCCGTTGCTGTGCGTGGAGAGGTGCCCGAGTGGCTAAAGGGGACGGACTGTAAATCCGTTGGCTTCGCCTACGTTGGTTCGAATCCAACCCTCTCCACCATCCCCCCGTCCGCTACCCTCCCCTAAAGTCCACACAAGTCCGCGGTTTTGTTGATCTTTTCGCCCATTTTGGCGAAAGGAGCCGAGGGCGTTGACGCCCCGAATGTTATGCCGGGGTTATGCCAACGGTTAGGCCAAGGGTTGGGGGGTGGTGGCGGGCGGCTGAAGCGACTCGCTGCGGGCGATTGTGGAAAAGTCGAGGACTACAAGGGCAAAGGGGGCACGCAGATTGTCGCGGCACCCGAATCTCTTCATATGTATTGTGGGCACGGGGATGGGGAGATCGCGCTCGGCTAAGCCGTGCGTGAGCGTTCGCGTACCCATTCCCGACATGTCAAGAGAGTCCGCCCGCTCGGCACCGGGCGCGGCACTGTAGCCTTGATGCAGTTGCGTCGCTTAGATCGCAAACAACACAAGGTTAAACATCATGTACTTCACGATCCGCGAAAACCAGACCAACAAGTGGTGGTACTGGCAGATGAAGGCTGCGAACCATGAGATCATTGCTCATGGCGAGGGCTACACGACGAAGGCTGGTTGCCTGCATGTCATCGGCCTTGTCGATGGCGGGCGCAATCTGCCGGTCTACCTAGTCTAGGAGTCGGAAGAACTCGAAGCCAGCCTGCAAGCTAAAGACTTCGAGCCCTTCCCACTACGGGCGCCATGCAGTGCATGGCCCCTTTCGTTTGCCAACGTCGAACTGCCGCTGAAGCGGCGATCAATGTGGATTGAATGTCGGTTCTGCTTGTAAGTCAGCGAATCAAGCTTGGAGCTTGATCGGATCGCAGGAGCTTCGTAAGCGACGCCTTGCGCCAGATGTCTCGGTCATCGGCAAATCCCCTCGCGGCAGTGCATGTTTTTATCAATGCACCGTTGAGAGGCATGTTGCCCGATTCGTTGAGTCACGCAAATCACACAGTGTCACGGGGACAACATTCAAGGAGTGTGTTGACTTTGGGAATCACTCCCAGCGCCAGGCGCCTTATTTCACGAAGTGCGGCGCGCCGTCTTTCGCGGTCCACGTCAGATGAATCCATCCGGCGGGTATGTAATGCGAGCGACCGGCACCGTCGAAAATGCGATGACTTCCGCTTGGGGCGACGTGCAGCTTGAGAGGGTTCTCGATCGTCAGCGATTGCCCGCCAGTCCACGCATAGGTGCGCGCAGCCTCGCACGATACATCGACGAAATCCAAACCCGATCGGTTGCGAAATTCACTCATAAAATTGACTCCACAGCCCGAGTTGCTGACCCCCAAAGGGCGCCGCCGGGGGCATGTATTCCGGCAGCATTTGGAGCGCGATCAAATTATTGACCTTGGTGCGCCCAACCTCGACAAAACCAGCGCGCCGGTAGCATTCACCGGGCCGGCTCTTTTTACTGCGCCGTCGCGCGGTCTTTTTCTCATCGACGAACGTCACCATGCCGAGCGAAGGTGGTTCACCAAAGAACGCCCTCGTGGCGGCGACGGCCTGCAAAATTAAATCTGACGAGAGTGCAGCGCCCTCGTTGCGGAAGGCGCTGCACATCCATGCGCCGGCCCATTCGTGCTTCGTGTATTCGGTGAACGGCCATGACGTGACCCATAGCGCCCGCCCCGTGCCCGTCTCGGCGTGCAGCACGAGGCAACGCCCCGGCGGAACAAAGCCGATCGCGCCAATCTTTTGCCGATTGTAGTGCCGGTCTGCAATTGCGCGACTGTCCTCACGACATCGAGTGGAAAGCGTCCAAATCATAGTCCTCAATAATCACAGCGTAGTCCCCGCTGCGTGGCTATTCGGGTGGCTTCGAGTCGGCCAGCCAACCCGCCCTAGCGCCACCGGAATAATCCGTCAACCGATTAATTGAGCTGGCATAACCTCTGCACACATCCCAATGGTGGTTTTCTAGCGAATCTGACGCTAGGATTGCACTGCGCAACGAAGGGGTTAGGCAGATCGATTGGGGGAAGGGCTTAAGCGACGGCCGAGGTTATGCCGGTGGTTAGGTGGAGGGTGACTGCCGATTGTTACCTTTCAATGGGTTAGCCCCGCTAAACGGGCAAACCCTCTCCACCAACTTCCCCGAAAGGAACGATTGATTTCACCGCCTTAATGGCCGGTGACACTCACGAATCCAGCAAGTTCTCTCTGAGAGTCTTGTAGCGATACTCGGTCCTGAAACGCCCTCGCCGTTGCAACTCCGGAACAAGCAGGTCGACGAGCGCGACGAGATCGTCCGGCAGCGAAGGCACGTGGCCGAACATGAAGCCGCCACGGCTCCCCGTTGCCTCGAAACGTTCTTCTAGAATATCGGCGACTTCCTTCACCGAGCCAGCGAGAGTCGTGTCGTAGCTCGTCGCCTCGCGTATGGCATGTTCGAAGAACTCGGCGCGCGTGATCGTCGTCTCGCGGCCGATCTTGTGGCCGAGCTCAAAAATGAAGCCCACCGGCGATGCGTTCGAGGCCACGATCTCGTCGTGCAGCTCCTTGACGGTGAAGCGCTCGGGCACCGTCGAAAAATCATAACCCGCATTATAGGAGATGTACGCTCCGACGGCCTCGGCCGGGATTGCCGTCAGCAGCAAATCCTTTTGCGCCTCGGCCTCGGTCCTGGTCGCGCGCACCACGATCGGTGTCTGCCAGAGAATGCCGGTCTTTTGCGGATCCTTGCCGAGAGCGGTTAGCGCCGCGTCCAGCGCGTACCGCTGCTTGACCTGTAGGTCGACATCCATGTCGGCACCGAACACGTGGTCCGCGACGTAGGCGGAGGCGCGAATGCCGCGCGGCGAGCCGCCGGCCTGGATCAACACGGGATGCCTCTGCGGCGAGGGCGGCGTATTCAGCGGGCCTTGGACCTTGAAGAAGCGTCCGTGATGGCTGACGTCGTGGATCTTGGCAGGATCGCTGACGCGGCCAGTCGCATGATCCCAGATCATCAGATCCGGTTCGGCCGAGTCCCAGAGCTTGCGGCACACATCGACGAACTCCTCCATGCGGTCATAGCGTGCGCCATGCTCCATGAGCTCGTCGAAGCCGTAGTTGGCAGCGTCGGCACGGCGCGTCGACGTCACGAGATTCATCGCGATGCGACCGCCCGTCAGGTGATCGAGCGAATTCATCAGTCGCGCCATGTAGTAGGGATGCATGAATGTAGACGAATAGGTCAGGCCAAAGCCGAGATGCTTGGTGACGCGCGACATCGCGACCATCAGCGGATTGAGATCCTGCCGCGGCCAGTTCATGCCCCATTCGATCGCTGCATCACGCGAACCGCGCCACGTATCGGGGACGCCCGTTCCGTCGCCAGAAAAAATCATGTCGAAGAGGCCCCGCTCGCAGATGCGCGCGACCTCCTCGTACATTTCGACGTCGGGAAAGGTGCGTCCCGGCCAGGCGCCCGGCAGCCGCCATCTGCCACCCATGTGCGAGTATGAGAAATCGAAGCCGAGGTGCATCTTCGTCTTGGCCAAGGCGTCATTGCTCCAGCGGTGAACTACCAGGCCGCCCTCGAGGCAATGCGATCGGCCGGGCGCAATGACACTGTTCGATCAACGCAGTGTCAATGGGCCGCTGCCGGATCGATGATCAGATTGGTGCTGCTGTTTTCAGCACTCCGCCGGATCATTTGATGCGCACGTACGGCCGCGCGGAGAGCCTGCGAGCGGAGGCGTGTCGGCCGCTCCGTTGGCCAGGCGCACTCAGTAGTGGTAGTCCGCAGGAAACCGTACCAGCACGGCTCTGATCGCCTCGATGCCGATGAGCTCGACGCCGTCTCCCAATATGGCCGGCGTTTCACCGGGACGATGTTTGGAGACTGCCCGTTTAACAGCGACCTTCAGCGGCATCGTATATTGGCTGTTCGGCCGCGAGGACGATTGCCTCAAATCTCGAATGAACGAGACACTTGCCTGAAAATTGACCTCAGTCATGGAGCACCATCCGATACGAGAGATGCCCACCCGTCAGTCGGAACGCTTAGCGGCGGATTGTGACAGTTCGGATAAATCGATCTGCGGCAGTTTGGCACTCACGCAATCGAAGAGCCGCACGCATGGTGCGGCTCCTGTACGACTGGTTCGATGTCGCAGTGATCGCGGCGTTCAGTTCGCGATTGCCGCTGGATAGCTTGGCGAGAAATTGATCGACGCTCAGGCTGTCCGATTGCTTACTCGGCAGAAATTCTCGGAGCATCGCGACGAGCTGACCGAATATCTGTCGAGTCCACTTCACCGCACGGCAAATGGTGCCTGATATGGCCTGCCATACGCGACACCGGCGACGATCGCACCGGCCGGCTTGATATGGATCTTGCCTTCGCGCTTGTTGTTGCGCGTGTCGACAAAGCTCACTGGCCCCTCGACCACCTCGAGTAGCGATACATCGCCGGGAGCACCCACTTGGAGGGTGCCGGCCTTGGGCATTTTGTTGATGACCTTCGCCGGCGTCGCGGTAGTCATGGTGACGACCTGTTCCAGCGTGTAGCCGAGATTCATGAATTTGCTCATGACCCACGTGAGGTAGGGCATACCTGGCGTATTGCCGCTGAAGACATGGATATCAGACGAGATCACGTCTGGCCCGGCACCGCTGGCGATCGCGACTTCCGCGACCGTGTAGTCGAACGAGCCACCGCCGTGCCCGACATCGAACACCACGCCGCGCTTCTTGGCTTCGGCGGCCGCAGGCAGCAGCTTGCCGTCCTGCACGATGTTGGTGAACTGGTTGGCGATATTCGGCGCGCCGCTATAGGCGTGCGTCAGCACGTCTCCCGCACGTAGCAAGTCAAGAATCTGAGACATCAGCGCTGGCGTCTCGACACCGCCAATATGGCACATGACCTTGCCACCGGTTCCCGCGCGCTCGCAGGCTAGGATGGCTCTCTTCAGGGGTTCGAGGCCGTGCTTGGCGATAACGTTTTCGCTCATGCGCACTTTGGCGCCTAGAACGAAGTCGGAATTCTCGGCGATCGCACGTGCGGCCGCGTCGACCTGGGCAAAATCAATATTGTAGAGCTCGGGGACTGGAAATCCGGTGAGGCCATGGTTCGCGATATGCACGAAGGCATAAAGGCGCGCCCGGGTCGCGGGGACGATGAAGCGCCGAAAAGCCGCGATGTTGTTCGCGCCGGCGTCGCCCGCCGAGATCAGCGTCGTCGTCGACTGATATGCGACCAGCTCGTCCGCGGGAATGCCGATGGCAGAGCCGTATGGAAATACATGTGCGTGAAGATCGATCAGGCCCGGCACCGCCAGCTTGCCGGTCGCTGTGAGCGTTCGGTTCGATCGCGCGGCGGGAATATCTTCAGCAAGGGCCTCGATGAGGCCATAGCGGATGCCGATGTCGCGCTTTCCCCGCAGCCCCTGGCTCGGGTCGAGGACGTCCGCCCCTTTGATGAGCAGATCAAACTTGTCTTCAGGCCCCATGGCCGCGCTTACGAGGCCAGATCCGGCAGATAGCGTCGCAACCGCGCCTGCGCCCAATAGCGCAGCGCGCCGTGAAATTTTGTCCATGGCGTCAACTCCCTTGTTACCGTTGGTTCGATCCAACTTGGCAAGGGTCATGCTGCGCCCCAATCGCAACGATAACAAGGTGGTTTGTACCCAACGCCTCGGACTGCCCCTCAGTACTTCTCGGGGACATAGAGTTCGTTGGATATGGACTTGCGCTCGTAGTCTGGGCGGTGAACTCGCTGCGGGAGTTCCACGGGGGCTCGTCCGACTTCGGCGTAGGGAATTTGCTCCAGGAGATGCGCAATGCAGTTAAGCCGCGCGCGCTTCTTGTCGACGGCTTCAACGATCCACCAGGGCGCCTCCGGAATGTGAGTACGCTCCAGCATGTCTTCCTTGGCCCTGGTGTAATCCTCCCACCGCCGCCGCGACTCGAGATCCATGGGCGACAGCTTCCACTGCTTGATCGGATCCATGTTGCGCACATGGAAACGCAGGTGCTGTTCCTGATCCGTGATGGAGAACCAATACTTGATGAGGATGGTACCCGAGCGCACGAGCATCCGCTCGAACTCTGGCACCGACTTGAAGAATTCCTCGACGTCGGCATCCGAGCAGAAGCCCATGACTCGCTCCACGCCGGCCCGATTGTACCAGGAGCGGTCGAACAGGACGACCTCACCGCCGGCCGGAAGGTGGGCGACGTAGCGCTGGAAATACCACTGGGTCTTCTCGCGCTCGTTGGGCGCCGGCAGCGCGGCAACGCGACAGACGCGCGGATTGAGGCGCTGAGTAATGCGCTTGATGGCACCGCCCTTGCCTGCCGCATCGCGCCCTTCGAAGAGGACCACGACCTTGAGCTTCTTGTGCGCCACCCAGTCTTGCAGCTTCACAAGCTCGGTTTGCAGCCGGAACAACTCGCGGAAATAGGTTTTGCGATCGAGATCGCCTTCGGCCGGCGTTTCCGCTGTTCCCGAGAGAAGCTGATCCAAACGATCGTCGTCGAGCTCCATTTCCAGTTCCTCATCGAAACTGTCGATCGCCTCGGCTTCGATCTTCCGACGAACGCTGCGCTTTCCGGACGGGGCTTTACTCATGCTTTCTCAACTCCATGGCCTGGATTGCGTTGCGCAGGCCCAACACATGAACCGGGAACGGATAAACGAAATGGAGACATGGTCGGGCACACGACCGGACGGCCGCGCTCCGTAGGGACCCCGAAGCCAATGCGAGCCATAAGGCCGCCGTTTTACAGTTCTGTGACGGTCGTCGCCTGACTTCGCGGCAATCAGGTCGCGCGAGCAGATTGCTGAATGCAGGCTCTTCAGTACGTCGCTTTGATCGAGGCCTGCTCCGAACCCTGCTGGCGCACGACACCGACAGCAGCGCGGACATCTGCCAGATACTCGTCGAGCGATACCGCGTGGATCATGGACATCATGCGGTGAATGGCCTTCGGCTTCTGCACCAGCCCCGGCAGCCAGCCTTTGGCATGCATGATCTCGGCAACGCGGAAGACGTCGAACTCTGTCGATCCATAGGCGACGATGGAGAGATGCGGATTGCCGATGATCTCGAGGCCGTCGATCGCGCGAATGCCTGCCTTGTAGGCGTCGATGAACGACATCAGATCGCGCGCAATCTGCTTGTAGCCCTCGACCCCCAGGAACTCGAATGTGGCCCAGGACGCGGCGACACCGCCCGCGGGCCGCGTGCCAACGATAGTCGGCGTCAGAAATCGACCATTCGGCCAATCGCTGAAGTCGAAGCTGTTGAATTCCGCCATGTCCGGCGTGCGGTAGAAGACCGTTGAGGCCGGCTTCGGCGCAAAACCGAATTTGTGGAGATCGGCCGAGATCGAGCTCACGCCCGGCACCGAAAAATCGAATGCCGGGATATCGCGACCGATCATCTTCGCGAACGGCGCCAGGTAACCGCCAACACAGGCATCGACGTGCAGCCAGAGACCGCGCCGCTCGGCAAGTGCACCGAGCGTCTCGATAGGATCGATCACGCCATAAGGAAAACAGGGTGCCGAGCCCACGATCATCATGGTCTCATCGTCGATGAGCGCTTCGATGGCAGCAGGATCGGCCCTGAAGTCCGACCCAACCGGCGCACGGCGCACTTCGAGGTCCATGAGCTTCGCGCCCTTGTTGAAGGCGGGATGGACCGACTCCGCCGCGACGATATTGCCGCGCAATTTGGGTGCCTTGCGCTGCTTGCGCGTCCAGTCGCGACACGCCTGAACGGCCTGGATGATGCTCTCCGTGCCGCCGGTCGTCATGGTGCCCTGCGCATCGGGCGGCGCATTGAAAAGACTGAGCGCCATCTCGACGACCTCGTCCTCCATGCGCTTCACGCTCGGGAAGGCGCGCCGTCCGCCAAGCGCGTTCTCCGTGAAGAACTCGAAGAACGCCGCGCGGTTGGTTTCGTAGAGCTCCTGCGTGGCCTTGAAGACGAACAGCGGCGCGCGGCCGCGCTGCCAGTCCGTGTCGCCTGCTTTCATCGCGCGCATTTCATCGAGGAGAGCTTCCTTCGTGCGTCCTGTGCGAGGCAATTCTTTGCGCATGGCAGCTCGATCCTTGTGCAAGCGGCGGGATTGACGAAGACAATCATCACGCCTTAAGTTTCGTCAATGAGAAATGTTCGTTCTGCAAAAGAGAACAAATCGCGCTCCAGCCTCAACAGCGGCCTGGACGTTCTTGAGTGCATTGTGATGCATCGTCGGCCCATGAAGCTGACGGAGATCGCGACCGCGCTCGACATCTCGAAGTCCAATGTGCATCAGCTCCTTTCCGTGCTCACGCGGCGCGGTCTCATTGAGCGTCTTCCCGATCAGGCTTATCGCATCGGCATCAAGGCATGGGAAATCGGCAGCCGTGCCCAGCCACTCGAAATCGGACGCATCGGCGCACCGCATCTCGCGCAACTCGTGCGCGATGTCTCGGAGGGCGCCGACATCGGCATGCTCGACGGCACGCAGACCGTTTGCATCCAGCTCATCGAATGCCCGCAGCCCGTGCGCGTTCATGCGCGTGTCGGCGATCGCAATCTCGCCCATACGACATCGACAGGGCTCGTGCTGCTTGCCGCACTCGGCGACGACGAAGTGATCGCGCGCCTTCCAGCGAAGCTCGAGAAGAAAGCACCGGGCACGATCGACGATCGTGACGCACTTCTGAAGGAGCTGCGGCGCATCCGCATGCGTGGCTACGCGCTTTATCGTGGCGGATGGCGGAGCGACGTAACGGGCGTGGCTGTGCCGATCCTTGGTCCCGAGGGCAAGGCCGTCGCGGGTGTATGCGTTCCGGCGCCGAGCTACCGCGTCACGCGCGCTTGGCTCGATCGGATCGTGCCCGCGCTCCGCGCCACGGCCGGACGCATCGAACAGGATCTCGCCGCGGCTTCAACTATTCCATTTGTACAAGAAACACTTCTGAGATCAGCCGCCGGACGCGGCGGATAAGCGAGCTCGTGCAATACGACTGTCACCCTTCCCGCAAGTGAACATCTCGAATGCCTCAATCAGCGTATGGAGACAACGGATGACCAGGAAGCACGGATTTTCTCGGCGTGAGATCGCTCTGCTCGGCGCGAATTTTGGCATCGCGACGGTGGCCGCCGGAACGCTCGGCTGGCCGCAGAACGCACGGGCGCAGCAGGCCAAGGCCATGCTGGGCCATTTCTCCTCGGCCAATCAGCAGAACTACTCGAAGGCAACGGGTTCCATGCAGAAGGCCATGGGCTCTAACGTGACGGTGGAGTTCCAGGGTGTCACCGCAGGCCCGCAGATCCTGACCGCGATGGCGGCCAACAACATGGATCTCTGCAACATCGGCTCGACACCGCTGATCGTCGGCTTCGCCAATGGCCTCGACGTGTCGATGGTCTACGTCCACAAGATCGTCAAGGACAGCGAGTGTCTGGCCGTGCGGAATGACGCAGGCATCGCAACCCTCAAGGATCTCAAGGGCAAGAAGATTGGCTGCCCTTTCAATACCTCCGTCCACTTTGCTCTTCTTTCGGCGATGAAGACCGTCGATCTCACGGCGAAGGACGTCACGCTGGTGAACCTGCGCCCAGATACGATCCTGGCCGCATGGCAGCGAAAGGACATCGACGCCGCCTACATTTGGAATCCCGTGCTGCTCAATCTCGTGAACGACAACGGCAAGATCATTTTCCAGAGCGGCGATCTCATTCCCATGGGGACCATCATCTTCGACGCGATCGTGTGCCGCAATGCGTTCAAGAAATCCCATCCCGATCTCGTGCTCGCCTATCTCAGAGAGCTCGATCGTATCAACACCGTGTATCGGGACAATCCGCAGGAGGTCATCGACGTCATGGCGCCGTTCCTCCAAGTCTCGAAGGAACTCGTCAATACGATCGTCAAGGGAACTTACACCGTTTCGCCGAAGGACCAGCTCACGAACGAGTGGATGGGTGCCCCCGGCGCTAAGGATAGCGGTGTGCTCAAGGCGATCCGCTCGCAGGCGGAATTCCTGAAGGGGGCCGACCAGATCAAGAATATCCCGGCCGACTTCGGACCGCTGGTGGACAGCACGTTCCTCGCTAAGATGGTCTGAGCGCTCGCACATCGGCGGATGAAGTGGAGGCCGGGTCTTGAGCATTGAGCCATTCGATCTAAATGGCCGGGACCGCCGCAATGGTGCGAAGCTCGCCGTCGAGCATCTGAGCAAGAGCTTCGGCTCCGGGACCAGCGCAGTACAGGCGCTGGCTCCCCTCGATCTCAGCGTCAGAACGGGCGATTTCCTGTGTGTGGTCGGCCCCTCGGGCTGCGGGAAGACGACACTCCTCAATATCGTCGGCGGCTTCGAGCGCCCGACGTCGGGCCGCGCTCTCATCGACGACCGACCCATCACGAAGCCCGGCCGCGAGCGCGGCGTCGTCTTCCAGCAGGGCGCACTCTTCAACTGGATGAGCGTGGTCGAGAATGTCGCATTCGGCCCACGCTCGTGCGGCGTCCCAGCGGAGAAGGCGCGCCAGCACGCGCGTGAACTCCTGGAGATGGTCGGGCTCGCCGGATTTGCCCATCGCTATCCCTACGAGCTTTCGGGCGGTATGCAGCAGCGCGTCGGCATTGCCCGTGCGCTCGCCAACGACCCCGAGATCCTGCTGATGGATGAGCCCTTCGCTGCGCTCGATCAGCAGACACGTGAGCTTCTCCAGGAGGAAATTCGCGGCATCTGGCGGCGCACCGGCAAGACCATTCTCTGGATTACGCACTCGATCGAGGAAGCTCTGTTCCTGGCCACCCACATCGTGGTCATGACGGCGCGCCCCGGACGCGTGAAGGCGGCATTTCGTTCCCGCTTCAGCGAAAGCCCCGATCCGCTGATCGCGGCGACGCCAGAGTTCACTGCTGCAAAGCGACAGATCGTCGAGCTGCTGCGGTCGGAATCGCAACGCGCGCAGAGCCTGGAGGCGACGGTCTGATGGCGCAGTCCAAAGCACTGGAGCAGCCGATCGAGGCTCTGGACGAAACCACGCTCGAGCGTCGCGCGGGCCGACGCGACCGCTGGCTCACGTCGCTCACGTTCCTGGTCCTCTTCAGCATCTGGGTGGCCCTGACGGGCTCTGGTCTCTGGGAGCCGCTGATCAAGCCGATCTTCCTGCCCTCACCGGTCGCCGTGTTCGAGGCTTTCCAGAACCTGCTGGAAGGTGGCTATCAGGGGCGCAGTCTCGGCTATCACGTCGGCATCAGCTTCTACCGTTTTGCCACCGCCTTCTCGTTCTGCATTCTTGTCGGAGTTCCACTTGGCCTTCTCCTCGGCATGAGCCGACCGATCCGCGCCGTGATCGAGCCGCCGATCCAGGCCATTCGCCCGGTACCGAAGCTGGCGCTCCTGCCGCTGTTTCTCATCTGGTTCGGCATCGGCAATCTCTCGAAGATCGTCGTGATCGCCGCGCCCGTCTTCCCAATCATCGTCATCAGCGCCATGCAGGCCGTGCGATCGGTCAGCCAGAAGAAGATTCAGGCTGCCCAGGCTCTGGGTGCCGGCACCCTCACGGTGTTCCGCCGCGTCGTGCTGCCGGCGAGCCTGCCCGGCATTTTCACCGGCATTCGCGTTTCGCTTTCGATCGGCGTCACGATGCTGGTCGGTGCAGAGCTGACGGCGACCTCCGAGGGAATTGCGTGGATGGCGCTCACGGCGGCCGAGTATCTCTCGACCGACATTGTCCTCGTCGGCGTGCTCATCATGGCGATCATGGGCTACACCCTGGACCGGATCGTGCGTGCGCTCGAAGCGCACCTCGTCCACTGGAGCGGCAAGGACTGATCGCGGCGCATGCCGTGCGCGCCGTCCTGCCATCTATTTGATCAGAAATGGCAATTTATTCATTCGATAGGATCGGACAGCCGTCTGGTCACACACCCACCAATCGTGGAAGACTACGGGCAAGGAGCAGCAAGCGACCGGTCCGGAAGGGCGCCTCTCTATGAGCTACCGTCACGCCATCGGCACGCGCGCCTACGTATTCGACAGCCTGAGGGTTCTCATGGCCAAGGCGACGCCGATCCGCTCCGGGGATCAACTCGCAGGCCTTGCCGCCGAGAGCGCCGAAGAAAGCGTGGCTGCGCGCATGGCCCTCGCGGACGTTCCGCTCTCAACCTTTCTCAACGAGCTGGTCGTGCCCTACGACGAGGACGAGGTCACCCGCCTCATCATGGACACGCACGACGTGGCAGCGTTCAAGCCGATCGCGAGCCTGACCGTCGGCGCCTTTCGTGATTGGCTCCTATCCGAGGAAGCGACGAGCGAGCGCCTGGCAGCGATCGCGCCGGGCGTGACGCCGGAGATGGCCGCCGCCGTCAGTAAGCTCATGCGCAATCAGGATCTGATCGCCGTCGCGCGCCGTTGCCGCGTCGTAACCCGCTTCCGCAATACCATCGGCCTGCCGGGCACGATGGCCGTACGGCTGCAACCGAACCATCCCTCCGACGACCTCCGCGGTATTGCCGCTTCAATCGCCGACGGCCTCGCCTATGGCTGCGGGGATGCGGTGATCGGCATCAATCCCGTATCCGACAACATGCAGGTCCTGTCGGATATCCTGCAGATGCTCGACGAGTTGATCACGCGTCTCGCCATCCCCACGCAAGGGTGCGTCCTCACGCACGTGACGTCCTCTATCGAGCTCATCAATCGCGGTGTACCGGTCGATCTCGTCTTCCAGTCGGTGGCCGGCACCGAGGCTGCGAACAAGTCCTTCGGCATCGACCTAGCCATCTTGCGCGAGGGTCTCGATGCCGGCCGCTCGCTAAAGCGCGGCACGATCGGCGATAACGTCATGTATTTCGAGACCGGTCAGGGATCGGCGCTTTCCGCTGGCGCTCATCACGATGTGGACCAGCAGACGCTCGAAGCCCGCGCCTACGCCGTCTGCCGAGCCTTCGAGCCGCTGCTCGTCAACACGGTCGTCGGCTTCATCGGCCCCGAGTACCTCTATGACGGAAAGCAGATCGTGCGCGCCGGGCTCGAGGATCATTTCTGCGGCAAGCTCATGGGCGTGCCGCTCGGTTGTGACATCTGCTACACGAACCACGCCGAAGCCGACCAGGACGATATGGATACGCTTCTGACGCTGCTTGGCGCCGCAGGCGTAAGCTACATCATGGGCATTCCCGGCGCGGACGACGTGATGCTTAACTACCAATCGACGTCGTTCCACGATCAGCTCTACATACGCGACGTCCTCGGTCTCAAGCGGGCGCCCGAATTCGAAGCCTGGCTGGCAGCGCAAGGCATCACGGGTGCGGGTGGACGCCTCGTCGCGCCAGCGCAGGCACTCCGGCTGCTCGGTCCACTGGCGGAGATCGCACAATGATCTCGGACGAGATCTGGCGTCGCCTGACCGAGCTTACGCCCGCTCGCATTGCGCTCGGCCGAACAGGCTCGGGCTTGCCCACGCATCAAGCCATGAAATTCGCGCTGGCGCACGCCCAGGCACGCGATGCCGTGCACACGCCGCTCGCTCCGGATGAGATCACTGCCGGACTGGACACTCTTGGGCTTCCGCATCTGACGGTTTCGAGCAGGGCGGTGTCGCGTCATTCCTACTTGCTGCGCCCCGACCTCGGTCGACGCCTCGAAGCGGCCGGTCGCGAGGCGATCGCCGCCCAGCGCGCGACTAGCGGCGTCGACATCGCGTTGGTGATCGCGGATGGCCTCTCCGCGCGCGCCGCGCACGCGCACGCGTTCGCTGTGACAGGAGCCCTGCTCCCCTACATCCAGCAGAATGCCTGGTCGTTGGGACCGGTGGTCGTTGTGTCACAAGGTCGCGTCGCGATCGGTGACGAGATCGGCGCGCTGCTCGGCGCCAGGCTCGCACTCGTCATGATCGGCGAGCGGCCCGGCCTCTCTTCCCCCGACAGCCTAGGAATCTATCTGACATTCGCGCCCGAGCCTGGCCGAACGGATGGCGAGCGCAACTGCCTGTCGAATATTCACGGCGCGGGAATGAGCGCGAACGAAGCGGCCTTCAAGGCGGCTTGGCTCATGCGCGAAGCATTCTCACGCCGGCTGACCGGCGTGACGCTCAAGGACGAGAGTGGAGTGTATCTTTCCGACGGCCGCGATCCAGAAGCACCTGGCCTGCCGCCAGCTTCAATTGACCATTGAGCGTAAGGGCGAGCGAGCTTCTGCCCGCCCGCCACGCGAAAATCAGAGAACGAGGCCGCTCTTCGGGTCAATGAGGTGCATCTGGTTAAGGTCAGCCGCCATCTTTAGCGGCGCACCGTCCTTCGCACCAGCCGAAGGATTGACGCGTCCGCAAATGGTTTCACCATTGATCGGAAAATAGACCAGCGTCTCCATACCCATGGGCTCGGTAACATCCAGGTTGGCATCGAAGGCCACCACGCCCGGCTCGAGCTGGCTGCGCGCCTCTGTCAGGTGTTCCGGACGAAGGCCGAGCAGCACGCTCCCGTTGCCCTTGTGCTGCATATACTTCCCCGCGCGCGCGGGCGGCACCGGCAGCGAGAGGTCGTCGTTGACGCGCAGCTTGAGCTGCCCACCCTCCTCTTGCAGGTTGCAAGAGATGAAATTCATCGCCGGCGAGCCGATGAAGCCCGCGACGAAGCGCGTGCGCGGATTGTGATAGAGCTCGGTCGGGGTACCAACCTGCTCGATCACACCGTGATTCATGACGACGACGCGATCGGCGAGCGTCATGGCCTCGACCTGGTCGTGCGTCACGTAGACGGTCGTCGTCCGCACCTTCTGGTGCACCTTCTTGATTTCGATCCGCATCTGCACGCGCAGCTTGGCATCGAGGTTCGACAGCGGCTCGTCGAAGAGGAAGACCTTGGGATTGCGCACGATGGCGCGGCCCATGGCGACGCGCTGGCGTTGACCACCGGAAAGCTGCTTCGGCTTGCGGTCGAGCAGCTCGGTGATATCGAGGATGCGCGCGGCCTCGTCGACCCGGCGGTTGATTTCGTCCTTCGGAAATTTCTTGAGCCTCAACCCGAACGACATGTTCTCGTGCACTGTCATATGCGGATAGAGCGCATAGTTCTGGAACACCATGGCGATGTCGCGGTCCTTCGGCGGGACGTCATTGACGACGTCACCGCCAATCGCAATCTCGCCGTCCGTGATGTCCTCGAGGCCGGCGATCATGCGAAGCGTCGTGGTTTTGCCGCAGCCCGAAGGCCCAACGAGCACCACGAACTCGTGGTCGCGGATGTCCAGGTCGATGCCTCGTACGGCGAGCACCTCGTCGTACTTTTTGACGACTTTTCTAATGTGTACTTCGGCCATTGGTGCTCCGCCCTTACCCTTTTGTGGCGCCGGCGGTGAGGCCGGCGATGTAGTAGTCCATGAGGAACGCGTAGATGATCAGCGGTGGCGCGGCGCCAAGAAGCGCGCCCGTCATGATCTGTCCCCAGTTGAAGACGTCGCCCTTGATAAGCGTCGTGATGATGCCGACGGGCAGCACGAGCTGACTTTCTGAAGTCGTGAAGGCGAGCGGATAGAGGAACTGCGCCCAGCTCACGGTGAAGGTGAAAATCATCGCCGCGATCAACCCGGGTAGAGCGACAGGGATGAAGATCTTCGTCAGCGTCTGCAGCCACGTTGCGCCGTCGATGAGTGCCGCCTCGTCGAGTTCCTTCGGGATCGACGCGAAATAGCCGATCATGATCCACGTCGTAAACGGCACCGTCAGCGTCGGATAGAGGATCAGCAGTACCCACCATCGATTGATGAGCGCGATGCCGGTCCACTCATTGAAGACCGCCATCATCTTGAACAGCGGGATGAACAGCAGCGTTTCCGGAATGAGGTAGGTCAGGAACACCCCCATCCCAAGGACCGTCGAGCCCCAGAACCTCATGCGCGAGAGCGCGAAGGCAGCGGGCACGCTGATCAGCATCGTTATGATGACGACCGAGATCGTCACGATCGACGAGTTGAGGAAGAATGTGAGGTAGCTGTTCGACGTCAGCAGCTCGCGATAGTTGTCCAGCGTCGGATTGAAGACCCACCAAGGGTTGGTGATCGCTGAGATCTCCTGGCTGGTCTTCAGCGACGTGATCAGCATGTAGATCGGCGGCGTTAGGAAGAAGATCGCGAAGAGAACAAGAAAGAAGTAGGACCAGCGCAGGGCCCACTTCCGATCATTGCTCATGCTGCCGTATTTCATACGGATTTCAGTCGTCTTGTCGGGCGTTGCCGTTGCCGCTGTCATGCTTCGTTCCCCCGCTTGACGATGTCACGAAGAATGAAAATGGCACCGACGGTGAGGATCGGCACCATGAACAGGGAGATCGACGCACCGAGCGGAATGTCGCCGCCCTCGATGCCGAGTCGAAACGCCCATGTCGCGAACACGTGCGTCTGATCGAGCGGATCGCCGCGCGTGAGAACGCGTACAATGTCGAAATTCGCGAACGTGACGATGGTCGAGAACAGCGCCGTGATCATGATGATGTTGCGCATCATCGGGATGGTGACGAAGCGCATCGTCTGCCACCAGTTGGCACCATCGATCTTTGCGGCTTCGTAGAGCTGATCGGGCACCGACTTGAGCGCCGCCAGATACATGATCATGAAGAACGGCGCGCCGATCCACACGTTGACGAGAATGACGCAGAAGCGCGCCCAGTACACGTCACCGAGCCACGGCACGCCGCTGAGGCCGATGCTCTCCAGTATCCAATTGAAAGCCGAGTAGGACGGATCGAACAGCCACAGCCAGGCGAGCGTGCTCATGGCCGGCGGGATGACCCAAGGGACGAGCAGCATGCCGCGCCACTTGCGCTGGCCCTTGTCGGGGATGTTGTGGACAAGATGCGCGACGATGAAGCCGATGATGGCCTTGAAGAACACCGCGGTGATCGCAAAGATGCAACTTTGCATGACCACCATCCAGAACGTTTCACGCTTGAACAAGAACGTGAAATTGGAGAGGCCGACGAAACGCTCCATCGTCTTGTTCAGCATCGCCAGATGCACGGCATAGAAGGCCGGATACAGGACAAGGGTGGCGATCAGTAGGATCAGCGGCAGCGTCATCAGGAACGCGATCGTTGATTTGCGCTGGAACGTGCGCTGGAGCGAGCCGCGCTTGTCGGCACGCATCGCGGCTACGTCCGACTTCATTGTGGCGTCAACCATCTCTCGATCCCTTGAGAAACGCTGATTTTCGATGAGCCAACACTCCGAGCGACCGGCTCGGAACTCATTGCGTGCGGCGCATGTCGAATGTCGAAGTCTGTCGGCAACTCATGGTGCCGGCGAGTTTCCAACCGAAAGCGGCTCGGCCGCCCCGCAGGTGCGAGACGGCCGATGCCGAACGGTCAGGTGCGCATGAAGCCTTCGAGCTCGCTCTCGGCATAGGAGAGCACACTTTCCATCGAGTCGCCGCGCAAATGGCGCACGATCATCTTGGTCATGAGACCCTGAGTGTAGATCTGCTCGGCGATCCGATGTGGGCTCGGCGCCGCGGCGATCGACAGGATCTGATGGTTGTGGGGATTCGGGTAGTGGTACATCGTGCCCTTCGGTGGGCCGATTTCCGCCCAGGTCTTGAAGTCGGTGAAGCTTGCGAAGGCTGGAATATCGTAGCCCTTGCTCGCCTCGACCATCTTCTCGGCCGCGGCCCGCGTCGACATGTGACGCAACAACGACTTCGCTGCTGACTTGTTCTTGCCGAAGCTCCAGATTCCCCAGAAGTAAGGCAGGAACGGCGCATGGCGCCCGTTCGGACCGGACGGCATACCATGATGCCAGATTTGCTCGGCAATCTGCGGCGCGTCGCGAACCGCGACGGCCCACGCCGACGGCGGGTTCATGATCATCGCGCCGCGGCCGGAGACCAGCCACTTGTTATTCGACGCGTCGTCCCACGAAGCCGAGTCGCTTGGATATTCTTTCGCGAGCCGTGTGGCGTAGTCGAGCGCCGCCCGAACCTTCTCGCTCTTGGCGGTGATATTCTCCTTCTGATCGACGAGCACGGCACCAAATGCATTGAAGATGGCGCCTGCAGTATCGACCGAGTCGGAAGTGGTACCGAGACCGATACCGAAGGCATGACCGCCCTTATTGCAGTCCTGCGCGGCCTTGAGGAACGCATCCATCGTCCAGCCGTCGGCCTTGGGCGCCGCGCCAGCCGGATACATCGCGAGGATATCGACGTTGGCCAGCTTCTTCATCAGGTCGACGCGTGATGCCGGCCCTTTCATCTGGCTGCCAACCGTCGCAGGCACCGCGACCCAACTATTCTTGATCTTGCCGAGATACTCGACCGTCGCGTTGACCGCGCCGTTCTGCTTGATGAGATCGGCGAGAATATCGTCGACAGGTTCGAGATTGCCAGCGTGGCGAGCCGGCTGCCACGTCGGCAGCGCCACGATATCGTGGCCCGACTTCGCTTGCGACTCGGCAGCCAGCATCAGCAGGTTCTTGTTGCCCTGAGACGTGACGAAATCGACGGTGACCTCGACCTTCTCCTTGTCGGCCCAGGCTTTGATGACGTCTTCTGTGGCCTTGTTGGCGCCGGGCACCCAGTGGTCCCATAGGCCCAATGTCAGCTTGCCACCGGACTGTGCAGAGCTCACATACGGCGCCGCAACGACGCCAGCCGCAGCAGCAGCGCCCGTCGCGACAAAGCGCCGACGACTGATGGTTTTCTTGATCATAGACAGTTTCCTCCATTGGCTTCGTTATCTGGCGTCACTTCTTTGATGGCGACGTGCCGAATTCCACTTAACATATTAGGCACGCGGACGGCACGACGCCACCCCAAATTTTATGCAGTTCTACGACCTACTGCCGTGTATATCCCTCGATTTCCGAGGCTGCCCACGCCAACGTCTTGTCAATGCTCTCGCCACGCCCAATCCGTACAATCATCTTCGGCATGACTGCATTCGTGTAGAGCTGCGAAGCGATCTGCGGTGGCGCTGGCGAGCACGGCATCACATTCTTCTGGTCACCTCGGTTGGGGTAGTGGGAGAGCGTGCCTGCGGGCGGCCCCTGCTCATCCCAGACCTTGTAGTCGAGAAGCTTCTGATACGGCGGGATGTCATAGCCTGCAGCGCCCGCGACGATCTTGCGGATGTTGTCAGGTTTGTTGATGTGTACGAGCAGGCTCTTCGCCGCGGACTTGTTCTTCGAGAAGTTCCATAGCCCTTGGTAGCGCGGCAGCAGCGGCGCAAGACGCCCCTTCGGGCCCTTGGGCATGGCGTGCGTCCAAAGCTTCGCTGCGATGTCCGGCGCATCGCGCTTGGCGACCACCCACGTGCTCGGCGGATTGAAGATCAGCGCGCCTTTGCCGGAGAGCAGCCACTTGTTGTTCGAAGCGTTGTCCCACGACGCGACATCGGGCGGGAGGAAAGCAAACAGGCGCTTCGCATATTCGAGGACCTGACCCACTTCGTCCGACTTGACGTTGATGTTTCCCTTGGCATCGACGAGCGCCGCTCCATAAGCAGAGAATAGCGCCCCGACCCAATCCAAACTGTCAGTCGTCGCGCCGAGAGGGAGCCCGAACGACGCTCCGGCCTTGTGGCACTTCTCGGCCGCCAATAGAAATGCATCCCACGTCCAGTTGGCGGCTTCGGGCGTCGGATCCTTACCCGCCGGAAACATTGCCTGCACGTCGATTCCCGCGTGCTGCTTGAGGTAGTCGATGCGCGTGCACGGCGGCAGTATGAGCGACCCACGCGTGGACGGCACCACGTTCCAGTCACCCGTGAACGTGCCGATATACTGCATGGCCTCGGTGATGGGACCGTTCGTGGCCAGCACCTCCTTCATCACGTCGCCGACCGGCTCAAGGTGGCGCACATACTGCGCCGGCTCCCAGGCGGAGAAATCCATCACGTCGTGGCCGGAGCGCGCCTGCGCCTCGGCAGCGATCGTCAATAGAAGCTTGTTACCCTGAGTGCTGAGGTAGTCGATGGTAAGATTGACTTTCTCCTTGGTCGCCCATTCCTGAGCGATGCCGTCGAAGATCTTGTTGCCGCCGGGGACCCAGTGGTCCCACATGCCGAGCGAGAGGCTTCCCGCGGCATGAGATGTACTTACGTGAGGGGCAGCGATAGCCGCTGCGGTGGCGACCGAGCCTGCTATGAACCGGCGACGAGAAATCCTCTTCCTGGACATAACCCAATCCTCCGTGTGGGCCCGCCATGAGTGAGGCGCGCACGAGCGCCCTCCGCTGTGGAGACAGGGAGATGGCTCGCTTGACGCATCGATCGACGGCGGTGCATGGCGTTTCCCGCGGCTCCATGGCCGCTGCCGGGTTCGGTTGGTCCGACTCCTCGGCGTGCCCGCAGTTTATGTTCTGGTTCGCGCAACGGTTGGGCGATGACGACGCGCGACCGGCTATTGGACCGGCTTCAGTAGTTAACCGCATCCGCCGTGCGTTGGATAGACAATGTCGTTCCGCGCGCCACTGCTCTGCATAACTCGGAGAACAGACGCACTCATTGTGCTCCGCAGCACGCGCCGCTCCTAGCGTGCGCTCACAATGCCATCGTCGAGAAGTTGGCGATGGAAGCTCAGGAGATCCTCGCGCTTCGGGCAATCGAACCACAGCCCATCGCAAAGCTGCTTGAGCCTCTTGCGTCCAACATGAGCGTCGGACAGAGGAAGGCCCGCTGCTTCGAGCAGGACCGTGCCGAGATAAGGCACGTCGAGGATGTCGGGACTCGAGAACTCAGGCTTGAAGCCGATGCCATTGATCGTGAAGAACGTCTGATAGCCGATCGAGCCGCGGGCGACGAGCACGTCCTCGGCTTCCGTGCCGTCCTTGTAACCGAGCAGCACCCGCGTCGCCATGGGGTGATGGTCGCCGTAGCGCACGATGAGGAAGCGCTTCTTCGGGAAGCGGTGCTCGAGCTCACCCACAAGATGCTGGTAGTCGAGCCGCGAGAGCCACAGGCGGCGCAGAACCTCGTGCATCTCCGGATGCGTGCCCGGCCCGCCACCCGGCACATCTAAGTGCGGCTCGTAGGTCTCATCATAGGGCCAGTGGCCAGCCATGGTCTCGACGAACGTAAAGAGCGGTGCATTCGTGGTTGCAAAGTGCCGGCCCATCTCTTCGAGCGCATTGTCATAGTAGAATCGGTCGCGCTCGTTCTCTCGCGAGGCACCCTGATCCTTGGCATCGCGCAGGTCCGTGATGCCGACACTCTTGAAGAAGCGTTCGGCGCCCGTGAACGAGCGCGTCATCGGATAGAACATGACGTTCCGGTAGCCGCACTTCGTCAGGATGTTCGGCAGTGTCTCGCTGATCTTGCCGGTCATGAGACGCTGGACGAAGAGGCGCATGCCGCCGAACGAGTACGTCGAAAGTCCCGTCATGACCGAGAATTCGGTGAGCACGGACGCGCCGCCGTACGTTTCGGTCCTCAGGCGATACGAATGGCCGTCGTCCGAACGGAAAAAGTCATCGACCCTGCGATCGTATTGCAGGGTCGGAAATAGGGAGGGTTGAACCGCAGACTCGTGATGGATGAGGATGATGTGCGGCGGCTCGAGCAAGGGTGTGCAGCTCACCTTGGACGCGAGCCGCGGCGTCCGAGCCGAGGCGACTGCCGCCTCCATGAGCTGGCCGCGCATCAGCGTCTCGATCGTCTCGGCAAACGAGCGGTAGAATGACGAGACATACATGCCGCGATACTCGAACTGCATATGGCGCCGCTCGCCGACCGATTGCCCCGCCGCGACGGCGCCCGCAATAAATACTACGAGGAGAGCGGCGGTGACGGGGCGCTTCACGCGCACCGGGTCGACCCGCCACGCGATGGTCGCGACAAGCACTGCGACCGCGACGGCGAGCAGCGGGGGCAGAATTGACCAGCCGTAGTTCGTGATGAGAAAGCCGAGGTTGGTGCTCGACATCAGATAGTAGGCGATGTCGTAGGCGTGCAGCACCATGTTCATGTACTTGTGCTTCGCGGTCGAGATCGCCGTGATCAGCACGACTTGAGCTACCACGATCACAACGGCGAGCAACAGGCGTCGCGTCAGCAGCACGATCAGCGCGCCGGTCGTCGCACACACCAGGATTGCGAGCAGGACCGTCGATGGCGAGCCTTCGGTCCACTGCAGCCAACAGGCGAGCGCGAACGCAAGAATGCCGCTGAGCGCGTAGCTCGTCCGCGGGCTCAATGTTCGGAAGGAGTATTGTCGCCAGCGACGGCGGAAATCATGCGGGAACGAGGCGGAGCCTGATGCCTCGGTCATCGTACGATGACCGACACGGCGTTGATGCGGCCCACGTGCTCCCTCCAGGCGCCAAGTTATTATTTGTCATAAAACTATCATAAAACTGTCACCCGTACAGATGATCCGATGCCCATGGTTACGCTTTTCGGCGGCAACCTACTGGTCGATCGGCCGGCCCAATAAAAGCGGGCGGCCCGGAGCCAGCTCCGGACCGCCGTGGCTTTCTTGCTCATGAGGGCGCCGGATCAGGGCGTCGCGATCACGAGGTCGGGGAAGGTCTCGGTCAGGGGAAGAGCCTCGCGGAAGTCGTCGTTGCTCGTCCGCGGCAGGGCCTGGCGATAGTCATCGTTGCTCGTGCGCGGCAGAGCCTGCTCGTAGCTCGAGGAGCGCGGCAAGGCCTGGCGCGGATCATTGAAGGGGTCGAACTGGGCGCTGGCCGAACCTGCAAGAACGCCGAGGGCAATCAGGGTGCTCATGATCGTCTTCATTGGTTTTCTCCATTCGCTTGGTTGTGACCGCTTGGTTCGACAATCCGCGCCCCGGTCGCTTGCCTTCGGATCGTTTCGGGCTTCGTCAGCGCCGATGACCAGAAGATGCGACGAAACGATCCCGCCCGATATTCAACGGCGGTTCATTCAACTAGCGTTGGAGTTTGCCGCGCTCATACCAGCGTATGAGTACCGGTGTCGCGAGTGCGGCTATCTGAGCAACGCATGGACGAGCCCCAGGGGTGGCTGACTGCCCTCGTGCGGACCAGGCACCGTACCGATGACGCGCCGCCGATCAGGGCGATATGGATGGACGCGGCAGCCGTCTGATCAGTGCAGCCCGACGGGATCGATGCGGATGTGTCGGCCGCGTGTGTCGAAGAAGCCGGCATCGTTGAGGACCATGCGATTGACCGTCACCTCGTCGATGCGCTCCTGCAGCCGCGCCTTGGCTACGAGGTCGATCAGCGGCCCGCCCCCCGGCGGCGACTCGGGAAAGATCACGAACGCATCCCATTTGCGCAGGGACGCATCCAGCATGGTCTTCATGTCCTTCCAGCGGACTTCGTCGCCGATGACATGGACGTACGAGCACGAGATCAGCTCGACCTTGTCACCACCAAGCGTGAGCAGAAGAATGAGCGCCGTGAAGCCGTTCGTCGCGGCGTACTGCTCGACGATCCAGCGCTCGAATTCACCTCCCTTGCCATCGGGCGCCTTAGAACTCGACAACGGGATACTCCTGCTTCTCCTGATCGAGAATAGCGAGATAGTTCGTGCCGAACTCGGCTTCGTACCAGCGCTCGAATTCGGCAAGCGCGGCCGCAAGATCCGGTGTCGGCCGGGGCTCCGTGGCTTCGGCCTCCTCGGGAAGCGGCCGCGCCACCTCCCACATTGCAAGCGCTACGGGCCGCCAGGCGGCGAAGATCCGCTTGTTCTGCTCGCTCTCGCCGTGCCAGCCGAATTCGCTCCGCAGCGCAGCGGTTTGCGCTGCCACGGCGGTCTCCTCGCTTTGCGCGCGGCGGGCTGCCGTCAGCATGAGCTCGGCAAGTGAGAGGCGCCGGAAGGCGTACTGGCGCGCCCGCTCACGCTTCTCGATCTCGCGTGCGACGTTGTCGCGGAAGGAGATCTCTTCGCGCTGCGCGGCCGTCGCCGCCGTTGCGAGGGGCGCCAGCATCTCGTCTTCGCGATCACGCGCTTGTTTCATCGAGAGTTCACCGCCTCATCGGTCGGGGGCTTCAGCTTGAAATATCAAGCCCCTTGTCTCGCACTGGCGTAGCCACTGGGCAGAGATTGTTCAAGGGATATCGGGACATCGCGCCCGTGGCCTCCAGTGCGCTGACACGACGTTGCTACCGCGAGCTGCCGGGAAGCCGCGCAATAGCCTGGACGAACCTCAGGACTTCCTCCTCCGAGTTGTAGTAATGCGGCGAGGCGCGCACGATCGACGGCAGCGACCGCGCCCTCGCATCGAGAAGCGTGCTCGACGGCTTCGAGGTGGACACGTTTATGCCCTCCGCGCTCATGCGCGCGAGCACCACCTCCGCATCGACGCCCGCGACGGTAAACGTCACGATGGCCGCCCGCTCAACCCCGAGATCGTGGACGACGACACCTGGGATACGCAGAAGCTCGGTGCGCAGGAGGTCCGCGAGCAGTCTGCAACGTGCCAAGATCGGCGCCATGCCAATCGAAAGCGCATAGTCAATGGCAACGCCGAGCCCGAGACGGGCCGCGTAGTTGTTCTCCCAGGTCTCGAAGCGCCGGGCATCGGAGCGCAGCTCATAGCGGTCGGGCGCCGCCCAGTTTGCCGCGAAGTGATCGATGAGCGGCGGCTCGAGGCGCAGCATCAGCTCGCGGCGCACGTAGAGGAAGCCCGTGCCGCGCGGGCCGCGCAGGAACTTGCGTCCCGTCGCCGAGAGCATGTCACAGCCAAGCTCCGCGACATCGACCGGCATTTGCCCGACGGCCTGACAGGCGTCGAGCAGATAGGGAATGCCGTGCTCGCGCGCGACCTTGCCCACTGCGGCGGCTGGATTGACGAGGCCGCCGTTGGTCGGCACCCATGTGATCGCAATGAGGCGCACGCGCTCGTCGATCATGCGCTCCAGCGCATCGGCGGAGAGCGCGCCGCTCTCATCGTTCGGCACGACCTCGATCACGGCGCCGGTGCGTTTCGCAACCTGCAGGAAGGCGACGTAATTTGCTGCATACTCCGCTTGCGCGGTCAGGATGCGGTCGCCCGGTCGGAAGTCCAAGGCATAGAAGGCCATCTGCCACGCGATCGTGGCATTCTCCATGATCGCGATCTGATCGGGCGCTGCCCCAAGGAGCCGCGCGACGCTCCCGTACACACCGTCGAGCCGTTCAGCCTGCTCGATGGCCGTCTCGTAACCACCGATCTCCGCTTCCCGGCGAAGGTAGCCCGTCATCGCTTCAAGGACCGGCGTCGGCATCAGCGCGGCGCCGGCGTTGTTGAGATGGAGGCGATTATTGATACCGATGGTGTCGGCGCGCACGCGCTGGAGATCGATACTCATGGTGATGCGATGGCTCGAGTTGTGCGATTAAGCCTCCTAGGCGGAAGGCCGCAACGTGCGCACGAGATGTATAATCAGTCTAGAGCCAATTGCCTGCCACTGGTCGAACCCCGCCGCAGCTCCCATATCTTCGTTGCAATGGAAAGCGCATCAACACCTTGAGAAGGCGCGGCTATTCCGCGAGGCGCCTAATGGGATTAGCCTCGGGACACCCCATCGCGAGGGCCAGAAAGATGGAGCCTGCAATATCACGAGGACTGAAGGCATGACGGGCGGCTTAGTCCGGGACAATCCCGAGGAGCAACGCTTCGAGCTCGAGACGCCCGCTGGCCTCGCGGTTGCGGAATACCGCCGCGACGGCAATGTCCTGACCATCTTTCACACCGAGGTTCCCCCGGCGCTACGCGGCCAGGGGATCGGCGAGAAGCTCGTGAGCGGCGTGCTCGAAGAGGTCCGCCGGCGCAATCTCAAAGTCGTGCCTCGTTGCTGGTTCGTCAGGGAGTTCGTCGGTAACCATCCGGAGTATCGCGACCTGATCGCGTAAACGATCGGGTCGTCGCCTGCACTATGGTCCTGCCGCATACATCTGGATGGCCACGAACAGGATCGCCGCGTGCGATCCGACGAACAGCAGCATTGGCGCTATGAAGTCACGCATGACCTTACCCTTTGACTTGCAGAACCCCTCGATTTGAGAGTGGAACGGCGAGACCATCCCGCGGTTCCAGCCCTTCGTCGCGACACACAGGGAAAAGGTTCAAGGGGACGGCCAGGGGTTCGTGAGGGGGCGGCCCGGATCACGCCCACCGGCCGCCCTGGCAGCCCAGGCACCATTGTGCTGCCCCATGCGGCATGCCTCAGATCTGCGGTCAACTCTGCTGGCACGAAACCTGCGAAGGCATCCGGAGAAATCCTGGCGGCGGGCAATTGGACATGCCATCATCGTACTGCTGAGGATGTCCCGACCGCTGAGGCCAGGAGCTACCTGAATGCGCCTGTTTGCCGCCACTTTGGCGACAGAGACCAATACTTTCTCACCGCTGCCAACAAGCCTCGCCTCCTACCGCGAAACCGTTTTTCTGCGCCCCGGCGAACACCCGACGGATGCTCCGAGAATGTGCACGGCGCCGCTTTTTGTGGCGCGCCGGCGCGCCTCGACCGATGGCTTCACGCTCATCGAGGGAAGCTGCTTTGCCGCGAGCCCGGCGGGAACGACCAACCGCCTGGATTACGAGACCATGCGCGACGAGATCCTCGCGCAGATGCAAGCCGCTCTGCCCTTGGACGGCGTACTGCTCGGCCTGCACGGCGCCATGGTCGCTTACGGCTATGACGACGTCGAAGGCGATATCATCGAGCGCACGCGCGCCAGCGTCGGGCCGAAGTGCATCATCGGCGTCGAACTCGACCCGCACTGCCATCTCACGCTCAAGCGCGTCGGGAATGCGGACATCATCATCCTCTACAAGGAATTCCCGCACACCGATGTCGTCGACCGCGCCGAAGAGGTGCTCGACCTGACGCTCAAGACCATTCGCGGTGAGATCAAGCCGGTCATGTCCCTCTACGACTGCCGCCAGATCTCGAGCTATCCGACGACGCTGCCGCTGATGCGCGGCTTCGTCGATCGGATCAAGGCCATGGAAGGCCGCGACGGCGTGCTGTCGATCTCCGTTGCTCACTGCTTCCCTTACGGCGACGTGCCGGAGCTCTCAGGCCGCGTGCTGGTCATCACCGATGGCGACAAAGCCAAGGCCGACGCGTTCGCGACAAAACTCGGCACTGAGTTCGTCAGCATGCGCGGGAAGACGCCGCCCGAGTTCTTCGATGTCTCCGGCGGCGTTGGCCTAGCCATGGCATCGAATGAAGGTCCCGTCGTGGTCGCCGAGCCCACGGACAACGCGGGCGGCGGCGCGCCCTCCGACAATACGACCATCCTGCGCGAGCTGATCGCGCGCAATGCTCAGAACGCAGCCATCGGTCCGATCTGGGATCCGGTTGCGGTGCGCCTCTGCTTCGATGCCGGCATCGGTGCTCAATTCCCGCTCCGCTTCGGCGGCAAGACCGGCCCCCGGTCCGGCACACCCGTCGATGCCATGGTCGAGGTTATCGGCCTCGCGCACGATGCCTGGCAGAACTTCGGCCCGACGAGCGTGCCGGTCGGTGATTGCGCCGGCATTCGTATCGGCGGCGTCGATGTCGTCCTCATCACCAAGCGGACGCAGGCCTTTGCGCCGCAGCTTTTCACCAATGTCGGGATCGATGCGCTCTCCAAGAGCGTGCTCGTCGTCAAATCGACGAACCACTTCATGGCGGCTTTCGGCCCAATCGCAAAGCGCGTGCTCTATATCGACAGCGACGCGCCGCTGAGCCGCGACTACCGCAAGATCGACTACAAGAAGGTCAACCGTCCGATCTGGCCGCTCGACGAAGAAACGAGACCCGGCCTCATCTACTAACCGTCATCGATCAGTCCGCACCGACAAGGAGGGGTTATGCGTATTCGAAGTTCGATCCTGAAGATGGGGCTCGCTGCCGCTGCAGCCCTGCTGACCGTTTCACCGAGCGTTGCGCAACAGGCGAAAGTCTTGCGCGCCACCATGCACGCGGATGTCCGCACCCTCGATCCCTTCTGGACGACGCAGACCATCGCCGGCATTCACGGGATGATGATCTACGACACGCTCTTCTCGAGCGACACCAATCTGAAGCCACAGCCGCAGATGGTGGACACATGGACCGTCAGCGATGATCGCAAAGTCTATACGTTCACGCTCCGCGATGGGCTCACCTTCCACGACGGCTCGCCGGTAACGAGCAAGGACGTGGTTGCATCCATGAAGCGGTGGGGCCAGCGCGATGGCGCCGGCAAGCAGCTCTTCGGCTACACCGCGTCGCTGGAGGCAAAGGATGACAAGACCTTCATTTGGTCCCTCAAGGAGCCCTATGGTCTCGTCATCGACACGCTCGCCAAGAGCGGGACGAGCATTCCCTTCATCATGCGTGAGAAGGAAGCGCTGACGGATCCATTCCAGCAGATCGCGGAAGTGGTGGGCTCCGGTCCCTTCGTCTTCAAGCGCGACGAGTGGGTGCCGGGTAGCAAGACCGTCTACGAGAAGTTCAAAGGCTATGTCCCGCGCAAGGAGCCGCCCTCCGGCCATGCCGGCGGCAAGGTCGTGAAGGTCGATCGCGTCGAATTCACCTGGCTTTCCGATCCGCAGACGGCGCAGGCGGCACTCGTCGCTGGCGAGATCGACTATCTCGAGAATCCACAGCCCGACTTCCTGCCGATCCTCGAATCCAATCCCGACATCAAGCTCGAGTCTCACGCTGCGATGGGCACCATGGGCCTCATCCAGTTCAATCACCTGCATCCGCCCTTCAACAACGTGAAGGCGCGGCAGGCCATGCTCTACATCGTCAACAACGCCGATTACCTGAACACGATCGCCGCCGATCCCAAGCTGCAGCGCGTGTGCTTCTCCTACTTCGGTTGTGACGTGGCGATGGAGACCGACGTTGGCAGCGAGGTCTACAAGGGACCCAAGGACTACAAGAAGGCCGCGGCGCTCTTCAAGGAAGCCGGCTACAACGGCGAGCCGATTACCATCCTTCACGCGACCGATCACCAGTACATCAATCCGGCGACCCTGGTTCTCGTGCAGCAGATGCGCAAGGCCGGCCTCAATCTCGATGTGCAGGCCATGGACTGGGGAACGGTCGTCTCGCGTCGCGCCAAGAAGGAGCCGCCGGCGCAGGGCGGATGGAATATCTTCATCACTGGTACCACCGTGCTGAGTTCGTCGTCGCCCGTGACACATGTGGGCATCAGCATGGGCTGCGACAAAGCCTGGTTCGGTTGGCCTTGTGATGCCAAGTATGAGGAAGTTCGCGGAAAATGGGCCTTCGCGACGGACTTGGAGTCGCGCAAGAAGATCGCCGCCGAAATCTCGAAGATGGCCTACGAACTCGTGCCGTACGTCTCGTTCGCTCAATGGCGCAATCCGGTGGCCTATCGCTCCGACAAGATCTCCGGTGTGATCTCGGTGCCCTCGGTGCCGCCCATGTGGAACATCGAGAAGAAGTGACGTCGATCCTTCTCGCGACCATCGCTCGGCGCCGCCCAACTTCGTGGCGGCGTCGAGACAGCTTTTTCCAACCAGACATCCGAGAGCGATCATGACGCTTCGGCCGATCGGAGCGGGACAATGACAGCCTACATCCTGCGCCGCCTCCTCGCGACCATCCCCGTGATGATCGTCGTGGCGCTGTTCGTTTTCTTCCTGTTGCACCTGACGCCGGGCGACCCCGCAGCCGTCATTGCGGGCGACGATGCAACGCCTGCCGAGATCGAGGGCGTGCGCCGGAAGCTCGGCCTCGACAGGCCGGTGTGGGAACAGTTCGGCGTCTATGTAATGAACCTGCTCCGGGGCGATCTCGGCACGTCGATCTTCTCGAACATGCCGGTCATGACGCTCGTCATGCAACGCCTCGAGCCTACGCTCGTGCTGGCCATCGCGACGCTCACCGTCGCGGTCGCCTTTGCCATCCCCATGGGCGTCGTCGCGGCATGGAAGGCAGATACGAGTGTCGACCGGGTGGTCATGGGCTTCTCGGTGCTCGGCTTTGCCGTGCCAGTCTTTCTCGTCGGCTACATCCTCATCTACATCTTCTCCATTCAGCTTCGCTGGCTGCCCGTGCAGGGTTATCGCCCCTTGTCGGGCGGCATAGAGGGCACGCTACGCTCGATAACACTACCCGCCTTCGCGCTCGGCATGACCTACATGGCGCTCATCGCGCGCATCACGCGTGCCAGTATGCTCGAGGTTCTCTCGGAGGACTACATCCGCACGGCGCGCGCGAAGGGCGTCGCGACGCCCTCGGTGCTCCTGCGCCATGCTCTGAAGAACGCCGCCATACCGATCGTTACCGTCATCGGCATCGGCTTCGCACTCCTCATTTCGGGTGTCGTCATCACCGAGACCGTCTTCAATATACCGGGTCTCGGCCGCCTGACCGTGGATGCGATCTTGAAGCGCGACTATCCGATCATCCAGGGGCTCATCATCCTCTTTGCCGGAGCCAAGGTGCTGGTGAACCTGCTGATCGACATCAGCTACACCTTCTTCGATCCACGCATCCGCCAATAGGACCGAACTGATGGCAACGATGACCGCTGGACCGACTGCCGCGACGGCGCGATCGCCCGCCAAAGGAGCGCTCACGTGGGCCCGGCGGAACAAGACGATCGTCGGCGGCACGCTGATCCTGCTGACGCTTGTCGTCATCGCCGTCCTGGCACCATGGCTCGCCGGCGATCCCCTCCAGTTCGAGCCGACCAATCGCCTGAAGCGTCCTTCCGAGACATTCTGGTTCGGCACGGACCAGTTCGGCCGCGACGTCTACAGCCGCGTCGTCTACGGCACGCGCATCTCGCTCATCATCGGGCTCTGTGTCGCCGTACTGGCGACGTTCATCGGTCTCGTGGTCGGCGTGCTCTGCGGTTTCTACAAGACCGTCGATACCATCCTTATGCGCCTCATGGACGGCATGATGGCCATCCCTGCTATCCTGCTCGCGATCGCTCTCATCACGCTGATGAAGGCGAGCCTCTTCATCGTCATCATCGCCATCTCGATCCCCGAGATACCGCGCGTCGCGCGCCTCGTGCGCAGTGTCGTGCTCTCGGTACGCGGGCGGCCTTACATCGAGGCGGCCATATCGAGCGGCACGCGAAACTGGCGGATCATGGTGCGCCACATTCTGCCCAACACCGTCGCGCCGCTCATCGTACAGGCGACGTATGTGTGTGCCTCGGCGATCCTCACGGAGGCCGGCCTTTCCTTTCTCGGCGCCGGCACGCCGCCCGAGATTCCGAGCTGGGGAAATGTCATCTCGCTCGGCCGCACGTTCTTCCAGATCGCGCCGTGGATCATATTCTTTCCGGGACTCTGCCTCGCCATCACCGTGCTGGCGATCAACCTCGTCGGCGATGGATTGCGCGATACGCTCGACCCACGCATCTCGCGCCGCATGTGAGGTCCGCTAGATGACGTCCACCACATCCAAATCGGCCACGGCGCCCATCGCATCCAACGACGAGACCATTCTCTCGGTACGGGACCTGCGCACGCATTTCTACACGCGCGATGGCGTAGTCCGCGCAGTCGACGGCGTGACATTTGACCTCGCGCGCGGCGAGACGCTCTGCATCGTCGGGGAATCGGGCTGCGGCAAGAGCGTCACCGCCCTTTCAATTCTCGGGCTCATTCCCCCGAAGGCCGGCAAGATCGTCGGCGGCTCGATCCGCTTCGACGGGACGGAGCTGACGACCGAGAGTGAGAGCACGATGCGCCGCATTCGTGGAAATCGCATTTCGATGATCTTCCAGGAGCCCATGACCTCGCTCAATCCGGTGCTTACCGTGGGCGAGCAAATCTCCGAGTCACTTCGGATCCACCAAAGGCTCGACCGCCGCGCTGCGTGGGATCGCGCAATCGAGATGCTGGCGCTCGTCCGCATTGCCGATCCCAAGCGCCGGGCCGGCGAGTACCCGCATCAGCTCTCGGGCGGCATGCGCCAGCGCGTGATGATTGCCATGGCGCTCGCCTGCAATCCGCAGGTCCTGGTTGCGGACGAGCCGACCACCGCGCTCGACGTCACCATCCAGGCCCAGATCCTGAATCTTATGCTCGAGTTGAAAGATCGTCTCGGCACGGCCATCATCCTCATCACGCACGACCTTGGCGTCGTCGCGGAGACCGCCCAGCGCGTCATCGTAATGTACGCGGGCCGCATGGTCGAAGAGGCGCCCGTCGCGGAGCTGCTCAGCCATCCCAAGCATCCCTATACGCGCGGCCTGATCGGTTCCATTCCGCGTCGGAAACCCGGGGCGCCGCGCGGACGCACGCGCGGCCGGCTGCAGGAGATCAGCGGCCTCGTACCCTCACTGCGCGAAGCCATTCCCGGCTGTGCCTTCGCGCCCCGATGCGGCTTTGCGACCGCGCGCTGCACGACCGAGCAGCCGCCGTTCGAAGCGCACGGCCCACGCCACTACGCCGCCTGCTGGGAGGTCGCGCGGGTCGAAGCCAAATCCCTTAGCGAGCCGGTTGGTAGCGAAGCATGAGTTCCGCAGAAGTCGTTCTGAGAGTGAGGGATCTCAAGAAGCACTTCCCGGTGCATCGCGGCGTGCTTTCGCGCGTCGTTGCCCATGTGCAGGCCGTCGATGGCGTGTCGTTTGAGATCCGGCGCGGCGAGACGCTGTGCCTTGTCGGCGAATCCGGCTGCGGCAAGTCCACGGTCGCCCGGAGCATCACGCGTCTCGAGGAGCCGACGGCCGGATCGATCGAGCTCAACGGCGTCGACATCACGGCTCTCGACAGCGAGGCGCTCCGCGCCCAGCGCCGCGAGATGCAGATGGTCTTTCAGGACCCCTATTCCTCGCTCAATCCGCGTCTCTCGGCAGGCGATATCGTCGGCGAGCCGCTGACAAACTTCGCTCTCGCTCATGGCCCCGAGCTGGAGCGGCGCATCGCGGCGCTCTTCGAGCATGTCGGCCTGCGCCCCGAAGCCGTGCACAAGTATCCGCACGAGTTTTCCGGCGGACAGCGCCAGCGTCTTGGCATTGCACGCGCACTCGCCGTGAACCCGAGCCTGATCATTGCCGACGAGCCGGTCTCGGCGCTGGATGTCTCGGTGCAGGCGCAGGTTCTCAACCTGCTGATCGACTTGCAGGAGCAGTTCGAGCTTGCGTACCTCTTCGTGTCGCACGACCTCGCCGTCGTCGAGCACATCGGGCAACGCGTTGCCGTCATGTACCTCGGCCGCATTGTCGAGCTTGCCGACAATGCCGATCTCTTCGGTGGGCCGCTGCATCCCTATACCGAGGCGCTGCTCGCGGCCGCGCCTTCGCTCGAAGCCGGCGCGCGACGCGAGCGCATCATCCTGCAGGGCGACGTGCCGAGCCCGATGAACCCGCCGTCGGGTTGCCGCTTCCACACGCGCTGCCCCTTCGCGCTGCCGGAATGCAAGCAGACCGATCCGCCACTTCTCGAGGTCGCGCCCGGTCATCACGTCGCGTGCCTGCGCCGCCCGGTCGGCGGCGACGGCGCCCCGCTCACCACGGCGTAGCGAGCGCGCGGCCGATCTTCGGAACTACCGGAACGGCGGCTCGTCGAAACTGCGCAGCTTGCGCGAGTGAAGTGAGCTGAGCTGTCCACGCAGGAGATCAATTGCGGCAAGCCCGATCTTCAGATGCTCGCCGACTGCGCGCTGATAGAAGCTCGTAGCAGCGCCGGGCAGCTTGATCTCACCATGCAGCGGCTTGTCCGAGACGCAGAGCAGCGTTCCATAAGGAACGCGCAGGCGATAACCCTGGGTTGCGAGCGCCGCGCTCTCCATGTCGACAGCGATGGCCCGGCCGAGATTGATGCGACGCCGCTCCTGCGACCAGCGTAGCTCCCAATTGCGGTCATCGTAGCTCACAACGGTGCCCGTTCGCAGTCGCCGCTTCAATGCCTCGCCGTGCTCGCCTGTGACCTGCTCCGCGGCCTCCTGCAAGGCCACCTGAACCTCGGCAAGCGCCGGCACCGGGATCTCGGGCGGCACCAGATCATCGAGAATGCGGTCGCGCCGCAGATAACCGTGCGCGAGCACGTAGTCACCGATCGTCTGAGACTGCCGCAGGCCGCCACAGTGGCCGATCATCAGCCAGCAGTGTGGCCGCAGCACCGCGAGATGATCCGTGGCTGTCTTGGCATTCGACGGGCCTACGCCGATGTTGATGAGCGTGATGCCGCCTTGACCATCGGCGCGCGCGAGATTGTAGGCGGGCATCTGGTAGCGGTGCCAGGGCGCAGCCGCGGCGAGTGCGATGGCTGCGTCTCTGTCGACATCGCGTCGAACGATGCTTCCGCCCGGCAAGGCAAGTTCCGCGTAGGGGCTGTCCGGCCGGCGCAGCTCTCCAAGGCTCCAATCCACGAACTGGTCGACGTAGCGCTGGTAGTTGGTGAAGAGGATCCAAGGCTGGATCGTGCGCCAATCGACGCCGGTATAGTGCGCGAGGCGGCGCAAGGAGAAATCGACGCGCACGGCGTCGAAGAGCGCGAGCGGGCGCGGACGCCCCGGCTCGAACCGCCACAGCCCATCGGCAATCTCGTCGCCGACGTTCGAGAGCAGCGGCGTCGGGAAATACCGTGCGAGCTCGGCGACCGAAAGGCTGCCGTGGACGAACTCATCGCCAGCTTCGGTCACGAAGGGATAGGGGATCTCCTGATCGCTCACACCCACGTCAATCTCGGCGCGGAACTCGTCGACGAGCGGCCGCAGTTGCTCGAGCAGATAGCTGCGGAAGAAAGCGGGCTGCGTCACGCTGGTGGTGTAGAGGCCTGGCGTCTGGAACTTCGCCCAGGCCCGGCGCGTGAAGGGAACGGGCTCGCCAGCTTGCCAGTTCACGCGCAGCTCCGGATAGCGAAAGCGAACGCGCTCATCGGCAGTCGGAACGACGCCAGCCGTCGCATAGCGCGCCAGGGCATCGCGCAACGCACTGCACGCCGCAGCATGATCCCGCTCCAGCCGATCGATGGCTTCCTCGGGCGTCAAGCCGCGCCGCTCACCTGTGACAACCATGCTGCAATCACCACGATGTCTAGGCTGATCTGAAATCGAACGCCCAGACTACACTCGCCCGCTGCCATTTTGAAGAAATGGCCGAAAAGGCATCCGCCAACCCAAGGCTTCACGATCTATCAGGAGAATTCAAGTCGTCATTTACCGCCACGGTGTAGCGCTTCTTTCTTGAACTCTTCGCATCAATGGTGGGATAGAGACTGGGCTAAGAATATCGGAGGTTTGATCGATGGTTGTTTGGTCTCCTTTCAGGTTCAACTGCGGGCGAGAGATGGCAAATCGTCTTGCGATTGCTCCCCTGACAACAAATGCGTCCAATGACGATGGGACCGCGACCGAAGGCGAACTCGAATTTGTCCGGCGACGTTCTGCCAATGGATTCGGAGCAAGCATTTCTTCTGCCGCTTACGTCGACGAGAACGGGCGATCTTGGATCGGCATAGGCGCGGCACACGATGGACACCTGTCCAGTCTCGGCCAACTCGCTGAGGCATTGCGTGCTTCACAGGGGCTTGCGATCCTCCAAATATATGACGGTGGCCGCATCGCAAAGCCCGAGTTGATAGGCGAGCACTGCCTGCGTGCTCCCTCTGCAGTTGCGTCATTGCGCCCGGGAGCAAAGACGCCGAGGGCGATGACGGCGGCTGAAATTGAAGCCCTGATTGCGAGCTTTGGAAAGGCTGCGTCTCTCGCTCGAAAGGCTGGCTTCGACGGCGTCGAAATCCATGGAGCTAATCACTACGCGGTTCATCAATTCTTCTCACCACGAGCGAACCACCGCGATGATCATTGGGGGGGCACGCTTGCAAAGCGTATGAATTTTGCTCTCGCGGTTGCACAAGCAGTTCGCGACGCCGTCGGTCCGAAGATGATCGCGGGATTTCGCGTTACACCGTTTGAAGCCGAATCAGATGGATATGCGCTCGAGGACTCCAAGCTGCTTTGCAATGAACTTGCTAAGCTGAAGCTCGACTACATCTCCATTTCTCTCGACGATTATCGGATGAGCCGACCGACGAGCGAGACGCGCGACTACAAAACTCCGATCGCGCAAAGACATGCTCCCACAGTGAGTCCCATTACAGAAATTGCCCGCGTCGTAGCAGGTCGCTGTGCAGTCATGGCCAGTGGTGGGATTAGAACGTGCGCTGATGCTGAGGGTGCGATCGAATTGGGCGCTGATCTGATTGCCGTGGGACGCGCGGTGGTGGTTGATCCGGAGTGGCTATCCAAAATACGAAGCAATAGTGAAGCCTCAATCCTTCCGGGACTACCGAGCGATGAGAACGAGATCGCTAAAGCATTGAGTATTCCGCCACGAATGGTCGAGTACCTGTTGAGCCGTCCAGGTTGGATCCCTCGGCTTTAGGCCGCGTCCTCGAGCACCATGGCGGCGGCCTTCTCACCGATCATGATGGCTGGCGCGTTGGTGTTGCCCGAGGTGAGTGTCGGCATGATCGAGGCATCGGCCACACGCAGTCCTTGAATGCCTCGCACGCGCAGGCGCTCGTCGACCACTGCCATCGCGTCGGACCCCATTTTGCACGTCCCGACGGGGTGATAGGTGGTTTCACCGACTTGGCGCACCCAGTCCAGGATCTCTTCGTCCGTGGTGCGCTCGGGCCCTGGGCCGAGTTCACGCACCTGCATCGATTCCAGGGCCGGTGCGTACATGATCTCGCGTGCGATGCGGATCGCGCGCACCGTCAGCTCGGCGTCGATGGCCGCGGAGAGGAAGTTGAAGCGGATCTCAGGCGCACGACGAGGATCGGCCGAGGTGATGTGGATGGTCCCGGTGCTTTCCGGCCGCATGGGATGCGCGTAGCAGGTCAGGCCTGATTCGACGGAGATCACCGGCCCCTTAGGGCGCATCTCAGTCAGCATCGGCACCCAGCCGAGCAGCAGGTCCGGGGCTTCCAGGCCCTCGCGGGAGCGCACGAACGCACGCACCGGGGCAGACACCATGCCCAGCATACCATCTCCGCGCAGAGCCCACTGAATGGCCTGGCGAACGAGGCCCAGCCCCCGCCCGCGATCATTGTAGGTCACTCCTTTGGCATCGATGGCCCAGCGGGTCCGCGGCGCATAGTGATCGCGCAGATTTTCGCCGACACCGGGCAAAGCGTGGCGGACCTCGATGCCAAGCGCCCGCAGCCGGTCTGCTTGACCGATACCGGAGAGTTCGAGGAGTTGGGGAGAGTTGACGGCTCCGGCACTGACGACGACCTCGCGCGTTGCACGCGCCTCACGCGTGCTGTCGCCGACGCGGCACCTCACGCCCATGCAGCGCTTGCCCTCGAACAACAGCGCGTCGCTGGTGGCATTGGTCTCGATGTGCAGATTGCGGCGCTTGCGGATGGGATCGATGTAGCAATGAGCCGTGCTCATGCGCCACCCGTTGGCGATGGTCGCCTGGCTCATGGCGATGCCCTCTTGGTGCTCGCCGTTGTAGTCGGAATTGTGGGGGATGCCGACTTCCGCGGCTGCCTTGATCAGCGCTTTGAAGAGCGGGTCCGTCGGCGGTGGATTGGTGACGCGTAGCGGGCCGCTGCGTCCCCTATGTGTCTCGTCGCCGCCCTCGTAGCTTTCCATGCGCTTGAAGAACGGCAGTACGTCCTGGTAGCTCCAGCCGCGGTTGCCGAGTTGCGCCCAGGTGTCGAAATCTTGTCTCTGCCCGCGCACAAACGCATTGCCGTTGATGGCGCTCGAGCCGCCGAGCAAGCGTCCGCGCGGCACTGGAATGCGCCGGCCGTTGGTATTGGCGTCGGGCTCCGAGGTGTAAAGCCAGTTGGCGGCGGGGTTGCTAATGAGCTTGGCAGCGCCCGCCGGAATGCGCGACCAGGGATGGCTGGCCCGACCGGCCTCGAGCAGCAAAACGCGATTGCGCGGGTTTTCCGACAATCGATGCGCCACTGCTGCGCCGGCAGAACCGGCACCTACCACGATGAAGTCGTAGACTTGAATGTCGCTGCTATGCACGTATGCCTCCCCCGGAAGCCCCCGATGGGACTTCGATGGGGGTGTGACGCTATCAAAACCTTGACGCCCTCGGCAGTGCCGCCAACGCAAGCCATCAGATACATTTTCGACGGCGAACACCAGCCAGCACGAACAGCTCAACGTCAGCTAGTGGGGTGCAAGATGCTCGGCAGGCAATCGTATGCAGCAGAACGCTTCACCGACCGCGGAGGATATCCTGCACCGTTTGCTCGAGCGCCTGCAGGAAACGCGAGCGATCGCCTTTGGCGAAAGCCGGCGGGCCACCTCGGATGTCCCCGGTTTCGCGGAGGTGGGCCTTCAAGTCGCGCATCGCCCGCGCCATGCCGATATTGTCAGGAGTGAACGGTCGCCCAGTGGGCGACAGCGCCCGGGCCTCCTTCTTCAGACACCGTTCGGCGAGTGGGATATCCTGGGTCACGCAAATATCGGCCGCCGCTATTTCGTCGGCAATCCAATCGTCGGCCGCATCTGGCCCCTCGGCAACGATGCGGCGCTCGACCAGGTGACTTGCCGGCAGCCGCATCCAGGCATTCGAAACAAAGATAGCGGCGAGACCATGCCGCTCGGCTACCCGCACGATCTCGTCCTTCACCGGGCAGGCGTCGGCATCGACGAGAATGCGGATAATCGGCGGCGTGCTTGGCATTGACAAACTTCGGTGTGCGAGCGCTGCTCTACGGCGCCGTGGATGAAGGTGGCGTGGTGTGGGAGGCCACGTCCGCTAGCACAGTAGGTCGGCGCTCTCGATAGGTCTACATCGCCGGGCTCAGCCTGTTGGGGATGTCGGATCTCTGGGCATCGAGGTCGATGCGATAGAGATGTCGAACGCAGCTCACCAGGTTGATGATGAGTGGTGCGATCGGCAAAAACTAAGCCCAAAGATTGGCGGAAGAGGCAGGAGTCGAACCCACCGAGAGCCGTCTCGCGACCCTCTCCGGATTTGAAGTCCGGCCGCCCCACCGGGAGCGTTTCTCTTCCGTCGCACTACGCGGCCACCTCGGCCTGCGCGCGCGAAAACAGGTCTCGCTTGTGCGGGTTGATGCGGCGAATGTCGCCGCGCCGCATGGTCAGTCCCTGGCGATCGAAGAACTCCAGGATATGTATGGCGACCTTGCGGCCGTTGTCCAGGCGATCCCGAAACGCAATGACGGTGAATTCCCCACCCGCATCCGCCGCCGCAAGTGCGCGCGCCGCGTCCGCCATCTCGACCACCGTGGGCCCGAGAAAATAGTGATCCTGTGCAATCTCGTCCACGTCGCCGCGCCGCGCGGCGAGCTTGAAGAGACGCCGGATGAAACCTTCATCGATCTGCAAGGACTTGGCGATGTCACGCACCCGCGGTGGACGGAAACGCGCCTCCCCACCGAGCATCGGCGCGATCCGCGACCAGATTTTCTCCTCCTCCGGCGAGAGGCGGACCTCGTGGCCTGGCCGGCGCACCCAGGAGCGGTCGAGGATGACCTGCCCATCCGCGACAAGCCGTTGCAGCGCGCGAGCGAAGGCTGGCGCCGGCAGACGCGGACTGAGCGCGAGCCGCAGGCGCTCCTGGCCCAGGCCCGGAAGATCAGGCTTCTCTACATGAAAGCGATCGAGTGTGCCGGCCACTTCAGTTGCATAAGCCTGCCACGTCTCAGCAGTGAGGGCGACGACGCGATCGCCATCGACGAATGTCACGAGACCGAATGCCTTCACGGCCTCGTCGACAAGAGCGCCCGCCGCAGCGCGGTCGCGGAAGAAGGCGGCGAGATCGATGAAGCTGCGGCCACCTTCGAGCAGTCTGCGCAGGACGACCATGGGATCGTGATCACTCAGGATTTCGAGCTCCGCGCGGCGTGCCGGCGTCGCGCGATGGCGCTCGGGCGGACGCAGGTCGAGGATCGTCCCGCCGCCGATCGTTCGCGAAGCGGCGGAATCGCGGAGCACGAAGCGATCGCCGGCTGCCAAGGCGGCCGGACGGTCGAGCATGATCTGCGCGTAGTCACCATCGCCCGGCACAATGCCGCCTGACTTGAGCGCGAGCACGCGGGCATTGCGCTCCGCCGAGCCATGATGGAATTTCACGGGTAGCCACTGCGAGATGGCCTTGCGCTCGCTCGGCAGGAGCTTGAGCGTGACGTCGATGCGGTTCGTCGGACTGTGCAGAGTCGGATCGAGCAGCACATCCCCACGCACGACGCTTTCTGGATCGATCTTCGGCCCCACGAGAGCAATCGCACAACGCTGCCCGGCAAGCCCGAGCGTTGCGGCCGTATTCTGGGCGTGCACCGAGCGCACGCGCGCCTCGAGCCCGGCCGGCGACGTCATCACATGTTCGCCAACCGCGACGCGCCCCGAGAGGACCGTCCCCGTCACGACCGTTCCGGCACCGCGCAGCGAAAAACTGCGGTCAATGGCGAGGCGAAAGCGGCCGTCCGATGGTCTCAGACGCGTCGCCGATGCCTCGCGATCGAGAAGCGTCAGCAGATCCGCGACGCCTTCATTCGTCACTGTCGAGATGGGAACGACCTCGGCATCGGCAAGGCCAGTACCGGCGAGCGCGGCATGAATTTCGTTGCTGACTTCTGCAAGACGCTCGGGCGAACCGAGATCGCATTTGCTCAGCGCGACGGCACCGCGTCGAATGCCGAGCAAATCGATTATCGCAAGATGCTCGCGCGTCTGCGGCATGACGCCATCGTCAGCCGCCACGACGAGAAGCGCGAAGTCGATACCCGTCGCGCCGGCGAGCATGGTGTGCACGAGCCGCTCATGACCGGGCACGTCGACGAAGCCGATGATGTCGCCGGAGGGGCGCGGAAGATAGGCGAAACCGAGTTCTATGGTGATGCCGCGACGCTGTTCCTCCTTCAATCGATCGGTATCGACACCGGTCAGCGCGCGCACGAGTGACGTCTTACCGTGGTCGATATGGCCAGCGGTGCCGACGATCATGATCCCGCCTCCGCTTCCGGGAGACGCCGTGCGAGATCCTTGCCGGCTTCGACTTCATCCGGCGTGAGCGAGGCAAAGACCGGATTGAGGAAGCGCTCGGCCAGCTTGCTGCCGCCCCAGCGCGCCCGCATGAGCCAGGCATAGGCCTTGACGCGATCCTGCGGCACGCCCTGGCCGATGTGATGGGCCGCACCGAGCATGGCTTGTCCATCGGCGTCGCCGAGCGCGGCAGACTTTCGCCACCACGCGATTGCCGCATCCGGATCACGCGCGACGCCGAGCGCATTATGATGGAAGAGTCCGATGCGCGTCATCGAGGCCGCAATGCCCTGCTCGGCGGCAGCACGCGCCCATTTGAGAGATTCGGAATAGTCCGGCGTGCGGCCATCCTCATTCGCGAGCAGCCACGAGAGCATGTCCTGAGCCGCTGCATCACCCTGCTCGGCGGCACGGCGATACCAGATCTCGGCATCGACATCGCTTTGCGGTACGCCCTCGCCCTTGAGATAGGCATTGGCAATATCGCGCTGCGCTTCGACGTGACCTTGCACAGCGGCGGCGAGAAGCCACTTGCCCCCGACCTCATGATCCGCGGGCGCGCCGAGCCCTTGCATGAGACAAGTCGCAACGCCGTGCTGCGCTTCGGCATGACCAGCCTGCGCGAGCGGCAGCCACACCGCGATTGCCCCCTCGTATTCCTCGGCGGCAAAGAAGGCGGCAGCCTCGCGAAGCTGATCGGCGAGTGGCGGGGTCGAAGCCGGCTTGTCGCGACCGAATGTGAGACCGAGCAGTTTCATGACCCAGCCTCGATGGGCATGATCGCCAGCTTCCCGAGTTGCCCGACGAAAGCTGTCTCGTCGTCCATACATCGACAATCGAAGACAAGAGCCCCTTTCTCGATGTGTCCGATGACCGGAATGGGCAGCCGCCGGAAAGCCGCGGCCAGCGCCTCGAGCTGACGGCCGGACTGCTTTTTCGCGCGCGGTGTCAAAGCAAGGCCGGCGCTTGGAATGGTTTCGAGCGGCAGAGCGCCCGAGCCGATCTGGCTGGTGCACGCGCAGCACGCGACCTCGACAGCATCGCCAAGCGCGCGCGACATCGGCCCCGCGACCCGCTCCGCCTGGGCGCGGATGTCGTCGAGAGGACGCGTGAGAAAACCGATAGTCGGCAGGCGCTCCGGCAAGCGGTCGGGATCGCGATAGATCTTGAGCGTGGCCTCCAGGGCCGCGAGACGGATCTTGTCGAGCCGGACGGCGCGCTTGATCGGGTTCTTCGCGCAGGCCCTGACGAGATCACGGCGCCCGACGATGAAGCCGGCCTGCGGACCACCGAGCAGCTTGTCGCCAGAGAAGGTCACGAGATCGGCGCCGTCCTTGAGCGCGTCTTGCACGGTGCGCTCTCGGCGCAGGCCGTACTTGCCGAGATCGATGAGCGTGCCCGAACCGAGATCATCGACGAGCGGCAGCTTCTTCTCGCGCGCGAGCACGGCAAGCTCGTCCGTGCCGACCTCCTTGGTGAAACCCTGCACGAGATAGTTGGATGTGTGGATCTTAAGCAGCAGGCCCGACTCGTCGCCGATCGCATCGACGTAATCGCGCAAGTGCGTGCGGTTCGTGGTGCCGATCTCGCGGAGCCGCGTGCCGGCGCGCGCCATGATGTCCGGCATGCGGAAGCTGCCGCCGATCTCGATCAGCTCACCACGCGAGACAATGCTCTCACGGCCGAGCGCGAGCGTGTTGAGCACGAGCAGGATGGCAGCGGCATTGTTGTTGACGAGGATCGCATCCTCGGCCCCGGTCAGCTCGCAGATGAGCCCGCGCACGATGTCATCGCGCTCGCCGCGGCTGCCGCTATCGAGATCGAATTCGAGTGCAGCAGGTGCGCGCATGGCGGCAGCGGCAGCCTCGACGGCTTCCTCGGCCAGGATGGCGCGTCCGAGATTCGTATGGAGCACCGTGCCTGTGAGGTTGAGCACGCGGCGCAGGCGCGGAGCATCTTCCGCCTCCAGCACCTCGGCAGCACGGGCTGCAATCGCGGCGACCGCATCCACACGGTTCACCGAGTGATTCGCGCTGGTCCGCCCCCTTGCCGCGCGCAGTTCATCGAGCGCGCCGCGTACGGCGGCGAGCGTTGCGACGTGGCCAAAGCGCGCGACAACCACACGGCCGGCCTCGCCACGCAGCACCTCGTCCACTGAGGGTATCGGACCGGATACCTTGCTCACACCTCGCTCCAGGCTCTCTTTCTAGTGTCCCGATTCCGAAGTTCGCCATAGCTCGGTGCCGGCCCGTCGAGCGAACTTCGGAATCAAAAGGGACACTAGGATCATGAACCTTCTAGTGTGATTCAGATCGAGAAATTCGCTCGCTACCTCGCCGTCGGGCATGGCGAATTTCTCGATCATCACACTAGTAGCCCATAAGGAACGGATTCACCGAGGCGCGTGTCCACCCCTCCTTTGTGAGGGTGAGGTCGAGCGCCAAGGATGCCACATCGTCGGCGATCGGCTCGAGGCTCGGATCCTTATGTTGATGGAGCATCTTCACATAGGAGTCGCAGGCCTCGCAGGTTTCGCCCATGACGGTTTCATTGCCGCCCTCGATCGAGTGATAGGCGATGCCTTTCTCGCTACCGCACACGAGACACTTGATGCGAACGACATTCCACTGCGTCGCGCAGATCGAGCACGTGCAGAAGCGCGTACCGTGCGCCCCTTCCCAGCCGACGACCGCGCTCGCAACCGGCGCGCCCCCGCAAGAGGGACAGGCCCCATCGGCCACGCGCTGGAGCGTCTCCACGTCGAGACGGGCGGCGAGACGCGTGAAAAGCACCTGCACTGCGGCAGCAGCGAGCACGTGCTCGGCGATCGCATCGCCGGGGATGTCATCGAGGATGACGGCCTGCATCATGAGCCGGCGCCCATCGCGGCCGGCCTTTTGGACGGTCTCCAGCGCGGCGCGAGAGGCCTGCGCAAGATCGGCGTCCGCCAGCTTCTTCAGGAGCGCGTCGAAAGTCTCGTCCGCCGTCTCGTCGAGCGCGATCTGGCCGGTCGAAATGGGCGGCATGGTGTTTTCGCGCGCAAGCGCAAGGCGCTCAGGCGACGGCAGAGCAGGGTCGGGCAGGTCAGCGAGGATGTCGTTCTGCGCTCGCGTGATCTCAGATAGCAGGCGCAGATAAGGCTCTAGCTCGTGTCCGGGCGCGAGCGCGGCAAAGCGCTCGCTGCGCGCGAGGAAAATTCGGCCAGGATCGGGGAGCACGGCGAAAGGCGGGTTCGCCACTTCGCCGATATCCATGGGGGCCAACGGCACGGCATCGCCGGCCGGGCGTCTGGAACCGTCACGCGGCATCCAAGCCTCGGATTTCTGTCACTCTCACACTCAAGCCTTACTCGGCAGGCTGAGGCCCGCCCGGCTCCTTACCGATTTCCTTGCGCAGCCACTTGCGATGGTGCCGCCAAGCCCAGCCGCCCGTCACCGTGCCGCGCGTCATGGCGCTGATCGTGCCACGAACCCAGATCGCTGCATAGACGTGGATGATCCAGATCGCGATCGTCATCACGGCCGACCCGGCATGGATAACCGCCGCAAGGCGGCGCTGGTCGATGGTCGCCTTGAAGCCCAGGAGCTGCTCGAAGTAGGCGAGACCGGCCGGCCATAGCCCGATGCCCGTCACGAACATGACCAGCACCAGAATGGCCTGCGCCCAGAAGACGAACTTCTGGCCCGCATTGTACTTGCCGATCTCTGGCAGGTACTCCTCGCGCCCCGCGAGGACATGGCGAAGGCGCGCGAGCCAGACCCAATCCGTCCGCTCCGGCAGGTTCGCCGCAAAGAAGCGGAAGAACAGCCCGAAGAAGCCGATGATGAGCACCACGCCGAGCCAAGGATGGATCCAGCGGGCCGTCGGCCCGCCGCCGAATAGGCCCGTCAGCCAGTAAAGGCTCGGGTGAAACAGCGCGAGCCCACTGATCATCAGCAATACGAAGCTGATCGCGACGACCCAATGGTTAATGCGTGCGCTGCCGGAGTAGCGAGGCACCTGTAGGTGCGCCTCGCCATCCCTGTCTTGTGTCATGCGCCACCTCCCCGCAGTTTCTCGGCGTTCTCTTCATCCTCTTCCGTGACGCGATTGGCGCCCGCAAGCAGATGATGAACGACGCCGAAGGCTGCCGTCAGGCCGAGAAGTGCGAGACCGGCATACTTGCCGGCCCCCTTCCAGAGCTCGACGAGCGGGCTGATCCGAGGGTTCAGCGGCAAGCCGGCATAGAGCTGCGGCTTGTCGATGTGGTGGAGGACGTACATCACGTGTGTGCCCTGCACGCCCGGCGGATCGTAGAGGCCAGCCTGCGCGTAGCCGCGATCCTTGAGGTCCACGACGCGCTCGGCGGCGAGCTTCTTCATCTCGTCCTTGGTGCCGAAGGTGATGGCCTTCGTTGGACAAGCCTTGGCGCAGGCCGGGCCCTGACCGACAGCAACGCGATCCGAGCAGAGCGTGCACTTATAGGCCTTGTTGTCCGCGGTCGAGATGCGGGGAATGTTGAAGGGACAGCCCTTCACGCAATACCCGCAGCCGATACAGTTCGCCGAGATGAAGTCGACGATGCCATTGGAGTACTGCACGATCGCGCCGGGCGACGGGCAGGCCTTGAGGCAACCCGGATCCTGACAGTGCATGCAGCCATCCTTGCGGATGAGCCACTCGAACTGATTGCGTTCGGGATTGTCCCACTCGGCAAAGCGCATCAGCGTCCAGGTGTTCGGCGAGAGATCGTGGGGATTGTCGTACAGACCCACGTTCTCCTCGATGTCCTGGCGCAGATCGTTCCACTCCATGCACGCGACCTGGCACGCCTTGCAGCCGATGCACTTCGAGACATCGATCAGCTTGGCGACCGGTGTCTCCGCCTTGGCAGGCGCGAGAGCCCCGGTGGTCGCGGAGCGCTTGGTCAGGCCGAATGACGGTTGAAGTTGAGACATGTCAGCCCTCCCTCAGCTTACGGCCGGGCCGCTGAGCGGCTCGATGTTGACGAGGAACGCCTTGTATTCCGGCGTCTGGGTATTGGCGTCGCCGACGTAGGGCGTCAGCGAGTTCACGCCGATCGCCTTCTTGGTCTCGCCAATGAAACCGTAGTGGATCGGCATGCCGACGTGATGGATCTTCTTTCCATCGACCATCAGCGACGAGATCCGCTTCGAGATCACCGCCTTGCCTTTGACCGAGCCACGGTTGGACGACACTTTCACCCACTGGCCGTTCGAGATGTTCTTCTCCTTCGCAAGCTCGGGAGAGATCTCGACGAAGAACTCGGGCTGAGTGATCGCATTCAGCTTGTTGGTCTTCGTCCACCAGTGGAAGTGCTCGGTCAGCCGATAGGTCGTCGCCACATAGGGGAAGTCCTTCGACGTGCCGAACGCCGCGCGGTCTCCGCCGAACACGCGAGCAGCGGGATTCGAGGACATCTTCGGATGCAAGGCGTTTGCAACCGGACTCTCGAACGGCTCGTAGTGCTCGGGGAATGGCCCCTCTGCCATGAGCTTGCGGGCGAAGAAACGGGCGACGCCCTCCGCGTTCATGATGTAGGGACCGGCATTCCTCTCCGGCGCGAGCGTCGGACCATAATCGGGAACGTCAGGCCCGGACCAAGTCTTGCCGTTCCAGGTGATGTAGGACTTGCGCTCGCTCCATGCCTTGCCGGACGGATCCGCCGAAGCGCGGTTGTAGAGAATGCGGCGGTTGGCCGGCCACGCGAAGCCCCAGTTCCCGAACACGTTCTTGCCTGACGGGTCGGAATTGTCGCGTCGCGCCGTCATGTTGCCGCGCTCGGTGTAGGCTCCGGTGTAGATCCAGCACGCCGACGAGGTCGAGCCGTCATCCCGAAGCTGGGCAAAGGAGGCGATCTGCTGACCCGCCTTGTAGAGGGTCTTCGTCGCATCCGCCGGATCGGGAATGTCCGTTACGGCCTTGCCGTTGATCTCACGCATGAGTTCATCGGCCGTCGGTAGCTTGGGATCCTTGTAGTTCCAGTCAACCTTGATGATCGGATCAGGAGCCTTGCCACCTTCCTTCTGATAGAGCTCGCGAATGCGCAGGAAGAGCTCCGACATGACCGCGATGTCGTTCCGCGCCTCGCCCGGACCGTCCGCCGCTTTCCAGCGCCAGTTGATGGTTCGTGAGGAGTTCGTAAACGAGCCTTCGTCCTCGGCGAAGCACGTCGCCGGCAGCATGAACACTTCGGTCTGGATCTTCGACGGGTCGACTGGATTGGCCTCGCCGTGGTTCTCCCAGAACTTCGCCGTGTCCGTCTCGAGCGGATCGATCGACACCAGGAACTTCAGCTTCGAAAGCCCGGCGATCATCTTGCCCTTGTTGGGCACCGAGAGCAGCGGGTTGAAGCCCTGGCAAACGAAGCCGTTGATCTGTCCCTGGTAAACCAGCTCGAACATCTGCAGCGTATCGTAGACCTTGTCGAGCTTCGGCAGCCACTCGTAGCCGAAGTCGTTCTCGGCCGTCCCGTTCGCGCCGTACATCGACTTCAGCAAGCTGACGTAGAACTTCTTGTAGTTCTGCCAGAAGCTCACTGAGTTCTGCTGCAGCGGCCGGAAGTTCCGGTTCACCATGTGGGCTGCGAGAGTCGGCTCGCTGTCACGGGGCTGGCCGAGATAGCCAGGCGTCGACTGCGAGAGCAGGCCGATGTCCGTCAACCCCTGGACATTCGAGTGTCCGCGCAGCGCATTGACGCCGCCGCCTGGGATGCCCTGGTTGCCCAGCAGAAGCTGGATCATGGCAGCCGTGCGGATGTTCTGCGAGCCGTGGCTGTGCTGTGTCCAACCCAGCGCGTACATGATCGTCATCGACTTCTCGCCATTGGCGGTCGATGAGATCATCTCGCAGACCTTCAGGAACTTGTCCTTCGGCGAACCGCAGATACGCTCCACCATCTCGGGCGTGTAGCGGGAGACATGCTTCTTCAGAAGCTGGTAGACCGAGCGCGGATGCTGGAGAGTCGTATCGCGCACGACGAAACCGTCGGGCCCGATCTCGTAGTCCCAGGTGTCGCGATTGTACGTCCGGTTGTTGGCATTGAAGCCGGAATACACACCTTCCTGATCATCGAACGCGAAGCCCTCCTTCACGATGAACGAGACGTCCGTGTAGTTCGCCACGTAGTCGCGATGGATCTTGTCGTTCGTGATCAGGTAATTGATCACGCCGAGCAGATACGCGGTATCTGTGCCAGCGCGGATCGGACAGTAGAAATCCGAGACCGAAGCCGAGCGCGTGAAACGCGGATCGACGACGATGAGGCGCGCCTTGTTATGGTGCTTGGCTTCCGTGACCCACTTGAAGCCGCACGGATGCGCTTCGGCCGCATTGCCGCCCATAATCAGCACGACATCGGCATTCTTGATGTCGGTCCAGGAATTCGTCATCGCGCCACGCCCAAATGTCGGAGCCAAACTGGCCACCGTCGGGGCGTGTCAGATACGTGCCTGATTATCCACTGCCACGATGCCGAGACCGCGAACGGCCTTCCAGGTCAGCCAGCCAGCCTCGTTCGAGGTGGCACAGCCGGCGAGGAAACCCATGGTCGGCCAGCGGTTCACTGTGACGCCGTCGCGCGTCTTCTCGATGAAGTTCGCGTCGCGGTCCTCCTTCATGAGCTTCGCGATGCGCTCCATCGCGAAATCCCAGGAGACCGGCTCGAACTTGTCGCTGCCCGGCTTCCGATGCATGGGCCGGGTGACGCGCTGCTTCGAGTGGACGAAGTCGAGCGCGCCGGCGCCCTTCGGGCACAGCGTGCCGCGGTTCACCGGATTGTCGACATCGCCTTCGATGTGGAAGATCTCGGCCTTCTCGCCTTTCTTCACATCACCGCGGCTGTAAAGGATCATGCCGCAGCTCACCGAGCAGTACGGGCATGTGTTACGGGTTTCGGTCGCTTTCGAGAGCTTGAAGGAATGCGCTGCCTGCGCGAGCGCCACTTCAGCTCCCCCGAAGCCAAAGGCTCCGATCGCCGAACCCGCAACTCCCGCGCCCGTTCCCTTAAGGAACTGACGTCGTGAGAATTGCACGTTCATTGGATACCTCTCCGCCTTGTCTATCGTACCGACTTTGCGGAGATTGCCAGTCCCGCCTCGGTACGAGTCGCACGATGAAGACTGTCGTCTTCGAAGCCGACCACCACCCGGGCGAGACTCCTCGAATATTAGAACTCTTACACATTGGGTTTCGCATTGTAAACGCTGGCATATTTTGCATTGCAACAAGGAATCCGCGCACGGAACGCCGTCGCCGATAAGCCATTAATTGAACTAGATAATCAATCGATCGCCAAATGCTGTGAGCGCAGCTGCGCATCCTAATTGACGCGCGGCTGGGGCCTGCTAGCGTCCGCTCATGACCGGCCAGCCAGAGTTGCCGCATAAGGCGGACGATCCCCGCGCGTGAGACGGAGGCCAGATCATGCCCGAATTCTCCCATCTCTCGCCAAATGTCGCCGTCTGCGGCCAACTCAAGCCTGAGGATTTTGCCGAAGTGGCCAAGCGGGGCTTCCGCGCCATCGTCAACAACCGTCCCGAAGGCGAGGCATGGATCGGGCAGCCGCGCGAAACGAGCCTCGACGAAGCGGCGACAGCGGCCGGCATCGCGTGCCACCACATCACCTTCACCATGCCGACGCTTACGGCCGAGCATGGCCGGCAACTCAACACGGTTCTCGACAGTGCCGACGGGCCTATACTGGTTTTCTGCGCCAGCGGATTTCGCTCGGCATTGCTCTGGGCCATCGCGCGCGCCGCCCGTGACGAGCCGATCGACGATCTGTTGAAGGCCGCCGCAACCGCCGGCCAGCCACTCGACAAGCACCGTGAGACGATCGCGCGCCTCGCTGCCGAGGCGCGCGGCTGAATTCGGCGCGGCGCGCTCAGCCGCCCAGTAGCTTGTTGAGATCGGGCGTCGGCACCGAGTGATCGAGATAGCCGAAGGTACCCTGCTCCTTCACCTCGCGCGCAGCATCGATGAGCCCGGTCATGGCTGCACGATAGAGTGACGTCGCGAGGCTGATCCGCTTGACGCCGGCAGCCGTGAGATCAGCGACGCTGAACGAGCGGCCCTTGATCCCGACCATGAAGTTGAAGGGACGCTCGAGGCTCGCGCACACCTGGCGCACGGCATCGATGTCCGGCAGTCCCGGTGCGAAGAGAACGTCGGCACCCGCCTTTTCATATGCCTTGAGGCGACGAATGGTGTCGTCGAGATCAGGATTGCCGCGGATGAAGTTCTCAGCCCGCGCCGTGAATACGAACCTGAAGGGCAGGGCGCGCGCCGCGGCAACAGCGCCTTCCACGCGCCGGACCGCGTGCTCGAAATCGTAAATCCCCTTGCCCGGCCCTGCGCAGTCCTCGATCGAGCCGCCGACAAGGCCAATGCTGCCGGCCGCGCGGATCGTCTCGGCGGCGTCCTCGATGCTGTCGCCAAAACCATTCTCGAGGTCGGCCGCGACAGGAAGATCGGTTGCTTCGACTATGACCTTGGCGTGGGCAATGGATTCCGCGCGCGTGACGCGGCCGTCAGTGCGGCCGAGCACGCCAGCGCAGGCGCCGCTCGATGTGGCGAGCGCTTCGAAACCGAGTGCAGCGAGAATGCGCGCCGAGCCGGCATCCCATGGGTTAGGGATCACGAAAGAGCCGGCACGCTCGTGCAGAGCCGTAAAGCGCCGAGACTTCTCTTCTATGGCTAGAGGCATGTCACCCTCCTGGGCTACTCCGGCGGTACGATGGTCCAGTAGGATCTTAGCATGGCGCCTGAGATTTCCTCCGCGCCGAGCACGACCGAAGTTGCACCGCAGCTCTCGAGATGGCTTTTCTCGGCTTCCGAGTGCCCGCGCGCCAGGATGACGAGATTGGGCGCGATCGCACGCGCCTGTTCGACAATCTGGCCCGCCTCGAAATTCTCGTGAATAGCAATGAGAAGGCAGCGCGCTTTCACCGGGTTGGCCGCGGCCAGGCTCGTCACAGCATTGGCCGCAAGAGCCTCGATGCCCTGCTCCTTGAGGTTGTTCACGACCTCCTCGCTCTCGTCCATGACAAACAGAGGCAAACCGGCGTCGCGCAGGGCGTTGCCGATGCGATGCCCAACGCGGCCATGGCCGATCAGGATGATGTGATCCTCGAGCTTCGTCGGCTCGATCTTGGCTGGCTCGGGTTCTCTCGGCTGGGCTGTGTCGTCGCGTCCCTCCAGGCGATCGAGCCACGGCTTGGCATGGTCGAGGCCGATGAAGATCAGGGGATTGAGCAGAATGGAGATGAGCGCGCCGGCCAGGATCAGGTCCCGTGCATCCGGAAGCAGCACCCCGAGCGCGACACCGAGACCAGCAAGAATGAACGAGAACTCGCCAATCTGCGCGAGGCTCGCCGAAATGGTCAGAGCCGTGCTCATGGGATGGCCGAACGCCCGCACGATGGCGAGTGCCGCGAGCGACTTGCCGACCACGATGATCGCCACCGTCGCCAGCACCGGCCAGAAGTCGCGCACGATGATCGAGGGATCGAACAGCATGCCGACCGAGACGAAGAACAGCACCGCGAAAGCGTCCCTGAGCGGGAGCGTTTCCTTGGTAGCGCGCTGGCTGAGCTCGGATTCGCTGAGAATCATGCCAGCGAAAAACGCACCGAGAGCGAACGAGACTCCGAAGAGCTGCGCCGAGCCGAAAGCAAACCCGAGGGCGATCGCGAGCACGCCGAGTCGGAACAACTCGCGCGAACCGGTGTGTGCGATGTAGTGGAGCAGCCATGGAATGAGCCGGCGGCCGACGACCATCATCATAGCAACGAACGCCAAGACCTTCGCGATCGTGAGCGCTACCGTACCGATGATCTGGGTCGACCCGAAACCGAACGCTGCATTGCGTTGGTAGCTGCCATCGAGCAGAGGAACGACTGCCGGAATGAGCACCAGCGCGAAGACCATGGCGATGTCTTCGACGATCAGCCAGCCGACGGCGATGCGGCCTCGCTCCGTGCTCACCAGCCGGCGTTCCTGCAAGGCACGTAGAAGCACCACAGTACTGGCGACGGACAGAGCGACGCCGAAAACGAGCCCCGCGCCCACCGACCATCCCATCAGATAGGCCAGTAACATGCCGAGGATGGTCGCGACCGCCATCTGGCCGAGCGCGCCGGGAATGGCGATTGTCCGTACCGACCAGAGATCCTTCAGCGAGAAATGCAGTCCGACACCGAACATCAGCAGGATAACGCCGATCTCGGCCAGTTCATTGGCCAGTGCCTGATCGCCGACATAACCGGGCGTGTGAGGCCCTGCGAGAACGCCCGCGAGAAGATAGCCGATAAGCGGTGACAGACGTAGCCGCTGCGCCAACGCCCCGAGCAGAAAGGCCAATGTGAGGCCAACGACAATGATGGAAATCAGCGGGGTGGCATGCGGCATACGTGGCTGGTCGCTCCTGAATCGAGTTGTACACCTATCATCGTGATCGAGCGCCATATTGCAACCGCGCGATCGACACGGGAGAGCACTGTGCGCGCCCCTGCGGATTCGCCTGGTGTTGCAGCGCTTGCTTAGGCGGATTATGCGGCAGGCGGTGCCGCCTTCGGCGACGCCAGACGTCCCTCGACGTCCAATGGCTGGCGTTCGGTTGCGGTCCAGTAGAAGCGGAGCATGGCCCCGGAGATCTCTTCCTCACCGAGCACGACGCCGTTGGCGCCGCAGCTTTCGAGGTGCGCCTTCTCGGCCTGGGAATGACCACGCGCAAAGATCAGCAGGTCTGGACTGATGGCCCGCGCCTGCTCGACGATCTGGCCGGCCTCGAAATTCTCAGGAACAGCCACGAGCAGGCAGCGCGCCTTTTCCAGATTGGCATACTTGAGGCTCGTCACGCCATTCGCGGCAAGAGCCTCGGTGCCTTCTGCCTTCAGGGCGTTCACGACATCCTCGTTCTCGTCGATCACGAACAGCGTCACGCCCGCGAGCAGAAGTGCGCCCCCCACGCGGCGCCCGACGCGACCGAACCCAACCAGAACAGCATGATCTTCGAGCTTCGTCGGCTCGATCTCGACGACGGCTTCCTCGGGCGCGATGGCGGCAACGTCACCGGCCTCGCCCTTCTCGAGCCAAGGCCTCAGCCACTCCACGAACCGGAAGTAGCCGGGATTGGCGAGGATCGATATCAAGGCGCCGGCCAGAATGAGGTCTCGCGCCTGCGTGCTCAGGACACCCAGTGCGACACCGAGCCCGCCAAGGATGAAGGAGAATTCGCCGATCTGGGCGATGCTCGCCGAAATGGTGAGCGCCGTGCCGGTCGAATGGCCGAAAAGCCGAACGATTGCGAATGCGACCAGCGGGCTCAAGATCATGATGATGCCGAGCGTCGCAATAAGCGGCCAGAAATCTCGAACGACAATCATCGGATCGAATAGCATTCCGACCGAGACGAAGAACAACACGGCAAAGGCGTCGCGCAGCGGCAGCGTCTCCTCGGCGGCCCTCTGGCTGAGTTGCGATTCGCTGAGGATCATGCCCGCGAAGAAGGCCCCGAGAGCGAACGAGACGCCGAACAGCTTGGCCGCCCCGAATGCGAAGCCGAGCGCGATCGCGAGCACCCCAAGGCGGAACAACTCCCGCGAGCCGGTGTGAGCGATGTAGTGGAGTGTCCAGGGAATGACACGGCGGCCGACGATCATCATCACCGCGATGAAGGCCGTCACCTTCGCCATCGTCAGGAGGATCGTGCCAATGATATCGGTCGGGGCAAATCCAAATGCCAGGCTGCGCTGTATGCTGCCGTCGAGCAGCGGCACAACCGCCGGGATGCCCACCAGCACGAAGACCATCGCCACATCCTCGACGACCAGCCAGCCGAGCGCGATGCGCCCGCGCTCGGTCACCAGGAGCCGGCGTTCCTGAAGGGCACGCAGAAGCACGACCGTGCTCGCCACCGACACCGAAAGCCCGAAGACAAGGCCGGCACCGACAGACCAGCCGTGCAGGTAGGCGAGTCCCATGCCGATTATCGTTGCTACCCCCATCTGCCCGAGCGCGCCGGGGACGGCAATCGTGCGGACGGCCCAAAGATCCTTGAGGGAAAAATGCAATCCGACGCCGAACATCAGCAAGATGACGCCAATTTCGGCAAGCTCGTTCGCAATTGTCTGATCGACGACGAAGCCGGGCGTATGGGGCCCGACAAGGACGCCTGCCAACAGATAACCAACCAGCGGCGAGAAGCGCAGTCGCTGCGCCAGGGTCCCAAATACAAAGGCCAGACACAGACCCACAACAATCGTCGAAATAAGCGGCGTATCGTGTGGCATTCCCGAGCGAGACCCTCTCCCTCTCACGGACACCGCAAATCCGTTCCGGGCCAGGCAAGAATGCGGGCGCCGCGCGATATCCTCATCCGACGATGCTTTGTATTCGCGTCAGTATATTTACACCCTCGGCGATCGGCCAAACGAATTCGCGAACGGCGCACCGCACGGACGAAGCCGAACCGGGTGGAACCCTGAGGGCGCCTCGCGCGCATCACGTTTCAGCTGGAATCGCTGCGCGCTCCAATTGAAACCATCGTACCTCAGCCGGGTGCGGGCAGCCGAAGAATCGCAAGTGCAAGGGCTTGAGCGCGGGGTACGATGGAGTCGACCTCGAGATACTCCTCGGGCGTGTGGGCATTGCCGCCGACCGGGCCGACGGCGCAGAGAGTCGGACAGCCGACAGCTGCGGTGAAGCCCGAATCCGCGCAGCCGCCCGTGAATTCGCCGTTTACGCTAGTGCCAAGATCCTGCGACGCCGCCGCATAGGTCTCCAACAGTATCCCGCTCTCAGCCGATTGAGTGAGCGGCAGGAACTCGCCGAGGATTTCGAGCGTCGCCGAAGTGCCCGGAATAGTCGCGCCGTCGATGATCTTCTGGATGGCCGAGAGGGCATATGTCCGATCAGACGGCTTCACATAGCGCAAATCGATCCGCCCTTCGGCCGAGGGTGCCGTGGTGTTCACGCTCTGGCCGCCCGAAACAAGCCCGACATTGACCGTGAGACCGCGCGGCAGATCCGTCAGCGCATGGAGGGCGACGATCTTGTGCGCGATCTCCCCGATCGCGGAAATACCCTTCTCGAAATTTCCGCCCGAATGGGCAGCCTTGCCCAGAACCTCGAAGCGCATGAAAACGCCACCCTTGCGCCCGCTCACGACGTTCCCTGTCGGCCGACCCGGCTCGGAGTTGAACACGGCGCGAGCCTCGCGGGCCACGCGTTCGATTACCGGTCGCGAGGACGGGGAAGCAATCTCCTCGTCCGACGTGATGAGGCCCGCGAGCGGTGCCGGGGCGCCGCCATGGCGCTTGAAAGCTTCGAGAACGAAGGCGTTCATCACGAGACCGGCCTTCATGTCGGCGACGCCGGGCCCGTAGGCGCGCGCACCCTCGATCTTGAAGCGGCGGCGGCCGGCTTCGCCCTTGGGGAAGACCGTGTCGCGGTGGCCCATGAGCACGATCGGCTTTTCGTTGGTCGGACTGTCGTCGAGGCGGATGTGAATGGCATTGCCGAAGGTTTCGTGCGGCTCGATCCGCGTCAGCAGCCCGCGCGTCTCGAAATGGCGCACGAAGCGCTCGCCCACGGCATCGACGCCGGCCTTGTCATAGCTGCCGCTGTCGATATTCACGACCTCCTCGAGCAGGCTCAGCATGTCCTGGCGGCTTTCGGCCAGCCACGCACAGATCTTCTTTTCGAGATCGGTCTTCCCCACCGCGACTGCGCTCATGCTGCCCCTCATCGTGCCATGCGTTGCACCAGCATAGAGGGGCATCGACGCGCGCCTGTCCAGAGGCCGAGATGCGCAACCGTCATGCGGCCATTAAGGCGGCGGCAACACGACGCAGCTAGGCTCCCGCCCGCCATTCTGTGTGTGCGGAGCTGAATGTGATGGTGGGCTTAAGTGTTGTACCGGAATGGAGCGCGGCAACGGAAGCTGTGCAGCTGGTGGCTGTCCGGCGGACCTTCGGCGCCGCTGTCGCCGTCGAACGCATGGACCTTGCCGTCCGACCGGGCGAGTTCTACGCCCTGCTCGGCCCCAATGGCGCGGGCAAGACGACCACGCTGCGGATGATCGCGGGCCTGCTGCGCCCCGATGCCGGCACGATCCGCATTTTCGGCATCGACGCGCTCGCGGACCCAATCGCCGCCAAGCGCATCACGGCATGGCTCCCCGACGAGCCCATGCTCTACGACAAGCTGTCGCCGCTCGAATATCTGGAACTCGTGGCAGGACTGTGGGGCGTGCCACCAGCCCTTGCCGAACGCCGCGCCGGCGAGCTGATCGACATCCTCGATCTCGGCCCTCATCGCCATCAGCGCTGTGAGGGTTTCTCGCGCGGCATGAAGCAGAAGGTCGCGCTCGCGGGCGCCCTCATCCACGATCCCAAGCTCATCATGCTCGATGAGCCGCTGACCGGCATCGACGCCGCCATCGCGCGACAGGTGAAGGATCTGCTTACGGCACGCGTGCGTGCCGGCGCCACGATCATCCTGACGACGCATATTCTGGAGGTTGCTGAGCGTCTGGCCGACCGCATCGGCATCGTCCATCGCGGACGCCTTGCCGCCGAGGGCACGCTCGCCGAGCTGAAGGCCGCCGCGGGCCGGGGCAGCTCGACGCTCGAAGATGTCTTCCTCACGCTCATGCAGTCCGATGCGGACGCAGAGCTGCTGGCGTCTTGAGCGCATCATGAAACCGGCGCCCGGCTCCTTCTTGTGGCTTGTCGCGCACGACATGCGCCTCAACTGGCGCCGTTTTGCCGACATGTTCGGCGGCGCGAGCACGCGCAATATTGGTGCCCTGCTCGCGTGCGGCATCCTCGTGCTGCATCTCGTCACTTGGCCGGCGGTTGTGCTCATCATGCCGCATGTGCATGGACCGGATGCGAACATCGCGTCGCTCGCCATCGCGACACTGTGCATCTTCACTTGGATGATCGCGCAGGGCCTCTTCTCGACGACGCGGACGCTCTTCGATCGCGGCGATCTCGATCTTCTGCTCGGTGCGCCACTCCCCGCGACGCGCATCCTCGCCGCGAAGGCGATCGCCATTGCTGCGAGCACGCTCGGCTCCATCGGGCTACTGGTGCTGCCGCTCGCCAACATGGGCGCGCTCCTCGGCACCACCGTTTGGCTCGCGGCCTATCCGACACTGATCGCGCTGGCGCTCATGGCGACGGCGCTCGGCCTCGGCTTATCGATCGGCCTGTTCTTCCTCGTCGGGCCGCGGCGCGCGCGCACGTTCACGCAGATGACCGGAGCGCTCATTGCCGGTGGCTTCGTTCTTGGGGCACAGGTCATCGCGGTGCTACCTGAAGCCTTACGCGAGAAGCTCACGCAGGCGTTCGAGAGCACTGCCACCGGCACGGGTCTTCGCGACGTCGCACTTCTCCCAGTGCACGCCATGCAAGGGCAGCCACGCGCGCTGACGATACTGGTTGTTCTGGCCGGCCTGCTGTTCGCGCTCGCCGTGAATGTCCTTGCGAACCGTTTTGCCGCCGCGACGCTCGCCGCTACGGGCGCACCATCTGGGCGTGAGCGGACGGGCGGCGCCAATCGCGGCCATCAGTTCCGCGCCGGCCTCGGCCGCAATCTCCGCCGCAAGGAATGGCGGCTTCTCGCGCGCGACCCGAGCCTCTTCGCGCAGCTCGGCCTCCAGATCATCTACACGATCCCGATCGCCGTCGTGCTGCTGCGTAGCGAGGCACTGCCGACTGCACTCGCCCTCGCGCCGACCATCGTCGTCATCGCAGCACAAGTCTCAGCCTCGCTCTCGTGGATCATGGTCTCCGGCGAGGACGCGCCCGAGCTCATGGCAACGGCACCTGTCACCGCCGCTGAGGTCGACCGCATCAAGCTCGGCGCCGTCGGCCTGCCTGTGCTGGCGATCATCGCCCTGCCGCTCGCGGGCCTCGCGCTCCTCTCGTGGCGCGTTGCTGTCTTGACGGCGCTCTTCACTGTGGCCGGCGCGACTTCGACTGCCCTTCTGAACTTCTGGCATCCCATGCCGGGCAACCGCCGCGGGATGCTGCGCCGGCACTCTCAGTCCAAGCTGATCGCGCTCGTCGAGCACGCGCTCGCGATCTCGTGGGCCATCGCGATCGTGCTGGCACTCGCCGGCAGCCTCATCGCGCTGCTGCCGGTTGCAATTGTCGTCACCATCCTCGCGCTGGTGCGGCGCCGTCACCGCAGCCGAAGCGTGTCTCCGTCCACGGAGCGGATCGCAGCCGCTCCGCTCGCCAACGCGCCTCTGCGTCCCTGATCGCCATTTTTGCTCTGCGCTCTCCGCAGCCCTGCCTGCACGTACGCTGGTTGGCAACACCGCGCGCATCGGCGAAAGTTGTCCAGACAAAATGACAACGCACTCGGATGGAGAAAGCGCCTATGGAGTTTGGCATCCTGTTCACCTCGCATCCTCACAAGGACCGCGAGCCCTACCCACATCAGGACGTCCATGCGCGCGTCACCGATGAGATCATCACCGCCGACCGCCTCGGGTTCGACTACGCGTGGCTCGCCGAGCATCACTTCTCGACCGAGTACGGCATTATGCCCGACGTCTGGGTTTATGCTGCCTATCTTGCTGCGCGGACGAAGCGCATCCGGCTCGGCATGGCCGTCGTCACCCTGCCGCTCGCCAATCCGGTGCGTGTGGTCGAGAACGCCAATTTCGTCGATATTCTGAGCGGTGGACGCGTCGCGCTCGGGCTCGGGTCCGGCTACCGCAAGTACGAATTCGACGGCTTCGGGCTCGACTTCGACGCGCGCCGAGATATGCAGGACGAAGCCCTGCAGATCATTCAGGACCTCTTGCGCACGCACAAGACGAACCGCAAGGGCAACTACTTCACGGCGATCGTCGACGGTGAGTACGAGCTGCTGCCGCAGCCCGTACAGAAGCCCTATCCCCCGCTCTTCCTGGCCGGCGGCACCGATCGCTCCATCGGCGCGGCGGGCAAGCACGGCTTCGGCCTCATGCTCTCGACGCTGACGCCGTTCGATACGCTCGCGCAACAGACCGCGCACTATCGCGCCAACCTTGCCGAAGCGAGCACGGAAGCCCGCGCCAACCCTGCGTTCGGCCAGATCGATATCGCACGATGGGTCTATGTGGCGGAGAGCGACGCGCAGGCCAAGAAGGACAGCGAGGCGGGCCTGCTGCGGCACCTCAATCACTTCATGGGTGGCCATCAATCCGGCTATCTCGGCCAGGCTGCCCAAGGAAAAGATTCGATCACGAGCGCGATGGAATATGACTCGCTTGCGCGCTCGACGATCATCCACGGCTCGCCGGCAACCGTTATCGCTCGCATCGAGGAGCTCAAAGCCAAGACGGGTGCGTCTTCGCTCATGCTGCACTATCCGCCGTGGTATGGTGTCGAGAAGTCCAAGGCATCGCTGGAGCTGTTTGCGCGAGAGGTCATTCCTCGCCTGCGCTCGAGCACGAAAGCAGCGGAATAGCGGGAGGCGACCGTGGCGGATATCGGCTTCATCGGGCTCGGCATCATGGGCTCGCGCATGGCCACGCGGCTCCTCGCAGCTGGACATGCGCTCGTCGTGTACGACGTGAGCGAGGCGGCGATCGCCTCGCTCGTCGAGATGGGGGCGAAGGTGGCGCGCTCGGCAGCCGAGGTCGCGAGCCAGAGCGACGTGGTGGTGCTGAGTCTGCCGAAGCCGGATGTCGTCGAAGCCGTGCTCACGGGCGCGGGCGGTGTCATCGAAGGCACGCGCGCGAAGATCGCCATCGATACGTCGACGACCGGCTCGCAGGTCATCACGCGCGCGGCGCCCAAGCTCGCGGCCAAGGGCATGACACTCATCGATGCGCCAGTGAGCGGCGGCGTTGCCGGCGCGGCCAACGGCACGCTCACCGTGATGGTCGGAGGTGATCCGGCGGCTTTCGAGCAAGTGCGCCCCATCCTCGAAGTCATCGGCAAGAACGTCCTGCACATGGGCGACAAGCCGGGCCTCGGTCAGTCGATGAAGCTCGTCAACAATATGCTGACCGCGGCGGGCACACTCGCGGCCATGGAGGTGCTCGTCGCCGGCGCCAAGGCAGGGCTCGACCCGGAAAAGATGCTCGACGTGATCAATTCCTCCTCCGGCCGCTGCTTCGGCACGGAGGTGAAGATCCCCGAGTGCATTCTGCCCGGCACGTTCCCCATGCGATTCTCGACAGATCTCCTGCACAAGGACGTGAACCTGGGCATCGAGGAAGCCGAGGCCATGGGCGCGCGCATGTGGGTCGTGAAGTGCGCACGCGACGTGCTCGCCTATTCAAAGGAACGGGGCGATGGCGCGCTCGACTACGCGCACATCATCAAATATTTCGAGGCGTGGGTGGGCGGCGACGTGAAAGTGCGGGCAACAGGCGTTGACTGAGGGCCTCACACGGCAAGGAGATCGGCGAGCGTCAGCGCGATGACCTCTGTCGCCTTGTAGAGATCGGAAAGCGGCAAGCGCTCGTCGGCACGATGAGCATTCGCCTCCTCGATCGTGCGCGGGCCGGCACCATAGAGCACGATCGGCACGCCATGCGCCGTATAGTGGCGCGCGTCCGTGTAGAGCGGCACGCCGCTGGCGGTGATCGGCTCGCCCATGACGGCACTCGCGCGCCGGCAGAGGATCTCGACCATGTGATCGCCCGCCGGCAGGCGCTGGAGTGGTGCGGCAAACAGAATGCGGCGGACGTCCACGCGCGCGTCCGGAACCACCGTTGCGCCCTTGGCGATGACCTCGCGCAGCTCAGCCTCGACGACCTCGACGTTCTCCTCGGGCACCATGCGACGGTCGAGGCGGAAGACGACGCGGTCCGGCACGACGTTCGTATTGATGCCGCCACTGATGAGGCCGATGGTGAGTTGCGGCGCACCGATGCCCGGCGTCTTCGACGTGCGCGTCGCGAGGACGGGGCGCCACGCATAGAGCGCGGAGAGAACCCCGGTCGCAGCCTCCAGCGCGTCGATGCCCGTCCAGGGTTTAGCGGCGTGCGCGGAGCGGCCCGTCACCTCGACTTCGAGATGCAGGCAGCCATTGTGCTCGGTCACGACGGCGTATGAAAAGCCCGCGCCGATCGCGAGATCGGGCTTGCTCAAGCCTTCGGCCAGCAGATAGCCGGGGCCGATCTCGCCGCCCGTCTCCTCGTCATAGGTAAGATGCAGCTCGATTGTGCCCCCGAGGCGGGCGCCACTCGCTTCGACCGCGCGCAGCGCCCACACGTACGTCGCGAAATCCGATTTGGACACGGCGGCACCGCGCCCGTACATCCAGCCGTCGCTGATCGCGGCACCGTAGGGCTCGAAAGTCCAGCCCTTGCCCGGTGGCACCACGTCGCCATGCGTATTGAGAGCGATCGTCGGACCGGGCCCGAACGTGCGGCGCACGATCAGGTTCGTGCAGGAGATCATACCCGCTGCCTTGACGATATCCGCCGGCACGGGATGGCGCTCGACCTCCCAGCCGAAAGCCTCGATCAGTTTGGCTGCTCTCTCGGCAGCGGGGCCGCAGTCGCCCGGTGGATTGTCGGTCGGTATTTTCACGATCTCGGCGAGAAAGCGAACCTGCGCCTGTCGCTCGCTTTCGAGGAAGGACCGAATTTTCTGCTCGATGGGACTGCTCATGATCGTATCCGTTCTCAGGACTGGTAGCCGCGCAGGAAGTGCAGGAGGACGCGCATGGCGGCGTCGGCATCCTTGAGCGAGATGGCTTCCGCGGGGTGATGGCTGACGCCGCCGGCACAGCGCACGAACAGCATGGCAACCGGGCACAGTGCGGCCATTGCCATCGCATCGTGACCGGCGCCCGAGGGAAGATGCACGGGTTCGTAGCCGGCGGCACGTGCAGCACCATCGAGATTGGCGATCAACCGCTTATCGCAGGCCGTGGCGGGCGCGGAATGAGACTGGGTGATGCGCACGGCAAGACCGCGGCGAGCGGCAATGCCCTCGATAGCCTCTTCGATCCGCTCGACAGCTGCATCACGCGCGGCATCATTGGGGGCGCGCGCATCGATCGTGAAGCGTGTCTCACCGGGAACAACATTGGCAGCTCCAGGCCGCGCCTCGATCACGCCCACTGTCGCCACGACGTCGCGGGATTGCGTCGCGCAGCGCTCGACGGCCAGGATCATCTCGGAGGCCGCTGCGAGGCTGTCGCGCCGCATGGTCATGGGTGAGGTGCCGGCATGGCCGGCCGTGCCCTGCACGACGACGCTGAGGCGTCGCGCGCCATTGATGGCGGTCACGACGCCGATCGGCTGGCTCATGCGTTCGAGGACAGGCCCCTGCTCGATATGGACTTCGACGAAAGCCAGTGCGGCCGCGCGCGGGATCGCGGCTTCGGCGAGCCGATCTGGATCGGCACCAAACGTGCGCAAGGCCTCGCGTACGGAAATGCCCTCGGCATCGCGCTCGTCGAGCACTGCGGCGTCGAGCGTGCCGGCGAGCGCGCGCGATCCGCGCAAGGTCGAGGCAAAGCGCACGCCTTCCTCGTCGCCGAAGGCGATGACCTCGATCGCGAACGGCAGACGCTCCGCAGCTTGCGAGAGGGCTTCGACAGCGGTCAGCGCAGCCAATACGCCAAGCGTTCCGTCGTACTTGCCCGCCTGACGCACCGTGTCGATATGCGAGCCGACGAGGAGAGCCGGCAGGCCGGGCGTTGTTCCCTCATATCGACCGATGACCGTCCCGACGGCATCGAGGCGCACATCGAGCCCGGCTTCGCGCATCCAACCGGCAAGCGTGTCGGCAGCGCGCTTGTGTGAGGGCGAGAGGTAGAGGCGCGTCAGGATTTCGGGATCGTCCGAGAAGCGCGCGAGCGCCTCCAGGCGATCCATCAACCGCCGGCCGAGCGCCAGATCGTCCATCACCGTGCCCCATCGGGCGGGTGCACGCCCTGCCAGTGGCGCGCGATGTCGATCCGGCGGGCAATCCAGACGCGGTCGTGTGTCGCGATATAATCCAGGAAGCGCTCGAGCGCCGCGGTGCGGCCAGGACGCCCCGCGAGGCGGCAGTGCAAGCCGACCGACATCATGCGCGGCGCCGTTTCTCCTTCGCGATAGAGAACGTCGAACGTATCTTTGAGATAGCTGAAGAACTGATCGCCCGAGTTGAAACCCTGCGCGGTCGCAAAGCGCATATCGTTGGCGTCGAGACTGTAGGGCACGATCAGGAATGGGCCGCGCGGACCGGAAATCCAGTACGGGAGATCATCCGCATAGCTGTCGGCGGAGTAGAGGAAGCCTCCCTCCTCCATGGTCAGCGCGAGCGTGTGCGCGGAGCAGCGGCCCTGGTAGAAGCCGAGCGGTCGCTCGCCGGCGATCTCGGTGTGAATGCGCACGGCCTCGCGAATGTGCGCGCGTTCGTCGGCTTCGGAGAAATCCTTGTACTCGATCCACTTCAAGCCGTGGCTCGCGATCTCCCAGTCGGCTTCGCGCATGGCTGCGACCTGCTCGGACCCTCGCATCATCGCGTGCGCGACGGCAAAGGCCGTCACCGGCACGCGCCGCGAAGTGAAGGTGCGCCACAGCCTCCAGAAGCCGGCCCGCGCACCGTACTCGTACATGGACTCCATGTTCATGTGCCGCTGGCCGGGCCAGGGAACGGCGCCGACGACTTCAGAGAGAAATGCCTCCGACGCCGCATCCCCGTGCAGGATGCAGTTCTCGCCGCCCTCTTCGTAGTTGATGACGAACTGCACCGCGACACGCGCATCACCCGGCCAGCGCGCGTTCGGCGGCTCGCGCCCGTAACCCCTGAGATCGCGCGGATAGTCGGGTGTCGCGCTCATGGCTGCTCCGGCGCCCTTCCTCGGCTCGCGCCATTGCGCGCACGGCGAGCCGGTGCCTTGGTCCGCCGCTCGGGTGCGGAAGGCCGCAAGGCATCGGCAAGATCGAACTCGTCGCGCCGGCCGTCGATCTCGGCAAGATCGCGCTCGACGTGATCAATATGCTCGCGCAGCAGCTTCTGGACGAGCGGTCCCTTGCGCGCGCGCATGGCCGCAATCAGCTCGCGATGCTCATCCGATGAGCAGGACGCAGCCTGCGTGGATTGCAGGAGCAGCGTGATGAGCGACGAGCGCGTCACGAGATCGGCGAGGATGTCGGTCAGCACCTTATTGCCGACCATCTCGGCAATGCGCACGTGGAATGTGCCGAGCAGGCGATTGCGGAGCGGCACATCGTTCATGCGGATAGCGCGGCGCTCGGCCTCGACATGACGATCGAGGACAGCGAGATCGGCCTCGCTCGCTGTTCGGGTGAACTGTGCGAAAATCTCGCACTCGATGACGCGCCGCGCTTCGAAGACCTGTCGCGCCTCCTCGGGCGTCGGCTCCGCGAGAAAGGCGCCGCGCTGCGGCTTCAGCACCACGAGCTGGCTGCGCGCGAGGCGGTTAAGTGCTTGACGTACCTTGGTGCGCGAAACCCCGAAGACGGCGCAGAGCTTTTCCTCGCCGAGCTTGGCGCCGAGCGGCAGGCGCTGCTCGAGCATGGCCGTCGTGATGCGCTCGACAATTGTCTCGGTGCTTACGCGAGCGTTCTCCTCGGTGGTTTTGCGCGGCTTGCTCATGCCGACCTGTATACAAGAACTTAGGCACGCTCGGAAGCTCTTGCAGCGCCGTGGCTGCTTATTGTGCAGTACGTGCCTATTCCCTGTGCTTGGAGAAGCAATACATCCTGTATACAATCGCTGGCATCCAGGCGATAGTAAGCGCTCGCAACGAGTGCGCAACAGAACAAGGGAGAGGCAGAGCATCCATGGTGCCCCGATCAGGACCATGCCACCGATGCCGCTACACATCCCCCCTGCCGAACGAACGCGGCCGCAGCCGCGCAATCTATGGAAACCGCAGAGCGTGTTGATGGAGGCGCTAGTGAATAGATCCAAATTCCAGTTGCGTTGGTTGCGTGCGGGCCTCGCGGCCGGCACAGCACTACTGTTGGCGATGCCGGCCATGCCGGCCATGGCGCAGAAAACCCTGCGCATTGCCATGACCGCGGCTGACATCCCCAAGACGAATGGTCAGCCAGACCAGGGCTTCGAGGGCAATCGCTTCACCGGCATCCCGCTGTTCGACGCGCTTACGCATTGGGATCTCTCCTCCGAGGAGAAGGCGAGCGTCCTCATTCCGGGCCTCGCCACGGAGTGGGCCGTCAGCGATGCTGACAAAACGAAGTGGATTTTCAAACTCCGCCAGGGCGTGAAGTTCCATGACGGCAGCGACCTCAAGGCCGCCGCGATCGTCTGGAACGTGCAGAAAGTCCTCGACAAGTCGGCGCCACACTTCGCGCCCGACCAGATCGGCGTCACCGTCAGCCGCATGCCGAACCTCGTCTCGGCGAGGGCCATCGACGACTACACCGTCGAACTCACGACCAAGGAGCCGGACAGCTTCATCCCGATCAACCTGACGAACCTCTTTATCGCTTCGCCCGCACACTGGCAGAAGAAGTACGATGCGCTGGCGAGCGTTTCCGATCCCGCCGAGCGCGCCAAGCAGGCCTGGGCGGCATTCGCTACGGATGCCTCGGGCTCGGGTCCGTTCAAGATGGTGGGCTTCTCGCCTCGCGAGCGCGTCGAGTACGCCGCCAACAAGGAGTACTGGGATCCGAAGCGCGTGCCGAAGATCGACCGTGTCGTCCTCTCGCCCATGCCGGAAGCCAACGCTCGCACTGCCGCCCTGCTCTCGGGTCAGGTTGACTGGATCGAGAACCCCGCGCCTGACGCGGTCAGCACGATCAAATCGAAAGGCTTCGTCATCAAGGCGAACGCTCAGCCGCACGTCTGGCCCTGGCAGTTCTCGTTTGCCGAGGGCTCGCCCTGGCTCGACAAGCGCGTGCGCCACGCGGCCAACCTCTGTGTGAACCGGGCGGAGCTCAAGGAAGCGCTCAACGGCCTCATGGAAATACCGAAGGGCACAGTGCCGCCAGGCCATCCCTGGTGGGGCAATCCGAAGTTCGAGATCAAGTACGACCTTGCCGCGGCCAAAAAGCTGATGACTGAAGCTGGCTATGGTCCGAACAAGCCGCTCAAGGTCAAGACGATCACCTCGGCGTCGGGCTCGGGTCAGATGCAGCCGGTGCCGATGAACGAATTCCTCCAGCAGGCGCTGAAGGAGTGCTTCTTCGAAGTCGAGTTGGACGTGATCGAGTGGAATGCGCTCTTCACGAACTGGCGCCAGGGTGCAAAGGATCCGGGTTCGCGCGGCGCCCACGCGACGAACGTGACCTTCGCCGCCATGGATCCGTTCTTCGCCATGGTCCGCTTCACCTCGTCGAAGACGGTGCCGCCGGTTTCGAACAACTGGGGCTACTTCACGAGCCCCGAGTTCGACGACCTCATCGCCAAGGCGCGCACCTCGTTCGCCGACAAGGATCGTGACGCGGCGCTCGCGAACCTGCACGCCCGTATCGTCGAGGAAGCGCCCTTCCTTTGGGTGGCCCACGACGTCGGCCCGCGCGCGATCAGCCCGAAGCTGAAAGGCGTCGTGCAGCCGAAGAGCTGGTTTATCGATCTCGCGACGGTCAGCATCGAGTAGGTCCACGCTTGCGCTGACCACATGTGGAGTTAACTTCCTGATCGTGGAGCGGGCTGAATACGAAAGCCCGCTCCATCGGGGGACCAGATGCTCACCTACATTGCCAAGCGGGTGATCTATACCCTGCCGATCATGCTGGGTGTCGCGATCGTCTGCTTTCTCCTCGTACATCTCGCGCCGGGCGATCCGCTGGTCTCGGTGCTGCCGCCGGACGCATCGGAACAGCTGCGCCAGCAGATGCTGGCGCTCTACGGATTCGACCGGCCCTATGCCGAGCAGTTCATCAAATGGCTCGGCCGCGCGATCGGCGGCGACCTCGGCACCTCGATCCGCACTAACCGTCCCGTTGTCGCTGAAGTCGGAAAGGCCGTTTCCAACACACTGATGCTGGCGGCACTCGCGACAGTCATCGGCTTCGTTCTCGGCGGACTATTCGGGTTCGTTGCGGGCAGCTTCCGCGATACCTGGATCGACAAGGTCGCGTCCGCAATCTCGGTCGCCGGCGTCTCCGTGCCGCACTACTGGCTCGGCATGGTGCTCGTCATGATCTTCTCCGCACAGCTCGGCTGGCTGCCGCCGACCGGCGCCGGCCCTGGCGGTTCCGACAACTGGCACTGGGATTGGGCGCACATCCGCCACATGATCCTGCCTGCAGTCACGATGTCGGTGATCCCCATGGGCATCATTGCGCGCACGGTGCGCGCGCTCGTCGCCGAAATCCTCTCGCAGGAATTCATTGCCGGCCTCAAGGCCAAGGGCACATCATCTTTCGGCATCTTCCGCCACATCGTGAAGAACGCAGCGCCGACGGCGCTCGCCGTCATGGGCATCCAGCTCGGCTACCTGCTCGGCGGCTCGATCCTGATCGAGACGGTGTTCTCGTGGCCCGGTACGGGCTTGCTCCTCAGTGACGCGATCTTCCAGCGCGACCTGCCGCTGCTGCAGGGCACGATCCTGGTGCTCGCTTCCTTCTTCGTGGTCCTGAACCTCTGCGTCGACGTGGTGCAGACCGCGATCGACCCGCGTATTGCCCGGAGCTGACGTCATGGTGCAAGCCGTCGCCACGCTTCCGATCGATGACGTTGCCATCGAGCGCTCGCCCGGCTACTGGGTGACCGTGTGGCGGCGCTTCCGCCGAGATCCCGTGGCCATGGTCGCGCTCGGCGTCATCCTCCTGCTGATCCTGATTGCAATCCTCGCCCCCTATATCACCCCGCACGATCCCTATCGCGGTGCCACCTTGCGCCGCCTGCGCCCACCGGGGACGCCTGGCCATTGGCTCGGCACTGACGAGCTCGGTCGCGATATGCTCTCGCGCCTGATCTACGGTGCGCGTCTCTCGCTCTTCATGGGCGTGACGCCGGTGTTCTTGGCGCTCTTCATCGGATCGGCCATCGGCATCACCGCAGGCTACGTCGGCGGGTGGGTGAACACCATACTCATGCGCACGATCGACATCATCTTCGCCTTTCCCTCCGTGCTGCTGGCCATTGCGCTCTCGGGCGCGATGGGCGCAGGCATCGTCAACGGCCTCATCTCGCTTACCGTCGTGTTCATCCCGCCGATCGCGCGCATTGCAGAAAGCGTGACGACCAGTGTTCGAGGTCTCGACTACGTCGAAGCTGCACGCGCGAGTGGTGCGGGCGCACTCTCGATCGTGCGCAAGCACGTGCTCGGAAATGTGCTGGGGCCTATCTTCGTCTATGGCATGAGCCTCATAGCGGTCTCGATGATCCTGGCTTCGGGTCTGTCCTTCCTCGGTCTCGGCGTGCGCCCGCCGGAGCCCGAGTGGGGCCTCATGCTGAACACACTGCGCACGGCCCTTTATACGCAGCCGATGCTCTGCGCTCTTCCCGGCATCATGATCTTCATCACCTCGATCTCCTTCAACCTGCTGACGGACGGCCTCAGGTCGGCCATGGACATCAAGGCGTAGAGATGGCACTCGACACGGCAACAAAACCCGCGCCCACACCGCCCCCGACGGCGCAGGAAGCTCCGGCCCATCCGCTCCTCGAAGCCGTCGAGCTCGTAAAGCACTTCCCGATCAAGTCGGGCCTCTTCGGGCGCGCGAACGCGGTCGTTCGCGCGGTCGACGGGATCGATTTCTCGCTTTACGCCGGCGAGACGCTCGGCATTGTCGGCGAGTCCGGCTGCGGCAAGTCAACGACCGCCCGCGTACTCATGAACCTGATCAAGCCGGGCAGCGGCAATGTGCTGCTGAACGGCCGCGCGCCGGGAACACCAGAGCTCTCACTCAAGGACTTCCGTGCCCAGGTGCAAATGGTCTTCCAGGACAGCTATGCCTCGCTCAATCCCCGCCTGACGGTCGAGGACTCGATTGCCTATGGCCCGACGGTGCACGGCCTCTCCTCGACGGACGCCGTCCGCCGCGCACGTCGCCTGCTTGATCGCGTCGGCCTCGACCCGCGCCGCTTTGCCGGGCGCTATCCGCACGAGCTTTCCGGTGGGCAACGCCAGCGCGTGAACATCGCGCGCGCGCTCGCGCTCGAACCCAAGGTGATCATCCTCGACGAAGCCGTATCTGCGCTCGACAAGTCCGTCGAGGCGCAGGTGCTGAACCTGCTGCTCGATCTCAAGGACGAGATCGGTCTCACGTACATCTTCATCAGCCACGACCTCGAAGTGGTCCGCTTCATCGCCAACCGCGTGATGGTCATGTACCTCGGTCGCGTCGCGGAGATCGGCCCGACGGACGCCCTCTACACCGGCGGCCGCCACCCGTACACGAACGCGCTCCTCGGCTCGATGCTCTCCATGAACCCCGACGAGCGCACCATGGAAGCACCGCTCGCTGGCGATCCGCCGAACCCCATCGATCCGCCGCCCGGCTGCCGATTCCATACGCGCTGTGCCATGGCCGAACCCGTATGCTCGGCGAAGATGCCGACACTCACCGTCACAGGCGCCGGCCACTTCGCGGCCTGCCACATGGTCGATCCCACCTCCGGCCACAGCAAGGCCGCCGCATGATGCACGCGGAGGAAGCTCAATGACCACGACGAGCGACCCAGTCCTCGACATCCGCGGCCTTACCGTCACTTTCGGCGGCGGGCCGAAGGCGGTGCGAGCACTGGACGGCGTCGATCTGACGCTCGGGCGCGGCGAAGTAATCGCGCTTCTCGGCGAGTCCGGATCGGGCAAGAGCGTGACGCTGCGCTCGATCCTGCGCCTGCATCCGCCAAAGCGCTCGCGCATCGAGGGCAGCATCAAGGTCGAGGGCGTGGACGTGACCACGCTCGAAGGCCGCGCGCTCGAAGCCTTCCGCGGCAAGACGGTGTCGATGGTCTTCCAGGAGCCCATGCTGGCCATGGACCCGGTATACACCGTCGGCCAGCAGATCATGGAAGCCGTCCGCAATCACGAGAGCATCTCGGCCGCCGATGCCCGCGCGCGCGCACTCGAGATGCTGACCCTCGTGCGTATTCCGAGCCCCGAGCGGCGCCTGCAGGCCTATCCGCACGAGATGTCGGGCGGTATGCGCCAGCGCGCGATGATCGCACTCGCGCTATCCAGCAAGCCGCGCATTCTTCTGGCCGACGAGCCGACGACAGCCCTCGATGCCACCGTGCAGGTGCAGGTCTTGCTTCTGCTGCGCGAGCTGCAACGCGAACTCGGGCTGTCGATGATCTTCGTCACGCACGACATCTCGGTCGCGGTCGAGGTCGCTGATCGTATTGCCGTCATGTACGCCGGGCGCATCGTCGAGACGGGCACGGTACGCGATGTCATCCGCAGCCCGCGTCATCCTTACACCATCGGTTTGCTATCGACGCGCGCCCATGGCGGTCGTCTCGAGGGACACCGACTGCCGGCCATTCCGGGCAGCCCGCCGGACCTCGCGAACCTGCCGCCGGGATGTGCCTTCGCGCCGCGCTGCGCCATCGCTGCAGAAGCCTGCCGCGCGAGCGTGCCCGAGGCCGTCGATCTCGGCGGTGGTCATCGCGTGCGCTGCTTCAGGACGGCCGACACCGCAAACAGGATTGCAGCGCTGGCCCCGGCTGTTACAAGCTAGTGTGATGCGCATCCACGTCATCAATCCGAACACGACCGCCGCAATGACGGCAACGATCGCGCGCGCGGCGGAACAGGCTGCTGCGGCGGGCACGACCATCAACGCGGTCACCTCGTCGACCGGCCCCGTATCCATCGAAGGCTACTTCGACGAGGCGCTTTCTCTGCCTGGGTTGCTGATGGAAGTGCGCAGGGGCGAAGTCGCGGGCGCCGACGCGCACGTCATTGCCTGCTTCGACGATACCGGCCTCGATGCGGCTCGCCAGATTGCGACAGGCCCGGTAATCGGCATCGGCGAGGCGGCCTATCATGCGGCCGCACTGCTCGCGAACCGGTTCACCGTGGTGACGACGCTCGCGCGATCCATTCCCGCTCTCGAGCACAATCTCATGAAGTACGGCTTCGAGCGTCGCGCAAAGGTTCGCGCCGCCGAGGTGCCCGTGCTTGCGCTCGAGGATGACAAATCAGATGCGCGCGTCCGCATAGACGCCGAGATCGCGCGCGCGCTCGCGGAGGATCGTGCCGAGGCCGTTGTGCTCGGCTGTGCGGGCATGGCGAAGCTCGCCCGTGATCTGTCGGTGCAGCATCGTTGTCCCGTCATCGATGGCGTTGGCGCCGCCGTGAAACTCGCAGAGATGCTCGTCGCACTCGGACACACAACATCGAAGCGCGGCGGCTATGAGACCGGCGCGCCCAAAGCCATTACCGGCCCGCTCGCCGGTCTGCTCAAAGAGGGCTGAGCACAAACAAAATGGCCGATCGATGAATCGATCGGCCGTAATTAGAGACGACGATCAGCACCACTAGTTCAGTGTGTCGGCCTTATCTGGCGCTTGGCCCGTCTGGATGGCATCGATCACCATCTTGATCTCTTTGAGCAGGACCGCGTCGTTAGAGCTATCGCCACTATCCTCGTTCTGCGGCATGCCCTCGTCCGTCGACTCCAGACGCCGCGTGACGTCCACCTCCCAGCGCTTCAACGTCGCGATCTTCTGACCGCGCGTGAGGCCGACTTCCTTTCCGATGTCTGCAGGCCGATCGAAGACCGCCTCGGGATCCTGGCGCGCCCTCTCCGGCTCAATGCGCATGATCTCTGACATTCCTTGTGCTCCGTTGTTCTCGGGGCCATAGAAGCGGGCCCGCCTTTACCCGCCCACGCGCCGCTGCCCGTGGGTACGGCAGTATTGAACGCACGGAGAGAACGCGGGGGGATAACTTCGGGTTCCAGGAGCCCAGTCAAGAAGCGGTGGTACCTGGTGCGTTAAGGATCTGCCCCCGGCGCGGATTGAAATAAAACTGCTCGCCCTCGCCGGCCACGCCCAGCTTGGCCTCTATGCGACAGACCACTCCCTTTGGATCGAACTCAAGACGGGCCTGAAGATGAGGCAGCTTGCCCGATCGCTCTAGCAGCAGAGTGCCGAAGCCACGGGCCGCGGGCGGCGTCACCGGCGGTCCGCCGCGCTCGGTCCACAGCAGGATGATGCGCGGCGTGTCCTGCATCTCGGTCGTCCACGAGATCGTGACGCGCCCCTCGGGCCGCGACAGCGAGCCGTGCTTGACCGCATTGGTCGCAAGCTCATGCAGCATGAGCGTGAGCTGGAGTGCCGTCTGAGGAGGCACGAAGACGTCATCGCCGATGATCTCGACGTTGCTGGTTTCGCCGGCGCTCACCTCGATCTGCGAGGTTGCGATCTCGCGTAGCGAGGCACCCGACCAATGTGCCTCCGTGAGCATGTGATGGGCACTGGACATGGACTGGATGCGGCCGTTGAGGCCGGCGACGAACTGATCGATGGTTGTAGACGTGCGCGCAGTCTGCGCCACGATGGCCTGAACGATCGCGAGCGTGTTCTTCACGCGATGATTGAGCTCGCCGACGAGAAGATTGCGGACATCATCCGACTTGCGGCGCTCGGTGATGTCGCGGTTCGTTTCGACGACGAGGCTACGCCCGCCGGTGCGGATCAGCTCGAGGCGGCTGTCGACCCAGATCTCGGCGCCATCCTTCGAGGCCTGAGGCAGCTCGCCGCTCCACTTGCCCTCGGCCTCGAGATGCTCGAGCATCGCTTCGAGCGGCATCGGATAGCGCGTCTTGAGCAGCTCCGCCGGTATCGCACCAAGCGCCTCGCTCTTGCCGTAGCCGTAGAGCTCCTCGCATCCGCGGTTGAAGAGGATGATCCCCTCGCCGAGCTCCCACACGAGCATGGCTTCGTGCGAAAGCTCGATGACGCGCTGATGCTTCACCAAGCGCTCGTTGAGCCGCCGCTGATCCGTGATGTCGGTATCGGTGCCGCACCAGAGCACGACGCGACCCTGGTCATCGCGCAAGGGCATGGCACGCGAAAGAAACCAGCGAAACGTGCCGTCGGCGCCACGCATGGGGAACGTATCCTCCCATGTCTCGCCGCTCTCGAAGGCACGCTTCAACTGGCGCACAACCCGCTCGGAGAAGTCGGTGTGGATGACCTCGTACCAGCCCTCGCCGGCGGCCTCGGCCGGATCCAGGCCCGTGTAGTCGAACCAGCGCTGGTTGTGCCAGAACACGTAGCCCGAGGGGTAGGCCATCCAGGCGAACTGCGCCATATTGTCGGCTAGCGCGCGGAAGCGCTGCTCGCTGGCCTTCAACGAAGTTTCGGCCACCTTTTGCGAGGTGACATCCCGCGAGACGCAGAGGAGTTGCTCGATCCGATCGCCGTCGCCGCGTACGGGATTGACGGTCACATCCCACCACTTCGAGGTACCCTTCGCCGTGGGGCAGGTGGCGCTGAAATGAACGACCTCGCCGTGCGTGGCGTCGATAATCGCGCGCTCGACGGTGGGACGTGCTGCCTCAGGCCACAGAGCGGACCAAGGGCGCCCTCGGATTGCATCGGCGTCTACTTCCAGAAGTATGCAGCCGGCCGGATTGATGTAGTTCACAGTCCCACGGCTATCGATCAGCTTGACGCAGTCCGGGCTCGCGTCGAGCAGCATTGCAGCAAGCCCGACAGGAACTTCGAGTGGCTTGTTACCGCCCACATCAAGGGCGTGCTCAGCTTGCGTACCACCTTGGGGTACGTCGAAACTGCTCGGCCGCTTTGACGATGTCATGACGTGCACCGAACCCCGATCGAGCCCCCCAGTGGCTGGTGGCTACCGCCCACCGCCGCGCATAAGGCTTCCGCTCGCGTTGCGACCCTCGAAGCCTCTCGCTCGACTTTCGCTGCTGCTGCGAACTTTTCCACTTCGCTTCGTTTCTATCTCTCCGAGTTGCAGGAACAGAGCTATTTTGCTCGATCGGTTCCATTGGCTGTGGATGAGATCAGTTCACGAGACCAATCTCTCACGAGACCCAGTTTCCGATCGCCGGCCTCAGGCTGCCGCGCCGCGCGGTCGCCCCCCGGCGCGCACGTCGAAGAACAGAGCCTGGCTGATGACAGCTTTCACCATCTCAGGCTTGAACGGCTTCGTGATCAGGAAGGTCGGCTCTGCGCGTTCACCCGTGAGAAGGCGCTCGGGATAAGCCGTAATGAAGATCACCGGCATATCGGCGCTTTGCAGGATGTCGTTGACCGCGTCGATGCCGGAACTGCCGTCGGCGAGCTGGATGTCCGCGAGCACGAGACCCGGATTTGTCTTGCGCGCGAGGTCGCCCGCTTCCGTGCGCGTCGTCGCGATGCCGACGACGTTGTGGCCGAGATCGCCGACGATACCTTCGATGTCGAGCGCTATGAGCGGCTCGTCTTCGATGATGAGCACCTGGGCCGTGATCTGCTCGGCGATCTCCGCACCAGCAACGTCCATGAGCCGGCAAACGTCGTCTTCGGTGGTGCTGAGGATCTCGGCGATCTCCGCTGTCGAGAACTCCTCGAGGGATGCGAGGAGGAACGCCTGTCGCGGCAATGGCGTAAGCGTCTCGATGCGGCGGTCGACAACGCCACCTGGACCAGCTTCCACAGGCTCAGGTACCTGGTTGATGGGGAGTGCACCCCATACCCTTACGAACGTGTGGTAAAGCGCGGCGCGAGGCGTCAGATCGCGACGGAAACTCCGCTGATCGGCGACCAGCGCTTCAAGGGTCGCGACGACGTACGCATCGCCCCGATCCTGAGAGCCGGTCAAGGCCCGGGCAAAGCGTCGAAGATACGGAATCTGTGGCGCGATCTGATCGGCAACAGAGCTAGTCATCTGTAGTAACTCCCCCGTTTGCGAGGCTTTGGTCGTTAACTGTGGGTCTCGGATATTCCGTGGCAGGCTCGACAGCTACCACGGCCGTTAGGGCAGGAAACGCACTGGAGGGCTAAAAGTTCCGTAGCCGCCAGAAACTGGCAATGGGCTCATCCCACGGCAATGCCGCGCGGGCGCGGGGTCTGCTCGCCACCAAAGTCCTCCGCCACATCGACGCCCATGAGCTCCGCCAGCTTGCCGCGCGCCCTGTTGACACGACTTTTCATAGTGCCTACAGCGCAGCCGCACATCAAAGCGGCTTCGTCATATGAGAAGCCTTCCGCGCCAATCAGGATCAGCGCCTCGCGCTGCTCTGCAGAAAGGACCGCGAAGGCCTTCGTGAAATCGACCAGGTCCATGTGACCGGACTGGCTGTCTTTCACGCTGAGCTGCTGGGCAAGCTCACCGTCGTGGTCCTGAACCTCATATTTCCGCTTGCGCAACTCAGAGAGATACGTGTTGCGCAGAATGGTGAAGAGCCACGCCTTGAGATTGGAGCCCGGATCGAAGCTCGCACGGCTCTTCCACGCCTTCACGAGCGTCTCCTGCACCAGATCATCAGCCTGGTCCGCGGCCCCGCAAAGCGATCTCGCAAAGGCGCGCAAATTGGGGACGAGCGCGGTCAGCTGGGACTGCAGGTCCGCGGTGCTGCCTGCCGTCATTCCTTGCTCTCCGGCTTGCTTGTGGACTGACCTTCCGATCGCGCCAACTCCTCGAGCAACTTGGTGAATTTGTCGGGAAGCGGTTCGGCGAGCACGCGCCGATACTCCTCGCGCAACTGGTGCCCGATGAGTCCGTGTGCCTCCGCGGGGAGCCCGCCCTCCTGGGCAGGCTCAGGTGTCATGGTCACAACTTTGGCCTCTTGCCGCATTTGCTCGTCACTTTGCTTTTCATCTGACATTCGTCCCCCCATACCCCGTACACTTGAGAGGCCAAGCCGGAGCGCTATCGCCCAGCGCGCAAATTCTTGGGCGCGCAGGCCCTGCCGACGTCCGTAATAACACGCGAACTGCCGTCAAGTTCCCCGCTCGGATGTGGAAATAAGCCCAATAAGAAATAACCTGCCTACGCAAGTGGTTAAGAACGTATTCCGAACTTCTACTCGCCCGGCTCCAAGGCGGCGCCGGCCGCATCGCTCCCCTGACCATCCCGAGATATGATGAACGCGGCTGCCGCCACGGCCGCCAAAAGCGGCAAATTCCGGCCAACGGTACGCACGATCGCCGGAAGAGCAATCGGTGCTGCTGAGGTGAGTGCGGCCATGATCAGCTCACGATCCGCACCCATAAAGTCAGGCGCATCGGCGGACGCTGCGCTCGCCGCCTCCGAAGCCGGCTCCTCCTCGGCAGCCGCCTCACTCTCGGCAGGCGCCTCCGAGCGTGCTCGAACGACCAACGCGACGAGCAGGCCAAGACCCGCAAACCCACCAGCCAGGATAAGCGACCCGGTCTCCGGCCCGTACTCGCGATTGAGCCGCATTGCCAGGGCAGCGGTACCGAAGCCACCAGCGATGAGGAAGGGGATGGCCACAATGGCTCGCGTGATAAGACCGTCGATCGCTCGATCGACGGTCGCTTGCGCGCGGCGGAACAAACTACCGAACATGACAATCCCCTCCGCGGTTCACGCCTGCCGGATCAGGACTTCCAGAGCGCGCCGAGAACGAACCCGAGCGCACCGACGACGGCGAGGGTGGCCATCGGCTGGTCCTTCACGGACTTGTTGACGGCCGATTTGAAGTTGCCGGCGACCTCTTGCACGCGCTCCCCAGCGTCACGACCGGTATCAGCGACGGAACGAACAGTCGCGTCCGCGGCCTCATAAGCTCGCTCCAACTGCTCGCCAGCCTTGCCTGCATACTCAGCTGCCTTGTCGGCAACCTGATCTGCAACGTCGCTGGTCGTGGTCTGCGCCCGCTTGCCGCTCTCATGGGGGTAGGTTTTTGCCGTCTGCATTGCTCAACTCCTTAGACATGCGGGGTTGGTCAAATTTGCCCCTGCGTCATGCGAGGAGAACGTTCGGCCCCGGTCAGAGTTCCGGGCACATCATAAAAGAAGTCGGCGCCGGATCGCCGCAGGCGATGCTCGCGGCCTAGCGGCGCCAGAAGATCGAGCGCACGGCGGAACCGATCGCGGATGCTGCCTGACGACCTGCGCCCACATAGTCCCGCTGAGCCTTCATCTGGCCGAGCCAACGTACCGCTTTGACCCGCCGGGCGTGCCCATAGCTGCGACGCAGTGCGGCAGCGATGCGGGCGCCATCGGCTTCAGGATTCGCGGACTTCGGATCTATGACGATGGGCGTCATCATGACCATACCCTCGCTCGCGAATGCGCGCCCTTTCTCGTCCGAACCGTGCGAGGCGGCCGCTCCCGAAAGCTCGACAGGCAGCACGGCGGGTGCAAGGAGACTCGGGGTCGTTTTGAAATGATCGGCAACGGCTGTGAGCGCAACGCGCTGCTGTTCCGTCGCCATACCATCCGGAAGCGCCCATACTACAAGGTCGGCCTCCGCGATTTCGTCGACGAGATGGCGAATGTGCTTACCGGCGACGATATCGGCCTCGGAAACGCGCACTTCCAGGCCGACGAGATCCCAGGTCGATGCGGAGGGATCCTTCCGGTCGAGACTGGCGAGCATGGCGCGTGCCTCGTCCTGCTCCACCATGCGCAGAAGCGCCGCCGTGGTCTCGCGCGCTTCCGCCGTCCCGCCGGCGACGAGCACCGTGATCGGCGAGCGCGTCATGGCGGCAACGCTTTCGGGGGCATCTGCGGCGGCGTCCGCTGGTACACGCGGGATGCGCAGGCGGCCGCCATAAAGATCGATCGCCGCGCGCCCCACTTCCTCGACATAGGCTTCGACGAGGCGGCGCATGACGTGCTCGCGCCCCCATTGGAAAAGTGCGCGAGAGAGCCGCTCCCGCGCCTCGTTGGTGATGGCCGTCGCTGGATTGACCAGACGCACCAGGCGCCAGACGTCGTACGCGCGCTCGGCGGCATCGAGCATATGCCGCCAGCGGTAGATGCTGATGAACTGCGACACGGTCATGCGGTCGCCAAAAGGCACGTTGTTCTCGATCATACGACCGAGGCGCCGGCTTACCCGCTCGGTGATGGCGAGCGCTTCGGGGAGCGTGAATTGCCAGACGGCATCCTCGCGCGTTGGATGGAGACGTTCGGCCACGACCTCGATGGTATTGCGGCCAAGCAGCATGACCGCGTCCAGATCGTTCATGCGTTCGAGATCGACCCGCGATGCGACCACTTTCACGTCGGCCCACGCCTTGGCCTCCAGCGGGCTCCACGTCGGATCGGCGAGCCCAGTCTCGTCGAGCTCGGTTTGGGCTTCACGCTTCGCCTCTGTCGGGGGACGGCGCACCGCCCCGGCAATCAGCAGGCGTTGCAGCAGTGTGACTGCGCCGACGCAGATCAATGCTCCGAACGCCCACCAGATAATGAGGCCCTTTTCCCAAAGGTAGAGGCCGCCCAGCGGGACGAGCGAAAGGGTTGGCAGGAGGAGTGCCGTCGCGATGAGGATGTAGCGTGCGGCGCTGGTCGCGGAACTGCTTTTCGCCATGGCCAACTCGAGCCTCGGAACAAGATCGCCACAACATGGCTCGGCCGGCAATCGCAGGAAGCCTTCGCCTCCGACGATGCCGGCCGATAGCCCTGCGGTGGAAAGGCTAAAGCGTCAAGCCCGCCGTATCCAGCCGCCCACCAGCGCGATGACGAAGAGCACGATCGCGACCCAGAAAAGGATCCGCGCACCTTCCATTGCAGTACCGGCGACGCCTCCGAAGCCGAGGAAGGCCGCCACGAGCGCGACGATGAGGAAGACCACGGCATAGTGAAGCAGATTGCCCATTTCTCAGCTCCTGATGTCTCGTTTCCTGAATTCGTCAGGGATGCCCATTGAAACGCCAAACAGCCGAGATCGTTCCTTTCACCCCGCAGTTCGTCCGCTCTACTCCGATGCCGGCGGCTGCAACCAGGAGACCGCATTCAGCGTTAATATATGTCTGCGCTCGCGAGGAGCGTGGGAAAAGGCGCTGCGCTCTCCATCTTGCCATTTCGAAGGGACAACCAAGATGCCGCTGCTTGCGGACAACCTGCGCAATCTCTCGGCATCGCTGATCGTCATGGCGCTTATCATCGCGGCCCTCGTCGTGGGCAGCGCCATCTTTATTCCCCTGGCCATCGCGGTAGTGATCGCCTTCATTCTTGCGCCGCTCGTCAGGCGATTGACGGCATATGGTGTGCCGCAGCCTGTCGCCGCTGTTGGCGTACTGGTCGCCGCCATAATGCTGATCGTCGCGCTGTCTTTTGCCGTCAGCGCGCAGCTTCTCTCGCTCGCGGCCGAACTCGGCAGCTACAAGCAGAACCTCGTCGAGAAGGTGCGCTCGGTGGCCGACATGGGGCGCTCGGACGGGTTGATCAAGCGCGCCGTCACGGCCGTCGAGACGCTTGGCACGGATATCGAGCGCGAGCTAGGGCGCGGGATCGCGACGAAGACGGATCCTCTCGTTGTAGAGCAGCAAAAGGGTACGCCGCTACAGATCCTGCTCGGCATAGGCGGCGCACTCGAGCCGCTGGCGCAGGTGGGTATCACCATCCTGTTCGCCATGCTGCTCCTCCTGCAACACCACGACATTCGAGACCGCGTCGTGAGGCTCGCCGGCACCGACCGCCTGAGCGGGACGGCCGCCGCCATCAGCGATGCCGGCAGTAAACTATCCGAACTCTTTCTCGCGCTGGCGATGATGAATGCGGGCTACGGCTTCGGCATCGGCGTCGGACTGTGGCTCATCGGCGTGCCCAATTCACTGCTCTGGGGCATCCTTGCCGGCCTCCTGCGCTTCGTACCTTTCGCCGGTCCGTTGCTGGCGGCGATTCCGCCGATCGTTCTCGCCGCCGCTGTCGATCCCGGTTGGACGACGCTCGTCCTGACGGTCTCGCTCATCGTTGTCGGCGAGCTCATCTTCAACAATGTCGTCGAGCCCTTCATGCTCGGCAAGAAAGCCGGCATCACCGCGTTCGGCATGGCCGTAGCCGCGAGCTTCTGGACGATTGTCTGGGGTCCGATCGGCCTGTTGCTCTCGGCGCCGTTGACAACCACCATCGTCGTCTTCGGTCATCACGTGCGCGGGCTCGAGTTCATCTCCGTTCTGTTCGGTGACCAGCCGCCACTCGACCCGGCGCAGGAGCTCTACCATCGGCTGCTGGCGGGTGATCCCATGGCGGCCGCCTCCACGCTCGAGGAGGAAGCGGAAGAGCGGTCTCCTGTCGAGGTCAGCGATCGGCTCGTGCTGCCGGCACTGCGTCTTGCGGCGATCGACCATCGCGCCCAACGTGTCGACGCGGAGAAAGCGGAACACTTGCGCGAGACGATGCGCGAAGCGTCGAGCCTCTACTTTGACGACCCTGATGAGGAGGCCAAGCGCGTCGACGGCAAGGAGCCGCCAACAGTTTGCGTCATTCCTGCTCGCGGCATGATCGATCGTGCTGCTGCCGATCACATTGCGCTACTGGTGAGCCGCCAGACGCCGTGTCGCGCGGTTGTTGCTACGCATTCAACGGGTCTGACGGCCATCGGTGATCTCCATGCGATGGAGGAGTATCAAGACGTCGACACAATCGTTATCGCGACGGTCGGAGGCGTGGACGAAAAACAGCTCCGGCTCATTGCACGGCGTGCAGCACGAGACTTTCCCGAGGCGCATCATTTCATTCTCGCGCCGCCACGCCTGGTTCCGCGCGATGACACGGAACAGCGCGAGGAGGATGGGCAGATCCGAGTGCACACGACAATCGCACCGATTATCGCCGCCCTCGACTGCGCGCCGCGGCGTCACGAGCGCACGGCCGACCACCCGCACGCACCAGGGCCGGCGCGGGAGCCCGAGACGATCGTCTGAGTGCGTGTTTTGTCGTTGCCACGCGCAACCCATCTGTAGGCGTCGGCGTTATTCACCTATGACACGGTCGACGTGACTGACCCGCTTGTCGGGTGACACACACTTCACCTTGCCCTCAGAAAGAGAGAACAATGGCCAAGAACCTCATTCTATGGATGCTCGGCGTGCCGATCTCGGTACTCATCCTGCTCAACATCTTCGGCGTCCTCTGACGCCGAAGCGGCGGTGAGGATGAGGCGCGCCCGGCAATCAACCGTCAGCACCGTTGCGGTTCTCCGCAGCGAGGGTGGGCTGGCCCCCGTCGGCTTCGGGCGCGCTCGACTTCGGCAATCTCACCTCGTGACGCACCCCGGAAGCATGGAAGCTGGTCGTGATGCGGCCGCCGAGGCCGCGTTCGATGGAAAACTTCATCACATTCGTGCCAAAGCCGCTCTTCGACGGCGCCTCGACCGGCGGACCATTCCGCTCCTGCCAGACAATGTACAGGCCATCTAGCTCATCCCCATCCGAGCTCTGTTCCTCGCCCCACGTGACCATGACCTGCCCGCTCGGCACGGACCACGCGCCGTACTTCGTCGCATTCGTAGCGAGTTCGTTGATGAGCAGGCTAAGCAGGACGGCTTGGTTCTGCGTAACGTCGATCTCGGGACCGTGTGCGACGAGCGCACCCTGCCAATGACAGTACGGCGCGAGAATTTCCCGGATGAAGGACCCGAAATCGGGCGTGTGAGCCGGATCGGGGCGCAGCAGGTCATGCACCCGCGCGAGAGACGTCAGACGCTCGCGGAAGGATTTGTTGAAGACGTCGACCGTGGAACTGTATCGAGCCGTCTGTGAGGCGATCGCAGTGACGATGGCCAGTATATTCTTGACCCGATGGATCAGCTCTCGATTGGCGAGTTGGGCCTGCTCTTGCGCCCGCTTGCGCTCGGCGACCTCGACGGAGAGCCTTTGCTCCGTCGCAGCATAACGCTCGCGAGCATAAGCGAGCGAGGCGACGATGCCGGCAATGAGCAGGCTGATGACCGTCCCGCCGAGGAGAACCATCCAGGCTTTCGATCGATCTATCATGCCTTCGAGCGCAGCTTTCGACTGCAGCACGATCGTCCAGTCGGTGCCGGCAACGGTGATAGTGCGGCGGTCCGTGAAAAGGGGCTCCCGCGCCAGCGGTGGGAGGCGCGACAGGCGGTCATGCGCCAGCATACGCTCGTCAAACATCAGGTCAGCTTCGGTCGTCTCGGTGCCGTCGTAGATCTGGATGTGGAGCCTCTGCAGAGTGCCGGGAAGATTGCGGTCGATGACGCGCGGGATGAAATCGCCCATCCGGAACGCGCCGAAGATATAGCCCGTGAGCGCGGCACGCCGGCCCTCGACGGTGTCGGGAATCGTGCCGTCAGCGTACACGGGCATGTAGACGAGCGTGCCTGCCTGGACGTCCTCGCCCGTCTCCTGCATGAGCGCGACTTTGCGGCTGAGGGCGGGGCCGCCCGAATCGCGCGCGCGCTCCATGGCAGCGCGGCGGCGGGGCTCGGAGAACATGTCGTATCCGATGGCGCGGCTGTTGCGCCAATTCTCGGGCTCCAGATACACGATCGCGGTGTAGTCGTCGCGCTGGCCTTCGGGATTGAAGCGATAGTCCGATCGACCGGCGCGGCGCTGCCCCTCGACGAAGCCGTCGATCTCCTCATACCGCAGCCGCTTGACGTAACCGACACCCTGGATGCCCGGGTAGAAGTCGTCGACGGCGAGGTCGCGGATGATGAGCCGCCACTGCTCGCGCGTCATGGCCGGAATGGCATTCATCGCCGCGACGCCGGCCCGCAGCACCTGCTGGTACGAGCGCATGGCATCGACCATGAGGCCTTCGAACGCGCTGGCCTGCTCCTGGAATTGCCGCCGAGCTTTCTCGCTCGCGTCGGAGAATAGGAGCCACGAGGCGAGGCCGGTCGCGCCGAGAAGTAGCAGCAGGATCAGAAGCGTCGGCAGATAGACGCGCAACCGCATCGAAAGTCCTGCGAGATATCAGGCGCAGTGAGGGCCTTGATCATTCGTCCCGATGGGGCAAGCCGGCATCAAGCCCTGCAAGGGTCTACGGTTGATCCCTCACCGAAGCACACGCCGCCACGCACACCGCGCGGCTCGCCAGTCCCGGACCATAGGCATTAGCACCTGGGGCAGCGGCTGTCGTCGATAATTCGTACCGTGACAGACCATGGTAAACGACCATGACGAAAGAGTCGCGCCCGCGTCAGGATTGACGGCGGCGCGGCATGTCGATCGGCAGGAAATCCACGCCCGACTGCTGTACGGGCTGCGGGTAGAGCTTCATCAGGTCGAGTACCTCGTTCGGCATCGCGACCTTCACCGGCAGTCCAAGCGACCGCGCCTCCTCGGCGGTCAGCGCGTAGTCGTGCGTCCAATGGCCGCCGGCGAGCTTCTCGGCGAGGGCACGCGCCGCCCCCTCCTCCATCTGCGGAGTGAGCAACTCGACCGCGCCGCGTTTGACCTGTTCGAGCGCCTTCTCGCTGACGTCGGCGAGCACGAGAGTGAGGTCGAACACCTGCTCGATGGGCTTGATCTTCGGCACTCTGGCGATGCTGGCCGCGGGAAATCCGGCGATCTGCGGATCGATCGGCCCGAGCACCGAAAACTCGCCCATCACGATCTCGTCCGCCGCGAGCGCGATGAGCGTGCCGCCCGACATGGCGTAGACGGGCACATAAACGGTCACCTTCGCAGGATGCGCTTCGACGGCCCGAGCAATCTGCATCGCGGCGAGAACGAGGCCTCCGGGCGTATGCAGGACGAGATCGATCGGCATGTCGCGCGGCGTCTCCTTGATGGCCGCGATGATCGTCTGGGCGTCCTCAAGATCGATGTGGCGGGCAACCGAAAAGCCAAGAAGGCTGCGGCGTTCCTGGCGATGGATCATCGTGATGAGCCGTGAGCCGTGAGCCTGCTCTATGGCTCGGATCGCGCGCATCCGCTGCATGGCGAACCACCGGCCCATGATAAGGGGCTGCAGCGCCACGATGAGGATCACGATCCATATCAGCGAGGAGAAATCGAGCGACATGACAAGACCTCAAGAGCACAACCACGTAACGGCGGCTGAATGTCCGGACTGCGCACTCTAGTGCAAGGCCCGCCAGACGCAATGCGGCCCGGAACAGTATGACACTGTCCCGGGCCCACATTGGCTACCGACGCAAGCGCCGGCGCAGGAAGCGACTTACATGCGCTTCAGCCACTCATCGACCTCCTTGCGGGTCTGATCCTTGGCATAGCCGTACCGCTCCTGGATCTTGCCTTCGAGCTGGTCGCGACGTCCCTCGACCTGATCGAGCTCGTCGTCCGTAATCTTGCCCCACTGCTCTTTGACCTTGCCGCGGAACTGCTTCCAGTTGCCTTCGATCCGATCCCAATCCATGGGCTGAACTCCTGTGATTGAATTGCTGGCTCGCATCGCTAACAGGACGTGTCGTGAGCGAGCGACGGATGGAGAACGTCCGCCGCGATGTTCGGTTCCAGGGCCGGGAAGGCCAGGGCGTGTCAACTCGTCCCTTTACTGCCACTTAATTCCGCTACTATCTGGTTGCGTAAACGTCGTGCGGAATCAGTTTTGCTGCGACGTTACCTACCCCACTCTAGGGCACCCCGCCCCTCGGCACCCGCCCCTTGGTTTTGCCCATGCAGACCGTGCACCTTCGTCATCGATTGGAAGTGGCCGGTCGTCATGCTTGGTTCAGATTCAAGGTGCTGCTCCGGCAAAATACTAAAACTGATAAAAACTATTTCGCGGGCGACGCCGCTATACGGTTGTGCAATGGCGGTCTCCCCCAGGGCGTTCGCATCACTTGCTCCGGCAGGTCGGACGGTGTCGGCAAGCAGGCGATGGCCCGTATCTCCTGCATGAACTTTGCCAAAGCTTTCGGCGCGACCTATGTAGATACCCCTTTCGTGCACATAGATCACGCGACCGGCACAATGAAAGATTGGGTCGCCGCCTGGGAGCAGCGTTTCAACTTCGGCAAAGGCGAGGAGCAGATCGGCGACCGCGACTACGAGATCGTCGACTACCAGGACTATCTACTGAATGGCCGCGAGATCACCGACAAGGTCGTGTTGCGTCTTCAGCAGTGTTACTGGTTCAATCGACGCTATCCGGATTCACTCGAGGCCATTGCTCCTTCTCTGCGCAATAAGTTTGGAACGCCGCCCCGCACGCCCGCGAAGGACCGCCTCGTGGTAGCGATCCATGTTCGCCGCGGCGATGTCGGACAGGGAAGAAATACGCAGCGCTTCACGCCGAATGCGAGGATACTGAAATCAATCGGCGAACTTCGCGGCATCCTCGACGAGCTTGGCCTCGAGGCAGTTTTTCAGATTCACTCTCAGGGCGATCCTGCCGCCTTTGCCGAGTTCTCGCGGATCGGATGCGAACTGTTCCTGGATACCGATGCAACCTGGACAATGGGGAAGCTCGCCGAGGCCGACATTCTCGTCATGGCGAAAAGCTCCTTCAGCTACATTGCGGCCATTCTCAACGAAGGCGTTAAATTCTACGAGCCCATGTTCGACCCCCCACTGTCGTCGTGGATCGCGCGCCGGAAGGATGGGACTTTCGACCTGAAGCGCGCCAGGGAGAGCATCAAAGCGTATATGACCAGCCATCAACCGGCGCCTCCCGCGGAGAGTGCCCTAGGCTCTCTCCTCACGCCATCCTCCGATGTCGGCGTCGTGCCGACCTGAGTCGGCCACGGGCTCGCCCGCAACCGCCACATCATCAAGCGCTACTCGACAACCAAAGTCATGTTGAGTTCGCCTGACCGCAGCGGAACTCCGCGCAGTGTCGAGCGTTCTCCAGGCAGTGCGCATCAAGACACAGCGCGCAAGCTGAACAGGTTATGGAGATGACATGATGAAATGGATTGTTCCGGCCGCGACCTCGATTGCACTATTCGCGTCCTCGGCAGCGCTCGCACAGACGACCCCGCCGAGCGACACGCCTCCCGCGACACCGCCCGCCGCGACGGCGCCGAGCGTTCAGCCGACGCCCGTCGAAAAGGCGCCGACTATGACGGAGGAGCAGGCCAAGGCGCTGATCGACGCAACGGTCGTCAGCAGCGACAACAGCGACCTCGGCGAGGTCGCCGCGATTCAGCGCGACAGCAGCGGCAAGGTAACGGAGTTGCATGCCGACATTGGCGGTTTCCTCGGCATGGGCGAGACACGCGTGCGCGTGCTGCCCTCGCAGTTCGTTGTAACCAGTGACAACAGGATCCAGCTCTCTCTGACGAAGGAACAGGCGAACGACCTCCCCCGCGTCGAGAAGTAAGCTCATGTTTCACGCCCCGGGACATACGTCCCGGGGACTCTCTACTTCGTATCTTCAGGTACGCCATGCTGACCGCCGCATCCGCCTCCGTCTCCCGCAAGCGCCTCCCGAAGAAGACACTACGCCCGCGCCTAGGCAATACGTGGCAGGATTTGAGATGGCGCGCTGCTTTGATCGCGCCTGTGCTCAACGCACCAATAATGGCGCTGCCTGCCAAGCGACCGCGCAAGCATCGCCTGAAATAGCGGCGGCCACTGAATAAGCGTGTATGACGCACACATTGATGTAGTCGCCTCACGCACATCCCAATAACGCATCCACGCGGCCGCGCGGCCGCGCTTCATCATCTGTTCACCTCTCGTCCGGTCCTCTGCGCGCAGGCGTTGGTGCTCGATGCCGACCATGCTAGATTCGCATCGAGCCGTAGAGGAGCGCGCATGAAGTTCACGCCTCGGCATCTCGCATGGCCGGTGCTGCTGATGACCATCGCAATGATGCCCGCCAGCAGCGATCTCTCAGCCCAGGGCGGGCCAGACGTCCACGCGGCACAGATCACGGTTGCCGCGGCCCCAGCCAAGGCCGCATCCAAGGCCCAGGCGAAGCCGGCCAAGAAGCTGGTCAAGAAGAAGACAAAGGCCGCGACGAAAGGGCCACCGCCGACACCGGCGAAGGTGCTGTTCGGTGCGGCCAAGGCGCCGGCACCGCTTGCCGCACGCGCCATCGGCTTTTACGCCAAGGGCTGCCTCGCAGGTGCCAAGGCGATCGCCGTCGACGGTCCCACCTGGCAGGTCATGCGCCTCTCGCGCAATCGCATGTGGGGTCATCCGAAGCTCATTGCGATCGTGGAGCGCCTTGCGAAGGACGGGCAGGCGAATGACGGCTGGCCGGGCCTGCTCGTCGGCGACATCTCGCAGCCCCGCGGCGGTCCCATGCTGACCGGCCACGCCAGCCACCAGATCGGCCTCGACGCAGATATTTGGCTGACGCCGATGCCCGACCGCCGCCTCAGCAACCGCGAGCGCGAGGACCTTGCCGCCACATCCATGCTCGCCGAGGATCGCGTCAGCATCAATCCGCAGACCTGGACCGAAGCGCACGGCCGCATCATCACACGCGCGGCTTCCTATCCCGAGGTCGAGCGCGTACTCGTGCATCCTGCCATCAAGAAGGCCATCTGCGAGAACAAGTCGCTGCCGCGCGCGCACCTCAACAAGATCCGACCCTACTGGGGGCACTACTATCACATGCACATCCGCATGGCCTGTCCGAAGGACAGCCCGGCGTGCACGCCCCAGCCCGTCGTCGGCGATGATGACGGCTGCGGCAAGGAGGTCGACGAGTGGATTGCGCGCATGAAGCGCATCTATGCGCCGCGCCCGCCCGCGCCGGAGCCCAAGGTCGTCGTGCCGAAGCCGAAACCCAAGCCGAAGCCCGAGATCACGCTCGCCGATCTCCCGGCGGAGTGCAAAATGGTGATCGGCGATACGTCGCCGCCGGGGCCCTCGCCGGTTTCCGACGTCGCGAAGCCCGATGACGCGCCGAAGGCCGGCGACGACGCAGAGAACGACGAGCCGGCAAAGCCCGCGCCCGCCGTCGCCGGTAGCAAGAAGTAGCGCTTATTCTGCAGCTTTGGGGCGCTCGCCCTTGACGATGCGCCGGCCGAGCGAATGGCGATGCACCTCCGAGGGGCCGTCGTAAATGCGGAAGGCGCGCACATCGCGGAAGATGCGCTCGACGACCGTATCCGATGTGACGCCCATGCCGCCGAGGATCTGCAGCGAGCGGTCGACGACGCGGAAGATCGCCTCCGAGCAGATGACCTTGGCCATCGAGCTCGCCGCCGACGCCTTGTCGCCCTGATCGAGCAGCCAAGCGGTGTGCCAGATGGCGAGGCGCGACGTGTGAATGTCGAGGGCGTTGTCGGCGAGCATGAACGACACGCCCTGGTGATCGCCGAGCGGCTTGCCGAAAGACATGCGCTTGCGCGCGTAGTCCGTCGCGATGTCGTGCGCGCGGATCGCTGAACCGAGCCAGCGCATGCAGTGCGTGAGGCGCGCGGGAGCCAGGCGCACCTGCGCATACTTGAAGCCCTGCCCGACCTCGCCGAGGACATCGTCGCCGGTAACGCGCAGGTTCTCGATGTCGATGACCGCGTGGCCGCCCATAAAGCTCGAGTCCATGGTGCCGAGCACGCGGCTGATCTTGAATGCGGGGTTCGGCAGGTCGGTGAGGAACATGGTGCAGTCGCCGGGGCCGTCGCCCGTGCGCGCCATGATGATGGCGAAGGCCGCGCCCTCCGCGCCCGTGATGAGCCACTTGCGGCCGTTTATGATGTAGCCGTTGCCGTCCGGCACGGCGCGCGTCTTGAGCAGCAGCGGATCGGCACCGGCGCCGCCATCGGGCTCGGTCATGGCGAAGCACGAGCGCACTTCACCGGTCGCGAGGCGCGAGAGGTACTTCTTGCGCTGTGCCGGCGTCGCGATGACGTCGAGCATGTGGATGTTGCCTTCGTCGGGCGCATGGAAGTGCAGCGCGATCGGCCCGAGAATGGAATAGCCCGCCGCCTCGAAGACCACGGCCTGCTCGAAATGCGAGAAGCCCTTGCCGCCGAACTCCTCGGGACTGTTGACGCCGAGCAGGCCCGCTTCCTTGGCCGCGTTGTTGAGATCGCGGCGCAGATCCTCGGGAATGCCGTGATGGTCCCATCGCGGATCCTTCTCGAAGGGGATGATCTTCTCGCGAACGAAGGCGGACACGCGGTCGCGCAGCTCCTCGAGCGGCTTCGGGATGGTGAAATCCATAGGTTCCTTCCTAGCGTATTGGCCTGGGTCTCGGGTGTCGGTCAGTCCGCGCGTCCGTGCGCGACATCGGTTGCATAAGCGAGCAGCTCGGTGGCAACCCGATCAAACTCTGCATAGTCGGTGCCCTGGGCGGCGCCGCGTTGATACAGCGCAAAGAGCTGCAGCAGCACAACCGCCAGCTTGAGCATGGCAAGCACGCGCAGCACCGGCCAGTCAGAGACATCGATGCCCATATCGCGCGCATAGGCCTCGAGCACCTCGCGGCGGCTAGCGAAGCCCGGCGCGGCCGTCGGCATTTGGCGAAGGGCGTGCATGCAGGGCGGATCGCCGGGCTCGGTCCAGTAGCTCATGGTCGTCGCGAGATCGAAAAGCGGATCGCCGCGCGTACCCATGTCCCAGTCGATGATGGCGACAGGCGCCAGCGTCTCGGGATGGATGATCATGTTGTCGAGCTTGAAGTCCGAATGCAACAGCACGGGTGCGCGGGTCTGGGCGGGCTGGCGCTCGAGCCAGCCGACGACCTCGGCCAGGAGCCGCGCCGTCTCGGGCGCGAGGTCGAGGCGCTGGCCGCGGCCAGCCCAGCCCTTGAGCGTGCGCGCGACAAAACCTTCGGGCTTGCCGAGCGTGTCGAGGCCGATCGCAGCACAGTCCACGCGGTGCACGGAGATGAGCGTCTGAACGAGCATATTGCTCGTCGCACGGGCGACGTCCCGCCGCCCCTCGAAGCGCGAGCGGTCATCGCCCTTGATGACCAGTCCCGGGCGATAGTCGATGAGCTGGAAGGGCACCCCGATGACGCTCTTGTCCTCGCAGAGATGCAGGCTCTCCGGCGCCAGCGGATGGACGCGCCAGAGCCGCGAGAGAATGCGGTGCTCGCGCGACATGTCGTGTGCGCCGGGCGGCAGGTCACCACCGGGCGGCCGCCTCAGCACAAGCCGACGCCCGCCAGCCGTCAGGCGATAGTTAATATTGGCGAGGCCCGTGCCAAACTGGCGGACGGGCTCCGAAGTATCGAGCGGCAATCCGATACCGGCCAGATAGGCCGCAAGGCGCATCTCATCGAGCGGCACGCTTTCCGCGGCGGGGCGGAATACATGGGCATCGGCGCCGCTTCTCATTTCCGTGACCTGCCTCGACATCCGTTCCGCGACATCCCAACTGAAAAGGGTTGCACCCTACTCGCTTCCCAATCGAGCGCCAAACGCACCGCCCAAACGCCCCCGGCCGGGGCACGAAATACATCGGAGGCATCCATGTACAAGAACATTCTGCTGCCCGTTGACGGATCGACCTTCGGCAGGGGCACCATCCCCTACACGATGGCGCTCGCCAAGGCGACCGGTGCCCGCGTGACCGCACTCCACGTTACGCTCCCGAGAGAGGAGCTGGCGATCGGCGCCCTCGGCTCGTTCTTCATGTCCGACGCGTACACCAAGCTCGCCAAGCAGAATGCTGCAGCCATCCTCGATACCGTGACGCGCGCGGGCAAAGAGGCCGACGTCAAAGTCACCACTTTCGAGGTCGAGCACGCTCATCCCTGGGAGGCGATCACCCGCGCCGCCGATCAGGAGCGTTGCGACCTGATCGTCATGGCCTCGCATGGTCGCCGCGGCATTGCCGGCCTGCTGCTCGGCAGCGAGACCAAGAAGGTGCTGACCCACACAAAGACGCCCGTGCTGGTCTGGCGCGGATAACGGAACCGGGCGGGCTTGATCTACCGCAAGGCGCCACCCCATCCGCACACGCGATCATTCCTTCATCCGCGCGACAATCCATTTGCACGAAGATGCCGGAGAGCCACATGTACAAGCACATCCTGCTTCCCGTGGACGGATCCGAGTTCAGCATGGGCGCCGTCCCTCATGCAATCAACTTCGCCAAAGCCATCGGTGCCCGTCTGACGGCGATCAACGTTACCGCGCCTTATGAGACCGTGGCTGTCGGCGAGCTGGCCGCCTTTCTGGCCGCAGACGATTACACAAAGCATGCGGAAGCGAACGCCGAAGCCGTGCTCGAACGCGTGAAGATCGCGGCACGGGCAGCCAACGTTGCCGTGACAGCCTATCGGGTGGAACACGCCCACCCTTGGGAGGCGATCATCCGGGTGGCAAAGGAGCAGGGCTGCGACCTCATATTCATGGCCTCGCATGGCCGCCGGGGTATTGCCAGCGTGCTGCTCGGGGGCGAGACCAAGAGGGTGCTGACCCACACGAGTATCCCCGTGCTGGTCTGGCGCGGCGCATAGCAGGGGCCTTAAGTCCCGACTTGCCAGCGGGCGCGCCGCACGTATCCTGGCTGCACGACCGGTGGATGACCGCCGGCGTCAGACAACGCGCCGTTCCGAGGGCGCGGCACGGGAGGACGTCCATGGCCAAGAGCGAGCGCTGGAAGCAGCGGCCCGAGAACTCCACCTGGGGAGACTACGGCCCCGATGACCAGCTCGGCCGCATGAACGAGCTCAATGCCGAGCGCGTGCGCCAGGCCGTCGCCGAGGTAAAGGAAGGAAAGACGTTCTGCCTTTCAATGCCGCTCGACCTTCCCGGCGGCAATGTCCTGAACCCACGCCGCCACCCGCCGCAGCTCCGGCCGACCGTGCGTGGAGATCGCCCGAACTGGCTCTACCGCACGGAATACGATCATAAGGGCCTGACGGACGTCATCAATGACGACATGGTCCTGCTGCACCTGCAGTACTCGAGCCAGTGGGACACGCTCGCCCATGTCGGTTCCCTATTCGACGCTGACGGTGACGGCGTTGCGGAACCCGTCTTCTACAACGGCTTTCGCGGCGACACGGACATGTTCGGCCCGACCGATCCCAAGCAGGCGGGCGGTGTTCCAGGCACGTTCGTCGAGGCCAAGGCGACCTCCGGCACGCACAAGCTCGGCGTCGAGAACTTGGCCAAGAAATGCCTCCAGGGCCGCGGTGTGATGATCGACCTCTTCGCCCACTTCGGCCGACGCAAACACGCGGTGACGTATGACGACCTCATGCGTGTGATGGCGGCCGACGGCATAAAGGTCGAGCCGGGCGACTTCGTGTGCCTCAGGACGGGGTTCGATGAGGTCATCTTCGAGCAGAAGGGCAAGCCCACCGAGGAGGCCATGCATCAGACGTGCACGGGGCTCGACGGCAGCGACACCAGGCTTCACCAGTGGATCACCGAGTCGAAGCTTGTCGCGCTCATAGCGGACAACTATGCGGTCGAAGTGCACAACGCGCCGCTGAAGCCTGGCCAGTGCGCAGCGCTACCGCTGCACCAGCACTGTCTCTTCAGGACCGGCGTCAATCTCGGCGAGATCTGGCGCCTTTCGGAGCTCGCCGATTGGCTGCGCGCCAACAACCGCAGCCGCTTTCTCATGACGGCACCGCCGCTCAATCTGCCCGGCGCCGTCGGCTCGCCCGCGAACGCCATCGCGACGGTGTGAGCCGGCTCCCATGAGCTGGATCACAGGCGTCGGCCTGCTGCCGTTCGGGCGCCACGAGGGCAAGAACACGCTCGACCTCATGAGCGAGGCAGCGGCACTGGCACTCGATGACGCCGGCTTGAAGCGCGCCGACATCGACGGCGTGCTAACGGGCTACGCCACGACCATGCCGCACATCATGCTGGCGACGGTCTTCTGTGAGCACTTCGGACTGAGCCCGGCCTATGCACACGGGCTGCAGGTCGGCGGCGCGACCGGCTTTGCCATGGCCATGCTGGCGCACGAGCTGGTGGCGGCGGGCCGCCTCAAGCACGTGCTCGTCGTTGCCGGCGAGAACCGCCTCTCCGCGCCCGGCGGTCGCGACAAGGTCGTCGAGACACTGGCGCAGGTCGGCCATCCCGTGCACGAGGTCCCTCTCGGACCGACCATCCCGGCCTACTACGGTCTCGTCGCCAACCGTTACATGCATGAGCACGGCTTGAGCGAGGCCGATCTCGCGGAGCTTGCCGTGCTCATGCGCACGAATGCGGCCACGCATCCAGGTGCTCAATTCCGCGAGCCGATCACGGTTGCCGACGTGCTCGCGTCGAAGCCCATTGCGCGGCCTCTGAAGCTGCTCGACTGCTGCGCGACGGCGGATGGCGCGGTCGCTTTCATCGTCAGCCGCGAGCGGACAGGCACTGCAGCCGTGCGCATCATCGGTGCGGGGCAGGCCCACACGCACCAGCACATCAGCGAAGCGCCGAGTCTCACCGAGTTCGGTGCGCGCCTCGCCATGGATCGCGCCATTGCCGCGAGCGGTCGCAAGCTTGTGACGACGGATGCCGACTATCTCGCCATCTACGACAGCTTCACGATCACGCTCGCCATCCTGCTCGAAGAATTGGGTCTCGCGCCGCGCGGACAGTCGTGCAGCATGGCGCGCGAGGGATACTTCTCGCGCGCCGGCACGAAGCCAATCAACACACACGGCGGCTTGATGAGCTATGGCCACTGCGGCGTCGCGGGCGCGCTCGCCCATCTCGTCGAGACGCAGCTCCAGATGACGGGGCGCGCCGGCAACCGCCAAGTTGCAGAGGCGGGTCTTGCGTTCCTGCATGGTGATGGCGGTGTCATGTCCTCGCACGTCAGCCTGATCATGGAGCGTCAAGAATGAGCGACGCGATCAGTTATCAGCGCTGCACACCCTGCGGGCACGTCTGGTACTTCGCGCGCAGCTTCTGCCCGAAGTGCGGTACACGCGAGCCTACTACCTCGCCTGCATCCGGCGCCGGGATCGTGCACGCCGTGACCATCGTCGATCGCGCGCCGACACCCGACATGAAAGCGCTCGCGCCCTACACGCTCGTCATGGTTGATGCCGACGAAGGCTTCCGGCTCATGGCGCATGGCGCACCCGGCCTCGCGATCGGCGATCGCGTCACTGGCAGCGTCGTCGAACTCGCCGGTCGCTCCATTCCCATCTTCAAGCGCGCCTGAGGTCTCCCATGTCCATCGAAAGCCTGAAGCCGCTGCTGGCCCCGCGCTCCATTGCCGTGCTCGGCGCCTCCGAGAATCCGAACAAGATCGGCGGTCGACCGCTCGCCTATCTCAGGCGCTTCGGCTTCAAGGGGCCGGTGTGGGCCATCAATCCCACACGCCCCGAGGTTCAAGGCTACAAGTGCTTTGCGAGCCTCGACAACCTTCCCGAAGTGCCTGATGCGGTCGTCGTTGCTGTCCCCGGCGATAATGCCGTCGCTGCCGTCGAATCCTGCGCCAAGAAGGGCGTGAGGGGCCTCGTCTGCATGACATCCGGCTTCGGCGAGACGTCTGATCCCGAAGGTAAGGCCAAGGAAGCGCGCATGGTTGCGGCCGCGCGCGCTGCCGGCATGCGCATGATCGGCCCGAACACGCAGGGCCTCGCCAACTTCGGCAACGGCGCTGTGACGAGCTTCTCCACCATGTGGATGGAGTCCGAGCCTGTTGATGGTCCCGTCGCGGTTGTCAGCCAGAGCGGCGCGATGTCTGCAGTACCGGTCGGTCTACTCTTCGAGCAAGGTCTCGGCGTGCGCTACTCCCTCGCAACAGGCAACGACGCCGATGTTTCCGTGCTGGAGATGGCCGCAGCCGCCGCAAGCGATCCCGCCATCAAGTTGCTGCTCCTCTACATCGAGAGCATTCCGCGTCCCGATCAGCTCGAAACGCTTGCGCGCATCGCCCACGAGCGTGGTGTGTACGTCGTCGCGCTGAAGTCCGGCCGCACGGAGGCTGGTCAGCGCGCCGCGCTCTCACATACTGGTGCGCTCGCCAACGAGGATCGCATCGTCGATGCAGCGCTCGAGCGCGTGGGCATCTGGCGCGCACGCAATATCGGCGAACTGGTGTCGGCGGCGCAGATCTATCTCAAGGGCTGGAAGCCTCGGGGACGCCGCCTCGTGACGATCTCGGGCTCCGGCGCGACCGGCGTCATGAGCGCGGACGAAGCAACCCTCGCAGGCCTCGAAATGGTCCGCCTCGAAGGCCCCGTGCGCCAGAAGCTCGACGCGATCCTTCCCGTATTCGCTTCCGCTGCCAACCCGATCGATCTCACCGCAGCGTTGCTCCAGAACAATCGCCTGCTCTCGGACATTCTTCCCGTGCTCGCCAACGAGAATGCCGCCGACAACTTCATGATCGGCTTCCCGATCGCCGGCCAGGGATATGACGTGCCGACCTTCGCGCGCGATACCGCAACTTTCGCCGAAGCCACGGGCACGCCGGTCGTTGTCTCGGCATGGCAGAAGTCCATCGCGGACGTCTTCAAGCGCGCCGGCGTGCCGACCTTTCCGCTCGAAGCCGACGCGATCTCCGCACTCACGCGGCTGATTGATCATGACGCGCTCGTCGCGCGCGCCAAAGCGCGCCCGGCACCCGGATGGACGCGCTCGAAGGACGGCTCTGAAGCGAACGGCCGCGCGCTCAACGAAGCCGAAAGCCTCGACGTGCTCGTGCACGCCGGCCTCGATGTCGTTCCCCACCATCTCTGCCGCACGGCGGCTCAAGCCGCGACCGCGTGGCGCAATCTCGGCGGTCCTGTCGCGGTCAAGGGCTGCTCGGCGGATCTCCCGCACAAGAGCGAGCACGGCCTCGTTCGCCTCGGTCTCGACAACGAGGATGCCGTACGCGCGGCCTTCCGCGACATGGAGAACGCGATTGCCAAGGCCGGCGCGACCTTCGACGGCGTGATCGTCGCACGCATGGTGCGTGGGCAGCGTGAGCTCATGATCGGCGCACATCGCGATCCCATTTTCGGCCCCGTCGTGGTGCTCGGCGATGGCGGCAAATACGTCGAGGCCATGCCGGACGTGCGCCTGCTGCTACCACCCTTCACGATCGACGATGCGCTCGCGGCTCTGCGATCCTTGCGCTGCTGGCCGGTGCTCGCCGGAACGCGCGGCGAGCCTGCAGCGGATGTCACAGCCGTGGCGAAGGCAGCCGTGGCCGTCGGCGAATTGATCCGAAATTCGAGCCCGCGCATTCTGAGCCTGGATATCAACCCGCTCATCGTGGGCGCCGAGGGCTACGCCATCGTCGATGCGGTCGTTGTTCGCGAAGGCGGTTGAACGTCGCACATCTTCGCGCCTATGGCGCGACGGGGACTAGTCCCCGCAGCCCAATCGGGAGGGACACCCTCCCGAACCCACCCGTCTTTTGTGAGCTGATCACTCGCGGCGCGCGCCACAATCCCCTCTCCCTGTGAGAACGGGGAGAAGGGACATGTAGCGCTTGCGGCTCGCTCCAATCCCAAAAAAGGCGGGGGCTCCGGGGGTGTCCTCCGGCTGGGAGCGCAAGGGCTGGCCCTCGCTCGCACCGGAGGTGCGACCATCACGCCCCGATCCCCAAATCGCCACGTGCCAGCCGCAAAACCGCCATGCCCGCTCGCATTGTGGTTGTAGTTGCCGCGCGCGGCGGAGCGCGTCTGGCACACGGGGGTTTCTGATGCGAGCCGCGGCGTCATTTCTGGCTGTGCTTGTCGTTGCGTTCAGCGCAGTGACGGCCGATGCGCAGCGCCGGGGCACGCTCGAGACGCCACAACCGCAGACCCAGCAACAGCAGCAGCAACAGCCACCACCCCAGCAGCTCACGGCACAGACGATCCTCAAGTGGATCAACGCCTACCGCGAGAAACCCGAGCCGGAAAAAGTGCCGCAGGCCGTGAAGGCCATGAGCGGGCTCGGCCTCTTCAAGGAGCTGGAGCAGGCCGGCGTCTACCAGGGTTTCATTGCGGGCGTAATCGCGGCAAATCCGGAGATTGCGGAGAAACTGATCGCGGAGATGTTCCCGCTGCCGCCCGAAGATCAGGTCGTGATCGTCCGCGCGATCGCCTACTCGGGGCTCAAGGGCTGGAAGGAGCTACTTCAGAAATTCGTCGAGCGCATGCCGACCAAGAAGGTGCTCATCGAGCATCATCTATACGGTAAGGGCTCGACCTTCGAGACGCTCGAACTCAAGGGCTCGCCGGCGCATATTGATATCATGTGGGGCCACTATTTCGGCTCGGGCAACTACAAGGGCATCGATCGCATCGTCGGCGTGCTGCCCTGGTCGAAGGACCGCAACGACGTCGAGAAGTTGACGCTCGGCAGCATGGCCAAGTGGACGCTGGCCACAAACCTGCAGACCGATCCAAAGCTGCTCGCCTACGCCAAGCGCAAGCTCGAGACCGTGCCGAAGGACGCGGCGAAGGAGCTCCGCGAGGTTATTACCGCGGCCGAGACCTATGAGACCGGCGCCATCCGCAAGCAGGCCGTAGCCGCCGTCGAGGAACTGCGGCGCAAAGGCCCGGAGTACGCGCGGAACGTCTCGTGGTGGGGGCAAGCGGGGCAGACTGCACTTGCTTTCGGCTGCATTGTCGCAAGCGCCTTGGGGGCGCCACAGGTCGGCATTCCCTGCGTGATTGGCGGGGCTCTGTCGAACGTGGCGCTGAAGTACGCGGTCCCGCAGGAGTAGCCCGCGCCGGCGTTTGGCCGAGCCGGCAGGTCGCAGCCGAAAGGGGTGGCGCGAGGCGCGAGCGTTTGCTATGAGCCACGAGCCTTCAGGCGACACCCCTGATCCGCGGTAGCTCAACGGTAGAGCAACCGGCTGTTAACCGGTTGGTTGTAGGTTCGAATCCTACCCGCGGAGCCAATGATTTCAAATACTTAGCTGAGCCTTTGCCTATAGGGGCCGCCGATCTAGGTCCCAACTAGTGCCGTTCTCGAGCCTATTTCTGCGGCCTGCGCGACGCGGGGTGGACTTCGATTGCGAATGAGGCGATGACGCGCGGCGCGGCGGACGCTTAATGTGGATTTGGATCACGCCTCGCTAATCAACTTCCAGCCATAGATCGCCAGCAGAAGACCAACCGCCGGCCAGGCTTGGGCAAGGACCATCGAATGACCATTGGTGCCGTGGATTTGGCCGCGGAGCTCATCCGCTTCAACACGATCAATCCGCCGGGGAACGAAGCATCCTGCACCGAGCACCTTCGGCGACTTCTGTCGGATGCAGGCTTCCGGTGCGAAGAGGTGATGCTTGCCGATCGTCGGCCGAACTTGGTCGCGCGCATAGGCGGAAACAGCGCAAAGCCGCCGATCGCATTTACCGGGCACACCGACACTGTGCCGCTCGGTGCCCAGGAATGGACCGTCCCTCCGCATGAGGGCCTGATCAAAGACGGTCGGCTTTGGGGACGTGGTGCGTCTGACATGAAGAGCGGCGTTGCGGCCTTCGTCGCCGCTGCCTTGAAGATCGCGGATCGCCTTGAAGGGACGCCGGGCGTGATCCTGTACATCACTGCCGGTGAGGAAACAGGCAGCGAGGGAGCTTTTGTCCTGGCGCGCCGCGGAATGCGAGGCGAGGCCGGAGCACTCGTCGTCGCAGAGCCGTCGGACAATCGTCCGTTCTGCGGACACAAGGGCGCTTTGTGGCTAAAGGCAACGGCCCGCGGCGTCACGGCCCATGGTTCCATGCCTGACAAAGGTGTCAATGCCATCTACGCGGCCGCGCGAGCCGTCTCGAAGCTTGAAGCCTTTGATTTCAATGTCGCCAGACACGCAGTCATGGGCGCGCCGACATTGAATGTCGGGACATTCCATGGCGGCTTCAACGTCAACTCGGTGCCCGATCGCGCAGAGATCGGCGTTGATCTGCGAACGCTTCCTGGAATGCGGCATGATCACCTGTTTGAGCAGCTCGCGAGCTATCTCGGGCCTGACGTGGCGCTCGAAAGAACAGTGGATGTGCCGAGCGTTTGGACGGCGCCTGAAGATCCATGGCTGCGCAATGTCTTTGAGATTTGCGGCGCAGTGTCCGGCAACAGCCCCGTGGTGGAAGCGGCGCCCTATTTCACGGATGCCTCAGCACTCACGCCCGCTCTCGGAAATGTTCCGACCGTCATACTTGGCCCCGGCCCCACACACATGGCGCACCAGACGGACGAATGGTGCGAATGCGCGCGCATCGATGAGGCCGCAGCGATCTACGAAAAGCTGATCCTCTCGTGGTGCGGGCTCGGCCGTTGAGACGTGATTGCCACATGCGCCGTTAGAGCGGACCCAGTGCTCCGATCGTGATGGTTCAGGAGCCGCAGCAGTCTGGGGTCACGAGAGAAGTGCCACTCAACGATGCCCAGCTGGCTTGGTCGTCGAGAGGACCATGAGCAGTCGTGCCTGACGCTTTCCCACGTTTCGACCCATATGCGGCTGATCGGAATTGAAATGGACGCAGTCGCCGGCATTCATGAGGATGGTATCCGGGCCGATTTGAAACTCGATCGTGCCCTCGAGAAGGTACAGTACTTCCTCTCCCCCGTGCGTAACCAACGGAGGCTTCAGCCTCTGACCCGGCGGGAAGCTCAGCTCGAATGCAATCATCTGCTGTCCCGGAAGATTGCCCGCCGACAGTTGGTATAGATAGTCGTTGGCCCTTACCGCGGATTTTCCCTGCCGATCGCTTGCGCGCGTCAGAACGAAATTTGCCGCTGGCTCCGGGCTCTCGAAGAAATCGCGCAGAGGTATTTGCAGGCGATCTGATATAGCGATCAGATTGGCGATCGAAGCATTGGTCTCACCCCGCTCGAGGCGCGAAAGAAAGCCGGGTGACAATCCGGTTTCAGCACTCAGCGCCTCCAATGTTATGTTTTTGCTTCGCCTCGCCTCTCGGATACGAGAGCCGAGCTGACGTGCGACCGTTTCCGCCTTTTCCGTTATGTCGGCAGTCATATGCTGTCTTTCGAGGTCCTTGCGCCTTGCACGCAAGCTTCAATCGGAGCCGATCTGCTCGGCTGCCTCGGCCGATCCGAGCGCAGTGAGAACAGCCACCGATGTATAGCACGTCGGGTGTGGGCCGCTGATCGGCGTGGATTGGCCACGCCACTACTCAGCGCCCGCGAGAGTAGTGCTTGGCGTACTCCGGCGTCGCAATCCCCGTCTTGAGCGACGGGCAATCCTGAGGCACGCCGCCGACAAGCTTCAGAGGAACAATGCCGGCCCAGACATCGAGCTCGAAGTCATCCTTGGGATCGACGACCCCGACGTCGCGGATTTTGGCCGAGACCTCCGTCAGCGGAAACCGCAGAAAGACCGTTGCAGCGATCTCCTTCTTCTTCGGCGGCCGAACGATGTGGCCAGGAAGAATGTCTTGAATGAAGGCGGCGACGAGGGTCTCTTTTGCCGCCGCGTCGGTAACTTTCTCGGCCTTGGCGTAGATCATCACGGACCGGTAGTCCATGCTCATGCCGAATCCGGAGCGTCCAGCCACGATGGCGTCGACAAGCGTCACGGTAATGCAGGCCGGCGCACCGCGCTCGAGTGCCATCAGGAGCTGATTCTTCGGACTGCCGTGGAAGTAGACGTGATCGTCGATACGTAAGATGGCCGTTGGAATCACGCGAGGTTGACCGTCGATCGCGATGCCCACATGTGCAACGAGTGCCTCGTCGAGGATGGCATAGATCTTCTCGCGATCGAACACGCCGCGCTCGGAGTGCAGGCGGACACGCGTTCTGTCGGTAGGCTGGATTTCTGACATCGTGGTCGCCTAGGATTTCAGGATATGATCGCCTTCGTAGGCGGCGCGCTGACGATCCTTGCGAGCGATATAACCCTGCAGGCCCTCGTACAGAGAACGCGGTACCGTCACTCCCTCAACGGCAGTACGCTGACGCGTCTTGTAGCGTCGGTCCGACGGCAGGCGCGTACCATCTTGATCGAGCAGAGCGCGAAACAGCTTCTCGCCATGGGCGAGTTGAGCCTCGCGGTCACCGCTTTGGATGAAACGCGTCGGATCCATGGCGATAATCAACTCGCCGCCGCAGGGAGCACCCGTATTCGCCTTGTCGCGCTCGCCAGCCTCGATGCTGAGAACGTCACCGAGTAGCGGTCCGGCCAGCAATTCGATCATCAAGGCGATGTTGGAGCCTTTGACACCACCGAAAGGAAGCTGAGCACCGAGCAGCGCTTGTTTGGGTTCGGTGGTCGACTTGCCATCGGGGCCGATGGCCCAACCGGGTTCCAGTTGCTTGCCGTCCCGCAGCCTGATCTGGATTTCGCCGCGCGCGCATTCGCTCGATGCCTGATCGAAGACGAGTGGAGGCTTATCCTTGCGTGGCCAGGCGAAGGCCATCGGATTGGTGCCGAAGAGGGGTTTGGTACCGCCCGCCGGCGCGACATATGGAGCGGCTGAGACAAAAGCGAGCCCCACGAGCCCGCGCTCGGCAAGCTTCTCGACTTCTGGCCAGAGGGCCGCGACGTTGAGAGCGTTGGTAACCGACAACGCGGCGATTCCGCACGAGCGCGCAAGGTCCGCCAGAGGCTGGTCACCAGTCTCCAGCGCCAGCGGCGAGAAGCCGTTCTTCGCATCGACCTTGATCACGCTGGGAGCGAGCTGCGTCAGCTCTGGCTCCGCATCCGGCGATGCCTGCCCCGACTGCAGGCCATTGACGTAGAAGGCCAGCCGGAACAGCCCATGGTGACGGCACTCGTCTCGCTCGGCTGCGGTCACAGTTCGCGCTATTGCCGCGGCATGCCGGCCATTGAAGCCCTGCTCGATAAGGGCGCTCTCCGTCATCTTGTACACATCTTCCAGCGACATGCGCACGAAGTCAGTCATGTCTTCTTCTCCGTCGCTCTGATGGCGTAGTGCCGCCAAGCAGGTGAAGCACAAACTAGACACTAATTTGCATCACATGCAATATGACGCGGATCTGATAGGCAAGAAATTTGTGCTTAAGTCAGGCATAAACTCGCGTCCAACTGCACACAAAGCGGGCATGGCACGCCGAGTTTATTTGCCTATGATGCAAATGAGAGCGGGCATAGGAAATGCCTAAGTGGATGATGAAAAAGCGTTCTCGGTAAAAGAAGCGCCGGTTTCAGTGACCCGCGTGGCCACGTACTCAATCGTTGTCGGATAGCCCGGCACCGGCGCCGGCCAGCCGCGATTGCAGACTTGCCGGCACGTAAGTGCGGGCCGCCCACTGCTCCAATGATGCCCAGGCTGCAGGATCGGCCTGAATGCCTGCGGGAATGGCGGGTAGTGTGAGCATTCGCGCAACATCCGGCGAAGAGACGTCCGTCTTCAGCTCAACTCGGATCCAGCCGAGTAGAGCGTCCTGCACCCCGAGAGCTTCCGCGCCTACAACGCCGCCACCGCCGATGGAGCAGACGCCGTCTATCCACGTCAGTTCGACAGAGCGGTGCTCGGCAGTCCTGCGATACGCAAACGGCACGAGCCAGATCGGCGAAAGCACACCATAGAGCGTCACGCTTTTATCGACATGCCACAGGTCCGCCATCGCGGCCCCGGCATGAATGGGGCAGATGGCAAAGCCCCCCCTCGAGCTGCGGATGTCATGGCCCGTCAGCATGGGTGCCGCGATCTGCTCGCGCCGCTCTAGCAGTGCGACGAGCGACCTATCCCACGTCCAGCCGCGGGCGGCGAGCCAGCGCGCGGCGTGCGCAGTTTCCTCGGCCAGTCCCCAGCTCATGCCGGCGCCACGCGCCGCCTTCAGGCTCAGGCTCTCGACCTCGTTGAGCGATACGATCATGCGGGCCAGATCCAGTCGTCCCAATCGCCGGTGCCGAGTTCGCTCGGAAAGGGCGCGCCCTGGTAGAGCGTGATGCGCAGCCACTTGTCCGAGCGTGGATCGAAGCGCGTCACACCGAAGAAGGCGAGCTTGTAGCGCAGGATGTCGACCGCACGCATGGAGCGGTCGATGAGATTGTCCCGGATCTCGGCATAGGGATAGCGTGCCATGATCTGAACGCGGCGGACCGTGTGCCGGTGCTGCGGCTCGCGCATAAGGAACATACCGACACGCTCGCCGGATGGCGCCGCGCGGAGTGCGGCCCTCAGCTCGCTCACATCTCGCGCGATAGCAAGAGGCTGCTCGAGATCGGCGCCGGTTTCCTCCGCACGCACGCCAAGACGCGGCTCCAGCTTTTCCTCCGACACGTACCAGAAGAGTCCGGCCTTCTCTGGTTGTGCGAAGTTCAGGTCGAGCGCCCAGGCATAGCCGTGCTCGATGTCCGAAAGTAGGTCTCCGCACGTCCGGCCGCCGTCGATATCGAAAACGGCGCCCTCATCGGCCGACATCTCTTCCGCCAGTTCGTCCACCAGCGCGCCGTGAGGCTCGAGCAGAAGGCTCACTGTGAACTCCTGGCCCTCCAGAGAGAGCTCTCGCTCAGCCCAGCGATAGATTCCATCCCAAGGACGCGGACCGCGGAAGACTTCCTTGGCCTGGACGAAATTCTCAAGACGCTCGAGATCGGCTGCGAGAAGTGGAATGCGTGGCGCCTGCACTGGGTCGTCGGTCCGCCAGCGCTCGACGAGGCGCCGCCCAGAGGCGAGCGCCGCCCGAAATCGCGTGTGCGCGGCATCATCGGCGGCTTCTATCGAGCGGACGCGGGCAAGTGCCGTCTCGCGCGCGATAACCCACCTGTGCAGCAGTAGCGGGTGCCTGACCAGAAACGGTGCCATGCCGAGACCGGTGGCATTGCCGACGCCAAGGCGCCGGCGCAGCGCTGGCTGCAGAACGACAGCGCGATCCGGCGCACGCAACCGCGCCATGTGCTCGGCGAGATCGGCCGTGAAGGTGCGGATCAGGTAAACAGTCAGCATCTCCGCACGAAAGGGCGCGGCCATTTCGGATCGCGCCTTGAGGCGGTCGCGGTCGGCGATCCCGAACTTGCCGTTACCGTAGACGGCCGTCGTGCGCATAAGATAACCGGTCGCTTCGAGCGCTTCCCTGTCCGGCTGCGCACCCGAGGCGAGTGCATCGACGACATGGTCGAACAGGCGGACACTGCGATTGGCGCGGGCAAGCACGAGTTCGCTCGCGAGACAGCGACCCGCTTCCTGCCGCGGCACATTCGCGCGCATCCGCTCGATATCGGCATCAGTGGGCACGCCGTCGAAGAGCGCGAAAGTCGCATCCCATTCCTCAGCGATCACGCGATCAGTGCGCTTCTCGGGCGGCAGATCATGGCCGAAGGCGACGAGGCTATATGTGTAGTCACCCGCAACGACTTGATAGACGGCCGTGCCGACACCGCGCCCGTCAATGTCAAAACGCGGCCGTGAGAACTGCCAGCTCTCGCGAATGGCGCGGCGGAGCAGGGCGCGCAGAAAACTGAGACGCGTCTGATGGGCGCTGCCCATACGAGCGAGGCGCATGACGGTATCGGGTGACCGCAGCAGCGGATCGGCCTGCGTGCGCTCGCCCGACATTGCCCGTCACTCTTTGACGCAGATGAGATGGACGTGGATGTAGTCCATGCCATGGCCTTTGGGATCGGCAGCGACGAACTTCTCGTAGCGCCCGAAGTACTCGTCGAGGATCTCGGCGCGCTGCTCCGGCGGACGATCCGAGGAAAGGCCACTCGCGAACGTCGGTTCCGACCAGGATCTGAGCGTCGGGATGTACTCGCGGGCAAAGCGCGCCGCATCGCCGTGCTCGGCGAAGGCCTTGGCGTAAGGGCAGACGAGATGGCGCTCTTCCACGTGCTCGAGGCGCAGGCCGGCCTTGTAGGCGCCGCTCGATGTGTCCCTCAGAGGCGCGGTGAACTGATCGGCCGTCCGGTAGACCTGCGGGAAATTGGTCGCCGCGTACTCCGCCTCGGTGATGATCTTGTCGTCGACGAGACCGCGCCACAGCTTGTCGTAAGTATCGAACATGCTGACACCGCCGGTGCTACCGAGATAGCGGCCCTGCGAGTCGATGCCAAAATTGAGGTAGCAGAGGCGCCCGCCGGAGACGAGCTCACGCGCGCGCAGAGCGAGCAGGCGGTCCCATTCGACTCGGCCGATCTCCTCATAGGCCGCACGCTCGGCACCACTGGCGCCGACCATGTGCACGTGGTTCGAAATGTTGCACGGCACTTTCGAGATGTAGTGCGAGGCCGTCGCCGAGAACGCGAGGTTGAGGCTCGCCGGCGGAAAGATGGCCTGGTGAAACGACGTGCCCGAGGCAAAGGGATAGACGTCCGGAATCTCGCCGTAGTAGCTCTTGACGTCCGTCAGGCCGTGGATGTTGCGAAAGACTTGGCTGAAGTCATTACGCGGCAGATCGCAGTAGACCATCTCGATCGGGCGGCTCGGCACTACCTTGCGCACGTGTCCGAGCACCTGCCCCCACATGCCGATCGATGTGCCACCGTCGGCGCATCCGATGTCCGCCGAGCGGAACGACGTCGCATCGTCCTCAAGCTTCATGCGGTCGACCGCGCCGATGATCAGCGGCACGGCTTCGTTGATGACGTCTCGCGCGCCGGTTGTCGCCTTGGAATAGTAGCCGGCGCCTTTCATGGCCATGAAACCGACGGTCTCGCGCGTACTCATGTCCTCTATCCTCGCTCGTCAGTCGTGTTCCTCAGCCCTGCAGGCCCAGGACGATGTCGTAGATCGCGCGGTCCACACGTACGCCCTCGACGAGCGCCCGCGCGCGTGCCTTGAGGCGCCCCGAGCCTGCGAGATGCGCGCCGGGCTCGGCCGTCAAGGCCGAGACGAGGCCCGTAATGCGCTCGGCGAACAGTCCTGACGAAGCAGCATTGGGCGCGATGGCGATGAAGAGCTGGCCCGTCTTCGGCGGGCCGCCGGTCGTGCCCGAGAATGGACTCGCGTCGACGCCGAGCGTCGCGCCGGCAAGACAAGCCGCCATGATCTCGACGAGGATCGCCGACCCGACACCCTTGTATCCGCCTGCCGGCACCATCGTGCCCTTGAGGCCGATCGCGGGATCCGTCGTCGGCTCGCCGTCCGGGCCGAGCGCCCAGCCGAGCGGGATCGCTTCGCCACGACGCGACTTCTTCATGACCTCGCTCTTGGCGACGACACTCGCGCTCTGGTCGATGACGATGGCAGCGCCGCCCTTCCCGTCCGGCACGGCGATCGACCACGGGTTCGTGCCGAGCACCGGCCGCTTGCCGCCGGATGCTGCAATGGACGCCGGCGCATTCGTGAAGCCGAGCCCAACGAGGCCGGCGCGAGCGAGATTCTCGGTGTGATAGCCGAGCACGCCGCAGTTGTAGGAATTGCGCACGGTGAGCGTCGCGATGCCCTGGGCGCGCGCAAGCGGCACCAGCTCTGTGAAGCCCGCATCGATGGCCGGATGTGCGAAGCCGGACTGCGCATCGACAGTGACGATCGCCGGCGCCGGCCGCGTGACATGCGGCACCGCTTCGGGCACTACCTTGCCGCACTGGAGATGCTGGCAGTAGGTCGGCAGATAGGCGAGGCCGTGCGAGGAAATGCCGTCGCGTTCGGCCGCGGCGATGGCGGCAGCGAGGCTCTTTGCGGAGGCGGGCTGGGCGCCCGCGTGCTTGAGTGCAGCCAAAGCAATGCGCTCGATCTCGGCAATCTGCAGGATGACAGGCTCACTCATGACACGCCTTCAATGCGTTCAGGATTTTCCAGTGGGGCCAAAAGACTCCGCGAAGAAGCGGTACCAGTTCCGCCCCATGATCTTGTCGACCTCCGCGGTCGTGAAACCGCGCCCCGCGAGTCCCTCGCGGATGAGCGGATAGTCGCGGTTATCGCGGAACCAGGATGGCTGCGGCGGGAATACCGCCTTGCCGAGACCGATGTTGGCGCCACCCTTCGTCCAGCGGCCGTTGCGCATCCATTCGACGACGCTGTCGGGTTGTCCTTGACAGAGATCCGAGCCGAAGCCGATGTGATCGACGCCGATTTTTGTGGCCGTTTCGGCGACCATCGCGGTGAAGCTCTCGAGTGTGCACGCCGAACCGCCGGCCAGATGGAGCGGATAGAGCGAGAAGCCGAGCATCCCGCCGCGAGCGGCAAGCGCCTTCAGCACTTCATCGGATTTGTTGCGCGCAACCTTGTGCCAGGACGAGGGATTGGCGTGTGTGATCGAGACCGGCCGGGCCGAGATTTCAATCGACTCCAGGCACGTCCGCTCGCCTGAATGCGAGAGATCGATGACGAGACCGACGCGGTTCATCTCCGCGATAACTTCCTTGCCCATGCGCGAAATACCGGCATCGACAGGCTCATAACAGCCCGATCCGAGCAGTGACTGATTGTTGTAGGTAATCTGCATGAAGCGTACGCCGAGCGTATGCAGGATCTCCACGAGGCCGATGTCGTCCTCGATTGCCGAGCAGTTCTGCAGGCCGAAGAACACGGCTGTGCACCCCGAGGCTTTCGCTGAGTCGATATCCGCCGCCGTGCGCCCCGGCATGATGAGACTGGGATATGTTTCGAAATAGCGGTTCCAATCGATCAGATTCTCGACGGTCTCGCGAAAGTCCTCATGGTAGCAGACCGTCACGTGAATCGCATCAACCGCGCCTGCGCGAAGCTGCCCGAATATTTCCTCCGACCAGTTGCAGTACTGGCAGGCGTCGATGGTGAGCGTGGATGAGTCAGGCATCTGCGAGTGTCAGTCCACTGAGGTCGATCTCTGGCTTGCGGCCGGCGATGACGTCGGCCACCACGCGCGCCGAGCCCATCGACATCGTCCAGCCGATGTGGCCGTGCCCCGTGTTGAGGAAGAGATTGCGCTTCGGCGAAGTGCCGAGCATCGGCGTGCCCTTCGGCGTCATGGGGCGAAGGCCTGCCCAGCGACTCGCCTTCTCGTATGAGCCGGCATCCGGGAACAGCTTGCGGATGGTCGCCAGCATGTGCGCGAAATCGCGCTCGTTGAGCGAACGATCGAAGCCGGCGAAGTCCGCCGTCGCGGTAACACGCATCCGGTCGCCGAGACGGGACCATGCGATGAGATACTTCTCGTCGACGCCGCACAGGCTCGGCGCACCGTTGTGCCCGTCGACCGGTACCGTGAGCGCATAGCCCTTTACCGGATAGATCGGCATATTGATCCCGACGTGACGCCCAAGGCCCGCACTGTAGGAACCACAGGCCAGAACGTAGGCGTCCGCCGCGACTGGCCCCTTGCTGGTCTCGATGCCCGTCACGCGATCGCCGTCGGTCCTGATGCCCGTGATCTCCGTCAACCACTGGAACTTGACGCTGAGCTCGTCCTCGCAGTGCGAGGCAAGCGCATTCGCGAACTTGTGGCAATCGCCGGACTCGTCGATCGGGCAATAGATAGCGCCTGAGATGTTGGCGCTGTCGGGTGCAAGCGCCGGCTCGATCGTCACGGCCTCATCCGTGCTCACGGGCTTCAGCGTGACACCGTTATCCGCGAGAATGCGCATGGACCCGACGCCTCGGTCGAAATGATCCTTGTCGCGGTAGACGTAGATCGCGCCCCCAGTGCGCCGATCGTAGTCGAGCTTGGTGCGGCGGTTGATCTCGCCGAACCGCGCCAGCGAGTAGAGGCAGAGCCGGACCTTGTGTGCCGTGTTGATTGCGGAACGCTCGGACGTGCATTCCCTTAGAAAGCGCCAGCACCAGCGCCACATGGCCGGATCGAGCCGCAAGCGCAGCCGCAAGGCCACGTCGTCGCGGAAGAGTGAGTCCCAGAGAATGCGGGGCGCGCGGGGTGAGGCCCATGTGTAGGCGTGTCCCGGCGATACCATGCCCGCGTTGGAGAAGCTCGTCTCCATCGCGGCCTTGTCCTGGCGGTCGATGACAACCACCTCGTGGCCGTCGGAGGCCAGCTCATAGGCGGTAGTGACGCCTACGATGCCGGCTCCGAGGACAACAATGCGCATGGCGTCCCGCTCACAGTGCCGCGATGACGCCGATCTCGACCGCGAACTGCGGTGCCGCGAGCTTTGACTCGACGGTTGCCCGGGCCGGTGCCGCGCCGGGCGCCACCCAGGCGTCCCAGACCGCGTTCATCTCCTCAAACTTGGACATGTCGACGAGCCAGATGGTCGCCGAGAGCAGCTTCGTCTTGTCCGTGCCTGCTTCTGCGAGGAAACGATCGATGCGCGCGAGGACGGCGGTCGTCTGCTCAGCGACGCTTTTGCCCGGCGCCTCGAGGGCGACCTGCCCCGCAAGGTAGACCGTCCCGTTGTGGACGACGGCCTGGCTCATGCGCTTGCCGGCTTCGATACGTTTGATGGTCATGTGCTCTCCAAACTCATTCCAAAGGCTGGCCAAAGGCCGGTGTCCCACCATAGTGCCCGTTGGCGCATATTCACAAGCGTTGGGGCGTACGGCACAACCGTCACCTACTGAGTGTTGGCAACCATAGCGCCGTCCAGGGCCAGAGGAAGACGATAACACCTGTAAGCATCTGGCACGCAATGAAGGGAAGAACGCCGACGTACATTTCCTCGGTGCGGAAGTTCTTCGGTGCAATACTTCTCAGATAGAAGATCGCCGGAGCCATCGGCGGCGTCAGATATGACGTCTGGATCACGATGACCATCAGAACGGCGAACCACAGCGGATCGATCCCTGCGGGCCTAAGGAACGGCGTGAACAGCGGCACGCAGATCAGAACGATCGAGACCCAGTCCAGCAGCGCGCCCAGAATGAAAACAATGACAAGGAAGAGCACCAGAAGACCAAGATTGCCGAGTTGCAGCGCGGCGACGATGTCGTTGACGAGCTGCGCGCCGCCCTGAAGGCGGAAAATGCTCGTAAACATGGTGCCGCCCGTCACGATGAGCAGGATCATCGACGAGATGAGGACGGTCTTCACCGCGGCCTCCCAGGTCCCCTTCCACGTGAAGTCGCGATAGAGAATGTTGAGGATGACAGCACCGACAGCGCCAACAGCCGCCGCCTCCGTGACCGCGGCAACGCCCGTGAGAATGGAGCCGATGACTGCGGAAACGAGCGCGACCGGAGGCACCAGCGCCTTTATCGTGAACATGACCTTCTCGCCAAAGGGCATGGCCAATTCCTCGGCGGGCGTTCGCGGGGCCCCCTCCGGAAAGATCAGCGCGTAGATGATGATCCAGAGGAAGAACAACCCCACCATGACGAAGCCGGGAATGAACACGGCGGCCAACAAATCGCCGACCGAGATCTGCGCCACGGACGCATAGATGACGACCACGATCGACGGTGGGATCATGGTGCCAAGGGAACCGCCGCCCGTGATGACGCCCGAGATAAGACTTCGCGAGTATTTCGCCTTGACCATTGGCGGGATCGCGAGAAGCCCGACCATGACTTCGACGGCGCCCACAACACCAGTGCCGGCAGCGAAAAGCGTGCACATGGCCATGGTCGCCAGGCCGAGACCGCCAGGGAAGCGCCCGAGCCAGAGCTTCATCGCCTCGAAGACACGCCGCCCCATGCCGGAATGCTCGAGCACCGCACCCATGAAGATGAAGAGCGGAACGGCGGCCAGAGCGTAGTTCGATGCGACATTGCCGACGAAGCGGAAGAGCTGCAGACCCGCGCGATCGCCAAAGATCGGCAGGGCAAAGGCCACCGCCGTGACGATAAGACTGAACGCTATCGGGACGCCGGCGAATATAAGGACGAAAGCAGCCGGGAACATCCAGGCAGCAAGAGGCAGGCTGTCCATCAATACCATTCCATCAGTGGGTCGATTCTTCGGCAGGCGGATTGTGAAGAATCCGCGCCAGCACCTGCAGCCAAAGTGCGGTCAAGCCGATCGCAAGCACGAGCTGAAATGGCCAGATCTTCGGTCGCCAGGGGCTGACTTGCTCGATCTCGCCGGTGATGAAGGCTTTCCAGGCCTGGCTCCAGGCGGAATAGCAGATGAAGCCAAACGCCGGAAAAATAAGCAGGGTGAAGGTGACGATCTCGATCTTGCGTTTCAGCGCCTCGCTGAAGAACTGCGCAAGAATATCGACCGACACGTGCTGGTTCTTGTGCAGCGCAAAAGCGCAGGCGAAGATGAACGCCGTACCATTGAGCATGTAGGCGACATCGAACGCCCACAACGTGGGAGCATGGAATACGTAACGCGCGATCACCTCATACATCGTGACGATGATGAGAGCGATCGCCGCCAGTGCAGCCAATCCACCGCACACCGCTGAGAGGCGTTCGATCCAGCGTGCAAATGCGGCCATCGTTTAAGGCTTCCCAGAGACCAAATGCGACTGCTCGAACAGGCAAGCGGTCTCAGTCGATGGCGCGGTAGGACGCATTCTGCAGCCAGCTGTCATAGAAGCCGTAGTACGACTCCATGACCTTCTTCATCCAGAGATTGCCCTTCGCCTCCTGCTCCGCGGCACGCTTCGTAGCCCAGGCCCGCCCTGCCTCGCGGATATCCTTGATGAGCGAGGGATCGGCTTCGACGATTTGCGCCTTGCCCTTGCGGATAGCCTTCATCGCTTCCATGTCTTCCAAGGTCCACGCAATAAGGCAGTCAAGAGTGGCGAGCTGGCCGGCGGCCTCGATCTGGACTTTCAGATCCGCGGGCAAAGCATCCCAGGTCTTGGTCGGCACGATGAATTCGAAGGCGAAGTTATTCGCGTGCGCGCCGGGGACGATGATGTACGGCGCCGCATTGTGCAGGCCCGTCTTGAGATTTTCGGCCGGGCCGGACCACTCGACGACATCGACGCCCTTGCGCTCGAGCATCGTGTAGACCTCGGAGCCCGCAACAGTCGTTGCGGCGGCGCCGAATGTCTCGTTGAGGATCTGCGCCCAGGCGCCCGCAGCGCGGAACTTGAGGCCCTTGAGATCGGCAGCCACCTTGATCGGCTTGTGGGAATGCCAGATTTCGGCAGGCCCCATGCTGACGGGAATGGAATGCATTCCCATGGTCTCACGGCGGTGCGCAGCAAGGAGCTCCTTGCCACCGCCCTTGAACATCCAGTGCATCATCATCTCGGGTGGCATACCGCCCGGATGTCCGGCGAAAAACGAGTTCACCGGGTCACGATTGACGATGTACAGCGGCGTCATATGACCTGCATCGGCGAGGCCGTCCTCGACAGCCTTGTAGGCCTCGAGCGGCGGCGCGATGACGCCGCCCGGAAAGGGCTGAAGCACGAGCCGGCCACCGGTGATCTGCTTGATGCGCTCCACGAACGGCAGGATCGTCAATGTGTAGAACATCGACGTCTCGCCGGAGAAATGATTGACGCGCCAGCGGATCGGCGCCTGGGCCAAAGCAGGCGAGGATGGCTGCATCGCCGAAGCAGCCAAGGCTGCGCCGCCAAGGCCGAGCCCTTGAAGTACCTTCCGCCGGTTTTCCATCGCGAGATCAGTCTCCAAATATGCGTGTGCCTAGTTAACTGCCTGTTCGATCGACGTTTCGTGCGGTATGTTCAAATGAAAATTCGACTTTGGTCAAAGTCACAAATTAAGCGGAGCGTGCCTGATGAATGAGCATATCGCGCAGGCCGGGTTCAAGCCGGCTACTCTGGAGGTGGACCTCGAAGGGCTGCCGTTCGAGACCGATCAAGGTGTCGGATCGCGCGCCGCGCTCGGCCTACTCGTGCTCGAGACAGACCAGACCATCGAGGACGAGTTCCGCGCCATCTGGCCATCTGCCGGCGTCGCTCTCTACGGCGCACGCCTTCACAACAGCCCGCACATCACGCCCGAGACTCTGAAGGAGATGGAAGGTCTGATCGTGCCGGCAACCGAGCTGCTGCCGCCGATGGTCGATCTCTCGGTGGTGGCGTTTGCCTGCACGTCCGGCGCCATGGTGATCGGAGAGGCGCGCGTCGCCGAGCTCATTCACTCGGTCCGTCCGAAAGCGGCGGTCACCGACCCGGTCACGGCGGCAATCGCAGCACTGCGCTCGAGCGGCGTGAAGCGCGTCGGTCTTCTCACACCTTATACTGCGGACATCAATGCGCGCCTGCGCGGCGCATTGATCGAGCGCGGGCTCGATATTCCCGTGATGGGCTCATTCAACGAAGCCGATGATGCGGTCGTCGCCCGGATCGCGCCGAAAGCCATCCTGGATGCGGTAGTTCGCCTCGGCAAATCCGCCGCCTGCGACGGCGTGTTCGTATCGTGCACGTCACTGCGCGTTGCGCGAATCGTCGAGGCCGCAGAGGCGCAGATCGGTAAGCCCGTCACATCCAGCAATCACGCGCTCGCGTGGCACATGCTGCGCCTTGCCGGCATCGACGACGACATTTCGGGCTTCGGCCGCCTGTACCGCAGCCGGCTGAGCTGATCGTGGTTGTCTTGTTACTTGAGAATTAGTTTTGACAGCTCTCTGCCGCCTCGGTGCTGAACCACTCCACGAATGCGCGCACACGGGGGTCTCCGATCCGCCAAGTCGGCCAGCGTAGGACGTGGACTTTGGTTGACAGCATGTCCAGTTCTTGTGGCAACACCCGAACCAGTCGTCGATCCTGCAGAGCGTCTCGAACAAGCATCGAGCGGGCGAGAGCAAGTCCTGTGCCCTCTATCGCGGCTGAGATCACGGGTCCGATGGACGAAAAGCGCATCGTCTCGCGTGCGGGAGTGCCAAGGGCCAGGCGGTTGAACCAGCTGTCCCAGCCCCATTCCGGCCCCTGGCCTGGCGACTGCTTGTGAAGCAAAGGTAGGAATGAAAGCGCTTCGCAAGATCGGAGTTTTCCGATGTCGGCGAGAAGGCTAGGGGCGCCGACTGGAAAAACATGCTCACGATGGAGCGTCATTTGAGTCGACGTCGACTTCGCCTCCGACAATGGAACCCAGCCAATTCTGACATCCGCTGTCGCAAATCGCTCGGGCGCCTCGTTTTCGATCAAAGCAACTTCAAGGACGATGCCCGGATGTGCGGCGGCAAATCCTTTTATCCGTCGGGCCAGCCAGTGATCGGCTAACGCCCCGTAAGAGCCGATGCGCAGCACGCTGTCCGCCTCAGCGGCAATGCAGCGTTCCCGGAGCTGTGCACTGCGCGTAAGTAACTCCTGAACCTCTGCACGGAGCATCTCTCCACTCGAAGTCAGGCTCAAAGTCGATCCATTTCGCTCGAAGAGCCGACGCCCCATGAAATCTTCCAGGCGTCGGATGCGATGGCTCACGGCAGATTGCGTTAGCCTCAGCTCGCGCGCGGCACTTGTCATGTTGCCAAGTCGCGCCACCGCCTCGAATGCAACCATCGGATCAAACGGGGGATATTTCGTCATGGCTGGGATCATGAACGAATTTCATGCCGCTGTGAATGCTTTGATTTGGCTAAGTTTCTACCGTGGTGACACGGTGGCCTCGGCACGCAGCTCAGAGGGTTCACGACATGAACGCCAAACGTAACAAGCTCATGATGGAGAGCATCTTCGCGGCGGTTGGGCGAGGCGACCGCTCAGCGTATGAAGATGCTCTCCATGACGATGTGGTCATGCAGGTCATGGGCTCAAGTTCGTGGTCGCAAACAGTGCGCGGCAAGGCCAAAGTGCTCGATGTTTATTTTCGTCATGTGAGTTCACGGTTGAGCAGGCGTAACCCGACAAAAGCATGCCGCTTTCTCGCCGACGAAGATTGGGTGGTGATTGAGGCCAAGGGAGACATGATCGCGGTCGATGGCCGCCCCTACCGGAATGACTACTGCCTACATTATCGCATCGCCGACGGCAGGATCGTCGAAATGAAGGAGTACATGGATACGGTTCTCTGCGAAGACCGCCTTGGCCCATTTCCCGCGGAATTGAAGGTGCGGCTTCAGGATGATTGAAGCAGATGCGCTCAACTACTTCGCTGTCGATCCAAACCTAGGCCTCGAAGTCGAGCCCAATATCGAGGGTCGTCGAGCTGTGTGTCAGCCAGCCGATCGAGATCAGGTCGACATTGGTTGCAGCAATGGCCGGTGCCGTCGCCGGCGTGATGCGGCCTGAGGCTTCGGTGAGCGCCCGGCCATCGACCATGCGAACTGCCTTGGCAAGCATATCCGGCGCCATATTGTCGAGCAGAACGGCGTCGACGCCAACCGCCAGTGCTTCCTCCAATTGACCGAGCGTGTCGACCTCGATTTCGATCTTGACCATGTGGCCGACCCGCGCCCGCGCGCGCTCAAGCGCCGGTCGGATACCGCCGGCTATGGCAACGTGGTTGTCCTTGATCAGCATCGCGTCGTCGAGACCGTAGCGATGATTGCTTCCGCCACCTACCCGCACAGCGTACTTCTGAACCGCTCGCAAACCAGGCATTGTCTTGCGCGTGCAGACGATACTCGCCCGATGCCCCTTGATCGCCTCGACGATCGAGGATGTCGCACTTGCGATGCCGCTCATGTGGCAAAGAAAATTCAACGCAGTTCGCTCCGCGGTCAGGAGGCCGCATGCCGGTCCCCCTAGCGTCGCGATGACGTCACCAGCCTTGACGGGGCTGCCATCAGGTCTCTGCTGCTCCATCTGAATGCGCGGTTCGACGAGCGTGAATGCGAGATGCGCTAGATCGAGTCCCGCCACGACGCCGGATTGGCGGGCGGTGAGCGTGGCGCGTGCGCGCGCCTCCCTCGGCACGATAGCCTCTGTCGTCAAGTCACCCCCACGTCCGAAGTCTTCCAGAAGGGCCGTCCGCACCAAGGGCTCGACAATGATCCGGGGCAGGGGAGATACAGCGGTCATGGCACATGCCTCGCGTACGTTCACTTGACGGCCAGCATCCGTTCCACGGCGCGCCGCGCCTTCTCGGCAATCGCGGGATCGATGGTGATGGGCTCCCGCATCGTCTCGAGTGCGGCACGAATCTTGGGCAGCGTGATCCGCTTCATGTGCGGACACAGATTGCACGGACGAAGAAAGGCGATGTCGGGATTGGCCGCCGCGATGTTGTCGCTCATGGAGCATTCGGTCACGAGTACGACGCGAGGTGGCTTGTTCGCATCGACATAGGCGCTCATTGCAGCCGTGGAGCCCGAGAAATCCGCCTCTGCAACGACGTCGGGCGGGCATTCCGGATGGGTGAGCACGACCACGCCCGGATACGCGTCCCGCACTTCGCGGATGTCCTCGGGCGTGAACTGGGCATGGACCTCGCAGTGACCTGCCCACGTGATGATCTCGACGTCGGTCTCCGCCGCGACATTCTTTGCCAAATACTCGTCGGGAATCATGATGACCCTCTCGACGCCGAGTGACTCGACCACTTGCTTGGCGTTTCCGGAGGTGCAGCAGATATCCGACGCGGCCTTCACGGCGGCCGAGGTGTTGACGTAGGTCACGATCGGTACGCCAGGATAGCGTTGCCGAAGTCGTGCTACGTCCGCTGGCGTGATCGAGTCGGCAAGTGAGCAGCCCGCCGCAAGGTCGGGAGTAAGCACAGTCTTCGATGGATTGAGTAGCTTGGCCGTCTCAGCCATGAAGTGTACGCCGGCGAGCACGATGACGGAGGCATCCGCCCGCATGGCCTCGCGGGCAAGCGCAAGGCTGTCGCCGACGATGTCGGCCACGCAATGGAAGATCTCGGGCGTCTGGTAGTTGTGCGCGAGGATAACGGCATTGCGCTCGCGCTTCAGCCTCAGGATCGCATCGATATCTGACGCGTATGCCGGCCATTCCATTGGCAGGATGACATCCCGCACACGCTCGTAGAGCTCTGCCGTCCGGCTGATCGTGCCAACGTCCATCATCCCACTCACCATATATACTCACATTGAGCATTTCTAGCAATGAAAACGTCGACCTCTTACGGTCGACGCCCGCTTTTTGACTCGCTTGGGTGGCGAATGTCAAGCGATGAAATAATGGACAACGACGCGACGGTGCGAGCTAGCGTGTCCGCGCGAGCGGAAGCTTGGTCCCCGTGAAGGCGCGTTCGAGCACGATCTGCTTCCTGAAACGAAACAATCGCGCAGGTCGGCCACCCGTCTCGGATGACATCTCTCCCGTTTCCTCGATCAGATCCTGCTGCTCGAGAGAACGCCGGAAGTTCTGCTTGTGCAGCAACTGGCCCGAGAGGCCCTCGACGGCCTGCTGGAGCTGAAGGAGCGTGAAGGTCTCGGGCATCACCTCGAAGATGACAGGGCGGTATTTGATCTTTGCTCGCAGACGCGCAACTCCCGTTGCCAGGATTCTTCGATGATCGTGCAGCATCGGCTCACCCGGTATCGGCGTCGCCTCTGCGGCACTCTTGGTGAGTGCTTCTGGCACTTGGCCGGCTTCATAGAGCAATTCATAGCGCTGAAGACTCAGTTCCGCATTCCACGGATGCCCGCCTTGCCCAAACACGACGTCGATCCGTTGTGCGCGCTCGGTTTGGGTTGCCTTGTCGACCGCCTGCCTAGCCCAGCCGCGGAGCCGCGGTACGATACGTTTTTCGATGAGCTTCCCATCTGACTGGCGTAAATCTTCCCAAGGAAAGTAGCGATACCAACTTCGCCAGGTGGCGGCATATCGTCGTGATGCGCCGGCTTCGCGCGTCAGACCCAGATAGCTGATCGAGAAGATCCGCTGATCGGTGTTGCCGTCGGTGCGATCCCGATCGGCGAACGTATAGAGCTGCTCCATGTAGCCGACGGGATGATTTGTTTGCCGCTCGACCCAGGTGCGCAGGCTCGACTGCAGCGAGCGATCACCTGATCCGAACGGGCCGGAAGGCAGCGAGCGACCGTCGTTGATCGTCAGGACGCGAGGCTCGTCGTCGCTCACGGCAGCGAGCACGGCGATCAGCTCCGGCGAGGCAAAGCCGTCGCGTTCGTGCGCCGGTAGGCGCTGCTTCCTGGCCTTGTCATTGCGAGGTGGAGGTGCGTGCATTTTCAGAAGCGGGAGAAGCGGATTGTTGCCATCATACTTCAATTGTCGGGACAGCCTAGAGTCTAGTCACGCGCTTTTGCAAACCCAAGACGCCGTGACCATCTGTCGAGCGAGGGGCGGAACCATGAGATCCCGCCGGGCTCATCACGGCGCCTCGTTCAACACCGTCGCGTCCGTGAGGCCAGTTGCATCGCTGCCCATGCGAAGGCGGTGCCCATCGAGATCCTCGACATTCATCTCGCGCACGCCCCAGGGGAAATTGGTGGGCTTCTCGCGAATGATCGCTCCGCGGTGGCGATAATCTTGATGCAAGGCGTCGACGTCCTGTACGAAAATCGAGATCCACGTGCCAGGACCACCTTGCGCGCCCCGACAAAGAAAAATGCGAACCTGGTCGCGATAAACACAGCCGAACGTGGGCGGCGTGCCCCAGTCCCACTCTTTGAGGAAGCCTAGCTTCTCGACGTAGTAAGCGATTGACGCCGAAACGTCTTTGACGTTGAGGATCGGAACGGCTGATTCAAACCGATTGGAACGTTGCTCCACCGGATCGGCGCCGGCCGCCACCAAGACCTTGGCGATCCGCCGATCGGTCTTGGGCGAAGCATAGCTCAGTGGCGTGTCGCCGCGAGCATCCTTCATGGTCGGGTCCGCACCAAGCTGCAACAGCAGCTCAACCATTTCGGGCCGATTCTTCAGCACCGCAAAATGTAGCGGCGTGCGATGATGCTCGAACGGGCTCATTTGACGTGACAGAAGCCGCGAATCGCGGCTCACGAGGGCGCGCACCAGATCGGCGCGATCGAGCGCGACGGCCGCGAAAATGGTCGGATTGGCGCCGCGCGCGAGAAGCCAATCCGCAACCTGCTGCTGCACCGAGCGAATGCATGTCGCCCAGCCGATGACGCCCATCTCGTGCTCGTCACCAGCGCCGTCGATGTCCGTGCCTGCGTCCACGAGCCGCTTCACGACCTCGAGATGCCCTTCCTGCGCCGCCCAATGCAGCGCCGTGGCATGATCCAATCGATCGCGCTGATTGCCGTCAGCACCGCGTCCGAGCAGAAGCTCGACGCAATCTATGTGGCCCCCTTCGGGCCATCCCCTTCTATGGTCGAGCCGATCTCAAGGGGTTTGGCTGCTTGACACCAACGCTAACTTCTATGCCCGACGGGTTATCTCTACGAGACTACTTCTCTCCTGCTTCTGCTTCGGCCAGCTTCTCGCGCCAGTCCTTCCGTCTCAGCCACGAGAGAACCGATAGCACCAGCAGCACGCCGCAGATCGCGAACAGCAGCGCTGCAATCGGCCGACTGAAGAAAATTGTCCAGTTGCCGCTCGACATGACGAGCGATTGGCGCAGGCTGAGCTCGAAAGTCGGCGCGATCACGAGGCCCAGCACCAGCGGCGCCGGATCGAAATCAAGCTTGCGCAGCAGGTAACCGACGACGCCCATGATCAGCATGATCCACACGTCGACAATGGAATTGTTCACCAGGTACACGCCGACAATGCAGAACATGATGATCAGCGGATACAGATAGGCGTAAGGGATCTGCAGGACCCGCACGAACAGCCCGACGAGCGGCAGATTGAGCGCGAGCAGCATCAGGTTGCCCACGTACATGGAGGCGATGAAACCCCAGAAAACCTGCGGATGGTCGTTGACGAGCTGAGGGCCCGGCGGAACGCCGTGGATCAGCAACGCAGCCATCAGCACGGCCGTGACGGGCCCGGTCGGCAGGCCCAGCGCCAGCATGGGCACGAATGCGCCGGTCGAGGCGGCGTTGTTGGCTGATTCCGGCCCGGCGACGCCGGCCACGGCGCCCTTGCCGAACTCTTCGGGCGTATTGGAAACCCGCTTCTCGACCGCATAGGACAGGAAGCTGGCGATGATGTGAGCGGAGCCCGGAACGATGCCTACCAGGAAGCCGAGCACGGAGCCGCGCGCGATGGGCAAAGCCGACTGCTGCCATTCCTGGCGACTCGGCATCAGCTCGCGGAGGCGGGGCGGCTTGACCTTGTCGGTGACGGTCTTGCTGGGCGTCGACAGAATCTCACCCAGTCCGAACAGGCCGACCGCAACCGGCACGATGCCGATCCCGTCACCCAGCTCCTTGATGTCGAACGCGTAGCGGAAGTGGCCCGTCATGACATCGATGCCGATACAGCCCAACAGCAACCCGGTGCAGGCCATGATCATGGTGCGCACCAGGGACGTGGCCGACATGTAAGCTAGAAAAACGAGACCGAGCACCAGCAGTGCCGTGTACTCTGGCGGTCCGAAGCGCAGGGCGAAAGTGGCCAGCGGCGGCGCCACCAGCATGAGCAGGATGACGCCGAACGTCCCCGCAATGAACGAGCCAACCGCCGCGATGGCAAGGGCCGCTCCGGCGCGGCCCTTGCGCGCCATGGCATAGCCGTCGATGCAGGTCATGACCGAGGCGGCTTCACCCGGAATGCGCATCAGGATCGAGGTGGTGGAGCCGCCGTACTGCGAGCCGTAGTAGATGCCGGCGAGCATGACGATGGCCTTGGTGGCGTCGAGGCCAAAAGTAACGGGCAGCAGAATGGAGATGCCCGCGAGAGGGCCGATGCCCGGGAGCATGCCGACGAGCGTGCCAACGAGACAGCCGAGGAAGCCGTAAGCCAGGACGTCGGGACGGAAGGCAACGGAGAAGCCGAGGAGCAGGTTGTCAAAAACGTCCATCGCTCGCCTAGTGTCCCTATCCGTAAGTTCGCCTGACCTCGTTGCTGATGTCCCGAGCGAACTTCGGAATCGGGACACTAGAATCCCATGATGCCGCGCGGCAGGGGAGACTTGAGCTGATATCCAAACACGGCGTAGGCGAGGACCGTCGCGCTGATGCTGAAAGCGGCCGCTGGCAATAGCGGCCGCCGCTCCACGACGAAGATCAGGAAGAACAGCATGAGGGGCATGACTGCAAGAAAGCCCAGCGCCGTGTAGGCGCTCGCCGCGACGCAGGCCACGGTAATCACGGGCAACGCGTGGCGGAGGTCAGCCCAGGCGATCGAGGCCAGTGGCGGGCTTTCCCGGGCGCGCACGAACAGCACTGCGCCGAACACCATCAGCAGACCAATGAGGAGCATGGGAAGCATGCCGGCGCCCGGCGATGCCAGCGTACCGAACGGCAAGTCGGAACTGATCGCCAGGACGACCGCCCCTGCAAGTACGAAACAGCCGCCGGCAACGTGGTCTCTTCGCAGATTCACGCGGCTGTCCCCGAACCGTCGGCCTCAGCGGCCTCTGCTTGCCTAAACTTTGCCGATAGCCCGCACCGCGTCCTGCACGCGCTTGGCATCGGCATCCCAAAAGGTCTTGAACTCCGGCTGGTCCAGATAGGCCACGTCCTGCCCGAGGTTCTTCATGGCCTGCGCGAACTTGTCGTTGGCAGCCGCCTGCTTGGACGCCTGGCGCATGGTGGCGATGACATTGTCCGGCGTGCCCTTGGGGGCGAACAAGCCGACCCACAGATAGAACTCGATGTCGTAGCCGAGCTCCTTCAGGGTCGGGACATCCGGGAGCGCAGGGGAGCGCTGGCTCCCGAAGCACGCAAGCGCGCGCACTTTGCCCGAACGCAGATGCACATTGGCCGCAGCGATGGAGGAGCATAGCGCCTGGGAATTGTTGCCGAGCAGCGCAGTCAGCGCCGGCCCGCCGCCATTGGTCGGCAGATGCTTCAGGTCCAGCGCCGCCGACTTGAGAAACAGGGCCATCGGCAGATGCAGGGCGCCGTGCAGACCCGATGAGGAAAAGATCAGGTCGTTCGGTTTGGCTTTCGCAGCGTCAGTGAACTCCTTGAGGGTCTTGAACGGCTGTTGATCGTTGACGACCAGCACCATGGGGTCGGCGATGAAGCGCGCGATCGGTATGAAGTCGTCATTGGTGAACTTGACGGGCCGGCCATACAGCCGGTCGACCTCGGCAAAACCTGAGATCGAGACGATGTGCATCAGCAGGGTGTAGCCATCGGGCTTGGCCGCAGCGGCAAACTGAGCACCGACCTGGCCAGCGGCTCCGGCCTTGGTCTCGATCACGATCGGTTGCTTGACGATCGGCTCCAGCACGGCCGCCAGCGGCCGTGCAACGACGTCAGCAGCGCCACCAGGGGGAAACGGATTGATAAAGGTGACGGGCCTGGAGGGATAAACCTCCTGCGCCCCAACGGGGGCCGCGGCGAGCGCCGCAGCAGTTGCGGCAGAACCTGCCACGAATTGGCGTCTGTCCATTGCATCCTCCCGGTGCGAGGCCGGCGTGCGATGCGCTGGCCGTTATTGGGCGATATTTTCCAAGTAGCCCTTCGACCATGTAACGGTATCCTGCCTGTCGGCCGACCGCAAACGCCGATAGACAAATGGCGCCTATGTGCGGATCCAATGAAATCAAATTCTTAGTCCGCGATGCGCACCTTGAACCACGAGGAAAACGCGATCAGGTGCCAAATGCGTAACCGCAAAGCGCTTGCGCCGACGGAGCATCGGGATAAGCTCCAACCATTGTGAAATCGATTGATGACGTAGCTACGGACGTGCGCCTGGGAGCGGGATACGGCTCGGCGATGGCGACCACCTATCGTTACGACTGATTGCCAGCGGCGACCGCAAGCGCAACCGAGCGGCTTGAAAGGATCTAGGCCCACAACGGGGAGGCAGCCCCGATGATCACGATTGAACGAGGACCACAGCAATTGGCGTTGCGCGCCGGATCAACGACGGTCGCGCTCGATAAAGTCGCCGGCAAGGCGATCCTGCAGCGCAAGCTGCTATTTTGGGCGAGGAAGCCCGTCGAGCGGCCTCTCTCATCGGTCAAGCAGGTCAAGATCAACGCCGATGTTGATCCAGCATCCAAGGCCGAGATGTACACGACCATGCTACTCCTGGGAGAGGGTGACCGCTGGGTACTCTCCGCGAGAGACAAGCAGGATGCAACCAAGGCTCTGGAAACTCTTCAGGAGTTTCTCGGTCTCGCGGGCTGAGAGCTTGCGCTTCTCATTTCGACGAGCCTTCGCGTTCGGATCGGAACGACGCGGCGCGAGCTTATCGGCGGGGTGCTCTGCAGCAATCATGACTTGCGCCGGTTCATCGCAAGAGTGAAGATCGATTGTGCGACGCTGACGCGTCCAACGTTTTCCTCACCACTTGCATCCCCTGACAGTCGAAGAGGTTCGCGACATGGCTTTCTATGAGCTCAGGCAATACACGGTCCGCCCCGGCAAGATGGAGGCCTGGCTGAAGTTCATGGAAGAGCAGATCATCCCCTTCCAGGTGGCCCAAGGCGCGGTGATCACCGGCAGCTATCGCGGCGAGACCGACGAAAGCGTGTACGTCTGGACACGCAGGTTCGAAAGCGAAGCGGAGCGCGAGCGGTTGTACAAGGCGGTGTACGAGACCGACCACTGGAAGAATGTCATCGCGCCTCAGGTCACGGAGTTGATCGACCGCTCCAAGATCCACGTCCAGCGCATCGTTCCGACCCGGCTGTCTCCGGCGCAGTAAGCCGCTCGAAGGCAGATTACTCGGGCAATTCGCCGATCATGGCGCCGCTTTCGTGTACGCGCACTGTCCAGCCCGGTGGGACGATCGACGTCCCGCCGGCTTCCTCGATGATGGCAGGGCCTGAAAACACGAATCCGACCGGCAGATCCGCACGATCGTAGATGGCCGTATCTGTCCAACCGCCGAACCAGACCTTGCGACGGCGCGGCGTCGGCGCACTTTGCGCATCAGGCGCAAAATTCAGCGCCGGCTTGTCGACTTCACCGATCGACACCAGGCGGATGTTGACGATCTCCGCCTCGTTCGTGCGATCGGCGTAGCCGAACGTCTCCTCATGTGCCGCATCGAAGCTCTGACGGAGCGCGGTGAAATCCGGATCGGCGGGACGCCACGCCACAGGCAATGTGAAGGACTGCCCGGCATATCGCATGTCGAGCGCGAACTCGTAGCGATGGCGCGCGACGGCAATGCCGTCTGCCGTGAGTTGCGCTTCTCCCTCGCGCCGCAAAGTTTCCGCCTCGGCGCGCAGGTCATCGAGCGCAACGGTCGAGAGACGACCGCCCCAAGCCTTGACGAAATCGCGCCGGGCGTCGGCCACCATCTGGCCGAGCGCCGAGAGGTGCCCCGGATAGCGCGGCACGATCACGCGCGCCATGCCGAGCTCTTCAGCGACGAGGAAGCCGTGCATCGGGCCTGCGCCGCCAAAGGCGACGAGAGCGAAGTCGCGCGGGTCGAAGCCGCGGTGGACGGAAACTTCGCGCACGGCGCCGGCCATCTTCGCGACCGCGACGGCAATCGCAGCATTGGCGAGCGCGCTCAGGTCATCGGTGCCTGCGGCCGTCGCCAACGTATCAACGGCGGCGCGTGCGGCCGCAAGATCGAGTTGTAGGCCGCCTGCGAGCGCACGGTCGGACGAGAGGCGCCCGAGTAACAGGTTTGCATCGGAAATCGTCGGCTCGGTACCACCGCGGCCGTAGCACGCGGGTCCGGGCAAGGCGCCGGCACTGCGCGGCCCGATCTGCAGTGTCTGATCCGCGCCGATCCAGACGATCGAGCCACCTCCCGCGCCGATGGTGTGAATGTCGAGCTGGGGATAGCGGAGCGGATAAGCGTCGATCTGGTTGTCGTGCGACATACGCGGCATGAGATTCTTGACGAGTGCCACGTCGGTGCTCGTACCGCCCATGTCGAACGTGATGACGTCGCGAATGTCAGCCTGCTCGGAGACGCGGATCGCTCCCCCAACGCCGCCGACAGGTCCGGAAAGAAATGTCGCGACGCACTGTTCGGCGGCGACATCAAGCGTCATCGCGCCGCCGTTCGAGCCCATGATGTTGACCGGCGCGCGGATGCCGCGCTCGGAGAGTACGCCGGCGAGCGTGCGCAGATACTTCCTGACGACCGGCGCCAGATAGGCATTCAGCACGGCGGTCGACGTGCGCTCGAACTCGCCGCGCTCGGGAATGAGACGCGCCGACTGCGTGATGGGAATGCCCTGAAGACGCGCGCCGAGCGCCGCCACAACCGCCTGCTCGTTGGTGGCATTGACATAGCTATTGAGGAAGGCAACGGCGATGGTTTCAATGCCCTGCTCGTGGAGCAGCTTCGCAAGCTCCTCGATGTGCGCCGGTGAGACCTCAACGAGGATGCTCCCATCGGCGGCCGTGCGCTCATCGATCTCGAAGCGGCGATCGCGTGGAACTAGCGGCGGTTCGCGCTGCCACGTGGTGTCGAAGATGCCGCCGGTCAGCCGTCGGCCCTTGCCGATCTCGATGACATCACGAAAGCCCTTCGTCGTGACGAGCGCCGTGCGTGCACCCTTCCGCTCGAGCAGGGCATTGGTCGCGATCGTGGTGCCGTGAACGAAAGCGCGAATGGCTTCGAATGGGATCGCGAGTTCGGCGAGCGCACCGAGAACGCCCTGCCACTGCGCGCCCGGCAGCGATGGCACCTTGGCCGAAAGCAGCCTGTCGGTGGTGGTGTCGAAGGCGAGCAGATCGGTGAACGTACCACCGACGTCGATACCGATTATGTATCGCGGAGCCGTCGTCACGTCGCGGACCTCGTGGCCCGGACTTCGACTGTGTCGCCCGCTTTCACACCCAGGACGGCGCGTCCAGTTGGGCCGAGCGATAACTTCTCCCCGCCCTCGGCAATGCGCACCCAGCCTCGCAGCGCCGATCCGCTCGTAGCCGTCGCAAGTTCGATGAGGTCGCCGTCGGCTAACCCGAGGCGATCCGCAATTGCACGCGGCACCTCCATGCGCCGGCGCGCGCCATCGTACGTATCAGCGTCGGCAGAGTTGATCGCGAGTTCGAGGCGCGCTCTGCGCAAACGTGCGCGCGCGTCGGATGTCGCAGGCTCATCGATTTCTCCACTCGAAGCGAGGGCGACACCGTAACGCGCCAGCGCATCCTCGGCGCTCACGTAGCCGAGATTGACATCTCGAGCGACGCGCGCGGGATCTCTATCGAGCGGATCGCCATAACCGCCTCCGCCAGCCGACTCCATGCGCACGATGTCACCCTTCTGCAGCTTGAATCCGCCGACTTTCCCCGCGATAGGCGACGGCGCGATCACCTCGCCATCTCGCAGGACGATGAAGCTGTTGAGCGCGCCGCTGTGCCCACCCGCGACGCCGAATGGCGGAATGATCGCGTGATCGGCGAGCACGGAGAGGCTTGCCTCGTCGGCGAGAATGCGGATGTCGCGGCGCATGCCGCAACCACCGCGGAACATGCCGTCACCGCATGAACCCTCGCGGATACCATAGTGCTCGACGCGAACGGGGCACTGCATCTCGACGATCTCGACGGCCTGCACCGTGTTGAAGTCGCCCTCGGGAAAAGCGCGCACGACGTGATTGCCGTCGTTGCTCCTCGTCGCGCCCGTGCCGCCGGCCGGATACTCGTAGAGCAGGAAGAGGCCCGCCTTGCTGCCATCACCGCTCGGACGCGGGCCGGACATGTAGACGTGATTGGCGCCGCCCTTCAGATCACCAATCAGCCGCTCGGGAAGGGCCTGGCCGAGGGCCGAGACCATCAGCGCCACCATGATCGCGCGACATTCGACCATGCCGCCGCACGGCGCGGGCAGCGTCGCATTGAGGAAGCTGCCCGGCGGATTGATCACCTGCAGCGGATTGAACGATCCGTGATTCACCGGCGTCTGCGGATCGAGATACGACTTCACCACACTCGCGACGGCGTTGAGCGCCATGGCCGGACCGACATTGGTCGGCCCACCCGTTTGCGGGCTGCTGCCGGTAAAGTCCGCGATCATGCGATCGCCTGTAACCGTCAGCTTGAGGCGGCCGACCAGCGGCTCCGGGCTGTGGCCGTTGCTATCGAGGTAGCCTTCCGCCTGGTATACGCCGTCGGGAATGTCGCGGATGCGCGCCCTCATCAGGCGCTCGGAGCGGGCGATCAACTCTTCGATGGCATCGAGGAAGCCGTGCCCACCGAAGCGCTTGAAGAGGCGGCCGATGTGCTCGGCGGCTTTTCGCGAGGCGCCGAGCATCGTGTTGAAGTCGCCGCGACGCTCCTCGCGGATGCGCATATTGTCGAGCAGCAGATTGATGTAGGCCTCGTTCATGCGCCCGCGCTCGCAAATGCGCGTCGGCACGATGCGGAGGCCTTCCTGATAGACTTCCGTAACGCGGCCGGAGAGCGAGCCTGGCGTCATGCCGCCCACATCGCCCCAGTGGCACCGCGTCGCCGTGAAGAGCGCGAGCCGGCCCTCGTGAAAGACCGGATAGAGCATCAAAACGTCGTTGAGATGTGTCCCGCCCGTATAGGGATCATTGTGCAGGAAGATGTCGCCTGGATGGATGTCGCCGGCAAAGGTCTTCGCGACCTCGGCCGTCGAATAGGGCACGGCGAAGATATGGATGGGATTGTCGGCATCGCCCTGCGCAACAAGACGACCGTCCGCCATGACGAGGGCACAGGAGAAGTCGTGCCCTTCGTAGATGATGGAGGAGTAGGAGCTGCGGATCACATTGGCCCGCATCTCATTGACGACGGCCACGAGGGATTCACGGATCAGCTCGAGTCGTCCGATTTCCTTCATGAACCCCTGCTCAGCATTTGCGCGCGCCAAGTGACGCCCAGCCACGATGGCGCCATACACTGACGGGGTCAATCATCGCGCGTGCATACGGCACCCCTCACCAAGTTCTGGCAGCGACACGCACTGCCAGATTTGTTGGCTCGGAGCCGCAAGAGAAAGCGGCAACGGGAGACATCGGCTTTACGAGAGTTCTTTGCGTACGATCGCGGCGCCGTCGACCATGGCCTTGAGCTTCGCGAAGGCCAGCTCGCGCGGCATGTACTTCATGCCGCAATCGGGCGCCGGCACCAGCTTGTCGGCTGGCAGGAACTTGAGACCCGCGCGGATGCGATCCGCGACGATCTCCGGCGTCTCGGCGGTCTTGTCGCCAAGGTCGAGAACGCCGAGCATGACCTTCTTCGGCGCCAGCTCCTTGAGAATGCCGAGATCGAGCTTCGGCTGGGCGGCTTCGATTGAGATCGTCTCCGCGACCGTATCGGCAAGCTCCGGCAGGAAAGAATAGCCGACCGGCTTCGTAGAGCCCGGCACGACAGCCGCGTAGCCGAAGCAAAGATGTATCACAGTCGGCACCTTGATGCCTTCGAGGGCGCGGTTGATAGCCTTGATCGCGATGCGCTTGGCTGCATCCGGATCATTGCGCAGCCAGGGCTCGTCGAGCTGGATGACGTCGGCGCCGGCCTTTACGAGATCATGGGCCTCCGCGTTCACCGCGGCGGCGTAGTCCATGACCATCTCGTCGGCATCCTTGTAGAACTCGTTCTTTGCCTGCTGGCTCATCGTGAAGGGGCCAGGGAGCGTGATCTTCGCAAGCCTGTCCGTATTGCGGCGCAGGAACTCCATGTCGCGCACTTCCACGGGCCCCCTCCGGCGGATCTTGCCGACGACGCGAGGCACAGGCGTGCGGGCGTTGCCGGTGCGCGCGATGACCTCGCCGGCCTCACTCGCGTCGATGCCTTCGAGCGCGGTCGCAAAGCGGTTCGAGTAGCTTTCACGGCGCGCTTCGCCGTCGGTGATGATGTCGATGCCGGCGCGCTCCATATCGCGGATGGCGAGAATGGTCGCGTCGTCCTGCGCCTGCTCGAGCTGCGCCTCGGGAATACGCCAGATGTTCAGGCGCACGCGGGGTACCTGCTTCGAGAGCATCTCGCGGTTCACGAGCCAATCGGGCTGCGGGTAGCTGCCGACGACGGTCGTTGGCAGGATCTTGTTGGTCATTGCGTGTACTCCGTCCGAGGTCTCGAGATTGCTCATGCTGCTGCCGGCGCCGGCGCACCCTGGCTTACCGGACGTGGCGATGCCTGCTGCTGGCGCCGACCGGCCGACTGCCAGACTACCATGCGCCGCTCCAGCCGCCGCGCGATGATGTCATAGGCGACCGACAGCACGAGGATGCAAAGAATGCCGGCGAAAACGCGCGGGCTGTCCAGGATCGTGCGGTTCAGCGTCACGAGGTAGCCGATGCCGGCGGATGCGGTCAGCATCTCGGCAACCACGACGCCGATGATCGCGAGGGCACCGCCGATACGCAAGCCGCCGAAAACAGTTGGCAGCGATGCCGGGATGATGACCTTGGTGATCTGCTGATAGACGGTCGCGCCCATGCTGCGGGCCGCGAGCAGGAACTGCGGATCGATCGTGCGGATGCCGGCTGCCGTCGACAGCATGACGGGGAAGAAGCCGTAGATGCCCGCAAACATGATCTTGGATTCCGAGCCGATGCCGAACCATGCGGTGAAGATCGGATAGAGAATGACGATCGGGATGGCATAAAGGCTCGAGAATACCGGCAGCAGCAGGTCGCGCAGCACCGCAATGCCGCCGATGGTGGTGCCCGCGAGGATGCCAAATCCGCAAGCAATCACCATCGCGAGAACGACCTCGTAAAGCGTCACCAGCAGCGCGTTCCAGTACTTGTCGAGATCGATCCAGAGCACGTTGAGCGTCTTCGAAAGGCGCGGCAGAAAGAGCTCCGGCAGCAGGCCCGTCAGCGGCACCACCTCCCAAGCGACGAGCAGCGCGATCAGGATACCCCAGCGGACGATCTTTGGATCGGGACGTCGCATCGTGACCTCAGTGGGACTTGCGGATCTGCTGCCAGATGCGATCCCGCATGCGGCCGAAGGTATCCGTCGCCATCATCTCGTACGTGCGCGGGCGCGGCAGGTCGACCATGATGTGATCGATCATGCGTCCGGGACGCGGCGACATCACGTAGACCTCGTCGGCGAGATAGACGGCTTCGGTCAGGCTGTGCGTAATGAAGACAACGGTCTTGTTGGTCGTCTCCCAGATGCGCAGCAGCTCATGCCCCATGGTCATGCGCGTCTGCTCGTCGAGCGCGGCGAAGGGCTCGTCCATGAGGAGCACGGGCGGGTCCTGCACGAGGCCACGGGCGATCGAGACGCGCTGCTTCATGCCGCCCGAAAGCTCATGCGGGTAGCGCTCGCCGAACCCGGTGAGGCCAACGAGCTGAAGCATGGGCTGGGACTTGCGGCGACGTTCGTCCTTGGACATGCCGCGCAGGCTCAGGGGAAACTCGATGTTGTCGAAGGTCGTGAGCCAGGGAAAGAGGCTCGCCTCCTGGAAGATGACGCCGACGCGCTCGGGATCGGGCTTCGGCATCGGCGCGCCATGGACATCGATCCGGCCCTCGGTGTGATCGCGCAGACCCGCCATCATCATGAGCAGCGAAGTCTTGCCGCAGCCACTCGGCCCGACAATGACGATGAAGCGCCCTGCACCGACTTTCATCGACACGTTGCTGAGCGCCGGGACGCCGCCCTCCGGACCGGCATATACGTGGCTCACGCGATCGATCTCGATCGCGGCACCGGTTATCTTGGCTGCGTTCAAGTCCGCCACGTACTGCATCGGGCCTCCAGGTAGCGCACGGTTTCGTTGAATGCGATGGCGACCACCGAGAGCATGATGACGCCGGCGAAGAGCTGCGGCATCTGGAAGTTCTCACCCCAGTTCGAGATCAGGTGGCCGATGCCGGTGCGCGACGCGTACATCTCCGCGATCATCACGCCGGTGAAATTGAAGATCATGGAGATGCGCAACGTCTCAAGCAGGACGGGCATCATGCTCGGCACATAGACGCGCCGCAGAATCTGCAGGGGCGTCGCGCCGAACGAGCGGGCAACGAGGATGTAGTCGGATTTGACGGACTCGACCGCCGCCGTCGCGCTCATGAGCACCACGAACGCCGTGGTGAACGCGGCATAGGCGACTTTCTGCTGAAAGCCGATGCCGAAAATGAGAATGAACATCGGCAGGAAGATCGATTTCGGGATGCTGAAGACATAAAACAGCATCGGCTTGAAGATGGCGCCCGCATAGGGGAACTCGGCAATGGCGACGCCGGCTGCCGCACCGATCGGCACCGCAATGATGAAGGCGACGATCACCTCCAGCGCGGTGATCAGGATGGCTTCCTGCACCGTCGGGCGCGCGAGCTGAATCTGCAGCGTGACTAACACGTCGCTGAGCGGCGGCAGGAGCATGGGGTTTACCAAGCCCCAGCGCGGCGCCAGTTCCCATGCCCCGAGCACAAGGGCCAGGATCGCCGCCCGAATGAGGATGATGTGCCAGTACTTCACGACAAACCCTGTATTTCGCGGGGGCTGTGAACGGCACCGGCTGTGCGAAACTCCGCACAGCCGGCTCGCGGCCTAGTGGCCACTACGTCTCAGGCCTTGGTCGGGACCGGCTTGAACTGCTCGACGTAGACCTCTTTGGGATCAGCCAGTTCCTTCATGCCGATCAGGCGTGCGTTGTCGAGCGCACGCTCGACCCACTCGAGCTTAAATTCGCCGGTCCGCGAGATGAGCTTGAGATTGTTGTCGAGTTCGAAGCCCGCAATCTTCTCGGGAATCTCGTCGATCTCGGCAACGAGTTTCACGGCCGCGTCGCGGTTCTTGTCGTCGACGAGGAAGCCGACGCCACCATAGAGGGCGTTGACCGCCTTCTGGACGACGTCAGGACGCTCCTTGATGACCTTGTCGGTGGCGATCCAGCTTCCCGTCGAGTGGGCAGGGACGGCCTTGCCGTAGTCGATGAGGGTCCGCGCCACCTTCTCGTCGACGACCTTGTAGGTGAGCGGCGAGTAGAGAACGGTTGCGTCGATGTTGCCCGTCAGCAGGTTCGGCACGAGACCGCCGCCACCAAGCGGCACGCGCGTGAACTGGATCTTGTGCTCGGCGACGGTCCACAGCGCGAGGATGTCCGTCCCCGACCCGGCCGAGGTGATACCGACTTTCTTGCCTGCGATGTCCGCCACCTTCGTGATCGGCGAATCCGTCTTCACGACAAGCTGCCAGCCATAGTAGCCGTTCGCGGCATTGGCGACGCAGCGGGCATTGACGCCGCGCTTGAGGCCACCGGCCACGCTCATGGTCGAGTTCATGACGATATCGGCAGCGCCGGCGGCAAGTGCCTCGAAGCCTTCGGCACCGCTGCGGTAGATCGTCAGCTCCGGCTTCAAGCCCTCCTTCTCGAAGAGCTTCTGGCGGATCGCTGTCTCAGCAATGATGGTCGGGTAATAGGTCTTCGTCGGCACGCCGATGCGGACGACGTTGGATCCTTGAGCGCGCGCGACCCAAGGCATTGCGACAGTCGCGCCAAGCCCGGCGATGACCGTGCGGCGCTTCAACTTGGCAGTCGAGATCGTTGGCTTTTCGGCCATTGGATACTTCCTCCCAGGGCACATGTTGTGAATGCTTGTATGGGGTGAGATGCCTCCCCCAGTGGCCTGCACAATAGACTGCTGTTCACTCTGAAAACAACTTCGTCGACAACATGGCCCGCTTGCAGGCGCAGAGCTAGCATTTGGACCCGGAATCGTGCGCGCGGCGCGCCCGCCAATGCTGGTCCTTTCACCATACGCGCGCCATCCCCTGCAACAGCTCGTATCTCAGTTCCGTATACGCAATGACGCTTGACGGCAGCGGGGGACCCTGCTGTAAAGACAAGAAAAACCAAGAAGAAAATGCTGGGAGTTTGGAAGCCATAAGCCGCGGCTGGCGGCTGTGAGTTCCAACGAGCCGTCAAAGCTCATGCCGCGGATAGGGTCGCTTCCACGCGGAGCTCGCCCCGCTCCCGATGAGGGCCACGGCCCGAAACGCGAAGGGCTGGCATGGACCAAGACGTTGCAATCGAAACTTACGATCTGGTCCGGGACTTCAAGGGATTCCGCGCTGTCGATCAGGTCAACTTGAAGGTCAAGCGCGGCACGATCCATGCCCTGATCGGCCCGAATGGTGCCGGAAAGACGACCTGCTTCAATCTCATCACCAAGTTCCTGGCGCCGACGTCCGGGCGCATCCACCTCAACGGCCAGGACATCACGCGCCTGGCGCCAGCCAGCGTCGCGCGGCTCGGCCTTGTCCGATCCTTCCAGATCTCCGCCACCTTTCCGCACCTGACACTGCTCGAGAACGTGCGCATTGCGCTGCAGCGCCAGCTCGGCACGTCGTTCCACTTCTGGCGCTCCGAGACGACGCTCGATCAGCTCAATGATCGTGCTCTCGCGATCCTGCACGATGTCGGGCTTGCTGGCACCGAATCCCTGGTTGCCGCCGAGCTCCCCTATGGCCGAAAGCGCGTGCTGGAGATCGCGACGACCCTCGCTCTCGAGCCGGAGGTCATGCTTCTCGACGAACCTATGGCCGGAATGGGCCGCGAGGATATCGGCCGCATCTCTCAGCTGATCCGCAAGGCCGCCAAGTCGCGCACCGTGCTCATGGTCGAGCACAATCTCTCGGTCGTTGCGGATCTCTCCGACACCATCACAGTGCTGGCGCGCGGGCGCGTGATCGCCGAAGGCCCCTATGCCACGGTCTCTCAGAACCCGCAGGTGATCGAGGCCTACATGGGCACGACAGACCCGGAGAGCGCTCCGGCATTTCGAGGCGCCCATGGCTGAGCCCACGCCGCTGCTCGAAGTCCGCGACCTCAATGCCTGGTACGGCGAGAGCCATATCCTGCACGGCATGACGTTCAATGTCCGCAAGGGTGAGGTCGTGACGCTGCTCGGCCGCAACGGCGTCGGCAAGACGACGACCATGCGATCAGTCATGGGCATCGTGCAAAAGCGCACCGGCTCGGTCCGCTATGGCGGGACCGAAACGATTGCGCTTCCGTCTAACCAGATCGCCCGCTTCGGGATCGGCTACTGCCCGGAGGAGCGAGGCATCTTTGCGAGCCTCAACGTCACCGAGAACCTGCTGCTGCCGCCGGCCGTCAAGGGCGAGGGCCTCTCGCTCGACGAGATCCACAAGCTGTTTCCGCAGCTCAAGGAGCGGGCCCGCAGCCAAGGCACGAAGCTTTCGGGCGGCGAACAGCAGATGCTCGCCATTGCCCGTATCCTGCGCACGGGGGCAGAGCTCTTGCTCCTCGACGAGCCAACCGAGGGACTAGCCCCCGTAATCGTTCAGCAGATCGGGATCGTCATTCGCGACCTGAAGAAGCGCGGCCTCACCATACTGCTCGTCGAGCAGAACCTGCATTTCGCCTCCACTGTTGCCGATCGCCACTACGTGGTCGAGCATGGCACCGTGGTCGATGAGATCGAGAACCGGGACTTGGGCGCGAACCGTCAGCGGCTCGAGACATATCTCGGCGTTTAAATGAACTGAGCCAATGGAGAGAAACATGCGTTGGAAGGCTGCTGCACTCTCAGCGTTGACCGCGTTTGCCGCGCCCGCGGCACTCGCGCAAATGAGCGACGGCGTGATCAAGATCGGCGTCATGAATGACCAGTCGGGCACCTATGCGGACCTCTCGGGACAGGGCTCGGTGTGGGCGGCGCGCAGAGCGATCGACGACTACTGCAAGTCGAACAAGTGCGAGAAGATCGAGGTCGTCTTCGCCGATCACCAGAACAAGCCGGACATCGGCTCGAATATCGTGCGCCAGTGGTACGATGTCGACAAGGTCGATGTCGTGGTCGACGTGCCGACATCATCCGTGGCTCTTGCCGTCAACAACATCACAAAGGAAAAGAACAAGGCGTTCCTCGTCTCCGGTGCCGCGGCATCGGACCTGACGGGCAAGGCCTGCTCGCCCAATACCGTCCATTGGACATATGACACTTGGGCACTCGCCAACGGCACCGGCAATGCGGTCGTCAAGACCGGCGGAGACACGTGGTTCTTCCTCACTGCGGATTACGCCTTCGGCCATGCGCTCGAGCGCGATACGGCCGCAGTCGTCGAGAAGAGCGGCGGCAAGGTCGTCGGTCGCGTCCGCCATCCCTTCCCGGGGCAGGACTTCTCGTCGTTCCTGCTGCAGGCACAGCAGTCCAAGGCCAAGATCCTCGGCCTTGCCAACGCGGGCAGCGACACGACCAACTCGATCAAGCAGGCCGCCGAGTTCGGTATCGTCCAGGGCGGACAGAAGCTGGCGGGTCTCCTCGTCTTCATTACGGACGTGCACGCGCTTGGCCTGCAGACAGCACAGGGGCTGATCCTCACCGAAGCCTGGTACTGGGACCAGACGGACGCCAACCGTGCGTTCTCGGCTGAGTTCGAGAAGGCCAACAAGGGCAACAAGCCGACGATGGTTCAGGCCGGCGTCTACTCCGCGGTCACGCATTACCTCAAGGCGGTGCACGAGCTGAAGTCTGACGCCGATGGCGCCGCCGTCGTCGCGAAGATGAAGGCAACGCCAACCGAGGACGCGCTCTTCGGCAAGGGCGAGATCCGCGCCGATGGCCGCAAGATTCACCCCATGTACCTTTTCGAGGTGAAGGCGCCTAAGGACAGCAAGGGCAAGTGGGACTACTACACGCTCCGAGCCACGATCCCGGCGGCAGACGCCTTCCGGCCGATCGACCAGGGCGACTGCCCGCTTGTGAAGAAGTGAAGTTGCCGGGGAGGCGGCACTAAAGTGCCGCCTTTTCCGACTCGAGGCGGGAAGAGCGCATGTTTGAACTTCTTGGCGTGCCACCTCAGGCGTTGTTCGGCCAGCTCTTGCTCGGCCTGATCAACGGGGCGTTCTACGCGCTGCTCAGCCTCGGCCTCGCCGTCATCTTCGGGATGCTCAACGTCATCAACTTCACGCATGGTGCCCAGTACATGATGGGCGCGTTCGGCGCGTGGATGCTGATGCAGTACGTGGGCATTCCCTACTGGGGGGCGCTGCTCATCGTGCCGGTCATCGTCGGCGCCACGGGCATTTTGCTCGAACGACTGCTTCTCTCGAGGCTCTACCACCTCGACCACCTCTACGGCCTGCTGTTGACCTTCGGCCTCGCGTTGATCATCGAAGGGCTGTTCCGCAAGCAGTACGGCTCGTCGGGCCTGCCCTATACGAATCCCATCCCGGGCGGCACGAACCTCGGTTTCATGTTCCTGCCGTGGTATCGCGGCTGGGTCGTCGCATTCTCGATCGTCGTCTGCCTCGCGACGTGGTTCATGATCGAGAAGACCAAGCTCGGAAGCTATCTGCGGGCGGCCACCGAGAACCCGACGCTCGTTCGCGCCTTCGGCATCAACGTACCGCGCATGATGACGCTCACATATGGGTTCGGCGTCGGGCTCGCCGCGCTCGCCGGCGTGCTCGCGGCGCCAATCTACTCCGTGAACCCGATCATGGGATCGAACCTCATCATCGTCGTGTTCGCCGTCGTCGTGATCGGCGGCATGGGCTCGATTATGGGTTCGATCGTCACCGGTTTCGGCCTCGGCGTCATCGAGGGCCTGACGAAGGTCTTCTATCCCGAGGCCTCCAGCACGGTGATCTTCATCATCATGGCCATCGTGCTCATGATCAGGCCGGCCGGCCTCTTTGGAACGCAGCGTTGAGAGCCACGATGAAAAGCTACGACATGCCGATCTTTGCCGCGCTGATCGCCCTGCTCCTCGTGGCGCCGCTAGCGGTCTATCCGGTCTTCCTGATGAAGGTCCTCTGCTTCGCGCTCTTCGCGCTGGCCTTCAACCTGCTGGTCGGCTACGTCGGACTCCTGTCGTTCGGGCACGCGATGTTCTTCGGCTTCTCAGCCTACATCTCGGCCTACACAGTCAAGTCATGGGGATGGAACCCCGAGTTCGGGATACTGGCCGGAACGGCGGTCGCAGCACTCCTCGGTCTGGTTGCCGGCGCGATCGCGATCCGCCGCCAGGGCATCTATTTCGCGATGGTGACGCTGGCGCTCGCACAGATGGTGTTCTTCTTCTGCCTGCAGGCGCCATTCACCGGCGGCGAGGACGGCATCCAGGGAGTACCGCGCCGAGCGCTCTTCGGTATTCTCGATATTCGAAGCGACATGAACTTCTACTATGTCGTGCTCGCGATCTTCGCGGCAGGCTTTCTCATCATCTACAGGACGATTCATTCCCCGTTCGGCCAGGTGCTCAAGGCCATCCGAGAGAACGAGCCGCGCGCGATCTCGCTCGGTTACAAGGTCGATCAGTACAAGCTGCTGGCATTCGTACTTTCGGCCGGCTTGACGGGCCTCGCCGGCAGCACGAAAGCCATCGTGTTCCAGCTCGCCTCACTGACGGATGTGACCTGGCAGATGTCCGGCGAGGCCGTGCTCATGACGCTGGTCGGTGGCATGGGGACCGTGTTCGGCCCGATGGTTGGCGCTGCAATCATCATCACGATGCAGAACTATCTCGCCGGCTTCGGCGAATATGTGCTCGTCATCCAGGGCGTTATCTTCGTCATCACGGTGCTGCTCTTCCGTCGGGGTGTGGTCGGCGAGATCGCCGCGCTTGGCGCTCGGCTGGCGCGCTCCCGCGAAGAAACGGTGACGAGCCCAGCAACAGCTACGCATTGAGCAAATAGTTAACTGCTCAGCAAACGCACTAAAGGCGGGCCGCCCGCCGCGGCTTCCTCAAATTCAACCACACAATTTCGCGATATATAACAATGGATTGAGGACCCAGAAGCAGCCGCATACCACCTCAAGGAGTGTGAGTGGATATCTTGCAGTAGGCGGATCACTGATCAAGGCGCAAAATTAGAATCAATTGTTGTCTGACCTCTTAGCAAATCCTTGCCGCGCGCACGCTACGTCTGTCGTGCACCAAGCAGGGATCAACTGGAAATGAAAGTTCCTTACATCACCGCGCTCTGTGCCGCGGGCGCAATTTCACTCGGCGGGGCGGCTTTCGCCACGGGCAACCTTCTGTCGGGTAGCGTAGCGCCCGCAGCACAGGCACCTCAGGCGGCGGCGCTGCCGATCCCCCAGCGGCATACCCTGGCGGATATGCTGCAGCTCGAAGACGGCATTACCTACGACAACGCGGCAAGGACGCTCGGCACGCTCGGGCATGCTGAGACCTGGCAGGCAGCAAGCCTGCCGGAAATGAAGAATACCGCCGGCATGGCCGTATATGCCTGGCCGAACCCCGATGGTTCGCGCATCGTGCTCGTCTTTCAGCATGACCGCCTCATCCACAGGACGCAGGAAGGCCTGCGCTGATCACGGCAGCCAGCCTCACCGCGCAGACTTATGCGAGCTCGCGCGTCAGCACCGCGATGAGGCGGTCGCAATCGGCTTCGTCGTTGTAGACGTGAGGCGAGATGCGCAGGCGCCCGAGCCGCGGCGCAGCGTATACCTGCTCGGCGGCGAGACGCTCGACGAGGCTGGCCGGCATACCCTTGGAGAAGCCGAGGCTCAGGATATGCGGCGCGCGCACGCGCTCTGACGGCACGTTGACTGGGAGCCCTGAGACACCCTCTACAATGCGCCGTGTCAGCATGGCGAGCCGCTGGACGACCGCCTCCGCCCCCCAAGTCGCCAACATTTCCATGCCGATCGAGGCCATCTCCATCGAGATGAAGTGATCGCGCTCGCCCATGTCGTAGCGGCGCGCGTCGGGAAGGTAGCGCGTGTCAGTAAAATAGACGGGGTTCTCCGCCTTGACGTCGCGGCGTCCGAAAGACGTCTGTTCGAGTGGCAAGCCTCCCTGATGGCGCTTTGCCACGTAGATGAAGGCACGGCCGTAGGGTCCGAGCACCCACTTGTAGGTCGGAAAGATCAGAAAATCGGGATCCAGGCGCTTCACGTCGGTCGCGATGACGCCGACGCCATGAGTTGCATCGACGAGGAAAGCAGCGCCCTGCCGCTTGAGCGCCGCCTGCACGCGCGCGATGTCGACGAGCCCCCCATCCGACCAATGCACGGAGGAGATCGAGCAGAGCGACAGCGGCAGCGCGCCCGGGCGCTCGATGGCTGCAAGCACCGCACTCGTCCAGTCGGCATCCGCCGGCTGCGGCACCGTCTCGACCGCAAAGCCCTGCGCGTCAGCGCGCGTCATCCATTCGAGGACGGGCGACGTGTGGTCGTTCTCGAGCACAAGGACGCGAGAGCCTTTTGCGGGCGCGAGCACCTTGCCGGCAATAGCGACGCCGTAGCCGACGGACGAGACGAGCGCGACATCATCTGGATCGGCACCGATCAGGCGTGCAGCAGCCGCGCGGGCGCGCTCATGCTGGGCATTGGCGAAGGCGGCGTCGATTTTCCAAGGCTGCGCCTTGCGGCCGACGGCGAGCCGCGCCGCTTCCTGCGTCGCGCGCGGCAAGGGGCTCCATCCGGCCGCATTGAAGTATGCGACCTCGCGCGGCATGTCGAAAAGGTGGCGCTGCGCAGCGAGCATGGGACCTCCGGTTCATCGACGCAGGACATTTTCGTCCTGATCTACACGATCCGGAGGTGATCGGCACGCCTTGGGCCGGCTTATTGTTTAGCGAAGCTCGCGGCTTGCTGGCCTACGCGAGCGGGGCCGTAAATCCGTACCGCGCCGCTCACGTCACCGGTCTGGAGAGTACGGAAGCCCTCCTGATAATGCACCGACATGATCTGGCCGTGTGGGCCCGGGTGATCGAGGCCGATCGCATGGCCAATCTCGTGCGCCAGCGTGTAGCGCAGATCGTACACATTGAGATTGCCGTCGAAGCCGATCTTCCAGCGCTTCACCGGATTGAAGCAGATGAGCGATCGATCGATGGGACGGAGCGGACCCTCGCCCTTCACATAGGCTACGTCGGCGAAGGCATAGGCGATCGGATCGCGCTGCGCACCGATGAGAATATCTGGCTTCCTCCCCGGCGCCGCCTTCTCGAAGCGGATGTTGGCGACCTGCTCCCACATCTCGAAGGCAGCCGCGGCCTCGCGCTCCAGTGCCGCGCGGTCGATCTCCGACAGCTTCAGGAGATCATCCATGGGCACCATGGCACGGCAGTTGCGCGCGTCGTTGAACGCCACGGGGCGGTCGACGAACCCATACGTAACGGTCGCCGGTCCACTATCGCCCCAGCGCACCAAGACGCCGTCGAAGTCAAGAAGCCGGAACCCCAGGAAGCCTGCGGCCTGTGCCGCACCAATCCCCACCAGCCCGGCCAACGCCAGGCCAATTAGCCATCGTCCCACGTGCTGATCCCCGATCCCCTAGCCCAACTCCCACCAAACGATCTTCAACCCGCTCCCCATAGAGTTGTGCATCACACAGTAAGGATTCTGAGGCGCGCGCCAAGCCCGGAATCGAGGCGGATTGTCGCGCTTGTGGAACCTTTTTCGGCACAGCGCGTGCGCCGTGATCTGCATTTCAGATCGCTGCCTACTTGTGCTGTCATGCGCACCAGATTGCGTTATGAATTCGGCATCAAGAAACTCAGGAGATCAGAATGAGCCGGACCGCCGCCACAACCTTCGCGTCCCCGTTCAACCCTCTTCGCCTGCATGAGCGCACGCTCGCCGTGCAGATGGCAGCCGTCCTGTTCGGCACCGCTCTGATGACAGCTTCTTCCTACATCTCCGTGCCTATGATCCCCGTGCCCATGACCATGCAGACGCTGGCGGCGACCATGATCGGCGCGCTCTACGGTTGGCGGCTCGGCGCACTGACAATTGCCGTGTGGCTGCTCCAAGGTGCTCTCGGCCTGCCGGTCTTCTCCAATGGAACCGGCGGCATCGCGCGCCTCGCCGGCCCGACAGCGGGCTATCTCTTCGCATTCCCGATCGCGGCGGCCGTGACCGGCTGGCTCGCCGAGCGCGGCTGGACGGGCGATCGTGTCGTACGCGCGTTCGCGTCGATGCTCGCCGGCAATGCGCTCATCCTGCTGATGGGCTGGGCATGGCTCGCACTGCTCATCGGTGGCGAGAAGGCTTTCTGGGCCGGCGTTGCGCCCTTCGTCCTCGGTGCCATCGTGAAGTCGGCCCTCGGCGCAGCAATCCTCAAGGCCATGAAGGCCACCGTCCAGCGGGCGGCTTAAGTCCAAAAAATAGCAGGTGGGTCCGGGAGGGTGTCCCTCCCGGTAGAGAGCGAGACTAGTCTCGCGCGCGCCGCAGGCGGAACAGGGCTGCCGCCCTGTAACCCGCATCGTGCCAAAGGCGCGTGTCTTCGACACGACGGACACCCCCGGACCCCCGTCTTTTTGTGACTTGGAGTTCGGCGCTAGCCGAGGAGCGTGAGATAAGTCGGCGCCACAGCGTCCGTGAGCCAGACGCCGTTGTCCGCCTGCCAGAAGACGAGCCCGTCGGCGTACATGCGCGCCGTGTCCACCTGAAAGATGACCGGCACGCCGTGACGCATCCCGACGCGGCGCGCCGTCTCTTGGTTCGGCGAGAGATGCACGTGCTGGCGCTTGCCGGGCTTCAAGCCCTCGGCGAGGATCGCGTCGATGTTCGTGCGTGCCGTGCCGTGGAACAGTACGGCGGGCGGCGTTGACGGCGGAAGATCGAGATCGACCTCGACTGAGTGACCTTGCGCGGCGCGAATGCGCGAGCCGTCCGCAGAGAGCGTGAAGCGCTGCTTGTCGCTCGTTGCCACGATCTCCTGAAGCGTCGCGCGATCGAGCACAACACCGGCCGCATTCGTCCTCGCAATGAGCTCATCGACATCCGTCCAGCCCTGCGCATCGAGTTCGATGCCGATCCGCTCCGGCGCGTGACGCAGGACGAGGCTCAGGAACTTGCTCGTCTGCTTGCTCATGCGGGGCGCTCCGCCTCAGCGATAGATGATGTCCGCTTCGATGGTCGTCGGCTTGTCCGGTGAAACATTGGCCAGCGACGCGAGCGGGAAACGCCAAGTGACCTTGCTCTTATCCGCCGAAAGCTCGCCATTCGTATTCTCGATGCGCTTGCTCGTAAGGCTCAGCGTCAGATAGCGATTGGCGAACATCGCCTCCATCATTGCTGCCGCCATCTTGGCTGCTTCCGGGGGCAGCTCGGGCTGCTTGGCAGGCGTCATGCCCATGCGCAGGCGATAGCCGGACGGGAGACGCGTGAGGGAAATGTCCTGTTTCGGCACGGAATCGGCATTCGGTACTTCGACCTTCATCGCGCGCTCGACAGCAGCGATCGGATCCGAGACATCGAAGATGAGGGTGCACGTTTCCATATCGCCGCGCTTGCCGCGGCGGCTTTCCGCCGAGCGCACGCCATCGGGCAGCGGCTCGTTCGTGGGCCACGGCTTCCCGCAGTCTGCAAGCGGATTGGGCGTCTTGTCGCTGCCGAATTGCTTGGCGAGTTGCGGATTCGTCAGAAGTGCCGCCAGCTCCGCCGACATGCCGACCTCGAGTTCGACGCGAGCCTCGCCATTCTCGAGGAATGTCGCGTTTTTCGTGAGATCGATGCAGCCCGTGAGCAGCAGCGACACGCCGAGCACCGCGCTCGCCGCCATCATCCGGAAGTAGGTCATACGTCCCTCCTGCCCCAAGAGCCGCCACCTCATAACAGAACGGGAGCCGCGCGGCTCCCGTCATACACATCGAAATTGTGAGCAGACTAAGCCGCCGTCAGCAGCCCCCCGGCCTTCGACAGCTCGCGCAGATGATGATCGGCGTTGCCGAACAGGAGGTCGATCATGGTGAGCCGCTTGAAGTAGTGGCCGCCCTTGTACTCCATGGTCATGCCGATGCCGCCATGAAGCTGGATGGCCTCCTGGCCGACATGCCGCGCAGATTTGCCGATCTGCACCTTGACGGCGTGCATGGCGCGGCGGCGTTCGACATCGTCCGGCTCGTCGATCATCACGCACGCATAGTAGGCCATACTCTTGGCTTGCTCGACGGACACGAACATGTCCACTGAGCGGTGCTGCAGCACCTGGAAGGAGCCGATCGGCACGCCGAACTGCTTGCGCGTCTTGAGATACTCGACAGTCAGCTCGTGCAGCGCCGCCATGCCACCGACAGCCTCGGCGGCGAGATAAGCAATGCCGTTCTGCACCGTGCGCTCGATCACCGGAAATGCTTTGCCGGCATTGCCGATCACGGCATCGGCGACGACCTTGACGCCCGAGAGCGTGATGTCGGCGGCGCGCGTGCCGTCCTGTGTCGGATAACCGCGTCGCGTCACGCCCGGCGCACTCGCATCGACGAGAAAGAGCGCGAGGCCGTCCTTGCTCGCGCGATCACCCGATACGCGCGCCGATACGACGAGCTTGTCGGCACTGTCACCGCCGAGCACGACGCACTTGGCACCTTCCAGCACATAGCCGCCCTTGCCGTCCGCTTTCGCCGTCGTCGCGACATTTGCGAGATCGAAGCGCGCCTCGGGCTCCTGGTGTGCAAAGGCGAGCGTCAGTGTGCCCGCAGCGACTTCCGGCAGAACGGCGGCCTTCATGGCCTCGCTCGCGCCGAGGCGAAGTGCCGATCCTGCGAGGATCACAGTCGGGAAATAGGGCTCGAGAACCTGCGCCTTGCCGAAGGCTTCGCCGACCAGCATGGTCTCGACCGCGCCCTGGCCCATGCCGCCGTGCTCCTCGGCAAAGGGAATGGCGAGAAGGCCCATCTCGGCGAACTCCTTCCAGAGTGCCTCGCTGTAGCCCTTCGGCGACTTCATGAGCGACGTGCGCGTCTTCACTTCAGCGTAACGCGCCGCCGTGAGCCGATCGACGCTGTCCTTGAGAAGCTGCTGCTCCTCGCTGAGATCGAAATCCATGAAACTCTCTTCGTGTCTTGTCTGATGCGAATGCGGGGCGAGATCGAAGTCTCGACGCTCAGAAGCCGAGTACGGCCTTCGCGAGAATGTTGCGCTGAATCTCGTTTGAACCGCCGTAGATCGAGACCTTACGGTAGTTGAAGTACGTGGGCGCAGCAGGTGCGGCCCAGTCCGCGCCGATCGGCGGCTCGTTGTGGCCGATCATCTCATCGTCGTCGTTGGCGTAGGGGATCGCGAGCGGACCCGCGAGCTCCATCAGCAGCTCGGTCACGGTCTGCTGGATCTCCGAGCCTTTGAGCTTAAGCATGGAGGTCGCAGGGTTCGGCTTGCCGCTCTTGTTGCCGCGCTCGGCCGCGAGAAAGCGCATCTGCGTCATCTCGAGGGCCTTGAGCTCGACCTCGGCGAGCGCGACCTTCTCGGCGAACTGCGGATCGTCCATCATCGTGCCGCCGGTATTACCGGGCACGCGCTTCGCCAGTTCCTTGATGCGCGCGACGCGCATCTTCGAGACACCGACGCGGGCAATGCCGAAGCGCTCGTTGCCGAGCAGGAACTTGGCGCAGTCCCAGCCGCGGTTCTCCTCGCCGATCAGGTTCTCGACCGGCACCTTGACGTCATCGAAGAAGACCTCGTTGACTTCAGCGCCGCCGTCGATGAGCTGGATCGGGCGCCGCGTCACGCCGGGCGACGTCATCGGAAAGACGATGTAGGAAATGCCAAGCTGCTTTTTGGCGCTCGGGTCCGTGCGCACGAGGCAGAAGATCCAATCGGCGTACTGCGCAAGCGTCGTCCAGGTCTTCTGGCCGTTGACGACGTAGTAGTCGCCCTGCTTCACTGCAGTGGTCGTGAGTGAGGCGAGATCGGAGCCTGAGCCCGGCTCCGAGAAGCCCTGGCACCACCAGTCGTCGAGCGAGGCCATGCGCGGCAGGAACTTCTTCTTCTGCGCCTCGGTGCCGAACTGGATCATCACCGGCCCGTTCATCGACGTGTTGAACGCGAGCGGCGGCGGCACGCCGTTGGCCTGCATCTCCTCGAGGAAAATGTATTGCTGCACGGGTGTCCACTCAGTGCCGCCCCACTCTTTCGGCCAGTTGTAGACGGCCCAGCCCTTGCGGTGCAGTGTCTTCTGGGAGGTGACCATGTCCTCCTTGGTGAGATGGCGGCCCTCAATCGATTTCGAGCGGATCGAAAGGGGGATCTCGGTCTGGAAGAAGGTGCGCACTTCCTGTCGGAAGGCATTTTCCTCGGGGCTGAAGCGCAGATCCATGGGCGGCTCCTCGGTCTACTTGATTTGGCGGCACATTAGGCCGGTCGGGCGTTCAGGTCGAGGCAGGTTCGGATGCGGCTGAGCGGCGCGCAGCCTCCTCGGCGACCAGTTCCTTCTTCGAGAGCTTGCCGACGGCGGTCTTCGGCAGGTTCTCACGGAACTCTAGCGCGGCCGGCATTTCATGACGGCCAATCTTGTCGGCGAGAAAGTCGCGCAGCACTTCGAGCGTGAAGCGGGCGGCACCGGCCTTGAGCTTGATGAAGGCCTTGGCGGCCTGTCCGCGATAGGCATCGGGAATGCCGATCACTATCACCTCTTCGACGGCCGGGTGCTCGTAGATGGCCTCCTCGATCATGCGCGGATAGACGTTGAAGCCGCCCGAGATGATCATGTCCTTCTTGCGGTCGGTCAGGAAGAAGAAGCCTTCGGCATCCATGTAGCCGATGTCGCCGGTCAGCAGATAGCCATCGGCGAAGGCGGCAGCCGTCTCCTCTGGACGGTTCCAGTAGCCGCGCGTGACGTTCGGCCCCTTGATGCGGATCTCGCCGATCTCGCCGGGCGGCAGGACGCGGCGCGGATCGTCGAGCGCGACCACATCCATGAGAATGCCGGGCAGCGGCAGTCCGATGCTGCCGCGAAGATCGGGCCGGTGGCTTGGGATATTGGCGCCTGCGGGCGCGGTCTCGGTCATGCCCCAGCCACCACCGAGCTGGAGGCCGGTGATGGCCTTGATACGGTTCTCGATCTCGACGGGTACGGCCGCGCCACCCGACGATGCGCTCTTCAGTGACGAGAAATCCAGCTTTTCGACACCCGGATAGTTTGCGAGCGCGATCCACATGGTCGGCACGCCGGGAAAGCTCGTGGCGCGCTTCTCGGTTATGTCGCGCAGCGTCTGGTCAATATCGAAGCGCAACCGCAGCATGATCTCATTGCCGAGATCGATGTTGCGCGTGAGGCAGGCCGTGATGGCGTACATATGAAAGAGCGGCAGCACGCAGATGACGCGGCCCTCGCCGGGCTCCACTGAGGACTGCGGCGCCGACCAGGCCTTGCCGATCTCGACGGCGGCCGTGAGATTCGCGTGGCTCAGGATCGCGCCCTTGGGCTGGCCCGTGGTGCCGCCGGTATACTGAAGGAGCGCGATGTCATCCGGCACAACCTCGGGCCATGCGGCGGGCGGCGGTGCTCCGGCGACCTCGTCGAAGGACAAGAGGCCCTCCTGAGGCACCGGCATCGGCGCGGTTACCGCCGAGGGTCCCCATGCCGCGTCATCGGCAATGATCACGCGATCGACGTAGCCGGCAGCCTTGAGCTTGAGCGCCACGCCGGCCATAGGCCCGATGTTGGTCGTGATGAGCGTGCGGGCACCTGCATCCTTGAGCTTGTGCGCGAGTTCGCGCTCGGCATCGAGCGGCGCGAGATTGACGACGATCCCCCCGATCCGCGTCACGGCGAGCAGCGATACGGGCTGCACTGGACAATTCGGCAGGTAGAGGGCGACGCGCTCGCCCTTGGCTATGCCGAGACGCAGAAGCCCGGCGGCAAAGCCCTCGACCCGGCGGCCGAATTCCCGATAGCTTATCCGGCGGTCGCGATACTCAAAGGCTGGCTTCTCATCCCAGCGCGCGACGGCGCGCAAGAGCAGGGCGGGTAGCGTACCGACCTCGATATGCGCATCCCATCGGACGCCCGGCGGATAGCTCTTTTCCCAGGGAAGAGGGCGTGCGATCTGCATGAAAGGCCGCAGGTGCTCCGTGCAATGAGGCGGTCAACCTAGGCGCGGCCATCGAGGTTGGCAACGGGCGCGGAAACGCTACAATTATGGTGCGCTGCGGCATCGCCGGGCCCCGCACGGCAGCCATCCGGCGCACGCCGGACCACAGGCTTGAAGTCCGGGACAATTACGGCATATGAGAAACATTCAAAGCAGCCGCCCTCATCGGCAGGGCCGCATTGCCGCCTGGAGAGAGAACCGCACACCATGGCCAGCCCGTCCGCCCCGAAGACGCTCTACGACAAGATTTTCGACGACCACATCGTCGACCAGCAGCCGGACGGGACGTGCGTGCTTTATATCGATCGCCATCTCGTGCACGAGGTGACTTCGCCGCAGGCCTTCGAGGGACTGGCGCTGGCCGGACGCAAAGTGCGTGCGCCGGAGAAGACGCTCGCCGTCGTCGATCATAACGTGCCGACCTCCGATCGCCGCGCCGGCATCAAGGAGGAGGAGTCGCGCATCCAGGTCGAGGCGCTGGCCAGAAACGCCAAGGATTTCGGCATCGAGTATTTCAACGAGCTCGATGTGCGCCAGGGCATCGTGCACGTGATTGGCCCCGAGCAGGGCTTCACGCTACCCGGCACGACCATCGTGTGCGGCGACAGCCATACCTCGACGCATGGTGCGTTTGGCGCGCTCGCGCACGGCATCGGCACGAGCGAGGTCGAGCACGTGCTCGCGACTCAGACGCTGCTCCAGCGCCGCATGAAGAACATGAAGGTCGAGGTCAAGGGCACGCTGCCCGCGGGCGTGACGGCCAAGGACATCACGCTCTCGATCATCGGCGAGACGGGCACGGCCGGCGGCACCGGCCACGTCATCGAGTATTGCGGCGACGCCATTCGTGCCCTCTCCATGGAAGGCCGCATGACGGTCTGCAACATGTGCATCGAGGGTGGCGCGCGCGCCGGCATGGTGGCGCCGGACGAGACGACCTTCGAATACCTCAAGGGCCGGCCGAAGTCGCCCACGGGCAAGGCCTGGGATCTGGCCGTACGCTACTGGGAGACGCTTCGCTCCGATGAGGGCGCCCACTTCGACAAGGTGCTGACGCTCGATGCGGCGAACCTGCCGCCGGTCGTCACCTGGGGTACGAGCCCCGAGGACGTGATCTCGGTCGGCGGCCGCGTGCCGACACCTGAGGAGGCGCATAACGAGCAGAAGCGTGCCTCCATTCAGCGCGCGCTCGACTACATGGGCCTCAAGGGCGGCGAGAAGATCACCGACATCACGATCGACCGCGTGTTCATCGGCTCGTGCACGAACGGTCGCATCGAGGACCTGCGCGCAGCCGCTGCGGTTATTCAGGGCCACAAGATCAATCCGAACGTGAGCGCGATGATCGTGCCGGGTTCGGGTCTCGTGAAGGAGCAGGCCGAAGCCGAAGGCCTCGCGCAGATCTTCATCGATGCGGGCTTCGACTGGCGCGAAGCGGGCTGCTCCATGTGCCTCGGCATGAACCCGGATCAGCTCCGCCCGCGCGAGCGCTGCGCTTCGACGTCGAACCGCAATTTCGAGGGCCGCCAGGGCCGCCTCGGCCGCACGCACCTCGTCTCGCCGGCCATGGCAGCGGCGGCGGCGATCGCCGGCCGCTTTGTCGACATCAGGACGTGGAAGTAGGGCACGGCGAGCGTAGCTCGAACTTCCGAACGGCGGATAGCGCACGGCGCCATCCGCCGTTTGCCGTTCTTGAGCGCATCCGGATCGCCTAGACTGCGGCCCAACAAGCAACAGCAGTCAGGGAGAACGCCAATGCGTGCCGCGATCCTGCGTAAGGGCAACATCGTCGTCGATACACTGCCTGATCCCAAGCCCGGTCCAGGGCAGGTCCTCGTGAAGACACTCGCTTGCGGCATCTGCGGCTCGGACCTGCACGCGCGGCTCTATGCGGATCTCATGAACAAGGCCCTCGTCCACGTGCCGTGGCGCAAGGGCATGGATCTCTCGAAGGACATCGTGTTCGGACACGAGTTCTGCGCAGAAGTCATCGAGAACGGCCCCGGCACCGAGGGTCGCTTCAAGCCGGGCGCGCGCGTCACGTCCGTGCCGCGCACGGTCGTGGATGGACGTGTCGAGGGCGTCGGCTATTCCGATCGAAATGTCGGCGGCTATGCCGAGCGCATGCTGCTCGGCGAGCGCTTCCTGCTCGAAGTGCCGAATGGGCTCGCGAGTGAGCACGCGGCATTGAGCGAGCCGCTTGCGGTCGGTGTCCACGCCGTTGCGAAAGCACGGCTGCAGGATGGCGAGGTGCCGCTTGTCATAGGCTGCGGCCCCGTCGGACTTGCAGTGATCGCCGCGCTGCACTTGAAGCGGAAGACCGTGAAGCTTGGGCCGATCATCGCTTCGGACTTCTCGCCGAAACGTCGCGAGATCGCGGCAATCATGGGCGCCGATGTCGTCGTCGATCCGGCAAAGGAGTCGCCCTACAAGAGCTGGGAAGCGCACGCGAAACTCTCGCCGGAGGAAGCCGCTAAGGTCCCGCCATCCGCCGTCACGGGACCGGCCACCGTGCGCCCGCAGGTGATCTTCGAATGCGTCGGCGTGCCCGGCATGATCCAGAACATCTTCCAGGGCGCCGCGCAGGATGCGCGTGTCGTCGTGGTCGGCGTGTCCATGGAGACGGATCGGCAAGAGCCGCTGATCGCCATCTTCAAGGAGCTCAATCTGCAATACGTGTTCGCCTACACCGCCGATGAGTTCGCGGTTGCCCTGAAGCTGCTCGCCGATGGCGAGGTCGACGGCAGTGCGCTCATCACATCGCGTGTCGGCCTCGACGGCGTGAGCATACTCGCGTATCGGCCTGTGCTAGCGCGGCTGAAGGAAGCAAAAGGCTGCTCGGCAGATGATGTTCTGTCGATAGCCCGCGCGTCGCCGTTCTTCGAACGGATCGAGGAGAAAGCGCGCGAACACGTGGTCATCATGGGCAACTCGCACGCGATCGTGTCTTTTGCTGTCCGAAAAGAAACTGGGGCGATCGAAGTTCCGGCTGCCCTATGGCGAGTAAAGTTTTTGTAGCGCGCGAGAAGCCTGCCGCTGAGGCATCTCGCGACAGGCCTTCTCGGTTCAGCATACAATGCATTTAGTAGGCTACTTCAGCTCGTCCGGCACCTTGCCGCCGTTCGCGGCGAGCTTGGCCATGACCTGCTTGTGCAGCCACGTGTTCATGGCCGCGCTGTCGCTCGTGCTGCCGGTATAGCCGAGCTCCTTCGCCAGCTCCTTGCGCGCAGCGAGGCTGCTGTCGAGCTTCAGGAGCTTCATCAGATCCACGATCGACTTGCGCCAATCGAACTTCTCCTTCGATGCCTTGGCAAGCGCATCGAGATTGGCGGCCACATCAACAACTGCAGCAGCGGCAGCGGGCTTTGCGCCGGCGGCGGGCGTCGCGGCAGGCGCTGTACCGGTTGCGGATGCGCCGGCCGTCGGCGTCGAGATGATGCTCGTATCCGTGCCCCAGATCGCCGCTTTGATTGTGTCGAAAATGCCCATAATGGACTCCTGCCACTGGATACGGCGGATGGCCCGCCTGCCGACGCCCCGAGCCCTCGAGACATCGCAGTCTAGCCGTCCAGACTGTGGCTGTCTGTGGTCGGAACTATTGATGCGAGGGCACAATTCTCCCTACGTTTGGGCGAAAATGCGCGAAAGCGTGGAGCGGGGTCTGCGCTATTTGTCGGCGTACGGATTGGCGCCCTTGCGCAGATTGATGCGGATGGGCGTGCCGGACAGTCCAAAGACCTCGCGCAAGCTATTCTTCAGATAGCGCAGGTAGGACTCCGGAATACCGCCCGGCTGCGAGCAGAAGGCGATGAATGTCGGCGGGCGAGCCGAGGGCTGCGTCATGTACCGGATGCGGATGCGTCGCCCTTTGGATTGTGGCGGCGAATGACGCGAGACTGCAACCGCAAGCCAGCGGTTGATGTCAGCTGTCGAGATGCGGCGTGACCATACGGCGTGGGCGTCGAGGACCGCCTTCATCAGCTTGTCGAGGTTGCGTCCCGAGGCGGCAGATATGGTCACGACGGAAACGCCTGCAACCTCGGCGAACGTCTCCGCGACCGTCTCCTTGAGATCCTTCAGTTTTGCCTGCTTGTCCTCGACCAGATCCCACTTGTTGACCGCGATGACAAGCGCGCGTCCCTCCTCGATGATCATGTTGCCGATGGTCAGATCCTGCTGCTCGAAGGGCCGCTCGGCATCGACAAGGAGCACCACGACCTCGGCGAAGCGGATCGCGCGCACGGCATCGCTCGCAGCGAGCTTTTCCGCGAATTCGTCGATGCGTGCCTTACGGCGGAGGCCTGCCGTATCGAACAGCTTGATCGCCCGGCCCTGCCAGGTGAGATCGCTCGAGATGGAGTCTCGCGTCAGCCCGGGCTCGGGGCCAGTGATCATGCGCTCCTCGCCGAGGATCGCATTCACCAGCGTGGACTTACCCGCGTTCGGCCGCCCGACGATGGCAACGCGGATCGGCTTGCCGGGATCCTCGGCCTCCCCCTCGTCCTCTTCGACGGGCGCTGCCTCGGATTCGGTATCCGGCTCCTCGCTGCGCCGCTTGCGCCGCGCCTTCACGATCGGCTTCAGGTTGAGCGCGGCGAGCAATTCGCTTTCAAGTTCTGCCAAGCCCTCGCCGTGCTCGGCGGAGATGGCAACCGGCTCGCCGAGCCCGAGCGCGTACGCATCGTAGAAGCCCTCCGTCCCGGCCTTGCCCTCGCACTTGTTGGCGACGAGGACTACCGGCCGCCCCGAGGCACGTGCGATCGTCGCGAACGCCTTGTCCGCCGGCGTCACCCCGGCGCGGGCGTCGAAGACGAAAGCGATGGCGTCGGCATCGCGAATGGCCGCTTCGGACTGGGCGCGCATCCGGTCGGCAATGGAGCCCCGGTCGGCCTCCTCGAGCCCGGCCGTGTCCACGACCTCGATCCTTTGCCCGCCGATGTCGGCATCGCCCTCGCGCCGGTCGCGGGTGAGGCCCGGCATGTCCGAGACCAGCGCCGTCCGCCGCCCGGTCAGGCGGTTGAATAGCGTCGACTTGCCGACATTCGGCCGGCCGACGATGGCGATGGTAGGCATTTTAGCGATCCTCGGGCGGTCCCGGCCGTGCCGGGAGGGCGTATGCGGCCGGAGTTAGGGCCTTGCGACGTTCAGCGCAAGGCGAATGCCGTTTTTTGGCTGTATCGGGGCATCGACAACATCAAATGTTTGCTGTATGACGCCCACCAATCTTTCCCCACAAAGTGGGTTGCATGAGCCGTAAGCATCCGGCAACCGGATGGCTTCTAGGTGCTCCTCTGCTGTGGCTGCCAAAAACGGAAAACAACAATGAACATCATCGCAGAGCTCGAGAAAGAGCAGATTCGCGCCATTTCCGCCAAACGCGGGGTGCCTGACTTCCAGGCCGGCGACACCGTCAAGGTCATGGTGAAGGTCATCGAAGGCACGACCCAGCGCCTCCAGGCTTACGAGGGCGTGGTCATCGCCCGCTCCGGCCAGGGCCTGAACGAGAATTTCACGGTCCGCAAGATCTCCTATGGCGAGGGCGTCGAGCGCGTCTTCCCGATCTACTCCCCATTCATCGCCGAGATCACCGTGCTGCGCCGCGGCCGCGTGCGCCGTGCGAAGCTGTACTACCTGCGTGGCCTGCGCGGACGCGCTGCGCGCATCATCGAGCGCACCGACGCGCGCGCCAAAAAGCTCAATGCGGCCTGGAAGGGCTTCAAGAAGCCGAAGGGTGCAGCCGACGACCTGACGAAGATCAAGGGCATCACGCCGGAGCTTGCCTCCCGTCTCGCCCAGCTCAATCTGATCAAGTACGACCAGCTTGCAGATCTCTCCGACGAGGACAGCGGGAACATCGACGAGGCGCTGAAGCTCGAAGGCGTGATCGAGAAGCAGGACTGGGTCGGTCAGGCCCGGGCCCTGATTGCCGAGGCCACCGCCGACGAGGTTGCGGTCGAGGGCGAAGGCGAGGCGAAGTCCTGACGATCGGCCCTGCTCATGGTTACGATGTCGCGATTGACGCTTACCGGAGGTTGGGCTAGAACAGCCCACTTTCGCGAAGATCAAGCCGGTTCGGCCCCTGCCCTCGAAGGCGGGCCGTTTCGGCATTTCGCGGTTTCGGCACCTCAGGTCAAATCCATCCACTCGGCGGGCTAAGCCCTTGACTGAGCGCTAAATTCGAGAAGTTCGAGGAGAAGCACGTGGCCCGTATTGCAGGCGTCAACATCCCGACCCAGAAGCGCGTGCTCATCGCGCTCCAGTATATCCATGGCATCGGCCCGAAGTTCGCCAAGGACATCTGCGAGCGGGTCGGCCTGCCGATGGAGCGCCGCGTCAGCGAGCTGACCGACGCCGAAGTGTTGCAGATCCGCGAGGCGATTGACCGCGACTATATGGTCGAGGGCGACCTCCGGCGCGAAGTTGCAATGAACATCAAGCGGCTCATGGATCTCGGCTGCTATCGCGGCCTGCGCCATCGCCGCGGCCTGCCGGTCAACGGCCAGCGCACGCACACCAACGCCCGCACGCGCAAAGGCCCGGCGAAAGCGATCGCCGGCAAGAAGCAGGCTACCAAGAAGTAATCAGCGGCTTGATACGGGGCCGCGCACTGCGGTCCGACCATCACCACACACGCCCACGCCGTGCAGCGGGGCATCGGAGAGCAGAGCTACATGGCCAAAGAGCAGCAGCGGGGTAAGGTCCGGCGCCGCGAAAAGAAGAACATCGCGTCCGGCGTGGCGCATGTGAACGCGAGCTTCAACAACACCATGATCACCATCACCGACGCGCAGGGCAACACCATAGCCTGGTCCTCGTCGGGCATGATGGGCTTCAAGGGTTCGCGCAAGTCGACGCCTTACGCGGCTCAGATGGCCGCCGAGGATGCTGGCAAGAAGGCCGTCGAGCACGGCGTGAAGCATCTCGACGTCGAGGTTTCGGGCCCGGGCTCGGGTCGCGAATCCGCGCTTCGCGCTCTTCAGGCGGTGGGCTTCCAGATCACGTCGATCCGTGACGTGACGCCCATCCCACACAACGGCTGCCGGCCCCGCAAGCGCCGCCGCGTCTAAGTCGACGCACTACGAGGCTCTCCGCGGCGTCCGGCGCGTTCACGAACGCAGGCCGGACGTCGGCGTGATGAGCTCATGAAATATTCACCGCACCGCGCTCGATTGCGCGGCCAGACACGAGGATCGTCCCGTGACCAACGTGTTGCAGAAGAACTGGCAAGACCTCATCAAGCCCGGCAAGCTCGGCATCGAGACCGGCCGTGACAGCGCGCGTATGGCGACCATCGTCGCCGAGCCGCTCGAGCGCGGTTTCGGCATGACGCTCGGCAATTCGCTCCGTCGCGTGCTGCTGTCGTCGCTCCAGGGCGCCGCCATCACGACCGTGCACATCGACGGCGTGCTCCATGAATTCTCGTCGATCCCGGGCGTGCGTGAGGATGTCACCGACATCATCATGAACATCAAGGAGATCGCGCTGCGCGTCCATTCCGAGGGCGTGAAGCGCATGGTGCTCAAGAAGGAAGGTCCGGGCGTCGCGACAGCTGGCGACATCGAGGCTTCCTCGGACGTCGAGATCCTCAATCCGGATCACGTCATCTGCACGCTCGACCAGGGCGCTGCCATCCGCATGGAGTTCACGGCGACGACAGGCAAGGGCTACGTCCAGGCCGAGCGCAATCGCCCCGAAGACGCGCCGATCGGCCTCATTCCGGTCGACAGCCTCTACTCGCCGGTCAAGAAGGTCTCCTACCGCGTCGAGAACACCCGCGAGGGCCAGATCCTCGACTATGACAAGCTCACCATGTCCGTCGAGACCGACGGCTCGGTGAAGGCCGAGGACGCCGTCGCGCTCGCCGCCCGCATCCTGCAGGACCAGCTCACGGTCTTCATCAACTTCGAGGAGCCGCGCAAGGCCGTCGAGGAGCGCGCGCACCCCGAGCTGTCGTTCAACGCCGCGCTGCTCAAGAAGGTCGACGAGCTCGAACTGTCGGTCCGCTCGGCGAACTGTCTGAAGAACGACAACATCGTCTACATCGGCGACCTCATCCAGAAGACCGAAGCCGAGATGCTGCGCACGCCGAACTTCGGTAGGAAGTCGCTCAACGAGATCAAGGAAGTGCTGGCCGCCATGGGCCTCCATCTCGGCATGGAAGTGCCGAACTGGCCGCCGGACAACATCGAAGACCTCGCCAAGCGCTTCGAGGACCAGTACTGAGAATTGTATTCCCTCTCCCCGTCCTTCACGGGGAGAGGGTTAGGGTGAGGGGCGGCGGCAAACGCCAACGTCAGCTAATGGCGCCGCCCCTCATCCCAGCCTTCTCCCCGTAAACGGGGAGAAGGAGCCAGAAGGGAGAGGCCAAAGAACCTCCCCGCCAACAACTGTAAGGAGAAGACCGCATGCGACACGGAAAGCTGGGGCGCCGCTTCAGCCGCGACAGCGGCCACCGCCAGGCGATGTTCTCGAACATGGCCGCCGCCCTCATCAAGCACGAGCAGATCGTCACCACGTTGCCCAAGGCCAAGGACCTGAAGCGCGTCGTCGAGAAGTACATCACGCTCGCCAAGAAGGGTGACCTTAATTCGCGCCGCCTCGCCGCCTCGCGGCTCCGCGACGACGACATGGTCAAGAAGCTCTTCGACGTCCTCGCACCGCGCTACAAGGACCGCAATGGCGGCTACACGCGCGTGCTCAAGGCGGGCTTCCGCTACGGCGACAGCGCCCCGCGCGCCGTCATCGAGCTCGTCGATCGCGACGAGAGCGTGAAGGGCCGCGAGGATCGCGAGCGCCACGCCGCCGAGCTGGCCGCGCAGGAGAGCTCGGCGAGCTGAGCCGGGCACGCATCCCAAGTTTCAGAAAGCGCGGACGCCCTTGGCTCCGCGCTGTTCCTTTTGCCGCGGGCTGCTGGGAAGAGGTGCTTCCCAACCCTTGCGTGGTGCTATGACCGCGGCGGCCAAAGCGACAGAACAGTGCATGCGGTCGTGGGATGTTCGCGCCTCCGGCGCGAGCGAGGCTAGCCTCGCGCTCCACCAGGGAGACCCCGGACCCCCACCTTTTTTTGACTTGGTACTCGCTGCGCCTTCTGCGAATTCCAGGTCACAAAAGACGGGGGCTCCGGGGTGTCCGTCGTGTCGAAGACACGCGCCTTCGGCACGATGCGGGTCATAGGGCGGCAGCCCCTCCCGCGCTGAAAGCGCGAAGGTTCCACCGCTCACCACTCTCCGAAGCGATAGCCGCGCTTCTTCGCCCCGCCGGTGATCTGCTCGATCAGCGTGTCGCTCATGGTGACGCGCGTACGCCTGCTGATCAGCCAGCTCAACAGGCGCCCGCGCAGGCGATCGCGGACATCCTCGTGCGCCACCGACAGGCCGAGATCGTTCTGCTCCACCGGATCGGCATCGAGATCGAAAAGTTGTGGCGGGAAGCGCTCGAAATGGACGTATTTCCAGCCCGCCTCGCGCACCATGAACCCGCGCGCCTCGTTGACGGCAAGACCCAGCGTGCGCCGCGCGTGACGCAGCGAGAAATCACTGTCGCAGAATGCCGCCTGCCGCCACTCGGGAACCGAAGCGCCCTCCATCAGCGGTACGAGCGACCGCCCTTCGAGACGATGCGGCTCGGGCGCGCCGCCGGCCCAATCGAGAAATGTGGGCGCGAGATCGATCGCCTCAACGAGATGTGAGCTGACCTTGCCGCGCACAGCATCCGCCCCCAGACGGGGATCGAAAACAATAAGCGGGATGCGCACAACTTCTTCATGGAAGAGGTCCTTCTCGCCGAGCCAGTGGTCGCCGAGATAGTCGCCATGATCGCTGGTTACGATGATGATCGTATTCGCGATCTCGCCTGTCGCTTCGAGGTGCGCAACGATACGGCCGACGTGATGATCGAACTGGCTGATCAGGCCCATGTAGGTCGGGATCACCGTCTCCCGCACCTCGTCGCGCGAGAAGTTGAGGCTTTCCTCATGGCTCATGAAGGCGGAGATGACGGGATGCGGCGACGCCCGCTCGCGTTCGGTGCGGTTCGCCGGCGTCACGTGCTCGGGGCCGTACATATCGTGATAGGGCGCCGGGGCGATGTAGGGCCAGTGCGGCTTGATGTAGGATACGTGCAGGCACCACGGCGCGCCACCGCGTGCGCCGCGCATGAAATCGAGCGCGCGGTCGGTCATATAGGCGGTTTCGGAATGCTCCTCACGCACGCGCGCCGGCCGGCGTGCATTGCGCATGGACCAGCCGGACTGCACCTCGCCGTTCTCGTCGAGGACCGAGTTCGCCCAGGAGTGCCAGGGGTTGTCACCGGAGTAGCCGAGTTGGCGGAGCCACAGGTTGTAGGCGGGGTCAGGGCCGCTCAGCTTGCCGTCGACCTCGGGATGCAGCCCATCGTCGCGCTCGAAGGCCTCGAAGCCGCACTGCCAGTAGGGAATGCCGGGACTGCTGCCCGGACTGATGCCGAGAAGAGCCAGCGCTTCGAGATCGGGCTTGAAGTGCGTTTTGCCGACCAACACCGTGCGATAGCCCTGTGGGCGCAGATAGTCGCCGATCGTCTTCTCGTCGATCCGCAGCGGAAAGTTGTTGTAGCTGGCGCCGTGGCTGAAGTTGTAACGCCCAGTATAGAAGCTCATGCGCGAGCCGCCGCAAACCGGCGATTGCACAAACGCCCGCGCGAAGTTGACGCCGCGTCGTGCCAGCGCATCGATGTGGGGTGATTTGATGTGCGGATGGCCGTTGCAGCCCAGGTAGTCCCACCGCAGCTGGTCCGCCATAATGAAAAGGATATTGGGCTGAGCGGGCATCGGCCGTCGCCTCCGGACATGGACGCAGCGTAGCCGCGATGCTACCGGACGGTCGCGCGTGCGTCGAGATCGGTGCATGATGCGGCGCACGGCCGGCGCGAGCGCGACCAGGTGAAGTATGACCGCTGAAGACATATCCGCGACCGATGAAACCCGCCCGCCCTGGCACGCGCGTGTGCTCACGATTTTCCCGGACATGTTTCCAGGGCCGCTCGGCGTATCGCTCGTCGGCACGGCGCTGGAGAACGAGCTTTGGGAGCTCGACTGTGTCGATATCCGCGACTTCGGACTGACCAAGCACCGCACGATCGACGATACGCCGGCCGGCGGCGGCGCCGGCATGGTCATGCGCGCCGACGTGCTCGCCGTCGCCATCGACCATGCCCGCGAGGACATGCCGGATGTACCGCTGATTTACCTGAGCCCGCGCGGCCAGCCGCTCACGCAGGCACGCGTCCGCGAGCTGAGCGCAGGCCCCGGCGCGATCCTCCTCGCGGGACGCTTCGAGGGAGTCGACCAGCGCGTTATCGAGGCGCGCGGGCTCGAGGAGATCTCGATCGGCGACTACGTGCTCTCGGGCGGCGAGCTGGCAGCCATGGTGCTCATCGATGCGTGCGTGCGCCTGCTGCCGGGCGTCATCGGTGCCGAAGCTTCGCTCAGCGAGGAGAGCTTCGAGAGCGGCCTTCTGGAATATCCCCAGTACACGCGCCCGCGCGACTGGGAAGGCCGCGCCATTCCGGAGATCCTACTCTCCGGCGACCACAAGCGCATTGCCGCGTGGCGCCGCGAGGAAGCCGAACGCCTTACGCGCGAGCGGCGGCCCGACCTCATTAAGAAGATGCAGACGTAGGAACCGCACATGATCCCGCTCGTCCTCGGCCTCTTCGTGTTCATTGGTATCCACCTCGTACCGACATGCCCGAGTACGCGCGGCAACGCCACTGCCCGCTTCGGCGAAGGCCCCTACAAAGGCCTCTTCTCGCTCGTGGCGCTCGTCGGTCTCGTCCTGATCATCTACGGCTTTGGTCAGGCGCGCTACGCACCGAGCGGCAATCCTCTGCTTTGGGACCCGCCGCGCTGGACGCGGCACGTCACGATGACGCTCATGCTGCCGGTGTTCGTGCTGCTCGCCGCGGCCTATCTCCCCGGCCGCATCAGCGCCGCCGTCAAGCATCCCATGCTGCTCTCGGTCAAGCTATGGGCCCTCGCGCATCTGCTTGTTTCGGCGCGCCTCGCGAACTTCATCCTGTTCGGCGCGCTGCTCGCCTGGGCCGTGTACGACCGCATTTCTGTCAAGCGGCGCGCTGTTCCGATCAAGAACGGTCCGGTGCGCAACGATATCATCGCGCTCGTCATCGGCCTCGTGGCTTACGCCTTCATGCTGCTCATAGGGCATACGCTCATCATCGGCGTCCCGCTCATTTCCTGAGGCCCCATGCTGACGCTCGATCTCATTGCCTTCGCCACATTCATCGTGCTGATCGGCGGCTATCACATCATCACGGGCTACCGGCCGCTGGTCGATCGCAGCATCGTCGGCGCCGTACAAGCACAGCGCGTCGCCTGGATGCGCAACATGGCAGCGCGCGACGTCCGGATCGTCGATGCGCAGTTACTGGCCTCGCTCTCGCAGGGCAATGCGTTCTTCGCCTCAACATCGGCGATCGGCATCGGCGGGCTCGCGGCCATGATCGGGTCGGGCGAGCAGGTGCAGAAGCTCTTCGAGCGCTTACCCTATGCGGCGCAGTCAACGGCGGTCGTGTGGGAGATGAAGCTGATCCTGCTGATCACGATCTTCATCTACGCGTTTTTCAAGTTCGCCTGGGCGTTTCGCCTCGCGCATTACACGGCGATCATGATCGGCGCGACGCCGATCGCGGATGGCAGCAATCAGCCAGCCTGCGAGGAGCACGCGCTCAGAACAGCGCGCCTGATCGGCATTGCCGGCGAGCACTCGAACAGTGGTCTCAGGGCGTTCTACGCCGCCATCGCCGCCTTGGCCTGGTTCTATCACCCGGTAGCGTTCATGCTCGCGAGCGTCTGGGTGCTCTCGATCCTTTTCCGGCGCGATTTCCTGTCGCGCTCGCGCCGCCTGCTCTTCGGCGAGAAACTGTAACGGGGCCGGGCTGAACCCGACCCCGTTGCAGATTTCGTCGCTGAGAAGAGAGCGATCAGCCGAGCTGGCTGACGATCTTCTGCACCATGTAGACCTGCAGGCCCTCGGCTCCACCCTCGTGGCCGTAGCCTGAGTCCTTGACGCCGCCGAAGGGCATCTCGGGAAGGGCGAGGCCCTGGTGGTTGATCGTGAGCATGCCGGCTTCGATGTTGTCGGTGAGCTTGGTCGCCGTCTTGGCATCGTGCGTGAAGGCATAGCTCGCGAGACCGAAGGGCAGGCTGTTCGCCTCCTTGATCATGTCGTCCGTGTCCTTGAAGCGGATCATGACCGCGACCGGACCGAACGGCTCCTCGGAGAGGATGCGCGCGCTCTTCGGCACGTCGGTCACGACCGTCGGCTCGAAGAAGTTGCCCTGGTTGCCGATGCGGCTGCCGCCCGTCGCGACCTTGCCGCCCTTCTCCTGCACGTCGGCGATGAGCGACTGCATGGCATTGACGCGGCGCGGATTGGCGAGCGCGCCCATCTTGCTGTCGGGCTCGAGGCCGTCACCGACCTTGATGCCCTTGGCGAGATCGATGAACTTGCCGACGAACTTGTCGTACGCCTTCTCGTGCACGAAGAAGCGCGTCGGCGATATGCAGACCTGACCGGCATTGCGGTACTTGAGGCCGGCAGTCAGCGTCGCGACCTGGTCGGTGTCGACGTCGTCGAAGATCATGACCGGCGAGTGACCGCCGAGCTCCATGGTCGCGCGCTTCATATGCAGACCAGCGAGCGAGGCAAGATGCTTGCCGACCGGCACCGAGCCTGTGAACGAGATCTTGCGGATGCTCGGATGGGGAATCAGGTACTCGGAGATCTCGGCCGGCACGCCATAGACGAGATTGAGCACGCCCGCCGGCACGCCTGCATCATGGAAGCAGCGCACGAGACCGATCGGCGAGCCGGGCGTCTCCTCGGGGCACTTCAGGATGATCGAGCAACCGGCCGCCAGCGCCGCCGCGATTTTGCGCACGGCCTGCGTGACAGGGAAGTTCCAAGGCGCGAAGCCAGCCGTAACACCGATCGGCTCCTGGATGATCATGTTGCGCACGCCGTCGGCGCGAGCCGGAATGATGCGGCCATAGGCGCGGCGGCCTTCCTCGGCGAACCAGTCGATGACGTCGGCGCCGGAGATCACCTCCATCTTGGCCTCGGCGAGGACCTTGCCCTGCTCCATGGTGAGCACACGGGCGATGTCGTCGGCGCGCTCGCGCACGAGGTTCGCCGCCTTGCGCAAGATGCCCGAACGCTCGAACGAGGAGACCTTGCGCCATGTGGCGAAGCCCTTCTCGGCAGCCTTGATGGCTTTGTCGAGGTCGGGGCGGCCGGCATAGCCGAGCGTTGCGAGCGGGGTGTTTTTCGCGGGGTTCATGACCTCCTGCGACTTGCCCGAGGTCGGCTGCACCCACTGTCCGTCGATGTAGTGATTGAGCGTTTCGTAAGCGGTCATGATGGCTCCTTCAGGCAACGCGATATATCCAGCCTGACATAGCGGTTCGGAGTGGTTTCACGCAAGGAGTTTCCCGATCCTGGACGGCGGGCAGCGCAAGTCAGACCCGACCGTACGGGCTCGGCCACCTACGGACGGTCGACGAGTTCATATAGCTCCTCGGGCACGATGACCAGCCCGAAGGCCAATCGAATGGCCACGAGAAGCACGAGAATGGCTAGAAGCGCTCTAAGCTGCTCGGCCTTGAGATTCTGGCCGGCGCGTACGCCGTATTGCGCACCGAAGACACCGGCAATCATGAGCGGGGCCGCCAGCAGAAGATCGACCGTGAAGTTCGTCGTGGCCTGCAGCAATGTCGCGAACGCCGTGATGAAGACGACCTGGAACTGCGACGTCCCGATGACGACGCGGGTCGGCACGCGCAGCATGTAGATCAACGCCGGCACAAGCATGAAGCCGCCGCCAACGCCCATGATGGCCGTGAGCCAGCCTATGACCGTGCCGATGAGGACGACGGGAACCGCGCTGATATAGAGCTTCGCGATCCGGAAGCGCACCTTCAGGGGCAGACGCTGCACCCACACGTGCTGACCGCCGCGGCGGCTCGTGGTCTTCAATGGTCCTGGCTTCGGGCGCATGGTGCGGACGCTCTCGACGAGCATGAGCGCGCCGACCGTACCGAGCAGAACGACGTAGGCCATGGAGATGAAAAAATCGAGCTGACCGGCGGCCTTGAGAAGCCGCTGGAACATCACGCCCGTCGTAGCGCCGACGACACCGCCGGCTATGAGCAGAAGCCCCATCCTGAGATCGACATTGCCGCGTTGCCAGTGCGCGATGGCCCCCGAGACGGACGATGCGACGACTTGGCTCGCCCCCGTGCCGACCGCGATGGCCGGCGGGACGCCGAGGAAGATCAGGAACGGCGTCGTGATGAAGCCGCCGCCGATGCCAAACAAGCCCGACAGAAAGCCCACCACCAGACCGAGCACGATCAGCACGCGCAGGTCGATGGCGAGCTCTGCAATCGGGAGATAGACGCTCATCCGCGCATAGCCTTCATGGTGGGAATCTGGTGCATACGCCTGGAGGCGCCACACCTCTCCGTGGTGCAACGTCGCGCCGCACTTTGATCAGTCCGCAGCACGAAATCCATTCACCTCATAGTCGAGCGCTCAATGCGGCGCCAGTGACGGCCGTTGCGCGTGTGGAGAACGCGCGCGATAACAAGCAGGATCCAAGAGCCTCGGAGACCGCCATGACCGTGCGTCCGCGCCGCAGCGTCCTCTATATGCCGGGCGCAAATGTCCGCGCCCTCGAAAAAGCCAAGAGCCTGCCGGCCGATGCGCTCATCCTCGACCTCGAGGATGCCGTCGCGCCAGACGCGAAGGCCCAGGCGCGCACGCAGGTGACGGATGCGGTCAAGGCCGGCGGCTATGGCCCTCGCGAGATCATCATCCGCATCAATGGTCTCGATTCGCCCTGGGGCGCAGATGATCTCAAGGCGGCCGTCGCAGCGGGACCGGATGCGGTCCTTATACCCAAAGCCGCAAGCAGCGACGACATCGCGCGCGCGTCGTCTGCCATGCGTCAGGCAGGCGCCGGCGAGAGTATGCAGCTCTGGGCCATGATCGAGACGCCCATCGCCATTCTGAAAGCACATGAGATTGCAGGCGCAGCGCATCACGCGGGCTCGCGCCTCGCCGTGCTGGTGCTCGGCCTCAATGACCTCATCAAGGAGACCGGCGCCGTGCTCGATGCCGAGCGCACGTCCGCCCTCTACTGGCTGTCCGCCGCGCTCACAGCAGCGCGCGCGCACGGCCTCACTATCCTCGACGGCGTCTACAACAACTTCCGCGACATGGAAGGCTACACCAAGGAGTGCCGTCAGGGCCGACAGCTCGGCTTCGACGGCAAGACGCTCATCCATCCCGACCAGATCGCGCTTGCAAACGAGGTCTTCTCGCCACCCGCGGCCGAGGTCGAGTTCGCGCGCAAGATCATCGCCGCCTTCGACCAGCCCGAGAACAAGGGTAAGGGCGTGATCAATCTCGAGGGCCGCATGGTCGAATTGCTGCACGCGGACATCGCGCGGCGCACCGTCGCCATCGCCGATGCAATCTCGGCGCGAGGCTAGGCGTGCGCCCCGCGGTGCTTAGTGCAACCGTCGAGCGCTGGCCCATTGCCGGCGATTTCACGATCTCGCGCGGTTCTCGGACGGAAGCTGTCGTCGTGGTCGTTGAAGCGCGGCGAGACGGCGTCGCGGGGCGCGGCGAATGCGTGCCCTATGCGCGCTATGGCGAGACCGTCGACGGCACCATCGCGGCAATCGAGCGTATCGGCAGCATTGCATCGCGTGACGCGTTGGCCCTCGCTCTCTCGCCCGGCGCCGCCCGCAATGCGATCGACTGTGCGCTTTGGGATCTCGAAGCCAAGCAGGCTGGGCGCCGCGCGTGGGAACTGGCCGGGCTCGGACCGTACCAACCACCTCTGACCTGCTATACGCTGAGCCTCAACACGCCCGGTGTCATGGCCGGGCGGGCGCGAGAGGCGCACCATCACGCTCTGCTCAAGATCAAGCTCGGCGGTGGCACCCTAGACGCCGACCGCATGCGCGCCATCCGCGCCGCACGGCCGGACGCCCGCCTCGTCGCCGATGCGAATGAAGCCTGGCATCCTGACGAGTTGGAGCACCTGCTCGCCGTCGCTGCCGAGGCGCGCTTCGAGTTGATCGAACAACCCCTGCCCGCCGGCGATGACAGCGCACTTGTAACTGTGCAGCGTCGGGTACCCATCTGTGCGGACGAGTCCGCCCATACCATCGACGGGCTCGCCGCGCTTCGCGATCGCTACGATGCCGTCAACATCAAGCTCGATAAGACCGGCGGATTGACCGGCGCACTCGCGATGTCAGCCGAAGCGAAACGCCTCGGCTTCAAGATCATGGTCGGCTGCATGCTCGCGACATCGCTTGCCATGGCACCGGCGACACTCGTCGCGCAGTCCGCTGACTGGGCCGACCTCGACGGACCGCTGCTGCTCGCGAAGGATCGTCTGCACGGCCTTATGTATCCTGGCTCGCGCGTGCGGGCACCGACACCTGAGTTGTGGGGATGATCGCGATCGTGCCTTCGGCACGAACAGGGCTGCCGCGCTGTACCCCCCGCGATGACGGCGGCATCGATCGGATCGCTCTTGGCGCGCCGACCGATCGCTTTGGCGAAGACGCGCACCTGGGCGGGATTGACCACAACGAGCGGTACAATACCAACCCGCGCGGTCTTCAATTTACGAGCGATGGGGGGGAATTCCTGCCGCCGATATTCTGCAATCCTCCCCGCCCAACATCCCCCACAAGGGGGAAGGACCGCTTTTGCATCTGAGGAAACTGGTCAGCCAAACCGTGCCGTCAAAACGGATCCTTGGGATCGAACTTCGGGCGCCGCTTCTCAATGAGCGCCGTCATGCCCTCTTTGACCTCTGGTCCAGAGAACCCCATGAACTCCATGGCGAGCGAGGCGTCGAACGTCGGCCCCGCCATGCGCAGCCAGTTGTTGAGCGCGTGCTTCGTCCAGCGGACGGCGCCCGGTGGCATGGCAACGAGACGCTCGGCGACATTGAGTGCCGTCTCGACGACCTTGTCGTCATCGACGACGAGCGACACGAGGCCAATGCGCTCGGCTTCCTCGCCCGTAAGCGGATCGTTCAGCAAGAGGTAGTACTTGGCCTTGGCCATGCCGACGAGCAACGGCCAGATGATCGCTGCGTGATCGCCAGCCGCCACGCCGAGCCGCACGTGCCCGTCGATGATGCGCGCCTTGCGCCCCGCGACCGTGATATCGGAGAGCATGGCCGCTGCGAGACCTGCTCCGACGCACGGTCCCTCGATCGCAGACACGACCGGCTTCGAGCAGTTGATGACGTTGTAGACGAGATCGCTCGCTTCGCGCCAAATTCGCGTGCGCACTTCCCAGCTCTCGTGCATGTCCTTGATCATCGAGAGGTCGCCGCCCGCCGAGAACACGCCACCCTCGCCGCGCAGGACCGCAACCGACGTATCGGGATCGCGGTCGACATCGCGCCAGACTTCCCCGATCTCGCGGTGCCCGGTCGCATCGAGCGCGTTGAGCTTGCCCGGATTGGACATGATGACTTCGAGCACGCGCGGGCGCGGGCGGGCGAACTTCAGAGCCTTGTAGTGGGCATAGCGCTCGGTCATGTGCAGGTTCCTCGGGGCATTTCCTCGGGGCGTTTTTCTCGCATGTGGTGCAGTGTGCAATGTGTAGGCGGCAGGCGCGAAACACGCAACCGCGGGCGCCCGTCATGGAATCCGGTTGGCCGGGCCACGAGAAGGCCCCAAAATAGACCTAGCGCACGCCCGTGCCCAGAAACGGAATTCCAAATATGAAGCCTCAGAAGCCGCAGCCGATCCTGCTCAAGAACTACTCGCCGCCGCCCTACCTGATCGACGCGGTAGAACTCGATGTCGCGCTCGATCCGGCGCGCACACGCGTCAGTGCGACCATGAGCCTGCGTCCCAATCCCGAGGTGCGCAAAGCGGGCAGTCCTCTCACCCTCGACGGCGAGATGCTGGAGCTGAACACCGTCGAGCTCGACGGCAAGGTGCTCGATGCATCGGCCTACAAGGTGACGCCGAAGTCGCTGACGATCGCGCGCGTGCCGGACCGCCCGTTCAAGCTTCACATCGAGACGTTCTGCAATCCCGAAGCGAACACGGCGCTCAGCGGCCTCTACCGCTCGCGGCAGATCTACTGCACGCAATGCGAGGCCGAGGGCTTCCGCCGCATCACATACTATCTCGATCGCCCGGACGTGCTCGCGACCTACACGACGCGCATAGAGGCGGATCGCGATGCCGCGCCCGTCTTGCTCTCGAACGGCAACCTCATCAAGCAGGGCAAGCTCACCGGCGGCCGCCACTTCGCCATCTGGCACGACCCGCACCCCAAGCCCGCCTATCTCTTCGCGCTGGTCGGTGGCAAGCTCGCCGTGCACAAGGACACCTTCAAGACCATGTCGGGCCGCAAGGTCGATCTCGGCATCTACGTCGAGCCCGGCAAGGAGGATCGTTGCGCCTGGGCCATGGATGCACTCAAGCGCTCCATGACCTGGGACGAAGAACGCTTCGGCCGTGAGTACGATCTCGACGTATTCAATATCGTCGCCGTGTCCGACTTCAACATGGGCGCGATGGAGAACAAGGGTCTCAATATTTTCAACGACCGCCTCGTGCTCGCCAAACCCGAGACGACGACCGATGGTTCCTACGCGGATATCGAGCGCGTCATCGCACACGAATACTTCCACAACTGGACTGGCAACCGCATTACCTGCCGCGACTGGTTCCAGCTCTGCCTGAAAGAAGGCCTGACCGTCTATCGCGACCAGGAATTCACGGCCGACACGCGCTCGCGCACCGTGCAGCGCATTGGCGACGTGCGCCAGCTCAAGGCGCGCCAGTTCCCGGAGGATGCAGGACCACTCGCACATCCCGTGCGGCCAGCGAGCTACATCGAGATCAACAACTTCTATACGGCAACCGTCTATGAAAAGGGCGCCGAGCTCGTGCGCATGATCGCGACACTGCTCGGGCGCGAGACATTCCGCGAGGGCATGGATCTCTACTTCGAGCGCCATGACGGCGAGGCGGCGACCGTCGAGCAGTTCCTGCAGTGCTTCGCCGACGTAAGCGGGCGCGATCTCGACCAGTTCATGAACTGGTACAACCAGCCCGGCACGCCGGAGCTCGTCGCGAGCCTGAAGTACGATGCCCGTGCGAAGACTGCGACGCTCGACGTCGAGCAGGTGCACGGCCCCTCGCCCGGCATGACAAAGAAGAAACCGGTGCTGCTGCCGCTGAAAATCGGCCTCCTCGGCGCGAATGGCCAGGAGCTGCCGCTCAAGCTCGCCAATGGCCGCGAGGTGGCGGACGGCGTGCTCGAGATGACCAAGCGTACCGAGCGCTGGACCTTCCGTGATGTGCCGTCGAAGCCCACGGCATCTCTGCTGCGCGAGTTCTCCGCCCCAGTCAATCTGACGGTGAGCCACAACGAGCGCCAGCTCGAGTTTCTCATGACGCACGACAGTGATGGCTTCAATCGCTGGCAGGCCTCGCAGGACTATGCCTTGCGCCTGCTCGTCGGTGCCGTCAAAACCCTGCGCAAGGGACAGAGACCGACGCGACCCAGCGCCTACTGCGGCGCGCTTTCAGCCGTACTTGCCGACGAGAGCCTCGAGCCTGCCTATATCGCGCAGGTGCTGGCGGTTCCGAGCGAGAGTGACATTGCCCGCGTGCTCGCGCGTGATGTCGATCCGACGCTCGTGCATCGCGCACGCCGCTGGCTGCGCAAGGCCATTGGCACCGAACTCGGCGAGCGCCTCGTCGAGATCTACGAGAGCAACGATGCAGGCCGGCGCTATTCGCCCGATGCCAAGAGCGCCGGTATTCGCGCCATGCGCCTCGGCGCGCTCGGTCTGCTTGCCGCACGCGGGCAGCCCTCCGACATCGCGCGGGCCGCGCGCCACTTCAACGAGGCGCGCAATGCGACTGACGAGATCGGTGCGCTCTCCATTCTGTCGATGTTGAACGTGCCCGAGCGCGGCGAAGCTCTCGATCGCTTCTATGCGCGCTGGAAGGACGAGCATCTCGTCATCCTGAGCTGGTTCGGCTTGCAGGCGACTTCACCGCTTGCCTCCACGCTCGGCACCGTCAAGCAGCTCATGAAGCATCCGCTGTTTTCGATACGCACGCCGAACAAGGTCTATTCGCTCATCGGCACCTTCGCCGGCGGCAATCCACTGCAGTTCAACCGGCCTGATGGCAAGGGATATGCTTTCGTCGCCGAGCGCGTCGTCGAACTTGACAAGATCAACCCGCAGGTGGCCGCACGCGTGCTCGGCGCGTTCCGAAGCTGGCGCGCCCTTGAAAGTGGCAGAAAACGCTTGGCCTTGCGCGCCCTGGAGAAGATTGCATCTACGCCCGAGCTCTCTAATGATGTACATGAGATCGTCTCGAAGATGCTCGAGTAATACTTCGGTAATTCATTAGATCGCCTGCGATCTGCAAGTATTACCAAACCATTAAACTCGACATATCGCGAATCACGTGGCCATAATGTCCATGTGATTCGGGCGCTTGGGGGCCCCGGTTCATTGGTGGAATGCGCAGGACGGGGGCGACGATGGTGCGGGCGATTTCATTGGTTCGGCGGGACGTATTCGCCGGCACCAACCAGATCAGGGATGCCGTTCTCGGCCAGCACATCGATCTCCGGCATATCCTCCTCGATCGAAACCTCCACGCGGCGCTCGCCCTCGGCCATCTCGCTCTGGCCGTGGCCTTCACCATGGCCGTCGGTGACAGTATCGGCCCACTTGCCGGCGCCGGCATCTGCCTCAGTGCTGCCGCCGTTGCCCTCATGCTCATGCTGCGCGCCGCCGACAGTCCCGCCCCGCTCGCACGCCCCGCGCGCTCCGAGATCGCCTCCCGCCCCGCTCTCGGCATGACCGGCTTCGCGACGTCCGGCGCGCCGAGCCTCGACGGTGTCCGCCGCGAAGTCTCCGGGCTCCTCGCCATGATGAGCCACGAGTTGCGCACACCCCTCAACGCCATTCTCGGCAATGCGGAGGCCATTCGCCACGAGATCCTCGGCCCCGTCGGCGCCCCCTGCTACCGCGACAGCGCCATTCACATCCTCGAAGGCGGCCAGAACCTGCTACGCGCGAGCGAGGACATGCTGACCCTCACGGGCGCGGTCGCCGCCGCCGCTTTCGCCAGCCATCAGCCGGTCGACATCGAGAGCGCCGTGCGTGATGCCCTCCGCCAGGCTGGGCCCGCGGCTGCGGCGAAGGACGTGGCTCTGAGCTGGCAATCGGGTACGGATCGGGCCGTGCTCGCGGAGGCGACCGCCCTCGAACACGCCATCGCCCGCATTATCGACGGCGCGCTCGCCATGGCCGATACCGGCGCCGGCATCCACGTCGAGCTCACGCCGGCATCGGGCATGGTCGAGCTGATGCTCACGCTCACCCATGGCAACCCAGAGGCCGGTGTGCGCACCGCCGGCCGCGTCGACTGCGGTGCCGACCGCGGGCCGGCTGCTCTTCAGATTGCCGTTGCCCGCACGCTCGTCACCCTGCTCGGCACGCACCTGCACACGGCCCACGGCTTTGACGGCCGCTGGCGCGCTATTCTCGAGCTGCCGGCCGCGCCCGCGCACTGAGCGTGCCGGGAAAGCAAGTCTGCCCCGCCGCTGCGCAGGGGTTGGCATGACCCCGGCCCCGCGCTAACCTCCCACCTGTCCGGACGAACGCCTTGCCGTCCGGTCCGGGCGTTTCCGCTGAGCTGCCGCTTGCTTCGCAGAACGGTACGCGCACCCTGCGCACCGACCCGAAAGCTGCGCCCCACGCGATCGACCAGGAGACCGAACGACCCATGCCTGAGATCACGCTGACCGTGAACGGGACGCCGCAAAGCCTCGACGTGCCTGCCAACGCGCTCCTCGTCGACGTGCTGAGGGATACGCTGAACCTAACCGGCACGCACATCGGCTGCGATACGAGCCAGTGCGGGGCCTGCACCGTCCATCTCGACGGTCGCTCGGCAAAGAGCTGCACGGTCCTCGCCGTGCAGGCCGATGGTGCGCACATCACAACGATCGAAGGTCTCCAGAGCGGCGCGACCCTCCACCCCATGCAGGAAGCCTTCCGCAAGCACCATGGTCTCCAGTGCGGCTTCTGCACCCCCGGTATGATCATGGCCGCCGTCGCCCTCGTCGAGGATGAGCCCGAGATCGATGAGGCCGGCGTACGTCACGGCCTCGAAGGCAATCTCTGTCGCTGTACAGGCTATCAGAACATCGTCGCAGCCGTGCTCGATGGTGCGCGCACCATGCATTCCACCAAGGCGGGAGGCTGAGCCATGGGCATTCCCGCTTTCGACTATGTCCGCCCCAAGAGCCTCGGCGATGCGCGTAAGGCGTACGACGCTGCCGGCGACGCCCGCTACATCGCCGGCGGCCAGACGCTGCTCCCCGTGATGAAGCAGCGCCTCGCGCAGCCGGCATCCGTCATCGATCTCGGCGGGATCGCTGGTCTGTCGGGCATCCAGGTCGAAGGAAAGTCGCTGACGATCGGCGCCATGACGCGCCATGCGGATGTCGCGGCCTCGCCCGACGTGCGCCGACTGATACCGGCGCTCGCGCATCTTGCAGGTCTCATCGGTGATCCGCAGGTACGCAATCGCGGCACCATGGGCGGCTCGCTCGCGAACAACGACCCTTCGGCCGACTACCCGGCCGCCGTGCTCGGTCTAGGCGCGACCGTCCTCACCGACAGCCGCAGCATTGCCGCCGAAGAGTTCTTCGACGGTCTGTTCACAACCTCGCTCGAAGAGGGCGAGATCATCCGCGCGATTTCCTTTCCTGTGCCGGAGCGCGCGCACTATGAGAAGTTCGCCCACCCGGCTTCGCGTTTCGCGCTCGTCGGCGTCATGGTGAGCAAAGGCGCGCAAGGCGTACGTGTGGCGGCAACGGGTGCCGGCCAGGCTGGCGTGTTCCGCGTCCCGGAGATGGAAGCTGCCCTCGCGAAGAGCTTTGCCGCAGCAGCAATCGAGGGGATCACGGTTCCTGCCGACGACATGATCGCGGATATGCACGCGTCCGGCGCCTATCGCGCGCAGCTCGTCGGCGTTCTGGCCCGGCGCGCAGTTGCGGCGATTTCGTAAGGCTCACAACGGATGACCATGCCGGGTACCGGCTGCTTCGTTGCCTGGTGGGACTTACCTGCCGGCAGCGAAAGCGAGCACGACAACTGGCACACGCACGAGCACATGATCGAGCGCGTCGCCATTCCGGGCTTCCTGCGCGGTTCGCGCTATCGCTCGCTCGGCGGGGCACCGCGGATTTGCGCCATCTATCAAGGTGAGACGCTCGCGACCTTCACATCGCCGGCTTATCGCGAGCGCCTGAACAATCCGACGCCGTGGTCTGTTCGCAACTTCCCGCTCTTTCGCGACATGAACCGGAGCTTGTGCACGGTCGCCGCAACGTACGGCCACGGCATCGGCGGCTACCTGCTCACGATCCAGCTCTCCGCACGCGATGGCGAAGCGCAACACCTCCAGCAATGGCTCGCAGACGATAAGCTTCCGACACTGGCCGCGCGTGCGGGTCTCAATGGCGCACACCTGCTGATCAGCGACAGTGCGGCCAGCCAAGCGGGAACCCGCGAGACGGTGCTGCGCGGCAAGCCTGATGCCGTCGCCGACTGGATCGTGCTTATCGAAGGCTATGAGCGGGCGGCCGTGGAAGCCGCGTACGTCGAGCTCATGGCTAGCCGTGGCTTATCGGAACATGGCGCCGCTGCAAACCCGACAGCGGGGTTCTACAGCCTCGATTTCACGCTCGGCGAGGACGAAGCCAAGCGGATCTGGCGCGGGCCTGAAGTCTGAGACGGCGAGCCCCGCGCCGACTATTTCTTGTAACGCCAGTACTCGCCGCCTTCGCCCTTGATGAGCTCGAAGTTGTCCGCGCGCGTACTCGGCGGTCGCAGTCCGCTGCTGATGAGCCGGCGAATGTCGCCGAGCAGGGCTTCGCGATCGGCGAACGTCGAGTGATTGAGCGCGAAGAAGCTCGTATCCAGGCTCGAAATGTCGATGGTGTCTGCCGCACCCGGCACGACGACCGGACCACTGGCCGGAACGTAGCCTGCAGGGCTTTCACCGAGCCGCGTCCAGCGCGATACGGTCATCGCGCGATCCGACGACGATGCATATAGCGTCATGCCGCGCCTGAGGCCGGTGATCTGGGCGGCGATCAGCTCGAAGCTTTCGCGCGTGATATCCGGCGCCGCAAGGATGATCTCGCCAAAGCGCGGCCGGCCAGCCTTTGCGACCTGCGGCTCGGTGCGCTGAATATCGCGCAGGACTTCGAGCAGCGGATCGGCACCCATGCTGTGCGCGATCAGATGAACCTCCTTGGCGCCGCTCTCCTTGGCGATGAGATCGACGAACTCGCGGAGCTGATCGCGCGCATCACGTGCGCGACCGCGATCCAGCACATAGCCCGTCACGCCCGCGACGGACGGCCAGCTGTAGACGAACGGGACGCCGTCGAACTCGAGATCGTGCGCGATCTGAGCTGCGCGGAACAGCGCGTCATCAAACGTGACGAAATACCCGTGCACGAACACGAAGGCCTGGCCTTCAAAGCGCCGCGACCCCGCGAGCTTCTGGCGCGCCTCGCGCACAAAGTCATTCTTGTTCATCACATCGACGGCAAACACGGTGAAGTCGCGCGAAAGGTCCTCCTCGCGCAGCGAGAAGCGGGCGACGATGAGGTCCCACTCAGGGCGCGGGATCGCCCCCTTCTCACGACCCTCCTTCGGCACGGTCACAACGGCCTTGCCGAGCGCAAGCTGGTTGGATCGTCCGGTTCCGAAAGCGGCGACGGCGCGGCCGAACTTGCTGCGATCCGCCTCTCTCTTGCGGTCCGTGCCGAAAAAGATATCGACCTCGGTATAGGGCTTGTTGGAATCGGGCGCAGAGGCCAGCGAACGGCTCGCGGCCTTCGGCTGCGGCGACGAAGGCGCAGCGGATGGCGGTGGCGATGAAGGCGCGGTGGCGACAGGCGGCGGCGGCGGTTGTGGCGCCGCTGTCTCCGTGCCCGGAGCCGGCCTTTGCATGCTGCGCGTACGCGGCGCATCCGACGGCCGCGAGGCCTCCAATGATTCGCGCGGCGGTTCGGCACGTCGTGCCATCGGCGGCGGTACGCCGCCACTCCCAGGCGCCTCGAACTTGAACTGGCGCTGCGAGGTTACGGGCGGGGCGGCGCTCGGCGACGGCGCAGCTTGCAGGCCCCAAAGCTCGATCGTCACGGCCTTGGCGGATCGGTCCATCCGCGAAAAGCGAACCGTGACAAGGCGGATCTGGCGGACGTCGTCCGTCGCGGCAAACACGCGGCTCTGCGCGCCCGGCCCAACTCTGACCGGCGGCGAAACTTTCTCGGCGTGCACACGGCCCGTTGCATAGACGACGGAGACATTCTCGATCGCTATCGTCCCATCCTGGACCGCGAACCGGATGCCTTTGCAGCCATTCGACCAGCCCGAAGCGTCGATCAGCACCTGCTCGGTGCCGACACCTGCTGTTGCCGAATTGATGCGAGCCCAGCGCTCCTGGGCGATGGCGCTGTCGGAGAAGCCGACGAGCACTAGCAAGAATGCGATAATCCACTTTGTCATGACCGGCGCCCCGCCCGTGCTTGGCGCCGACCGCCACAGTCGGCGCGCGCGCGGAAAGTCAATGCTTTCAAACCCGCCCCATATCCCATGCGATTGCGTCAACTTGCGGACACGGCAATGAACTGCGGCTATCCACAAACTTGGCGGACCGTGTCCGCGCGCACTCCTATCTAGGCCATACCGAGCCGCTGCGCCATGTCGAGATCCCAGAAAGCGGCTTCGATCTTGTGGCCATCGGGATCGCGGAGAAAACAACCGTAGTACGGCGCACCGTATTCAGAACGCGGCCCGGGCTTGCCGTCGTCCGTTGCGCCGGCCGAAACGCCCGCCGCGTGAAAGGCATCCACTTGCGCCTTCGAGCTCGCAAAGAAGCCGAAATGCGTGCCGTTGCCGATGCTTGCTGGCTTGCCGTCGATCGGGAGCTGGACCCAGAACTCGGGATATGCCTTGCCATACGCAACTGCGCCCGGGTGCTCCATGATGCGACGGCAGCCGAGGGTTGCAAGCACGGCGTCGTAGAAGCGTGTTGCGCGCTCAAAATCTCGTGTTCCGATCGAGACGTGCGAAAGAATGGAAGGATTGGAAGTGTCGGCATCCGTCATGAGCATTTGCTCCTGAGCAGGACCGCGCATTGCGGCCGATGGACAAGGAGTAGCTTTGCGTGCCTGACGCTATGGCACCGGACCGTCAACCTAGCATCAAATCGCGAGCGCGATCCCCCGCCGCGCAGCAGCGGCCGTGAGCGTGTTGCGCAGGAGGCACGCAATCGTCATCGGCCCGACACCGCCCGGGACCGGCGTGATCGCCCTTGCGACGCGCCGCGCATCCTCGAAATGGACGTCGCCGACCAGTCTGCTTTTCCCGCCCTCGCCCGGCACGCGATTGATACCGACATCGATCACGATGGCACCGGGCTTAATCCAGTCGGCGCGGATGAGCTCTGGCCGGCCGACCGCCGCAACGAGCAGGTCCGCGCGCGCCGCGATCTCGGGCAGTGCTCGGCTCTTCGAGTGAGCGATCGTCACCGTGCAGTTTTCCGCGAGCAAGAGATGAGCAACGGGCTTGCCGACGATATTCGAGCGGCCGATGACGACGGCTTCGAGGCCCGCCAGGTTCGCCTGCACCGACTTCGCCAGGATGATGCAGCCGAGCGGCGTACAGGGAACGAGCGCCGGCTGACCGCTGGCGAGGCGCCCGACGTTGATCGGGTGAAAGCCGTCCACGTCCTTGGCCGGATCGATGGCCTCGATGATACGACCCGAATCGATATGCGGCGGCAATGGCAGCTGGACGAGAATGCCATCGACATCATCACGGGCGTTGAGTTCGGTAATGATCGCGAGCAGCTCGCTTTCCGTCGTCGTCGCCGGCACCTTGATCTCGAATGAGGCCATGCCGGCGGCTCGCGTCTCGCGGTCCTTGTTGCGCACGTAGACGTGGCTCGCCGGATCATCACCAACGAGAACGACGGCGAGCCCGGGCATCACACCATGCTCGCGGCCGAGGCGCTCGACACTCGCTGCGACGTCTGCCCTGAGCCCCGCCGCGATAGCCTTGCCATCAATGATCGCCGCACCCGACATCCTACCCCCTTACTACTCTTCGACACCCGCGCGGCGCGAGATCAGCGCGCCGAGCGCCGCCTGGTTGCCGGCAATAGCCAAGCTCTTGACTCGCGCCGTGCTCCCGCCGACCAGCGTGATCGTACTCTTCGGCACACCGAGCCAATCGGCGACGGTTTCGACCACGGCAGCGTTGGCCGCGCCTTTGTCCGGCACAGCACGCACGCGCACCTTCAGTGCCGGACCTTGGGCCGTGTCCTCAAGTCCCTCGACGACATCCTTGGAGGATTTAGGCGTCACGCGAACCCTGAGGATCACGCCTTCCTTGGCGCGCGTCCAGGGCAAGGCCGCGTCCGACGTCATCGCACCAGGTCGATGAGCGTTGGAATGATCACGCTCTGCACGAAGTAGCATCCAAGCAGCAGGATGACGGGCGAGATATCGATGCCGCCGAGATCCGGGAGCACGCGCCGGATGGGCCGCAGCAGCGGCTCGGTAACGGCATTGAGCCCGTTCCACAGTGAGCGCACGAACGGGTTGTAGGCATTGACGACGTTGAAGGCCATGAGCCAGCTCAGAATGACGCTGGCGATGATCACCCACGTGTAGAGAGAGACGAGATAGCTGGTGAATTCAAGCAGTCGGATGAGCAGCACGGGCGCCGTTCCCTTTTGAGTCTCGACAGTTCATGTAGCCATGCGCCGCCGCCGGGTTCACCGTGGCTGCCGGCCTTATCCCCGGTAATGCGAATACTGGCCCTTCGCGCGATAAGACTCGAGATACGTGGGCACGATGGTATCGATCGCGTGCGGCCCGTGAACGCCGAGGCCCTGCAGGGTGCGGCCCTCCTTGGTCGCCGCATCACTCACGACGTTGTCGGCCTGGAGCATCCGAACCTGGTCGACGGTGAGCGGCCGCAGCGCATTGGGGAGCGGCGCGGTCAATGCCGCGACGAGCTTCGCAAGCCAGAAGGGTAGCGGCAGATAGCCTCGTGAACGGCCGGCATGCTCCTGCACGCGGTCGAGCAAGGCGCGGAAGTTGAGCACCTCGGGTCCGCCGAGCTCATAGATCGCGCCTGGCTTGCCGGCGCCCTCGCAGACATTGGCGATAGCCGCCGCGACGTCGCCGACATACACGGGCTGGAAGCGCGTACGCCCGCCCCCGACCAGCGGCAGCACGGGCGCCGTCCGCGCCATGGCGGCGAAGCGATTGAACAGGCTGTCCTCGGGCCCGAAAATCAGCGAAGGACGCAGAATGACCGCTTCGGGAAATGCCTCAAGCACTGCGGCCTCGCCTTGGGCCTTGGTACGCCCGTACTGACCTGCCGAGTTCCTGCTGGCACCAATCGCGGAGACATGGACCAAATGCTGGGCGGCGGCCTCCCGCGCGGCCCGGGCCACGGTCCGGGCCCCCGCCACATGGATCGAATCGAAGGTCTGCGCGCCGGACTTGCCGAGGATGCCGACCAGGCTGACCACCCCGTCGACGCCCTCAAGCGCCCGGGCGATCGAATCGGGAAAGCGGACATTGCCCTGCACAGCGTGGATCTGGCCAACGCTGCCCATGGGTTGCAGGTAGCCCGCGAGATCGGGTCGGCGCACGACCGCGCGCACCCTGAAGCCGCGCCGCGCCAACGCTCTGACCGTGTGCCGGCCGACGAAGCCCGAGCCGCCCACGACTGCGATGAGCCGCCCTTCTTCCCGTTTCACCATGCCCGTATCCCCATTACCTAGCCGCGCGAGCAATACATGGCCGCGCGGCCGGCCTCAAGGGCACCGCTGGCGCAGGCCGCGGACGAGGCTTGGTCCGCCCGCCGAAAAAGGCTTTCTGAGAACACGGTAAATGTAGAGGAAATGGATCTCCTACCGTGGGCTTCAGCAGTGTGCCGGAATTGGGCGGAATGTGCTTGTGCTGGGCGCCCGTTGACGAAGCAAAAACGAAGTCGGTCCGAAGTCATTTAGTCAAAAGCTGATCGAATTTACTTCTTCTCAGTCAGAGCCCTCGCATCTTGCGTTTATGCCCGCCCTCAAGTCGGCGTGGCAGCATTCGACGGCCTGATGTCGGGATAGGAGTTGAGTACCCATGGCCAGATTTGATGTTGCATTCCACGAGATGCCGGCCCTTTCAGCCCAGGGCGGCGCAGCCGATGCCCTCTTCGAGCTCGGGCTCGCCTATTGCAGCGGCCGCGATGTCGGGGTCGACTTCATCGAGGCGCACAAGTGGTTCAATCTCGCGGCACTGCGCGGCAACAGCGAAGCCAAGCGCTACCGCAGCGAGCTTGCGAGCGAGATGAGCCGCGCCGAGATCGGCCAGGCCCAGCGCCGCGCCCGCGAATGGCTCGCCCTCCACTAGACCAAGCCATTCCGCCCATGGAGCCGATACGCCGGCCGCGTGCTGAGTTGCTCATAGTAGCGCTCCACTGCCGGCAGCTCGGGCTTCTCGAAGTCTAGTTTGAGATACCGGTTCACGATCATGCCCACAGGGATGTCGGCGACAGTGAAGTTGGCGCCGCAAACGTAGGGCCCACCGGACCGCGCAAGGTCGGCATCCAGTCGCTGGAGCTGACGCGTCCAGTGCCAGATACCCCAGTTGATCAGCTCCGTCTTCCCGACGAACTCCGGCGTCTTGGCGTGCAGCCCCAGGAATACGGGCCGCAAGCCCGCGAAGCCGTCGCTCACACCCCAATCCATCCAGGCTTCGACCGAGGCGCGTGCGCGCAGATCCTCGGGATAGAGGTCGGCCCTGGCGTGCTTCCTCGCGAGATAGCGGATGATGGCGTTGCTTTCGCGGAGGATGAAGCCGTCGTCCTCGATGACCGGGACGAGACCGAAGTGGCTGATCCGCTGAAATTCCGGATCACTGGTCGGCCGGTAGCCGCGCCCCCAGTCCTCGCGCTCGTACGGGAGCGACATCTCCTCGCACAGCCACAGCACCTTGCGCACATTGATGCCGTCGGCACGGCCGTAGATCTTCAGCATTGCGCTTCCCCTGCTCAGATTGGCCCGAGCTTAGCCCGCGTGTCATGCATCCGCCAATCATGCGCCCGCATAGCTGAGCCTTTGTGCGCGGGCAGACCAACTGCTATCGAGTGACCAAGGAGCGATCCCAGGACGCTCTGCGCAGGCAATTGGTGGAAATGCCCATGATCTATGACTTCATCATCGTCGGCGGTGGCTCGGCGGGTTCGGTGCTCGCCAACCGGCTTTCGGCGAAGAGTGCGAACAAGGTGCTGCTGCTCGAAGCCGGTCCTGACACGCCACATGGCGCTGTCCCGAAGGAGATCCTCGACAGCTATCCTGGCACGGCCTATTTCGACCCACGCTTCCACTGGACCAAGCTGCGCGTGCGCACCGAGGTCGTCTCGCACAACAATCCGACCGAAGCCCCACCCCCCTTCCGCAAGTACGAGCAGGCGCGTGTTCTCGGCGGCGGATCATCAATCAACGGTCAGCTCGCCAATCGCGGCGCGCCGACGGATTATGCCGAATGGGAAGCGCGCGGCGCGCGCGGCTGGAACTGGGATGGCGTGCTCCCCTACTTCCGCAAGGTCGAGCGCGACATGGACTTCGACGGCCCCTATCACGGCAAGGAAGGCCACATTCCCGTCCGCCGCATCTTCCCCCAGCATTGGACCGGCTTCGCCAAGGCGGCGGCCAAGGCCTTCGAAGCCCAGGGCTGGAAATACGTCGAGGATCAGAACGGCGCGTTCGAGGACGGCTACCTTCCGCTCACGCACTCGAATGCCAATGAGCAGCGCGTGTCGGCCGCCATCGGCTACCTCGGCCCCGAAACCCGGCTCAGAAAAAACCTGACCATATCCACGAACACCGAGGTGAGCGGCCTGCTCTTCGAGGGCAACCGTTGCGTCGGCGTGCGAGCGCAAGTCAAAGGCAGCACTCAAGAATTCCGCGCCAACGAGGTCATACTGTGCAGCGGCGCGATCCACTCGCCGGCGCACCTCATGCGCGCGGGTATCGGTCCCGTCGGCCATCTCAAGGATCTCGGCATCGACGTGAGGGCAGGACTGCCGGGTGTCGGTCAGCGCTTGACGGATCACCCTGCAATATCGGTCTCCGCTTACCTGCGCCGGCAGGGCCGCCAGAACGAATTCACGCGGCGGCATATGACGCTTGGTCTGCGCTACTCGTCAGGCATCGGTGATCTACCGCCCGGCGACATGTTCGTCAGCGTCGTCTCGAAGTCGGCCTGGCACGATGTCGGCAAGCGCATTGCCTCGATGCTCATCTGGGTGAACCGTACCTGCTCGGAGCGCGGAGAGGTCAAGCTCGTGTCGCGCGATTCCCGGGACGAACCGCTCGTCGAGTTCAACCTGCTCTCTGATCGCCGCGATCTCGAGCGGCTCATGGATGGCTTCAAGCGCATGGGCCAAGCCTATGCGCATCCCGAGCTGCAGAAGGTCACCACAAACCCATTCCCTGCAGCCTACTCGGATCGCGTACGCGGGCTCGGCGTCGTGTGCACGAAGAACAAGATCATCACCGGCATCGCCGGGCGCCTGCTCGATGGACCTCAGTCGCTGCGCAACTACCTGTTCGACAACTACATCGTCGAAGGATTCAAGTACGATCAGGTCATGCGGGACGACGAGGCGCTGGAAACTTTTGTGCGCAAGGCGACCATCGGCGTGTGGCACGCGTCATGTACGTGCCGCATGGGCGCGGACGGCGATCCCATGGCGGTAACCGACGCCCAGGGCCGAGTGCGCGGCGGCATCAGCGGCCTACGCGTCGTCGACGCCTCGATCTTCCCGATGGTGCCGAGCGCAAACACGAACTTCCCCGTGCTCATGACGGCCGAGAAGATCGCCGACACGATATTGGCGGCTTAGAGCGAGCAGACATGGCCCAGCGTGTTCTCGTGACCGGCTCTGCCGGACGAATCGGACGAGCTGCTGTCGCGGCCATCGCCGCTCGCGGCCACACCGTTCTCGGCCTCGACATCCATCAATCGCCCGGCCTGCCGCCAGCGCGAGTGTTCGTCGCGTCGCTGCTCGAACAGGACAAACTTTCGGCCGCAATTGCAGGCGCTGACTGCCTCGTGCATCTCGGTGCAACGCCGGACGATGCCGTGTATCCACGCCCCGCCCCACCAGGAGACGTCGACAACTTCGAAGACGAGCTCGTTCCGAACAACATCGTCGGCGCCTATCGGGTGATGGAGGCCGCGCGCAAGGCGGGCGTGAAAAAACTCATGCTCGCCAGTAGCGGGCAGGTGATCGTCGGCCACCGCAAGGCCGGCAACATCCCGGTCCGCGCAGAGGTGTCGTACGCGCCCCGCTATCTCTACGCCTGCACCAAGGTGTTCCTCGAGCAACTCGGCCAAGTCTATGCCGCCCATCACGGGATGAAGGTGATTGCAGTGCGGCTCGGATGGTGTCCGCGCAATCCCGGCCAGGTCGCGGAGCTGACGGCCAACCCCGACGATCAGGACGTGTACCTCAGCCCCTCCGATGCCGGCCGCTTTTTTGCTTGCGCCGTCGACGCGGCAGTCGATTGCCTGCCGCCGTTCGCCCCCGTCTATGTCACGAGCCGGCCGCTCGCCCGCGAGCGCTACGATCTCGGGCCCGCGCGCGACCTCGTCGGCTATGAGCCCCAGGATTGCTGGCCCATCGACGCCGGCACGTTTTGAGCCTTATTGGCCCCACGCCACGGAAATGGCGACGCGATATTGGCTGTGTAGCGCTTCGCGCCTTCGGCCCGAGCAGGGCCGCAGGCCCTGCACCCGCGCGGGGGGACACCCCCGCACCCCCGTCTTTTGAATTTGGAGTGAGCCGCGAGCGCCGCCAGAAACCCCTCTCCCCGTTTAGGACGGGGATAAGGTACGTGTAGCGCCTGCTACAGCGCCTTCATGAACGCCGCGATCGCATCCGCCGCTGCTTCGAGGTTTCCGCGCCGGGTTGTACCTGAACCACCACGCGGTCCGAGATCGTGGTCGCCGTCGTTTGCCCAATGGAGGCGGATCGCGGGCGGCAGCGTGAGCGCCTCGACCTCGGCGCGGCTGCCGAAGGGATCGCGCTCGCCCTGAATGACGAGCGTCGGGCAAGTGAGCGTTTCGAGATGCGCGACGCGCAATCGCTCGGGCGTCTTCGGCGGGTGAAAGGGATAGCCGAGACAGACGAGGCCGGCGACCTCGCCTGATTGATGCAACTTGTCCGCGACGTGGCTCGCGACGCGCCCGCCCATGGACTTGCCGCCGATGGCGAGCTTGCCCGAGGCGCCCTTCATCGCCGCCCGCACGGCCGCGACCATCTCGCCGTCGAGGGCTTCGGCTTTAGGCGGTGGTCTGCGCTTTCCGCCGCTACGCCGCGCCGCCATGTAGGTAAATTCGAAGCGCGCGACGCGAATGGCGCGTGTCGCCAGCATCTCGCTGATCAGCGTCATGAACGGGCTGTCCATGGCCGCGCCGGCGCCGTGCGCAAGCAACAGCGTCCCGGCTGCGTCATTCGGACCTGTCCAGAGCAGCTCTGTCATCGGGTGATCATCTCAAAAGCGCCGCAGGAATGGCGCTTGTGCCACGCACACACAGCGCCGGTCACCAATTCTCACCAATTCACCGACGCGTCATTGACCCACACGCATGAGGGCGTCAAGATCGTGCGTGGCATCAAGTTGGGCTGCGGGATGCGGGCGATCTGCAGAACCGGAATGACGGGCTGGATGTTGAGCATCCTAGCCGGCCTCATGCTGTGCCTTGCAGCGGCGGATGCCTCGCCCGAGGAGAAGCGCCGCCTCGTGCTCGGGACGGCGACGACGTACGGCACATTCGATCCCCACACGATCGACGATCCGGGCCAGAATCTCATCCGGCTGAACTTCTACGACAGCCTGCTGCGTTGGACGGGCTCGCCGCCGCGCCTCCAGCTCTGGCTCGCAAGCCGCCACGAGATATCGCCCGACGGGCAGATGCACACGTTCTATCTGCGACCGGACGCGCGGTTCCACGATGGCAGTCCGGTCCGCGCCACCGACGTTGCCTACTCCATGGAGAGGCTGCTGGCGTTGAAGCAAGGTCCGTATGCGCTCTTTGCCGGAGTCATCGCACCAGGCGGAACGCGCGCGAACGGCGACAACACGGTCGTCTTCAACCTCACGCAGCCCATGCAGGGCTTCGCCTCCTTGCTGCCGGAGCTCGCAATCGTCAATCGCGCGCTCGTCGTCGCGAACGAGAAGAACAACGACTGGGGTCAGGAATGGCTGCAGCGCAATAGCGCCGGCTCTGGTTCCTACATTCCCTTCCGGCGCGATCGCGAAGGCGCCTTCATTGCCTCGCGCAATCACGAGCACTTCATTGCCGACTGGGGACCCAACGCCATCGACGAGTTCGAGGTCTATCCGGTTGCCGACCCCGGCGAGCGCGTCGCGTCGCTGCTCAAGGGCGATCTCGGCGGTATTCTCGGGCATCTGGCCATCGACCAGCTCACACTCCTGCGTACCACGCCAGGGTTCCAGGTCGTCGAGCAGCCCACGTTGCGCCTCGTGCGGGGCGTCCTGCACAATCGCCGAGCGCCAACCAGCAATATCGATTTCCGCCGCGCGCTCTCGCACGCCTTCGACTACGAGGGGCTGACGCAGGGGTTGCTGGCCGGGACCATGGTGCGCAATGGCTCGCCGCTCCCTGATCTCATCTGGGGCGACACGAACCCGGCGCGCGGTTATCGTTTCGACCTCGTGCGCGCCCGCGAGTATCTCGAGAAGGTGCCGGGGCCGCTGCCTGAAATCACGATCGGCACGGTTGCCGGGCAAGTGCACGCCGAAATGGCCGCGGCGACGCTCAAGCAGGGCCTCGATCAGCTCGGGGTGAAGTCGCGCATCGTCGCCGAGCCGGCCGAGACCATCTTCGCCCGATCGCACGACGAAAAGCAGATGTACGACGTGCTATTCATGGCCGAGACGCGCTTGCCTCCCGATCCCGATCCCTGGATTGGCGCCCGCTTCGGCTGCAAGGCAGCTGGCCGGACGAACTACAGCTGGTACTGCAGCGAGGATGTCGATGCCCTCATCGGCGAGGCGCGCCGCAGCACGGACCAAGGAGTCCGCTGGCGCAACTACACCGCCGCCGCAACGCTGATCGAGGCGGATGCCGCGGAATTGTGGATCGGCACGGCAGTGAGATTCGGTGTTTTCAGGGCCGGGATCTCCGGCCTGCTCTTCAGCCCCCTCAACGAGGGCCTTGACCTGCGCTGGACGTCCATAGAGCGGCGTCCAGGATAAAAACAAGCAAGCCGGGCCGCCATCTGCCGCGGCAGGCTACCCCTTAGCGGACATAAGTACGGACTTAGGGCTCTCCGGCAGGCCGGTTTTGACCACGATGGCTGGAATCCGGTTCGCAAGCAGGCCGCCAGCACTTGTAGGGCTTGCCAATTGGGTCCATATGCGTTTAACGCATAGCTGAAAGACGACGGAAGCGTCCGGAAGGCATTCCCATGACTACACCCCGCCACGCCAAAGTAATCATTCTTGGTTCCGGCCCGGCCGGCTACACAGCCGCCATCTATGCCGCGCGTGCCATGCTCAAACCCCTGATCATTCAGGGCAATCAGCCAGGCGGCCAGCTCACCATCACGACCGACGTCGAGAACTATCCGGGTTTCGCCAAAGTCATCCAGGGACCCTGGCTGATGGAGGAGATGCAGGCCCAGGCCGAGCATGTAGGAACTGAGGTCGTCTTCGACCACGTCGTAAAAGTGACGCTCAACAAGCGGCCATTCCTGCTCGAGTGCGATTCCGGCGACAGCTACACGTGCGATGCCCTCATCATCTGCACGGGTGCCCAGGCGCGCTGGATCGGCCTGCCGAGCGAGGCCGCGTTCCAGGGGCATGGCGTGTCCGCGTGCGCGACCTGCGACGGGTTCTTCTATCGCGACAAGGAAGTCATCGTCGTCGGCGGCGGCAATACCGCGGTCGAGGAGGCGATCTTCCTCACGAACTTCGCGAAGAAGGTCACGGTCGTGCATCGCCGCGACAGCTTCCGCGCCGAGCGCATCCTGCAGGATCGCCTTTTCAAGAACCCCAAGATCGAAGTGCTCTGGGACACCACGCTCGATGAGATCACCGGCGATACCGATCCGGTGAAGAGCGTCACTGGCGTGCGCCTGCGCAACGTGCGGACCGGCTCGGTCGAGCATAGGCCCGTGGACGGCGTCTTCATTGCCATCGGCCACGCGCCGGCAACCGAGCTCTTCTCTGGTCAGCTTCCCACGACCAAGGGCGGCTACCTGATCACGAAACCAGACTCGACCGCCACCGACATCCCCGGCGTCTTTGCTGCCGGTGACGTCAAGGACGAAGTCTATCGCCAGGCGGTTACGGCCGCTGGCATGGGCTGTATGGCGGCACTCGAAGCGGAACGATTCCTCGCCCACGCGGGCGAGCGGCTCGAAGCCGCCCAGTAACAATCTGAAGAGGAAACGGTCGCGTGCCGGGGCATATGGACTGGGACAAGTTGCGTATCTTCCACTCGGCTGCCGAGGCAGGAAGCTTCACTCACGCGGGCGAGAGCCTCAGGATGAGCCAGTCGGCGGTCAGCCGTCAGGTCTCGGCCCTCGAGAAGGAGCTTGGCGTCTCGCTGTTTCACCGCCACGCGCGTGGCCTCGTACTCACCGAGCAAGGCGAGATGCTGTTCCGCACCGCCAGCGAGGTGATGAACAAGCTGCAGACCGCCGAATCGCTGCTCTCGGACTCGACGACCAAGCCGGCCGGCGACCTCCGCGTCACAGCGACGGTCGGCCTCGGCTCAGTCTGGATCACCCAGCGCCTGCGCGAGTTCCTCGAGCTTTACCCCGATATCCGCGTCGAGCTCATCCTGAACGACGAGCCGGTCGACCTCTCCATGCGCGTGGCCGACGTCGCCATCTGGGCGCGTGAGCCCGCGCAGGGGGACCTCATCCGCCGGCCGCTCTTCACCATGCAGACGCACTGCTACGCTTCGAGCCAATACATTCGCAAGTTCGGCACGCCGGCGACTGTTGCCGACCTCGACCGCCACCGGATCGTCTCCTTCGTCGGCAATCCGGCGCCGCACCTCTCGCATATCAACATGCTCGAATCGCTCGGACGCGAGGGCAGGGCGCCTCGGGTCCCGGTCATGCGGGCGAGTGCCATACTGGCCCTCAAGTACGCGATCCGCTCCGGCATCGGGATCGGCATGATCCCCGATTACCTCACCCAGGAAGAATCCGATCTGGTGCCCGTGCTGGCCGATCTTGAGCTTCCAAAGCTGCCTGTCTACTTCGTCTACCCCGAGGAACTGAAGACGGCGAAGAAGGTGCAGGTTTTCCGCGATTTCATGGTCGCCAAAGGGCGGCAGTGGAAATACTGATTCGGCAGATTGTCGGCTCACGTACCGAGACATGCGCTTTTCACATGGCCGCCTCCTCCACTACTGGATTGAACTGAACGGCCATAGCCCACATATACAGAAACAGCTGTGACGGACAGCTACTGAAGGCAGTTCCCTCCCTTTGACGCCTTCAAGCCTATCGCTTCGGCGATAAGGCACCAAACTTCCAGCCGGGCCTCGTGCCCGGCTTTTCTTTTTTGCTACAGATCAGCATGTTGCCTCTCCGCCGGCCGATACGCCGACAACGCATCGTCAGTGCCAGCGCCGAACGCCTTTAGCGTGCAAACAATCGCCTCTGCGATCGCTCAGGTCGCGAGCACGCTTTCGTTTCTGACTTCGAGATTGAGGGCTGCCGCAAGTAGCGCCTGGGTGTAGGCCTCACGCGGGCGGTCGAAGATCTGGGCCGTCGGTCCCTCCTCCACCACCACGCCGTTGCGCAGCACAATGACGTAGTTGCTCAGCGCGCGGACGACCCGCAGATCGTGGCTGATGAACAAGTACGACAGGTCGTGCCGGCGCTGCAGATCGCGCAGCAGATCGACGATTTGGGCCTGGACGCTCATGTCGAGCGCGCTCGTCGGCTCGTCGAGCAGGACGAAGTGGGGCTCGAGCACCATGGCGCGCGCGATGGCAATGCGCTGGCGCTGGCCGCCGGAGAACTCGTGCGGGTAGCGGTCCTGTGCCGAAGGGTCGATGCCGACCTCGACCAGCGCCTGGCTTACGCGCGCACGGCGCTGCTCAAAGTCGAGCCCCGGATCCTGGATGAGCAGGCCCTCCTCGACGATCTGGCTGACGGAGAGACGCGGCGAGAGCGAGCCATAGGGGTCCTGGAAAACTATCTGCATCTCGCGGCGCAGTGGCCGCATCTGCTTCGCGCCGAGGCCGTCGATGCGCTTGCCCATATAGATGATCGGCCCCTTCGAGCTGATCAGCCGGAGGATCGCGAGACCAAGGGAGGTCTTGCCGGAACCGGACTCGCCGACGACGCCGATCGTCTCGCCGGCCCTGAGCTTCAGCGAAACGCCATCCACGGCCCGTACATGGTCGACAGTGCGCCGCAGGAGCCCGCGCTTGATCGGAAACCAGACCTTGAGGTCCTGCGTCTCGATGACCACGGGCCCTTGCGGATTACCGGCCGGCGGTGCGCCCTTGGGCTCGGCCGCGAGCAGGTGGCGCGTGTAGGCGTGCTGCGGCGCCTCGAAGATCTGGCGAACCGTGCCGTGCTCGACGATCGAGCCCGCATTCATCACGTAGACGCGGTCCGCCATCTTCCGCACGATGCCGAGGTCGTGCGTGATGAGCAGCATCGCCATGCCGAGTTCTTGCTGGAGATCTTTCAGTAGCGCCAGGATCTGGGCCTGGATGGTCACGTCGAGCGCGGTCGTCGGCTCGTCGGCAATAAGCAAATCGGGCTCGTTAGCGAGCGCCATGGCGATCATGACGCGCTGGCGCTGCCCGCCCGAGAGCTGATGCGGATAGGCCCCGAGGCGCTTCTCGGCATCGCGGATGCCGACTTTGCGCAGGAGGTCGAGCGTGCGTGCCCGCGCCTCCGCCTCGCTCAGTCCCATGTGCAGGCGCAGGATCTCGCCGACCTGCTGCTCGATCGTGTGCAGCGGATTGAGCGAGGTCATCGGCTCCTGGAAGATGATCGAAATGCGGCCGCCGCGAATGTCGCGCATCACGGCATCGGGAACCTTCAGCAGGTCCTTGCCCTCGAAGTAGATCTCGCCCGTCGGATGGTGCGCCGCCGGATAGGCCAGCAGGCGCATGATGGATAGGGCCGAGACGCTTTTGCCGGAGCCGGACTCGCCGACGAGCGCCACGGTCTCGCCCTTGCCGATCGTGAAATCGATCCCGCGCACCGCGAGATGCCGCGTCTCGCCCGATCGAAACTCGACCGAAAGATTGCGCACGTTGACGAGGTTCTGAGACGGGGCGCGCGTCGCGTCGTGAGTGAGCGCACTCATCGGAAGGTCTTCCTCGGATCGAGCGCATCGCGAACAGCTTCGCCGATGAAGATCAGCAGCGACAGCGTGATCGCAATCGAGAAGAACCCGGCGAGGCCGAGCCATGGCGCCTGCAGGTTGTTCTTACCCTGGGCGAGAAGCTCGCCCAGCGACGGCGAGCCTGGCGGCAGCCCGAGCCCGAGGAAATCGAGCGCGGTCAGCGCTGTGATGGAGCCCGAGAGCTTGAAGGGCAGGAAGGTCAGCGTCGCCACCATCGCGTTCGGCAGCAGGTGCTTGAACATGATCTTGATGTTCGAGAGGCCGAGCGCGCGCGCCGCCGTGATGTACTCGAAATTCCGCCCGCGCAGGAACTCCGCGCGCACGACGCCGACGAGATAGACCCAGTGGAAGAGCAGCAGGATGAACAGCAGCGTCCAGAAGCCCGGAACGAGCACGGCCGAGATGATGATCAGCACGTAGAGCGAGGGGATCGATGACCAGATCTCCAGAATGCGCTGGAAGACGAGATCGACGCGGCCGCCGAAGTAGCCTTGCATCGCGCCGGCGGTGACGCCGATCGCGGCCGAGAGGATCGTGAGGATCAAGCCAAAGAGCACGGATATTCTAAAGCCGTAGATCACGCGAGCGACAACGTCCCGTCCCTGGTCATCGGTGCCCAGCCAATTGCGATTGCCGATCGCCTGGAAGCGCGAGAGCTGGACCGGATCGGCTTCGCAAAGCTCGGCACTCGTCGCCCACGGCGGCGGTGCCGGATAACCGAGGCAACGCCCCTCGGAACCCTTGATGCGCGGGTAGTCCTTGTTGATCGAATTGTAGGAGTAGCGGATCGGCGGCCACAGGATCCAACCGTGAGCTTGGATCTCGTTGAGGATGACCGGATCCTTGTAGTCGGTCACGGCGAGGAACCCGCCGAACTTCTCCTCCGGATAGTCGACGACGATCGGGAAGAGCGTCTCGCCCTTGTAGCGCACGAGGATCGGGCGATCGTTGGCAATCACCTCGGCAAACAGGCTGAGTACGAAGAGCGCGAGGAAAACCAAAAGGCTCCAGTAGCCACGGCGGTTGGCCTTGAAATTGCGCCAGCGCCGCTCGTTGATCGGCGAGAGATGCAGAAATCCGAAACGGCGCCGTCGTACTTCGAGGGGCGCGGCGTCCGGCGGCAGATCCTGCGGCTCGACTGGCGGCAGGATGACAGGCGTTCCGACATCCGGTGCGACGGCCGGCACTTCCGGCTTGAGCTCGAGTGTATCGTCGCGCCGCGCGTCCACGATTTCAGACCTCCCGCGACTCGAAGTCGATGCGCGGATCGACGAGCGTATAGACGAAGTCCGATACGAGATTCACGACGAGGCCGAGCAGCGAGAAGATGAAGAGCGTGGCGAAGACCACCGGATAGTCACGGTTGATGATGGACTCGAAGCTCAGCAGACCGAGCCCGTCGAGCGAGAAGATGGTCTCGATGAGAAGGGCACCGCTGAAGAAGGCGCCGATGAATGCGCCCGGGAAGCCGGCGATGATCAGCAGCATGGCATTGCGGAAGACGTGGCCATAGAGCACCTGGCGCTCGGCGAGGCCCTTCGCACGCGCAGTCATGACGTACTGCTTGCGGATCTCGTCGAGGAACGAGTTCTTGGTCAGGAAAGCCATGGTGGTGAAAGCGCCGAGCGCGAGCGCGATGAGCGGCAGCGTCAGATGCCAGAAGTAGTCGATGATCTTGCCCCAAAGCGAGAGCTGCGCCCAATGATCGGACGTGAGGCCGCGCGAGGGAAACCACTGCACGAACGACCCGCCGGCAAAGAGGATCAACAGCAGCACCGCGATCAGAAAGCCTGGAATGGCATAGCCGATGACCAGCAGACCCGATGTCCAGGTGTCGAAGCGCTCACCGTCGTGCACGGCCTTGCGGATGCCGAGCGGGATGGAGATGAGGTAGGTCAGCAGCAGCATCCACACGCCGAGCGAGATAGAGACGGGGAGCTTCTCCTTGATCAGCTGGAGAACGCTGATGTCGCGGAAGTAGCTCTTGCCGAAGTCGAACGTGAGATAGCTCTTCATCATGATGAAGAAGCGCTCGTGTGCGGGCTTGTCGAAACCGAATTGCCTCTCGAGTTGCTTGATGAACTCAGGATCGAGACCCTGCGCGCCGCGATAGCGCGACGACGTCGCATCGCCACCGCCTCCACCCTGCTGCGCCCCAGCCCCCATGCCGTCGCCACCACCACCGCCGATGCGCGCGGTTGCAGAGGAGTCCGTGCCCGTGAGCTGCGCGATCACGCGCTCGACCGGTCCGCCCGGCGCGAACTGGATGATCGTAAAGCTGATCAGCATGATCCCGAACAAAGTCGGGATCATCAGCAGAATGCGCTTCAGGAGATAGGCGCCCATCGGGTTCGCATGCTTCCGTCAGTTCAGGCCCGCTATGAAACGAACGGGCTCGCCGTCAGTTCGTCCTCAGCTTGGCAGCTTTTCCGGCATCGTACCACCAGGTATCCGGCGCACCGCGGCTATACTTGGGTTTGGTCGGTGGGTACGAGAATTTGTCCCAGTGCGCGATGTTGTGCGCCGCCTTGTACCACTGCGGCACCCAGTAATTGCCGGTACGCAGCACGCGGTCGATCGCCCGCGTCGCGGTCGTCAGCTCCTGCCGGCTCTTGGCCGCGATCACCTTGTCGATCAAGGCATCGATGACTGGGTCCTTGATGCCGGCGAGATTCCGACTTCCTTCGACATTGGCATTCTCGCTTCCCCAGTAGTTGCGCATTTCGACACCTGGCGTGTGACTCATGACAAACCGGGAGGTCACAACGTCGAAGTCGAAGGCTTTCACGCGCCGTTGGTATTGCGCGCTGTCGACACGGCGGATGTTCGCGCCGACACCGATGGCCTGGAGATTCTTGATATAGGGCGCGATCACGCGATCGAATGTCGGTTCGAATGTCAGGAACTCGATGTCGAGCACATCACCTGAGGCGCATACGCGGACGCGATCCTTAGTGAGCTTGCAGCCCGCTTCATCGAGTAGGCGCGCGGACTCGCGCAGCAAATTGCGGTCAGTACCAGAGCCGTCCGAAACCGGCGATGTGTAGGCCTCTTCGAAGACGGCCTTCGGCAGCTTGTCCCGAAACGGTTCGAGAAGCGCAAGCTCCTCAGGCGAGGGCTTGCCAACGGCCATCATCTCCGAATTCTCGAAGTAACTGTTGGTCCGCTTGTAGAGGCTATAGAAGATATTCTTATTGGTGAACTCGAAGTCAAATGCGTAGTCGAGCGCCTTGCGCACGCGGGGATCGGCGAACTTCGCCCGGCGCGTGTTGAAGAAGAACCCCTGTGCACCCGAAGGCGTCTCGTCAGGCAACGTGAGCAGCTTTATGCGGCCTTCCTTGACGGGCGGCACATCATAAGCCGTCGCCCAGTCTCGGGCCGTGAACTCCTCGCGGAAATCGAAAGTCCCCGACTTCAGACCTTCGAGCTCGGCTGTGCGATCGCGATAGTACTCAAAGCGAATTTCATCGAAGTTGTTCGTACCGACATTGACCGGCAGGTCTTTGGCCCAATAGTCCTCGCGGCGCTTGTATGTAACCTGGGCTCCGGGGCGGAAGTCACCGATGACATAGGCCCCCGATCCAAGGGGCGGCTCGAGCGTGGTCTGATCGAACTCGCGTGTCGCATAATACGCCTTCGAGAGTATGGGCAGGCCAGCGACGGTCATAGGCAGATCGCGGGTGAGATCACCTGTGAAAGTGAAGCGTACGGTATGCGCGTCGAGTGCTTCGGCCTTCGTCACATCGCGCATCATGATGCGGAAGTTCGGGTGTCCCTTTGATTTGAGGGTATCGAAGCTAAAGACCACATCCTCTGCCGTAAGAGGTGTGCCATTCGAGAATTTGGCTTCGGGCCTCATGCGAAATGTGACGGATTTGCCGTCCTTGGCGACGGCCGCTTCCTTGGCAACGAGCCCATACAGGGCGTCGAGCTCATCACCCGAGCCCGTCATGAGCGAGTCGAAAAGCAGCGTAAGACCGGTAGCCGCGTCGCCCTTCAGAATGAACGGATTGAAGCTGTCGAACGTGCTGAGCGGCCCGCCATTGGTCGAGAAGCGGCCGCCCTTCGGCGCACTCGGATTGACGTAGTCGAAGTGCTTGAAGTCAGAGGGATACTTGAGATCGCCGAACGTCGACAAACCATGACGGAACTCAAGTTCCTGGGCGGCCAGCGACATCGACCCGCCGGTGAGGGCAAGTACGGCGATGCCGACCGCGAAGCACTTCCGGGAAAGCCAGCGCGTCATCATTTCATCCTCTCATGATCCGCTCTTCCAGCGATATCGGGTCGAAGACCCATTATCCGTGCCTTCCGCCACTACCGTGCCTGGCCCGAAATTCGCTCGAAATGGTGCTGCTAGAGCTGGCGATCTCTCGATCATCACACTATCGCCGGCGAGCGTCGGCGAGCCGGGCCGCGGCAGCCTTATCGTGCCACCATACCTGCAGAAAGCGCGACGTTGCCTGGGCATGTGTCGGCTTGCGCTCGGGTCCGCTGAACATGTCCCACATGGCAACGCGATCCTTTGGAACATACCACTGCGGAACGAGATAATGGTTCCACAGCAGAATGCGATCGAGTGCGCGCGAGGCGGCGACCAGCTCGGCACGGTCCTTGGCGAAAATCAACTTCTCGATAATGCGATCGATTGCAGGATTCTTGATGCCGATCACATTGCGGCTGCCTTCGCTGTCGGCCGCCACCGAACCCCAGTAATCGCGCTGCTCGTTGCCGGGCGTCACCGTCTGGCGGAAGCCCGCCACGACGATATCGAAATCGAAGGTGTTGAGACGCCGGCGATACTGGGCGCTGTCGACGATACGGATCGATGTCTTGATCCCGAGCCGGCCGAGGGCCGCGCTGTAGGGCTGGATAATGCGCTCGAATTCCGGCGAGACGATCAGGAACTCGGCCGTGAACGGTTCGCCATGGTGATTGCGCAGCGCACCTTCATGCTGCTTCCAGCCCGCCGCCGAGAGAAGCCGTGCCGCCTCCGCCAAATGCCGGCGCGCTTCATCCGGTCCGCTGTTGACCGGATTCGCATAGATCGAGGTGAAAACTTCGGTCGGTACCAGATCGCGTACGCTTTCCAGGAGCTCGAGCTCACGGCCCTCCGGCAGACCCGTTGCCTTCAGCTCCGAGTTCTCGAAGTAGCTGCCGACACGCGTGTACTGATCGAAAAGAATGTTCTTGCTCGCCCACTCGAAGTCGAATGCCAGATTGAAGGCGCGGCGCACACGCCAATCCTGGAACTGCGGCCGACGGAGATTGAAGGCGAAGCCCTGCATGGGCGTCACAAGATCGTTCGACCATTCGTCGCGCTTTACGAGGCCGCGACGCAGGGCATCGAAGTCGTAGCCCATCGCCCAGGACTTGGCGCTGCTTTCCGCCCAGAAATCGAGCTCTCCCGCCTTGAAGGCCTCGAATGCGGGAACGGCATCGCGGAAGTATTCGAAGCGCACCTCGCCGAAATTCCACTGGCCCCGCGCCACCGGCAGATCGCGTGCCCACCAGTCGTCCACGCGTTCATATGTGACGGAGCGGCCCATGTCCGCGCTCTTGATGCGATACGGTCCCGAGCCGAGCGGGATCTCGCTCGTGCCGCGGGCGATGTCGCGCGTCTCGCCATTCGCGTCCTTGCCTTCCCAATAATGCTTCGCCAGCACCGGGAGGCTGCCGACGACCATGGGCAGTTCGCGGTTGCCCTTAACGTCGAACTCGAAGGTCACGGTGCGCTCGCCCGTCACCACGGCGCGGGCGACATTCTTGAAATAGATCTGATAGCGCGGGCTCGATTTCTTGAGCACCGTCAAGGAGAAGACGACGTCCTCCGGCGTGATCGGGCGCCCGTCGTGGAAGCGTGCCTCCGGCCGAATGCCGAAACTCGTGGAGCTGAAATCGGGTGCGTGAGAAATCCATTCGGCGACGAGACCGTACTCCGTCGCGGGCTCGTCGAGGCTCGCCACCATCAGCGTATCGTGGACCACATTGGACCAGACGGCGGGCAGGCCTTTCTGCGCGAATGGGTTGAGCGAATCATATGTGCCGCTGGGAGCACGAAGGCGTACGCGTCCACCCTTCGGTGCCGCGGGATCGATCCAATCAAAATGCTTGAAATCGGCACCGTACTTCGGCGCGCCGAGCAACGAGATCGCGTGCTGGCGCGGCGCTGTCGGATCGCTGAAGCCTGCTCCGGGCAGCGCGACGATACCCGCGACAAGCCCAAGCACCGCAATGAAACAACCGACAATGCGGTCCCCCAGGGCCCCGCTCACGCCATTCCGCCCCATATTTCAGACCTCGTTGTACGCGGTACGCGCCGCGGGCGGACGGAGGCGCCGGGCCCGCCCAGATTATCTGGACGACCTGAAAATGAGAACCCTGTGGCCTTCTGCCAAGTTAACAATCGTCCATCCACAACCGATGCGCGAAATCGCCAGCTCTGCTGCGGCGTCGGTGTGCGCCCGGAAGGGTATGGCTCGGGGCCGAACCCACCTAGTTGGGCAGCGCCACCGGCGCATCCGAAACCGTGCGCAGGTATGCGAGCAGATCGGCCAGCTCGGCATTGTCGCTTACGCCCGGAAAGGCCATGCGATTGCCGGGAACAGCCTGCCGCGGATTATGCAGATAGGCGGCCAGATGAGCCCAATCCCACTTGCCACCCTTGTCCTTAAGCGCAGGCGAGTAGTTGAAGCCTTCGTACTTGCCGATATCGCGATCGACAATGCCGTAAAGATTGGGGCCGGTACCGTTCTTGCCGCCCTTGTCAACCGTATGGCAGGACACGCACTTCTTGAACGAGTCCTTACCAGCGTCGGCGCTTGCCTTGGCGAGCAAGGGCTGCACTTCCTTGGCAAAGTCGAACGCTGCTGGAGCGGCAGCCGGCGCACCAGCGGGTCCACCCTTGGGCACGGGCAGCGTATAGCCGGCGACCTCGACCTTGCGCGGCTTGTCGACGATTTCGAGGAACGTCCGGCCCCCGAAGATGATCAGCAGCGCCGCAAGCACCGCACCGGCAATTTTGTTGAACTCGAAGGAATCCATATTCGTCCCGCAGCCCCATCGTTCCCGGCGTTCATCCGGGCTCCCCAGAACGGCGCCAATATAGGCGTTCGACTGATGCTTGCAACCTGAACGGCAACTGTTCTACGAGGACAAGCCGAGACCAATTGTCACTTCTTTAGGACGGTTCTCAACGGAGCCCGGCCGCGTATGCAGAACGCGCTGATCCTCATTCCCTCGCGCATGGCCTCGACCCGCCTGCCGGACAAACCGCTGGCGGATATTCACGGCGTGCCGATGATCGTGCACGTGTGGCGCCGTGCTGTGGAGGCCGATATCGGGCGCGTCGTCGTCGCAACCGACAGCCCGCAGATCGCAGACGCGGTCCGCGCCGCCGGCGGCGAAGCGCAGATGACGCGGCCCGACCACCAGAACGGCACGGACCGCATCTTCGAGGCCGTCGAGAGCCTCGATCCCGAACGCAACTCGCGCTTCATCATCAATGTCCAGGGCGATCTTCCGACCATCGAGCCGCGCCTCATCCGCACGTGCCTAGATGTGCTCATGGCCGAGCCCAACGCCGACATCTCGACGATCGCCTGCGAGATCGCCATCGAGGAAGAGCGCACGAATCCTAATGTCGTCAAGGCCGTAGGGACGCCCATCGGGCCCAACCGTCTGCGCGCGCTCTATTTCACCCGGGCGACCGCCCCGAGCGGCGCAGGCCCCCTCTACCACCACATCGGCATGTACGCCTATACGCGGGCGGCGCTGGAGCGGTTCGTCGCGCTGCCCCCGGCCCCCCTCGAACAACGCGAGCGTCTAGAACAGCTTAGGGCGCTCGAAGCCGGCATGCGCATCGACGTAGGCCTCGTTGACACGGTTCCCCTCGGTGTCGATACTCCGGCCGACCTCGAGCGGGCCCGCCGCCTGCTTGCCCCGGCCTGAACCTCTTCCTCCGGCTCACTCTTTTTCTGGCTTACCCCAGTCTGGCTCACACCATGTCGCCCAAGAAGTCCCCCACCGCGGCGGGCACGTCCGCCACCGCCGAGCGCCATCGCATTTCCTACCAGGGCGAGCCCGGTGCCAATTCGCATCTCGCCTGCAACGAGGTCTTCCCGGGCCACGAGCCGCTGCCCTGCCCCACCTTCGAGGACGCCATCGCTGCCGTGAAGTCGGGTGAAGCGCGGTACGCCATGATCCCGATCGAGAACTCGCTCGCCGGCCGCGTGGCGGACATCCACCACCTGCTGCCTCAGTCGGGCCTCTACATCGTCGGCGAGCACTTCCTGCCGATCCGCTTCCAGCTCATGGCGCTCAAGGGCACGACGATCGCTGATATCACGGACGTCTACAGCCACATCCACGCCCTCGGCCAGTGCCGCAACATCATCCGCAAGCACAATCTCAAGGCGCACATCGCCGGCGATACCGCGGGCGCGGCGCGGCAGGTGGCGGAGTGGGGCGATCGCTCGCGGGCCGCCCTCGCGCCGCGCATTGCGGCCGACATCTACGGCCTCGACATCCTCGCCGAGGACGTCGAGGACGCCAAGCACAACACCACGCGCTTCGTCGTGCTTTCAGGCGAGCCCGAGGACGCCGAGCCAGGCAACGGCCCGGTCGTGACGACTTTCATCTTCAATGTGCGCAACGTGCCGGCAGCGCTCTACAAGGCCATGGGCGGCTTCGCGACAAATGGCGTGAACATGACGAAGCTCGAGTCCTACCAGGTAAACGGCGAGTTCGTGGCGACCATGTTCTACGCCGATATCGAGGGCCATCCGAACGACCGGCCCGTGCGGCTCGCGCTCGAAGAGCTCTCTTTCTTCTCGACGGAGCTGCGCATTCTCGGCACCTATCCGGCGAGCCCCTATCGCATCGAGATCGCCCGCAAAGCCGCCGCGCGGGCGGCCATCGCGCCCGGGTGATCACGCATGGAAGGGGCGGACCGAATGCTGCCCGATGATGTCTTCCGCGCGAAGCGTGACCGCACGATCGCCGCGCTCCAGCAATGGCATCGCGCGCTTGCCGATTGCGCACACACCGACGAGGAAGCCGCCGCAACGTTCTGGCGCCTTGCCGTCACGCCATATGCCGCCGGCGCCTGCTCGTTCGAAATCGTCCTGCACCTGCGCCAGACGTGCGATCTCGCGATCGGGCCGGAATCTTATGAGAACCGCGGCAGCGATGAACTCGATCGCCTGCCGGCCATGGCGGAGTCCATCGCTGCCGGCCGCGTTCTGACGCGCACGAAGTCGAGCGCGATGACAGGACTTCTGCTGGCGATCGAGACGGAGATACGCCTCCCCGACGGTCCAGCCTGGAAGGCTGAGCGCTGGCTCGTGATGGGCGTGAAGCCTGGCGTCATGACGCGTGAAAATCAGTGGTATTTGCCGTATCGACTGTGAGAGGCACGTCGTTTCGCGAGCGGGGCTTTCGCTCCACACCCTAGCCGGGAGGAGGGACACCCTCCCGGACCCACCCGCCTTTATGACTTGTACTATTGCCGCGAGCGCGACAGGTCCCTTCTCCCCGTCCTATACGGGGAGAAGGTCAGGATGAGGGGCGGGAGCTTGTTCGACGTTTGCGTATGCCGCCGCCCCTCACCCCGACCCTCTCCCCATTGAAGACAATGGGGAGAGGGGAAATTGAGGCGAAGCGACCTTACGCCTACGGCCGCCGCACGCCGATGATCTCGTTGCCGGTCGCTTTGATGCGGGCGACAGCCTCCACCAATGGCTCGACGACGACGCGCATGTTATGCGCATTGGCGTGCAGCATATGCACTGCATCGGTCATGATGCCGACGTGGCCGCGCCAGAATACGAGATCACCGCGACGCAGTCCGGCGAGATTATCGCTCACGTCGATCGCACTGCCAACCTCGGCTTGCTGCATGTCGCTGTCGCGTGGCGGGGAAATACCCGTCGCCTGCATGGCAACCTGCACGAGCCCCGAGCAGTCGAGCCCGGCGCGCGTACGGCCACCCCAGAGATAGGGCGCACCGAGGAACTGTTCGGCGACGGCGACGAAATCCGCCGCGCGCACATCGATCGGCACGAGATGTTGCACCGGCACAAAGGCGCCGATCGCCAGCACAGCAAAGCCGTTCTCCTCGCGCTCGACGGTGAGACGAGCGCCCATGGGCAGATCGACGAGGGGCGGCGATTTGAGCGCGGGTCGCGCGAGCGCTGGCGCCGATAGGGCCGAGAGGCGATGCGTCGGCGTGCCGATCTCGCGTCCGATTGCGGCTGCGGGTGCATAGCCGACATAGCCATCGGCATCGCCCTGCAGCCACGCCCAGCCGTCGCTTTCCTCGAAGACGCGAACCGTCTCGCCGAACAGGAGCTGCGTCGTCAGCGCCGTGCCGGCATCGGGCGTGCCGAACACGGGCGCGATCGCGACGCGGACCTGTCCCGCCCGTCCCTCGACAAAGCGCGCCGCCGCGATACGGCCTTGCAGACGCACGTCCGCCAGATCCTCACGAAAGGCATGGCGACGCGGATCGAGCGGCTGGTCCATGCGCGTGCACTCAACTCCCGGCAATGCGACGTACGACCTCGAACATAGCCCGCGCAGCCTGTGGCTCGCCACCCTTCGGCCCCAGCGCACGCGGCGACGGACGCCAGCCATAGATATCGAAATGCGCGAACGCACGCGCCTGCTTGACGAAGCGCTTGAGGAAGATAGCGGCCACCACGGCGCCAGCAAATCCGCCTTCGGCGACGTTGTTCATGTCGGCGACATTGCTTTCGAGCCAGGACTCGTAGGGTGTCGTCAGCGGCAGGCGCCAGACCGGATCGGCAACGGCAGCGCCAGCCGCGCCGATCTCACTCGCGAGGCTTTCGTCATCGCAGAAGAAGGGCGCCACGTCGGGGCCGAGCGCGACCCGCGCCGCGCCCGTCAGCGTGGCGAATGTGAAGAGATGATCGGGTGCCTCCTCGTCGGCGAGCGCCAGCGCATCGGCGAGCACGAGGCGGCCTTCGGCATCCGTGTTGCCGATCTCGACGGTAATTCCCGCGCGCGAGCGGATCACGTCGCTCGGCCGGAATGCGGCACCGGCAATGGCATTCTCGGCCGCCGGGATCAATACGCGCAAGCGCACATCGAGCCCGGCACTCATGATCATGTGCGCGAGTGCGAGCGCCGCCGCCGCACCGCCCATGTCCTTCTTCATGAGCAGCATGCCGCTCGAGGTCTTGATATCGAGGCCACCCGTATCGAAGCAGATGCCTTTGCCGATCAGCGTGATCTTTACCGCGTCGGCTCGTCCCCAGGTGAGATCGATGAGGCGCGGCGGGCGTACACTCGCCCGGCCGACAGCGTGAATGAGCGGGAAGTTCTTCTCGATGAGATCATCGCCGATTACGGCATCGACGGTCGCATCGTGACGCGCTCCGAGCGCACGGGCGGCGATCTCCAGCTCCGCCGGCCCCATGTCATTGGACGGCGTGTTGATGAGATCGCGGCCGAGCCACACACCTTCGACGGCGGCCATGGCCTGCTTCGCATCGGCCGTCTCGGGCATGATGAGCACGGGGCCCTTGCGCATCCCATTAGCCTTGTAGCGGCGGAAAGCATAAGAGCCGAGACCCCAGGCGATCGCCGCCATCGTCGGATCGCAGGCAGAGGGATCGCCGAGGCGGTATGTGCCCGCCGGCAGCAATGGCGGCAGCGTACCGAAGAGTGTCGCCGTCGAGACCGCGACATTGGCACCATCGGGCATGCCGATACCGAGCACGACACCCTCGATCGTTCCCGCCAAACCGGGAAGCAGCACGTGCTTGCGCAGGGCACCATCAAAACCGTTGGCGTCGAGCCAAGCCAATTGCGTGCTTGGCAAATGCGTGAGCGCCGCTTTCCACCCGCCCTGCGGCGCGAGCCAGATGGGCACGCCCGACGCGCCTCCATCCGATGCGATCAGCACCTCGTCCGGCCGCCGATCCGAAATCATCATGTCTTCCCCACTTCCCATGCCCTTCGTGTCAGCCCTCGGCCCGATGCCCTCAGTCGAACGAGATGCGCTTCTGGCGCCCGCGTTTTACTTGGCCACGCTCTTCCTTGGACTTTAGGCGTCGCTCGCGGCTGGCCTTGCTTGGCTTGGTCTTGATGCGCGGCTTCGGAGGTGTCGCGGCCTCGCGAATGAGCTCCGCGAGACGCTCACGCGCCTCGCTGCGGTTCATGTCCTGCGTGCGGAAGCGGTCAGCGCGGATGACGATCACGCCGTCCTTGGTGAGACGGCGGCCAGCGAGACGCTCGAGGCGGCGGCGCACGGGCGGAGCCAAGCTCGGGCTGCCGCGCACGTCGAACCGAAGCTCGACCGCCGTCGCGACTTTGTTGACGTTCTGGCCACCAGGCCCAGAGGCGCGAATGAAGCTCTCGCTCAGCTCTGCCTCGGGAATGCGGGTGCGGGCATCGACGCGCAAGCCCTCGTGGTGCCCCTCGCTCATCGCATCCTGCTCATAGGGTCTCGCGGGGGCTCAGCCCTCACCCTTCACGACCGAGATGTCGGGCGCATCCTCGTTCTTCATGCCCTGGATGTGGTAGCCCGAATCGACGTGATGGATCTCGCCGGTGACGGCGCGACCGAGATCGGAGAGCAGATAGAGCGCCGAGCCGCCGACCTCCTCGATGGTCACGTTGCGCCTGAGGGCCGAGTTGTACTCGTTCCAGCGCAGGATGTAGCGGAAGTCCGCAATACCCGAGGCCGCGAGCGTCTTGATCGGTCCGGCCGAGATCGCGTTGACGCGAATGCCCTGCTTGCCGAGGTCGGCTGCCAGATAGCGCACGCTCGCCTCGAGCGCGGCTTTGGCAACGCCCATGACATTGTAGTGCGGCATGACCTTCTCGGCGCCGTAGTAGGTAAGCGTCAGCAGCGAGCCGCCATCCGTCATCAGCTTCTCGGCTCGCTGGGCTAGCGCCGTGAAGGAGTAGCAGGAGATCAGCATGGATTGGACGAAGTTGCGCTCGCTCGTGTCCACGTACCGCCCGTCGAGCTCCGCCTTGTCCGAAAAGGCAATGGCATGCACGAGGAAATCGAGCCGGCCCCACTGCGTCTTCAGGGCCTCGAATACGGCGTCCACGGACGCATAGTCCATCACGTCGCAGGGCAGCACGATCTTGGAGCCGAGCTCCGCTGCCAGCGGCTCGACGCGCTTTTTCAGCGCATCACCCTGATAGGTAAACGCAAGCTCCGCACCCTCGGCCGCGCAGGCCTTCGATATGCCCCAGGCGATCGAGCGGCTGTTGGCCAGCCCCATGATAAGGCCCCGCTTGCCGGCCATCAGACCAGCGGCCGACCTCGGCGCATCGCCACCTGCAGTTGCCATCTCTCCGCTGCCCCCGAAAATCCCGCTTCTACATGGGCCTAAGTCGAGGCCCTTTCGTCCGGGCCGAAATTTGGAGTGATCCTACACAAAAGCTCGCTCCGGTCCAGTGACGCGGGGAACTGCTGCGCTAGGCGCGTGGCCACGTGCATCAATTCGCGGTGAGAAGCTGCGGTTCCCTCGACGCGCGGCGCGCAATGTGCCTCAATCAGCCGACAACCAGCTCAATCCCATAACAGATGATCAGGAGTCCGCTCATGAAGCTCTACTACGCCCCCGGCGTATGCTCCCTGTCCCCACATATCGTCCTCGAAGAGGCCGGTTTGCCACATGAGCTGGTCAAGACCGACATCCGCGCCAAGACTACCGCCAGTGGCAGCGACTATCGTACCGTCAACCCCCTCGGATACGTGCCGGCGCTCGCCCTCGACGACGGTACTCTGCTGACCGAAGGGCCCGCCATCGTCCAGTATGTTGCCGACAAGGTGCCCGAGAAGGAGCTCGCCCCGGCCAACGGCACACTCGCCCGCTACAAGATGCAGTCCTGGCTCAATTTCGTGTCGAGCGAGTTGCACAAGGGCTTCTCGCCCCTCTTCAATCCGCAGATGCCCGATGCTGCAAAACAGCTCACCAGGGAGCGCCTCGCCACGCGCTTCGCCCATCTCAACACCCATCTCGCCACGAACAACTATCTCATGGGAGAGACTTTCACCTGCCCGGATGCCTACTGCTTCACAGTCATGCGCTGGACAGCGCCGACGAAGATCGACCTCGCGCCCTATCCGTACCTGCAGGGCTATATGAAGAGGGTCGAGGCCCGACCAGCCGTCCAGGCTGCCATGAAGGCCGAGGGACTGATCTGAGTTTGGCATTCCCGACGGGGCGGACGTCCAAAGCGTCCGCCAACGTCTTCGTACCTATCCGCCGTGCTTGACGAGGAAAGCCTCGACGGGCAGCGCCCGGAAATCCTCGAGCGCGCCGCGGAGCTGCTCGTGGCTCCAATCCCACCACTTCAGCGCCTGGAGGCGGGTCGCAATGGCTGCTTCGAACCGCGGCCGCACGACGCGGGCCGGCATACCCGCGACTATGCTGTAGGCCGGCACATCCTTCGTGACGACGGCACCGGCGGCGATGACCGCACCGTCGCCGACGGAGCGGCCCGGCAGGATGATCGCACCATGGCCGATCCAGACATCATGCCCGATCGTCACGGGATGCGCGCGGCGCCAGTCGAAGAATGCTGCTTCATCGGCCGCATCGTCGAAGTACGCGCTGGCACGATAGGAGAAGTGGCTCTGCGACGCCCGCCACATGGGGTGGTTGCCGGGATTGATTCGTACCATGGCCGCGATGGAGCAGAACTTCCCGATCTTCGTAGTGATGATCTCGCAATTCTGCACGACGTAGCTGTAGTCGCCGAGTGTCGTCTCAGCCATCGACGTCCAAGCTCCGACTTCTGTATAGCGCCCGAGGCAGCAATCGCGAACGGATGCGGTCTCATGGATCAACGGCGCCAGGCCTAGCTTCTTCACCGCGCCCTCTCTTCCGCCGTTGTCGATGTCACTGCAATGTGGAGGTCAGCGGCCCACCTACCAGCGCCACATGACAGTTCCGCGACGGGAGCTCTGCGCGCCCATCAGTGCTGCCGTTGCTACGGTCGATCCGACCTTCGTATCCTTACTGCAAACTGTCATATGACTGCGATGTGAACTCGCTATGGCCTCATCCGACACACTGCACGAGAAGAATCTCCTGCAGACGATCGACGGGGTCGAACATGATCGTGCTCATAGCCACCGACGCATGGCATCCGCAGATCAACGGCGTCGTGCGTACGCTCGAGGCCCTGCGGCGCAGCCTCATGGAGCGCGGCACGATCGTCGAGCTGCTCACGCCCGAGGGCTTTCCCTCCGTCAGCGTGCCGACATACCCGGGCCTTCGTTGCGCCATCCCGAGCGGGCGCGAAATTGCGCGCCGCGTCGCGCGCGCCGCGCCCGATGCCATCCATATCGCGACGGAGGGACCGATCGGCCTTGCCGTGCGCCGATACTGTCTGCGTCGCGGCCTCCCTTTCACGACGAGTTTCACGACGCGATTTGCCGAATACATTTCCGCGCGATTGCCGGTGCCGGTCTCGTGGGGCTACACGCTCATGCGCCGTTTTCATTTGGCCGCCTCGGCGACGATGGTGTCGACGCCCTCGCTCCGCGCCGAGCTCGAGGGCCGCGGCTTCCGCAATCTCTGCATGTGGTCACGCGGCGTCGATACGGCGTTGTTCCAGCCGGCGCGCGCGATCCAACTGGATCTACCGCGGCCGATCTTCATGAATGTCGGGCGCGTTGCCGTCGAGAAGAACCTGGATGCTTTCCTCTCTCTCGATCTGCCCGGAAGCAAGGTCGTCATCGGTCATGGGCCGCAGGAAGCCGAGCTGCGCGCGCGCTATCCTGAAGCCTTCTTCCTCGGTGCCATGAGCGGCGAAACGCTTGCATCGCATCTCGCCGCGGCCGATGTCTTCGTCTTCCCGAGCCTGACGGATACGTTCGGCATCGCCCAGCTCGAAGCCCTCGCATCCGGCGTTCCCGTTGCAGCCTTCCCGGTGACGGGACCGCAGGACGTCATCGGCTGCGCTGCCGTCGGCGCGCTCAGCAACGATCTTCGCCAGGCCTGCCTAGATGCTCTCCCGCTCTCCCGCGAAGCCTGCCGTGCGCACGCACTCAGCTTCTCCTGGGCGCGCAGCGCCACACAATTCCTCGCAAACCTCCAGCCTGTGCATGTGACCGCAGAGAGCGCCTCACCGGAAGCGGTTGCGGGCGTGCGTGCTGACGCTGGCCGGTGAGCCGGCGCGGACCCGAAAGACTTGAAGCGAAGACCTGAAGGAAGTTGAACCTCGGAGCTGATGCCTATGACTAAAGCCATGGATCGAGAAGGTGTGGTCAAGACCTATGACCGTTGGGCGCCGGTCTATGACCTTGTCTTCGGCACCGTGTTCGAGAAGGCGCGGAAGGCAGCGATCAGCGCCTGCGAAGATGTGGGCGGGCGTGTGCTTGAAGTCGGCGTCGGCACCGGCATTTCGCTGCCTTACTACTCCGAGCGCTGCCGCATCGTCGGCGTCGACATTTCCGGCGCCATGCTGGAGGTCGCCCGCCAGCGCGTCACCGATCTGCGCATGACGAACGTCGAGCAACTCGCGATCATGGATGTGCAGGACCTCGCCTTCCCCGACGGATCTTTCGACGTCGTCACTGCCCAGTACGTCGTCAACACCGTGCCGGATCCTGAAGCGGCACTCGACGAGTTCATCCGCGTTCTGCGCCCAGGCGGCGAGCTCATCGTCGTCAATCGTGTCGGTGCCGAAGGCGGCGCGCGCCTCAAGGTCGAGAAGCTGCTGGAGCCGGTCGTCGAGCGACTCGGCTGGCGGTCGGATTTTCCCTGGGCGCGCTTCGAGGACTGGATTGCCGAAAACGGCCGCGTCTCGCTTGCCGAGCGTCGTCCGCTTCCGCCACTCGGTCACTTCGCCCTTCTGCGTTTCCGCAAGCTGCCCGCGGCCACACCGGCCAAGCGAGAGCTCATCACCGCCGCCTGAGACTGGTGATTGGCGTCCACGCGTTCGTCACGTCAGACCATCAACTGAAGGATCATTGCAATGGCCGGCTTCATGGAGACACTACGCGAGCAGCGGTGGGACGACCATCGCTTCTACCACCACAGCCGCATCAACCAGGCGCTGCACTTCGTCAGCGCCATCAGCTTTGTCGTCGCCTACGGCATGCTGTTTTTCGATCCGCCGATGGCAGCGCTGATCGCCTGGATCATCGGCATGTGCACGCGCCAGAGCGGCCACTTCTTCTTCGAGCCGCACGACTACGATCACGTCAACCAGGCGACCCACGAGCACAAGGAAGAGATCAAGGTTGGGTACAACCTGTTCCGCAAGGCCGTGCTGATGGCCATCTGGGCGGTGTTGCCCCTGATCGTGCTGCTCGATCCGACGGTCGGTGGACTGCTCGCGCCGTACGAAGGCTGGATGGGCTTCGCCCGCCAGGTCGGTACCATCTGGCTGGCGCTCGGGATCGCGGGGGTACTGTTCCGCGTCGTGCAGCTTTTCTTCATCCAGGACGTCAAGGCCGGGCTCGTGTGGGCGTTCAAGATCATGACCGACCCCTTCCACGACATTAAGCTCTACCACAAGGCGCCGCTCGCACTCATGCGCGGCGAGCTGATCGACCCGGAGATCGCCTCGCATCGCCCGCATTGATTTGACTGGACGATGAGGGCGCTTCTTTCCCCTTCTCCCCGTCCTTACGGGGAGAAGGTCGGGATGAGGGGCGGCCTCATTTGGCGACGTTTGTGTATGCCGCTGCCCCTCACCCTAGCCCTCTCGCCGCTTGCGGGGAGAGGGTATAAGAAGCACTCAGACTGCAAAGGCCTTCCGCTTCAGTACGCCGAGCTGCCACATCTCCTGCAGTATGCGCCGCTTGATGTTCATCGGCGCACGATCAGCGTCCTGCCACCACCAACCGTCGCGTGCCATCTCCTCCGCCGCTGCCACGAACCCATCTGCAGCCGCCGCGAAGTCCTGCGACGTGTAGTTCAAGCTGAAAATGAGGCGGCCGCTCCCGACCCAGCTCAAGGCGAGGCCATGCTTACGCAGGTAATACTGGAACATCCAGTTGTAGCGCGAAGGCCGCGTATAGAGCACCGTCCAGATCGTCGACATGTTGGCGACGGCGACCGGAATACCTGCAGCTGCGAGACGCGCATTGAGCGCTTCCGCACGCGCCGCCCAGGTCGCGTCGAGATCCCTGTAGACCGCTTGGCACTGGGGCTCTGCGATGCGGCGCAGGAAAGCATTCATCGCGCCCATCACATACGGATGTGCATTGAAGGTGCCGCGCGCCAGACAGACGTCGCCGGGCCGGTCGTCACGATAGCGCTTCATGAGCTCGCGGCGCCCCGTGAGCACGCCGACAGGATATCCGCCACCGAGCGTCTTGCCGTACGTCACCATATCCGCGCGGACGCCGAAGTACTCCTGCGCGCCACCCGGCGCGAGCCGGAAGCCGACGAAGATCTCATCGAGAATAAAGACGATGCCGCGCTCGGCACACACTTCCTTGAGCTTGCGCAGCCATTCGGCATAGGCCGCGCGATCGAAGCCGGAAGCTCGCCCACTGTCGACCAGCGCCGAGTCGCCCGGCGGGCTCGCATTCGGATGCATGGCCTGAATGGGATTGACGAGGACGCAGGCAATATCGCGCCGACGGCGCAGAACTCTCAGCGTCGCGTCCGACATCTCGGCGAGTGTGAATGTATTTCGCTCGCGCTCCGGATTGCCGACGCCGGGCTGCACGTCACCCCACCAGCCATGATAGGCGCCGGCAAATCTCACAATCTTCGACCGACCCGTATGATATCTGGCGAGACGCACGGCCTGCATGACCGCCTCGGTGCCGGACATGTGGAACGACACTTCGTCGAGGCCCGAGATCTCACGAATGCGCGCGACATTCTCGGCAATGACGGGATGGTGGAGCCCGAGGACCGGCCCGAGGTTGCCGACACGCGCCGCGCCCTCCGCCATGCACTGCTTGTAGAAGTCGTAGCCGAAGACGTTCACGCCGTACGAGCCGGCGAGGTCATGATAGAGGTTGCCGTCAACATCCGTGAGCGTGACGTCGCTCGATGCTTCGAGGAACGGGCCACCACCGAGCTGCTCGCGAACCATGCGGCTGAATTGGAAGGGCACGCGGTAGGCGTCCGTGAATTGCATGTCGGACAGGCCGCCCTTGACCTCACCCTTGAGCGCGATCGTGCGCGGGAAGCGGGCCCGGTAATCCTCGGCGAGCACGTGGAAAGCCTGACGCCGCTTAGCGGCGATGTCCGCCGGCGCATCATCGCAATCGAAGAAGCGCTCCTCGCCGAACTCGTAATGCGGAATGAGCGACGCGACGCGCTTCGACATGCGCACGTGGCCGGTCAGCGAGGGGTGCTTGGCGCGCGACAGCTCGAGGCGGGTCTTCGCCTTGGCCGTGGCAGTGGCAAGCGCAGCGGCGCCGAAGCCACCGATCGCGAGTGTCATGAGACTCAGTTCCATGTTCACCGAACGAATCTCAAGAACAACACAGGACGATGACAATGCGCACGCTACTGGCGCGCCTCGGCGATAACGACCGCCTGAACTACGTTCTCACGAACAGGATTCCGCGCCGCACGCTGACGCGCTTCGTCGGATGGCTCGCCAAAATCGAGCAGCCCTTCGTCCGCGATCTTTCCATCGCTATCTGGCGCCAGTTTTCCAATCTCGACCTCTCCGAGGCGCGCAAGGCGACGTTTCGCAGCCTGCACGACTGCTTCATTCGCGAGCTCAAGGACGGTGCGCGTCCGATCGACCCGCGGCCAGGCGTCCTGACGAGCCCCTCCGACGCCATTGTGGGCGCGAGCGGCCGCATCGTGGATGGCGTGATGTTGCAGGTCAAAGGCTCGACCTATGCGCTCGAGGAGCTCGTTCGCGATCCCGAGGTCGCCGTCACCTATCGAAACGGCACGTACGTCACCTTGCGGCTCACGGCGAGCATGTACCATCGCTTTCACGCGCCGCATGATTGCCACGTCGAGCAGGTCCGTCACATTGCCGGCGATACCTGGAACGTGAACCCGCCGACGCTCAAGCGCCAGAACCGCGTCTTCTGCCGAAACGAGCGCGCCGTCTTGCGCCTGCGTCTCGACGCAACGGGGCACACGCTCGCGCTCGTTCCCGTCGCCGCCATCCTCGTCGCCGGCTTGAAGCTACGGTTCATGGACATGCCGGCCGACCGTCAGCACACGACACCCTGGGTGCGCGACTGCGATGTCGGCCTCGCCAAGGGTGAGGAAATGGGCTGGTTCGAGCACGGCTCGACCATCATCGTTCTCGCTCCGCCCGGCTTCGCGCTCGCCCCATCAATTCTGGACGGCAGCGCCATCCGTATGGGTGAGCCTCTGATGTATTTGCCGTAGGCAAAACGGCCGCTGTGTGGAGTGTCACAAAAGCTTTAAGAGCGGCAACTAAGAGCACGGGCCATGCCCGACGCTCAGCAGATTCAAGACGGAACTGACGCGCGTGCGGTTGCCGCGCGTCAGGAACTGATGGCTATCTGCGCACAGGCGTCCGAGGCGGAACTCACCGCCGCCCTCGACGCGCTCGAGCCGCCCCCCGTAGCTATCGACATTCGCCCCGCGGAAATCGGCCTCGTCATGCTGCGCGGTCGCGTCGGCGGGAGCGGCGCACCCTTCAATGTGGGCGAGGCGACCGTGACGCGCGCTGCAGTGCGGCTCAGCACGGGCGAGACGGGCTTCTCGTATCTGCTCGGTCGCTCCAAGACGCGAGCGCGCCTCGCCGCCATTCTTGAAGCTGCGGGTCAGCGCCCCGCCTATCGCCGATCCATTGTCCAGCATCTCGTTCTTCCGGTGGGAGAGCGGGTCGAGAGCGAGCGACGCGTCGCCCGCGAGGAAGCGGAAGCGACCAGGGTCGAATTCTTCACGCTCGTACGCGGCGAGGACTAGTGTGATGATCGAGAAATTCGCCGGATCTCGCGGCCAGGCACAGAGCGAATTTCTCGATCTGAATCACACTAGTGAATCCATGATTCTAGTGTCCCTTTTGATTCCGAAGTTCGCTCGGGACACTAGGATCGAGGTCAGGCGAACTTCGGAATCGGGACACTAGGCGCATGAGCACGTCCGCCGTCGCGCGCGGCTTTGCCGATCCGGTACACGACTCACAAAAGGTCTTTCGTCGCGCACTCGATGCCATGGCGTATCCTGGTCGCATCGCGCAGCTTGGCACGCACATCGAACCGCCGGCACCACTCTTCGCGACCTCTGCGAGCCTGCTGCTTGCGCTTGCCGACTACGAGACATCCGTCTGGCTGGATGACACGCTTGCCGAGGCGCCTGCTGTCGCCGAGTTCATCCGCTTCCATACGGGCACGCGCCTGACGCGGGCGCGGCGCGAGGCCGAATTCGCCGTCATCGCCCAGCCCGAGCACATGCCCCCACTCACGGCTTTCGCGAGCGGCACGCCCGAATATCCCGACCGATCGACCACGCTGATCATTCAGGTCGAGACGCTCGCCAATCGCGGCTGGCAATTCACCGGACCCGGCATCCGCGAGTGCGCATCCTTCAGCGCTGTCCCCCTGCCTCCTGACTTCCCGGAGCAGCTTGCGGCCAATCGCGCGCGCTTTCCTCTCGGTGTCGACTTGATCTTTACGACCCAAACCGAGATCGCGGCCCTCCCGAGAACCTGCCGCATCGTGGAGGCCGCCTGAAATGTATGTCGCGGTAAAAGGTGGTGAAGCTGCAATCGCGGCAGCCCATACCCTGCTCGCGAAGGAGCGGCGCGGCGATCCGGCTGTGCCCGAGCTGACGACGGACCAGATCCGCGAGCAGCTCGCCCTCGCGGTCGATCGCGTCATGTCGGAAGGCTCGCTCTACGACCGAGACCTCGCTGCACTGGCCATCAAGCAGGCGCGTGGCGATCTGATCGAAGCCATCTTTCTCGTGCGCGCCTACCGCTCGACACTGCCGCGCTTCGGCTATACGCAGCCGATCGACACGAGCGCGATGTCGATCCGCCGCCGTATCTCCGCGACGTTCAAGGATCTGCCGGGTGGTCAGGTGCTCGGTCCGACATTCGACTACACACACCGCCTGCTCGACGACAGCCTCCATGAGGCAGCGGCAGAACCGACGCCCCCCGCACGCAGACCGATCGCTGACGATGCGAACGCGCCTCACGTCGCCGACCTGCTCGGCGAGCAGGGCCTGATCGAGCCCAATCCGCAGGCGACAGACGACGCGCCGGTCGCCGACCTGACGCGCGACCCGCTCGCCTTTCCTGCCGAGCGCGACCTGCGCCTCCAATCTCTAGCTCGCGGCGACGAGGGCTTGCTGCTCGCACTCGGCTATTCGACCCAGCGCGGCTACGGCCGCACGCATCCCTTTGCGGGCGAAATCCGCATGGGCAGCGTCGAGTTGCACCTGGCCCCGGAAGAACTCGGCTTCGAGGTGCCGCTCGGCACGATCGTCGTCACCGAATGCGAGATGGTGAACCAGTTCAAAGGTAGCGCCGAGAGCCCGCCGCAGTTCACACGCGGCTATGGCCTCACCTTCGGCCATTCCGAGCGCAAGTCCATGTCCATGGCTCTCGTCGATCGCGCGTTACGTACCCGCGAGCTCGGCGAGGAAGTCGTCGCACCCGCACAGGACGAGGAGTTCGTCCTCTCGCATGTCGATAACGTGCAGGCCACGGGTTTCGTCGAGCACCTGAAGCTACCGCACTACGTCGACTTCCAGGCCGAGTTGCAGCTCGTCCGCCAGATGCGGCGCGAGTGGGAAGAAGCAAATCGCAAGGAGGCCGCCGAATGAGGGACGCGGCCAGCTATAACTTCGCCTATCTCGACGAGCAGACGAAACGCATGATCCGCCGCGCCCTGCTCAAGGCCGTGGCCATACCTGGCTATCAGGTGCCGTTCGCGAGCCGCGAAATGCCGATGCCATACGGCTGGGGCACCGGCGGCGTGCAGGTGACGGCTGCCGTGCTCGGTGCCAATGACACGCTCAAAGTCATCGACCAGGGCGCCGACGATACGACCAACGCCGTATCGATCCGCAAATTCTTCGAGCGCACGGCCGGCATCGCGACAACCACCCATACGAGCGAGGCGACCGTCATTCAGACGCGCCATCGCATTCCCGAGGCACCACTCGGCGAGGGTCAGATCCTCGTCTACCAGGTGCCAATCCCGGAGCCACTGCGCTTCCTCGAGCCGCGCGAGACCGAGACCCGGCGCCTGCACGCGCTCGAGGACTACGGCCTGATGCACGTGAAGCTCTACGAGGACATTGCGCGCCACGGCCATATCGCCACGACCTACGCCTATCCCGTCAAGGTGGACGGGCGCTACATCATGGATCCTTCGCCGACGCCGAAGTTCGACAATCCGAAGATGGACATGTGTCCGGCGCTCCAACTCTTCGGCGCCGGCCGCGAGAAGCGCATCTATGCGCTGCCTCCCTACACGAAGGTCGTCAGCCTCGATTTCGAGGATCATCCCTTCGAGCCGACGAAATTCGACCGCGGCTGTGCGCTCTGTGGATCGGAAGGCATCTATCTCGACGAGGTCGTCACGGACGATCGCGGCGGCCGCATGTTCGTGTGCTCCGACACGGATTTCTGCGAGAGCCGCCGCGCGGATACGACCGAGGGCGGGCACGCTCTGCACGAGGTGCCGCGATGATCGCGCCTGCTGACCACCCGCTGCTCGTCGCCGAAGGCCTCACCAAGCATTATGGTCCGCACCTCGGCTGCGCGAATGTCTCGCTGGAGATCCACGAGGGCGAAGTCGTCGCTGTCGTCGGCGAATCCGGGTCGGGAAAATCCACCCTGCTCGGACTGCTCTCCACTCAGCTCCTGCCGAACTCCGGCAGCATCCGCTATCGGATGCGCGACGGCGAGGCGCGCGATCTCTTTGCTCTCGGTGAAGCGGAGCGGCGCTTTCTCCTGCGCACGGACTGGGGCTTCGTCCATCAGGATGCGCGCCTCGGCCTGCGCATGGGCGTCTCGGCCGGCGGCAATGTCGGCGAGCGGTTGATGGCCGTCGGCTGGCGCAACTATGGGCGCATCCGCGCCGAAGCCGAGAGCTGGCTCGAGCGCGTGGAGATCGCGCGCGATCGCATCGACGACCGGCCCGACACGTTCTCCGGCGGCATGCGCCAGCGTCTACAGATCGCCAAGAACATGGTGACGCGCCCGCGCCTCGTCTTCATGGACGAGCCGACCGGTGGCCTCGACGTCTCCGTGCAGGCGCGTCTGCTCGACCTCATTCGCGGCTTCGTCAGCGACTATGGCCTCGCCGCGGTGATCGTCACCCACGATCTCGCCGTCGCACGGCTGCTCTCTCACCGCATCGTCGTCATGCGCCACGGCCGCGTGATCGAGACCGGCCTCACCGATCAGGTGCTTGACGATCCGCGCGAACCCTACACACAGCTCCTCGTCGCCTCGATCCTCCAGGCCTGATCCGATGTCCGCGAACCCCGTCATGATCCGCCTCGATGCCGTCGCCAAGACGTTCGTGATGCATCTGCGGGGCGGCGCCCGGCTCCCAGTGGTCTCGGGCGTCTCGTTCGAGGTCAGCGGCGGCGAGTGCGTCGTCCTCGGCGGTCCATCGGGAACGGGCAAGTCGTCGATCCTCAAGATGATCTACGGCAACTATCGCGCGGACGGCGGACGCATTGACATCCATGGCCCTGCCGGCTGGGTCGACATCGCACGCGCTGTGCCACGCTCCGTGCTGTCGCTCCGCAACAGCACGATCGGCTACGTGAGCCAGTTTCTCCGCGTCATTCCACGCGTCGGCGCCCTCGACGTCGTCGCAGCGAGCGCTCGCGAGAGCGGGCTCGACGAAACGGCTGCGCGCGCCCGCGCGGCATCGCTCCTCGACATGCTCAATGTGCCGGAACGGCTGTGGAGCCTGCCTCCCGCGACGTTTTCAGGTGGCGAGCAGCAGCGCATCAACATCGCGCGCGGGTTTGCCGCCGAGCGTCCCATCCTCCTTCTCGATGAGCCGACGGCCTCGCTCGATGCAACGAACCGCGCCGCCGTGGTCGGTCTGATCGAAGCCCGTAAGCGCGCGGGCGCCGCAATCCTCGGCATCTTTCATGATGAAGATGTCCGGGATCGCGTGGCCAACCGCGTGATCGACGTCGCGAAATTCGCACCCGAGGCGCCCGGCGGATGACACGCGAGCTTGTTTTCGGCAATGCGAAGCTTGCCCTTCCCGACGAGATCGTCGAGGGGTGGGTCGCCACAAACGACGGCATCATCGTTGAGATCGGCCGCGGCACCGCGCCGCGCGGCAGCATGGATGTCGCCGGCGATCTCGTAATTCCCGGCCTCATCGAGCTTCACACCGATCACCTCGAGACCCATCTCAGGCCGCGCCCCAAGGTGCATTGGCCGGAGCGGTCCGCGATCCTGGCCTTCGATGCACAGATCGCCGCTTCGGGCATCACGACCGTGTTCGACTGCATCCGCGCCGGCCGGGACGACGACTATTCCCCAGTCGTCAACGAGATCTCGCTTGTCATCGGCTATATCATGCAGGCGGCGGCCGAAGGGCTGCTGCGGGCCGACCATCGCGTGCATGTGAGGTGCGAGGTGACCTCGGACGAGGTTCTCGATGATACGCGTAAGGCGCTCACCCAGCGTATCGACCTGATCTCGCTGATGGATCACACGCCCGGCGCGCGACAGTTCACCAGTCTCGACGCGTGGCGCATCTACTACGGCGGCAAGTCGGGGCGGACGGCCGCCGACCTCGAAAAGCTGATCGAGACCAAGCACGCCTCGCACGCCAGGAACTACGCGAAACACCGCCGCGCCCTCGTCGCACTTGCGCGCGAGCGCGGCATCGTTCTGGCGAGCCATGACGATGCGACGCCGGCCCACGTCGACGAGTCGATCAGCGACAAGGTCGCCATCGCCGAGTTCCCGACTTCAGCGGAAGCTGCGCGCCTTTCCCACGAGGCGGGGATCGACGTGATGATGGGCGCGCCGAATGTCGTGCGCGGCGGTTCGCACTCCGGGAACATCGCCGCCGAGACCCTTGCGCGCAACGGCCATCTCGACGTCCTTTCCTCCGACTACGTGCCGGCGAGCCTGTTGCTCGGTGCCTTCGAACTCGCGCGGCGCATCGAGGGCTACGGTCTGGCCAAAGCCCTGCGCACCGTGACCATCAACCCGGCGCGTGCTGCCGGCCTCCATGACCGGGGCGCGATCGAGGTCGGCAAACGCGCTGATCTCGTGCGCGTGCGCGTGGTCGATGGCCTGCCCGTTGTCCGCGACGTCTATCGGGAGGGACGCCGTGTCTCCTGACACAACGGCGACCGAGGGGCCAGCTTCCCCGCTGGGACCCGGTACCCTGGTACTGGTCGTCGGGGCGAGCGGCGTCGGCAAGGATGCGCTGATCGCAGGTGCGCGCACAGCTCTCGCAGCGGACATGAACTTTGCCTTCCCTGAGCGCGCTGTCACACGCCCGCAGAATAGCGCGGAGAGCCACGCGTCGTTGAGCGACATCGAGTTCACACGCGCGCTCGAAGAGGGGCACTTTGCTCTCACGTGGGCCGCTCACGGTCTGCGCTACGGCGTGCCTGCGAGTATTGATGGATTGATCGCGGAAGGCCGGGCCGTCGTCGTCAATGCCTCCCGCACGATCGGCGAGATAGCGCGGCGGCGCTATGCTCGCGTAAGTTTCGTCCTCATCGAGTGCCCTCTCGACGTCCGGGCCGCACGGCTGGCAGGGCGCGGACGCGAAAGCGCTGCCAGTGCGGAGGCCCGGCTCAAGCGCAGTGTCCCGGGCTTCGATCCGGCCGAAGCGGACATAGTGATCGACAATTCCGGGCCGCTTGCACTTGGCGTGCAGGCACTGACCGAATTCCTGCGATCGCTGCCCGCAGAAGCCTAGAGACCAAGGTCGATCGCGGGAGCGTACGCTCTGAGCGCAAAACGCTCGACCACCGCAAATCGGCTGTCGCGTGTCGGCTGAGCCAGGACCGTAATGGCATCGATCCAGACCGGACCGCTGATACGATAATAGAGCGTCCGCAGCACTTCGAGCGCCCGCGGCTGAAGGGATTTCGGCAGCGCCCCCGTCAACGTCATATGAAAGCGGAAGTCCTCGAAGACGTAGGGATAACCCCAATCTTCGAGATGTCGATGCTGGCGGGGCGTGAGCGCCGATTCCAGCCTACGCGCCCGATCTTCCGCGCTGAGCGGCGCCCGCAAGTCGTCGAAGTCCCTGACACAGGCGGCCGCCAGACGGTTCAACTCGGCATCTGCGGCGAGCGGGCGCAACGCCAAGAAATCACCGAGCGACGCGACCTCCAGGGCTGGCAGACAGATTGGCACGCGGCCCGCGCTGAATGACGCCGCACGTTCGAGAAGCACGTCCTCGCTGATGCCGGGCGCGAGCGCGAAGGGTGCCTTTAACGTCGCATGAAAGCCGTAGCGCGCCGGCGTCTCCTGAGCGCGCTCGAACCACGGCTCATGCCATAGAACGTGCGCCGGAAAGGCGGCAGCCTCGCGCGTGGCACTGTCGTAGCCGAGCACGCCCGATCCGAAGCGCCAGAGGCCCGTATCGGGTGCCGGAGTGAAGTAGAGCGCGTAACGCATGCTAGCCGAGCAGTAGTCCGTGGCAGCAACAGGTTTGTGACATAAGCCGCGCAGGCGTTTCCGCCTATTTTTCAATCGACAGCCATCCGTGCTCGCGCAAATCGTCGGGTTCGACCCCTCTGGAAAACGTCACACAATTGTAGCACCTGCGAACTAGGTGTCGCCTGCATGGAGCAGTGTAACATTTAAGAGGTGCCATGCTGGTTCTCGACGGTGTCTCGCGGCGGTTCGGTTCGGTTGCCGCGGTCTCGGGTGCCTCATTCGAGGTTTCGCGCGGAGGTTTTGTAGGCGTCATCGGCCGCTCGGGGGCCGGCAAGTCGACGCTTCTGCGCATGATCAACCGCCTCGTCGACCCCAGCGAGGGACGCATCCTCTTCGACGGTCGCGACGTGACGTCCCTCAAGGGCCGCGAGCTGAGACTCTGGCGCGCGCGCGCCGCGATGATCTTCCAGCAGTTCAACCTCGTCGGCCGCCTCGATGTCCTAACAAACGTGCTGACGGGCCGCCTCGCGGAAGTGCCAACCTGGCGCGCCATGACCCGTTCGTGGAGTGACAACGACAAGGCCATTGCCTTCTCGGCACTCGAGCAGTTTGAGATCGGCGCCCTTGCGGCACAGCGCGCCGAGCAGCTCTCCGGCGGCCAGCAGCAACGCGTCGCGATTGCCCGCGCCATGGTCCAGCAGCCCGACCTCATTCTCGCCGACGAGCCCGTCGCCTCGCTCGACCCGCGCAATACCAAGATTGTCATGGATGCGCTGCTGCGCATCAACAAGCACTACGGCATCACCGTCCTTTGCAATCTGCACTCGCTCGATCTGGCCCGCACCTACTGCGACCGGCTGATCGGCATGGCATCGGGCCGGATCGTCTTCGACGCCGCGCCCGAAGCGCTCACCGACGAGGTCGCGCGCCAGCTCTACGGCCTCGAGGCCCAGGACGTTCTCGGCGCGTCGGACGCTGAAGGAAGCGGGAATAAGCGGGGTGTACCTGCGCTCGGACAGGTAGCCGCTGCCTGATCCGGTCGCTGCCGCGGCTCGGGGACCGCAGGCCAGCGTCATCACATACGGCCCCCCCGTGAACACACTTGAACAGAACAGAGGATGTCATGTTGAACCGTCGTCTTGTCATCGCCGGCGTCGCCGGTTTTGCGCTTGCAAATGGGCTTGCGCTCGGCACCAAACCCGCCGAAGCCCAGGATTGGAAGTCCAAGTATCCCGAGCTGGTACTTGCGCTCGTTCCTGCGGAAAATGCATCCGGCGTGACCGGGCGATTTCAGCCCTTCGTCGATTATTTGAGCAAAGAGATCGGCACCAAGGTCACGGTGCGGATCGCCAACGACTATGCTGCTGTTATTGAAGGACACAAGGCGGGAAACATTCACGTTGGCTACCACGGCCCGTCGTCGTACGTCCGCGCCTGGACAGTTACGGATGGCGGCGTTGAGCCATTCGCGACGACAATCAACTCAGATGGCTCTGTCGGCTACTACTCGGTCGCGTACGCCAAGGCTACAGCACCCGGGAGCTCAATCCAGGACTACAAAGGCAAAAACCTCTGCCTAGTCGATCCAAACTCAACTTCAGGCGGAAATCTGCCGCGATTTGCATTGAGCAAAATGGGTATCGACCCCGAGAAGTTCTTCGGCAAAGTCGTATTTGCGGGAAGCCACGAGAACGCGGTAACGGCGGTCGCGCAAGGCACGTGTGATCTTGCATTTAATTGGTGGAACTCCGAGACGGACTCGAACCTGACGCGCATGGTCAACAAGGGGATGGTCAAGCAAGAGGATTTCAAGATTGTATTCAAGTCCGATCTTTTGGCAGGCTCTCCCTACGTCTACATCACCTCCCTACCGAAGGACCTCAGAGCTGCCATCGCAAAGGCTTTTGTTGAGGCCCCGCAGAATGCAAAGGACGCCTTCAATCGCCTTTCCGACGGCAAGGATCGCGGCTTCCATCCGGTGACGCACAAGGACTATGAGGCCGCCGTCGAGCTGCAGCGCTTTGTGGACAATCTCAGGCGCAAATCCACAAACTGACGGCGAAGAGCGCACGCGCCGAACGCGCGGCCCGGCTTTGTCCTTCTCTTGCCCTAAGGAGATACCGCATGTGGACCCGACGCTCGATTCTCGCCGGCGTAGCCCTGGCTTTGTTCACCTCGCCGGTGAGCGCCAGTGACTGGCGCTCGAAATATCCCGAGATCGTCTTCTCAATTATTCCGTCCGAGAATTCGGAAGGCGTCCTGAACCGATACGAGCCCCTCATGCAGCACCTCTCTGGGGTGCTCGGCGTCAAGATGACGCTGAGGGTCGCCAACGACTATGCAGCGGTGATCGAGGCTATGAACTCCGGCCAAGTGCATGTCGCCCACTTCGGCCCCTCGGCCTACGCGCGCGCCTATCTTGTGACCAATGGTGATGTCGAACCGTTTGCCACAGCCAAGAACTCGGCAGGCGTCGTTGGCTACTACTCCGTCCTCTATGTGCGTGCCGACGACAAGGCTCAGAGCATCCAGGATCTCAAAGGCCGCAACCTCTGTCTGGTGGACCCGAACTCCGCTTCAGGCAACAACGTGCCTCGCTTCACCATGGACAAGATGGGGCTCGACCCCGACACCTTCTTCGCCAAGATGGTGTACGCCGGCAGTCATGAGAACGCTGTCACCGGCCTTTTGCAGGGCACTTGCGACGCGGCCTTCAACTGGTGGAACACGGAGACGGAGTCAAACCTCATGCGCATGGCGGCGCGCGGTCTCGTCAAGTCGGATAGCGTTCGCATCATTCTCAAATCCGACATGATCCCAGGGTCCCCCACCACGCTCAAGCGCTCACTGCCCGAGGATATGAAAGCCGACATCAAACGCGCGTTCCTCGATGCCCCAGAAAAGGGACGCGATGCATGGCTGCGCATCAGCGACGGCAAGGCGACAGGTTACCAAGAAGTGACGCACGAAGACTACAAAGTCATGATCGACCTCAATCGCTTCGTTGATCGTCTGCGTCGCAAGCCATCATGACGGCAACTAATCAAGGCGCGGCAGCGAGCCTCGCCCTGCCTCAGCTCCCCGAGCACCAACTCGCGCCGCTCAAGGACGCTTATGCGCGTGCCAAAGCTGCCAAGCGCCGGAGTACACTCTACTTCTTCGCAGCGCTGATCCTTGCGACGATCGTCGCGTCGGGCGTGGCTGAGATCGATCTGGCGAAGCTCTTCGCCAACTTGGGCCGGTTTACCAACTACATCGGGCGACTGTTCTATCTCGACAGCGGCCTCCCTGTCTGGAGCGATCCCGCCGAGTGGTTCTGGGGCTGGAAGAAGTGGCTCTTGCTTCTCGCCGACACATTGCTCATCGCCTACCTCGGCACGGTACTCGGCTTCGCCGGCGCATTCTTTCTCTGCTTTCTCGCGAGCGCCAACCTCAACACCAATGCCTGGTCTCGCGGCTTAATTCGCCGCTTTCTCGAGTTCTGCCGCACGGTTCCGGAGCTCGTCTTCGCGCTCATCTTCGTGGTCGCCTTCGGCCTCGGCCCGCTCCCCGGCGTCCTCGCGCTGGCGATCCATACCGCGGGCGCCCTCGGCAAGCTCTATTCCGAAGTCGTCGAGAACATCGACATGAAACCCGTCGAGGGCGTGTCGGCAGCCGGGGCCACGTGGTGGCAGACCGTGCATATGGCCGTCGTCCCGCAGGTGCTCTCGAACTTCGCCAGTTATGGCCTTCTGCGCTTCGAGGTTAACGTGCGCGGCGCCGCTGTCATGGGCTTCGTCGGTGCTGGTGGCATCGGCCAGGAGCTGATCGAGAACATCCGCAAGTTCTACTATTCGGACGTTTCTGCCGTGCTCCTGCTCATCATCGCCACTGTCATGATCATCGACATAGGAACGGAGCGCCTGCGTCACTACCTCATCGGTCAAGGATCGCGCACATGAGCGAGCGCACCAAGTTGGTTGCACCGGTTGATCCGACGATCTTCGCAAATTATCGCGAACTGCTCAGGGCTCAGGCTTCCTCTCGCGTTAAGACTTTCCTGCTCGCCGCTGCACTCCTGGCGCTCGTGGTTATTGGCTTTTGGCATCTCGACATCTCGCTCTGGCGGGTCATAACCGGCTTCAGCGAGCTCGGTCGACTCGTCGTGCTCATGTTCCCGCCGACGCCGGGTTCGTGGGCCAATGCGCTGCTCTATCTGCACTCGCTCGCGGAGACGGTGGCCATTGCCTTCCTCGGCACGCTGCTGGCGGCGGTCCTGGCATTCCCGCTCGGCCTGCTTGCTGCCCGCAACGTCGTCCCCGCGCGCATTGTTCAGTTTATGACGCGGCGCTCGCTCGACACGGTCCGCGGCGTCGATACGCTCATCTGGGCGCTGATCTGGATCAACGTCGTCGGCCTCGGGCCGTTCGCCGGTGTCCTCGCGATCATGACGTCGGACATCGGCACGTTCGGCAAACTCTTCTCGGAGGCCATCGAGGCGTCGGACAAGAAGCCGGTCGAGGGCATCACGGCTGCAGGCGGCAACCGGTTGCAACAAATTCATTTCGGTATTTTGCCGCAGGTCCTGCCGGTCATACTTTCGCAGATACTCTATTTCTTCGAGTCCAATACGCGCTCTGCGACGATCATTGGCATCGTCGGCGCGGGCGGCATCGGTATGCACCTCGTCGAGCAGATCCGCACCTTCGAATGGGATCGCGTGGCCTTCCTCATTCTGCTGATCCTCGCCGCGGTCGCCATTATCGACTGGCTTTCGTCCAGCCTCCGCCACGCCATCATCGGGAAGTCTGCGGCTGCCGCGTGAGTGATCGCGGCGCGTACGGCCCGGTGCGCACGATTTCTGGGCAATCATGCGGTGGTCGCGATAAGCTTCCTCACGCTTCCTCGCGCAACCATTGTCTGCAGGAATGCCGTGATCTAGTGTGACACCAATTCGCCACGCCATTCCAAGAGTGTCTCCCCATGTACGATTTGGCCATTGTCGGAGCCGGCATCGTCGGCCTCGCCCATGCATTGGCAGCGGCGCGGCGCGGCAAAAAGGTCGTCGTGATCGACCGGGATGCCCAGGCGAATGGCGCCTCCATCCGCAATTTCGGTTTTGTCACCGTGACCGGGCAGGGAGCGGGCGACTGCTGGGACATGGCCCGCACGGCGCGTGACATCTGGGCGGAAATCGCGCCGCTTGCCGGCATCGATGTCCTCCAGCGCGGTCTCGTGATGACGGCGCGCTGGCCGGAATCCGAAGCCGTGATCGACGCGTTCCTCGCCACGGAAATGGGCGAAGGCTGCCGCCGCCTCACGGCAGCGCAGGCGGCAGAGAAAGTACCCTCCATCCGCGCGGATGCCGTCCGCGCTGCGCTCTACAGTCCCCATGATCTGCGGGTCGAGTCGCGGACCGCGATCCCGAAAGTTGCCGCCTTCCTGGCCGAGCGGCTCGGCGTCGAGTTCAAACGCCAGACCCAGGTTCTCGGCGTCGCGCCGCCGACGATCGAGACGTCGAAAGGCACCATCGAAGCCGAGTTGGTTATCGTCTGCCCGGGCGATGATTTCACGTCGCTCTTTCCCGAACGCCTCGCACCTTACAATGTGACGCGCTGCAAACTGCACATGCTGCGCGTGCGCCCTGCAGTGCCTGTCAAGCACCAAACGGCCGTCATGTCGGATCTCGGGCTCGGCCGCTATCTCGGTTATGCCGAGCTGCCGGCCGCGACGCCGCTCAAGGCGCGCCTCGATACCGAGCTCAAGCCGGCGCGCGAGAACGGCGTGCATCTTATCGTGACACAGTCCGCCGACGGTTCTCTCGTCGTCGGTGACAGCCATCACTACGCGGCAACGCCGGATCCGTTCGCGCCCTCGGAGGTCGACGACATCATCCTCGAGGAGTTCGACCGCGTGCTCGATCTCCCCGGCCGCAAAGTGACCGAGCGCTGGATCGGCACGTATGCTTCCGCGCCCGATCGCTGGCGGTTGACGGACCGTCCGGCCGACAGTATCCGCATTGTCATCGTCACCAGCGGCACCGGCGCATCGACGTCGTTCGGGATCGCCGAGGAGACGATTTCCGAGCTGTACGGCACATCGGAAAGGAAACGCCTATGACACAGAAGTTCAATGCTGCGGTTTTCGATTGGGCCGGGACCGTCATCGACTTCGGCTCGTTCGCGCCTATGGGTGTGTTCGTCGAGGTCTTCAAGCGCTTCGACGTGCCGGTCACCATTGCCGATGCGCGCAAGCCCATGGGTCTGCCGAAGCGCGACCACATCAAATCGATGATGTCCGAGCCGCACATCGCGGCAAGCTGGGCCAAGGCGCATGGCGCGGCGCCGGATGAAGCCGCAATCGACCGTGTCTACGAAATCTTCGTGCCGCTCAACGTCGAGGTCGTTGCTAACTACGCCGACCTCATTCCGGGCGCAGCCGAAGCCGTGCGCGAGTTGCGCAACCGCGGCATGAAGATCGGCTCGACGACCGGCTATGTCCGATCGATCATGGAACGCGTGCTGCCGCTCGCCGCCGCGCAGGGCTATGCGCCCGACAATCTCGTCTGCTCCGATGATCTGCCACTCGGGCGGCCGACGCCCATGGGCATGTACAAATGCTTCCTCGACCTCATGGTCTATCCGGCCTCGGCGGTCGTGAAAGTCGATGACACCGAGCCCGGCATTGCCGAGGGCGTGGCGGCCGGCTGCGTCACTGTGGGCGTTACGCTCTCGGGGAACGATGCGGGCCTAACGCTCGCGGAGTTCCAGGCCTTGTCTAAGGCGGACCGCGCCAGAATCCACGAGCGCGTAGGCGCCAAGCTGAAGGCCGCAGGCGCGGACTACGTCATCGAGACGGTCGCCGATCTACCCGCCCTGCTTGATGAGATCGAGCGCAAGAAGGCGTAGCGCGCTCAGTCCTTCCCGGCCGCAAGTGCCGCTAGTAGCGCCTCGTGCAGGATGTCGAGCGCGCGATCCATCTGCTCCTGCGTCGTGACGAGGGGCGGCGTGAGCGTCAGCACATTGCCCATGGTCGTCTTGAAGGAAAGACCGCGCTCGAGCGCTCCGTACATCGTCCGCTCAGCGAGCTGACGCGCCGGTGCCTTACTCTCGCGGTTCTCGACCAGCTCCACGCCAATCAGGAAGCCGCGCCCGCGCACCTCGCCGATCTCGGCAATATCGTGCATCCACGTGCCAAGCCGCTCGAGCGCGGCCGCACCGACGCGGGCGGCGTTCTCGACGAGATGCTCGTCCTGGATGATGGCGATGGTCTCCAGTGCCGCCCGCGCGGTCACAGGATTCTTCTCGTGCGTGTAGTGGCCGAAAGCCCAGTCGGCGCCGACATCGAGCTCTGGCCGGCAGATCGCGGCGGCAATCGGCAGGATGCCGCCACCGAGCCCCTTGCCGAGCACGAGGATGTCGGGAACGACGCCGTCATGCTCGCAGGAGAACATATGTCCTGTCTTGCCGAGGCCCGTCGGGATTTCGTCGAAGATCAGGAGCGTGCCAGTGCGATCGCACGCGTCGCGCACCTTCTGCCAGAAGCCCGGCGGCGCCACGTAGGGGACGGCGCGCATCGGCTCGGCGACGAAAGCCGCGAAGTCGCCATCGCGCCCGAGCACGTAATCGATCATGCGCGCGCAGGCATCTCCCGACTCCTGCGCGTTCGTGCCGCCATAGGGACAGTTGAAGCTGCCGAAGGGCGCGACGTGCTCGGCGCCCGGCATAAGCGGCCCGTGCGGTCCGCTGCGGAACAGCGCCTCGCCGCCGACGCTCGATGCACCGAAGCCCGCGCCGTGGAAAGCATCCCAGAAAGACAATGTCTTGAAGCGCCCCGTCGCCCCGCGCGCCACCTTGATCGCGACCTCGACAGCATCGGATCCACCTGTCGTGAACAGGACCTTGGAGAGCGTGCCCGGCGTGATCTCTCCAAGCTTCTCGGCGAGCTGTACTGCGGGCTCGCTCGTGAAGCGCCGCGGCGTGAACGGCAGCTCCTCCATCTGTACCGCGATCGCCTGCTTCAGGCGCGGATGACCATAGCCGACGTGATGGACGTTGTTGCCGTGGAAATCCATGTAGCGCCGGCCGGCAAGGTCCTCGATGAAGATGCCCTCGGCCTTGCGGATGGCGCTGAGACACGGCGTCGAAACGGATTGATGGAGAAACGCGCGGGCATCGCGGTCCAGCAGCGCATGTGTGTCGACATTGAGATGACGCGCCCGCCAGGCGGCACGCTCCGGCGTCGCATTCGTATCGCTCTCGGATTGAGCGGGCACGACTTTCGACATGGCATTTTCCTCAGCGCCTGCGCCACGCCTGGAGACGGTCCAGCAGCAGGCGATCAGCGAGAACCTGGAGCAGCTTCACCGTCATCGATGCCAGCACGACCAGCACGCACATGCCCGCCGCCGACGCCGTGAAGCCCGCCTCATCCATATTCACGGCGGCGATCGATGCAAGCTTCGTGTCTGTCGAATAGAGGAAAATGATCGCAGAGACGGTCGTCATTGCGCTCACGAAGAGATAGACGGCAATATCCAGGATCGCCGGCAGCGAGATCGGTACGGTCACGCGCGTGAACGTGCGCCAGAACGGCACCTTCAGTGACGCCGATACGGACTCGAACTCCGGATCGATCTGCTTCAGCGCCGTCGTCGCCGTAATGTGCGGCACCGTGTAGAAATGCGCTGTACAGTTGAGGACGAGGATCGCAATGGTGCCATAGAGCACGTTCAGCGGGTTCCAGGCCGCATTGAAGAAGAAGATGTACCCGAGGCCCAGAACCAGCCCCGGTACGGCCATCGGCAGCATGGCGAGGAACTGGGCGACGAAGCGCAGCACCGGGAACGCGCGCACTTTCTCCACGAGATAGGCGCCGACGAAGATCACGGCCGTGCCGCATATGGCCGTCAGAGCCGCCACCTCGAGTGAGTTGAAGAACGGCTGCCAGCCGCTCGAGTCGGCGATCTCGAAAGCGTAGTGCTGCAAGGTGAGCCCGAGATTGTACGGCCAGTAGGTCACGAACGAGGCCCATACGGCCATGCCGAGCACGGCGAGGAAAATACCCGAAACGACAATGCAAAGCGCGAGCGCAGCGGCATCGCGAAGCGGACTGCTCTTGGGCGCGTAAGCCACCGCGCGCGCGGATACCAGCGCCACCTGTCGCCGCTGCGCAAGCCGGTCGACGAGAAAAGCTATGACGGCCGGAATGAGCAGGATGACGCCGACCACCGCGCCCATCTCGAAGTTCTGCTGACCCATGACCTGCTTGTAGACATCGGTCGCGAGCACGGAGAACTGACCGCCGATGACCTTGGGAATGCCGAAGTCCGTGATGACGAGGGTGAAGACGACCATGACGGCCGAAATCAGCCCGTACTTCGCGCCACCGAGCGTCACCGTGTAAAAGATGCGCGGACGCGATGCGCCCAGCGCTTCGGCGGCCTCATAGAGCCGAGCGTCGGCGAGCCTCAAGGCGGCAACGAGGATCGTGAGCGCGTGGGGAAAGCAATAGAATACTTCCGCCATGATGATGCCGGCAGGGCCATAGATGGAACCACCGAACATCCAGCTTTTGAGAAAGCCCTGGTTGCCGAAGAAATAGATCAGCGAGATCGCCGGCAGCAGTGAGGGTGCAAACAGTGGCACCAGCGCGGTCGCATAGAGCAGACCCTTGGCCCGCATGGACGTGCGGGTCAGGGCGTAGGCGTAGGCGAAGGCGATCGGTACAACGATCAGTGTGGTCACGAACGCAACGAAGAGACTGTTGACCACGGAACGCGAGAGTGCCGGCGTAGTGACATAGGCAATGAAGTTCTGAAGACCAGCGAACTCGCCGCGCACATAAAGGCTCTTCGACAGAAGAGACCACAGCGGAAAACCCACCAGCACGAGCAGGCCGCAGACAAGCACGAGGATGGCCGTGCCCGCCACCGCCGTCTCGAGCGATGCGGAGCGGGTGACAAGACTTTCAGCGGGTCGAACGGCGGCAGTCATGAGAAAGCGATGCAAAAATGAGGCGCGTGGCCCATCACTGCGGCACCGGGAATACGCGCAGAGTTTCGGGAGGCAGAGACACGGTGAGCGACTGGCCTTCCACGAGGGAGAGATCGCGGAGTGCATTCATCGAGAAGTCGGCGGTCACCTGCAGCTCGGGGGCGACGACCGGCACGAGCCGTGCGCGGGCGAAAGCGCCGAGAAACTCGAGGGCTTCGATCCTCGTATCCAGGCGGTTCGGGACATCGGTCCCGAGATTGCGCACGCGCACCTCCTCCGGCCGGATCCCGAGCTTCACGGTCGAGCCTTGCCGGATCGAGAAGGGCGCCGTCTCGAAGACCAGCGGCCCAGCCTTTACGTGCGTATCGTCGAGCGCCGATGCCGGAATGAACGTCATGGCGCCGATGAAATCAGCGACGAATTCAGTTGCCGGCTTCCGATAGACTTCGGCCGGACTTCCGATCTGCTCGATCGTCCCGCGATTCATGACCACGATACGATCGGCCATCGTCAACGCCTCTTCCTGGTCGTGCGTGACCATGACGGTGGTGACGCCGACGCGGCGCTGCAGATCCTTGATTTCCCGACGCAGGTGAATGCGCACGCGCGCGTCCAGTGCCGAAAGAGGCTCATCGAGCAGCAGCAGGCCGGGTGAGGTTGCGAGCGCGCGCGCAAGTGCGACACGCTGTTGCTGGCCGCCGGAGAGCTGTCCCGGATACTTCGCGCCCTGGTCCGAGAGCCCGACAAGCTGCAGGAGCATGGTCACGCGCTCAGCCGTCTCCGCCTTCGGACGCCCGCGGCTCACGAGCCCGTATGCCACATTGGCAGCCACTGTCAGATTGGGGAACAGCGCGTAGGACTGGAACACGATGCCGAAATCGCGCGCCGGCGGCGGAAGATTGGAGATATCGCGACCGGCCTGCTCGATGGTCCCTGATGTCTGCGGATCGAGCCCTGCTATGGCGCGAAGCAGTGTGGTCTTGCCACAACCGGAGGGTCCGAGAAAACAGACGAACTCGCCAGCCACGACATCCAGCGAGACGCGATCAAGGGCCGTGAACGTGCCGTACGTCTTGACCAGATTGCGAACGCGCAAGTAGGGCGCGACGCCGGTCACCCCCTTACTTGCTTCGTCTGTCATGCGCGCCGTCACAATCCGGCTTGTGAAGATAGGCCGCGCAAAACGCGCGGCCTTGGCTATTTCATGAGGCTACTTCTTGGCGGCTTTGGCATCGTAGCGCTTCGTCCACTCGGCAAGGATCCGCTCCCGGTTCGTCGCCATCCAGGCGAAGTCGTTCTTGATAAGCGACTTCTCGGCGCCGGCCGGATAGTTCGGGGGCAGGTTCTCGACGCCGGGCATGGCAACGACAGCATACGTCTTGGAATAGAGCTCGTTGGCACCCTTCGTCGCGACCCAGTCGGCGACCTTCTTCGCGAGCGCCATGTTCTTGCTGCCCTTGACGACCGCCGCCGCCTCGATCTCCCAACCCGTGCCCTCGCTCGGGATGATGACCTCGAGCGGCGCGCCCTTGGTCTTCTCGCTGGCGCCGCGCATATCGAGAGCAATGCCTGCGACCCGCTCGCCACGTGCAGCCTGCACGCAAGGCGCCGAGCCCGAGTGTGTGTAGACGGCGATGTTCTGATGCAAGGCGTCCATGAACTTCCAGCCCTCGGCCTCGCCCATCATCTGGAGCCAGCCACCGACCATCAGGTAGCCGGTCCCCGACGATGCCGGATGCGGCATGACAAGCTTATCGGCGTACTTGGCGTCGAGCAGATCCTTCCAGCTCTTCGGCGGTGTCGTGCCGGCCTTGGCTGCCTCTGCGGTGTTGTAGCAGATGACGCCGAGATAGCCGTCCATGCCCGTCCACGTGTAGGGCTCGGTCGTATCGCGGAAGTTCGGCTTGAGCGCATCAGCGCCTGCTGGCTTGTAGGGCTCGAGCAGCCCTGCAGTCTCGAAGACGATGATCGACGTCGCGGCAAGGCCCATGACGAGATCGGCGCGCGGATTGTCCTTCTCCGCAAGGAAGCGGGCCGTGATGACGCCGGTCGAATCGCGAACCCAGGCGATCTCGACCTCCGGAACTGCCGCCTCTATTGCCGACTTGAACGGCTGGAGCTGATCGTTCTCCAGCGCCGTGTAGACCGTCAGGCGTGTCTTTGTCTGGGCGTCGGCCCGATCAAAGGCGCCAGCCGCCAGCAGGACGAGCGCAGAAGCGGCAGCGCTGCGCACGAGCGAGTTCATCGACATCGGTTTCCCCTCCGAGATGCCTGGACTTATCCAGTAAGCTGCTTTTCCAATTCGAGTGCGACAGGTGGATGACACCCTGCTGCCAGGAGTTTTTCGACAGACAGGATGAACTGCGTCGAAGGAAAATTGCGGGGCTCGCCTTCCAGTATTCCCAGCGTCGCGAGCTTCTGTAGGTTTCGCAAGGATCAAGATTGAGCACTTTATGGGCTTACTGCCTATGTTGTCGCCACGCTCCGTCGGCACCCAGCCCATCGCGGAGCCGCCCGCACGGGCTCTCATCCCCTCTGTCCCCGCACCCCCGGAACTGCAGGACAACCTCGACGAAGTACGACTGGCGCCCTCATCCCAGTTTCGCTATCCTCCGGGCAACAAACAAAACTTACTGGAGGAAACGACGATGATTTCACGTACGCGCCGCGAGGTGCTTGTTGGGGGTAGTGCATTGGCGACGGCTGCGGCCGTTGGCATAGGCCCCGCATTCGGACAGGCCTATCCGGCACGACCGATCACGATCATCTGCCCCTGGGGTGCGGGCGGCGGCACCGACGCGACGGCGCGCATTGTGGCGGCCGGGCTCGAGAGAGAGCTGAAACAACCCGTCAACGTCGTCAATCGCACCGGCGGCTCCGGCGTTGTCGGCCACGCCGCGATCGCCGCCGCGCCGCCCGATGGCTATACGCTCGGGCTTGTCACAGTCGAAATCTCCATGATGCATTGGCAGGGCCTGACGGAGCTGAAGCCGGACAGCTACACACCACTCGCCCTCATGAACGAGGATCCGCCGGGCATCCAGGTCAACTCATCGAGCCCCTATAAGACCGTCAAGGAACTCGCCGACGCGATCAAGGCCGCGCCTCACGGCAAGCTGAAGGCGTCCGGCACAGGCCAGGGCGGCATCTGGCATCTGGCGCTCGTCGGCTGGCTGACGGCCATGGGTCTGAAGCCGGATCACGTTGCGTGGGTGCCGCTCAACGGCGCGGCACCGGCCATGCAGGATCTCGCCGCCGGCGGTCTCGATCTCGTCACATGCTCGGTCCCCGAAGCCCGTGCGATCATCGAGGCCGGCAAAGCGCGCAGCCTCGCCGTGATGGCCGCAGAGCGCAATCCGGCGTTCAAGGACGTGCCAACGCTCAAGGAAGCCATGGGCATCGACTACACCACCGGCGCATGGCGCGTCTTCGTGGCACCGAAGGGCCTTCCTGCAAATATAGCGAGCGCGCTGACGGCTTCGCTCAAGAAGGTCAATGAGTCGAAGGAATTTCTCGACTTCATGGCCAATCGAGGTTTTGGCGTCCGCTGGGCCGACGCCGCGGCCACGGCAAAGTTCATGGACGAAGCCAACAAGGCCATGGGCGTTGCCATGAAAGCAGCCGGCCTCGCCAAGGGCTGATCCGTAGATCGAGGCCCGCGTGGTTTCATGCGGGCCTCTACTTCAATGATGCCGTTGCCCTTCGGATCGTAAGCTCGAATGCACCTTTCCGATCGTGTTACAGGGCTGTTCCTGGTTGCCCTGGGTGGCGTAGCAGCCTATGGCGGCTCGCGCTTGCCGCCCGTGCCCGGCCAGCAGATCGGCCCGGAAGTCTTCCCGATGGTTGTCGGCCTCAGTCTCGCGCTTTGCGGCGGACTGATTGCTGTGGGCGTCGGGCGCCGATACGAGGACGAGGCTGATGTTGCGATGGTCTCCACTCCGGTGGAGGGCACGTCGGCCCCAGCCGATCTATTGCCGAGTAGATGGCGCGAGTTGAGGGTGCTCATCCCGCCGGCGCTGCTCATATTCTACGTCTATGTTGTGGAGGCACTCGGCTTTCTACCAACCGCCGCTGCGATCGTGCTCGTCACGGCGCTCGCCCTAGGAGCACGTCTGCGCCTCGCAATTCCCGTCGCAATCGTTGCCCCGCTCGCGACCAATCTCCTGTTCCTCAAACTACTGCGCGTGCCGTTGCCCTCTGGGCTGCTCCCGCTACCGTGGATCGGCCTCCCATGAGCGACATCGCGCAAGCTTTCACCATTGTCTTCCAGCTCGATATCTTGATCGTCATCCTGCTCGCGTCGATCTACGGGCTGATCGTCGGTGCTGTACCTGGTCTTACTGCCACGATGGCAACGGCCTTGCTGGTGCCAATCACGTTTTATCTGCCGCCCATCGCTGCAATCGGTGCGATCATTTCGGCATCGGCCATGGCCATCTTCTCGGGCGACATCCCGGGAGCGCTGCTTCGCATTCCCGGCACGCCGGCCTCCGCAGCCTACACGGACGAAGCCTATGCCATGACCCGCAAGGGGCAACCGGAGCTGGCGCTCGGCATCGGGCTGTGGTTCAGCGCCCTCGGCGGCATCTTTGGCACGATCGCGCTGATGGCACTCGCGCCACCGCTAGCGAGCATGGCGTTGCGCTTCTCGACGTTCGAGTATTTCTGGCTGGCCTTCCTCGGTCTCATGTGCGCGACATTGGTCTCGCGCTCGTCGCCGGTTAAGGCGATTGCCAGCATGCTTCTTGGACTTCTCGTCTCCTGCATTGGCATCGAGAACCCGGCCGGCACCCCGCGTTTCACGTTCGGCAGCACCAATCTTCTCGGCGGGATCGACGTCATTCCGGCTCTAGTCGGCGTCTTTGCTGTCTCGGAAGTCATGCGCGCGATGCTCACATCCGAGCCGCCGAAGCCGCCGCGACGCCGGCTCGGCAGCATCCTCGCCGGGCAATGGGCGCTCACCAAGCAATATCCCAAGCAGCAATTCCGCGGGAACATCATTGGCGTCCTCATCGGAGTCCTGCCCGGCGCGGGAGCAGACATTGCAGCGTGGGTCGCTTACTCCGTATCGAAGCGTTTCTCGAAAGAACCACAGAAGTTCGGCACAGGGCATCCCGAGGGTCTGATCGAGTCGGGCTCCGGGAACAACTCGGCTCTGGCAGCCGGTTGGGTGCCGGCGCTCTTGTTCGGCATTCCCGGAGATACGATCACGGCCATCGCTATCGGCGTTCTTTACATGAAGGGCCTAAATCCGGGCCCCACGCTCTTCACCGAGCAGGCGTCGAGCATTTACGCGCTGTACATCATCTTCATCGTTGCAAACATTCTCATGATCCCGTTGGGCATCGCGATGATCCGCGCGTCAAGTTTAGTGCTGCGTGCACCGCGCGCCTCAGTTATGCCGGTGATCGTGCTGCTCTGCGCGGTCGGGGCCTTTGCGACGGGAAACAATCTCTTCGCCGTGCTGACGGTCGCCGCCTTTGGCGTCATCGGTTACGTGATGGAGCGCAATGGCTACCCCGTGGCCGCAATGGTGCTTGGCATCATCATGGGGACAATGGTCGAGCAGAATCTGGTGACGTCGATCATGAAATCTGACGGCAGCATCATTCCGTTCTTCGACCGCCCCGTCGCATCCGTGCTCGCGGCCATGACGATAGCTGCGCTCCTCTGGCCGGTCTTCGCCTGGAGCTGGCGGTTCCTGCACCCCAAAGCAGCGTAGCGGGTCTCTGCTGACCGATCCGGCTCGAATTAAACCGAGGCATCCACAGCGTAATTCCGCGCGTTCGTGAAGACTCGATGCAGGCGTGTGTCGGCAGCCGATTAGATGTCCGCAATCTTCTCCCACCAGATTTCTCGTTGCTCGGCGGGTTTGCCGGGGACTGAGCGTGGCGGCGGTCGCATCACGAGGTATTTCCCCTCGAAGCGGATATCGCGCACTTGATCGCCACTCAACCGGCCGGGATCAGAATTGGCGAACACCTTTGTCACGAGCCGCTGGCCGTCGAAAGTGTAGGTGCCGCAGTACGAGTTGTATTCGCGTGGCGTGTCGGTCGGCAACTCAGGTCGGCTGTCGCAAACGACCGCGATCATTCGGCCATCGGAGGAGAACGAAACCCGCCCCATGCCCATTGGTCCATACGGTATCGGCCGGGGTGTACCGTCAGCGGCAGTACATATCCCGCGGACCAGTGCCCAGGTCCCTACCAGCGATGGGGTGGCCATTCCTCGAACTCCGTTGGTCGAAGGCGCTCCGACAGTCGCTCTATAGCCCAGGCGCTGTCCGGCGGCAGAGCAGCTTTCTCCGCGGCGGCTACGGCATTGAAGTGATGGCGGTCAATAGAGGACTCGAACCTTTGGCCCGCTGACGACGAGACTGGCAGTCGGCAGCTTATCCTGCAAGCGGCCGAGCCTCACTAGTCCCGCTGGTTCTCACGCTGCGTCTCCCAGAAATCAACGGAATCCTCGCGCAGCGAATTCCGGCAACTTCCTCGGCACCTGATCCAGGTGCCGCCCGGCATTCGGAATTCATAGCCATTCCGTCCCCTGCGCACCGGCGCCTTAGTGCAGCCGTTACCGTATTGGCTGCAGGTCTGTACATAGCCGACAGCACCCCGACGCGACTGAGCGTCGGCATCCCGTGAGGTTCCCACTGAAATGGCGAGGCCGCCCGCCAAAGCGGCAGCCAGGGCGGTCATCTTGATAGTCATTGTCGGCTTCCTAGAGAGAAAACAGAGCGTCGCGGAACTCCCACAGGACATCGCCGGCGCTCGAGCCCTACGAGCTGTGTGAGTGCAGAACGGACTTAATCGATGAGGGTTCCCAGCACCTTCGGCTAGGCGGGAGGGAGGAGAGGTCTAGGCCCGCCTTCGAGTTTTTGGGCGGGATTTAACTGGCGCAACCATCGGCGGCTCCACACGCGGCAGCTGGTTCAGCTTGGGGCGTCGCCTGACGAGTGCGGCCTTGGCTCTCGGAGCCTGGAGTTCGCGCATCGACGCGGCGACATGGCCTGCCAGACGAATGGCAAGCGCGGCCGTGAGCAGTGTCGGATTGCCCTGGCCCGATGTCGGAAAGACGCTGCCGGAGGCGATGAACAGATTGGCGAGGCCGTGCACCCGGCAATCGGGATCGACGATGCTCTCCTTCGGATCGGCGCCCATGCGCGTCAGGCCCAGTTGGTGATAGCCGTCCGTTGCCTGCTCGAGCACGCGAGCGGCGCGGCCTGCTGGCGGATCGAGATACACGAGCCGCGCCTTACCGGTCTTCCTCAAGGCTCGATCGAGCACCTCGTGGGCGCGTACGGTCGACGCGATGTCGGTGTCGGAGAAGCGCAGATCGATGCGCATACGCGGCAGGCCGAAGCTGTCCGTTCCCTCGCCGAGGGTCACGCGGCTCTCCCTGTTGGGCACCGCTTCGGCATGATAGGTGAGCAGATACTCGAGGCTGTCGTCCTGCTGCAGCAGCTCGCCGATCGCCTGCTGCGCCCGCACCTTTCCGCTCACAGCGCGCATAGCATCCAACGCGGTTTGCAACGGCGCGCGCCCAACATTCTGGACATGGGGGATGTAGTGCCGCGGCTTCGGGCCAAGTGCGGCGCGGCGGAGCGGTCTCGACAGGAACAGCGAGCCGATCCCGGGAACTGCCAATGCCAGATAAGCAGCCGAGAGAAGGCCATTGGCGTGCGTTGGATCATAGAGAGCGCGAGCACCGGCCCAGAGCACGATATTATGAAGGCGCTCGGAGAGCTGCACTTGCCTCGAGATCAAGAAGCGCCGCTGGGCCGACTTGGCACCTTCGACCGCGAATGGTTTAAAATAAATAGCGTCCGCTCGGTTGTTGAATCTGATGGACGAGATCCAGCCGGTCAAATGGCCCATATAGTTGCGGCCGAGGACGCCATCGGCGCCACCGAAATGGTCTGGCCAGTACCTTTGCGTCGCAAGCAGAAGCTGTG